>Ga0209462_10000004_pt1 | contig 477711 bp, 427 predicted proteins | sample AgamicAsSfrz_FD_187163 | JGI IMG/M metagenome (GOLD analysis project Ga0209462, IMG submission 187163) | Agave microbial communities from Guanajuato, Mexico - As.Sf.rz (SPAdes) (version 2) | ecosystem: Host-associated > Plants > Phyllosphere > Phylloplane/Leaf | place: Guanajuato, Mexico... | reverse complement strand
AATTAAACTTCGTAATGAATTACGTGTTCACCCGTGAGACTTGGTATTCATTTTTTGTCCGAAGACATCAAGAATCCAGTCACCTGAGTGCCCACACAGATTGTCTGATAAATTGTTAAAGAGCAGTTGCGACGCGGCTTTCAGCGCTTCGTCGCGAGGTGGCGTATATTACGCTTTCCCGCCGTGAAGTCAACTGATTATTTTCAGATTTCTTCACCTGACAGGGCGGTGTGTATGCCGTTGTGCCGTGTCAGTGGAGGCGCATTATAGGGAGATAATTCTGGCTGACAACCCCTAATTTAAAAAAAGTTTTCAACCGTGTCTTTTTTCAACAAAACGCGGCAAAAAGAGGCATGAATAACTGATTTTGCTGTTTTTGCCACCACTGACAGATATCGAATGGCATACTAGCGAGTGATACAAAGAAAAAAGGAAGTGAGAAATGCCTTTAAACGCACAGCAGCTTGCCGCGCAGAAAAACATCTCCTGGGTGTTAGCAGAGAAACTGGCGCAACAGATCCTGAAAGGTGAATATGCTCCGGGCTCGATTTTACCGGGTGAGATGGAACTGGGTGAGAAGTTTGGCGTCAGCCGCACCGCAGTCAGGGAAGCGGTAAAGACATTAACCGCAAAAGGGATGGTCTTGCCTCGCCCGCGTATTGGCACCCGGGTAATGCCCCGCGACAACTGGAACTTCCTTGATAAAGAATTATTGTTCTGGTGGATGCACGAGGATAACTTCAAGGAAATCATTCAGCACTTCCTTATTATGCGCAGCAGCCTTGAACCTCAGGCTTGCCTGCTCGCAGCAACACTCGCCAGCGCAGAACAAAAAGCGTATCTCAATACCCTAATGGAAGAGATGGTTAGCCTGAAAAAGGACTTTAACCGCGAACGCTGGATTGAAGTGGATACGGCCTGGCACGAACACATTTACGCGATGAGTGATAACCCCTTCCTTATTTCTTTCTCTTCACTCTTTCACTCGATTTACCACACCTACTTTACCTCTATAACGCAAAACGAAGTGATCAAACTCGACCTTCACCAGGCGATAGTGGACGCCATCCAGGAAAGCGACGGCGAAAGCGCATTCCGGGCGAGCCAGTTATTACTGAATACGCCTAATTAACGGGAATTGGTATGACAGAGAAGAAAGCGCGCAGTATGGCCGGCCTGCCATGGATCGCAGCAATGGCTTTTTTTATGCAGGCACTGGATGCCACCATTCTTAACACCGCCCTACCCGCAATAGCACAGAGCCTTGGCCGCTCCCCGCTGGCGATGCAATCCACCATCATTAGTTACACGCTGACCGTGGCCATGCTGATCCCGATGAGCGGCTGGCTGGCAGACCGTTTTGGCACTCGTCGGGTATTTATGCTGGCGGTAAGCCTGTTTACCCTCGGCTCACTGGCGTGCGCGCTCTCCAACTCACTGTCAATGCTGGTTGTGTTTCGTGTCATTCAGGGGATTGGCGGTGCGATGATGATGCCGGTGGCCCGTCTGGCATTACTACGCGCGTATCCGCGCAGTGAACTGCTGCCGGTCCTGAACTTTGTCACCATGCCCGGGCTTGTCGGGCCGATTCTTGGCCCGGTATTGGGCGGCGTGCTGGTCACCTGGGCAAGCTGGCACTGGATCTTCTTGATTAATATTCCGATTGGTATCGCTGGCCTGTTTTATGCGCGGAAATATATGCCGAACTTCACCACGCCACGGCGAAGTTTCGATATGGGGGGCTTTTTCCTTTTTGGTTTGAGCCTTGTACTCTTTTCCAGCGGCATGGAGTTATTTGGAGAGAAGCTGGTCGCCAGCTGGATTGCTTTCGCGATTATCCTCAGCGGTCTCGGTTTGCTTTGGGCTTACGTTCGCCATGCGCGTCGCCACCCTGCTCCACTGATATCACTCAATCTGTTTAACACCCGCACCTTTTCCGTCGGCATCGCCGGGAACATTGCTTCCCGCCTGGGGACGGGTTGCGTACCGTTTTTGATGCCGCTGATGTTGCAGGTCGGTTTTGGGTATCCCGCGCTGATTGCTGGTTGCATGATGGCGCCAACCGCGCTGGGCTCTATTCTGGCAAAATCCACGGTCACACAGATATTGCGCTGGTTCGGTTATCGCAAGACGCTGGTTGGTATTACGCTGTTTATTGGTTTGATGATTGCCCAGTTCGCGCTGCAAACGCCGGCGATGGCAGTATGGATGCTGGTGCTGCCGCTGTTCATCCTGGGGATGGCAATGTCCACCCAGTTTACCTCGATGAATACCATTACTCTGGCGGACTTAACCGATGAAAATGCCAGCAGCGGCAACAGCGTCCTGGCAGTCACGCAACAGTTATCGATAAGTCTGGGGGTCGCGGTCAGCGCTGCGGTGCTGCGTTTCTATGAAGGGTTCGATAGCATTAATACCGTGGAGCAGTTCCACTACACCTTTATTACCATGGGCGCTATCACGCTGCTCTCCGCGCTGGTCTTTATGCTGCTGAAAGCGAAAGATGGCCGCAACCTGATCAAAGAGCGCCACAAAAAATCAGGCTGAACCGCGCTCTATCAGAATCGGCGTGAGCTGCAACCGCTGTTGCTGCAAACCCGGTTCAGCAATACGGTGGATAAGCACGTCAATTGCCAGCTCACCCAGTTCATCTTTTGGTTGATGGATAGTGGTGAGCGGTGGAGTCATATAGCGCGCCAGTTCAATATCGTCGTAACCGACAATCGCCATATCTTGCGGGATCTTCAACCCGGCCTGATACAAAGCCTGGTATGCGCCAACAGCCATCGCATCGTTGCCGATAAAAACCGCCTGCGGGCGTTCGTTCATCGCCAGTAATGCCTGCATGGCATCAAAACCGCCGCCGAATTCAAAGTCGCTCTCGATTTCATCGCCTTCACGGATGGTTAACCCGGCGCGCGTCATCGCTTCGCGATACCCCTCCAGACGCAAACGCGCAGGCGTTTTATCCAGTGGCCCGGTGATACAGGCTATACGCGTGAATCCTTTATTGATCAGATACTGCGTTGCCATATCGCCACCCAGCAAAGAGTTATCCTGAATCAGATCGCTATCACCGTTAAACGGCGCCCAGTCCATCATCACGGTCGGTATGGAAGGATAGCGCTGCATGATCTCTTGCGAAGGTTGATGGGTCTCGGTGCACAGCAGCAGCAACCCGTCGACGCGCTTCTGCATCAGCGTTTCCAGATTACTGTTCATCCGCTGTTCATCGCCTTCGGTATTGCACAACACCAGGCTGTAACCGCGCTCAAAACAGCTACGCTCCACGCCGCGCACCAGCTCGGAATAAAAGGGGTTAGTACTGGCGGTTATCAGCATGCCGATGGTGCGGGTCTGATTGATTTTCAGGCTCCGCGCCAGCGCAGAAGGGGCATAGTTCAGCGTTTTGATCGCTGCTTCCACCTTCTCCCGAACAGCATCACTGACAAAGCGATCTTTGTTAATAACGTGGGATACCGTTGAGGTGGAAACGCCCGCCACGCGGGCAACATCCTTCATGGTGGCCAAGTTTCACCCCTGCTGAGAGAGAAAATCATCAATCTCTTTGCGCCACGGAACAGAAGGTTGCGCGCCTTTACGCGTGACAGCAATCGCCGCTGCCGCATGAGCAAAACGGATCGCTTCATCCAGCGTTTTCTCTTCCAGCAATGCCGTCAACAGCGCGCCGTTAAAGGTATCGCCAGCGGCAATGGTATCAATGGCTTTGACTTTAAAGCCGGGAACGCGTTTACCTTCGCCATTAACACTTGCCCATACGCCACGGCTGCCAAGGGTAATAATTACCGTCTTGATCCCTTTGGCATGCAACGCCTGCGCGGCACGCGCGGCGTCTTCATCACTGTCAACGCGAATACCAGTCAGTTTTTCCGCTTCGGTTTCATTTGGTGTGATGATGTCCACCAGCGCCAGCAGTTCATCGGAAAGTTCCCGCGCCGGAGCCGGGTTAAGCGCAACGGTTGTGTGGTTCTGCTGCGCGATGCGCGCGGCAGCCAGTACGCTTTCTACCGGCGACTCCAGTTGCATCAGCAATGCCGATGCGTTCGCAATCAGCGCGTGCTGCGCTTCTACGCGTTCAATCGAGAGCGCCGCATTCGCTCCCGCATGAATACCGATGACATTCTCACCTTCGCCATTAACAAAAATCAGCGCCACACCGGTGGATTCCCCCGCAACAACGCTTACTGGCGCGACATCAATATGATCGCTTTCCAGCTGCTTACGAACACGAACGCCCGTGTCGTCATCGCCCGTGCAGGCAATAAAAGCGATATCAGCGCCGCTACGCCCGGCGGCAACCGCCTGGTTTGCGCCTTTACCACCGAAAGCCACCTGATACTGGCTGCCAGTGACGGTTTCGCCCGGCGTCGGGAAAGATTCAAGGTTAAGAATGTGATCGGCATTGATACTACCAAGGACGACGAGTTTGCCTGCGGTTTTCATGATGAGCTTGTCCATAAAGTGCGCCACCGTTCCCGGTGGCGCGTGCCATGCTTTTCTTTATTTTTACGTTGTCCCCAGCCGGCAGGTTCAAGCCTACCGACTGAACTGCTTATTACTGCTTGATGACCAGTTTCAGGTCAACCGGGTTTTTCGCGTAGACTTTTTCGCCTTTCAGCACTTTGTCCGCGGTATCAACGCCTTTCGCGCCAATTTGCTCCGGCAACTGAGCAATCGTTGCTGCCAGTTTACCGTCATTTACTGCTTTAATACCGTCTGGTGTACCGTCAAAACCCACCACCATCACGTCGGTTTTACCGGCAGTTTGCAGTGCACGCAGCGCGCCCAGCGCCATTTCATCATTCTGGGCAAAGACCGCCTGAACATCCGGGTGAGCCGTCAGCAGGTTCTGCATAACGTTCAGGCCTTTAGTACGATCGAAGTCTGCCGGCTGGCTGGCCAGCACGTTAAATTTATGAGCAGCAACGGCCTGCTGGAAACCTTCGCCACGTTCACGTGCAGCGGAAGTCCCGGCAATACCCGCCAGTTCGATAACTTTCGCACCTTCACCCGCTTTTTTAGCGATGTAGTCGCCAGCAATTTTGCCGCCGAGCACGTTGTCAGACGCAATGTGGCTTACCACTTCACCGCTGCTTGCTACGCGGTCGAGGGTAATTACCGGGATTTTTGCCTGGTTAGCCATTTTGATCGCGTTACCAACAGCATCGGAGTCTGTCGGGTTAATCAGCAGCAGTTTGGTACCGCGAACGGTCAGATCCTGCACGTTGGCCAGCTCTTTGGCCGGGTTGTTCTGCGAATCCAGGACAACCAGGTCATACCCCAGTTTATCCGCCTCTTTCTGTGCGCCATCCTTCAGGGAGACGAAGAACGGGTTGTTCAGCGTGGAAATCACCAGAGCAATAGAGTCTTTCGCCATCGCGTTTGCGCTAATGGTGGCGCTCAGTGCAACAGCAGAAACCAGAGTGGCCAGTTTTTTCATGTTCATATTCACGAGTCCTGTTGTGTAGGTAATTACTGCTTTTTGTTGTCTACCAGCACCGCGAGCAGAATCACCACTGCTTTAACGATCATCTGGTAATAGGAGGAAACGCTCAACAAATTCAATCCATTATTGAGGAAGCCCAGAATCAATGCACCGATCAACGTCCCAACAATGCGACCTTTACCGCCAGCCAGACTGGTTCCGCCCAATACCACCGCAGCAATAGCATCCAGTTCATAACCGGCCCCAGCAGTAGGCTGTGCAGAAGAAAGACGCGCCACTTCAATAATGCCCGCCAGTGAAGCCAGCAGGCCGCACAGCGAGTAGACGATAATTTTCACTTTATCGACGGAGATGCCGGACAAGCGCGTCGCCGCTTCGTTACCGCCCAGAGCATAGATATAGCGACCCAGGCGAGTTTGATGCAATAAATACCAGGCGGCGATAAAGACCACAGCCATCAGCCACACTGGCGTCGGGATCCCGAGCGGACGACCAATACCAAACCAGCCAAAAATATCTGCGTTAGCGGTAAATCCGGTATTGATTGGGCTGCCATTGGTATAAACCAGCGTTACGCCGCGCAGCAGCAACATCATTACCAACGTAGCGATAAACGCCTGCACGCGGCCTTTCGCGACAATCGCCCCGGTAACGGCGCCGATAGCCGCCCCCAGAGCCAGCGCGCCAGCAACGGCCACCAGCGCATTCACTTCCACGCCAATCATCGATGCCGCAACCGCGCCGGTGAGCGCCAGCAGGGAACCGACGGACAGATCAATTCCCGAGGTCAGGATAACCAGCGTCATCCCCACCGCCATAATGGCGTTTACCGAGGTTTGTTGCAGGATATTCAGCAGGTTATTGACGGTAAAAAAGTTCGGACTCATGGTCGAAACAATCGCAATCAACACCAGCAAAGCAATTAACGATTTTTGTTCCATTAGCCATGCTTTGCTGAAATAACGGCGACCAGAAACAGCCTGGGTAGTCATCTTTTTTACTCCTGATTCACACGATTAAGCTTGCCCACAGCGGCAGCCATCAACACTTCCTGAGTGGCCTGCTCGCGCGTGAATTCACCGCCGAGATGCCCTTCATGCATCACCATAATGCGATCGCTCATTCCCAGCACTTCCGGCATTTCAGAGGAGACCAGGATGATGCTCAGCCCGTCTGCCTTGAACTGGTTAATAAGCTGATAAATCTCTTTTTTCGCCCCAACATCGACGCCGCGCGTCGGTTCGTCGAGGATCAGCACTTTTGGCCGCGTCATCAGACCACGGGCAATCGCCACTTTTTGCTGATTACCGCCGGAGAGCAAACCAATCGCCTGTTCCATCGATGGCGTTTTCACATTGAACAGACGGATAAAATCATTCACCGCCTGCTGTTCATCTTTATGCTTCAGCGAACCGCCCGCACGGCTGAAGTAACGCAGTGCCGTCAGCGACATATTCTCTTTCACCGACATGCCGAGCACTAAGCCGTCACGCTTACGATCTTCTGAAATATAGACGATGCCGTTCGCCAGCCCGTCCTGCGGAGAGCGGGTGATCACTTCATGGCCGTCGAGTGTCACATAACCGCTAGTGCGCGGCAGTGCGCCATACAGCACTTTCATCAGTTCGGTGCGGCCAGCGCCCATCAACCCGGCGACGCCAAGGATCTCGCCTTTGCGCAGGGTGAAACTGACGTTTTCCACGCAGGGACCACACAGATTATTGACAGTAAGGCGCACTTCGCCCGGAGCTTGATCCAGACGCGGGTATTGGTCTTCCAGCTTGCGGCCAACCATCATTTCGATCAGCGTATCTTCGGTGAGCGTCGCCACTTCACGCTCGGCGATAAACTGCCCGTCACGGAAAACCGTCACGTCATCGCAAATCTCGAAGATCTCTTTCAGACGATGGGAGATATAGACAATGCCGCGCCCCTGCGATTTCAACTCGCGGATCACGCGGAACAGCGATTCAGTTTCGGTGTCCGTCAGGGCATCGGTGGGTTCATCCATAATGATGACCTGTGATTCGTAGCTCATCACTTTGGCGATTTCGACCATTTGCTGATCGCCAATGGAGAGTTCGCCTACAAGCCGATCGCTCTTAAAGCGCAGATTCAGTTTGGCCAGCAGCTTGTCGGCATCAGCAAACATCTTTTTCCAGTCGATTTTGCCGAAGCGATTGACGAACTCACGCCCGAGAAAAATGTTCTCAGCAATGGTGAGCTGCGGGATCAGGTTCAATTCCTGGTGGATAATGCCGATACCGGCTTCCTGCGATGATTTTGGGCCGTTAAAGGTGGTCTCTTTTCCCAGCCACAGCAGCGAACCAGCGTCACGGGTATAGATACCCGTCAGCACTTTCATCATCGTGGATTTACCGGCACCATTTTCGCCCACCAGCGCCATCACACGGCCAGGATAGACGTTCAGCGCCGCGCCGGAAAGCGCTTTAACGCCGGGGAATGCTTTATCGATCCCCTTGAGTTGCAGTAACGCGTCCATGATGGCCTCAGAAAGTGACGCCAGCACAGAGAATGATATTCGCAAACGGGGAACACTCCCCGCTGCGAATCACCGCATGACTGTCCGCGGTGTGTTTTTTAAACTGCTCGTGCGTAACGTACCGCACTTCTATGGTGTTTCCCTGGTGTTGTTGCAGTTGCTCAAGAGACTTAAGCAACGTTTCGTGGAGCTGCGGATTATGTTCTTTGATTTCCAGCGCCAGGATAGCGGATTCAACTTGCATTTCGGTTGTCACCACATCCAGCACCTGCATAAAGGACGGTACGCCCTGCGTTAGCGCCATATCGATTCGTTGCGTATTACGCGGCACCGGCAACCCGGCATCACATACCACCAGCGTATCGGTATGACCAAGACGAGAGATAACTGACGAAATGTCAGTGTTCAATACACGACCTTTTTTCATTTTTTATGCTCCACTAGCGAAACGTTTCGCTGAACGCAGTGTAGTACAAAGAATAATCTTATAACTATGTCTCAGTTACAGAAGTGTGATCGATATCGAAACGTTTCGCGTCTGAATGTGATGAAAAAAACAGCTTGATTATCTTAAATGAAATTAACAGGCATAAATAACAAAAACCCCTCATAATTAGGGGTTTTATAAACGCTAAATTTCAACCTGTGTTCCCAGCTCGATAACCCGGTTTGGCGGGATTTCAAACTGGTCCGGCGCGCGCAACGCGTTGCGCTGTAATACCAGGTAGAGCTTACCGCGCAGCCGCAAATACCATGGTCGTTTACCGAGAATCAACGACTCATGCGACATAAAGAAGGAGGTTTCCATCATCCGGCAATTGAGCCCCTCCAGACCACAGCGGTGGAACACCTCTTCAACGTTCGGCGTTTCGCGCCAGCCGTAACTTGCCACCACGCGCCAGAAAGTTGGCGACAACTGTTCAATTTGCACCCGACGCACATTGTGGACGTAAGGTGCATCTTCAGTACGCAGCGTCAGCAGAATCACGCGTTCATGCAACACCTTGTTGTGCTTCAGGTTATGCATCATGGCAAACGGAATGACATTCAGCGCGCGGGACATGTACACCGCCGTACCCGGTACACGAACCGGCGGCGATTTCTCCAGCGACGCAATCATCGCCTCCAGAGAGTTGCCGTGTTCGTGCATACGGCGCAGCAGGCGGAACCGTTCGCTTTTCCAGGTAGTCATCACCAGGAACATCACCATGCCGAGCGTTAACGGCAACCAGCCGCCGGAGACGATTTTATCGAGGTTCGCCGAGAACAGCGGCACATCAATACTCAGGAATAAAATCAGAATCAGCCCCACCAGCACTTTATTCCAGTGCCAGTTTTTGCGTGCCACGGTCGTGGAAAGAATTGAGGTCAGCACCATCGTCCCGGTAACGGCAATACCGTAAGCCGCCGCCAGATTGCTGGAGTGCTCGAAGCTGACAATCACCAGCACCACCGCAAAATAGAGCAGCCAGTTAATGAAAGGGATATAGATCTGCCCGGATTCCATCTCCGAGGTATGAATAATACGCATCGGCGCCAGATAACCCAGACGCACGGCCTGGCGAGTCAGGGAGAAGACGCCTGAAATAACCGCCTGCGACGCAATGACCGTCGCCAGCGTGGCGATAATCAACATCGGGATCAACGCCCACTCCGGTGCCAGCAGGAAGAAGGGGTTCTTAATCGCTTCCGGCGTTTTCAGCAATAATGCGCCCTGGCCAAAGTAATTCAGCGCCAGCGACGGCAGCACCACAATAAACCACGCCACGCGGATCGGCAGCTTACCGAAGTGTCCCATATCCGCATACAGCGCCTCGACACCGGTGATCGACAGCACCACGGCGCCAAGCGCAACAAAAGAGACCGTCTTGTACTCAAGGAAGAAATTCACCGCCCAAAGCGGATTCAGCGCCTGCAACACTTCAGGGTTTTCGATAATACCGCGCGCGCCGAGTACGGCCAGAATCAAAAACCACGCCAGCATGATCGGTGCAAACAGTTTCCCCACCAATCCGGTACCGTGCTTCTGAATCATAAACAGCAGGGTTAAAACGATAATCGACAGCGGCACAATCCAGCTATCGAGCGAAGGCGCGACAATCTCCAGCCCCTCTATCGCCGACATCACCGAGATCGCGGGAGTAATAACCACCTCACCATAGAAGAAGCTACCGCCAATCAATCCCATGATCACCAGCATCGAAGTCATTCTGGCCGAAGTGTTGCGACCGGCCAGCGACATCAGCGTCAGAATACCGCCTTCACCGGCGTTATCCGCGCGCATGACGAATGTCAGATACTTAATGGAGACCACAAAAACCAGTAGCCAGAAGATCAGTGACAAAAAGCCGAAGACGGCATCGCGCTCAACACCGAAACCAAACTGACCAGACAAACATTCACGAAGTGTATAAAGTGGGCTGGTGCCGATATCACCGTAGACAACCCCAATTGCCGCGAGAGTGACAGCGGGTAACGATTGTTTATTATCAGTGCTCATAGACTAATCTTTTGTTTGAATGACAAATGTGTGCTTAGTCCCTTGGCCCACAAAAAGCGCACAGTATGCACGATTATTTGCAAAATCGTACCCCTAAATGCGGCCACATTAATCTGGCGCAATGAAAATAAAGCCGTTCTTCAGTCTATTACAAGCCCTTTCGGAAACGTCTATACTCGCTTTTGCAAGCCGGATAACACGGCGAAAGGACGCAAATCTATTATGGCTCACTCACATTTATTAGCAGAAAGAATTTCCCGCTTAAGCAGCGCGCTGGAAAAAGGACTCTTTGAGCGTAGCCACGCTATCCGGTTGTGCCTGCTGGCTGCGTTGAGCGGCGAGAGCGTATTTCTTCTTGGCCCGCCAGGCATTGCGAAAAGCCTGATCGCACGTCGCCTGAAATTCGCCTTTAAACATGCCCGCGCCTTTGAATACCTGATGACGCGCTTCTCCACGCCGGAAGAGGTTTTTGGTCCGCTCTCCATTCAGGCGTTAAAAGATGAAGGGCGCTATGAGCGCTTAACTGACGGTTATCTTCCGGAAGCAGAAATCGTGTTTCTGGATGAGATCTGGAAAGCCGGCCCGGCGATCCTCAACACCCTGCTCACCGCCATTAACGAACGTCGCTTCCGTAACGGCGCGAGCGAAGAGAAGATCCCGATGCGTTTGCTGGTGGCCGCCTCGAACGAACTGCCGGAAGCCGACAGCAGCCTCGAAGCGCTGTATGATCGCATGTTAATCCGCCTGTGGCTCGATAAAGTGCAGGAGAAGGGGAATTTCCGCTCCATGCTGGTCAGCCAGCAGGACGAAAACGAAAACCCGGTACCCGCCGAACTGCAAATCACCGACGAGGAATATCAGCGTTGGCAACAGGATATTGGGCTGGTCAAACTGCCCGATCCGGTATTTGAGCTGATCTATACGCTACGCCAGCAGCTCGATGCCTTACCGAATGCGCCGTATGTTTCCGATCGCCGCTGGAAAAAAGCTATCCGCTTATTACAGTCCAGCGCCTTTTTCAGCGGGCGCGATGCGGTTGCCCCCATTGATTTGATCCTGCTGAAAGATTGTCTGTGGCACGATGCCGAAAGCCTGCGTTTGTTGCAGCAGCAACTGGATATTTTGATGACCGGGCACGCATGGCAGCAACAATCGATGCTGACACAGCTCACCAGTATCAATCAGCGTCATATGCAGCTTCAGCAGCAACAAAGCGACAAAACCGCGCTGAAAGTCAGCCGCCAGGGCGGTATGTTCAGCCGCCGTCCGCACTATGATTTACCCGAAGGTCTGAACGAACCGCTGTTAACGCTACTGTTACAGCAGCCGCTAAAATTGCACGATTTACAGGTAATTCACGTCACTATTGAGCGCAATGCGCTGGAGCAGTGGCTGGCGAAAGGCGGTGAAATCCGCGGCAAGCTTAACGGTATCGGTTTTGCGCAACCTTTAAATCTTGAAGTTGATACCTCGCTTCATCTGGTGATCCGCGATGTCAGTTTGCAGGGATCGCGTCTTGCGCTGCCTGGCGCCACTACCGAAAACGTCCCGGAAGAGATAGCCCAACAACTGGAAGCGCTGGATAACACCTGGCACCAGCAGCACACCCGTTTTAGCGAGCAGCAAAAATGCCTGTTCGTCTCTGGCGACTGGTTGGGTCGCATTGAAGCCAGTCTGCAGGACGTCCGCGCACAGATCCAACAGGCGCGTCAATGCTAACGCTGGAAACACTGAATGTGATGCTTACCATCAGCGAAGAGACGCTGGTAGAAGAGCTTATCGTTCTGCTGCTGGCTTCTCCGCAACTGGCGCTGTTTTTTGAAAAATTCCCGCGCTTAAAACATGCGATCACGGAAGATATTCCCCGCTGGCGCGAAGCGCTAAAAAAGCATCTGAAAGAGACCGCTGTGCCGCCGGAACTGGCGGAAGAAGTGCTGAGTTACCAGCAAAGCCAGCTACTCTCAACATCGCAATTTATCGTCCAGTTACCGCAGATCCTGGCATTACTGGAAAAGTTGCATTCGCCTTTTGCCGCCCAGGCACGGCAAATGGTAACGGATAACCCGCAGTTCACACCCGCTTTGCATACCCTCTTTTTGCAGCGCTGGCGTCTGAGCCTTGTCGTGCAAACCACCACCTTTAATCAGCAATTGCTGGAAGAGGAACGCGAGCAGTTGTTGAGTGAGGTGCAGGAGCGCATGACGCTGAGCGGGCAGCTGGAGCCGGTACTGGTCGAAAATGAGAACGCCGCCGGACGCTTGTGGGATATGAGCGCCGGTCAGCTTAAACGCGGCGACTACCAGTTGATCATCAAATATGGCGATTTTCTGAAAGAGCAGCCGGAGCTTCAGCAACTGGCGGAGCAGCTTGGCCGCTCGCGGGAGGCGAAATCAGTGCCGCGTAAAGATGCACCGATGGAAACGTTCCGCATGCTGGTGCGTGAACCGGCAACCGTACCGGAACAGGTCGATGGTTTGCATCAGAGCGATGATATTTTGCGCCTGTTGCCGCCGGAGCTGGCAACGCTCGGCATTACAGAACTGGAATATGAGTTTTACCGGCGGCTGGTGGAAAAGCAGCTGCTCACCTACCGTCTGCACGGCGATGCCTGGCGGGAAAAAGTTACCGAACGCCCGGTGATCCATCAGGATTTTGATGAGCAACCGCGCGGGCCGTTTATCGTCTGCGTTGATACTTCCGGTTCAATGGGCGGGTTTAATGAGCAGTGCGCGAAAGCATTCTGCCTGGCGCTGATGCGCGTGGCGCTGGCGGACAAACGGCGCTGCTTTATTATGCTGTTTTCCAGCGAAGTTGTGCGTTATGAACTGACCAGCGCGCAGGGGCTTGAGCAGGCGATCCGCTTTCTGAGCCAGCGCTTTCGTGGCGGAACCGATCTGGCAAGCTGTTTTCGGGCGATCATTGAACGGATGCAGGGCGGCGAATGGTTTGATGCCGACGCCGTGGTGATCTCGGATTTTATCGCCCAGCGCCTGCCGGACGATATCATTAGCAAAGTGAAAGAGTTGCAGAACGTTCACCAGCACCGCTTCCACGCGGTGGCTATGTCGGTACATGGTAAGCCCGGCATCATGCGTATTTTCGATCACATCTGGCGTTTTGATACCGGGATGCGCAGCCGTCTGCTGCGACGCTGGCGGCGTTAGAGCAGGCCGGAAACCTGCCCGCGAACCATTGCGGGCCACACACCGCACTGTACCTGGCCGATATGCGACAGTTGCAGCAGCAGCATCGTCAGACGCGACTGACCAATACCGCCGCCGATGGTTTGCGGCATCTCACCGCGCAGAAGCGCCTGGTGCCACTCCAGTTGCAACCGATCTTCGTCACCGGTGATCCGCAACTGACGTTTCAATGCCTCCGCATCTACGCGGATCCCCATCGAAGAGAGTTCCAGCGCATCTTCCAGCACCGGGTTCCACACCAGAATATCGCCGTTCAGGCCGCTAAAACCGGCCTCAGCAGGCGTGCTCCAGTCATCATAATCCGGAGCGCGCACATCGTGGCGCTTGCCATCGCTGAGTTTGCCGCCAATCCCCATCAGGAACACAGCGCCCAGTTCTTTCGCAATCGCTTTTTCCCGCCCTTTAGCATCCAGTTCCGGGAAGCGGCTGAGCAGCGTTTCGCTGTGCACAAAATGGATCTGTTCCGGCAGAAACGGTACAAGCCCAAAGGTTTCGCTGACGGCGGCTTCAGTCGCTTTGATCCCGGCCCAGATCGCTTCAACAGTGGATTTCAGCGTTGTAACATGGCGCTCGCCATCGCCCAGCACCCGCTCCCAGTCCCACTGATCAACATAAACGGAGTGAATAGCCGAAAGGCGGTCTTCATCCGGACGCAGGGCTTTCATGTGGGTGTACAAGCCTTCCCCGGCGCTGAAATCATGCTGGCCCAGCGTCTGTCGTTTCCATTTCGCCAGCGAATGCACCACCTCAAAACGGGCATCCGGCAGCGTTTTCACATTAACCTGCACCGCTTTTTCACATCCTGACAGGTTATCCTGCGTGCCATCACCGACGCGGCTGAGGATCGGCGCCTGAACTTCAATCAGACCCAATTTCTCTTCCAGTTGGCGGGAGAAAAAAGATTTCACGAAGGCGATTTGGCGTTGTCTGGCGATGTAAGAGGTTTTCATTATGTTACTCCTGTCTTCTGTTGCTGATAATTAAGCAACAAAATGCCGCCTCAACTCAATAATCCATAATTAAAAAGGCCAGTACGGTTTTAAATCGATAAAATAAGCGGGTAAAATAGAAAGAATCTCTATCCTTCATAAGAAAACCCTATGGAAAATTATCAGATCGATAATCTGGACCGCGGCATCCTCTACGCTTTAATGGCCAATGCGCGCACCGCTTATGCCGAACTGGCCAAACAATTTGGCGTCAGCCCCGGTACCATTCATGTGCGTGTAGAAAAGATGAAGCAAGCCGGGATCATCACCGGCGCGCGTATCGATGTCAGCCCGAAGCAACTGGGTTACGATGTCTGCTGCTTTATTGGCATCATTTTGAAGAGCGCAAAAGATTACCCTTCAGCGCTGGCGAAACTGGAAAGTCTGGAAGAAGTGACCGAAGCCTATTACACCACCGGCCACTACAGCATCTTTATAAAAGTAATGTGTCGATCCATCGATGCCCTGCAGCAGGTACTTATCAACAAGATCCAAACAATTGATGAAATTCAGTCCACGGAAACATTGATCTCCCTGCAAAACCCTATCATGCGTACGATCCGCCCTTAACAGGGCGTTTTTCTCCTTCCTTAATACCCATATTGTCCACAGGTAGATCCCAGGCCTTTCACAGCGTACAATACGCCTCACTTTGTCGCCGGATGGCGAATAAACGGAGCGGGGTTTTCATGGCGGATATTACTCTTATTAGCGGCAGCACCCTCGGCGGTGCGGAATATGTGGCGGAACATCTGGCTGAAAAGCTGGAAGATGCCGGTTATAGCACCGAGACGCTGCACGGCCCGCTATTAGAGGATCTTTCTCCGCAGGGCATCTGGCTGGTTATCAGTTCCACCCATGGTGCCGGCGATCTGCCTGAGAACCTGCAGCCGTTTTTAGACGATCTACAGGAACAGAAGCCGGATCTCGCGCAGGTGCGCTTTGGCGCGATCGGCATCGGCAGTCGCGAATATGACACCTTCTGCCAGGCAATCGAGAAGATTGAGGACGCGTTGAAGGCAAATGGCGCGAAACAGATCGGTGAAACGCTGAAGATCAACATCCTTGAACACGATATTCCGGAGGATCCAGCAGAAGAATGGCTGGGATCCTGGAAAAATTTACTCAAGAACGATTAAAGATCGCGCGATCAGTTGTGGATAACTGTGCTTAAAAGGCCTTATTAACCGGTAGTTATCCCATGAACAACTCTTGTTTAGTTTTCAGCCTGTGTATAAACAGGCATTCTGATCCCAGCTTATACTGTTCAGGATCACCGATCATTCACAGCTAATGATCCTCTCTAATAAATTGATCTTACAGCGATGATCCGGGTTATCCACAAGACATCGCGATCCTAATAAGAGATCACAATAGAACAGATCTCTCTATATAAAAGATCTTCTTTTTAATACCCGGGATCCGGATCTTTCTCACTGGGCTAAAGTTGAGTAGAATCCACGGCCCGGGCTTCAATCCAATTTTTAACCGCTTAGGCGAGGCATACCACCATGTTTTATCCGGATCCTTTTGACGTCATTATCATTGGCGGGGGTCATGCAGGTACTGAGGCCGCGATGGCTGCAGCACGTATGGGTCAACAGACTCTGCTTTTGACACACAATATCGACACGCTGGGACAGATGAGCTGCAACCCGGCGATCGGCGGTATTGGGAAAGGACACCTGGTAAAAGAAGTGGATGCGCTCGGCGGGCTGATGGCGAAAGCGATCGATCAGGCGGGCATTCAGTTTAGGATACTAAACGCAAGCAAAGGCCCGGCGGTGCGCGCCACTCGTGCGCAGGCAGACCGTGTGCTTTACCGTCAGGCGGTACGCACCGCTCTGGAAAACCAGCCGAACCTGATGATCTTCCAGCAGGCGGTTGAAGATCTGATCGTGGAAAACGATCGCGTTGTTGGCGCAGTTACCCAGATGGGGCTGAAATTCCGCGCTAAAGCTGTGGTACTGACGGTCGGGACATTCCTTGACGGTAAAATCCACATCGGCCTTGATAACTACAGCGGTGGCCGCGCTGGCGATCCGCCGTCTATTCCGCTCTCGCGTCGCCTGCGTGAACTGCCGTTGCGTGTCAGCCGCCTGAAAACCGGTACGCCGCCGCGTATTGACGCCCGTACCATCGACTTCAGCGTTCTGGCGCAGCAGCACGGGGATAACCCGATGCCGGTATTCTCGTTTATGGGTAACGCCGCGCAGCATCCGCGTCAGGTACCGTGCTATGTCACACACACCAATGAAAAAACCCATGACGTGATCCGTAATAACCTCGATCGTAGCCCGATGTACGCTGGCGTGATCGAAGGGATCGGCCCGCGTTACTGCCCGTCGATCGAAGACAAAGTGATGCGCTTTGCCGATCGCAACCAGCATCAGATCTTCCTGGAACCGGAAGGGCTGACCTCCAACGAAATTTATCCGAACGGTATCTCCACCAGCTTGCCGTTCGATGTGCAGATGCAAATCGTCCGTTCCATGCAGGGGATGGAAAACGCGAAGATCGTGCGCCCTGGCTATGCCATTGAGTACGATTTCTTTGACCCGCGTGATTTGAAGCCGACGCTGGAAAGCAAATACATCCATGGCCTGTTCTTTGCCGGCCAGATTAACGGTACCACTGGTTACGAAGAAGCTGCTGCGCAAGGGCTGCTGGCCGGTCTGAACGCCGGGCGCTTCTCTGCTGAAAAAGAGGGCTGGGCGCCGCGTCGCGACCAGGCTTACCTCGGTGTGCTGGTGGACGATCTCTGCACGCTCGGCACCAAAGAACCGTACCGCATGTTCACCTCCCGCGCGGAATATCGTCTGATGCTGCGTGAAGATAACGCCGACCTGCGTCTGACCGAAGCTGGTCGAGAGCTGGGTCTGGTGGACGATGAACGCTGGGCGCGCTTTAACGAGAAGCTGGAAACGATTGAACGTGAACGACAGCGTCTGAAATCGCAGTGGGTTTCACCATCATCGGAACATGCTCCGGCGGTGAATGCGCACCTGGCTGCGCCATTATCGCGTGAAGCCAGCGGTGAAGATCTGCTGCGTCGCCCGGAAATGACTTATGAACAACTGGTACAGTTGACACCGTTCGCGCCGGGTCTTGATGACCAGCAGGCGGCTGAACAGGTTGAAATCCAGGTGAAATACGAAGGTTACATTGCACGCCAGCAGGATGAGATCGAAAAACAACAGCGCAATGAAAACACTTTGTTGCCGGCATCGCTGGATTACCGTCAGGTGAATGGCCTGTCCAACGAAGTGATCGCCAAACTCAACGATCACAAACCTTCCTCGATCGGTCAGGCATCCCGTATCTCAGGCATCACGCCAGCGGCTATTTCCATTTTGCTGGTATGGCTGAAAAAACAAGGTATGCTGCGCCGCAGCGCTTAATAGTATTGCCCGGCAGTGCTTGTCGGGCCGATTGAACTTTTAGGACGGGCCGCATCGCGCTGCCCGCTGCTTAGTATCTCAACAGGTATTCACTGTGCTCAATAAACTCTCTCGTCTGCTGGATGAAGCAGGCATTTCGTTGTCGGTTGAACAGCAGAAACAGCTGGTGGCCTATGTCGAACTGCTGCACAAATGGAACAAGGCCTATAACCTGACCTCTGTGCGCGATCCGAACGAGATGATCATCCGCCATATTCTCGACAGCATTGTCGTTGCGCCGTACCTGCAAGGGACACGTTTTATCGATGTTGGTACAGGGCCGGGTTTGCCGGGGATCCCGCTTTCAATCGTCCGTCCTGAATCCCATTTCACACTGCTCGACAGCCTGGGGAAACGCGTTCGTTTCTTACGCCAGGTGCAGCATGAGCTGAAATTGAGCAATGTTGAGCCGGTTCAGAGCCGCGTTGAAGATTTCCCGGCCGAACCGCCATTTGACGGTGTGATTAGCCGCGCCTTTGCCTCGCTGAATGATATGGTGAACTGGTGTCACCATTTGCCGGGTGAAGAGGGGCGTTTCTACGCGCTTAAAGGTCTGGTGCCGGAAGATGAGATCGCGCTGTTACCTGCGGAGTTAGCCGTTGAAGCTATTGTTAAACTGAATGTTCCGCACCTGGAAGGCGAACGTCATCTGGTGATCGTTAAGCCAAATAAAGTTTAATTTTTATCAAAAAATGTATCTTTCGTGCTGTTGCTTAGATGTTAAAAAACGAAGGAAAAAAGGGCGATACGTTCAGTTACATTTCACCGTCTTGTTACCAGGATTTTTCTGACATTTAACGTCCAGAATTTGATTCATGGAAATAATAGTCAACAGCGAAAATATCAGCCCGCTAAAAGTCGGCAGGTAGAATGAAATACGGATGTAAAATAATTATTATAAATGTCAATGGAAGGTTTTCGATGTATAGGCAGGTGTTTTAAAAAGAGTTGTGATAAATCGTCTTGAATATCATAAAGTTGAAAAGTGGTAATTTCTTTGCGTGATTAACCCTGCAGACGCATAAATGTTTAATTTGTGATCGAGTGCACGCTTTGTTGTTGGGTTTTTGGTGTTATTCGCACTTTTGCCCGACAGTTCACAGTTTCCTCAAAAGTTTAAAAATAGCGCTCGGGAAAAATATTTAAACATTTATTCACCTTTTTGCTACTTATTGTTTGAAATCACGGGGCCGCACCGTATAATTTGACCGCTTTTTGATGCTTGACTCCGGACCATAAAGAACGTTTTATACGACACGCGGCATACCTCAAAGGGAGCAGGAGTTAAGAAACGTCATGTCTGTGTCGCTTTATAGTCGAAACGTTGCTCGCAAGCTTCTGCTTATTCAGTTTCTGGCGGTAATGGCAAGTGGATTGCTGTTTAGCCTCAAAGACCCCTTCTGGGGCATTTCCGCCGTGTGCGGAGGTATGGCAGTCTTACTGCCGAATATGTTTTTTATGATTTTTGCCTGGCGTCATCAGGCGCATACACCTGCTAAAGGCCGCGTGGCCTGGACCTTCGCCTTCGGTGAAGCGCTCAAGGTGTTGGTAACATTCTTGTTACTGGTGGTGGCGCTGGGGGGTTTTAAGGTGGCTTTTTTGCCGCTGATAGTCACGTGGGTTTCGGTGCTGGTTGTTCAGATACTGGCACCCGCTGTAATTAACAACAAAGGGTAAGAGGCATCATGTCTGCAGGAGAAATCTCTACACCACAGGAGTACATAGGTCACCATCTGAATAACCTTCAGATTGATCTTCGTACCTTCTCGATGGTGGATCCGCATAACCCCCCGGCCACCTTCTGGACGCTGAATATCGACTCCATGTTTTTCTCGGTGGTACTGGGTCTGTTGTTCCTGGTGATGTTCCGTAGCGTAGCGAAAAAAGCCACCAGCGGTGTCCCAGGGAAATTCCAGACGGCGATTGAGCTGGTGATTGGTTTTGTTCATGGTAGCGTTAAAGACATGTACCACGGCAAAAGCAAGCTTATCGCGCCACTGGCCCTGACGATTTTCGTTTGGGTATTCCTGATGAACCTGATGGATTTGCTGCCTATCGACCTGCTCCCGTACATCGCTGAACATGTACTGGGTCTGCCTGCGCTGCGCGTGGTGCCGTCTGCTGACGTCAACATCACCCTGTCTATGGCGTTGGGCGTATTTATCCTGATTCTGTTCTACAGCATCAAAATGAAGGGTATTGGCGGTTTCGCTAAAGAGCTGACTCTCCAGCCGTTCAACCATCCGGTATTTATTCCGGTAAACCTTATCCTTGAGGGCGTGAGCCTGCTGTCCAAACCGGTTTCTCTCGGTCTGCGACTGTTCGGCAACATGTACGCGGGTGAGTTGATTTTCATTCTGATCGCAGGTCTTCTGCCGTGGTGGTCACAGTGGATTCTGAATGTGCCATGGGCCATTTTCCACATCCTGATTATTACGCTGCAAGCCTTTATCTTCATGGTTCTGACGATTGTCTATCTGTCGATGGCATCTGAAGAGCATTGATTTTTAACAACACTACTACGTTTTAACTGAAACAAACTGGAGACTGTCATGGAAAACCTGAATATGGATCTGCTGTACTTGGCTGCCGCTGTGATGATGGGTCTGGCGGCAATCGGTGCTGCGATCGGTATCGGCATCCTCGGGGGTAAATTCCTGGAAGGCGCAGCGCGTCAACCGGATCTGATTCCTCTGCTGCGTACTCAGTTCTTTATCGTAATGGGTCTGGTGGATGCTATCCCGATGATCGCTGTAGGTCTGGGTCTGTACGTGATGTTTGCTGTCGCGTAGTAAGGGTTGCTTTACAAGCAATTGTTTAGAACGTTAACCAGATAAGAGGCATTGTGCTGTGAATCTAAACGCAACAATCCTCGGCCAGGCCATCGCGTTTGTCCTGTTCGTTCTGTTCTGCATGAAGTATGTATGGCCGCCGTTAATGGCTGCCATTGAAAAACGTCAGAAAGAAATTGCTGACGGTCTTGCTTCCGCAGAACGAGCTAAAAAGGATTTGGATCTTGCACAGGCCAATGCGACCGACCAGCTGAAAAAAGCGAAAGCTGAAGCTCAGGTTATCATTGAACAGGCGAACAAACGCCGTGCTCAGATCCTGGATGAAGCGAAAGCAGAAGCCGAGCAGGAACGTAACAAAATCGTCGCGCAAGCGCAGGCTGAAATCGATGCCGAGCGTAAACGTGCGCGCGAAGAGCTGCGTAAACAGGTGGCTCTGCTGGCAGTAGCCGGCGCCGAGAAGATCATCGAACGTTCCGTGGATGAAGCTGCTAACAGCGACATCGTGAATAAACTGGTCGCTGAACTGTAAGGAGGAGGGGCTGATGTCTGAATTTGTAACGGTAGCTCGCCCCTACGCCAAAGCAGCTTTTGACTTTGCCGTCGAAAACCAGAGCGTTGACCGCTGGCAGGATATGCTGGCGTTCGCTGCCGAGGTGACGAAAAATGAACACATGGCCGAGCTTCTCTCTGGTGCTTTAGCGCCGGAAACGCTCGCTAAGTCGTTTATCGCAGTCTGTGGGGAGCAACTTGACGACAAAGGTCAGAACCTGATTCGGGTGATGGCTGAAAACGGTCGTATCAAGGTGCTTCCTGATGTTCTTGAGCAGTTTATTCAATTGCGTGCAGCCAGCGAGGCTATTGCAGAAGTCGATGTGACTTCTGCAACTGCACTGAGTGAAGAACAGCTTTCGAAAATCAGCGCCGCGATGGAAAAACGTCTGTCACGCAAAGTGAAGCTGAATTGCAATATCGATAAGTCTGTAATGGCAGGCGTAATCATCCGTGCGGGTGATATGGTCATTGATGGCAGCGTTCGCGGCCGTCTTGAGCGCCTTGCAGACGTCTTGCAGTCTTAAGGGGACTGGAGCATGCAACTGAATTCCACCGAAATCAGCGAACTGATCAAGCAGCGCATTGCTCAGTTCAGTGTTGTGAGTGAAGCTCACAACGAAGGTACTATTGTTTCTGTAAGCGACGGTGTTATCCGTATCCACGGCCTGGCCGATTGTATGCAGGGTGAAATGATCTCCCTGCCGGGTAACCGTTACGCTATCGCACTGAACCTGGAGCGCGACTCCGTGGGTGCAGTTGTGATGGGTCCGTATGCTGACCTCGCCGAAGGCATGAAGGTTAAGTGTACTGGCCGTATTCTCGAAGTTCCGGTTGGCCGTGGCCTGCTGGGTCGCGTGGTGAACACCCTGGGTGCGCCAATCGACGGTAAAGGTCCGGTTGATAATGACGGCTTCGCTGCCGTAGAAGCTATCGCACCGGGCGTTATCGATCGTCAATCCGTTGATCAGCCGGTACAGACCGGTTATAAATCCGTTGACGCCATGATCCCAATCGGTCGTGGTCAGCGTGAATTGATCATCGGCGACCGTCAGACCGGTAAAACTGCGCTGGCAATCGATGCCATCATCAACCAGCGTGATTCCGGCATTAAATGTATCTACGTTGCTATCGGCCAGAAAGCATCCACCATCTCTAACGTGGTGCGTAAGCTGGAAGAGCACGGCGCGCTGTCTAACACCATCGTTGTTGTGGCAACCGCGTCTGAATCCGCAGCACTGCAATACCTGGCTCCGTATGCCGGTTGCGCAATGGGCGAATATTTCCGCGATCGCGGCGAAGATGCGCTGATCATTTATGATGACCTGTCTAAACAGGCAGTCGCATACCGTCAGATCTCCCTGCTGCTCCGTCGTCCGCCTGGACGTGAAGCATTCCCGGGCGACGTATTCTACCTCCACTCCCGTCTGCTGGAACGTGCTGCGCGTGTTAACGTGGAATACGTTGAAAGCTTCACTAAAGGTGAAGTGAAAGGTAAAACCGGTTCTCTGACCGCGTTGCCGATTATCGAAACGCAAGCTGGTGACGTTTCCGCGTTCGTTCCGACCAACGTAATTTCTATTACCGATGGTCAGATCTTCCTGGAATCCAACCTGTTTAACGCCGGTATTCGTCCTGCGGTAAACCCGGGTATTTCCGTATCCCGTGTAGGTGGTGCAGCGCAGACCAAGATCATGAAAAAACTGTCCGGTGGTATTCGTACCGCTCTGGCACAGTATCGTGAGCTGGCAGCGTTCTCTCAGTTTGCTTCCGACCTTGACGATGCAACTCGTAAACAGCTCGACCACGGTCAGAAAGTGACCGAGTTGCTGAAACAGAAACAGTATGCGCCGATGTCTGTCGCGCAGCAGGCTCTGGTTCTGTTCGCGGCTGAACGCGGTTACCTGGCGGATGTTGAACTGGCGAAAATCGGTAGCTTTGAAGCCGCTCTGCTGGCTTACGTTGACCGTGACCACGCTCCGCTGATGCAAGAGATCAACCAGACCGGTGGCTATAACGACGAGATCGAAGGCAAGCTGAAAGGCATCCTCGACTCCTTTAAAGCAACCCAGTCCTGGTAACGTCTGGCGGCTTGCCTTAGGGCAGGCCGCAAGGCATTGAGGAGAAGCTCATGGCCGGCGCAAAAGAGATACGTAGTAAGATCGCAAGCGTCCAGAACACGCAAAAGATCACTAAAGCGATGGAGATGGTCGCCGCTTCCAAAATGCGTAAATCGCAGGACAGAATGGCGGCCAGCCGTCCTTATGCAGATACCATGCGCAAAGTGATTGGTCACCTTGCTCACGGTAATCTGGAATATAAGCACCCTTACCTGGAAGAACGCGACGTTAAACGCGTGGGCTACCTGGTGGTGTCGACCGACCGTGGTCTGTGCGGCGGCTTGAACATTAACCTGTTCAAAAAGCTGCTGGCGGATATGAAAGCATGGTCCGATAAAGGCGTTCAGAGCGAACTCGCAATGATCGGCTCCAAGGGCGTAGCGTTCTTTAATTCCGTCGGTGCGAACGTTGTCGCGCAGGTGACAGGTATGGGGGATAACCCTTCCCTGTCCGAACTGATTGGACCGGTAAAAGTGATGTTGCAGGCCTATGACGAAGGCCGTCTGGACAAGCTTTATATTGTCAGCAACAAATTTATCAACACCATGTCTCAGGTGCCAACCATCACCCAACTGCTGCCGCTGCCGGCTTCAGAGGATGAAGGCTTGAAGCATAAAGCCTGGGATTATCTGTATGAACCAGACCCGAAAGCGCTGCTGGATACCCTGCTGCGTCGTTACGTCGAGTCTCAGGTTTATCAGGGTGTTGTGGAAAACCTGGCCAGCGAGCAGGCCGCACGTATGGTGGCGATGAAAGCCGCAACCGATAATGGTGGCAGCCTGATTAAAGAGCTGCAGTTGGTATACAACAAGGCTCGTCAGGCCAGCATTACTCAGGAACTCACCGAGATCGTCGGTGGTGCATCCGCGGTATAACCAGGTTAATTCGTAGAGGATTCAAGATGGCTACTGGAAAAATTGTCCAGGTAATCGGCGCCGTGGTTGACGTCGAATTCCCTCAGGATGCCGTACCGCGTGTGTACGATGCTCTTGAGGTGCAAAATGGTAATGAGCGTCTGGTGCTGGAAGTTCAGCAGCAGCTCGGCGGCGGTATCGTACGTACCATCGCAATGGGTTCCTCCGACGGTCTGCGTCGCGGTCTGGAAGTTAAAGACCTCGAGCACCCGATCGAAGTCCCGGTAGGTAAAGCAACACTGGGTCGTATCATGAACGTACTGGGTGAACCAGTAGACATGAAAGGCGACATCGGTGAGGAAGAGCGTTGGGCTATCCACCGCGCAGCACCGACCTATGAAGAGTTGTCAAACTCTCAGGAACTGCTGGAAACCGGTATCAAAGTTATCGACCTGATGTGTCCGTTTGCTAAGGGCGGTAAAGTTGGTCTGTTCGGTGGTGCGGGTGTAGGTAAAACCGTAAACATGATGGAGTTGATCCGTAACATCGCGATCGAGCACTCCGGTTACTCTGTGTTTGCGGGCGTGGGTGAACGTACTCGTGAGGGTAACGACTTCTACCACGAAATGACCGACTCCAACGTTATCGACAAAGTATCCCTGGTGTATGGCCAGATGAACGAGCCGCCGGGAAACCGTCTGCGCGTTGCGCTGACCGGTCTGACCATGGCAGAGAAATTCCGTGACGAAGGTCGTGACGTTCTGCTGTTCGTCGACAACATTTACCGTTATACCCTCGCCGGTACTGAAGTATCCGCACTGCTGGGCCGTATGCCTTCAGCTGTAGGTTACCAGCCGACGCTGGCAGAAGAGATGGGCGTGCTGCAGGAGCGTATTACCTCCACCAAAACCGGCTCCATCACCTCTGTTCAGGCGGTATACGTACCTGCGGATGACTTGACTGACCCGTCTCCGGCAACCACCTTTGCGCACCTTGACGCAACCGTGGTACTGAGCCGTCAGATCGCGTCTCTGGGTATCTACCCGGCCGTTGACCCGCTGGATTCCACCAGCCGTCAGCTGGATCCGCTGGTTGTTGGCCAGGAACACTATGATGTTGCGCGTGGCGTTCAGTCTCTGCTGCAACGTTATCAGGAACTGAAAGACATCATCGCCATCCTGGGTATGGATGAACTGTCTGAAGACGACAAACTGGTGGTAGCTCGCGCGCGTAAGATCCAGCGCTTCCTGTCCCAGCCGTTCTTCGTAGCGGAAGTATTCACCGGTTCTCCGGGTAAATACGTTTCCCTGAAAGACACCATCCGTGGCTTTAAAGGCATCATGGAAGGCGAATACGATCACCTGCCGGAGCAGGCGTTCTACATGGTCGGTTCCATCGACGAAGTCGTGGAAAAAGCCAAAAAACTTTAACGCCTTAATCGGAGGGTGATATGGCAATGACTTACCACCTGGACGTCGTCAGCGCAGAGTTACAAATGTTCTCTGGTCTGGTCGAAAAAATCCAGGTAACGGGTAGCGAAGGTGAACTGGGGATTTACCCGGGTCACGCGCCGCTGCTCACCGCCATTAAGCCTGGTATGATCCGCATCGTGAAACAGCACGGTCATGAAGAGTTTATCTATCTGTCCGGCGGCATTCTTGAAGTGCAGCCTGGCACAGTGACCGTTCTGGCTGATACTGCTATTCGTGGTCAGGATCTCGACGAAGCGCGAGCCCTGGAATCGAAACGCAAAGCAGAAGAGCACATTAAAGCTTCTCACGGTGACGTGGATTACGCTCAGGCGTCTGCGGAACTGGCGAAAGCTATCGCGAAACTGCGTGTTATCGAGTTGACCAAAAAAGCGATGTAACACCGGCTTGAACCTAAAAGGCCAGTCTGATTTCCAGGCTGGCTTTTTTTATGGCTGCGTTTCAGAAAAATCAGAACTGAAAATGCGTTTTATTATTTTGTGATGTGAGTCACAAAAATGTTGATCGGTTAAAAAATGAGGGGTAGACTTCTTTTTGTGATGTAAATCACAAAAAAACACTCTCACTTATCAGGACGCCATCATGAAACTGATCAATAAAATCATCGCTCTTTTCAGCAACATGAACATCTCTTTCGGTACGTTCAACCATTAATGTGCTGATACGCTGAGTGGCGCCGTGCTTACCGTTGTGTGATAAGCGAAGCGCCATCTGGCATCACTGGCTGAGTTGCACCAGATACGGTTTACTATCCAGTTCTTTTTGCGCCAGATTTACGCTTTTACCGTCGACGATAAAGTAGTTCGTCTCATCCACATTCCCCACCACTGAATCATCATATTTTCCCGGCTTACTGCGCACAGATATGTTGCCGCTAAACACGCCTTGCGTTGACGCATCGCCATACGGGGCCGGACGGAAGATGAAATTAAAGCGTTGGTTATCGACAGCAATATTGTTTTCAACCCGCAGTTTCCCCGGATTGAAGTTATCGGTAAAACCATCCAGATGATTACCTATCGCTTTGTTGTTACGAACCTGATGCGCGACCGGTTGCCCTTCGCCCCCCAGTTTGAAACCGTTGCTGGTATTGTTGCTGGCAATAGAATCCTCGATCACCACAACGCCATTTGCGCCATCCTCGATTTTGTTAAACAGGTCAAAACCATCATCAATATTGTCATGTGAATAGCAGCGTTTCAGGTGATTGCCTTCGCCAACGCGCATCTTCACGGCAAAACCATCAGCGTTAATTTTCCCCGGATCTTCATTACCCCAGGATTCCGAATCGACAATGAGGTTGTTGCTCGCCCACAGGGCGCGGCCCACTTTTTCCGGCGATGAAATCTGAATACCGGTATCGTCATTACGCCAGGCGACCACTTTTTCGATGACGTTATGGCTGCCCTGAATACGCAAGCTTTTCTCGGTCACTTCTATACCTTTAATGTGCCAGTAGCTGGCGTCAATCAGCAAGCCGTGGATCACGGCTTTTCCATCCGCTTGCAGGATTTTCTGTTTATCGCGCACTCCACTGGCGGAAAGAGGGATCTCCGTTTGTGCATAATCCCCGGCCTGCAACACAATTTTGCCGCCTGGCGGCAGTAAGCGAATCGCGCTGGTCAGATCCAGAGGGGATGCAGCCGTACCTTTACCTTCGCTTTTACCCTGGGGGGCGACATACAACGTTGCTGCTGTCGGGCCGGCAATTTTCTCTACCTTAATCTGCTGGCTGACAGGCGTATTGTCGCTGGCGCTGGAGGGCATAAATGTCACTGCAAACGTGGCATTGCCACTCAGTGTGGCGGGCAGGGTATACATTTCCCCCGCTTTAACCGGTCTTTCATTACCGATCACCACTTCGTCCTGCCGGGTACTGAACAGGCCATCATAATTGGCTCGTGCCTGTAATGTGTATTTGTCGCTGCTGCTTTGCGCAGGAGAGGCAATTTGCACCACGACTGGTAGCGGTTTAGCCTGCCAGGGTTTTGTCACAGCGGTATGCGCCGTTGAAGTGGTCAACGAAGCATCGCTGATGGTGATTTTGGCATTACGCGAGGCAAAGAAACCGACGTAATAATGATCCTTATCCTGTATGGAGATAAGATCTGCGCGCGGTACGCTGCGGCTAACCCATTGGTCGCTGCCTTGCGGCGCCCAGGCCGTGATAAAACCGTCGTTGGTGCGCTCCAGTTTCAGGCGAAAGGTCGGCGTCTGGCGCAGATCAATCTCTTCCTGATAGCTCTGTTTCACTATTGCCGCACCAGCATTACCCCAGGGCTGCGTGATCCCTTCACGGGAGATCGCCTGCATCTTCACGCGAAAATTGTCTTTTTTATCCTGCGTCATGATGGCATTCATCACCATATTCGACGCCGCAGGAAACTCCTCATAACCTTCTTTAAGCGGCTGCTGACGCGGATTGCCAATCACGTCACGCACCAGCAATCCGGCACCCTCCTGTGCCGCGGGTTTCGCGCCGTTTTCCGGGCCGAACTGCTCAACGGTCACGGTGGCCTGTAAAACGAAGTTTTCACTGCCAGGCAAAGTGGTATAAAAGAACGTCAGGCCGTCATGAGCGTTGGCGATTTTACCACCTCGGCTTTCGAGGGTAACGGACCTGGAGAGATCGGCACTGTCCGTTACGGAGAGTTTTTTGCCGTCAATGGTGACATCATTCACGCCAATCTTTTCCGGCAGAACATTCGATGAAAAGTTCACGTCGGTCGATTGGCCAAAAGCGATTGCTTTCCAGACTGTGGCTGATGATGGAAAAGCGATAAGCGAGCTGCAAACCGTTAAAGCCAGAGGTATTTTATAATTCATTTTATTCTCCTGATTGATTATTGCCCGCCATTATCTTCAAGATGAAACACTGTTTCTTTTTTATGCGTCACAATCTCCAATGATCAAAACGACGTTTTGTTTTTGCACGATCTTTATTCAGGATGAAAAAAAACAGCTAACCCATTGTATGAATTAGCGGCAAACAGAAATGGAGATATTTTTTAGCGGCAAACCTGGTTGCTTTGTCGGTAAAATAGCCCGCAAAAGCGCAGTAACTGTGGATGTTGGGCGTTTCACCAGCATTCCATTTCATGCTACAAAATATGTAGAATTTTCAATATGAAAGAGGTTAACTTCTTTCTCCAATGACAGTCAGGACGCGTATGTTGAATACAAAAATGAGTGTGGTGATCCTTGCCGCAGGTAAAGGCACACGCATGTACTCCGATATTCCCAAAGTGCTGCATACCCTTGCAGGGAAAGCGATGGTTCAGCATGTCATTGATACTGCTAATCTTCTCGGCGCCGATAATGTTCATCTGGTTTATGGCCACGGTGGCGATTTGCTCAAACAACATCTCGCTGATATCAAGCTTAACTGGGTCCTGCAGGCAGAACAGTTGGGCACCGGCCATGCGATGCAGCAGGCTGCGCCGTTCTTTGCAGACGATGAAGATATTTTGATGCTCTATGGCGATGTGCCGCTGATCTCGCTGGAGACGTTGCAGCGTCTGCGCGATGCGAAACCGCAGGGCGGCATCGGTCTGTTAACGGTGGTGCTCGACGACCCGACGGGGTACGGGCGTATCACGCGTGAAAACGGCGCGGTGACAGGCATTGTTGAACAGAAAGATGCCACTGAAGAACAGCGTAAGATCACGGAGATCAACACCGGCATTCTGATTGCCAACGGCGGCGATCTGAAACGCTGGTTGAGCAAACTGACTAACAATAATGCGCAGGGTGAATATTACATCACGGATATCATCAGCCTTGCCTGGCATGAAGGCCGTGAGATTACTGCCGTGCATCCGCAGCGCCTGAGCGAAGTAGAAGGTGTGAATAATCGACTTCAGCTATCCCGGCTGGAGCGTGCGTATCAGGCTGAACAGGCTGAAAAGCTGCTGCTGGCTGGTGTTATGCTGCGCGATCCTGCGCGCTTCGACCTGCGCGGTACGCTGGAGCACGGGCGGGATGTTGAGATCGATGCTAACGTCATCATTGAAGGCAACGTAAAACTGGGCGATCGTGTGAAGATTGGCGCTGGTTGCGTGCTGAAAAACAGCGACATCGGCGACGACTGCGAAATCAGCCCCTACAGCGTGGTGGAAGATGCGCGTCTCGAAGCTGATTGCACTATCGGGCCATTTGCGCGTTTGCGTCCTGGCGCTGAACTGCTTGCCGGTGCGCACGTGGGCAACTTCGTGGAAATGAAAAAAGCGCGTCTGGGCAAAGGCTCGAAAGCGGGCCATCTGACTTACCTGGGCGATGCGGAAATCGGCGACAACGTGAATGTTGGCGCGGGTGTTATCACCTGTAATTACGATGGTGCAAACAAGCACAAAACCATTATTGGCGATGATGTGTTTGTTGGTTCCGATACACAGCTGGTGGCGCCGGTTACGGTTGCCAAAGGTGCGACTATCGCCGCCGGGACTACAGTAACGCGCAATGTTGCGGAAAATGAACTGGTTATCAGCCGTGTACCGCAAATCAATAAACAAGGCTGGATACGTCCGGTTAAGAAGAAGTAGCCCGGATAAGCGCAGCGCCATCCGGCAATGTATTCATAATGAATTTAGGGTGAGGGGAAAGATAATTCCTCCGCCCGACAGGCATTACCTATAAAAATAACCCCACTCTCTACAAGGCTCGGGGCGATACAGGTTGACCGACAACAAAAGGCATAACGCCTAAATCGGAATCGAAAAATATGTGTGGAATTGTTGGCGCAGTCGCGCAACGTGATGTTGCAGAAATCCTTCTCGAGGGATTACGTCGTCTGGAATACCGTGGCTATGACTCTGCTGGTCTGGCCGTTGTAGATGCAGAAGGTCATATGACCCGTCTGCGTCGTCTTGGTAAAGTCCAGATGCTGGCCCAGGCCGCAGAAGAGCATCCGCTGCATGGTGGAACCGGTATTGCTCACACCCGTTGGGCAACACACGGTGAACCGTCAGAAGGTAACGCGCATCCGCATGTTTCTGATCATATTGCGGTTGTACATAACGGTATTATTGAAAACTACGAGCCGCTGCGGGAAGTGTTAAAAGAGCGTGGCTATGTATTTGTTTCGGAAACGGATACCGAGGTTATCGCACATCTCGTTCACTGGGAGCTTGAGCAGGGCGGCACGCTGCGTGAAGCGGTTATGCGCGCTATCCCGCAATTACGTGGCGCTTATGGCACAGTGATTATGGATACCCGTGACAGCGGTACTCTGCTGGCGGCACGCTCTGGCAGCCCGCTGGTTATCGGTCTTGGCATGGGGGAAAACTTTATTGCCTCCGATCAGCTGGCGTTACTGCCGGTAACGCGTCGCTTTATCTTCCTTGAAGAGGGCGATATTGCGGAAGTGACTCGCCGCAGCGTGACCGTGTTTGATAAATCCGGCGCGCAGGTAAAACGGCCTGATATCGAATCCAGCCTGCAATATGACGCGGGCGATAAAGGTATCTACCGTCACTACATGCAAAAAGAGATCTACGAACAGCCGAACGCGATTAAAAATACGCTGACCGGCCGTATCAACCACGGTGAAGTGGATCTGAGCGAACTGGGTCCGAATGCCAACGCGCTATTATCGCAAGTTGAGCATATTCAGATCGTTGCCTGTGGCACTTCTTACAACTCCGGTATGGTTTCCCGTTACTGGTTTGAGGCGCTGGCTGGTGTGCCGTGTGATGTGGAAATCGCCTCGGAATTCCGTTACCGCAAATCTGCTGTGCGTCATAACAGCCTGATGATCACCCTGTCGCAATCCGGTGAAACGGCGGATACGCTGGCGGCGCTGCGCTTATCCAAAGAGCTGGGTTATCTGGGGTCGCTGGCGATTTGTAACGTGCCGGGCTCCTCGCTGGTGCGTGAATCCGATCTGGCGATGATGACTAAAGCCGGTACTGAAATCGGTGTTGCCTCCACGAAAGCGTTCACCACTCAGCTTACCGTTCTGCTGATGCTGGTGGCGAAACTGAGCCGCCTGAAAGGGCTGGATGCGTCCATTGAGCACGATATCGTTCACGGTTTGCAGGCATTGCCGAGCCGTATTGAACAGATGCTGTCGCAGGATAAACGCATCGAAGCGCTGGCCGAAGATTTCTCCGACAAACACCATGCGTTGTTCCTGGGGCGTGGCGATCAGTATCCGATCGCGCTGGAAGGCGCGCTGAAACTGAAAGAGATCTCCTACATTCACGCCGAAGCCTATGCGGCAGGTGAGCTGAAGCATGGCCCGTTGGCGCTGATTGATGCGGATATGCCGGTGATTGTCGTTGCGCCTAACAACGAACTGCTGGAAAAACTGAAATCCAACATCGAAGAAGTGCGTGCCCGTGGCGGCGTACTGTATGTGTTCGCCGATCAGGATGCGGGTTTCACCAGCAACGACAATATGCACATTATTGATATGCCGCACGTCGAAGAGGTGATTGCACCGATTTTCTATACCGTGCCGCTGCAATTGCTGGCTTATCACGTTGCGCTGATAAAAGGCACCGATGTTGACCAGCCGCGTAACCTGGCGAAATCAGTAACGGTAGAGTAAACATTTACTGCCATAAAATGCGAAAGAGGTTGCCGGCGGGCAACCTCTTTTTTTTACTTTATTTTGTGAATTCTCATTCGTTTCAACTACTTTTTTATTGTCACAAAAATAAAATATGACTGAAATATTACTGTGATGTTTTTTATTAAGAGTTTGATTTTTATCTTTTTTATATCATGCGATAACGATATTTTTCCGCTGTCATCAAACAGTAACAATGATTGCATATAACTGTCATCAAAGTGTCCTATTTTGCTCGTCGTAGCCACTAAACAACGATTTACGATCCTTGCAGGAGACATTATGAACGTTATGCGTACCACTGTCGCAACTGTTGTCGCCGCGACCTTTTCTCTGAGTGCTTTTGCTGTTAATGCAGCAGCCAGCCTGACTGGTGCGGGTGCAACTTTCCCGGCGCCGGTGTATGCCAAGTGGGCTGATACTTACCAGAAAGAAACAGGTAACAAGATCAACTACCAGGGTATTGGTTCTTCTGGTGGCGTAAAACAAATTACTGCTAAAACTGTGGATTTCGGTGCATCCGATGCCCCTCTGGCTGACGATAAACTGGCTCAGGAAGGCCTGTTCCAGTTTCCGACCGTAATCGGCGGTATCGTGCTGGCTATCAACGTCCCGGGTATAAAATCCGGTGAGCTGGTGCTGGACGGAAAAACCCTGGGTGACATCTACCTGGGTAATATCAAAAAATGGGATGACGCAGCGATCGCTAAACTCAACCCAGGCCTGAAACTGCCTTCGCAGAACATCGCCGTAGTTCGCCGTGCTGACGGTTCCGGTACGTCATTCGTCTTCACCAACTACCTGGCAAAAGTGAACGAAGAGTGGAAATCGAAAGTCGGTTCTGGCTCTACCGTTAACTGGCCGACCGGTCTGGGCGGTAAAGGCAACGACGGAATCGCGGCATTCGTTCAGCGTCTTCCGGGTTCAATCGGTTATGTTGAATATGCTTACGCTAAGCAGAACAACCTGACCTACACCAAGCTGCTGTCTGCGGATGGTAAGGCTGTAAGCCCGACTGAGCAGAGCTTCTCCAATGCGGCTAAAAATATCGACTGGAGCAAATCCTTCGCGCAGGATCTGACCAACCAGAAAGGTGCTGACGTATGGCCGATCACCTCAACTACCTTTATCCTGGTACACAAAGAGCAGGCTAAGCCGGAGCAAGGTGCTGAAGTCCTGAAATTCTTTGACTGGGCCTATAAAAAAGGCGGCAAACAGGCTAACGACCTTGATTACGCAACCCTGCCGGATAGCGTAGTTGAACAAGTTCGTGCTGCATGGAAAACCAATGTGAAAGACAGCAGCGGTAAAGCACTGTACTAACAGCTGGTTTTTTTAGAACATGGCGGATGGCGCTTACACCATCCGCCTTACAGATCCTCTGTAGGCCTGGCCGCGTAAGCATCACCGGGCAAATTCGTAAGACGTTAAACTGAAGAGTAATTTATGGCTGCAACCAAGCCGGCATTTAATCCTCCGGGTAAAAAAGGTGACATGATTTTCAGCGCGCTGGTAAGACTGGCTGCGCTGATTGTGCTATTGCTGTTGAGTGGCATCATCGTGTCGCTGATTTTCTCCTCATGGCCAAGCATTCAGAAGTTTGGTTTTTCATTCCTGTGGACCAAAGAGTGGGATGCACCCAATGATATTTACGGTGCGCTGGTGCCCATTTACGGGACAATTGTTACCTCTGTCATCGCCTTGCTGATCGCCGTTCCGGTGAGTTTCGGCATTGCGCTGTTTCTGACGGAACTGTCGCCGAACTGGCTGAAGCGTCCACTGGGTATCGCCATTGAATTACTGGCTGCGATTCCAAGTATTGTGTACGGCATGTGGGGGCTGTTCATTTTTGCTCCGCTGTTCGCGACTTACTTTCAGGAACCGGTGGGCAACGTGCTTTCTAACATCCCGTTTGTTGGCGCACTGTTCTCTGGCCCGGCATTTGGTATTGGGATCCTGGCGGCCGGGGTTATTCTCGCCATTATGATTATTCCTTACATTGCGGCGGTAATGCGCGATGTATTCGAACAAACGCCGGTGATGATGAAAGAGTCGGCCTACGGCATTGGCTGCACCACCTGGGAAGTTATCTGGCGCATTGTGCTGCCATTTACCAAAAACGGGGTGATTGGCGGCGTGATGTTGGGTCTGGGGCGCGCACTGGGTGAAACCATGGCGGTGACCTTTATCATCGGTAACACCTACCAACTCGACAGCGCTTCGTTGTTTATGCCGGGTAACAGTATCACCTCTGCGCTGGCGAACGAATTTGCCGAAGCGGAGTCCGGCCTGCATGTTGCGGCATTGATGGAGTTGGGGCTGATTCTGTTTGTGATCACCTTTATCGTACTGGCTATATCTAAGTTTATGATCATGCGCCTGGCGAAAAATGAGGGGGCTCGCTGATGGCTACGCTCGAAATGCAAAGCATCACAAAGCTGGCTGAATCGCGCCGTAAAATGCAGGCTAAGCGCCGTCTGAAAAACCGCATTGCTCTGACATTATCAATGGCGACCATGGCGTTCGGTCTTTTCTGGCTGGTCTGGATCCTGTTGTCTACCGTAACGCGCGGCTTTGACGGTATGTCGCTGGCGCTGTTTACTGAAATGACGCCACCACCAAATACGGCAGGAGGTGGTCTGGCGAACGCCCTGGCGGGTAGCGGCCTGCTTATCCTGTGGTCGACCATTGTCGGTACGCCGCTCGGCATCATGGCGGGGATTTACCTGGCGGAGTATGGCCGTAAATCGCTACTGGCCGAAGTTATCCGTTTTATCAACGACATTCTGCTTTCCGCGCCATCAATTGTGGTTGGCCTGTTCGTCTACACCATTGTCGTCGCACAGATGCAGCACTTCTCCGGCTGGGCGGGCGTGATTGCGCTGGCGCTGTTGCAGGTGCCAATTGTCATCCGCACCACGGAAAACATGCTGAAACTGGTGCCGGACAGCCTGCGCGAAGCGGCTTATGCGCTGGGTACACCGAAGTGGAAGATGATTGCTTCCATTACGCTGAAAGCGTCTGTTTCCGGGATTATGACCGGGGTGCTGCTGGCCGTGGCGCGTATCGCCGGGGAAACGGCACCACTGCTGTTTACCGCGCTCTCTAACCAGTTCTGGAGCACCGATATGATGCAGCCTATCGCTAACCTGCCGGTGACCATTTTCAAATTCGCCATGAGCCCGTTTGCCGAATGGCAGCAATTGGCCTGGGCCGGGGTGCTGATTATCACGCTCTGCGTACTGCTGCTGAATATTCTGGCGCGCGTCATTTTCGCGAAGAGTAAACACGGTTAATTTTTGCGACGCGGCGAAAGCGGCGTCGAGTTGAGGAAAGAATAAATGAGTATGGTTGATACGACGCCGGGCAAAATTCAGGTTCGTGATTTGAACTTCTATTACGGCAAATTCCATGCACTGAAAAACATCAGCCTGGATATTGCCAAAAATCAGGTAACGGCGTTTATCGGGCCGTCAGGCTGCGGTAAATCCACGCTGCTGCGTACTTTTAACAAAATGTTTGAGCTCTACCCTGAGCAGCGAGCCGAAGGCGAGATCCTGCTGGATGGCGACAACATTCTTACCAATACGCAGGATATCGCGCTGCTGCGCGCGAAAGTGGGGATGGTATTCCAGAAACCAACGCCGTTCCCGATGTCGATTTACGACAACATCGCCTTTGGCGTGCGCCTGTTTGAAAAGCTGTCGCGTCCGGATATGGACGAGCGTGTACAGTGGGCTTTGACCAAGGCCGCATTATGGAACGAAACCAAGGATAAACTGCACCAGAGCGGATACTCTCTCTCCGGTGGTCAGCAGCAACGTCTGTGCATCGCCCGTGGTATCGCGATTCGCCCGGAAGTGCTGTTGCTCGATGAACCCTGTTCAGCCCTTGACCCGATCTCTACCGGTCGTATCGAAGAACTGATCACGGAACTGAAACAGGATTACACCGTGGTTATTGTGACGCACAACATGCAGCAGGCTGCACGTTGTTCCGATCACACGGCGTTTATGTATCTCGGTGAGTTGATTGAGTTCAGCAACACAGATGATCTGTTCACGAAGCCGAAGAAGAAGCAAACGGAAGACTATATTACCGGGCGCTATGGTTGATTTGCTGCACCCTGAGGGTATAAGCGACCTTGTTACCACGTGAAATCTGTCGGGCATTTGGAGTGCACCATGGACAATCTCAACCTTAACAAACATATTTCCGGGCAGTTCAACGCTGAGCTGGAAAGTATCCGCACTCAGGTAATGACCATGGGTGGGATGGTGGAGCAGCAGCTTTCTGATGCGATCACCGCCATGCACAATCAGGACAGCGAGCTGGCCAGGCGCGTTGTTGAAGGCGACAAACAGGTTAATATGATGGAAGTCGCCATCGATGAAGCCTGCGTGCGCATCATTGCAAAACGCCAGCCAACGGCGAGCGATTTGCGTCTGGTGATGGCGATCATCAAAACAATTGCCGAGCTGGAACGTATTGGCGATGTGGCAGACAAAATCTGCCGTACTGCGCTGGAGAAGTTCTCTCAGCAGCACCAGCCGCTGCTGGTGAGCCTGGAATCGTTGGGCCGTCACACCGTGCAGATGCTGCATGATGTGCTGGACGCTTTCGCCCGTATGGATCTGGACGAAGCAGTGCGGATCTATCGCGAAGATAAAAAAGTGGATCAGGAGTACGAAGGCATCGTACGTCAGCTAATGACTTACATGATGGAAGATTCCCGCACCATTCCGAGCGTCCTGACCGCCCTGTTCTGTGCCCGTTCTATCGAACGTATCGGTGACCGCTGCCAGAATATCTGCGAATACATCTTCTACTTCGTGAAGGGACAAGATTTCCGTCATGTTGGCGGCGATGAGCTGGATAAACTGCTCGCCGGAAAAGATGTTAAAGAGTGATATGGCGATAACCCCCTCGCTGTGAGGGGGTTTTTGTTGCAGGGTTATTTGGCCAGTAACTTTCTCGCCAGAGTATCAATATCCCCGTACTGCCACAGTTTTTCCTGCCACTGCTGCGGGATTCCATTAATGCCGTAATACGCGCCAGCCAGTTGCCCGGCGATAGCGGCGGTGGTGTCCGCATCGTCACCGAGATTGGTGGCCAGCAGGATAGTTTCTTTAAAGTTTTTACCCTGCGCAAAGCACCACAATGCCGCTTCCAGACTCTGCACGCAGTAACCCGTACCGAAGATCTCCGCTCGCGTTTTCTTCAGGTAGTTCCCTTCAGCTATGCGACGCAGATTCTCCTGTTCCGGTAGCTGCGGGATAGCTGTCAGCGTTTCCCGCTTACTTTTACCGCTCAGGGCGTTCATCAGCATTTGTGCAAACAGGCGACAGCAGGCGAGCGCTTCTGGTGCTGCATGCGTGGTTCGCGATGAGGCTTCGGCATACTCCAGCGCCAATAACTCATCGGGGAAATACCACAGCACCACCGGCGCGAGGCGCATTAACGAACCGTTTCCTGCCGTTCTGGGATGGCTGGAACCGGCAAACGGATCGCCGTCATTCGCATATTTTTGCAATGCGTGTGCGACTGTCGTACCAATATCAAAACAGTGGCCGGTGGCGCTTAAGTAACCCCATTGCCACCAGTTCATATACCGGTTCATCTGATCCTTTGCATCAAACCCCTGGCGAGCGATCAGGCTTTCCGCAAGGCACAGCGCCATAGAGGTGTCGTCTGTCCATTGCCCCGCCTGCAGATGAAACGGCCCGCCTCCCACCATGTCGGTGATGGGCGGAAAGGAATCTTTTGCACTGAATTCCACCGCCGTGCCGACGGCATCACCGATGGCCAGGCCGAGCAAACAGCCCTGATAACGTTCGAGTAATTCCGACATCTGTTGTTCCTTATTCCGTGGAACTGCTCAGGAAAAATCCGCCCATAACCGTAATTTGCCGCAGTGTAAGCAGCGGAAGAGATATCCCTGGCAGTCGCCACCATCGAGCAGGTATTCCGGTAATTTCTCATAATCCATGCCGAAGGCATCGCAATCGGCCTGAATATCCACGAACTGGTCGAGTTTGTCAGCAATATCTTGCCAGCCAACGTAGCCGATAAACGCGCAGAAATCATTACAGTGCGCCAGCCAGTACTCCTGCTGCCAGCCACAATATCCCGGTGTTCTCTGAGTCAATTCCTGCAAACTGGCTTCCGGCCACGGATTTTTGAAACCGGTAAATTCACCCTCATCATCGAACAGGCTGTCCACACCTTCAATGCTGGACTTATCGTGAAAGCTGCCGCCAAATTTTTGCGCGGCGGAACCATCCGCGATGCACCACGGGCAAAGGGTATCGACATCCGCTGTGGTGTAAAACGGGTTGGTGTAATACACGTCCGTTAGCTGTTCACAGCAGGCGCAAGTCACAGTTTTTCTTTGTGAAAAGACGCCCGTGTCCAGGGGCTGAGGGTGGTACTTAAATACCGGGAGAGAACGGTTTGTCTGAGCCATAAAAACATCCTGTTTAGTGGTTTAGATTAACGCGTAACATGCCACCCACGCGCACGCCAGAGTTCCGGCAGCTGCGCTAAATCAGTGAACGTCGTCACTTTAGGGTGATCAATGGGTTTGTTATGCGGATCGGCGCAGAAGTAATACACTTCCATCCCTGCCGCGATTCCTGATTGTGCCCCAGCGGAGGAGTCGTCCACCAGAATACAGTTCACAGGATCAACATTCAGCGCTCTGGCTGCATGGTACATTAACGCCGGATCGGGCTTCCAGCGTTGGATGTCATAACCGCTAAACAGTTTTTCAGGAAAGTGATGTAGCATGCCTAATTTGCCCAATGAGTGTTGCATTTTGCTGACCGGGCCATTAGAAACCACACACATCGGTACACTCACTGCATCCAGCAATGCGTTCGCACCGGCAATCACTTCCAGTTCGCTGTCGAACAGGCGCGCCACTTCCGCACGATAAATGGGTTCAAGCGCCTCTTTCGCCAGGCTTACACCGCGCTCTCCGGCGATGACATCAATAATTTCGTATAACTTCATGCCTTTAAAGCGTTTAAAGACCTCTTCCAGATCCAGCGTGATGCCAAAAGCCTGAAACATATGCACATAGGCGCGGGAACAAATAACTTCACTATCGACCAGGGTGCCGTCACAGTCGAAAAATATTGCATCAATGTGGGACATGCCATTTCCTGTTATTGCGAGTTTAACGTTTACTTAACGCAGATAGCGAAACGCAATCGTTGCCGTATAAGCAAATTCAATGAAAAAAAGTGTGTGATAACCGTCAATATTGTCTCATTTTGGTATAGGATAGCGACGAATTTTCCCCCCTATTCCGGAAATTGATAATGAGCCAACAACACACTACCCAGGCTTCGGGCCAGGGGTTGCTTGACCGCGTGTTTAAATTACGCGAGCACGGCACATCGGCACGCACCGAAGTGATCGCCGGTTTCACGACGTTTTTGACGATGGTGTATATCGTTTTTGTTAACCCCCAGATTCTGGGCGTCGCCGGGATGGATACCAGCGCAGTATTTGTGACCACCTGCCTGATTGCTGCGTTCGGCAGCATCCTGATGGGGCTGGTCGCTAACCTGCCGGTTGCGCTGGCACCGGCAATGGGTCTGAACGCCTTCTTTGCGTTTGTGGTTGTTGGCGCCATGGGGCTTTCCTGGCAAATCGGTATGGGCGCAATCTTCTGGGGCGCGGTAGGGCTGTTGCTGCTTACCTTGTTCCGCGTTCGTTACTGGATGATCGCCAATATTCCGGTCAGTCTGCGCGTGGGTATCACCAGCGGTATTGGGCTGTTTATTGGCATGATGGGGCTGAAAAACGCTGGCGTAATCGTGCCGAACAAAGAGACGCTGGTGAGCATCGGTAACCTGACTTCCCACAGCGTTCTGCTGGGCGTTCTTGGTTTCTTTATCATCGCTATTCTGGCGTCGCGCAACATTCACGCCGCTGTGCTGGTGTCGATTGTTGTTACTACACTGCTGGGCTGGCTGCTGGGCGATGTGCAGTATCACGGTATTGTTTCTGCGCCGCCGAGCGTGGCAAGCGTTGTCGGTAATGTGGATCTGGCCGGTTCCTTTAATATTGGCCTGGCGGGTGTGATCTTCTCGTTTATGCTGGTGAACCTGTTTGACTCCTCCGGTACGCTGATCGGCGTGACCGATAAAGCCGGGCTGGTGGATGAAAGTGGTAAGTTCCCGCGTATGAAGCAGGCGCTGTTTGTCGACAGCGTCTCTTCGGTGACTGGTGCCTTTATCGGTACCTCTTCTGTTACCGCGTATATCGAGTCTTCTTCTGGTGTTTCTGTTGGCGGCCGTACCGGTCTGACTGCGGTGGTGGTTGGCCTGCTGTTCCTGCTGGTGATCTTCCTGTCGCCGTTAGCGGGTATGGTACCAGGCTATGCTGCTGCGGGTGCGCTGATCTATGTGGGCGTGCTGATGACATCCAGCCTGGCGCGTGTGAATTGGCATGATCTGACAGAAGCCGTGCCGGCGTTTATCACTGCGGTAATGATGCCGTTCAGCTTCTCGATTACCGAAGGTATCGCGCTGGGCTTTATCTCTTACTGCGTGATGAAAATCGGTACTGGTCGCCTGCGCGATCTCAGCCCATGCGTGATTGTGGTTGCGGTGCTGTTCCTGCTGAAAATCGTCTTTATCGACGCGCATTAATGCTTTTCCCCTCTCGCGCTGCGGGAGGGGGTTCCATTACGGCTTAACGCGCTGAATATACTCGCCGAAAGCCGTAAGCTGGCCAGTCAGATGGTCAAGTGTGCTTTGATCAACCACTTCTCCCGTCTGCTGATCAACCTTGCTTTGAATCACCCCACCCATAAACTCCGGTTTGTTCATGACCATCGCATCAAGGAACACCAGGATCTGGCGCAGATGATACTGGCAACGCGCGCCGCCAATCGCGCCCATTGAGCTGGTCTGAATCAGCACCGGCTTACCCGCCAGCGGCTGCTCTGGTAAGCGAGACAGCCAGTCAATCGCATTCTTCAGGCCGCCCGGCACTGAGTAGTTATATTCCGGCGTCACAATCACCACGCCGTCAGCCGCACGGATATGTTCGGCAAGTTCCTGCACACTTTCCGGGAAACCTTCTTCTTGCTGAATATCGGCATCATACAGCGGGATATTGGCAATCGAAGGCAATGGCGTGATGTCCATGCCCGCTGGCGCAAGCTTAGGCAATGTGCGCGCGACCATGGCATTAAAAGAGCCTTTACGCAGGCTACCGAGCAGGGTCACAACCTTGAGTTCAACAGACATGATGACTCCTCATTATGGGATCAATTAAGGATCAGGGCTTTTTCTGCGGGCAAGCTGGTGAAACGCATTAACCGGGAGGCGGGATCGTTGGCGCGCGTTTGCACATCGGAGAGATAACGCCACCCTGTACGGCTATCGAATTCCCATATTTTCAGGCTTTCGATGGCCGGAGATACCGCTACAGACCAGATCAGCACATCTTCTGCATCAGACATCACTTCAACCCGCGTTAGCGGCGTCAGACGCAGACGTCCGGAGCCAGGCAACAGTTGCAGCAGGCCTTGATCATCGTGCATTTGATGGATCAATTTCATTGCACTCTGGCGCAGCGTGACAAGTTGAGTTTGCGCTTCGTTGGGATCGTTTTGGTTATTGATCCACAGCAGTTCATTATTGCTGAAAAGGGGCTTCTGCGCGTGCACACTGTGAAAACTGCGCGTAGCGCGTTGCAACTCCATATCCAGACCGCATTCGCCTTCAGTCGTAATGGCGACACCCACCATATTCCCGGCATAGGCCAGCGAAAAGTGCGGCAGCCTCACGTCGGCAAACTTCGGCTTGCCGCTGGATTCAATGACTATCTCTGGCAGTTCGCTGGTGCCATACAGCATAAACATCATTTCAGCGAGTAATGCACGGGAAGCAAGAAAACGTGTGCGGCGATGCTCAGGAAGCTGGCGAGCCGTATCGTGACAGGACACCGGTAGTCGCGTGGAGACAAGATGCCCTTCGGAAATTATCCCTCGTGCAAAATGCGTAGCCATTTTTCTCTCCGTGATAATGGTCTGAATGAATCGAATCGATAGTGAATATTATCGCCCATAGTCCATAGGTTTTAATGCGGAAATTGGTTTCTGAAAAGTCCTGGCGGGGATATTTACACTTTGTTTGGCCAATCCCGCACTTTACGAGGCTTCGTCGTTATAACAGGAACGGCCATTTTTATGGCCGTTCGGTACGATTACTTACCAATACAGAAGCTGGAGAAGATACGGCCCAGCAAATCATCGGAGGTAAATTCGCCGGTGATCTCACTCAGGTTCTGCTGCGCGAGGCGCAGCTCTTCGGCCAGCAACTCACCTGCCCAGGCACCCAGCAGTTGCGCTTTACCCTGTTGCAGATGCTCTGCGGCCGCTTCAAGCGCCTGTAAGTGCCGGCGACGCGCCAGGAAACCGCCTTCCATGCTGGTGTCAAACCCCATACTCTGCTTGAGATGTTGACGCAGCACGTCAACGCCTTCGCCGGTACGCGCGGAGAGACGCACAAGTGAGTGATTGTTCACATCGCTGATACCCAGCGGCTCGCCGGTAACATCCGCTTTATTGCGTACCACGGTGATCGGTAATCTGGCGGGCAGACGGGCAATAAAGTCCGGCCAGATTTCTGCCGGATCAACCGCATCGGTGGTGGTGCCATCAACCATAAACAGCACGCGATCGGCCTGCTCAATCTCCTGCCAGGCGCGTTCGATACCGATACGTTCCACTTCGTCGCTGGCTTCGCGCAAACCGGCGGTATCGATAATGTGCAGCGGCATACCGTCGATATGTATGTGCTCGCGCAATACGTCGCGCGTGGTGCCTGCAATATCCGTCACAATAGCGGCTTCACGCCCGGCCAGCGCGTTCAACAGGCTCGATTTCCCTGCATTTGGGCGACCAGCAATGACCACTTTCATTCCTTCACGTAACAGGCTTCCCTGACGCGCTTCAGCTCGTACCGCGTCCAAATCGGCGATAACGTCGTTCAACTGGGCTTCGATTTTGCCGTCTGAAAGGAAGTCGATCTCTTCATCCGGGAAGTCGATAGCCGCTTCCACATAGATTCGCAGGTGAGTAAGTGCTTCCACAAGGTGGTTAACACGGGCAGAGAAAGCGCCCTGCAACGAGTTCAGTGCGGAGCGCGCGGCCTGTTCGGAACTGGCGTCAATTAAATCGGCAATCGCTTCAGCCTGCGCCAGATCGAGCTTATCGTTAAGGAACGCACGCTCGGAGAACTCGCCCGGCCGGGCAATGCGCAGCCCCGGTAAGGTCAGTATGCGTTTTAACAGCAGGTCGAGGATAACCGGGCCGCCGTGCCCTTGTAGCTCCAGTACATCTTCACCGGTAAAGGAGTTCGGACCCGGGAACCACAGCGCAATGCCTTGATCCAGCGCGCTGCCATCAGCGTCCTGGAATGGCAGATAGTCGGCATAACGCGGTTTCGGCAGCTTGCCCAGCACCGCCTGCGCCACGTCTCGCGCTTTTACGCCCGAAATACGCAGGATCCCCACCCCACCGCGTCCCGGTGGGGTGGCCTGTGCGACGATAGTGTCGTTATGGCTCATGGTATGTTTTCCGAAATCTCAAAATAAAAAAGGCGGTCAACTGACCGCCCTTTGTTTGTTGTTCCTTTTGCCGGGTGGCGCTTCGCTTACCCGGCTCGCGTATCAGGAGCTTTTCTTCTGGCGGCTATGCAGACCGCGCTTCTCCAGACCACGGTAAATCAGCTGCTGCTGAATGATGGTCACCAGGTTGCTGACGATATAGTACAGCACCAGACCTGACGGGAACCACAGGAAGAACACCGTAAAGATGACCGGCATAAAGGTCATGATCTTCTGCTGCATCGGGTCGGTCACGGTGGTCGGCGACATCTTCTGGATGAAGAACATCGTTACGCCCATCAGGATCGGCAGGATGTAGTACGGGTCCTGTGCAGACAAGTCATGGATCCACAGTGCGAACGGCGCATGGCGCAGTTCAACGGAACCCATCAGCATGTAATACAGCGCCAGGAAGATAGGCATCTGAATAATCAGCGGGAAGCAGCCGCCCAGCGGGTTCACTTTCTCCGCTTTGTACAGTGCCATCATCTCCTGACTCATACGCTGTTTGTCGTCACCCAGACGCTCGCGCATGGCCTGAATCTTCGGTTGCAGCATGCGCATTTTCGCCATGGAGGTGTACTGCGCTTTGGTCAGCGGGTACATGATGCCACGAACGATAAAGGTGATTGCGATGATGGAGAAGCCCCAGTTACCCAGGAAGCTGTGGATCCACTTCAGCAGTTTGAACAGCGGCTGAGAGATAAACCACAACCAGCCGTAATCCACGGTCAGATCCAGGTGCGGCGCCGCCGCAGCCATTTTGTCCTGAATTTCCGGGCCAACCCACAGGGTGCTGTTCAGCGCGGTAGTCTGACCCGGCTGCACCAGTACCGGCTGGGATTTATAACCGATAGCGGCTACGCCATTGCCCAGGTTGCTGGTATAGAAGTTATTCGCACCTTCGTTACGAGGGATCCATGCGGTAGCGAAATACTGCTGCAGCATCGCAACCCAACCGCCATTGGAGCTGACGTTCAGGTTTTCGTTATCGGCGATGGTGTCGAATTTGTATTTTTCATACTTCGCGTCAGGCGTGGAATACGCCGCACCGCGGAAGGTATGCAGCGCAAAGTTGCTGCTGCCGGTATCGCGGTGAGAAGGCAAATTGATGGATTGCTTCAGCTGACCAAACGTTGCTACTTCCAACGGTTTATCACCGGCGTTTTGCACACTGTAGCCTACGTTCACCGCATATTCGCCGCGTTTCAGCGTGAAGGTTTTGGTGAAGGTATTGCCAGCCGCGTCGGTGTAAGTCAGCGGGATCGCCAGTTCGTTCTGACCATCAGCCAGCACAAACGCATCTTTTTCTACGTTATACAGTGGGCGCGGGCCGTTAGCCGGATTATCCGGGCCGTCACGACCGGTCAGGCCGCTTTGTGCCTGATAGATAAACTGCGGCGTAGTTTCCAGTAACTGGAACGGCTCATTGGAGCCCAACTCTTTCGGGTATGTCGGAAGCAGTGCCTGCTCAACATCACCACCACGGGTGTTGATGGTCAGCTCAAGCACATCGGTTTTCACCGTGATCAGTTTCCCCTGGCCACTGGCTGGTACGCCCTGGTCGGCTGCGCTACCCGCTGCGGTGGTCGTAGTCTGCGTGGTCTGCTGCTGCGCCGGAGGAGGATTTTTATCCTTCTCCCACGTTTGCCAGATCATGAAAGACACGAACAACAAAGCGATGATAAAAAGATTGCGTTGCGAATCCATCGTTAGTGTTCTCTGGTTTTAGAAGGTCCTGGCGGGACGGGATCGTCGCCACCCGGGTGTAAAGGGTGGCATTTTAATACGCGTTTCATTGTCAACCAACTGCCTTTTAACATACCAAACCTGCGCAATGCCTCAATTCCATATTGCGAACAGGTGGGGGTGAAACGGCAGTGCGGCCCAAGTAGCGGACTAATCAGGCGTTGATAGACCCTAATCAGGGCTATCAGGACCCGTGAGCCAGGCGACAATGGCGGCGCCATAATTTTTCCAACGCTTCCGAGAGAGCACGGTTATCGAGGTCGGCAACCCCCTTCTTCGCCACCACCACGAAATCCATTGCTGGCAATTCATGCTGGCGTAAACGGAAACTTTCACGCGTCAGACGTTTAATCCGATTGCGTTCATGGGCGCGTTTAACATTTTTCTTGGCGACGGTCAGACCGATACGGGGATGCCCCAGCGAATTCAGGCGGCCGAGGATGGTGATTTGCGGCGTGCCAGCCCGTTGTGGCTGCTGGAAGACGAAAGTGAAATGAGTGGGAGTTAACAAACGTAACTCCCTGGGAAAAGCGAGCTTAACCACTCAGGGGTTAGCTTTATTACTTGGAAACGGTCAGACGTGCGCGGCCTTTAGCGCGACGACGAGCCAGAACCTGGCGACCATTTTTAGTAGCCATACGAGCACGGAAGCCGTGAGAACGGTTGCGCTTCAGTACAGACGGTTGAAAAGTGCGTTTCATGGCGGTTTCTACCTAAACTTGAATAAATTCACTGACTTTTGCGTATGCCTGAACGGATATCGAACGACAGGCGCGCAAGCCATGGGTAATTAAAGAGGCCGGATTGTAATAATTGTACACTCCAGAGTCAATTCTCTTTCCTTATAGCGCACGTATTTTCGCACATAATCGCGCAAAAAATAAGCTGCATTCGACGCCTGAAAACGAGCAAGACGCGCCGGGGGCAGAATTATACGGGGCAAACGGCAAAGCGCAAGGATCCTCCAGGATCTTCATTAGATCGTTTAAGCAAGAAATCATCATTACTCATTAAATTTTCCAATATGCGGACTAAAACGTCCCGCACGCCTGCGCGGATCGATTACACTTAGCCGGTTCCGAATTGCCCTGTGGATAAATCATAAAGAATCTGTGAGAAACAGAAGATCTCTGCGGCGGTTTACGCTATGATCCGCGGTCCCGATCGCGATCCAGGATCGTTCTTAGGGCACAAACCGTAGATAGCGGTTCGCACGTCACCCGGTTGGGTCTTATCGATGTGCGTCAAAAAACTTTAATGTTTCTGTCTTTTTATTTATCGATTTTCGTTCGAGTGGAGTCCGCCGTGTCACTTTCGCTTTGGCAGCAGTGTCTTGCCCGATTGCAGGATGAGTTACCAGCCACAGAATTTAGTATGTGGATACGCCCATTGCAGGCGGAACTGAGCGATAACACGCTGGCACTGTACGCGCCAAACCGTTTTGTGCTCGATTGGGTAAGAGACAAATATCTTAATAATATCAATGGACTGCTGAATGAGTTCTGCGGCCCGGATGCCCCGCAGCTGCGTTTTGAGGTGGGTTCCCGCCCGGTCAGCCAGTCGCTGAAAGAACCTGCGACAATCGCTGCGCCCGCACAGGCGGCGCAGGTCGTCGTTCAGCGTGCAGCGCCGGCAGCGCGTCCTGGCTGGGACAATGTTCCTGCGCCAGCAGAGCCGACCTATCGTTCCAATGTTAATGTGAAACATACCTTTGATAACTTTGTTGAAGGTAAATCCAACCAGCTGGCTCGCGCGGCGGCTCGCCAGGTTGCGGATAACCCCGGTGGTGCCTATAACCCGCTGTTTTTATATGGCGGTACAGGTCTGGGTAAAACGCACTTGCTGCATGCGGTGGGTAACGGCATTGTGGCGCGAAAGCCGAATGCCAAAGTGGTGTATATGCACTCCGAGCGCTTTGTCCAGGATATGGTAAAAGCCCTGCAAAACAATGCGATCGAAGAGTTTAAACGCTACTACCGCTCCGTTGATGCCCTGCTGATTGACGATATTCAATTCTTTGCCAATAAAGAACGATCCCAGGAAGAGTTTTTCCACACCTTTAACGCGTTGCTGGAAGGCAATCAGCAGATCATTCTTACATCGGATCGCTATCCGAAAGAGATCAATGGCGTTGAGGATCGTTTAAAATCTCGCTTTGGCTGGGGCTTAACGGTAGCGATCGAGCCGCCGGAACTGGAAACCCGCGTTGCGATCCTGATGAAAAAAGCAGATGAAAACGATATTCGTCTGCCGGGCGAAGTGGCCTTCTTTATTGCCAAGCGCCTGCGCTCGAACGTGCGTGAGCTGGAAGGGGCGCTGAACCGCGTGATTGCTAATGCCAACTTCACCGGCCGCGCGATCACCATCGATTTTGTCCGTGAAGCATTGCGCGATCTGCTGGCGCTACAGGAAAAACTGGTCACCATTGATAATATTCAAAAGACAGTGGCCGAGTACTACAAGATCAAGGTTGCGGATCTTCTCTCCAAGCGTCGATCCCGTTCGGTAGCACGTCCGCGCCAGATGGCGATGGCGCTGGCAAAGGAGCTGACTAACCATAGCCTGCCGGAAATCGGTGATGCTTTTGGTGGTCGCGACCATACTACCGTGCTGCATGCCTGCCGTAAGATTGAGCAGTTGCGTGAAGAAAGCCATGATATCAAAGAAGATTTTTCCAATTTAATCAGAACATTATCTTCGTGACGCTATGAAATTTACCGTTGAACGTGAACATTTATTAAAGCCGCTGCAACAGGTTAGCGGCCCATTGGGCGGTCGCCCGACGTTGCCTATTCTCGGTAATCTGCTGCTTCAGGTTACTGAAGGCGCGCTGTCGCTGACCGGCACCGATCTTGAAATGGAGATGGTGGCGCGCGTTGCGCTGGTTCAGCCGCATGAACAGGGCGCAACCACGGTACCGGCGCGTAAATTCTTCGACATCTGTCGCGGTCTGCCGGAAGGGGCGGAAATCGCCGTGCAGCTGGAAGGCGAGCGTATGCTGATCCGTTCCGGGCGCAGCCGTTTCTCGTTATCCACGCTGCCCGCTGCGGACTTCCCGAATCTGGACGACTGGCAAAGCGAAGTGGAGTTCACGCTGCCGCAGGCCACGATGAAGCGCCTGATCGAAGCGACACAGTTCTCCATGGCGCATCAGGACGTACGTTACTACTTAAACGGCATGCTGTTTGAAACCGAAGGCGAAGAGCTGCGTACCGTGGCCACTGACGGCCACCGTCTGGCGGTCTGTTCGATGCCAATTGGCGAATCATTGCCGAACCATTCGGTGATCGTGCCGCGTAAAGGCGTGATTGAGTTGATGCGTATGCTTGATGGTGGCGATACGCCGCTGCGCGTGCAGATTGGCAGCAACAATATTCGTGCGCACGTCGGTGATTTCATCTTCACTTCCAAACTGGTTGATGGCCGTTTTCCGGATTATCGTCGCGTTCTGCCGAAGAATCCTGACAAAACGCTGGAAGCTGGCTGCGATTCGCTCAAGCAGGCATTTGCCCGCGCGGCGATCCTCTCCAACGAGAAGTTCCGTGGTGTGCGTCTGTATGTCAGTGAGAACCAGATCAAAATCACCGCCAACAACCCGGAGCAGGAAGAAGCCGAAGAGTTTCTCGACGTCACCTACGCTGGCAGCGAAATGGAAATCGGCTTTAATGTCAGCTATGTGCTGGACGTACTGAATGCGCTGAAGTGCGAGAACGTACGTATTCTGCTGACGGATTCAGTTTCCAGCGTGCAGATTGAAGATGCGGCCAGTCAAAGCGCGGCCTATGTCGTCATGCCAATGCGTTTGTAGAAAAGTATCGGGCTATCTTACTTGTTATTCTGGCTCCGGGCAGTGCTCGCAATCCTCACGTACTTCAGTACGCTCCGGTTGCTGTGCGCTGGCCGTAACCAGACTAACTGCGACGATAACGCCCTGGTGATGAGTAAATCATGTCGCTAACCCGATTACTGATCAAAGATTTCCGTAATATTGAGAATGCGGATCTCGCATTATCTCCCGGCTTCAATTTCCTCGTCGGCGCCAACGGCAGCGGTAAAACCAGCGTGCTGGAAGCTATTTACACGCTCGGTCATGGCCGGGCGTTTCGCAGTTTGCAAATCGGCCGCGTGATTCGTCATGAGCAGGAATCCTTTGTTTTACATGGGCGATTGCAGGGCGAAGAGCGCGAAACCTCGATTGGTTTGACCAAAGATAAGCTCGGCGACAGCAAGGTGCGCATTGACGGCACCGACGGTCACAAAGTGGCTGAACTGGCTCTGCTGATGCCGATGCAGCTCATCACCCCTGAGGGGTTTACTTTGCTCAATGGCGGCCCCAAATATCGAAGAGCGTTCCTTGACTGGGGTTGTTTTCACAATGAGAGCGGTTTTTTTACCGCCTGGAGCAATCTCAAGCGCCTGCTGAAGCAGCGCAACGCCGCATTGCGCCAGGTGAGCCACTATGCGCAGCTTCGTCCGTGGGATAAAGAGTTGATCCCGCTGGCGGAACAGCTAAGCCGCTGGCGTGCCGAATACAGTGCCGCCATTGCGGAAGATATGGCTGATACCTGCCGCCAGTTTTTACCGGAGTTCTCCCTCACTTTTTCGTTTCAGCGCGGGTGGGAAAAGGAGACCGATTACAGTGAGGTGCTGGAGCGCAATTTTGAGCGCGACCGCATGCTGACTTACACCGCTCACGGTCCGCATAAAGCGGATTTCCGCATCAGGGCGGACGGTGCGCCGGTTGAAGATACGCTGTCTCGCGGGCAGTTAAAACTCCTGATGTGCGCGCTGCGTCTGGCGCAGGGCGAGTTTTTAACGCGTGAAAGCGGACGACGCTGTTTATACCTGATAGATGATTTTGCCTCCGAACTTGATGACGAGAAGCGCGGCCTGTTAGCCAGCCGGTTAAAAGCCACGCAGTCACAGGTTTTTGTCAGCGCGATCAGCGCCGAGCACGTAATGGACATGTCGGACAAAAATTCGAAGATGTTCACCGTGGAAAAGGGTAAAATAACGGATTAACCCAAGATAAAATGAGCGAGAAACGTTGATGTCGAATTCTTATGACTCCTCCAGTATCAAAGTCCTGAAAGGGCTGGATGCGGTGCGTAAGCGCCCGGGTATGTATATCGGCGATACGGATGACGGCACCGGTCTGCACCATATGGTATTCGAGGTGGTAGATAACGCTATCGACGAAGCGCTCGCAGGGTACTGTAAAGACATTGTCGTCACCATCCACAGCGATAACTCTGTCTCTGTACAGGATGACGGCCGTGGTATCCCGACCGGTATTCACCCGGAAGAGGGCGTTTCCGCAGCGGAAGTGATCATGACCGTTCTGCACGCAGGCGGTAAGTTCGACGATAACTCCTATAAAGTTTCCGGCGGTCTGCATGGCGTAGGTGTTTCCGTGGTTAACGCCCTGTCGCAGAAACTGGAGTTGGTGATCCAGCGCGACAACAAAGTCCACCGTCAGATTTATGAGCACGGCGTGCCGCAGGCTCCGCTGGCGGTCACCGGTGAAACCGAATCGACTGGTACGATGGTGCGTTTCTGGCCAAGCTATGAAACCTTCACCAACGTCACCGAATTCGAATATGAAATTCTGGCGAAACGCCTGCGTGAGTTGTCCTTCCTCAACTCCGGCGTTTCTATTCGCCTGCGCGACAAGCGCGACGGCAAAGAAGACCATTTCCACTACGAAGGCGGCATCAAGGCGTTTGTTGAATATCTCAACAAGAATAAAACGCCGATCCACCCGAACATTTTCTACTTCTCCACGGAAAAAGACGGTATCGGTGTGGAAGTGGCATTGCAGTGGAATGACGGTTTCCAGGAAAACATCTACTGCTTTACCAACAACATTCCGCAGCGCGACGGCGGTACTCACCTTGCTGGCTTCCGCGCGGCGATGACCCGTACGCTGAATGCCTACATGGATAAAGAGGGCTACAGCAAGAAAGCTAAAGTCAGCGCCACCGGCGACGATGCCCGTGAAGGCCTGATTGCTGTGGTTTCGGTAAAAGTGCCGGATCCGAAATTCTCCTCGCAGACCAAAGATAAACTGGTCTCCTCTGAGGTGAAAACGGCGGTTGAACAGCAGATGAATGAACTGCTGGCTGAGTACCTGCTGGAAAACCCGTCCGACGCGAAAATCGTGGTCGGCAAGATTATTGATGCGGCGCGCGCCCGTGAAGCTGCGCGTAAAGCCCGTGAAATGACCCGCCGTAAAGGCGCGCTGGATCTGGCCGGTCTGCCGGGCAAACTGGCTGATTGCCAGGAGCGTGACCCGGCGCTGTCCGAACTCTACTTAGTGGAAGGGGACTCGGCGGGTGGTTCTGCGAAACAGGGCCGTAACCGTAAGAACCAGGCGATTCTGCCGCTGAAAGGTAAGATCCTCAACGTTGAGAAAGCACGCTTCGACAAGATGCTCTCTTCGCAGGAAGTGGCGACGCTTATCACTGCGCTGGGCTGCGGTATTGGCCGCGATGAGTACAACCCGGACAAACTGCGCTATCACAGCATCATCATCATGACCGATGCGGATGTCGATGGCTCGCACATCCGTACGCTGCTGTTGACCTTCTTCTACCGTCAGATGCCGGAAATCGTTGAGCGTGGTCACGTCTACATCGCTCAGCCGCCGCTGTACAAAGTGAAGAAAGGCAAGCAGGAACAATACATTAAAGATGACGATGCGATGGATCAGTATCAAATCGCCATTGCGCTGGACGGCGCAACGCTGCACGCCAACGCCAGCGCACCAGCTCTGGCCGGAGAGCCGCTGGAAAAACTGGTTGCCGAGTATAACGCTGCACAGAAAATGATCGGTCGAATGGAGCGCCGCTTCCCGCGTACGCTGCTGAAAGCGCTGGTGTATCAGCCGACGCTGACGGAAGCCGATCTTTCCGACGAACAGAAAGTGTCTCGTTGGGTGAACGCGCTGGTTACCGAGCTGAATGAGAACGAACAGCACGGCAGCCAGTGGAAGTTTGATGTACGTGAAAACAGTGCGCTGAGTCACTTCGAGCCGATCATTCGCGTGCGTACGCACGGCGTCGATACCGACTATCCGCTGGATCACGAGTTTGTTACCGGTGGCGAATATCGTCGTCTGTGCACGCTGGGTGAAAAACTGCGCGGCCTGATTGAAGATGATGCCTTTATTGAACGCGGTGAGCGCCGTCAGCCGGTCACCAGCTTTGAGCAGGCACTGGACTGGCTGGTGAAAGAGTCCCGCCGCGGTCTCGCTATCCAGCGTTATAAAGGTCTGGGCGAGATGAACCCGGAACAGCTGTGGGAAACTACCATGGATCCGGAAAGCCGCCGTATGCTGCGCGTGACCGTGAAAGACGCCATCGCTGCTGATCAGCTGTTCACCACGCTGATGGGCGATGCCGTTGAACCGCGTCGTGCGTTTATCGAAGAGAACGCCCTGAAAGCGGCGAATATAGATATTTAACGGCTTACAGGCCGAATTGTAGGCCGGGTAAACGCAGAGCCACCCGGCGAAAAGCGCCTGAGGCGCTGCGCTTATCAGGCCTGGAGGCTGAATCCTCCGTTTTATGGCGAAAAAAGGGGAATCCCGGTTCCCCTTCCTGTCCCCCTTTTCACCCCGTCGCGCTGCTGTTTTTTGAGCGGAATCGCGTTAGCATGGGTCCTGAAAAATCTCATCTGGGGATCTCATGGCTATAAAACTTATTGCAATCGATATGGACGGCACGCTGCTGCTGCCGGATCACACCATCTCTCCCGCCGTTAAAAATGCTATCGCCGCTGCGCGCGAGCGCGGTATTAACGTGGTGCTGACCACGGGCCGACCCTATGCGGGCGTTCACAGCTACATGAAAGAGCTGCATATGGAGCGGGAAGGTGATTATTGCATCACCTACAACGGCGCACTGGTACAGAACGCTATTGACGGCAGCACGGTAGCGCAAACGACGTTGAGCTATGATGATTACCGCTACCTGGAGAAACTCTCCCGCGAAGTTGGTTCTCATTTCCACGCCCTTGATCGCAATACGCTTTACACCGCAAACCGGGACATCAGCTACTACACGGTGCACGAATCTTACGTGGCAACGATTCCGCTGGTGTTCTGCGAGGCAGAAAAGATGGATCCCGCAACGCAGTTCCTCAAAGTGATGATGATTGATGACCCGGTGATCCTCGATCAGGCTATTGCCCGCATCCCGCAGGAAGTGAAAGAGAAGTATACCGTGCTGAAAAGTGCGCCGTACTACCTCGAAATACTGGATAAACGCGTCAATAAAGGCACCGGTGTGAAATCCCTTGCCGAGGCGCTGAATATCAAGCAGGACGAGATCATGGCGATTGGCGATCAGGAAAACGACATCGCAATGATCGAATATGCTGGCGTGGGTGTGGCGATGGATAACGCCATTCCATCGGTGAAAGAAATCGCGAACTTTGTCACCAAATCCAACCTTGAAGACGGCGTTGCTTACGCCATCGAGAAATTTGCCCTGAACTAAGCGATTCTCGCAGGCAGGAGCGCATTGCTCTTGCTTGTGGCTTTCCGAATCGTAGTCATTTCCCCTCGGATCCATTACTCTGAAGCGCTTACTCCGCTTCCGGGTTTATCCGCTAATGAAACAACTCACCTTCGCTGCGCGTCACCATCAACTGACCAATATTCATAGCTGGACACCAGACAGCCAGTGGCTGGTTTTCGATGTTCGCCCCTCCGGCGCATCGTTTACCGGGAAAACCATTGAGCGTGTCAATGTGCACAGTGGTGAGGTTGAAGTGCTGTATACGGCAACGGACGGCGCGCATGTTGGTGTGGTGACGGTCAGCCCACAGGCGGAAAAATATGTTTTTATCCATGGCCCGGAAAACCCTGACGACAACTGGCAGTATGATTTTCACCATCGCCGGGGCGTTATTACGGAAAAGGGCGTAACGCGGAATCTGGATGCGCTGGATATCACCGCGCCTTACACGCCGGGCGCGCTGCGCGGCGGCACGCACGTGCATGTGTTCAGCCCGAATGGTGAAAACGTCAGCTTTACCTATAACGACCACGTTATGCATGCGCTTTCTCCGGCAAAAGATCTGCGTAATGTCGGCGTTGCGGTGCCGTTTGGCCCGGTAACGCCGCCCTGCACACATCCGCGTGAATATGGCGGCAGCCACTGGTGCGTACTGATCAGCCGCACAACATCCACGCCCGTGCCGGGCAGCGACGATATCAATCGTGCTTACGAAGAGGGATGGGTTGGCAACGACAGGCTGGCGTTCATCGGCGATACGCTTTCGACAGGCGGTGAAAAAGTGCCGGAGTTGTTTATTGTCGCGCTTCCTGGCGATGAACAAGGCTGGAAAACCGCAGGTGATGCGCCGCTGGCGGGCAGCGAACAAACTCTGCCCGCGCCGCCAAAAGGCGTGGTGCAAAAGCGTCTGACATTCACTCACCAACGCCGTTATCCTGGCTTAGTGAATGTGCCGCGCCACTGGGTGCGCAGCAATCCGCAGGCCACGCGGATTGCGTTTTTGATGCGTGATGAGCGCGGTATTGTGCAGTTGTGGTTGATAAGCCCGGACGGCGGTGAACCGCGCCAGTTAACTTTTACTGCCGGTGGTATCCAGTCGGCCTTTAACTGGCATCCCTCCGGCGAGGCGCTGGGATTTGTACTGGAAAACCGCATTGCGCTATGCGATGCCGGGCGCGGCGACATCACCTTTTTGACATCCGATCACGCAAATCCACCGTCTGCCGATGCCGTGGTGTTTTCACCAGACGGGAAGCTGATCGCCTGGATGGAAGAGGTGGAAGGCTTCCGCCAGCTGTGGATGACGGAAACCAGACCGTAAATCAGGGAGCAGGCATGGGCGCTGGCGGGATCACCGAGTTGGTCGCCAGGTTTGCCTGTTCGCTCTTTTCAACCCGTGATTTGATGGAATCATCCTTGCGGAAGAGATCCCACGGCAGCAGTAAGGTGTCCATGACAGCGGTAAAAGGCATATCCAGTACCACCAGCGACTTGGTGCCAATGCCAGTTTCATCATCGGAAAGCATGGCCGAACTGGCGCGCGTTCCAGGATAAACCCCTTCTTTGCCGCCCGTATGCGACATGACGCTTGAGCAACCTGACAACATCATTCCGTAGAGCAAAACAGAAACTATAAGCGTTGTTTTCATCATCGATTAATCATCGTTGTTTGTAGTTTGAATGCTACTCAGGCGGTTATAGCCTCCCTTTTGGGAAAGGGATAGCATTCGGGTTCCGCTCTGTGGCGGTACTCGCACTTTGTCCTTTTGTGCTGTGATCCCAGTCTATGCATTGCGCCAGAAAGTGCAAAAAAAAGTCGGTATTCCACCCTTGAAATCAGACCCGTCAGCCATATTTTAGGAATGTAACCAAGAAACACGCCGGAAGGGTGTTGGGTTACGGTAACGGCCTGTCCCTTGTGGAAGGCATGGAAAAATCTCGCTGATTTCAGGAGCTTTTAAGTATGCGTAATTTCGATCTCTCCCCACTTTATCGTTCGGCTATTGGTTTTGACCGTCTGTTTAATCTGCTGGAAAACAACCAGAACCAGAGCAATGGCGGTTACCCTCCGTACAACGTTGAATTAGTGGATGAAAACCACTACCGCATCGCCATTGCTGTGGCCGGTTTCGCTGAGAGCGAACTGGAAATCACCGCGCAGGACAACCTGCTGGTGGTGAAAGGCTCCCACAGTGACGAGCAAAAAGAGCGTACTTACCTCTATCAGGGCATTGCCGAGCGCAACTTCGAACGGAAATTCCAGCTGGCGGAAAATATTCACGTCAATGGCGCCAACCTGGTGAACGGCCTGCTCTATATCGATCTGGAACGCGTGATCCCGGAAGAGAAAAAACCGCGTCGCATCGAAATTAACTAATTGTTCCGGGTTGCCACTGGCGGCCCGGTCCCGACATGCTCGCCGGCAGGGGGCATATGTGAGCCATTGCGCTCGCAGGTATTCACTCGCTTCTTAGAAGGAGAAACACTCATGCGTAACTATGATTTATCCCCGATTTTTCGTCAGTGGATTGGCTTCGACAAACTGGCTAACGCCCTGCAAAGCACCACTGAACAGCAGTCTTTCCCTCCTTACAACATTGAGAAAGGCGACGATAACCACTACCGCATCACCCTTGCGCTGGCCGGTTTTCGCCAGGAAGAGCTGGATATTCAGCTGGAAAATAGCCGCCTGACCATTAAAGGTACGCCGGAAAAACCGGCCAACGAGCCGAAATGGTTGCATCAGGGGTTGGTGATACAGCCGTTCAGCCTGAGCTTTACGCTGGCCGACTTTATGGAAGTCTCCGGCGCGACCTTTGCCAACGGTTTGCTGCATATCGATCTACTGCGTAACGTGCCGGAAAGCGCGGCGCCGCAACGGATTGCCATCAGCAATCGACCGGCGTTAAATAGCTAACGGCTGCAGAACAAAAGGCTCCGCATACGGAGCCTTTATTGTTTATGCGTGAACGCGCTGCAAAAAACGCTGCCGCCAGGGTTTTAGCACGAAAAAGGCCAGCAGCGCGCAGAGAATATCAAGCGTGATGGCGCAGCCAAACACCAGATTCCAGCTTCCCGTTTGCTGATACATCAGCGCCGCCAGCGGCCCGCCAAAGATGGAACCAATCCCCTGCGAAATATAGAGCCAGCCGTAGTTCGCTGTCGCATGCTGCGTGCCGAAGGTATCGGTTAGCGTGGCGGGGAAAAGTGAAAAAATCTCGCCCCAGCCGAAAAAAACCACCCCGGAGAGCAAAACAAACAGCAGCGGATCGTCTTTGCACAACAACCACAACGCCATCGCACAACCTTCCAGGCCAAAAGCGATAAACATCATATTTTCGCGACCGATACGGTCAGAAATATAGCCGCACACCGGGCGCGTCAGCCCGTTCATAAAGCGGTCGATGGTCATCGCCAGCGGCAGCGCAGCCACGCCCATTACGGTCACCGCGGTAATACCGAAATCTTCGGCGAAAATCGCCATCTGTGAAGTGACCATCAGCCCGGATGTGGACATCATGGTCATCATCACAAACATCAGCCAGAACAGCGGTTTGCGTAGCATCTCTCCTGGAGAAAAACTTTTATCACTCATCGCCAGGCTACTGTTGCTCTCCTGCGTGTTGAGTGTTTGCGGCGCGCGTAGCCCCTGGCTGGCAATAAAACCAATGACCGCCATGACCAGCCCGAACTGCCAGAGCGTGTTTTCCAGCCCCTTGGCGGCCAGCGATTGTGTGACCGGAAAGGTGGTCAGAATCGCGCCCATGCCATAGCCCGCCGCCACCATCCCTGTGGCAAATCCGCGTTTTTCCGGGAACCAGCGCACCATCAGACCCACCACGCCGATGTAAACAATCCCGGTGCCAAGGCCGCCCAGCACGCCGTAATAGAGATAAAGTTCGCTCAGGCTACTGATGGTTGAGGTCAGCATCCAGCTTACGCCGCTCAGCACAGTACCAATGGCAATTAACCTGCGCGGGCCGAACTTATCGATCAATCGCCCCTGAAAAGGTGAGAAGAAGGTTTGCAAAATGATCAACAGGGAAAAGGTGAGCTGAATTTCCGCCAGCGGAACGTTCAGCTTTGCCATAAAAGGGCGCGTAAACAGCGCCCAGACATATTGCGGGCTGGAGATGGAGATCATACACAGCAAGCCCAGCGCTAACTGGGTCCACTTTTTCTGGCTGGTAACCACTACGTGAGTCAGTGTTGTATTTGTCATGCCGCCCCCTGTTTTTAACAAAAGTGGGCTTTTGCATTAACCATGCCATAACCTATTGTTGTGTCTGACATTCCCGGAATGCTTAGCAGGCGCACGGTTTTTTCCGCCCGTGTCGGTAAAAGGGTGTGCTTTTGTTCAGGGCAACGGTTTTCTGCTGGTGCAATCTTCGCCACATTCTGAGGCAAATAAATTCCATACACTGTGTAAGGGGTAACCTATACAGCTATTACGGGTTCTGCCAAACTCCTTGCAGTCATCATGTACAGGGAAAAGATCATGAGTGATATTGCCTTAACGGTAAGCGTACTGGCGCTGGTGGCCGTTGTCGGATTGTGGATCGGCAATGTGAAGATCCGCGGTGTGGGTTTCGGTATTGGCGGTGTGCTGTTTGGCGGGATAATTGTCGGCCACCTTTTAGATAAACTGGGTATCACTATAAGCGGTCAGATACTGCTTTTTGTGCAGGAATTTGGCCTGATCCTGTTTGTTTATACCATCGGCATCCAGGTGGGCCCGGGGTTCTTCGCTTCTTTACGCGTTTCTGGCCTGCGCCTGAATCTGTTCGCTGTTTTAATCGTTGTTCTCGGCGGTCTTGTCACCACCATTCTGTATAAACTTTTTGCCATTCCGCTGCCAGTGGTGCTGGGGATTTTTTCCGGTGCGGTCACCAATACGCCAGCGCTTGGCGCTGGGCAGCAAATCCTGCGTGATTTAGGCATTCCTGGCCCGCAGCTCGACCAGATGGGGATGAGCTACGCCATGGCGTATCCGTTTGGTATTTGCGGTATTTTGCTCAGTATGTGGCTGCTACGCGTGTTGTTTCGCGTTAATGTCGATGAAGAGGCGCGACAGCACGACGCAACGCTCAGCAATGGCACTTCACTGATCCGCACCATCAATATCCGCGTGGAAAACCCGAATCTCAACAATATGGCGATTCAGGACGTTCCCATTCTTAACAGCGATAAAATCATCTGCTCGCGTCTCAAACGGAATGATTTACTGATGGTGCCCTCGCCGGGCACGCTGATTCAGTCCGGAGATTTGTTGCATCTGGTGGGGCTTCCGAAGGATCTGCATAACGCGCAGTTGGTGATAGGAAAAGAAGTTGATACCTCTTTGTCGACGCGCGGCACGGATTTGCGTGTCGAACGCGTGGTGGTAACCAACGAAAAAGTGCTGGGGAAAAAAATCCGCGATCTGCACTTCAAGGAGCGCTACGACGTCGTGATTTCCCGCCTGAACCGCGCCGGTGTGGAGCTGGTAGCCAGCAGCGATGCCAGCCTGCAATTCGGCGATATCCTTAATCTTGTCGGGCGTCCGGCGGCAATCGAAGCGGTGACTAACGAGGTCGGCAATGCCCAGCACAAGTTGCAGCAGGTACAAATGCTGCCAGTGTTTATTGGTATTGGGCTTGGCGTTCTGCTGGGATCGTTGCCGTTGTATATACCAGGGTTTCCGGCAGCGCTGAAGCTGGGTCTCGCGGGCGGGCCGCTGATTATGGCGTTGATTCTTGGGCGAATTGGTACGATCGGCAAGTTGTACTGGTTTATGCCGCCCAGTGCGAACCTGGCGCTGCGCGAACTGGGCATTGTGCTGTTCCTGTCGGTGGTGGGGCTGAAATCGGGCGGTGATTTTATTGCCACGCTGACCCAGGGCGATGGGTTGAAATGGATGTGTTATGGCATTCTTATCACCGCCATTCCGCTGATCACCGTCGGTTTACTGGCGCGAATGCTGGCGAAGATGAACTATCTGACCCTCTGCGGCATGCTGGCCGGGTCGATGACCGATCCGCCGGCGCTGGCGTTTGCCAACGGCCTGCATGCCACCAGTGGCGCGGCGGCACTCTCGTATGCGACGGTTTATCCGCTGGTGATGTTTTTACGTATTATCACCCCACAGCTTCTGGCGGTACTGTTCTGGGGGATGGGTTAATGGCGTTCCGGCATGAACACGGCGCAGGTGGTAATCCACCTGATACTCGCTGGCGTTGCGGAACATCACTGAGTAGTTAAGAAATTCGCCGCTGTCGCTGTAGGAGAGCGAAGTAATACGCAGCAGCGGCGTTTGTTCCGCCACGTTCAGCAAGCTGGCCACCTGTTTATCGGCCAGCACCGGCGTCAGACTCTCGTAGTTACCGCTGATGGTGATTCCGCACTCCTTCTCGATATAATCGAATTTCGACCCCTCCAGATGCCCCAGCGACAGCGTACGGAACAGCTTCACCGGCATATAGCTGTCTTCCAGCATCAGCGGCTTTCCCTCTACGTAGCGAACCCTCCGTGAGAAGTAGATCCGTTCGTTAATTTGTATGCGCAACTGGCTGGCAATGGCTGGCGGGGCCGGCATCACTTCGAACTGCAAAACCTGGCTCTGCACCTCTTTGCCCTGTCGGCGCAGCACTTCTACCAGCCCGGTCAGATTGGTGGTTTCATGATGAACATCTTTGCGTGCGACAAATGTCCCGCTGCCGTGACGGCGTACCACTAATCCCCAGCCCACCAGCAGATCAACCGCCTTGCGAATCGTCATTCGCGCCACGCCAAACTCCAGCGCCAGCGCCTTTTCGCCCGGTAACGGGCTGCCGATATTGTAATCCGATGAATTGAGCCGCAGGCGTAATCGCTCAGCAATAGATTTGTAGATCACCTGTAGACCTCTCTGCCCCCGTCAGCGGGAACATTGCCTCTGAATATGTCCATTTTTTGCCTGAAAAGTAGACCTGAGCACGTGAAATAAAACCATGAAAGCGATCACGAATCGCAGCGGCGCGCCATGTTGGCGCGGCGGCGACTTCTTATGCTGCTCACAGGTCCACAAAAAACCAACAAGGCCTCTACCCCCTACAAGTTGTTACATGAGGATTCTATGATGCTCAGTCAAATACAACGCTTCGGCGGCGCTATGTTCACACCGGTGCTGCTCTTCCCGTTCGCCGGTATGGTGGTGGGTATTGCCATCATGCTGAGTAATCCCCTGTTTGTCGGTGCGACATTAACCGCACCCGACAATCTGTTTGCGCAATGTGTCCATATCATCGAAGAGGGCGGCTGGGCGGTGTTTCGCAATATGCCGCTGATTTTCGCCGTCGGTTTACCGATTGGGCTGGCAAAACAGGCGCAAGGGCGAGCCTGCCTGGCGGTGCTGATCAGTTTTCTGACCTGGAATTACTTCATTAACGCCATGGGAATGACCTGGGGTCACTTTTTTGGCGTCGATTTTAGCATTGAACCCACGGCGGGCAGCGGTTTAACGCTGATTGCCGGGATCAAAACTCTCGACACCAGCATTATCGGGGCGATTGCGATTTCCGGCATTGTCACCGCCATCCATAACCGGTTTTTCGACAAACCGCTGCCCGTGTTTCTCGGCATCTTCCAGGGCACCTCATTTGTGGTGATTATCGCCTTCCTGGTGATGATCCCCAGCGCCTGGCTGACGCTGTTGGGCTGGCCGAAAGTGCAGCTTGGCATTGAATCGTTGCAGACTTTTCTGCGCTCTGCCGGGGCGCTGGGCGTGTGGATTTACACTTTCCTGGAACGCATTCTGATCCCGACCGGGCTGCACCACTTTGTCTACGGCCCCTTTATCTTCGGCCCGGCGGCGGTGGAAGGCGGTATTCAGATGTACTGGGCGCAACATCTACAGGCATTCAGCCAGAGTACCGAACCACTAAAAGTTCTGTTCCCGGAAGGCGGCTTTGCCCTGCATGGTAACTCGAAAGTGTTTGGCTCCATCGGCATCGCGCTGGCGATTTGGTATACCGCCGCGCCGGAAAACCGCGTCAAAGTCGCGGGACTGCTGATCCCCGCAACGCTGACGGCTGTGCTGGTGGGCATTACTGAACCGCTGGAATTCACCTTCCTGTTTATATCCCCGCTGCTGTTTGCTGTTCACGCTGTACTGGCAGCGACGATGGCGACGGTAATGTATAGCTTTGGTGTGGTGGGCAATATGGGCGGTGGGCTGCTCGACCAGTTTCTGCCGCAAAACTGGATCCCGATGTTCCATAACCATGCTGCGACGGTTTTCACCCAGATTGCCATCGGCCTCTGTTTTACCGCGCTCTATTTCGTCGTTTTCCGCACGTTGATCGCCGTCTTAAACCTGAAAACGCCCGGCCGGGAAGAGAGTGAAATCAAACTCTACAGCAAGGCCGATTACAAAGCAGCGCGCGGACAAACCACGGCGGCAGCGAAAGACTCGCTGGGCCAGGCTGCGGGATTTTTGCAGGCGCTGGGCGGTGCGGCAAACATCGAAAGCGTCAATAACTGCGCGACGCGGCTGCGCATCACGCTGGTCGATACGGCGAAAACCCAAAGCGACGACGTCTTTAAAGCGCTGGGCGCGCACGGTGTTGTGCGACGCGGCAACGCCATCCAGGTGATTGTCGGCCTGCATGTTCCCCTGCTGCGCGACCAGCTTGAATCCCTGATGAAAACCCCTTTGACCAATGAACCATCCACCATGACGGAGGCAGTATCATGAAACAGTTTTCAGTGGTTATCGCCGGCGGCGGCAGCACGTTTACCCCCGGTATCGTTTTGATGTTGCTGGCAAACCGCGATCGCTTCCCGCTGCGGGCGCTGAAATTTTATGACAACGATGGCGCGCGCCAGGAAACCATCGCCGAAGCCTGCAAAATTATCCTGCAGGAGCAGGCGCCGGAGATTGAATTCAGCTACACCACCGACCCGCAAAAAGCCTTTACCGATGTCGATTTTGTGATGGCGCATATCCGCGTCGGTAAATACCCGATGCGTGAAAAAGATGAAAAAATCCCGCTGCGCCACGGTGTATTAGGCCAGGAAACCTGCGGGCCTGGCGGTATCGCCTACGGTATGCGTTCTATCGGCGGCGTTCTGGAGCTGGTTGATTATATGGAAAAATATTCACCCAATGCGTGGATGCTTAACTACTCCAACCCGGCAGCAATTGTCGCGGAAGCCACGCGTCGCCTGCGCCCGCAGGCCAAAATCCTTAACATCTGCGATATGCCTATCGGCATTGAAGGACGGATGGCGCAAATTGTCGGTCTGAAAGACCGCAAAGAGATGCGGGTACGCTACTATGGGCTTAACCACTTCGGCTGGTGGACATCAATTGAAGATCTGAACGGTAACGATTTGATGCCGAAATTGCGCGAATATGTGGCGAAACACGGTTATGTTCCGCCAGCGGATAACGCACATACCGAAGCAAGCTGGAACGATACGTTCGCCAAAGCGAAAGATGTGCAGGCGCTCGACCCGGATACCATGCCAAACACTTATCTGAAGTATTACTTCTTCCCGGATTACGTGGTTGCTCACAGTAACCCGGAACGTACGCGTGCCAATGAGGTGATGGATCATCGTGAGAAGCAGGTGTTTGGCGCTTGCCGGGCGATTATTGCTGCCGGGAAGTCTTCCGCCGGTGAGCTGGAGATTGACGAACATGCCTCTTACATTGTCGATCTGGCTACCGCCATTGCCTTTAACACCCAGGAGCGCATGTTGCTGATCGTGACGAACAATGGTGCCATTCATAATTTTGATGCCGATGCGATGGTAGAAATTCCTTGTCTGGTGGGGAAAAACGGCCCGGAACCGCTGACGGTCGGTGATATTCCGCACTTCCAGAAAGGGTTGATGAGCCAGCAGGTGGCGGTGGAAAAACTGGTGGTTGATGCCTGGGAACAGCGCTCCTACCAGAAGTTGTGGCAGGCGATCACACTGTCGAAAACTGTGCCCAGTGCGACGGTGGCGAAAGCGATTCTCGACGATCTGCTGGAAGCGAACAAAGCGTACTGGCCGCCGCTGCATTAATTCTCCTGTCCGGCACCGTCAGGGTGCCGGCTTTCCATTGCGCGAAAGAGTCGAAAAGCGTCAGTTTATCCGCTACTTTGAAGGCCTGGCCGGAGCGGTTTTTCCCTTTACCGTTGCAAGAAGGGGTAATGCCGGCAAGGTTATCAACGTGGAAGGAGAACAGATGAAAATTTCCCGCGTCGGTGAAGCGCCGGACTACCGCTTCTCGCTGGCGAATGAGCGCACGTTTCTTGCCTGGATCCGCACTGCTCTGGGGTTTCTCGCGGCGGGCGTTGGGCTGGACCAGTTAGCGCCGCAGTTTGCCACGCCGCTGATTCGTGAAGTGCTGGCGCTGCTGCTGTGTCTCTTCTCCGGCGCGCTGGCGCTCTATGGCTATCTGCGCTGGCTGCGCAATGAAAAAGCGATGCGCCTGAAAGAAGATCTGCCCTATACCCGCGTGCTGATGGTAATAAGCGTGGCGCTGCTGGCGGTTGCGCTGGTGGTGATGGTGCTGGTGTTCTATGCCGGATAACCGCAAAGCCCGGCGCGAAACGGATCCTGGTCTGCAACCGGAACGGACATCGCTGGCATGGTTGCGCACGCTGTTCGGCTACGGCGCGCTGATGGCGCTGGCCGTCAGGCATAACTGGCAACATTCGGGCATGCCTTTCTGGATCTCGCTCATCATTCTGGCGCTGGCAGCGTTACTGCTCTGGCGCTATACCCATAAGCGTATCTTAATGGACGTCAATAAAAGCGATTTCGCCTTACCCGGCGCAATACGTGACAAATTATTGATCTCCCTCGCGGTGCTTTCCCTCGCATTACTGTTTGCTGTAACGCATATCCGTCAGCTTATTCTTATCTTGTGAGGATGTTTGCATGCCAGGCTGCCACGTTATGGCTAAGCCCGCCAGTTCACGCTGCAACCTTAACTGCCGCTACTGTTTTTACCTCGAAAAACCGCAGCAAAATGTTATGGATGACACCACGCTGGAGGCATTTATTCGCCAGCAGATCGACGCCCAGCCGGGCGAAAGCGTGCCGTTTGCCTGGCAGGGCGGCGAACCGACGCTCTGCGGGCTGGAATTCTTTCAGCGCGTTGCCGCCCTGCAAAAAAAGTACGCCAACGGCAAACGTATTGAAAATGCCTTCCAGACGAATGGCATTCTGCTGAATGAGGAGTGGTGCCGTTTTTTTCACGACCACGGCTGGCTGGTGGGCGTTTCCATCGATGGCCCGGCGGATTTGCATGATGCTTACCGTGTGAACCGCAGCGGCAAACCATCACACCCGAAAGTCCTTAATGCCATTGCGACGCTGAATAAACATCAGGTCGAGTACAACCTGCTGTGCGTCGTCAATAATCTCAATAGCCAGCAGCCGCAGCGCCTGTATCGCTATTTACGTGCGCTTGGTACGCCGTTTTTGCAGTTTATTCCGTTGGTGGAGCTGGACGCGCAGGGGCGCTTGTCTGCCGAATCGGTCAGCGGCGAAGCCTGGGGAAACTTTCTTACCGCGATATTCGACTTGTGGGTGCGGGAAGATATTGGCCGCGTTTACGTGCAGTTATTTGACTCCACGCTCGGCGTCTGGAGCGGCTATCCGTCGCAAATGTGCAGCTTAGGCGAGACCTGCGGCCACGCTTTTGCGCTGGAAGCGAACGGCGATCTCTACCAGTGCGATCACTATGTCTCCCCGGATTACCGGCTGGGCAATCTGCATCAGATCCCGATTAAAACGCTCAACGCCAGCCATGAAGCAGCGGCTTTTGGGCAGAGTAAAAAAGCCAGCCTCAGCGAAGTCTGCCTGCGTTGTGACATGCTGCGTTTTTGCCGGGGCGACTGCCCGAAGCACCGCATCGTTGAGGGAAGAAGCGCGCTTTGCCACGGTTATCACCGCTTTTTCAGCCACAGCGCGCCGCATATGCGCGTGATGCGCGATCTGCTGCGCCAACGGCGCTCCCCTGTCGAACTGATGGCCTGGCTGCGCCGGAGCGGCTGATTTAGCGGGCTTTCGCCAGATAGTGCGCCATCTCATCGGCGGGCACCATTCCGCCGCCGGTGGCCCATACCAGGTGGGTGGCCTGCGCCAGTTGTTCAGGGCTAAAGCCGTGCAGTTGATGATAGCCGCTGTTGCTGCAAATCCGCTGCGGCCCGGACATTCCCGCCAGCGCTGACGGCTCCAGTTGAATGCCCTCTTCCTGCGCCAGCCAGCCGAGTTGCTGGTAAAGTGTGTTGTCATCAACGGTGTAGAAGCCGTCCAGCAGGCGCTCCATTGCCCGTCCGACAAAGCCGGAAGCGCGCCCGACCGCCAGACCATCGGCCGCCGTCTGGTTATCAATCCCCAGATCCTGCACCGCAATGCCGTCATGCAGCCCGGTATACACGCCCAGCAACATACAGGGAGAATGCGTTGGTTCGGCAAAAATACAGTGTACCGCGTCGCCAAACGCCAGCTTCAGACCAAAGGCGACACCGCCAGGCCCGCCGCCCACGCCGCACGGCAGATAGACAAACAGCGGATGCGCGTTATCCACCACTTTGCCAAGCCGTGTGAACTGATCTTTCAGGCGCTGTCCGGCGACGGCATAGCCCAGAAAGAGGGTGCGGGAGTTCTCATCATCAATGAAAAAGCAGTTCGCATCCGCTGCCGCCGCTTTGCGCCCTTGTTCAACGGCCACGCCGTAATCTTCGGCATACTCCACCACGTTTACGCCGTGGCTGCGCAGTAGCGCTTTTTTCCATGCCTGGGCATCGGCTGACATATGTACCGTGACGTGAAAACCAAGCCGCGCGCTGATAATCCCGATCGATAACCCCAGATTTCCCGTGGAGCCAACGGCGATGCTGTACTGGCTGAAGAAACGGGCAAATTCAGGAGACAACAGTTTGCTGTAATCGTCATCCGGCGTCAGTAATCCGGCGGCGAAAGCCAGTTTTTCCGCGTGGGTCAGTACTTCATAAATGCCGCCGCGCGCTTTAATAGAACCGGAAATCGGCAAATGGCTGTCTTTTTTCAGCCACAGCTCGCCGGTGATATCCGGACTGAAGCGGCGCTGCATTGCCGGAATCGGAACCACGTCAGATTCAATCATGCCGCGGCTTGCCGCCGTTTCCGGGAAAGCCTGCGCAATGAACGGTGCGAAGCGGGCAAGCCGCGCGTGGGCCTCGCTAACATCCTGTTGTGTCAGGCCAACATGCGGCAAAGCGCGTGCAACGGAGGTACTATTAGGGTTAAACCACTGCGTTTCTTTCAGCGCGATCAACTGCTCTATAAGCGGAAACTGCTGGATGAGTTTCTGAATGTCGGCGTTTTTCATCGGTTCGTTTTCGTAAGAATCGGAGCGTTAAAGAAAACAGGAATCAGCCAGCGGTGCAAGTGGGTCGCGGTTTTGAGAATTTATTACGTTTTGCTGCTACACGTGTAAACGCAAGCATGCTAAATACATGTATTCATCCCTGATTTTCACAAGGTCAACTGTGTTAAAACCACTGATTGCAGTTGTTATGCTGTTGGCGGGAACCTCTGTGTTTGCCGCTGATACTCCGCTGACGGCGGCGCAATATGCGCAAAAGCTGGGGGTGGGGATGGATGTCGACTGGGCGCGTACCGATCGGGGTATCCGCGAGTTCGATCCGCTGATTGTGCGTGATTTCTACGACGCTGGTATCCGCCATGTACGCATTCGCGTTGCCGATAATATGACGGAAGCGCGGCTGATCCACCTGCGTAAACTGGTAGAGGCCTGCGAACAGTATGGGGTGATTCCGGTAATTGCCTATCAGGCAGACAGCTTCAAAGCCGATCCGGACGCCAAAAACGAAGCGCAACTGGTGGCGTGGTGGTCAACGGTAGCGAATTTTTTCGGTACCGGGCACCCGATGCTCGGTTTTGATGTGATTTATGAACCGGCTGACAAACTTAACCGCGATTTGCCCGCCCTGAATCGCGCTTATGAAAATGTCGTGCGCACCCTGCATGATATCGACGCTCAACGCATGATTTTTATTGCCCCGCGTATGCGCGCCGCGCCGGAAGATCTCTCCTCGTTGAAACTGCCGCCACACAGCCAGAACTATCTGTTGGCCGAGTGGCACATTTTCCCGTGGGGGCCACTGAAAAATAACGGTAAATATCCGTGGACATCGGGCACGGCGGCGGAAAAAGCCGCCATTCGCGCGCGGATTAATACAGCGGTGCGCTGGCAGCAGAAATCCGGGCATGCCAGCTGGGTTGGCGGCTGGGCGGTAGGCGAATCCATTAAAAATGCGCCCACCGAATCACAAATGGCTTTCGCCCGTTTTATGGCCTGCGAACTGAATAAGGTGAAAATTCCCTATGCGATCAATACCGATACGCAATTTTATGACGGGGAAGAGGGCGCATGGCGGCCAGGGCCGGAGCCATTATTGAAAATGATGATTGCGCCGGAGTGCGACAAGCCCGACGCGAGGCCGGGCCATCATGAGGTTAAATCACCGGTTCATGGCGAGAAAAACGCGTCGCCAGCGGCAGCCAGCACAACAGAATTAAAAGCCCCGCCAGCGTCATCAGCATCCCAAGGCTAAACTGGCCGTTCTGCGGCAGTTGTGAAGAGAGCCACGCCAGGCCGCCAGAGCCGATGTTCTGCAACCCGCCAACCAGCGCGCCCGCGGTGCCCGCCAGAAACGGGAATGGCTCCATCGCGCCGCTGGTCGCCAGCGGGAACAGCATTCCGGCGCCGAAGAAAAACAGCGCGGCGGGCACGATCAGCGTCCAGATATTCATCACCCCGACAATGCCCGGGAGCCACATCATCAGACCGGCCGCCAGGCAGCAGATCACCGACTGCCACATCAACGAAGTAAAGCGCTTGTTCTGCCGCCCGGCAAACCACGCGCCGAAAAAGGCCGCTGGCACTGGCAGAATAAACAGGACGCTGACCGTCATGCTGTTCAGGCTCAGCACGCCGCCCATCAATACGCCCGAGCTGGCTTCAAAGACCGCAATCCCGGCCAGACCGCCAATCAACATCAGCAGGTAACAGTTAAATGCGCCGTTGCCGAACAGGGTTTTGTAGCTGGCCAGCAGGCGGATGCGCGGCGCGTCTTTTGGCCGGGTTTCCGGCATCCAGCGCGCCATACTCCAGGTGACGACCAGGCACAGCACCAGCAAAAAGATAAAACAGGCGCGCCAGTTAAACAGCGTATTCAGCACACCGCCGATCAGCGGCGCAAGCAGCGGACTAACCAAAATCCCCATATTCAACAAACTGTTGGCGTGACGCAGTTCCGTACCGGCATACAGATCGCGCGGCAGCGTTCGCGCCATCACGCCGCCCACGCCGGTGCCAATGCCCTGTAAGGCGCTGGCCAGAATTAACATCGACAGGCTGTGCGTGGTAATGGCGATCAGCGTCGCCAGCAAAAAGATGCTCATTCCGGCCAGGATCACCGGGCGGCGACCGACTCTGTCCGCCAGCGGGCCATAGAAGAGTTGAGAGACACCGTAAGTCAGCAGATATGCAGCCATGACGCTTTGTACCGCGCCTTCGCGAACATTCAGGGTGAGCGCCATATCCGCTATCGCCGGGATATAGATGGTTTGCGCCATCTGCCCGACAGCCACCAGAAGCACCAGCATCAATAACAAATTGACGTTTCTCTGCCTTTTCATGTCGATGATTACTTTTAAAAAATGGAGGATTAAAGAATATATGGCTGCAATACGGTCTTAATGCCGGAGAAATCTAGCACAGCCAGATGACAGAACCACAATTATCCGGTGCAAAGACAGGAGGGAGACAGGCAGGTTTTATAGACAACATTCGGCAACTTTTGTTGCCAGTAAGTTTCAGGAAAGGCGCAGCAGTATCGCACCGGCGGCAATGCCACAGGCGGCAACAATCCGCAGCCCGGCAACCTGCTCTTTGAGAAGAACAAACGCAATCAGAGCGCCGAACAGAATTGAGGTTTCGCGCAGCGCAGCGACGACCGCCAGCGGCGCTTGCGTCATCGCCCACAGCGCCAGGCCGTAAGAGCCCATGGTGCCGATGCCGCCGGGAATGCCCTTTTTCCAGTTGGCGACCAGATAACGCGTCACCTCTTGCCGCCGCGCCAGCATCGCCCACAACAACAGGCAAAAACCGTTAAGGAAGAAGGTCCATAATGTGTAGCCCAGCGCAGAACCGGCAAGACGAACGCCGGTGCCATCGACCAGCGTGTAACCCGCGATGAACCCCGAATTAATCAGCGCCAGCCAGATCCCTTTGCGTGACTGCGTGCGTCCGTTAAACGCCATCGCCAGTATCGACAGGCAGATCACGGCAATACCGCCCCACGCCACGCCAGAAAGCGAATCGCCGAGGATCAGTACGCTGATAAGCGCCACCAGCAGGGGCGCGGTGCCGCGCATCAGCGGATAGGTCTGGCTCATATCCGAAACCTGGTACGTTTTTGCCACCAGCACGGTGTAAACCACCTGCAACGCGCACGAGACGGCGAGATAAGGCACGCTGGCGAGCGTCGGCTGTGGCGAGAAAGGTAACAAAATCAGCGCGATCAGCGCGGCGGAACCGCTGACGGCAATTGCCGAATAGAGTTTGTCGCTGCCGGATTTCACAATGGCATTCCAGCTGGCATGAAGCAGAGCGGCAAATAGCAAAATGCAGAAAACGGAGAGTGTCATGGTGGCCCGGGCGAGTGAGTTGTCAACAAAATGTAACATGCCGCCCGCAGCGGATACCAGATTAGCGGTGTTAAAGAGGGGCGGTTGCCCGCCCCTCTTTGGTGCGGCTTGAACCTGAATTAACGCAGGAATTTCAGGACAGCTTCAAGCAGTTGCAACAAAGCAACAATGAGTTTCAGGATCAGAATAAACAGTTCCATTCCGCTCATACGCGTCTCCTCTGGTTCAGGAGCACCGGCTGGCTTACCTTTCCGCTGCCTGTTGTCAGCCGTGTTGTTGGCGTAACGCAGTGTGCTCGCTTAGGGGTTAAGGCGCTGACGGCACCACCCGTTTCAGCCAGGACTTGTTTGCGCCGTAGAATTGCGGCCCCTGCACACTGATTAGCAAGGTCAGTATATATTAACACTGTTTATATATACAGTATTTATTGGACGAAATTTTGACCTTGATCCATACTCAATGCGGGAAAAAACGCCTGAAAATTGCGCGGCGGCCTGTTTCCGCGTATAGTTCCACTGTTGACGTAACGCAGTGTGTTTGCGGCCACCAACCGCAAAAAACTGTATAAAAACCTCGCTCCGGTGGGGTTTTTTGTTTTCAGCGGCTGCATAACCAAACGTGATCCGCCGCGCAGTTTTCTGCGGGTGCGTAAAAAGCAGTTGTCGGCGACGAAATCCTGTGTTTGTATAAATCCTGTTAATTACATGACAGACAGGTCCCTAATGAACGCTTCCACAATGTCGATGAACCTACTAAAAACCGCGCATAACGCCGCGGTGGTCGTCGTGCGTGTGGTGGTGGTCGTCGGCAATGCGCCGTAGGGTCCGGAACAACACACGATTCCAAAACCCCGCCGGCGCAAACCGGCGGGGTTTTTCGTTTAACCCCCTCCGGAAAGCTGGCCCAGAAGAAAAGGACTGGAGCATGGCAAGTTCGGGCAGCACATCACAACCCACGCGCTACACTGGCGCGCAACTGATTGTTCATTTACTGGAACGACAGGGCATCACCACGGTAACCGGCATTCCTGGCGGTACGGTTCTGCCGCTGTACGACGCGCTCAGCCAGAGCAAACAGATTCGCCATGTGCTGGCGCGCCACGAGCAGGGCGCAGGTTTTATTGCGCAGGGCATGGCGCGTACGCAGGGTAAACCGGCAGTATGTCTGGCCTGTAGCGGGCCGGGTGCGACCAACCTGGTGACCGCCATCGCCGATGCGCGCCTCGACTCCATCCCGCTGGTTTGCATTACCGGCCAGGTACCCGCCTCGATGATCGGCACCGATGCGTTTCAGGAAGTGGACACTTACGGCATCTCTATCCCCATCACCAAACACAACTACCTGGTGCGTGACATCGCCGAACTGCCGCAGGTAATTTGCGATGCGTTTCGCATTGCGCAGTCCGGCCGCCCTGGCCCGGTGTGGATAGATATTCCTAAAGATGTGCAGACGGCGGAAATCACCCTGAGCGAACTGCCGGAACCTGGCTACAAAACCCCGGCCCCGGCCTGGAATGCGCAGGCGGTGCGCGAAGCCGCAGAGATGATCAATGCCGCGCAGCGTCCGGTGCTCTATCTCGGTGGCGGGGTAATCAATGCGCCGCAGCAGATTCGTCATCTGGCGGAGAAAGCCAACCTGCCGACCACCATGACGCTGATGGCGCTCGGCATGCTGCCGAAGCAACACCCGCTGTCGCTGGGCATGCTGGGGATGCACGGCGCACGCAGCACCAACTTTATCCTGCAAGAGGCGGATTTACTGGTGGTGCTGGGGGCGCGTTTTGATGACCGGGCAATTGGTAAAACAGAGCAGTTCTGCCCGAATGCCAAAATTATCCATGTCGATATCGACCGCGCGGAGCTGGGCAAAGTGAAGCAGGCGCATGTAGCGATCCAGGGCGATGTCGGCGAAGTGCTTGACGCGCTGATCCCGCACGTTGAGGCGCACTCCCGCCACGCCTGGCGTAACACAGTTGAGCAACTGCAACGCGAGTTTCCGGGCGCCATTCCGCAGGGCGGCGATCCGCTGAGCCACTACGGTCTGATCAACGCCGTTGCGGCTTGCGTTGATGATAACGCCATTATTACGACCGATGTGGGCCAGCACCAGATGTGGACGGCGCAGGCGTACCCGCTTAACCGTCCGCGTCAGTGGCTGACTTCCGGCGGGCTGGGCACCATGGGTTTTGGTCTCCCTGCCGCCATTGGTGCCGCGCTGGCGAACCCGGATCGCAAAGTTATCTGCTTCTCCGGCGATGGCAGCCTGATGATGAACATTCAGGAAATGGCCACCGCCGCAGAGAATAACCTCGATGTGAAGATCGTGTTGATGAACAACGAAGCACTGGGGCTGGTTCACCAGCAGCAGAGCCTGTTTTATAAATCTGGCGTGTTTGCGGCAACCTATCCGGGGATGGTTAATTTTATGCAGATCGCTGCAGGTTTCGGCCTGCAAACGTGTGATTTAAACGCCGCCGCCGATCCGCAGGCCGCGTTGCAGGAGATCATCGCCCGTCCTGGCCCGGCGTTGATCCATGTCCGTATCGACCCGCAAGAAAAAGTTTATCCGATGGTACCGCCGGGCGCGGCAAATACAGAAATGGTGGGGGAATAAGCCATGCAAACAACTGATAACGTCATTCTCGAACTCACCGTGCGTAACCATCCGGGCGTCATGACGCATGTTTGCGGGCTGTTCGCGCGCCGTGCATTCAACGTGGAAGGTATTCTCTGTTTACCGCTACAAAATGGCGAACAGAGCCGCATCTGGCTACAGGTTGCCAACGACCAGCGGCTGGAGCAGATGATAAGCCAGATCGACAAACTGGAAGATGTGGTGCAAATCATCCGTCACCAGAGCGATCCGGGCGTGTTTAACAAACTGGGGCTGTTCTTCGAGTAATCGCGCTATTTATGCGAAGCGCCCGGTAAGCCGATAATTAATTGTCGGCTTACGGCTGTTTTTACGGCTGTGCGTCAGAGGGGATTTCCCCGTATGATGAGCCTCTTTTACGCACCGGGAGCAGGTATGATTTGGTTGATGTTGGCAACGCTGGTGGTTGTTTTTGTGATTGGCTTCAGAGTGTTAACCTCTGATTCCCGGCGGGCGATCCGCCGTCTCACCGACCGGCTTAACATTCAACCCGTTCCGGTGGAATCGATGATGGATCAGATGGGCAAAACGGCGGGCAGTGAGTACTTAAGTTACCTGGCGCGCCCGGATGAAGCACATTTGCAAAATGCGGCGCAGGTGCTGCTGATCTGGCAGGTTTCCATTGTCGATAGCAGCGAACAGAACCTGCAATACTGGCACCGGCTGATGCAAAAAGCGCGGCTTGCCGCGCCGATAACCGATGCGCAGGTGCGTCTGGCACTCGGGTTTTTACGCGAGCTGGAGCCGGATACCATCGAACTGAACAACTTCCAGCTGCGTTATAACGCCCAGTTTATCCCGCAAGAGGGCGTCCACTGGCTGCACTGATCCCCATCATAAAATGAGTTGCCGAATTGTTAATTGCGTCACAGATGATGAATGTTACACTGCGCGACCTTCACGACGAATAACTAAGCAGGTGACAAATGAGTGAGCAAACTGTGGCGCAACCGGACGCGGTAACCCGTCCTAACTGGTCAGCCGTTTTCGCGGTGGCTTTTTGCGTTGCCTGTCTGATCACCGTGGAGTTTTTACCGGTGAGCCTGCTGACGCCAATGGCGCTGGATTTGGGCGTTTCCGAAGGCGTGGCCGGGCAAACGGTCACGGTAACCGCGTTTGTGGCTATGTTTGCCAGCCTGTTTATTACGACGGTGATCCGCGCCGCCGACAGGCGTTATGTGGTGATCGCCTTTGCGGTACTGCTGACCCTCTCTTGCCTGCTGGTCTCCTTTGCTACTAACTTTACGCTGCTGCTGGCAGGCCGCGCCTGTCTGGGGCTGGCGCTCGGCGGTTTCTGGGCGATGTCGGCTTCGCTGACCATACGTCTGGTGCCGATGCGTACCGTGCCGAAAGCGTTGTCGGTGATTTTTGGCGCAGTGTCGATTGCGTTGGTGATCGCCGCGCCGCTGGGCAGTTTCCTCGGCGGCATTATCGGCTGGCGCAATGTCTTTAACGGTGCGGCGTTGATGGGAGCGATCTGCATTCTCTGGGTGTGGCGGGCGTTGCCGTCGCTGCCGGGCAAAACCGAACATCACGAGAATATGTTTGGCCTGCTCAAACGCCCTGGTGTACTGGCGGGCATGATCGCCATCTTTATGGTCTTCGCCGGGCAGTTCTCGTTCTTTACCTATATTCGTCCGGTATATATGAACCTGGCCGGGTTTAGCGTCGATGGCTTAACGCTGGTGCTGCTGAGCTTTGGTATCGCCAGCTTTGTCGGAACGTCCTTCTCTTCCATGGTGATGAAGCGTTCGGTCAAAATGGCGCTCGCCCTTGCACCGCTGACGCTGGCTGTCAGCGCGCTGGTGCTGATTTTGTGGGGCAGCGATAAAGTCGTTGCCGCGGGGATCGCCATCATCTGGGGGCTGGGTTTTGCGCTGGTGCCGGTGGGTTGGTCAACCTGGATCACCCGTACGCTTGCCGATCAGGCGGAAAAAGCCGGTTCCATTCAGGTGGCGGTGATTCAGCTTGCCAATACCTGCGGCGCGGCGATTGGTGGTTTCGCGCTGGATCATTATGGTTTGCTGTCGCCGCTGGTGCTCTCTGGCAGCCTGATGCTGCTGACCGCGCTGCTGGTGGCGGCGAAGGTGCGGGTAAAAGCGTAAACGCCACAATTCGCCAGGTGGCGCTGCGCTTACCCGGTCAGAGTGTTCGCGTATTGCACAGCGCGTAGGCCTGATAAGGCGTTGCCGCCATCGGAGAATGTCACGCCGAGGCGCTGGCGAGCCGCATTTTGCGGCGCGAATCCCAGGAGATCAGCAGTACCGACGAGACAATCAACAGCGTGCCAAGCCAGTCCGGTAAAGAGAAAGCAACGCCAAGCAGTACCACCGAGAGCAGTGCGCTGCTCAGCGGTTCCGCGCAGCTCAGAATGCTGGCCTTCGAGCCGCCAATCATCTGCGCGCCTTTCAGATAGAGGCTAAAGGTGAGCGCCGTGCCGATCACCACCAGATAGAAGAACGCCATCAGCAGGTGCCCATCTACCGCCACACTTTCCGCTTGCCCGCCAAAAAACGGCGCCAGCATCAGCCCTGCCAGCAACATACTCCAGCCGACAATCGGCAGTGTGCCGTACCGGGCGATCAGCGCCGAGGGATAAGTGGTATAGAACGCGGCGGAAAACGCCGAAACGATCCCCCACAGCAGCGCTTGCGGCGAGATAGACAGCGACGTCAGATTGCCGTGCGTCACCAGCAGGAAAGTCCCCATCAGTGAGGTGAAAATCGCCGTAACAACCGGCATGGTGGGGCGTGCTTTCCGCACCAGCGCAAGCCAGGTCACGATGATCGTGGGCGATAAAAATTGCAGTACCGTGGCGGTAGCGGCGTTGGATTTTTCGATGGTCAGCAAAAAGGTCAGTTGTACGGTCAGCGCGCCAAACAGTGAGAAGATCAGCAGGCTGATGGCATCTTTACGGTTTTTCAGGATGGCGAAAATTTTATCGCCGTGCACAAAAGAGAGCGTAAGCAAAATGATGCCGGTAAACAGCAGCCGCGTCATGGTTAACCACGGTGACGGGATATGACTTTTCTCCATGATGTACTGCGCGCAAACCCCGGAACTGCCCCATAACACCGCGGCTGCCAGTACATAAAGCATCCCTTTTTTTGTGGAACCCATCTTTTAACCCAACTCTGTCATGCTGATTGCTTATTGATAAGGCGCGCATCATAACACATGTACAGAGATTAACCGGAGGCGGCTGAGGGTGACCGCCTCCGGTTTTACATCAGAACCAGGCTTCCCACATTGCGCCGACGTTAAACGAATCGAGCGTACTGTCGTCGGTGCCATTGACCCGCGCGGTACGTTTGTTATCCACTTCGCCGCCGGTTACGTAGAAGCGCAGCATCGGGCGGAATTCCGGCCCCATCGCAATTGAGATGTTCTGCGACAGCGTCAGTTTCCAGCCGTGGTTATCGCCGCCATTGTCATAGTCGACGCGCTGATAACCGGCTTCCAGCCAGGTTGAATGGACATCGTTCCACCAGTGCATCGGACGAATAATCGCGCCATAGTTGCGGCGGTTATCGGCTTTGTTGGCACTGTTATCGTAATCGTGGAAGGCCAGCAGGTATTCCACCTGGGTTTGCTGGCTGAACTTGTAGTTGCCTTCGAAGCTGGCGTAAATCGCTGTCAGATCGTCGGTTTTGTTGAATACGCTGTTGTCCGCGTTATCGGAATAACGGGCAATCACTTTGTTCACACCGTGGTCATAGGTGTGGCTCAGCACCACGCCGCCCTGCCAGGCGCGCAGGCGGTCTTCGCTTTCGATCGCTTTGGAATCAAAGCCGTAGTTGGCATAGATCTCCAGATCGAGCGGGCCGACCTTCATGCCGTGAATTTTCGAGGTGACGGCATAGTTACCCTTATCCCCAACGTTCGAACTGCCCGTACAGGTGATGCGTGATGGGTTGGCTTCATCCTCCAGTACTTCCGGGCTACAGGATTCCACGGCCGCCACGGCAGCTACGTCAAACTGTACGCCGCCAATATCGAAGTTTTTCACCCCGGCGCCCTGACCATCATGGTTCATCCAGAAGTAGTCGTTGATGCCCTGTTGCGGACGCTGGTGGAAGTCGCGCCCCGCCCAGAAGTAAGCATTCGGGTTCGAGGCCAGCAGGTTGGTTACCCCGGCATAGGCTTTTTTCAGGTTAACTTCATCACCCCAGTGATCGAACATGACGTTAACGTCCCAGATCGCGCCATTATCGCCTCTGAATGCCTTGGAGAGCTGGAACTCGCCGCCGTTGCCTTCGTTACCCAGACGACCAATGGCGGAGGCGCCATTATAGGAACCATCGACGCCGACATATTTCTGATCGCCAGACTGGAAGTGCGCGCCGTAGCGGGCATAGCCGCTGAATTTCACGCCGTAAGGAATGGCTTTATCCGGCTCCTGGGCGGTGGTTTGTGGTTCAACAATGACATCTGCTTTTTTATTGATGGCGGCATCCATTTTGGCCTGCCGTTCCGCCAGCGCTTTATCGACCGCTTTGGCGACAATGGCATCGATTTGCTCTTGCGTAAATTCTTGTGCGAAGGCGGAGCCAGAGCAAAGGGTGGCCGTAACCGCCAGCGCCACTGGAAGTATTTTATTTATTCTCATGGTTATCTCAATTTAGTAAGTTATTCGCAGACAATAGTTACCCTGCGCTGGCAGGGTAAAAATATTGCCATCACCAAAAACTAATATTTATTTTGTAGAGTCGGGTACAGATTAATTAAGATTTACCGTAATCAATTCTCCATTTATTACTGTCGATATAATGAATGCAGTTGAATAATTTCTTCAGATAATTCGCGGGCCAGTAATGACGTCATTAAATGATCCTGGGCATGCACCATAATTAACGTCATTGGCTGACGGCCTTCACCGGCATCCTGCTCAATCAATTGCGTCTGCATTTTGTGCGCCTGGCGCGAATAACCATCGGCCTCGCGCAGCAGGCTGCGGGCTTCTTCAATATTGCCCTCCCTGGCCGAGCGCAGTGCCTCAAAGCACAAGCTACGCGACTGTCCGGCGTTGACGATAATTTCCATTACCGCTTCTTCAAGTGCGACCATAATCATTATTCCTGAGTAAAACCATTAAGCGCGGCGGTGGCGGCAAACCACTCTCCACTTTTCTTAATAGTGCGTTGCTGAGTTGCCAGATCTAATTGCACAAAACCGTAGCGGTTTTTATATGCGTTACACCATGACCAGTTATCAATAAATGTCCACATATGGTAACCAAGACAATTACAGCCTTCGCTGATTCCTTTATGTAGCCATTTCAGGTGATCGCGAACAAAGGTAATACGATAACTATCGTTAATTTGTCCGTTTTCAATAAAGCGTTCTTCATTCTCGACGCCCATACCGTTTTCAGAAATAAAACAGCGTGGGTTGCCATAATTCAGACGCAGATTGGTGAGAATATCGTAAATACCTGGCTCGTAAATTTCCCACCCGCGATACGGGTTCATTTTACGGCCTGGCATTTCGTAATAATCAAACAACCACTCTGGCATAAATGGCGCATCGGGATTGACCGCACTGTCCCGGCACTTTACCCGCCGCGGCTGGTAATAGTTGATGCCGAGCAGGTCGATTTTCCCTTCTGCAATCAGCGAGATATCTTCCGGCTGGCAGGCGGGGAGCTGATCGTACTCTTTGAGCAGCGCCACCAGGTCAGCGGGATACTCGCCGCGCAGTACCGGGTCGAGAAAACTGCGGTTAAACAGCAAATCCGCGTGGTGTGCCGCTTTCACATCCGCAGGATGTTGCGAGCGCGGATAAGACGGCGTCAGGTTCAGCACAATGCCGATGTCGCCGGAGTGGTGCCCGGCGCGAAACGCTCTGACAGCGCTGGCATGAGCCAGTACCGTGTGGTACGCCACCGTCGCCGCGCGTTTGAAATCCACCACGTTCGGGTAATGGAAATCGTACAGATAGCCGCCTTCGACCGGAACGATCGGCTCGTTAAAGGTAAACCAGTGCTGCACCCGATCGCCGAACAGCTCAAAGCAGATTTGCGCGTAGCGGCTAAAAGCCTCAACCACTTCACGGCTTTCCCAGCCGCCTTTCTCCTGCATCACCATCGGCATGTCGAAGTGAAACAGCGTGATAAACGGCGTAATTCCCTGCGCCAGTAGTTCGTCGATGACGTCGTTGTACCAGGCGACAGCCTGCGGATTCACTTCACCGGTTCCATCCGGGATCAGGCGCGACCAGCTCAGCGAAGTACGAAAACTGTTGTGATTAAGCTGCTTCAACAGCGCGATATCTTGCCGCCAGTGGCGGTAAAACGTCGAGGTTTCCTGCGGCCCAACCTGCTGGTGAAAACGCCACGGTTCGCGAGCAAACCACGTATCCCAGGTAGTGGCGCTTTTACCGCCTTGCTGGCTTTCCCCTTCGGTTTGCAGTGCCGAGCAGGCGCTGCCCCACCAGAAGTTTGCGGGAAAAACGTATTTCATTACCGACTCCTTTTAGTTACTGCGGACGGTTTCCGTCATCGGTGCGCTGGTCTGCGCTTTTTGTTCTTCTGCTTTCATCAGCGAGTGTTCATACGCCCGCAGGAATGGCAGATACATCAGGGCAGACATCACCATACAAATCAGGCACATCACCACCGGGCTAAAGGCCCAGTTCGCCGCCCATGAGGCACCGATTGGCGCGGGTGTTGTCCACGGCGTCAGCGAAACCACCTGTGCCAGCAGGCCCATTTTGGTCGCGGTGTAAGCCAGCACGGCGTTAACCAACGGCACGCAGACAAACGGCACAAACAGCATCGGGTTCATGATGATGGGCGCACCGAAAAGAATCGGTTCGTTGATGTTGAAGAAGCTTGGCACAACGCCCATTTTGCCAATGGTGCGCAGATGTGCGACGCGGCTGCGCAGCAGCAGGAACGCCAACGGTAAGGTCGAACCCACGCCGCCAATCAGCAGATAGTGATCCCAGAAGCCTTGCAGATAGACGTGCGGCAGCGCAGCGCCCGCTGCCAGCGCGGCCTGGTTGGCAGAGAGGTTGGCCATCCAGAACGGGTTCATAATGCCGGTGACAATCAGCGAACCGTGAATACCGGCGAACCAGAAGATTTGGCACAGCAGCACGGAGAGCAGAATGGCGGGCAGGGAATCAGAGGCGGAAACCAGCGGCTCCAGCAGGTGCATAATCGCCTGCGGCAGGATCATCCCGGTTTGCGCTTCGATAAACAGGTTCAGCGGGTGCAGCGTACCAATGATCACCACCACCGGAATCAAAATCTCAAACGAACGCGCCACGCCGGTTGGAACCTCTTTCGGCAGGCGGATGGTGATGTTGTGCTGTTTGAGCCAGGCGTAAACGCGCGACGAGTAGATGGCGGTCAGCAAGGCGGTAAAAATGCCCTGGCCGGAGAGATACTGGGTGGAGATTTTGCCGTCCGCATACGGCGCGGCAACCAGCAGAAACGCCATAAACGCCAGCAGGCCGGTCATCACCGGGTCGAGGTTAAACTGGCGACCGAGGCTGGCGCCAACCCCAACGGAGATAAAAAACGTCATCACTCCCATGCTGAGGTTAAACGGCAGCATCAGTTGAGCGCGGTATTCGGTAGAGAAATCGAGCCAGGCGCGGGCAAAACCGACGGTGGTGTCGGCGGAAAACGGTGGGAAGATAAACACCAGCATAAAGGAGCCGATGATCATAAACGGCAGCGCAGCGGTAAAACCGTCGCGGATGGCGATAACGTACTTCTGCTGTCCAAGACGACCGGCCAGCGGCGTAATGGATTGCTCAATAATCGTAATCATTGATTGATATAAGGAACTCATAAGAACACCTTTTTAATGCGCCGCTTCAATCAGCGACAAAGCGTAGTCCAGTACCTCATTACCGCGTTGCATGCCGTAATCCATCGGATTGATGGGTTGAACCGGAATGCCGTGTGCGGCGGCCTTTTCTGACAGTGTATTTAACATGTACTTAACCTGCGGTCCGAGAAGCACGACCTGATAACGCGGAAATTGTGTGTCGAATTCCGCGACGCCGTACGCGTCGATCTCCACTGGCAGCTCCCGTTCCTTCGCCGCCTCAAGCATTTTCCTCACCAACAAGCTGGTGGACATCCCGGCAGAGCAGCACAACATAATCCTGAACATCGTTAACCATCCTCGAAGTGTAAAAAGTTATTGCGGGGATGATTGGATATCATATGGAAACCGGTTTCCATTTTTTCTCCACAGAAGTGTGATAGCTATCAACATCTGCTACCCATAAGGCTTTTTTATTGGATTTACATCACGGAATTTTGCGCTTCGTTGATAGCAAAAGAGGTGAAATGGAAAATCGGTTTCCATCAAAAAGGGAAACCGTTATACTGCGAGTGGTTATAGATTGAACCGATTTTGCAGGACGAATTTTCAGGCGCAGGCTACGCGCTGTTCAGGGGAGAAAGATGTCTACAATCAACGATGTATCACGTTTAGCTGGGGTCTCCAAAGCCACAGTCTCACGGGTGTTGAGTGGTTCGCGCGGCGTTAAGGAAGCCAGTCGCCTCGCGGTACTGAAAGCGGTCGAAGAGCTGAATTATCGGCCCAATGTTATCGCCCAGTCATTGCTCAGCCAGTCGACAGGCTGCATCGGGGTGATTTGCGCCCAGGAGAATATTAACCAGACCACCGGTTACCTGTATGCGCTGGAAAAACATCTTAGCCAGAATCAGAAACATTTGCTGTTGCGATTCGCCAATACCAAAGCCGGGGTGATGAGCGCGCTGGATGAACTGACCTGCGGGCTGTGCGACGATGTATTGATTATCGGCGCGCGTTTCCCTCTGAAAATTGAAGATGAAAATGTGATTCTGGTCGATTGCGAAGAGTCCATCGATTCCACGCCCAACAGCATTCAATTCGATCACGCTTTTGCGGCGGAAACCGCCTGCAACTACCTGATTAGCCAGGGCCGCCGACAAATTGCGCTTATCCATCCCGATACCGCTGCGGCCGAGCAGGTGTTGCACGGCTACAAGCTGGCGCTGGAAAACAATTTCCTGCCGTTTAACCGCAACCTGGTTTTTATGGATGACACCAGTTCATCGGTGGCGTTGCAGGTGCTGCTCAATAATGCCACCACGCTAAATTTTAACGCGCTACTGGTGGCTGACGAGCAGGAAGCGCAGCGCGTGATCCCGCAACTGCAAGCGTTTAATAAATCGGTGCCGGGCGACATTATGGTCTTCAGCCTTGCTGGCTCTTTGCATTTACCGGGGATCCCGACCATCCCGGCGATTGAATATTCAATGGATGCGATGGCGGCGCGCATTGTGGCATGGCTGAATGAGAAAACGCAGAGCGTGCTGGGTTCGTACCGCGTGCGCGGCGATTTAATTATTCCTGACGTCGGTAAGCGCTAATAAATAAAAAGCCTCCATGCGGAGGCTTTTTTAATGGCATTTCAGACGTTACGCAAGGCTATATTCTTTAACCAGCGTGTGAATATCCAGTTCATCCGAATAATCCACACCCGCCATGCCAAAGCCGTTCAGTTCGTGAAACTCCTGCAAATAACCGGCAAAATCGCCAATGACCATAAAGTTATCCGCAGTCACCTGTTTTCTGAGTAATTCCACCGCGTTTTGCACATCCGGGCGAAGTTCATAATCATCCATGCGAATCAACCGTTGAGCATCGGTAGTCACCTTGCCAAGAGGGGGATAAAGATGATCCAGCATCAGCCGGTGCATTTGCTCAATACAGGTTTCATGTAACCGTTTCTGTTTCATGACTTTATACAACAGGGTGATATACAGCGGAAACACAGGAATAAACGCGCTGGCCTTGGTGACCAGCGCTTTACAAATAACCGCATAAGCATTGCCGCTGATACGTTGCAACTGCGCATTAATTTCATCGGCGGTATTATGTAAATGCGCTTTTGCGGCACCCAAAGAGCCCTCTTTATAAAGCGGCCAGGTTGATTCCGGGCCAATATACGAATAGGCAACCGTTTTAAACCCTGCGGCTAATACATCGGCTTGTTCCAGCATGGTGATCCAGCGCTGCCAGTCTTCGCCACCCATCACTTTTACTGTATCGGCAAGCTGCTGTTCGGTAACAGGTTCCAGCGTCTGTTCTACCATGCGCTGACTTTCCAGTTCAAAACCAGGGCCGGAGAAAGCCTGGCCGCGAACGCCCAGCGTTGAGTGATAACGCGTACCGTCAGGATGAAGACGTATGCCAGACGCAACGGAATACACCACCAGATCGATTTTCCCGCCAAATTCTTGCTGGATAAAATCAATCACGTTTTGCCGCGTGGTATCGGAAAAAGCATCGGCAATAAAATCTTTCGCGATCAGCCCTTTCTCACTCGCCCGTCGCTGAAACAGAACGTTGTTATACCAGCCCGCGCTGCCTGCGCCTTTTTCACCGGGACCCTTTTCAAACGAGACGCCAATGGTGTCGGCGCCGCCGCCAAAAGCCAGCGCAATACGAGAAGCCAGCCCATAACCGGAGGAGGCGCCAATCACCAGAACCTTTTTAGGCCCATAGATCTCGCCGTGTGATTCGACATAGGCAATCTGTTTATCAATGGCTTTCAGCAGCCCTTCCGGGTGGCAGTTTTTAGCCACATTACCCTGAATAATCGGTTTCATAATGTGTTATCTCCGGTCAGTGTTTTACGGCGGGAGATAACACAAGTGCTTCTCCTTTAATGACAACATCGCCATGCTGATTTGTGCAGGTGGTTTTCAGACTGACCCGTTTTTTCTCCGTATCAATAGCAATAATTTCCACGGTTGCTGTCACCGTATCGCCAATAAAAGTTGGTTTGGTAAATTTAAGATCCTGCGCCAAATAAATAGAGCCTTTACCGGGGAGTTTATTTGCAATAACTGCAGAAATTAAACCGCTTACCAGAATTCCGTGAACAACACGCTGGCCAAATATGCTTTTTTTACCCGCGGCATCGTCAAGATGCACTGGGTTCATGTCACCTGAGGCCTCTGCAAAATTTATCACGTCTTCTTCAGTGAGTTTTTTTGTAAATTGCGCTTTTTGCCCTGTTTGTAAACATTCGGCTCTTTCTGTCATTTTTAAAAACCTCCATTTAAATATATCATGTAAATATCCTTTTTGAGCGGTGATAAGAATTGTCAAATTTAAATACTATCGATCTTGAAACCGCCTTATTTATATAAAATTCATAGTAAACATTGAATAAATTGTATGGGTCAGCTTTTACTCAAACATTGACATTAATCAAAGTACCCTTTCACCTAATTAGGATAAAAATTCTCGTAGTTTAATTAAGCGAAAGGCTAAAATAATGAAGGATACTGATATTGTTATACTTGGCGCAGCAAGGACAGCTATTGGCTCGCTTAATGGCTCCCTTGCCAATATATCCTCACCTAAACTGGGATCTATAGTGATTAAATCACTTCTTGAAAAGTCTCATATTCCGGTAAAAGAAGTGGATGAGGTTATCATTGGTCAGGTTTTAACGGCGGGGTGTGGGCAAAATCCAGCGCGACAAACATTAATTCATTCCGGTATTTCACAGGATGTTCCCGCGCTGACAATTAATAAAGTTTGTGGCTCAGGAATGAAAGCATTACAGCTTGCATATCAGTCATTAAAGTGCGGTGAAGCTGAGCTGATTATTGCGGGCGGGCAGGAAAATATGAGTCAGTCGCCGCATATTCTTCCTCACTCCCGTAATGGAATGAAAATGGGTAACTGGGAAATGCAGGACAGCATGGTTAATGATGGATTATGGGATGCATTCCATGATTATCACATGGGGATGACTGCGGAAAATATCGCGGAGAAATATGGTATTACGCGTGAAGAGCAGGATGAATTTGCGCTGGCCTCGCAACGTAAAGCTGCTGCTGCCCTTGAGGCTTCCCGTTTTGTCAGTGAGATTGTGCCGGTTGTTATTATCAAACCCGGTAAAGAGACCATCGTAGTTGAAAAAGATGAATTTCCGCGTCCACAAACCACGCGTGAAGGGCTGGCAAAACTACGCCCGGCTTTCAAGAAAGAGGGAACCGTAACCGCCGGCAACGCTTCCGGGGTAAATGATGGCGCGGCCATGGTTATTTTGGCTACCGCGAAAAAAGCCAGAGAACTGGGTATTACACAGCTTGGCCGAATCGTTGAATTTGCAACCTCAGGCGTTGCACCGGAAATAATGGGAACCGGGCCGATTGAAGCTTCCCGAAATGTACTTAAAAAATCAAACTGGCAGGTCAGCAACCTTGATCTTATTGAAGCCAATGAAGCGTTTGCGGCGCAGGCTATCGCGGTTAACCGTGAAATGGGCTGGGATCTGACGAAAGTGAATGTTAATGGCGGTGCCATTGCTCTCGGTCATCCTATTGGCGCGTCTGGCGCCCGTATTTTTGTGTCGTTAATTCATGAAATGCAGCGCCGAAAAAGTAAAAAAGGTCTGGCGACATTATGCATTGGCGGCGGCATGGGCATTGCTGTCACGGTTGAGATGGATTAACGCGGCGATCCGGAATTTTATTTGATACAGGAAACAGGTCATGGAAGAAAAAATTGCACTGGTAACGGGCGGAATTCGGGGTATTGGTGAAAAAATTAGCCTGCGATTTCTTAAAGAAGGTTACCAGGTCGTTGCGTTTGATAATGATGCCAGTCGGCTGAACGACTGGGCGGAAACGCAAAAAGTAGCAGGCTTTGAAAAAATCGATACGGTTGTTTGTGATGTCAGTAATTATGAACAATGTCAGTCTGCCGTTGCCTCGGTATTGAATAAATACGGCCATATTGATGTGCTGGTCAATAATGCCGGTATTACCCGGGATGCAACATTCAAGAAAATGGATAAATCCCAGTGGGATGCAGTAATTCAGGTTAACCTGAATAGCATGTTTAATATGACCAAACCGGTGATTGACAATATGTTAGCCAATCAACGTGGTCGCATAATTAACATGTCATCCATTAACGGTCAGAAAGGGCAGTTTGGTCAGGCTAATTATTCTGCGGCTAAAGCAGGCGTTCACGGTTTTACCAAAGCGCTGGCGCAGGAAGTTGCGCGTAAAAACATTACCGTAAACACCATTTCTCCAGGATATATCAATACGGAAATGATGCAGGCGATTCCGGATGATGTTCTGGAAAGTATTAAAGCGCAAATTCCGGTTGGCCGTCTTGGTGAAGCCGATGAAATCGCAGAGCTTGTGTTATATCTCTGTGGTGATAAATCGGGTTATATCACCGGCTCTAATATTGCCATTAATGGCGGCCAGCATATGTGTTAACAGGTAAGTGATTGCCGAATTTCAGCAGGTATGATGGCTCATACCTGCTGAGCTTTTAGTGAGTATTCAGGATATTCCATTATGCTAAAGCAGCTAGATTCATTTTTAGAGTTAGCCAAAAGAAAAAGCCAGAAAACCATTGCAGTAGCTGCTGCGGAGGATGCTTTTGCACTCGATGCAATCAGGATGATCGTCGTGCAGGGGTTAGGTCGCGCTATTTTAGTCGGTTGCCGCGAAAAAATCGTCACCATTGCCGGGCGTCTGGATTTTGATATCAGAGAAGTTGAAATCATTGATCTTCCCGATAAAACGCAAGCGTGTAATAAAGCTGTGGAGCTGGTGAAGTCAGGAAAGGCCGATATTTTAATGAAGGGCCTGGTCGACAGCCCCGTTTATCTGCGGGCCATCCTTAATAAAACCTTTGGGATTGCTGCATCCAGCCTGGTCACGCAGATGGCTTTTATTCAGAGTCCTTTTTATAGGAAATTATTCGCTATTACTGATGCCGGAATTAATATTTCCCCGACAAAACAGGATAAAAAAATCATGGTTACGCAGTCGGTGGATTTACTCCACCGGCTGGACATCAGTAATCCGAAGGTTGCACTCATCGCCGCCGTGGAACACGCCACGCCTGCAATCCAGGCAACGGTAGATGCAGCGGAATTAAGCGAAGAACATTTTGATAATTGCATCGTTGAAGGGCCGCTCTCTGTTGATCTGGCGTTTAGCCACGATTCCTGTCGGCATAAAGGGCTGGATACGCGGGTCGGCGGCGATGTTGATTTAATCGTGCTGCCCGATGTTAACAGCGCGAATGTCTTCTATAAGACCGTCATGCAGCTCGGCAGCGGTTCAAGCGCCAGCGTCCTGACCGGCACTTCGGCTCCCGTCGTATTTACTTCGCGTTCGGACACGGCCACCACGAAGTATTTTTCTATTGCCTGCGCGATAGCTCAGTGTAAGGACTAGTTATGTATATTCTGGTCATTAATCCTGGATCAACCTCAACCAAGCTGGCGATTTATAACAACAGAACGCAACTGGTCTGCCGGACATATAACCATAATGAAGCTGAGTTAGGTCCGTATTCAAATATCCTGGAACAAAAACAATTCCGCAAAGAAATTATTCTTGGCATGTTGCATGAACACGGTTTCAGAACCAAAGATATGGATCTGTTTGTCGGGCGCGGCGGGCTGGTCCGCTATCTTGAAAGTGGTGTTTACCGTATTAACGACGCCTATTTACATGATGCAAGCGTGGGTCTTAACGGTGAGCATGCTTCAAATCTCGGCGCTATTCTGGCCTGGGAACTGGCAAAAGACGCTGAGAAAGAGAATATGGCTTATACCGTTGATCCGGTGGTGGTGGATGAGTGTGATCCTGTTGCTAAAATCTCCGGCATGCCGGAAATATCGCGGGTCGGCGCTTTTCATGCCCTTAATCAGAAAGCGGTTGCTCATCGTTACGCCATTCAGGTGGAAAAACCTTATGCCAGCCTGAATTTAATTGTTGCGCACCTCGGCGGCGGTATCAGCGTCGGCGCTCATCGCGATGGCCGGATTGTTGATGTGAATTCCGCATTAGGCGGCGATGGACCGTTCTCGCCGGAACGCGTGGGTCGTCTCCCTTGCCTGGCTTTATTAAACCTCTGTTTTTCTGGTGAATATACCTATGATTCGCTGAAGAAAAAGCTCATTGGTGAAGGCGGTGTGTTTGGCTATTTAGGCACGAAAGACATTCGCGATGTTGAGCAGCTAATCAGCGATGGAAATCAAAAAGCGTTAGAGGTGCTTGAGGCGATGGCTTACCAGGTCGCAAAAGAGATCGCCTCATGCGCGGCTGTTCTCGCGGGCCGCGTCGATGCCATTATTCTCACCGGAGGCGTTGCCCGGAGCGGCAGAGTGATTAATGACATTCGTAAACGCATCGGCTTTATTACCCCTGAAATTATCGTTTACCCCGGCGAGGATGAATTATTTGCTCTGGTTGACGGAGCACTGTCGGCAATAGAAGGCCGAAGAGAATTACTGGAATATTAATAGGAGAATATTATGTTAGATAAAAGTAATACAACACTGACTCCTGACAGAACAACACTGGTCGAGTCAAATGGCTGTGTTTATCTTTCTTTCGCATTCAATGATAAGAAAGACAATATGTTAATTAAACTTGGTTTGTTTGAAGTTAATTATCTTGCCGATGAGTTTGATGAATTAAATCAAAGGATCCTTATTAGCTCTGAATATAATTAGCCAACACGCTAATCACAAAATTCTGTGCTACGGACGTTATTCCTCAGTAACGTAAATAAGCAGGCATGCAGCCACAGGCAAACAGGAAGCGCTTCTTTCTGTTTGCCTGTTTTTTCAGGCGCGCACTTTCATGGTGATAAAACGACCAGAGTTGTGGAAATCACGCCTTTACTACCGGGGATGGTTTTGACCGGGCTTTGCGGGTTCCTCAATTCGTCGGCACAATGCGGTTTGTAAGCTGCTTAGCAAACTTATGACATTGATTTGCCATAAATTTGCTAATGACAATTTGCTATAAGCCAGATTTTTTCGTTGTTAGACAGGGTGCGGTGCGGCTTTTATCGTTCGTCATGATTTGTAAATTCCACGCAATCATTTGATGAGGGAGCAATTTTGTCCAGCTTACTGAATAGCTTAAAAACAAAACCCACGCGCTTTACTCTGGCGCTGAAAATCGCGTTACTCAGCAGTGTGGTGGCTTTCTCTTCAGCCTCTTTCGCCGATGAACCCTTAAAAGAGGGTATTACGCCAGCCACCGATGCCAGCCAAATTCCGGCGGCGGCTAAGCTGCGTAAAGACACGGTGGTGGCAGGCATCTCTGAACCGCAGGGTATTTTTAACCCCTATTTCTTTGTTAACGGCTGGGACGAAAACGTCACCAACGTGATTTTCTCACGCCTGATCGACTGGGATAGCCACGGCAATCTGGTGCCTGGCCTGGCGGAAAGCTGGAGCGTCAGCCCGGACAACAAGGTCTACACCATTAAGCTGCGCCCGAACCTGACTTTCAGCGACGGTTCGCCGCTGACTGCCGAAGACGTGGCGTTTACCCTGACCGTGCTGTATGACCCGAAATATGATGGCGATACTGACATCACCCTCGCCAATATTGCGGGCGGCGCGGAGTATAAAGCCGGAAAAGCCGATAGCGTCAGCGGCCTGAAAGTGATCGACCCGCTGACCTTACAGGTCACCACCACGCAGCCAGGCGCGACTACGCTGGCGAAAATCGGCGGCCCGGTGCTGTCGAAAGCGTATTACGGTAAAGAGTATCAGCGCGGTAACCTCGATTATCTGCGCACGTTGCACGGTAAACCGCTGGGTAACGGGCCATATGTCTATGAAAAATACATTCCGGGCCAGGAGATCCGTTTCCACGCCAACACCCATTTCTACCGTGGCACACCGCCAACGCCGCGCTTTATCTATCGCGTAACCAACCCATCCACCAACTTCCAGTTGTTCCAGACCGGCGAAACCGATTACGACTCGTTCACTTCGCGCCCGGATGATATCGAACAACTGAAAATGCTGGGCTTCGCCAATATCAACCTGTTTGGCTCCAGCGACTACAGCAAAGTGGAATTCAACGTGCGCCGCCCGGCGTTGCAGGACGTGAAAGTGCGGCAGGCGCTGATTTACGGCCTTGACCGCCAGAAGCTGATCGATGTGGTTTATCAGGGCTACGGCAAAGTGGCGATTGAACCTATTGCCCCGATTTCATGGGCGTATAACACCGACGGCGTGAACCCGTACAAATTCGACCCGGCACAGGCGAAGAAACTGCTTGATGAAGCAGGCTGGAAACCGGGGCCGGATGGCATCCGCGTGAAGGACGGTAAACGTCTGGAGCTGACGCTGCTGGTGAGCAAGAAAGTGCTGAACGATGCGCTGATCCCCATCGCCAAAGAGAACTGGCAGCAGATTGGCGTGCTGCTGAAACCGCAGGTGGTGGATTTCAACGCCCTGATGGCGCAGCGTAAAGCAGGCAACTATGACCTGGCCTCTTTCAGCACCAGCACGCTCAACGATCCGCATGATGGCGTGTGGGATTACTACAGCACGGAAGCGAAAGAGTCCGGCTATAACAATCCGCAGGTTGATAAGCTGATCAACGAAGGTAATGCGGTGCTGGATGTGGAAAAACGCAAACCGATTTATCACCAGCTGTATAAAGTGCTGGCGGACGATCCACCGGTGATTCTGCTGGGTAACCGCGAGATTTTGTCGGCCAGCAGCGCCCGCGTCACCGGCTTTAAGCCGGATATCTACAACGGACTGACCGGTAGCCTGCCGGATGTGAAAATCGTCAAGTAACACCAACAACTGCCGGGGCTCCCCGGCAGTTGTCATGAGAAAGCTATGCGAAATTTTATCCTCAGGCGACTGCTGCAAACCCTGCCAATGCTGCTGCTCGCATCACTGATTATTTTTATGCTGTTCGCGAAAACGCCGGGCGACTTTATCGACGGTAACATTACCCTCACCGCCGCCCGTGCCGCCGAACTGAAAGCCATTTATGGCCTCGATCAACCGCTCTTCATCCGCTATCTGCACTGGCTCGGCCAGTTGCTGCGCGGCGATTTGGGGTTCTCGCTGCAATACCAAATCCCGGTGAGTCAGCTACTTAACCAGTACATCTGGAACTCGTTCCTGCTGGCAAGCGTTGCGCTGGTGTTTTACTGGGGCATCGGGCTGGCGGTGGGCATTGCCTCAGCGCTGAAACCCAATTCGCTGTTCGATCATCTGGTCAGCGTGGTGGTGTTCGCCGCCATGTCATTCCCGACCTTTTTCCTCTGCCTGTTGCTGATTAAGTGGTTCGCGGTCGATCTGCACTGGTTGCCGGTGGGCGGCATGACCAACACCGGCAGCGACGATAGCGGCTGGGCGTGGGTGATGCAGGTTGCGGCGCATCTGGTGTTGCCGGTCATGGCGCTGGTGATGTTGCAGGCGGGCAGCCTGACGCGCTATTTCCGCGCCAGTATGCTGGACGTGGTGAAGATGGATTTTATCCGCACCGCGCGCGCCAAAGGTCTGCGCGAACGCACAGTGATCCTCAAACACGCGCTGCGCAATGCGCTACTGCCGATCATCACCCTGCTCGGTTTTGAGCTGCCGGGGCTGTTTTCCGGCGCGATCATCACCGAAAAGGTGTTTAACTGGCCGGGTGCGGGGCATATCCATATTGATTCGCTGGCCGCCCGAGATTATCCGGTGCTGATGGGGTTCACTCTGTTTCTGGCGGTATTAACCATTGTTGGCAACCTGATTGCCGATGTGCTGTACGCGTGGGCCGACCCGCGTATTCGCGTGAGGTCGTGATGTTCGGTTCCCTTTTCTCAACCAATCGCCGCCTGCGCAAGGCGGAAATTCCGGCGCTGGCGCAGGCCACGCCCTCTCCGTGGCGCCAGGCGTGGAAAGCGCTGCGCCACAATCATCTCGCGATGCTGTGCCTGGTTCTGCTGGTGGTCATGACCATCTGGTGCGTGCTGGGGCCGGTGTGGTCGCCGTGGAAAGATGACGCCACCGACGCGCTGATGATCAACAAACCGCCTGGCGCAGAGCACTGGCTGGGCACCGATTTTCTTGGCCGCGACATCTATACCCGCTTACTGCTTGCCGGGCGTATCTCGCTGATTATTGGCCTGCTGACCATGCTGCTGTCGGTGGCGCTGGGCTACCTGCTGGGCGCGATCTCCGGTTATGCCGGCGGCTGGACGGAAAAACTGATTATGCGCCTCGCGGATCTGGTGATGACGATTCCCAGCCTGCCGCTGCTGATTGTCGCCGGAGCGATGTTGTCAGAGCTCGATTTCTCGTCCGATTCGCGCATCTATATGGTGGTGGTGATGCTCAGCCTGCTGGAGTGGCCGAAGCTGGCGCGACTGGTGCGCGGGCAAATCCTCTCGCTGCGCGAACGCGATTTTATGCTGGCGACCCAGGTATTGGGCCTCTCTTCGCGCCGCCGCCTGTTCGGCCATCTGTTGCCGAACACTATTCCCATTCTGGTGGTGATGGCGACGATGGCGGTGGCGAATGCCATCCTGATGGAATCTGCGCTCAGCTATCTCGGCCTTGGCGTCGTACCGCCAACGCCCTCATGGGGCAATATGATGGATGCGGCCAACAGCCTGATCGACTTTCAGCGTCGCCCGTGGCTATGGATGCCGCCGGGTATCGCCATTTTTCTGACCGTCATCGCCATTAACGTGCTGGGTGATGGCCTGCGCGATGCGCTGGATCCGAAAATGAAACGGAGCCTGAAATGAGCGAGCCGCTAATTACCTTTAATAACTTATCCATCTCCTTCGCCAGCGAGCAGGGGCGCGTGCGCGCTGTACAGGATGTCTCATTTGCCATTCAGGCCGGGCAAACTATTGGCGTGGTGGGTGAATCCGGCTGCGGCAAAAGCGTTACCGCCATGTCGCTGATGGGGCTGTTACCGCCGCAGGTTGCGCGTATCGACGGCGGAGAAATCCGCTTTCAGGGCACCGATCTGCTGCGCCTGAAGCCGTCAAAAATGGCCGATCTGCGTGGTAATCAGTTAGCGATGATCTTTCAGGAGCCGATGACGGCGCTCAACCCGGTGCTGACCATTGGCGAGCAGCTCTGTGAACCGCTGATTCGCCATCGTGGTGAAACGCCAAAAGCGGCCTGGGCGCATGCCACGCAATTGATCGCCGATGTCGGGCTGGCGCGGGCGGAGAGCCTGATGAGCAGCTATCCGCACCAGCTTTCCGGCGGTATGTTGCAGCGCATCATGATTGCCATGGCGCTAAGCTGCCAGCCGAAACTGCTGATTGCCGACGAGCCCACCACGGCGCTGGATGTCACCGTACAGGCGCAAATCCTGCGTTTACTGCGTGACCAGGCGCGGGCGCAGCAGATGGCGCTGATGCTGATCACCCATGATTTGGGCGTTATCGCGCAGATGGCGGAACACGTCGTGGTAATGTACGCCGGGCGCATCGTTGAGCAAGGTCCGACCGCCGATGTGCTGCGCAACCCACTGCACCCTTATACCAAAGGGCTGATCGCGTCGCGCCCTGTTCCGGGCGGGCGCCGACGCCGCCTCTATTCCATTCCCGGCCAGGTGCCGGATCTGGCCGAGCTGCCGCCGTACTGCGCGTTCTTCGATCGCTGCGAACGTGCCACGGCGCAGTGCCGCGCGGGTATTCCGCCGCTGATCGGGCAAACGCGGCAAGCCGCATGTATTCACAGTGAGTTAGCGGAGCCGATCGCATGAGCCAACAATATGTGATTGAAGTGGATGGTCTGAAAAAGTACTTCCCGCTGCGCGACGGGCTGTTTGGTCAGGAAACCGGGCAGCTACGCGCCGTGGACGGCGTCAGTTTTAACATTCGACCCGGCACCATTTTTGGCCTGGTGGGCGAATCCGGCAGCGGTAAAACCACCGTCGGACGCACGCTGCTGGGGCTGTATGACAAAACGGCGGGTAGCGTGAAGTATCGCGGTCAGGAGTTGCAGGATCTGACGCCGAAACAGATGCGCGCGCTGCGCCCGAAAATCCAGCTGGTGTTTCAGGATCCTTACAGCTCGCTGAATCCGCGCATTCGCATTGGCGATGCGATTGGCGAAGCGATGCTGGAACACAAGCTGTGCAGCAAAGCGGAACTGCGCGATAAAGTGCTGGAGGTGATGAAAATCTGTGGCCTGGCCCCGCAGCATTACAATCGCTTTCCCCATGAGTTCTCCGGCGGCCAGCGCCAGCGTATCGGCATTGCCCGCGCGCTGATCCTCAACCCGGATTTTATTATTGCCGACGAACCCATCTCGGCGCTGGATGTCTCCATCCAGGCGCAAATCATTAATCTGTTCTCCGATTTGCGCGATGAGCATGGCGTCACCTTCCTGTTTATTTCTCACGATCTCGGTGTCGTGGAGCATTTGTGTGATGACGTGGCGGTGATGTATCTGGGGAAACTGGTGGAAACCGCTAGCCGCGATGCGTTGTTCAGCCAGCCGCTGCACCCTTACACCCAGGCGCTGCTGGCGGCGGTGCCAACGCTCGACCCGGAAAGCGAACCCGTGGCGGTGGTGCAGGGGGAAATCCCCGATCCGTCGCGCCCGCCTTCCGGCTGCCGCTTCTCTTCACGCTGCCCGCAGGCAACGGAACGCTGTCGTACTGAAATCCCGGAACTGCGTGAAGTGCGCCCCGGCCATCAGGTGGCGTGCCACTGGGTGGAGTCGTGGCAATAAAAAAGGGAGGCTTCCGCCTCCCGGATTGATCAATTCACTTTCGGAAAATCCACCACCGTATCATTGACGCGGTTAATCATATTGGTGAACAGAATCGCGCTGACGGCGCTGATGGTTTCCACCACCTGGCGATCGTCGAAACCGGCATTGCGAAAGGCGGCAACGGTATCGTCAGCCAGTGTGCCGCGCGTGGTGACCAGCGTTTGCACGAATTTCACCAGCGCATCAATGTGCGCATCCTGCGGGTATTCGCCGCGACGCAACTGCCGGGTCTGCTCTTCGCTGTAACCTGCACCTTTTGCTGCCAGCGTGTGGGCGGCCAGGCAATAATCACAGCCGCTTGCTTCGCTGACGGCAAGGTTAATGGCTTCACGCTCTTTGGCGCTCAGGCTGCTTTTCGTCAGCATGGCATTATGTTGCAGCGCCTGGCCCAGCGCCTCCGGCGAGTGGCTGCCGATAGTCAGATAAGCATTCGGCACTTTGCCCATTCCGCGTTTGATGGCAGTAAATAATTCTGCGGCTTTACCGGTGGCTTCTTCAGCCTGAATGTGGGTTAAACGGCTCATGATTTGCTCCTGTTCAGTGTTAAATGAGGGCCGCTGTGGCGGCGTTGGGCTTATGTTAGGCTGCGCGGACGGTGTAGAATGCGCCAAATCGTCTCTGTTTTTTGTCTTATCGTCTCAGGGGAAAGATGGATACTCTCAGCCAGATGCTCACCCTGCTTGCGCCGGTCTGTGCGGTGAATCTTCACTGCCGTTTCGCCGGGCGCTGGCAGGCCGATCACGTTCAACTTGCGCCCGGCGCGGTGCCCTGGCATGTGATCCTGAAAGGGGAAGCTCGGCTGAATGTGGCGGGTAAAACCTACGATGTGCGCGCGGGAGACGTGCTGCTGCTGCCGCACGGTTCTCCGCATCTGTTGCTGGGGCTGATTGACTGGGGACACCTTGCGCCAGTGGCCAGCCAGTACAACGGCACGCTGACGGAGGTTGTGGCGGAAGGTGAAGGTAGCGCGGTGGAAGTGTTATGCGGCGAGTTCAATTTTGGCCCGCACAGCGGCTGGCTGTTTGCCCATGAAGTCGATGTTGTCCATTTGCATACCGACGGGCAGCAGGATTTTCCGGAGCTGCAAACCCTGCTGGCGATGCTGGTGCGTGAAAGCCTGAGTAACCAGCCCGGCGGGGCGAAGATGGTACAAAGCCTGGCGATGTCGTTTTTAACGATGCTGCTGCGCATTTTACTGGCTGCGCAGGAGCCGCCAGCCGGGCTGTTGCGGTTGATGAGCGATCCGCGCCTCGCGCCTGCGGTACTGGCGGTACTGGCCGAACCAGCGCAGCCGTGGACGCTGGAGACGCTGGCACAGCGTTGCTTTCTCTCCCGCGCAACTTTCGCCCGCCATTTTTCCCGCTGTTATCACCTGACGCCACAAAGTTGGCTGACGCAAATCCGCCTTGCGCAGGCCGCGCGTTTGTTGCACCAGCAGCGTGGTCTGACGGTCGATGTCATTGCAGAACGTTGCGGGTTTCTCTCCCTCTCTTCGTTTTCCCGTGCGTTTAAGCAACGTTACGAGCAAACACCTGCACAATACCGGCGAACATAGCTCACATATTCATGGCAGAAAAAGGCGAACGGGACGATGTAATGAAAATCATCATGGATGCACTGTTGGTGATTTCCGGGTTGTATTAAACCCGGTTTACGTTGCAGGCCCGGTAAGCGTCGCGCCACCGGGCATAGCGGGGTTAGATAAAGGTGAAGATTTCGTCGCGCGGCAGGCGGGATTTCGGCAGGGCGGCGTTGAAGTCTTTATCGCTGCGCACGCCGAGCGAGACCAGCACCACGCTGGTCAGCCCTTTTTCACGCAGGCCCAGCGACAGATCCAGCGCGCGCTGGTCAAAACCTTCCATTGGCGTGGCGTCAATGCCAAGCATTGCCGCGCCCAGCAGCAGGCCGCCTAACGCCAGGTACACCTGTTTCTCCATCCACTGCGGCAGATCGCGCAGTTCGTAGCGATGCATATCGACGTAAGAACGGCGGCTTTTATCCTGGCCCGCCTGCGCGCCTTCTGCGACAAAGCGGCCATCTTTCTGCTCCTGCGCGAGAACGTTTTGCAGGTGTTTGTCGTCAATATCACTGCGGATGCACAGCGCAATCACATGAGAGGCGTTCAGGACTTTCGGCTCGTTATAGGCAAAAGCGCCGGTGGTAGATTTAGCAATGGCTTCACGCCCTTGCGCCGTGGAGGCGACAACAAAGTGCCACGGCTGCGAGTTAACGGAGGAGGGGCTGTTTTGCAGCACGTTCAGCAGCGTTTCGATTTTATCCTGCGGCAGCGTCTGGCCGGGTTCGAATGCTTTTACGGTATGGCGGGCAACGACGGCATCATCAAGGGTCATTTTTTCTCTCCTGGTGAAAATATGAACAAATCAGGGACGGTACTGTTGATTGCAGCGAGCATAAACGCAAAACATAACCAGATAAATCGGTGTAAAAAGGCAGCACTTTCACTCGAGGAGTGAAAATAACATTTCCCGCCACAGGGTTTTCTGGCAAAACAGAAGGGTTTTTGCGCTACGGGAGCCACCATGATTCGCCTGGAAGATGTCACGCTGTTTGTTCGCTCGGCCATGCTGGGCAGTTTTTCCAATGCTGCGCGGGAAGCCGGATTACTGCCGGGTCAGGTCAGCGCTGCCGTCAACCGGCTAGAGCGCGATCTGGATAAGCGCCTGTTTGTGCGCTCAACGCGCAGCCTGCGACTGACCGCGGAAGGAGAAAAATATCTGCCCTTCGCCCAGGAGATGCTGGAAGTGGTGCAGGCGGGCGCTGAAAGCTTGCACAGCGGCGATAACGAGATCCGTGGCGAATTGCGCGTTGCCGTTCCTTCGGACATTGGCCGCAATGTCTTGCTGCCGTTGATCACTCGTTTTTGCCAGCAGTACCCGAAAATTTCGCTGCGCCTGTCGCTTTCCGATCAGGTAAGCGATGTTTTTCGCGATCCGGTGGACATCGCCATTCGCTACGGCGTGCTGGATAACAGCAGCTATGTCGCGCTGCCGGTGGCCGAGGATAATCGACGGGTACTGGCCGCTTCCCCTGATTATCTGGCACAACACGGTCGCCCCAAAACGCTGGATGAAGTGGTGAATCACCACTGTCTGTTATTCACCATGAACAACCAGGTGTATGACAAATGGAGCTTTCCGGAAAACGGCATGCGGCGTCAGCTTATTGTTAAAAGCCGTATGTTGTGTGATGACGCGGATATTGCCCGCCGCTGGGCGGTGGACGGAATGGGCATCGTCTATAAATCATGGATCGACGTCAGCGCGGATGTGCTGGCAGGCCGGCTGGAGGTGTTGTTACCGCAACATGCTGGCGAAGCTGCGCCGCTGAATCTGGTGTGCCCGCACCGCAAACAGTTCAACCCGGCCATTCGCCACCTGCATAGCGTACTGCGCGAAAATCTGCGACCGATCACCGCGTTATTGCAGACGCATCCGGTGTTTAAACCGCACGGATGACCAAAAAACGCACGGCTCAGCAGGCCAAGATTAAAGTCTTTGCGTAAACAGATACGCTATTTCACGGAGGTATGAGCAAATGGCTTTACGTTCACTGGGTACAACTGGCTTGCAGATCCCCGCACTGGTTTTTGGCGGCAATGTTTTCGGCTGGACGGTAGATGAAAAGCAGAGCTTCAGCCTGCTGGACGCGCTTTTCGAACGCGGCTTTACCGCGATTGATACCGCGGATGTCTATTCGGCATGGGCACCGGGCAACAAAGGCGGCGAATCAGAAACCATTATCGGCAAATGGCTGGCGGCGCATCCGGGCGCGCGCGATAAAGTGACACTCTTTACCAAAGTGGGAGCCGATCTGCGCGAACCGGGTAAAAAAGGGCTTTCCGCCCGCTGGATAGCGCAGGCGGTTGAGGATTCACTGCGCCGTCTGCAAACCGACTATATCGATCTCTACTTTTCGCACTGGCCGGATAACGACACGCCGTATGAGGAAACCCTTGGCGCGTATGAGAAGCTGCTGAAAGCGGGGAAAATCCGCGCCGTCGGCGCGTCGAACCTCAATGCGGAGCAGCTGGCGGAATCGCTAAAAGTGGCGGATGCGAAAGGGTTGCCGCGCTACCAGGTGTTGCAACCGGAATACAACCTCTACGATCGTTCCGGTTTTGAAGGCGCGTTGCAGAACTTAACGGTGCGGGAGAATATCGGCGTGGTGACTTACTACAGTCTCGCTTCCGGTTTCCTCTCCGGGAAATACCGCAGCGAAAAAGATCTCAGCCAGAGCCAGCGCGGGCAGGGCATTGCCAAATACCTGAATCCACGCGGTTTCGCCATTGTTGATGCGCTGGAAACCATTGCCGCAAAACATAACGTAAAACCGGCCGAAGTCGCGCTTGCCTGGCTGATTAACCAGCCGGGCGTCACCGCGCCGATCGCCAGCGCCACCAACGTTGCCCACGTTGAAAGCTTTGTCACTGCCGTAACGTTAAACCTCTCTGCTGATGAACTGGCAACCCTGACCAAAGCGGGTGACTGATCCTCAGAGGCCCGGCGATGGAAAGTGTGCCGGGCCGTGACCTCCTATCTCAAAGCTGATTCACCTGCGCCCGCCTACCCAGTGCCATACAGATCATCGGCAGCGGCAGCGTGACGATCAGCAGCAGCCACAGCAGGGTATAAACGGAATCGACGCCGTCGTTTTGCAGGTTGGTGTAGAGCTTGACCGGAATCCCCTGCGGAAAGTAAGCGAAGATCATCACAATGCCGAACTCGCCAACCGCTCGCACCCAGGCCAGAGCGATAGCCGAGGCCAGCCCTGGTATCGCCATTGGCAGCGCCAGATAGCGAAAGCGCTGCCAGCCGCCTGCACCAAGCGTCTGCCCGGCTTCAAGAATCGTTTTCGGTACGGTGCTGAAGGCGCTGCGCGCCACCACAATAAAGTAGGGAAGTGCGCCGTAAAGTTGCGCCAGCACAAAGGCGGCAGGATTGTTGACCAGCGTCATGCCGACCTGCGACAGCCACTGACCAAACAGGCCGTACGGCCCCCATGCGGAAACCAGCAGAATACCCATCGACAGCGGCGGCGTCAGCAGCGGAATCATTACCAGCAGCTCGGCGATCAGACGTTTGCGCCCGGTAGCTCGCGCCAGCCACCAGGCCACCGGCAGTCCGATCAGGATAATCAGGCACAGCGCCAGCAGCCCAAGGCCGAGCGACACGGCAATCGCATTGTCATCCCGCCAGGCAAGCCGGAAGTGGCCCCACGGCGTTTCATGCAGCAGGGTAACAAACGGAATGCACAACAGCAGCAATGCGGGAAGCGACAACCAGCCCGCCATACGCCCGGCCTGGCGCATCAGCGGTACAGCGCGTTGCCTTTCGGCGCGGCGTAACCATATTGATTAAAGATCTGCTGCCCCTGCGCGCTTTGCATAAATTCAACGAATTTCTTCGCCTGATCGGTGCCGTTTGGCGCGTTCTTCAGTACTGCCGCGTAAAACACCATCGGCTGCGTGTGCAGGGTTTGATCTTTGCCAGCGCTGTCTTTAATGGTGAAGCTGACAGTGTCATACCACTGTTTCGCCAGCGCCGGGTTACTCAGGTTGATCTCATCCGGCAGCGCAACATACGGCAGATGGGCGGAACGTACTTCGCTTTCGTAACCGGCTGCGGCATCAATCTGGCCGCTCTCGAGGCGCGCCAGCAGGCCGCCTTCCTGGTGAGTCTGTTCCGGGTTTTGCAGGTCGCCCAGCACTTTCTGCGCGATGCCCGGCTGGTGGTAATATTTTTCCGCCAGCAGAAGGGTAAAGACAATGTTCTGCCCTTTCGGATCGACATACGGATCGGTGCGGCCGAAGTGAATATCTTTCTGCGCCAGCAGCTTCAGCCAGCCGGCATCATGATGTTTACTGGAGTCGGCAAACTGCCCGGCATATTTCCCGTTCGGGCTGTACGCTATCACCATGCTGGTGCTGGCGACCGGGACGGCATCATCGATTAAGCCTGCATCTTTCAGGATCTGCATGGGGCCAGGGTTGATGGAGACAAACACGTCCGCCGTCAGTTTATGGCTCGCCAGCAAACGCGCCATCCCGTAAGCGCCCTGTCCCTGGCCCTGCCAGGCACCGTTTTCCGCTTTCGCAAACACCGGTCCCAGCCCCTGATCCATCACTTTGCCCATCGAACCGGCATAAGTGACGCGAATATCTTTTGCCAGAACGGGCGTAACGCTCAACACTGCCAGCGCTATCACCGCTGCACACTTGCCTGTCATCGTTTTCATCATGCTTCTCGTTATATACCAAAGTAAATAACGATTATCTTTTCCGCACGGGGAATGAACAACGTAAGTGGCCGATTCGTTGATGTTTTGTTGAAGTTAGCGAAGCGGCAGACGGCAATTACTGTGCACTGACATCTCCTGTCAGCGAGGACGTTTATCTTTCCCTTAATAGAATCAGGGGATTGCATAGCACGCGGAAATTTCATTTTAGTTTTCCTGTTTTCTGCCGTTAATCCCTATGAACAAAAACAAGGTTTTACCTGAAACTTCGGGCCGTGGCGCGATGGTCAGGCTGTACTTTTAACGTCTTGTGAGACTTTATTCCGGAACCCGCAGCAATGAAGGAAAGTCACGACAGAAAACACGACCCGTTGATTGAGCGGCTGTGCGAAATTTTCGCTGCTCTCTATCAGGGCAAAACCATCGATAAGGCGTGGCTGTGCGATAAATTCGGCATAACGGAACGCACGGCTTACCGCGACCTTGCGCGGCTGGGACATATCCTCGATCAGGTTTCGCCAGGACGCTATAAACTCAGCGCCCACCTTCTTCCGACATTACACAGCGGTCATCTGGCGGAATTCGCTGACTTTACCGGCGTGGCGCATCTCTTCCCGCGCCAGGACGGACAATCGCTGCGTAACAGCATGAAACAGCGCAGCAATATCGCCTTTCACGCACCGAGCAGCCGACAAAATCAGCAGCTCGAGCCGCTGCTTAACCAGTTAAATCAGGCCATTAGCCAGCGCACAGAAGTGGAATATCGCTACCGCGACAAAGCCCGGCGCGCGCAGCCTTACCGGCTGATTAACCAATACGGCTTGTGGTACCTGGCGGCCATAGAAAAAGGGCAGTTAAAGGCGTTCGAAGTGGCGCGTATTGAGCGGCTAACCAGCACCGACCAGCGCTTTGAGCTGCTCGCTGAGGTGGTCGCCGAGCTGGAAAATCATGTCGGTATTCGCTTTGGCTCGCGGGTGGAGACGGTACTGCGCGTATCGGCGCATGCCGCGGAGTATGTCACCCGCCGGGCGCTGTTCCCCGCGCAACGCATTATTGAACACCACGACGATGGCAGCCTGACGCTCTCTACGGCGATCAGCGATCCGCATACGCTTTTTCGCTGGCTGCGCTACTGGCTGCCGGACATCGGCATTCTCTCGCCCGCCTCGCTGCGCGAGCAATTTGAACAGGATTTACATACCCGTTTTCACGCCGTATAGCGGCCGCGACGTTATCAAGGACAGGGACTTATATGTTTGGTTCGCGTAAACCGAAACCGTTAACACAGAGAGGCGATAGTATGACATCCGGACGCATCAGCCCGCAGTTCTCCCGGCAACGGGAAAAATCTGCTCTCGTTCGCCGATGAGCTGACCGATCGCCACCTTGAGCAGGTGCTGGATTTTATCACCCTGATGATGGATATCCTGCCGAAAGCGATCTACATCGAAAGTCAGCTTTGCGACCGCTACGGCAAATTCCGTCTGGCCGAACACCTGATGCGTGAGAATGCGCAGCGCTACCGCGCCACGCTGGAAGAGTACCGCCAATGGTGTAACCGCAAAGCGAAACAGGCGATCAGTGGTAAAGCGAACCCGGAAGCGCTGGCCTTCCATAACAAAAAAACGGAGCTTAGCGAGCTGTTTAACTCGCCGGATAACCCGCTGCTGCTGAGTGAGTTGCAGCGCTTTACGCCGGAACTGTTGCCACGTTAAACCGGCGCAGGCACGCCCGGCGCCACGGTTTTACAGCGCTTGTCGCGCCGGGCGGAAGAGCATTTCGTTGATATCCACATCGTCGGCGATCACCACCACGTTGTTCTCGCCGTTATTCATGGCTTCTTCGTTAGCCGTGATATTGCTCGTCGGTAACCTGTTCAAGCCAGGTCACCGGGCTGCCATTTAACGACTCGGCGATGGCGATATGTGTCATCGCTGTATCCGCTGTCGCGCCGTGCCAGTGTTTAACATCCTCCGGGATCCAGACGATATCGCCCTGGTTCATCTCCTGAATGGCTTCGCCTTCGCACTGGATCCAGCCTTTACCGTGGGTGACGATCAACGTCTGGCCGAGCGGATGGGTATGCCACGCGGTGCGCGCGCCCGGTTCAAACGTCACCGTTGCGCCGCCCACGCGGGCAGGTTCTTCGGCCTTAAACGGCGCGTCGATACGAACATGGCCAGTGAAATATTCCTTTGGGCCTTGCGCAGAAGGAACGGAAGCATTGCGGATGATCTTCATGGTCTTCTCCAGTGTGGGTCTTATCGTTAAGTTTACTCACCGGGCGGAAAATCGGTGGAGGCTGGCGTGACCGCTGCCCCGCACGTTTTCCGGGAACAGCGATCATAGCCCTGCCGATTACCTGCGACTATTGGGAGAAATCGGCATGAGCTTATGAGCTAGAGTCATGAATGGCGGCGCAGTACCATCGCCGCGCTGGCGAGCGTGAAGAGCGCCATGATCCACACCATTGTCCATGGCGTGCCGTCGCGAAACCACGTCAGCAGCAGTGATGAAATGATGCCGCTGCCGTACTGCAAGGAACCCATTAACGCGGCGGCTGACCCGGCAATGGCAGGCACCGCATCAAGCGCCGCAGCAGTAGAAGTCGCGGCGATGATGCCGTTCATTGAGAAGAACAGGAAGACACAGACAACGACCGCAGCAATGCCACCCAGTTGCAGCTTCACCACCAGCGCCAGCGCAACGGCTGCAACAGCGGCACCGGCTACGGCGATTTTCAGCAGTCTTTCCAGCGGATGGCGCTGCACCAGCCGCCGGTTCACCATACTCATCCCCATCAGCCCCACAATATTGATGGCGAACAGCCAGCCGTAATATTGCGGATCGATACCGTAATAGCGGATATAGACAAACGGCGACCCGGTAATAAACGCATACGCGGAAACGTAGAAAAAGGTCAGGCACAGCGTAAAACGCATAAAGGTACGATTGTGCAACAGCGAGAAATAGTTGGTAAATGCGCCCGCCAGCGAGGTGTTGACCCGTTTTTCCGGCGGCAGGGTTTCCGGCAGCGCATAGAGAGAGAAGAACATCAGCCCGCCAATCACCGCCAGCAGCCAGAAAATGGCGTGCCAACTGGTGATCTTAATGATTTGCCCACCCGCCAGCGGCCCGATAATCGGCGCGATAGCCATAATGATGGTCAGCGTCGAGAGCATCTGCGCGGCGCGGGTGCGGGCAAACAGATCGCGGATCATCGCCCGCGCCAGCATCGGCCCGGTACAGGCGCCAAAGGCCTGGAACACGCGCCAGAAGACAATTTGCTGAATATCCGTCGACAGGGCGCAGCCAGCGGAACCGATAATAAACAGCAGCATACCGATAAACAGCGGTCGACGGCGGCCAATGGCGTCGCTGATCGGTCCCCATACCAGTTGTGCCAGCGCGAAGCCGATTAAAAAACCGGTAATGGTCAGTTCGATATCCCCTTGCAGCTCGCTGGCCATCAGCGGCATGGCGGGCAGATAGATATCTGTCGACAGAGAAGTAAAGGCCATCAGCGCGCTGAGGATCGCGAGGAACAGCGGCCCGTGTATCTTGTTGCTCATAGGATCCTGATTCAGTAACGAGGAGGGTGCCGACAAAGGCGGAACGTTATCTTAATCAGAGCGACACAAATGATGATGTCATTAAATCATAATGACGTTATGAGGGAGATTCATGAATGGCGCTCGCTGGCCGTCATGGTAAAGATCACCGGCTGCGCGCTGTCGTTGGCATAGTGGTGCGGGATATCCGTTTGCGCCACGGCGTGGTACCGGCCATTGACCCGGTGGTGGATCTCTACAACGCTATCAGCCTGCGCTACGCTGTTCCGGTTGGCGACGAAAACTAAGGTTCATCCTCAAGAGCCTGCCGGAAATGCCGCAGGCTGCATTATGTGAGGCAGGCGACGAACCGATCGCCGGATTGCAACGTATGATGCCAGGCTGTTGCTGTGAGAAAACAGCGTTGGGTTTCTGACTCTGAAGGGGGGTAAAGCATGGATTTCACTGGACTGAGCGCATTTCCACTGACGCCGCTGGTTGATGAGCGGCTGGATGAAGCGGCATACGTTCGGCTGATCGAAAAACTTCGCGTGGCCGGGGTGGATTCGATTGGGGCGTTAGGATCGACGGGTTGCTATCCCTATTTCAGCCGTAATGAACGCGCTGCTGCGTTGCGTCTGGCGACGGAACACTCCGGCGCGGTGCCGGTGATCGCCGGGATTGGCGCACTGCGTACCCGCGATGTGCTGTGGCTGGCGGAAGATGCGCAAAAAGCGGGCGTTAGCGCGGTGTTGCTGGCGCCGGTTTCCTATCACGCGTTAACCGAAGAGGAAGTCTTTGGCCTGTACGCGGCGGTGACACGCGAATTGTCGGTGCCGCTCTGCGTTTACGATAATCCCCGTGCGACGCATTTCACCTTCAGCGATGCGCTACTTGCCCGCATCGCCCAGTTACCCAATGTCGGCTCGATCAAAATTCCTCCCATTGCCGCGCTGGAGCGGATTGCGGCGCTGCGGGGGCACATTCCGGCACATATTACGCTCGGCATTAGCGGCGATGCCATCGCAGTTGATGGTCTGAGCGTTGGCTGCGGGATCTGGTATTCGGTGCTCGGCGGACTCTTCCCGCAAGCGGCGCTGGCCATCTCCCGCGCGGCGCAGGCCGGTGACATGGCGCAGGCGCGTGCGCATTCCGACGCGCTGGCACCGCTGTGGGATCTGTTCAACCGCTATGGCGGCAGCCTGCGCGTGATCGCAACTGCCGCCGAATTACTGGGCGTGGTGACGGCGCCGTGTCTGCCGCCGCCATTACAGACGCTGCAAGGCGACGCGCGCCGTGAAGTGGCTGGGGTGATCGAAAGGCTGCGTCTGGCTGCGGGGTGATTGTCGTCCCGGCATTGACGTTATTGCCGGGGTTATGCTCCCAGCCTCTTCGCCACAAAGCGTGATATCGCCGGGCCGGTGATCAGCACCAGAATAAAGCGCCCGGTCTGCATCGCCATCACAAACGAGATATCAACGTGACTTGAAGAGGCGATGATCGCCACCGTGTCTGCCCCGCCGGGGCTGGTGGCGAGATAGGCGGTGAGCGGATCGATACCGGCGAACTGCACCAGCAAAAATGCAAAGCCGCAGCACACGGCCACCAGTGTCAGCACCGACAGCAACACGCGCGGCAGTGCGCGGGCGGCGTACCAGACAATCTCCCGCGTAAAGCGCAGCCCAATGCTCCAGCCAATCACCGCGTAGGAGAGCGCCAGCAGCCACGGCGGCAATTCCAGTGACAACACCCCGGTATCTTCGATAATGGTTCCCAGAATTAACGTTATTAGCATCGGACCAGAGGGAAGTTTTACCCGCCGGGCGATCAGATAACCTGCCGCAATGACCAGCAACGTACCGGCAAACGGCAGGCAGCGCACCGGGCCGAAGAGGGTAAATGTCGCAACCGCGTGATCCGGGCTGGTCGCGCCCATCCATATGCGGGTTACCAGCACCGCGACCAGCGCCACAATCATTACCCGCAGATACTGCATAAATGCCACCAGGCGGACATCGGCACCGAAACTCTCGGCCATAATGGTCATGGCTGCCGCCGCGCCTGGCGATGAACCCCAGATCGCCGTGGAGCCAGGAAAAACCTGTAGCTTCGCCATAATCCAGCCGAGAATGGCACTGGCGAAAATCACCGAAACAATACAACTGATAAACAGCGGCCAGTCGGCAGCAATGCGACCGAACACCGAAGGGGGAATGGCATGGGCGATCATGGCGCCGACCACCGCCTGCGCAACGCCGAAACTGGTTTTGCTTACTACCACAGGCCGGTTAAGGATGGCGAGAATAATCCCGGCAAACATCGGACCCAGCAGGAGCGCCGCAGGCAAATGGACCAGCTCCATCATGGCAACAAAGAGCAGTGAGAGGATGAGAAGAGGCAACCAGTTACGCAGTTTGGGTATCGCCATCAGCAGCACTCCGGATGAGTGACAGTGATAACCGTGGGATCAGCGAAAAACATAACACTCCCCGAATAATAACAGTTTGAAAAGCAAGGCATGTCTTTCGAATGTAAGCGTTCTCTTCGGGCTGTGCAATCTTTCATCTGGCACTGTGTAGCACAGTTCGCTTTTGTATATTACATTAATATTACAGGTAAAATTTAAGAGGCAGGTTAACAACATCGTTTGTCAGCCCAGGATAAAAGGCAACTTGTTAATTAATTTCTTAATCACTCACTTGCCACATGAAAAATCCTAAAACATGATCGATATTCTTGCTATTAAGAAAAAGATAACTAATTTTAGTAGGTCGACTATTAGACAGGTAGCAAAAATTAGAAAATGAAATTTTCCCTTCATCCTTTTTTTCTTTTTTCATAATTAAGATATGTTAATCAACCTGTTAATACATACGGTGTTAAAAAATTCCGTATGAATAAACTTTTGGGCTCTCGTAGTGCATTTGGTTGATATATTCCAGTTCTTTTTTTTCGTTTTATGTTACCGATGAGCTTGCGAAGTTTTTAACGGAAATATAATGTATTGTTAACAACTCAGATGGTGCAGGCGAGCCGGCAGATAAGAATACCTGAGGACATTATTTATTAATAATACAATGGGTTGGAAAACTTTGTTTTTCAATGTGAAAGATAAACCCTGCGGCAAACGTTAACATTACTCTGACAAACGTATCAGTCATGTGGACGAGGCGAGAAATAACCTTATCGGGGGCTGAATATGTATATCATCTCACAGGACAGTTACTTTGTGATGGGCATGGATATACTGCTCAAAGCGATTAATCCTTGCGCAACGCATACATTGATTGCGTACGATCGTGGGGATGAACAAATATTATTCTTTAGTGTTGATAAACTCATTTTAATCCTGAGTGAAGAAAAAAGTTTTCCTTCATTTATATGTTCAAGATTCATAAAAGTGGACAAAGCTTCCTCTTTGTCTTTTCTGAAGCATGAGCTTAAGAAAATTCTTAAGCTATTGAAAGGAAAGGCAAAGTTTGATACTGCCCGGGAAATCCACCTGAATAAAACGGAACATAAGATTTTACTCCACCTGCTGGATTACCAGGCGGGTGATGAAATTGCGCAAGCGCTCGGTTTGGATAAGAAAATCGTCAGTAATTATAAAAATGCGATCCTGCGGAAACTCGGGTTAAACAGCGTCGCGGAACTGATCCAGATCTACAATAACTGGAATGACTGTTTTTGCTGTATTGCCGGTAAAGTTGTACCGGAGGCAACCTTTCAGGAGCGCAAAGACAGCAACGAGTTGAAAATGGTCAGATCCCCGACACGCTACACTCTTCCTGCTCCCCCTGGCCGACATTTGTTAACGCATATGCAATAAGCTTTCTTCGCAAAACGGTTCAGATTGCCTGGTGCAACGCCGCGGCAATATACCAGGAGATTCTGTTGGCACCTTCCATGATGTATTCACGTCAGAAGAGCTATCAGAAATCATAGGCATTGATGACCTTCATTAATTCCTCGTCGTTTTTATACTTTTCCCGTAACGTTTTGAGCTGAACCACGGCCTTACCGCAGGTAGCTTCAAGGTTGGCATCCAGTGCTTTTTGCTGTTGCTCATTGAGATCGCTGTCCTGTTCGCTGGCAAAATGTTCACACTGCTCGGCAAGCGCGCGGAAATCACTGACATCTTTTGGTAACGGCGCTGCGGCAAAAGTGGTGTTGAAGTAAAAAACGGTGATGACGATAAAAAGTGAGCGTTTCATCGGTTGTTGTCTGTCGGTGGTTATCTGTCGGTTTTTGGAGTGTCTATGTTACTCCTGAACATCCTGAGTGATAAATCGCAGTTGCGCCCGATATTGGTTGATTTATGCGCGGATAACGTTGGTGAGGTTTATGCAACAGGGTTCGTCTTTCTGGCCGGGCGCGTTTGGTGAATGCGGTAATATTTCCTTATCCTCCATTATTATCGTCACCCTTGCAAATACAGAGGGGCCCATTAGAGGTGAAGGGAAAATAGTGTATTGCATTGTTAATGCTGTTTGCGTTGCGTCGTAACGCGAATAACAAACCATCAAATAGCAATCATTGTGTTAAACGCATTAGCGTTTATTGTAATTCTTATTTAAAGCGTTTTTAGAAGATTCTTACAGTGCATGCTTATATAGTTTTCATCCATGCGATTCGATCTTAATGTGCTTTTTTAATGGATTAATAAGTTATAAAATTAAGGTGCAATGCAAATGACTGAAATATTAAATGGATTTGAGAAGTGCGTCGATATTTATAGGGATTATAATAATTATCTTGATAAGCATCAGCTTAATGGGATTTGCTTCGGTTCTTCTCTGTACTGGACTTCTGATGCGCTGCGAGAAATTGCCAATGATAAAAATACAGTTGGATTTGCCATTAATGACAAACAGCGTTTTTTTGATTTTGGTAACTATGTGCAAAATTCTGCCATAAAAATGCACAGAACAACAGAAGGGCGTATACAACTTCTGCAAACGCTAAACAGGCAGGAGGATTTATTGGCAAGGCGAGCCGGTTACAGATTACATTATGAGTTGGCGGGTGACACTGCTGCGAGATTCCACATGAAATGTATTCTGAACAATGTTCCTGCATATAATAATACTGCCATTGTTATATCCACGGCATTAAGCGAAAGGATCCTGCATCCCCTTGAGCATACGTATTCCAGCTTTTCACATTCTACGGCACTGTTAAATTGTGGCGGATCGGTTTATTTATTTGATGTTAACGAGGGGGTTTACAGGCTGAGAAAAAATAATGCCTGCTCATGCGAAGCTGTTTTTAATGTTATCGCTCATAACCTTGGTTTATCCGGTATCGGAAATATAAAATATGATCTGCGCTGGGATGGACATGTTTTTATGCGCTTGAAAAAAACAAGATCGTGATTATAAAAAACTGATGAACCATAACGTCTCGGGGGTATTTTATACCCCCGACTGACAATCGGGGGTATAAAAATAAAAATCAATTTTATGATATATAAATCCTGATTATCTCTTTATTTTTTGTATTATTGAAAATAAAAGATTCCACTATTTACGTGGCTTTTTACTCCATGGAAGTAAATCTGCGATGCTTTTCTCTCCTTCCGACTCTTTTAAGCGCCGCTGTTGCTCAGCAAACTGGACGTATTCCGTTTGTGCTTTTTCATCTGCTGCTTTTTTACTTATTTTTCCTGCATCTTGCAGAACATCACGGTCGTTGAACTGCAGAAATTGATCCAGCTTTAACTGCCAGTCACGCAGAAATACCTGCTGACGACGGCGGGCCTGGTCTTCAGCAAAGTCCAGCCACATATTAACCACGCGGTTGAGTTCGCTAACCTCATTCTGGTTGAGATAATTTTTTGCCACCGTCACGTCGCTTTTACGCACTTCTTCACCTTTATAGCTGGTTAATCCCATATTGGGTTGACGAGCATCAGCCCGCTGATGAATAAGCTCAGCGGTGGTCAGGCCGGTACAGGCAAAATGTAATTTGTTCTGGATAGTCTGGAAAAATAGCGTCGTTTCTTTGAGTGACGGCTGGTAATCGGCGGATAACGCAAAGATCTCCCGAACCCGTAAATATACCCGGCGCTCACTGGCCCGAATATCGCGGATGCGTTCCAGCATCTCATCGAAATAATCAGGCACGGCAGAAGAACCGACTGGCGGGTTTTTCAGCCGCTCGTCGTCCATCACAAAACCTTTAATCAGGTATTCCTGGAGCGTCTGGGTTGCCCACTGACGGAACTGTGTGCCCCGGGTGGAGCGAACGCGGTAGCCGATGGCAAGTATGACTGGCAAACTGTAGTGAAGAGTGTTGCGACTTACCTGCCGTGTCCCTTCCTGTTGAACTTGTAAGTAAGGCTTACAGGTTGCGTTTTGTTCAAGTTCTCCCTCTTCATAAATGGCTTTGATATGTTGGGTTATTGCTTGCGGGGTGACTTGGTAAAGTGCGGCAATGGATGCCTGCGGGAGCCATAAGGTTTCATGCTCGAAGCGGCATGTAATGCGTACTTTCCCGTCACCGCTGGCGAACATGATAAATTCACCTGCCGGGGATTGGGTTAAGCGTTCATCTGCCATGCTGCCTCCGCGATATGCGTTCTGATTGCTGAATAAGCTATGCAGTATGCCAGATACTCATACTGCATTTCATTAGCGCAACCACTATGAAGATAAAGGAGAAAGGGCGCTCAGTTAGGCTTTGATTGCAGATAGGCGTTTTTCATGACGCTTTTCACTTCCCTGAGTTGCCTGCGGGTTTTATCCAGCTCGCTTGCCAGCCACTCTTCCTTCTCGCTGTGTTTGGTTAGCACAATGCAACCCTGCATCACCTTCACCAGCAGATGTTGCCCGGTATCAAACCCGGCATCGCGCAGCCACTTGCCGGAAAGCATAATGCACGGCGTACTGGTGTCGCCCTGATTCGGGCGATAGCGCACAATTACACTGTGCTCGGTTCCGGTGGGCGTAAAGTCTGGGGTAGAATGCGGATCAGCCATTATCAACTCCTTGATAGTTGGGGATGGTTAGACGCTCCGGTTGTGTTCCTGCACTTTCGGAGCGTTGCTATGATAGGAAGGATTGCTTTTAGGTGGCCTCCTATAAAGTGAGAATAGTTAAATAGGTGGCCCCATGTCAACCATATCACGCGAGAAAAAACCGAAAGGTGGCGGTCAATCACCGCAGTTCAAAATGCGTATTGATCCGGCGTTAAAGGAACAGCTTGATGCTGTGGCAGCTGAAGAAGGGGTAAGCCTCGCCAGTTGGTTAAAGGAACTAGCGAGGGAGGCTTTGCGGGAAAGGGGCATTGAACCAAAAGCTTAGACTGGTCTTAGTTTTTGTTCATCTCTTGGTTGTCGCCTTGAAAACTTTCACTTGGAGTATTAACCGGAATATTTGTTATATGCATAGGTAAAGGATTTTCACCAGAGAGAACTTTTTCAAGGCCTTTTAGAATATTTGCTTGTGTAGCTTCTTGATCGCCGTGGGCGATTGGGCTGTAGCAATCTCTTTGCAATTGTACTTTATCAAAGTCATAGTTCATGGCTTGTGAAAGCGCATATAGCAGATCAGTAAAGAGATCGTCTGATTTGGAAAACCATATATTAATATCAGGGTAATCCTGGAGCTTATTTAAATGGCTGTTATAACTTTTCCATGCATGTGTTACGGCTTGTTCCCTTTTAGTTTGATATTTAATTTTGAATAATGGAATTTTTCTTCCATAGAACTCTATATCAATCATGTTTAAGGCCTGAACATGTTCTCTATGCAATCTTTGTGCTCTGGTCGACATTAATATTCGAAAAATAGAAAGGCGTTGGTTTTTTCTTTCCCTGAATTGCTCTAATAATTTTTGTGTTTGCACAGCAAGTATTGGACCAATAATCACTGCGGCAGTCATAATAATATCTTTTGATTCCATTCCGAAAATTGCATTCATTGAACATTCCTAATCTATGAATTTAAAAAGGCATACTTCTCATGTTTGTATCAGTAATAATGAGGTTGGAAGTTATAGCAGAACAAAAAGACATTTTGGCGGAAGATCACAGGAGTCGAACCTGCCCGGGACCGCTGGCGGCCCCAACTGGATTTGAAGTCCAGCCACCTCACCGGAGATGACGATCTTCCGCGCCTGCATTGCTACATGGAGGCGGGGCGCATTATAGCTACTTTCAGTCATTTACCACATACCCTCATCAGAATTTTTCTCATTGTGCTGCCGGTAAAATCCTCGGTTTAAGATAAATCCCTATCTTTTCCATCGTTTAGCCGCTTCGCTTCGGTGAAAGGGGGTGCGATCACAGAAAAGAATAAACGTAAATTGATAACAAGAAATCGCAATACCCGGCTGAAAACCAATCGTTTACAACGTGTGAAACCGCTCTCTGTGCACTTTTCACGCGTAAAGGAAACAAAAATGGACAGTCAGATTATTTCTGTAAAAGAAAAAATTGGCTACGGGATGGGCGATGCCGCCAGCCATATCGTCTTCGATAACGTGATGTTGTACATGATGTTTTTCTATACCGATATTTTCGGTATTCCCGCCGGGTTTGTCGGCACCATGTTCCTGCTGGCGCGCGCCTTAGACGCCATTTCCGACCCGTGCATGGGGCTGCTTGCCGACCGCACACGCAGCCGCTGGGGGAAATTCCGCCCGTGGATCATCTTCGGCGCGCTGCCGTTTGGCGTGGTCTGCGTGCTGGCCTACAGCACGCCGGATCTCAGCATGAGCGGCAAAATGATTTATGCCGCTGTAACTTATACGTTACTCACCCTGCTTTACACCGTGGTCAATATTCCCTATTGCGCGCTCGGCGGCGTTATCACTAATGACCCGACACAGCGCATCTCGCTGCAATCCTGGCGCTTCGTGCTCGCCACCGCAGGCGGCATGCTCTCCACGGTGCTGATGATGCCGCTGGTGAAATTAATTGGCGGCGAAGACAAAGTCGCTGGTTTCCAGGGCGGGATTGCGGTGCTCTCGGTGGTCGCCTTTATGATGCTGGCGTTCTGCTTCTTCACCACCAAAGAGCGTATCCAGGCACCGCCGAGCACCACCTCAATGCGTGAAGATCTGCGCGACATCTGGCAGAACGACCAGTGGCGCATCGTTGGTGTGCTGACCATCCTCAACATCCTTGCCGTCTGTGTGCGCGGCGGCGCGATGATGTATTACGTCACCTGGATCATGGGCGATGCCGCCATCTTTACCGCGTTCCTCACCACCTACTGTGTCGGCAACCTGATTGGCAGTGCGCTGGCGAAACCGCTGACCGACTGGAAATGCAAAGTCACCATCTTCTGGTGGACTAACGCCGCGCTCACCGTGCTGAGCATTGCCATGTTTTTCGTGCCGATCCAGGCCAGCGTCACCATGTTCATCTTTATCTTTGTCATCGGCGTGCTGCACCAGCTGGTAACGCCAATCCAGTGGGTGATGATGTCCGACACCGTCGATTACGGCGAATGGTGCAACGGTAAGCGCCTTACCGGCATCAGCTTTGCCGGTACGCTGTTTGTGCTGAAACTCGGCCTTGCATTTGGCGGCGCGTTGATTGGCTGGGCGCTGGCCGGTGGCGGTTACGATGCCGCGGCTCACAGCCAGAACAGCACCACCATCAGCATCATTATTGCGCTGTTCACGCTGGTTCCGGCGCTTTGCTACCTGCTCAGCGCCATTATCGCCAAACGCTTTTACACGCTGAAAACCCCGTTCCTGAAAGCGATCATGACGCAACTGGCGCGTGGCGAGCACCGCGGCAAGCAGGGGTTTGGCCATGTTTCTGCCCGGGAAGAATTACTGTAAGGAGTGACAGATGAAAATTAGTGATGGCAACTGGCTTATCCAGCCGGGGTTGACATTAATCCAGCCGGTTCAGGTATTTGAGGTTGAACAGCAGGGCAATGAGATGGTGGTCTATGCCGCACCGCGCGATGTGCGTGAGCGCACCTGGCAACTGGATACCCCTTTGTTTACGCTGTGCTTTTTCTCGCCGCAGGAAGGGATTATCGGCGTGCGCATTGAGCACTTCCAGGGTGCGCTGGATAACGGCCCGCACTTCCCGCTCAACGTTGCGCAAAACGTTCACGTAGAGATACGCAACACGGAAGCGTTTGCCGAGCTGCAAAGCGGTTCGCTTAGCGTTCGCGTGGGAAAAGGCGACAACTGGGCGATAGATTTTCTGCGCAATGGTGAGCGCATCACCGGCAGCCAGTTGAAAAATAACGGCTATGTACTGGATGGCAACAGCGGGCGCAACTACCTGTTCGAGCGCCTGGATCTTGGCGTGGGCGAAACGGTATATGGCCTCGGCGAGCGCTTTACCGCGTTGGTGCGCAACGGCCAGGCGGTGGAAACCTGGAACCGCGATGGCGGCACCAGTACCGAACAATCGTATAAAAATATCCCCTTTTATCTGACGAACCGCGGTTACGGCGTGCTGGTCAATCACCCGGAAGCCGTGGAGTTTGAAATCGGTTCGGAGAAGGTCTCCAAAGTGCAGTTCAGCGTTGAAGGCGAGCATCTGGAGTATTTCGTTATCGACGGGCCGACGCCGCAGGCGGTACTGGATCGCTATACCCGCTTTACTGGCCGTCCGGCGCTGCCGCCCGCGTGGTCATTCGGCCTGTGGCTGACCACTTCGTTCACCACCAACTACGACGAAACGACGGTGAACAGCTTTATCGATGGCATGGCCGAACGCCAGTTGCCGCTGCATGTGTTCCATTTTGACTGCTTCTGGATGAAGGCCTTCCAGTGGTGCGATTTCGAATGGGACCCGCTGACCTTCCCGGATCCGGCCGGCATGATGAAGCGGCTGAAAGCGCGCGGGCTTAAAATCTGTGTCTGGATCAACCCCTATATCGGGCAAAAATCGCCCGTTTTCCGCGAGCTGAAAGAGAAGGGTTACCTGCTGAAACGCCCGGATGGCTCGCTATGGCAGTGGGACAAATGGCAGCCGGGGCTGGCGATTTATGACTTTACCAACCCGGAAGCCTGCCAGTGGTACGCCGATAAGCTCAAAGGCCTGGTGGCGATGGGCGTGGATTGCTTCAAAACCGATTTCGGCGAACGCATTCCGACCGATGTGGCCTGGCATAACGGCGCGTGCCCGCAGAAGATGCACAACCATTATGCGTACATCTACAACGAACTGGTGTGGAATGTGCTGAAAGAGACGCTTGGCGAGCAGGAAGCGGTGCTGTTTGCCCGCTCGGCTTCCGTGGGTGCGCAGCAGTTCCCGGTTCACTGGGGTGGCGACTGCTACGCCAACTACGAATCGATGGCCGAAAGCCTGCGCGGTGGGTTATCCATTGGACTTTCCGGTTTTGGCTTCTGGAGCCACGATATCGGCGGCTTCGAAAATACTGCGCCTGCGCATGTCTACAAACGCTGGTGCGCGTTCGGGCTGTTCTCCAGCCACAGCCGCCTGCATGGCAGCAAATCCTACCGCGTGCCGTGGGCGTACGATGAAGAGTCCTGCGATGTGGTACGCCACTTCACACAGTTGAAATGTCGCCTGATGCCGTACATTTATCGCCAGGCTGCGCAGGCGCATGAATCTGGCGTGCCGATGATGCGTGCCATGGTGCTGGCCTTCCCGGAAGATCCCGCCTGCGACTATCTCGACAGGCAGTATATGCTCGGCGATGCGCTACTGGTCGCGCCGGTGTTCAGTGAAGCGGGCGATGTGCAGTTTTATCTGCCGGAAGGACGCTGGACGCACCTGTGGCATAACGACGTCCAGATCGGCAGCCGCTGGCATAAACAGCGCCACAACTTTATGAGCCTGCCGGTTTACGCGCGCGATAACACGCTGCTGGCGCTGGGCAGTAACGATCAACGCCCGGATTATGCCTGGCACGAGGGTACGGCATTTCAGCTTTTCGCGCTGGATGATGGGCACGAAGCGTTGTGCGAAGTACCGGATGCCCGCGGCGCGGTGATCTTCAGTCTGCGGGCGAAACGTGCACATGGCGTGATTACGATACAGGCTGACGGTGCAGGGCGTAACTGGACGCTGTGCCTGCGCAATATCGCACAGATTGCCGGGGTGCAGGGCGCAACGCAGTCCGGCAGCGAGCTGGGTGTGGTGATTACGCCGCAGGGTAGTGAAGTGCGTATTACGCTCTGATTTTGAGGGGTATTTCCCTCTCCTGGCCGGGAGAGGGAGCAATTACAGTAAACCCGGCACAATAATCGCGGCGAAAATCGCGATAATAACCAGGTATTTCAACGCATAGTAGAGCTTGCGGCTGCGTTTTTTAAGGCGCTGGCCGCCTTCTCGCAGGGCATAAATATATTTGAAGATCCGGTTGATGGCGCCGGTACGGTCGCCTTCGTCGTTCGGCGAACTGGCGGCAGACATCAGCGTGGCACCAACCCAATGGTTGATCGCCTGCGCCCATCGCCATTTCATTGGCCGTTCGATGTCGCAGAACAGAATAATGCGTGTCTGGTCCGTTTTGTTTTCCGCCCAGTGAACATATGTTTCGTCAAAAATCACGGCTTCTCCGTCGCGCCAGCTGTGGCGCTGGCGATCGACTTCGATAAAACAACGATTGTCGTTCGGCGTGGCTAAGCCTAAGTGGTAACGCACGGAACCGGCATACGGGTCGCGGTGTTTACCAAGATAAGCGCCCGGAGGAAGCTCGGCAAACATCGCTGCCTTAATGGAGGGGATCTGGTTAACCAGCCGGGTAGTGACCGGGCAGAGCGCCTGCGCCGAAGGATGGGCATCGTCGTACCATTTCAGATAAAAACGCTTCCAGCCGCGTTTAAAGAAGGTGTTAAAACCGGCGTCATTATTGGTCTGCGCTGCTTTGATGTGATCCTGCAAACGCAGCGCTTCTTCACGTATTACCTGCCAGTTATCAGTAATCTTTTGTAACTCGGGAAACGCGGCAGTATCAAAAAAAGGCTGCTTTGGCGGCAGGCGCGAAAAACCGGTCATAAACATATTGATCGGCGCCATAAACGTCGAATGATCAAACAGCTGGCGCGAAAGCTTTTGTTTCTCTATGCCGCGGGAATGCGCATAGAACACGCTGATAAGAAAAACGGCGAGAATGATAACGGCGGTCATCGTAACTGTCCTTCCTCAAAAATTGAGAAAAATCGTAGATCACCGTTAAAAAGCCTTCCACATTCTCACGGGGAAGGCGCAATTTTTGTTAAAGCAATGTTTCAGGGCTGGGCAGGGGCGGGCTGTGCGGGCGTCTCAGTTGCGGATGGCGCCACTACGCCGCCCGATACCACGCCGCCATGCATGCTCTGTTTTACCTGCTGTTTCTGTACGTTTACCGCAGATAACTCGCCGTTAACGCTGGGCTTCAGCGGGGCATCGGCGCGTATGCTGCCGCTGGCGGTCAGTTGCAGGTTGCCATCGCCGCTTATCGGTAACGCTGGCCAGCCCCACTCCTGGAGCACATTCAGCGGTACGCCGCGTCCGTTCAGGCTGACATTGACGCTGCGATCCGGCGTTTGCGAGACCACGGCTTTGGCCTCCAGCAACCCTTTGTCGGTGAAGGCGCTCAGCTCGGTAATATTGACCATGTTGCCGTTGGCATTCAGCGCCAGCGACGGACGGCGCACGTCCACGCGGTTGAATGTTGCCGCTGCGGCATTTAGTTTTGCGCTACCGCTCCAGACGCCCCATTTTCCTTCGCGCACCAGTTGCAGATTGTCGCCATAACCATCCAGCGAGGTGAGCTGCCACGGGAACGTCGGATCGATATCAATCACCAGGTTGCGGCTGGCGCTGAATTTCTTCAGCGTTACCGTGTTCAGCCACGGCGGCAGATCGTCCATCCACAGTTGCTTCCAGTTTTCCGGCAGTGTGTACTCCAGCCCGGCGAATGCGGCGTCGTCGAGCACCAGCGCATGGCCCGCGCGATACCAGTTACCGGAGGTGCGCACCATGCCGTTTTCCCAGCGCGAGGTGAATTGCTGTAGCGCAATTCCCTGCGGAGAAAAGTTGGCATTCAGGATCGGGTCGAACAAGTGCAGCGAGCCGTAAATAAACTCGCTGGCGTTCATCGACAGCCTGCCGTCGTCGCTCTGCCAGTCACCCTTAATCAGCGTCAAATTGCTCAGGCTCAGATCGAGGTCGGTAACCGCCCAGCCCGGCCCTTGTAAACGCGCGTCCGTCACGTCGACACGGCCAATCTGTAATGACGGCAGTGTGGTGAGCGGGTTGAAGAAATCGAGCAGGGTTTTATCGCTTTGCAGGCGAATATCGTTCAGGCGCAGATTATTCACCACCCAGCCGCCATCGGCAGTGCGTTTCGCATCGCCGGTCAGCGAGCCGCGCGCCATGTCCGCGCCGATAGTCGTCAGGGTAACAACATCTTTGTCGATACTGCCCTGAATAAGCACATTGCTGGCCGGAACGCCGTTTAACGTCAGCGAACCGGCGCTCATCTGGATTTGCGTTTTACTGCCCAGCACATTGCCGGCCACCGGCTGCCAGGGCGAGACGCCGCCCATCACCCGTTGCGCGCTCAGATCCCAGCCCGTGGTCGGGCTATTGAACGCCATATTATTGAGTTGCAGGCGATCGGCCTGGAAGGGAAGCGGCGCGGCAGACGGGGAGAAATTGAGCGTGCCATCCTGCAATAAAATAGTGTCGGCGTGCAGCGGATCGGTCAACTGGCGGCTGCTCAGGCCAATATCCACGGTTTTAGCGACCAGTGTCGCCGGGTTGCCTTTGCGGCCGAAATTGACGTTTTTCAGTAATACATGGGAAGGCGAGGAGAAGCGGTGATCAATCACGTCGAAGGTGAGGTGATAGTCGCTGTTGTTATTCACCCAGTTGCTGACCTGTGTCGCACCCCAACGGGTTTGCAGCAGAAAATAAGCGGCCACTATCGCCAGTAGCAGGACGATAACGACAACTAAAAGCAGCTTTCCAAGAAATTTCATGATCTTCCATCCCCGAAGTGTCAATCAGGCAGTTATGCACGATTTATGCGCAATGCTCAAGGGCGGAATGATGAAAGGAGATGACAGCGGCAGCCGGTAAGCCCGGCTGCCGTGGCGCGGTCAGTTTTTCTCTGGCGGAAAAATCAGATTCAATACAATTGCGGTGATACCGCCTGCGGCGATACCGGAGGAGAGCAGGTTTTTCAGCCAGTCTGGCGCGAATTGCAGGATCTGCGGCTGCTGGGACACGCCAAGGCCCACGGCCAGCGACAGCGCGATAATCATAATCGCGCGGCGGTTCAGCGGCTCGCGGGAGACGATACGCACGCCGGAAGCGGCAATCGTACCGAACATCACCAGCGTTGCGCCGCCGAGCACTGGCTCAGGCAGCTGCTGAACGAAAGCGCTGACCGCCGGGAACAGACCCAGCACAACCAGCATCAGCGCCACGAAGAAGCCGATATAGCGGCTGGCAACGCCGGTCAGTTGAATCACGCCGTTGTTCTGGCCAAAGCAGGAGTTCGGGAAAGTGTTGAACACCGCCGAAACAAACGAGTTGATGCCGTTCGCCAGCACGCCGCCTTTCAGGCGCTTCATGTACACCGGGCCGGCGACGGGCTGCTCGGAAACGTCAGAGGTGGCGGTGATGTCGCCGATGGTTTCCAGCGAGGTGATCATGAACACCAGCATCAGCGGCAGCAGCAGGTTCCAGTCAATGCTCAGGCCGTAATAGAGCGGGGTTGGTACCATAAAGGCGTTCGCTGGCGCGCTATATTCCGGCAGCATGCCCATAAACAGCGCCAGCACATAACCGACCGCCATGGCAATCACCAGCGAAGCAATACGCAGGTACGGGTTACGCTGACGGTTGAGCAGAATAATGATGGCCAGCACCACGCCCGCCAGCAGCAGATTTTTCGGCGCGCCGAAGGTGTGGTTGCCCATCGCGGCAAAACCTCCGCCGACGGAAGTCAGGCCAACCTGGATCAGCGACAGGCCGATAATCATCACCACCACGCCGGAAACCAGCGGGGTAATAATGCGGCGTGCCAGCGGCAGAATGCGCGAGATAACCATTTCGGTACAGCTTGCCAGCATCAGGGTGCCGAACAGCGCAGCCATCATAGTTGGTACATCCGCACCGCCGGTTTTCAGCGCCGTGCCGCCCATAATCAGTGGCGCAACGAAGTTGAAGCTGGTGCCCTGAATCGACAGCAGACCGGAACCCACCGGGCCCCAGGCTTTAATCTGGATGATGGAAGCGACGCCGGAGGCGAACAGCGACATGCTGATAATGTGCTGAGTGTCCTGAGCCGGTAACCCCAGCGCCTGACAGATCAGCAGCGCGGGCGTAATCACGCCAACAAACATCGCCAGCAGGTGTTGCAGTGCAGCAAACAGGGTTTGCGGCAGCGGCGGGCGGTCTTCAAGGCGATAGATCAGCTCGCTGGGTTGAGTCTGCGCAACCGGTTGCGCACTTTCGGACTCGATGGTGTTTAAGGACATCTCAGACAATCCCCTGATGGAAAAGCGCTGATTTTATCGGACTGTTTGGTAAAAGCAAACGGTTGCTATGTTAAAAGCACACTTTTCGAAGGGATGTTCTTTCTAACGGCTAAAGTCCTGAAACTCAGGCGTTGGAGTAGCGTTCTGTTTCCGGCATCCAGCGTTCGATTAATGCCGCTGCAAGCTGCGGATAACGCTCGTGAATATGGCGGGCGACACGCTGAACTTCCGGGATCATCGCCTGGTCGCGCAGCAGGTCGGCGACTTTGAATTCCGCATTGCCGGTCTGGCGGGTTCCGAGCAGCTCGCCGGGACCGCGAATTTCCAGATCCTTTTGCGCAATGACAAAGCCGTCGTTGCTGTCGCGCAGCACCTGTAAGCGTTTTTGCGCTGTCTTTGAGAGCGGGGATTTGTAGAGCAAAACGCAGTGCGAGGCTACCGCGCCGCGCCCGACGCGCCCGCGTAGCTGGTGGAGTTGCGCAAGGCCGAGCCGCTCCGGGTTTTCGATAATCATCAGGCTGGAGTTGGGCACATCCACGCCGACTTCAATTACCGTGGTCGCGACCAGCAGATGCAGCTCACCCTGTTTGAACGCCTGCATGACTGCCTGTTTTTCCGCTGGCTTCATGCGGCCATGCACCAGCCCGACATTCAGCTCCGGTAGCGCGAGTTTCAGCTCTTCCCAGGTGGCTTCTGCCGCCTGCGCTTCCAGAAGATCGGACTCTTCAATCAGCGTACATACCCAGTACGCCTGACGGCCTTCATCGATGCAGGCATTGCGCACGCGATCGATAATCTCATTGCGGCGTGTATCCGGGATGGCAACCGTGGTGACTGGCGTACGGCCCGGCGGCAGTTCGTCGATAACCGACGTATCGAGATCGGCATAGGCGGTCATCGCCAGCGTGCGTGGAATCGGGGTGGCCGTCATGATTAACTGGTGAGGATGGAAACCCTGCTGCTGGCCTTTCTCCCACAGCGCCAGACGCTGGTGGACACCAAAGCGGTGTTGCTCATCGATAATCACCAGCGCGAGGCCGTTAAACTGCACCTGCTCCTGGAAAATAGCGTGCGTGCCGACCACCATCTGGACTTCGCCATTAGCAATGGCATCCTGCTGTGCCTGGCGCGCCTTCCCTTTTTGTTTTCCCGCCAGCCAGCCCACTTCGATACCGAGCGGCGCAAACCAGTTGCGGAAATTGTTGGCGTGCTGCTCAGCCAGCAGCTCGGTCGGTGCCATCATCGCCACCTGCTTACCGTTGGCGATCGCCCGTAATGCGGCCAGTGCGGCAACCAGCGTTTTACCGGAGCCGACATCGCCTTGTACCAGGCGCATCATCGGAATATCCAGCGCCATATCGCGCTCGATTTCCGCCACGACCCGCGCCTGTGCGCCGGTCGGTTTAAACGGTAGCGACGCCAGCAGGTCTTGCTTCAGCTCATCTTTGGCAACGAGCGGCTGCGCATGATAGCGCTGAGCCCCGGCGCGCAGCGCCAGCATACTCAGGTTATGCGCCAGTAATTCTTCAAGGATCAAACGGCGCTGTGCCGGATGCGTACCCGCTTCGAGTTCAGCCAGCTGCAATGACGGCGGTGGGCGATGCAGTGTGTGCAGCGCTTCCGGCAGGCTCATCATGCCCTGTGCCAGCTCAGGCGGCAGCAGTTCGCTGATGGCGCAGGTCGCCAGCAGTTCCAGCGCCTGGTCGGTCAGTTTACGCAATGTCGCCTGCTTAATCCCTTCGGTGGTGGGATAAACCGGCGTAAGCGTTTCCTGTAATTCGGGAGTACTGAGATCGCCCTGCACGCGGTATTCCGGGTGAATCATCTCCGCACCATACTTCCCGCGCTTTGCTTCGCCATAGGCCAGCACGCGGCGGCCAGTGGCGAGGCTGTTTTTCATTGCCGCGTTGAAGTTGAAAAAGCGCATGGTGAGGATGCCGGAACCGTCGCTGATCTGGCAGGTCATCATTCGGCGACCGCCGAAAGTGATATTGCAGTTCAGCACTTCGCCTTCCACCGTGGCGTAGATGCCCGGCAGCAGGTCGGCAATAGGGTAAAGTTGGGTGCGATCTTCGTAACGCAGCGGCAGGTGAAGCAGCAGATCCTGCACGGTGTGCAGGCCGATTTTCGCCAGTTTGCTGCTCTGCGCCGCGCCGACGCCGGTCAGCGAACTTAAGGGCACCGCGTCGAGCAGCTTACCTTTCATCGGTTATCCTGCCGCCTGCATAGTGGACCACCACATGGGGTCGGCTTCGATTTGGCCTTCCGAATTGACGTGCGGGTAAGGCAGCCCTTTACGTTTCGCGACTTTCGCCAGCACCGGGTAACCTCCTTCGAACAGCAAGCGCTGCTGCTCTTCATCCGGCAGCATGCTGTTTTCGCGCTGGTACATACCGGCGTTTTGCCGCTGACGCTGCGCTTCATACAGAATTAATGCTGAGGCCACGGAAACGTTGAGCGACTGCACCATGCCGATCATCGGAATGATGATGTCCTGATCCGCCAGATCCAGTGCTTCCTGAGTGATCCCGGTTTTCTCCTGACCCATCAGGATGCAGGTCGGGCGCGTGTAGTCGATCTCGCGAAAGTCGACCGCTTTGTCCGACAGATGCGTGGCGAGTACCTGCATGCCGCGCGCTTTCAGTACGCCGACAGCATCGCCAATGGTACGGTGTGTTTTCACCTCCACCCAGCTATTACTGCCTGCGGCGGAGGAGGCCATGGTGCGCATGCGGTTGCTTGGCCAGACAGCGTGGACTTCATGCACGCCGACGGCGTCTGCGGTGCGGATAATAGCAGAGACGTTATGGGGCTTGTGAACCTGCTCCATGCAAACTGTCAGATCGGGCTGACGTCTGGCGAGCATCTCGCGAATACGCGCATAACGTTGAGAATTCATACAATTAGTTTCTGTTACGGGTGACTTTAATCACATCCGGCATCACGCGGATTTTACGCATGATATTCGCCAGATGGACGCGATCGCGCGCCGTCAGTCGGATGAAAGCGCTGTACACGCGGCCATCTTTCTCTTCCGTATTCAGGCTCTGAATGTTGGATGAAGCCGTGTTAATTGCTGCCGTGAGGTTGGCCAGCGCTCCCTGATGGTTGAACATATCCACCTTGATTTCGGTGATAAATTCCTGCGCGGTCTCTTTATCCCACTCCACAGCCATAAATTTTTCTGGCTCTTTCTGGTAGCCACGAATATTACGGCAGGACTCATGGTGGATAACCAGCCCTTTACCGGGGCTGACATGGGCGACAATCGGGTCGCCGGGGATCGGACGGCAGCATTTGGCAAAGGTGATCAGCACGCCATCTGCGCCTTTAATCGGCAAATGACCGTTGCCGCTGGAGCTGGACGGCGTTGGTGCGGCTTGCACCGCTTCCCCTTGTTGCAGGTTTTTCGCGACCACGACGCTCATGGCGTTGCCAAGGCCGATTTCAGCCAAAAGATCGTCAAGCGTCGCCAGCTTCATACGCTCAAGCTCGCGCTGAATATGCTCCTGCGGAATTTCGGCCAGCTTGCGGCTGCCGCCCAACGCATGATTCAGCAGACGTCGACCGAGACTTACCGAGTCGTCGCGCTTGAGGTTTTTCAGCATCTGACGGATTTTCGCGCGCGCTTTTGAGCTGACGACAAAGTTCAGCCATGCGGCATTCGGGCGGGCGCCCGGCGCGGTAATAATCTCTACCGTCTGGCCGCTGGCGAGTGATTGCGACAGCGGATACGGCTGGCGGTCAACACGTGCACCGACACAGGCGTGACCGATATCTGTGTGAACCGCGTAGGCAAAATCCACCGGCGTCGCACCAGCAGGTAGCTCGACAATACGGCCTTCCGGGGTGAAAACATAAATCTCATCGGGGAAGAGATCAGATTTAACGCTCTCGATAAATTCAAACGAGCTACCGGCGCTCTGTTGCAGCTCCAGCAGGCTTTGCATCCAGCGCTGGGCGCGGATTTGGGCAGTGGTGCTGCTCTCACCGTGCTCTTTATAGGCCCAGTGCGCTGCAACCCCCATTTCCGCCATTTGATCCATATCTTCAGTACGGATTTGCACCTCTACCGGTACGCCATGTGGACCAATCATCGAGGTGTGCAGGGATTGATAGCCGTTCGCCTTCGGAATGGCGATGTAGTCTTTCACGCGACCGGGACGCGGTTTGTACAGGCTGTGCATCTGGCCCAGGACGCGGTAACAGGTATCCAGGTCATGAACGATAACGCGGAAAGCGTAAATATCCATGATCGAGTGAAAGCGTTGCTCTTTCAGCACCATCTTGCAATAGATGGAATAGAGGTGCTTTTCACGTCCGCTGACGCGGCAGGGAATGCCCGCTTCCTGTAAACGCCCTTCGATTTCCGAGAGGATTTTTTGGATCATCTCTTTGCGGTTGCCGCGCGCGGCTTTCACCACTTCTTTAATCACGCGATAGCGGTTCGGGTACAACGCCTCGAAACCCAGCTCTTCCAGCTCGGTTTTGATGTGGTGAATACCTAAACGGTGCGCCAACGGACTATAGATTTCGAGGGTTTCACGGGCGATGCGGCGACGCTTGTCCGGGCGAAGCGAGCCCAGCGTACGCATGTTATGGGTGCGGTCGGCCAGTTTGATCAGGATGACGCGGATATCCTGCACCATCGCCATGATCATCTTGCGAAAGTTTTCGGCCTGTGCTTCTTTTTTATCCTGAAACTTGAGCTTATCAAGTTTGGATACCCCTTCCACCAGCTCGGCAACGCTTTTGCCGAACAGTTGTTCCATATCCTGGTAAGTGGCCGGGGTATCTTCAATCACGTCATGCAGCAGCGCGGCCATCAGCGTTTCGTAGTCGAGTTTCATCTCGGCCAGAATACAGGCCACCGCTACCGGGTGCGTGATATAGGGTTCACCGCTTGAACGTGTCTGGCCCTCGTGAGCGTCACGTGCAACGAGATACGCCTGCCTGAGACGTTTAATTTGATCTTCAGGCAGATAGTTTTGAATCAGTTGATTCAGGCTTTCAAACAGATACAAGGGTGACCTGCAGGTTAATTAACGACGACCTTCAGCAATGGCGGTAACGGCCTGCAGTTCTGCGGCTTCCTGCTCTTGCTGTTCCTGGCGCTCACGCACGTCGAGGATCTGGTTGTTGATCAGACCTTCTTCGATTTCGCGCAGCGCGATAACGGTGGTTTTATCGTTTTCTTCCGGTACTAACGGATCTTTACCGCCAACCTGCATCTGACGAGCGCGACGCGCGGCGACCAGCACCAGGTCAAAACGGTTACCTACTTTCTCTACAGCGTCCTGAACAGTTACGCGTGCCATACTTAAAATGCTCCACAGGTGAAGAAATGACTGGGCATGATACTGAAACCAGGCTCAGTCTGCCAATAGTTTGCTGATTAAAGCGTCATGTCGCTGCTTCTGGCGGCTCATACGCAGGCGTTCAGCGCGAATAATGGTTTTCAAATCGCCCAGAGCGGTATCAAAATCATCATTCACAATCAGGTAATCATATTCTGCGTAATGGCTCATTTCCGCAACGGCCTGCGCCATCCGCTTTGCAATTACCTCTTCGCTGTCCTGACCGCGTCCACGCAGGCGGCGATCCAACTCCAGCTTTGACGGCGGCAGTATAAAGATGCTGCGCGCCTGCGGCATGCGGCTGCGAATTTGCTGCGCGCCCTGCCAGTCGATATCAAGGAACACATCCACGCCGGTCGCCAGTACTTGCTCAATGGCTGCGCGGGAGGTGCCGTAAAAGTTGCCAAATACTTCGGCATGCTCAAGAAACGCGTCATCATCAATCATGGCTTTAAATTCGTCATGATTAACAAAGAAATAGTGTTCGCCGTGCACTTCACCCGGGCGCGGTGCGCGCGTGGTGTGCGAAACAGAAACCTGAGTGTCGTATAACGGTTGGGTTTTCAGCAAAGCCTGGATGAGGCTTGATTTACCCGCGCCGCTGGGGGCGGAAACAATATATAGCGTGCCTTGAGCCATGAGAGTCTTTTGTATGTGAATTGCGAAAGGAAACTTACATACGTGCCTATTATACACATCAGCGCTACGTGACGTAGCATTTGTCACACTTTTTCCCTCTCAGTATGGCATTTTGCGGCCCGCTTTCCTGTTTTGTTTGCAAATTTTCACCGCCATCGCGAATCTCCGGAACCTGTCTCGCAACCGCTCTGTTTATTGATCGAAAACGGTTCCCTCCCGGCGTTATAACGATTGCGCTATCAAAAGGGAGAAATATCTATGTGGAGAAGAGCCGGAGCCGCAGTTTGTCTGTTGCTATGGAGCGTATTCAGCTTTGCAACTTGCCCCGTCTGGTCGCCTTCGCGGGCGCAGGAAGAAGTAAGCCGTTTGCAGCAGCAGCTCGCGCAGTGGAATGAGGCCTACTGGAAATCGGGAGCAAGCGATGTCAGCGATGATGTTTACGATAGACTAAACGCCCGGCTTGCCTATTGGCAGCGCTGCTTTTCGCTCGAAATATCCTTCAACTCATCAATACCGCCTGGCGGTAATACAACTCATCCGGTTGCGCATACCGGTGTGCGCAAGCTGGCGAATAAGCAGGCGCTGCAACAGTGGATGGCCGGGAAAAAAGATCTCTGGGTACAGCCAAAAGTGGATGGCGTAGCGCTCACGCTGGTCTACCGCCAGGGCAAGCTGGTACAGGCCATCAGCCGTGGAAATGGGCTGGCGGGCGAGGACTGGACGACAAAAGCCCTCGCGATCCCGGCGATTCCCAACAATGTTAGCGGCGAGCTGGCGAACAGCGTTTTGCAGGGCGAACTCTTTCTGCGCCGTGAAAACCATATCCAGAAACAGTCGGGTGGCTTAAATGCCCGAGCCAGAGTTGCTGGTGCGATGATGCGCCGCGACGCACCAGACCTGCTTCGAGAAATGGGTTTTTTTGTCTGGGCATGGCCGGATGGCCCGGCAACGCTGGCACAACGGCTGGTTGCGCTGAGCAAGAGCGGATTTAGCGAGGTGCTCGATTACAGCGTGCCGGTCAATATTGTTCAGGACGTGGAGCGCTTACGTGCCCGCTGGTTTACCTCACCCTTACCCTTCGTGACAGACGGTATCGTCGTTCGCTCGGGCGCTGAACCTCAGGGCAAGGCGTGGTTGCCTGGGCACGGTGACTGGGTGGTGGCATGGAAATATGATCCGGTAGAGGAAGTCGCCAGCGTAAAAGATATTCAGTTTGCCGTTGGGCGTACCGGGAAAATTGCCGTCGTTGCACAGCTTGAACCCGTGCAACTGGATGATAAACGCGTCCAGAGGGTAAATCTTGGTTCTGTCCGGCGCTGGCAGGAACTGGATATTGCACCGGGCGATCAGGTTTCTGTGAGTCTTGCCGGGCAGGGTATTCCCCGTCTTAACCGTGTGGTCTGGCGCAGCCTTGTTCGTGAAAAACCGGTTCCACCGGCTCCACTTTTTTCATCGCTTAGCTGCTTTTATGCCACGGCAGAGTGCAATGAACAGTTTATTGCCAGGCTGGTATGGCTAAGTTCTGCAAAGGCTCTGGGGATCGAGGGGCTGGGAGAAAGTAGTTGGCGGATGTTGCATCAGGCACATCATTTCGAACATCTCTTTTCCTGGCTGGCATTAACAAAGGAGCAGTTGCAGGCGACGCCCGGCATTTCTCCCGCTCGCGGGCTAAAGCTTTGGCATCGTTTTAACGTGGTACGCCAATATCCTTTTATCCGTTGGGTTAACGCGTTAGGAATTCCTTTGCCTCAGTCTGCATTAAATGCACAGGGCATCAGCCTTTGGCAGGAACTTACCGGAAAGACGGAACAAGAATGGCTTGCGTTGCCAGGCGTGGGGGCAGAGCGTGTCCGGCAGATACAGCGCTGGTTGAGTCTGCCGGAAGTGACATCTCTGGCGGACTGGCTGGAGAAACAGAAAGTACGAGGATTTACCGTGGGCAGTGAATAATCATTCGATATTTCTGGAGGTAATCAATTGAACAGCATCACGTTAAATCTGGGCAATAATGCTGGTTTTTAATAAAAAGAGCCAGCAGTAGTAATGCGCTGGCTCTTCCTGTTAATTACAGGTTTTTTTATTCTTTAAAAAAGCTGCCAACGGCTGTAATTATTGCACTTACCAGGCCGTTATAACCATTGGTAATGTTTGCTTTGGCGTCAGTAAAATTCAGCGAGAATAATTGGCCGATACCTGTGCCAATCTGGCTGGTATAGCTGCCGAAATTAGTAGACAGACCAATTTTTGATGTGATGAAGTCGGCAAGATTTCCTGCCTGGAAACCTAAAAAGCTCCCAATGGAGGCAAGGCTGGCACCGGAAACTGCTGCAATTTCTTGAGTGTTTAATTCACGCATTTCTTTTCCCTTAAATAAATGTCCTGATGACGTTTTAATTTTATTTTTCACAAGAAAGACAAGTCAATGTTTATTCTTTTAATTTGGGTTTATCGAAGATGTTCTATTTTTTGATGAGGTGATTTATTTCTTAATATCAATAATTTAATTTCTGTTATTGTTTATAGTAATATGTCTTATGCAGAGCGCGAGAAAAATATGATTTTTTAGTTGTCGGGATAAAACAGGCTTGCCAGAGCTGTGACAATACAATTAGTATCGCCTTTGGTAAATAAAGGCGGACTGATTCTGAGGATTTTTCTTTTACAGTAATGAGTTATCGGAGTTTTAATGCGATTTGAGCATGGCCTGTTGTCACTTTATTTGTGAATGGAATTGTGAGTCGATGTTTATCGATAAATGAAGGAATAACCAGTGACAGGGAGTTCTGATGTTTACTGTGTTGTGTTATTAAATTCATTTTATTAGTGCTGTTATTAAACGAATAGCAACGGCATTTATCATCATGGCTTCAATTCTTCTTCCCGGACAAATACTGACTTATTTTTCTGGGTGTCAGCTCTTCTTTACTTACTGATTGGCAACAATTTCCGTATACAGCCACGCACAAATAACTAAAGATCATATTCGGAGGTTATAATGAAACAAAAGCGTTATTTAGTTAAAGTCACACCTATTGCTACTGCGGTTATTTTGTCATTACCGTTGGTTGTATACGCGGACATGATTAACAGTAATCGTGCAGCAGCGGCCAGAACTGTTAATAATGTATCGGTTATAGATATCAATAAAGCGAATGAAAATGGGCTCTCACATAATATCTATGACAAATTGAATGTGGGAAAGGAAGGGGCCATATTTAATAACAGCACCAATGGTGCTAATACGGCTCTCGCGGGTGTGATAAGCGGTAACAGCAATCTGACTTCCGGTAGCGCCAAAATTATTCTCAACGAAGTACGTTCAGGTCGTAGTAACCTGGCCGGTATGCTGGAAGTTGCGGGTAATGAAGCACATCTGATCATTGCTAACCCATCGGGTATCACCTGTTCGGGCTGCGGTTTTATTAATACGAATAAAGTGACGTTAACCTCCGGGACGCCTGACGTGCAGAATGGCGTGCTGAGAGGATACGCCGTTAATAGCGGTGATATTAGCGTTGAGGCTCAGTTGCTCAATGAGTCCCCAACGGAACTTATTACTCGTGCTGTAACGGTCAAGGGTTATGTCGGCGTAGCTAAAGATCTGACACTCATTCTGGGTAATAACTATGTTAATACGAACAATCAAATCACCGGCAGCGTGAGAGCTGAAGGTTTCCGTAAAAGCAATAGCCTCGACGTTGCGAAGCTGGGGGGAATGTATGCGGACAAAATCACGCTTATCAGTACAGAACAAGGAACTGGCGTAAATAATAGCGGTGTGATCGCCGCAGGCAAGGGTGGTTTTACCCTTGATGCCCAGGGTCAGTTACATAATAAAAATGCGTCGATTAAATCCAATGCCACTGTTCTGATGAAGTTGGCTGGCGATCTTAATAACTCTGGCGGCAGTATTGCCAGCGACGCGTCAGTGTACATCGATACTGCCAAAAATATGTTAGACAACTCTGGCCTTGGTAATATTCAGGCAGGTAAAGATATCGCAATCAGTAGCGGCTATCTGAACAACATGAACGGCAAAATGGCTTCGGCTGGGTTGCTGGCGATCAACACTAATGGCAATACACTGCGTAACGCTGGAACGGAAAAAACATATGGTCTGACCGGCGGAATCGTTGCTCTCGAAACAGGGTTCTTTGACAATAGCGATGGCCAGATTAACGGCGGCTATATTGGCATTAACTCCCTGAATACCGCAAACAGAAATGGTACTATAGATGCGATTCAGAATATCGAGTTAATTAATAATAGTTATAATACCATCGACAATACCGGTGGTCGTATCCGTACTGTAAATGGTCATATTAAAATTGATGCTAAAAACAGTACTCTGATTAACAATAATACGAAGACCGCCGATGTTAGCAGCAGTGATTCTCGCGGGATTATTGCTGGCGATGGTGGCATTATGATTTCATCCTATGCGTTGGAAAATAATGGTCAAATTTCATCGAATGGTAATATCGATATTAAGAGCAGCTATAATATCGATAACCACTACGGCAAAATCTCTTCAGAGAAAAACGTTAACGTTGAAACAAAAAATCTGGTTAACTATGCAAGCAGCATCGGTGCTGTGGGTAATGTAAGCGTCGCGGCATCCGGTAAACTTGAGAACTATGTGGGTGTGCTCCGTTCTGATGAAGGAACACTGAGTATAAACGGCGGGTTAATTGATAACTACGGCGGCATGTTGCTCGGTAAAGATATCAATATCACTGCTACAGGTGATGTGAACAGCAATGCAGCGCTGGTTGTTGCTGTTAATGATATCAACATTACCACCAAAGGTAGTCTCTTTAATAATAATGGTAACAACTATGGCGATCCGTATGGGTTCTATTTTGGTATGGCTGACCAAAAAGGTGGGATCATCGGTAAACGTTCAGTTAATTTGACCGCTAAAAATATTTATAGCGAAGATAGCCGTATTATTGCTCAGGCGGGTATATTAGATGTTATGACCACCGGTCTGTTCTCTAATGCCAATAGCCAGACAGTCGGGGGAACGGCTGCAAATATTAAAGCTAATGCTATAAATAATGCCTATGCTGTCATCAAATCTTATGGTGATGTTAATATCACTGCATCATCCCTGGATAACCGCAGCACCGGTAACGCCAAAAACGGCAATCTGACGGGTGTTATCACGGCGGATAAGGATTTGGTATTGACGATGAACGACTCTTTTGAGAACACAGGATATCTTGTCGGGAAAAATAAAGTTTCGGTTACCACTGCAAAGGGTTCATTAACTAACAGAAATACTATTTCTTCTGATAATGAAATGAATTTCAACGTAGCGAACAACCTGAATAACTATGGTGATATTTTTGCCGGAAAAGTTATTAATATCAACGCAGGTGGCGGTGTTTATAATTACAGCAATCTTTTCAGCAATGGCGTAGTCAATATCACTGCACAGTCGGTAAATAATCTGCTCGGGGTTATTGGCGGCGTTCAGGGGTTAAACTCCAGTGTTCCTGTGAGCAATATTTTGGGTACGGTTGTCGGTAAGTAATTCTGATATCCATGTTCAACATAAAAGCAGCAGCAATGCTGCTTTTATGGAACAGCGCCGAACGATTATCATTTGTAGACAGTTCGTGGATGATATGGCCTCTGCCTGGTATAAAACTCAGTAAAAAAGCCATTTTTTAGATGGCTTTTTTACTGGTAAAGCTACAGCGCGAAAAAGATTACTCAATATTCTGGATCTGCTCGCGCATTTGCTCAATCAACACTTTCAGCTCGATAGCGGAATTGGTGACTTCAGCATTAATCGACTTGGATGCCAGCGTGTTCGACTCACGATTGAACTCCTGCATCATAAAGTCGAGGCGACGACCCACGGCTTCTTTTTTCTTCAGAATGTTGTAGGTCTCTTTTACATGCGCTTCGAGCCGGTCCAGTTCTTCGGCAACATCGATACGTTGCGCCATCAGCACCAGTTCCTGCTCAAGGCGATTATTCTCCAGTTGTACCTGCGCCTCTTCGAGCCTGGCAACCAGCCGCTCGCGCTGCCATTGCAGGATTTCCGGCATATGTGCACGTACTTTGGCGACTTCGGTACTCACACCTTCCAGACGCTGCTCGATGAGCGCTTTCAGCGCCTGGCCTTCGGTTTCACGGGCGACGATAAAGTCATCCAGCGCACCGTCCAGCGCAGCGAGAATTTGTGCCGCGATGGTATCCAAATCCTGTTCTTGTGCGGCCATCACGCCAGGCCAGCGCAGGATATCTACCGGATTAATTTCCCCTTCGTCACTTTGCAATTTGACCCAGTTGGCGGCAGATACCAGCTGTTTAGCCAGTTTTTCGTTGAGGATCAGTTCCCCTTGCGCGCTGGAATCGGGTTCAAAACGGAGGTTGCACTCCACTTTGCCGCGAGTCAGACGGGTACGAAGACGTTCACGGACAACCGGTTCAAGGCTGCGGAATTGCTCCGGCAGGCGGAAGTAAGTTTCCAGATAACGCTGGTTTACCGAGCGCAGTTCCCAGGAGGCTGAGCCCCATTCACCCTTGATTTCACGCCGGGCGTAGGCGGTCATACTGCGGATCATAGACGTTCCCGTTTTTAAAGAGAGATGCGGGGATTATAGCTTTCGTGGCCTTATCAGGATAGGAATAACCACGGTAAGCCAGTATAATGCGCAGCCACATTCGAATAGCCGGAGAAATCATCATGCGTCCAGCAGGTCGTAGCGCCACTCAGGTGCGTCCCGTCACCCTGACCCGTAACTATACAAAACACGCTGAAGGCTCCGTGCTGGTTGAATTTGGTGATACCAAAGTGCTCTGCACCGCCTCTATTGAAGAAGGTGTGCCGCGTTTCCTGAAAGGTCAGGGACAGGGCTGGATCACCGCTGAATATGGCATGCTGCCGCGTTCCACCCATACCCGCAACGCGCGTGAAGCCGCGAAAGGCAAACAGGGCGGTCGCACCATGGAAATCCAGCGCCTGATTGCCCGTGCGCTGCGTGCAGCGGTTGACCTGAACGCGTTGGGTGAATTCACCATCACGCTCGACTGCGACGTGCTCCAGGCCGATGGCGGCACCCGTACCGCGTCTATTACCGGTGCTTGTGTAGCGCTGGCGGATGCGCTGAACAAACTGGTTGCGGCCGGAAAACTGAAAACCAATCCGATGAAAGGCATGGTTGCCGCCGTATCCGTGGGTATCGTTAACGGCGAGGCCGTGTGCGATCTGGAGTATGTGGAAGACTCCGCCGCCGGGACCGATATGAACGTGGTGATGACCGAAGATGGCCGCATGATTGAAGTTCAGGGCACGGCGGAAGGCGAGCCGTTCTCCCATGAAGAGTTATTGACCCTGCTGGCGCTGGCCAGAGGGGGAATCGAATCGATTATCGCGACGCAGAAAGCGGCGCTGGCGAATTAATTATTAAGGGCGACTGAGAGTCGCCCTTTTTTTTGCGCGTCATACTTCACGCAGCCTCTTTGTTAGCGGCAGGCTCTGGTTGCCTTCGCGATGCTGCGCGAACTATTTTGCGTAATCTGTAAATTGAAAAGTGAGATGAGGAGCGAATCCATGAAAGCGTATCAGCGTCAGTTTATTGAATTTGCGCTTAATAAGCAGGTACTGAAGTTTGGCGAATTCACGCTGAAATCCGGGCGTAAAAGCCCCTATTTCTTCAACGCCGGGCTGTTTAATACCGGGCGCGATCTGGCTCTGTTAGGCCGTTTTTACGCCGAAGCGTTGGTGGATTCCGGGATTGATTTCGACCTGCTGTTTGGCCCTGCTTATAAAGGTATTCCGATTGCGACTACCACTGCGGTGGCGCTGGCGGAACATCATGAGCGCGATGTGCCGTACTGCTTTAATCGTAAAGAAGCGAAAGATCACGGTGAAGGCGGCAATCTGGTCGGTAGCGCGTTGCAGGGCCGGGTGATGCTGGTGGATGACGTCATTACCGCGGGCACCGCTATCCGCGAGTCGATGGAAATTATCCAGGCCAATGGCGCGACGCTGGCTGGCGTGCTGATTTCGCTGGATCGTCAGGAGCGCGGCCGCGCTGACATCTCTGCGATTCAGGAAGTGGAGCGTGATTACGGCTGCAAAGTGATCTCAATTATCACGCTGAAAGATTTGATTGCGTATCTGGAAGAGAAGCCGGAGATGGCCGATCACCTGGCTGCGGTTCGTGCGTATCGCGAACAGTACGGCGTATAACCGTAGTGCCCGGCAGACGTTGCCTGCCGGGCGTGTGTCATAACAGTTTTGTGCCCTGCGTGTTCACATAGAGTGAATAAACTGAGGTGCTTGAGGCTATCAACAGTTAACGAATTGCGTTGGGCTTTTTCACAGATTGCCGGAAAGTGAGAATGCAGCCACAAAGGCTGCATAAAGAGAGATTATTGCAGTTGCGTGGCGAGCAGCGGCCAGCGGGCGTCAAAGTCGTCGGTTGGGCTGTATTTAAATTCACTGCGCACATAGCGCGACAGCATCCCTTCACAAAACGCCAGCAACTGGCTTGCCAGCAGCGTTTCGTCAGTGGCATAGGCCTCGCCTTCACGCATTTTGCGCTCGCGCAGGACCTGGCGCAGCTGCGCCTCAATGCGTTCGAAAAGCTGGTTAATGCGCCCTTGCAAGCGATCCTGCTCAAACATCAGCGCGTGGCCGGTCATGATGCGCGTTAAGCCAGGGTTACGTTCACCGAAGCCGAGGATTAGCTGCATAATCAGGCGCAGTCGCGTGGTCGTGTCTTTCTCATCCTTTAAAATCAGGTTGATGCGGGTGATCAGGCTATCCTCGATAAACTCAATCAGGCTATCGAACATGCGCGTTTTACTGGGGAAATGACGGTACAGAGCGGCTTCGGATACGCCAACGGAAGCGGCCAGTTTCGCGGTAGTAATACGCTGGCTTCCATCGCTGGATTCCAGCATCAGCGCCAGAGACTGAAGTATTTCCTCGCGGCGATTCCTTTTCGCAGTTTGTTTTTCTGCCATGTTCTAAAATACCCCTGAAAATAAACACTTGTCAGGCGAGCGACCACACGGCGACCGCAAACAATGTGCGTTTGCGGTGATGTTATCGCGTTATTTCGCCGTGTGATGCGTTAAATAGAGCGGTTTACTGACGCCCGGAATGGCCAAAGCCGCCTTCGCCGCGTTCAGTCGCGTCGAACTCTTCCACCAGATTAAATTCTGCCTGCACAACCGGTACAAACACCATTTGCGCGATGCGTTCGCCCGGAACGATAGTGAAGCTGTCCTGGCCGCGGTTCCAGACGGAAACCATCAGTTGACCCTGATAATCCGAGTCAATCAGACCAACCAGATTACCCAGCACCACGCCATGCTTATGGCCCAGCCCTGAACGCGGCAGAATAACCGCAGCGAGCGACGGATCGGCAATATGGATTGCCAGACCGGTTGGCAGCAACGTTGTTGCGCCTGGCGCCAGCTCTACGGCGTCGTCGAGACAGGCGCGCAGGTCAAGTCCGGCGGAACCGGAGGTGGCATAAGTCGGTAGCGGAAATTGCTTGCCGACACGCGGGTCCAGAATCTTAACGTCGATTTTTTTCATCATAACGGGTAACTATCTCGTCCAGTAATTGGTGTCCCAGAAGTTCTTTGCGTTCCAGCGGCAGACGTTTGTCGCCCTCCTGCCAGAAAAGATGTAATGCGTTGTTGTCGCTATTAAAGCCTTGATCTGATTGTGAAACATCGTTAGCGCAAATCAGGTCAAGGTTTTTGCGGGCGCGTTTCTGCCGGGCATATTCTTCCACATTATTTGTTTCGGCGGCAAACCCCACGACAAAGGGGCGATGGGCAGAAAGTGCGGCTACACCAGCGACGATATCCGGGTTTTTTACCATTTTTATCGTGATTTCATCGCCTTGTTTTTTAATTTTCTCTTCCGCCACACTGGCCGCGCGGTAATCCGCGACGGCGGCACAGCCGATAAAAATGTGCTGCTGCTGCGCACTACGCTGCACGGCTGCTTCCATCTCCAGCGCGGTGGTGACATCTATGCGTTGCACCAGCGCAGGTGTCGGTAGCGTGACCGGGCCTGCAACCAGCGTGACGTTCGCTCCGCGGCTGGCGGCGGCGGCGGCAATGGCGAAGCCCATCTTACCGGAACTGAGATTAGTAATGTAACGCACAGGATCTAACGGCTCACGGGTCGGGCCGGCGGTAATCATGATGTTCAGATGTTGCAGATCTTTGACAGGCGAAAAATACGCGGCTGCCATATCGACGATCGTCAGCGGATCCAGCATGCGGCCAGGGCCGACATCGCCACAGGCCTGACTACCGCTGTCCGGCCCCCACAGCAGCAGACCGCGTGAGGCCAGCACCTGCAAATTATGCTGGGTTGCTGCGGCACGATACATTTGCTGGTTCATCGCTGGTACTACCGCGACAGGCGAAGGGGTGGCGAGGCAAATCGTGGAAACCAGGTCGTTGGCCATTCCGGCGGCGACGCGGGCAATCAAATCGGCGGTGGCGGGCGCCAGAATCACCAGGTCGGCCCATTTACCCAGCTCGATATGGCCCATTGCCGCTTCGGCAGCGGGATCGAGCAGGCTGTCGGAAACCGGATTCCCGGAAACGGCTTGCAGGCTCAGCGGGGTGATGAAGGCTTTGGCGCCTTCGGTCATTACCACGCGAACTTCCGCGCCGCGATCGCGCAGACGGCGCACCAGCTCAGGCGTTTTGTAAGCCGCAATACCGCCGCTTACGCCGAGGACAATTTTTTTACCCGCCAGACTGATCATGATTCTTTCCTGTTGGATTTCACCAGAAGCTGGGCATTTTATCACAATCCTGATGTTGTCGTGCTTTTGCCCGCAGAGCACTTTGCGAGGCGCTACGCAGGCTTTGAAATTGGTTGTCGAAAGAGGGGGGCGTGAAATGGCAACATAAATGTGGGATCGGGAGGAGGTAATATGGACATTGTTTTGACACCCCAGAAGCCGCGCGAAAAGATGCTGCAGTACGGCATTGAGGCACTATCGGATGTGGAATTATTAGCGCTTTTTCTGCGCACCGGAACGCGAGGAAAGTGTGTATTAACCGTTGCCCGCGAACTGCTGAAGCAATTTGGTTCGCTTTATACATTGCTCTCTTCCGAGCTGGAAGATTTTCAGGATGTACACGGAATCGGCGTGGCGAAATATGCGCAGTTAAGAGGCATCGGCGAGCTGGCGCGTCGTTACTATAATGCGCGCCTGCTGGAAGAGAGCTCGCTGCTAAGTCCTGATATGACGCGTGAATTCCTGCAGAGTCAGCTAGCGGGAGAAGAGCGCGAGATCTTTATGGTGATCCTGATGGATAACCAGAACCGGATACTGAAGCACTGCCGGTTGTTTAGCGGCACCATTAACCATGTCGAAGTGCATCCGCGGGAAATTCTGCGTGAAGCGTTAAAAGTGAATGCAGCCGCTGTGATCCTCGCGCATAATCACCCTTCAGGTAACGCTGAGCCAAGCAAGGCGGATAAGCAAATCACTGAGCGAGTGATAAAATGCTGCCAGTTCATGGGCATCCGTGTGCTTGATCACCTGGTTGTTGGTCGCGGAGAGTGCGTTTCGTTTGCAGAACGCGGCTGGATTTAAGCCATTTTAGGCGATCCATCGGGATCTTTGTCTGTTCGGGACTTGAGCACACCGCCGACTCAGCGTATACTACGCCACCTTTGAGAATCTCGGGTTTGGCATTTGGGCCTGGCAATCGAGAGTTCACTTAGACACTAAATCATTCAAGTTGCATCAGGGCGGCAAGAGAGTGAATCCCCGTGAGCGTATAAGTACGTGACCTGGATAAGCGAGCGCAGCCAACACAGAGGCAGCCGGAAAGATGACGTGTAGAACTGCGATGACCGGGCTGTAAAGCCTGACGAGGCGCCGATACCCCATACGAAGCTCGAGCTAATTTGATTTTTGGAGAATAGACATGTCCCGAGTCTGCCAAGTTACTGGCAAGCGTCCGGTGACCGGTAACAACCGTTCCCACGCACTGAACGCGACCAAACGCCGTTTCCTGCCGAACCTGCACTCTCACCGTTTCTGGGTTGAGAGCGAGAAGCGTTTTGTCACCCTGCGTGTATCTGCTAAAGGTATGCGTGTAATTGATAAGAAAGGCATCGATACAGTTCTGTCTGAACTGCGTGCCCGTGGCGAAAAGTACTAAGTACTTAGAGGATATAAATCATGGCTAAAGGTATTCGTGAGAAAATCAAGCTGGTTTCTTCCGCTGGTACTGGTCACTTCTACACCACCACGAAGAACAAACGTACTAAGCCGGAAAAACTGGAACTGAAAAAATTCGATCCAGTTGTCCGTCAGCACGTGCTGTACAAAGAAGCTAAAATCAAATAATTTTAGTTTTCTTGCACAAAAACCCCGCACTGTCGGGGTTTTTGCATTTCTGATAACCCGCAAGCCGGAGATGAGATGCCTGAATTACCCGAAGTAGAAACCAGCCGCCGGGGTATCGAACCGCACCTGGTTGGCGAAACCATTCTTCATGCGGTGGTACGCAACGGGCGATTACGCTGGCCGGTTTCCGATGAGATCCACGCCCTGAGCGATAAACCGGTGCTGAGCGTTCAGCGCCGCGCGAAATATCTGCTGCTGGAGCTGCCGGATGGCTGGATCATCATCCATCTGGGTATGTCCGGCAGCTTACGCATCCTTCCCCACGAGCTTCCGGCTGAAAAGCATGACCATGTTGATCTGGTGATGAGCAACGGCAAAGTGCTGCGCTACACCGATCCTCGCCGCTTTGGCGCATGGCTGTGGACCAAAGAGCTGGAAGGCCACAATGTGCTGGCACACCTTGGCCCTGAACCGTTAAGCGAAGCCTTTAATACCGATTATTTGCAGCAGAAGTGCGCGAAGAAAAAGACGGCCATCAAACCCTGGCTGATGGATAACAAGCTGGTGGTCGGCGTAGGAAACATCTACGCCAGCGAATCGCTGTTCGCCGCCGGGATCCATCCCGATCGCCTGGCCTCTTCGCTGTCGCGCCAGGAGTGTGAAATCCTGGTGAGGGTGATCAAAGCCGTGCTGTTGCGATCCATTGAACAGGGCGGAACCACGCTGAAAGATTTCCTGCAAAGCGACGGGAAACCCGGCTATTTTGCGCAGGAGTTACAGGTGTACGGGCGGGAAGGGGAACCTTGTCGCGTCTGCGGTACGCCGATTATGGCCGCGAAGCACGCACAGCGCTCAACGTTTTACTGTCGCCGCTGCCAGAAATAAGCGCGTTTTTGCTGGATGGCGGCTGCGGGATGCTGTTGTGCTTTGCTAAATAGCGGTCAGGCACAGCGGTGTTGCAGGTCTGATAAGCGAAGCGCCATCAGGCACTAAGCTTCTCCAGCAACGCTTGATGCACGTTCGGCGGCAGGAAGTGAGCGACATCGCCCTGATGGCGCGCCACTTCTTTCACCAGCGATGAAGAGATAAACGACCACTCTTTCGACGGCATCAGAAACACGCTTTCCAGTTCCGGCATCAGATGGCGGTTCATATGCGCCAGTTGCATTTCGTACTCGAAATCTGCGACGGCACGCAGACCGCGGATGAGAATATTTGCCTGCTGCGCGCGGGCAAAGTTCGCCATCAAATCACTGAATCCCACCACTGTCACATTTGATAAATGTGCTGTTGCCGATTGCGCCAGCGCTACGCGTTCTTCAAGGTTGAACATCGGCTTCTTACTTGGGCTGGCGGCAATGGCCAGTACAACCTCAGTAAACATGGTCGCAGCGCGGGTCACGATATCGATGTGGCCATTGGTGATCGGATCGAAAGTACCGGGATAAATCGCTTTTGTACTCATCGCTTATTCTTTCTCTGAATAACCGTGGTTCAGCGCCCACAGCTCGGTGTATTTATTAAACGTATACTGCGCGTTAACCACCGCCAGTAGCCAGCCCTGTTTGCCATCGAGCACGCCGCCGCGCAGCAGCAACGTTTTTGCGAATGCGCCCAAAGTATGAGCGAAAATCCCCGGCAGCGAGGTTTTTTTCCCATGCTGATGACGTTCCTGCGCCCACGCCGTGGCGTAATTGAGCTGCTTGCGCTGGAAACTGGCGAAATCACGGCAGGTCAGATGCAGTAAATCACCGCTCAGGGCGATAGTCTGCGCCTGTGGCGCATCGAGTGACTCATGAACGCGGTTATCGTTGTACTGATAACGTTCGCGTTCGTACAGGCGCGTGACGCGATCCGGATACCAGCCGCTGTGGCGCATAAAACGCCCGAGAAAGTAATTGCGACGAGCAATGCTATAAACCGCGCCGGGCTGCGGCGCAGCCAGCGCCTGACGCAGTTGTTCTGCCAGCTCAGGGGTTACGCGCTCGTCGGTATCAATCATCAGAATATAGTCGCCGCTGGCATAACGCTGGGCAATTTGACGCTGAATACCATAACCCTGCCAGTCGGTATGGCTGAAGACTTTAGCACCGGCGCGGCTGGCAATGCCGGGGGTATCATCGCTGCTGCCGGAATCCAGCAGCACGATTTCATCCGCCCAGGCTATGGACGCAAGGCAATCGGGCAGCAGATCCGCCGCATCTTTGGCGATCATCACCACCGACAAACGTCTGGACATTAATGGCTCCGCTGAGGCAAATACGGTTGCAGGAGTTGCAGCAGACGCGCCAGCGCGCCCTGGTTCTGGTGCAGAACCTCAACGGCATGGCGACCGTACCATAAACGGTAGTCTTCATCCGTCAGCAGTGTGGAAACTTCTTTCACCAGCGAATCGGCATCGGTCACAGTGATCAGCCCTTCCGCTTCCTGCAAACGTGCGCAAATGTCTTTGAAGTTAAAGGTATACGGCCCCATCAGCACAGGAATGGCATGGGCAGCGGGTTCCAGAGGATTATGACCGCCGCGCTCAACCAGGCTGCCGCCGACGAAAGCAAGGTCGGCAATGCCGTACAGCAGCATCAGTTCGCCCATGGTATCGCCAATGACCACCTGGGTGCTGCCGGACGGGATCTCGCCCGAGCTGCGCAGGATGTAGCTGAACCCGGCTTTTTGCGTCATGTTGCGCGCATCCGGAAAACGCTCAGGATGGCGAGGAACCAGGATCAGCAGCAAATCGGGGAAGGTTTCCAGCAGCTTGCGGTGCGCCTGTAAAATGATGGTTTCTTCACCTTCATGCGTACTGGTGGCAATCCATACTTTACGGCGCGGCGCCCACTGGCGGCGCAGCGTCACGGCGCGCGCGGCAAGTTCCGGCGTCACAGAAATATCGAACTTCAGGCTACCGGTGACGGTAAGCTGATTACGTTTCAGGCCCAGTTGCAGGAAACGGTCGCCATCTTCCTGGTTTTGCGCGGCAATTAAGGTGATTTTGCTGAGCAAACGACGCATCGCTTTACCCAACCGGGAATAGCCTTTCGCCGAGCGCTCGGAAAGGCGCGCGTTAGCAATTACCAGCGGAATTTTCCGGGCACGAAGGGCGGAAATCATATTCGGCCATAGCTCGGTCTCCATTACGATCACCAGCTTCGGGCGCACGGTATTCAGGAAACGGTTCATGGCGCACGGCAGATCGTAGGGCAAATAAACGTGATGAACGTCTTTACCAAACGCGGACATCACGCGTTCCGAGCCGGTTGGTGTCATGGTGGTGACGGTGATCGGTAATGCAGGGTAGCGATGGCGCAGCGCACGTACCAGCGGGATCGCCGCCAGGGTTTCGCCTACGGAGACGGAATGCAGCAAAATACCGTCCGGCTTCACTTTGTTACGACAAAATCCATAGCGTTCAGCCCAGCGCTTACGGTAAGCAGGGGCTTTGCGGCTGCGAAGTAATAATCGCAACCACACCAGAGGCTGTATTAAGTAAAGCAGGGTGGTATACAACAATTCCAAGCGACTATCCGTTTTTTTAAGATTCGGCGGGCAAATTCTAAGCATTTAGGGCAGCTAAAGCTATACCTTATGCCAGATACCTTTTGAGACGGAAGTAGCGGCGGCCAAGGCGCCAGCGCAAACGTGGACTTTTTGCACTTTTCCAGATGAGCTTCCAGATGCCTTTTTCGAAAAACTCGCGAATGATCATCGCCTTCTTGCTTTCATCCTTCATGTTATCAAAGGTATGGATGATGCCGAGCCCTTCTTTGGCTATCTGCCAGTAACATGCCGGTATATTTTTCACTTTATCCGCATAGCTCTGGTTAATTGCGTCCAGCATTTGCAGGATTTTCATGTAGTGGCGCGCCGAGCGAATCAGCGTGTCGTCAGTGTCCGGCATGTGCGAAACAGATGCTGAGTGGATGTAGTAATCGTAAAATTGCTCGCTGGTATATTGCACGCGCTCGGCAGCGAGCAGAACTTCCGTTGTCCAGGGGATATCCTGGTGGCGAAGACCCGGTTCGAAATGAAAGTTATTCTGAAGAATGAAATCGTGGCGATAGATATTCAGCCAGGTGACATGCAGGAATTTACGCGAATCCAGGGCCTGTTTAAGCCATGCCGGGCCGGTCATGACGCCCGTTGACTGTAACTTTTCAGGCGGAAAAATCGGACGGGTGGGTTTTTTGTCGTTTTCCCAGACATAGTTACCGTTACAGGTCGCAACATCCAGATTCCCTGTGTTGGCCATGTCAAGCAGGCGCTGATACATACCGGGTTTGAAAACGTCATCAATGTCCGGAAAGGAGAGGTATTTTCCCTTTGCGCAGGCAAGCCCGGAATTGCGGGCAACCGATACACCCTGGTTTTCTTGCTCAATAACCTGTAACTGCGGTAGTCGATCGCGCCATTGTTCCACGATCTGCATCGATCCATCCGTAGAACCATCATTGACAATGATCACTTCCATGCTGTCGATTTTTTGTGCGACGAGGCAAGTGAAAAACTGGTCGAGGAACGCTTCGCCGTTATAGACGGCAACCACCACGCTTAACATAGGCGCTGAAATTTGCATAAGAAACCTGATTACTTATTATTTTCCGCCAGAGCAAGATACTGCTGGCAAATCGCGTTGATACCGTAAGATGAAATTTTCTCGCCATCTATTCCCTGGGAATTATTGGCATACATATCGGATAACGTTTTTGCCAGCGACTCGTCGCTCAGGCCGCTAAGGCCGCGTGCAAGTGGCCCTGTCAAAATCTCCGCCGGCCCACCCGGGCAGTTAGTGCTCACCGGTGGCGTCTGGCAGATAATCGCCTCGACCAGAACATTACCAAATCCTTCGCAGTCCGAGCTTAACACTAAGAGGCGAGCACCCTTGATCCAGGGATAGGGGTTAGGTACAAATGAACGAAACACAACCCTGTCAGCGATTCCAAGACTGCCTGCAAGCGCCTTTAACTGGGCGATTTTTGCATCTGAGCCGTTACCCATCATCACTAAAGGCGCCTCGATTTTGCTAAGCGCATAAGCGCGCAGCAAGCGGTCGTGCCTTTTGTGTTCGTGGAAACGCCCAACGTGAATCAGGTAGTCCTGCCCCTGCATTTCAAACGGCTGTTCGGCCAGTTGCTGGATAGCTTCAATATTGAAGGGGTTATGGATAACTGCGCTGCGACGCAGAGGGATTGCCAGCGTGTCGGAAAGATCGTGCAGCACGGCTGACGAGACGGCCACCACATTGCGGTTTTCGTAGGTGTGCCGAATCTTCAGATGCTTAAACCAGCGGGAAAATCCACGGCGGTGGCAAAGATAAGAAAATGAGAACATGCCGTGAATACAAAACCAGACTTTGTCGCGATCAAGCGCGCGGCTGTGGGCAACAATACGGTCGGTTTTATGCAGATGGGAAAAAACAATATCAAACTTTCCGCTACGTTCTGCCGTAGTAATCGCTTCATCTAACAGCTTTGCCCGACGCGGGATCTCTGTCAGCTTGCGCCAGGGTTTTTTGCATTTATCCTGAATTACCTGGAAATCCACACCTTCGGGAATGGGGTAATCGCACACTTTACGCAGTGAGAAAAGCGAGACCTGGTGTCCCATTTCCACTAAGCCGCTGGAGAGCGTGAGGACGGTTTTTTCTGCGCCTCCACCGGGTAAGCCATCAATAATCATCAGGATGCGCATATTAATCCAGAATATTTTGATAAAGCGAAATTAGCTGGCTTGACAGCTTTCCTGGGGTTGAGTCCTTAACCTTATCGCGGGCTTTCCTGCCCATGTCATTACTCTTTTCCAGTGATGGAATGGCCATCACAGCCTCTCTTAACTTGCCGATATCAAGGGCATCACAGAAGAAACCATTACTTCCTTGCTCTATAAATTCCGCTCCACCGCAGCTATCCGAAGTGATGACGGGTAAACCGCATGCCATCGCTTCCAGAATGACGTTTGGGAAAGGATCATACAACGTTGGTAGCAACAGGCCATCGGAAAGTTGATAAAAAGGCAGCGTCTCTTTTTGCATACCCATAAACCGGATCTGTTCTTTACAGCCCAGTGACTGGGTAAGCGCCTGATAACGCTTTTCTGCTTTATCCTGGCCTATGACAACCAGATAAGCCGTAGTTCCTGCTATCGCCTCAATCGCCGCAGCGAGGCCTTTTCGTTCAAAACCCGAGCCAACAAAGCAAAAAACAGTTGCAGCAGCAGGAAGCCCATACTGCTGGCGCAACGCTGCACGCTGCGCGCTCTCCGCCGGAATGAAACGGCTAGAATCTATTGAATTATAAATGACGTGAATCTTTTTTGCGTCAACGGAAAAGTCTTCGATGATTTCTCGCTTAATCATCTCCGCATTGCAGATGACTGCTTTCAGCTCTGGCGACTGATACATTTCGCGTTCGGCGCGCATAACATAGCGGTGATAGCGGTCATGCATCAGCATTTTTGCACGCCAACCGGGAAGAATACGCGAACGCTGCCGGAGCCAACGTTGATGCACGCCGTCGCCGGCGCGATAGATATCGCAACCCGCAATACGCTCGTGACTCTGAACGATATCAAATTGCTGCTCCTGCCATAGCGCGCGCGCAGCGTTAGCAAAGCCCCGTTCCCGGCTAATACGTCCCCATTTGGCGGGATTGCAAATATGAATGTGCCAGTCGTCCTGGCGCTCCCCTTGCCATTCGCGGGTGATGACGTTTAATTCCAGATCCTGATTACCAAGCGCCATGAGCGCACGGGAAACAAAGCGCTCCGCACCGCCATCAGGACGATATTTTTGACGAACAATAGCCAGCCGATGACGTTTCATGCCAGATACCTCTTCGCTGCATCGACAACCGCATCAACGGGGATAGCGTCGAGATAACGTTCACTGGTTTTAGTATCAACGGCGTCAGGGTCGGGGAGTGGCCCAAAATTACCCGCCCAGATAACTTCGCCATTAACTTGCCAGGGCGACCAGAAAGTGAGTTTTGACGGGCCGAAAAGCGCAACGCAGGGTGTTTGCAACGCTGCGGCCATGTGCATGGGTACAGAATCAACACCAATAAACAGATCGGCATGGTCGATAAGCGACGCAAGCTGGCGCAGCGAGAGCTGGCCTGCCAGCGAGATAACGCCGTCCTGCGGCGATGCGCTGAGGATCCTGTCGACCATCGACAGCTCTTTTTTATCTGGCCCGGCCGTCAACACAATGGTATGGCCTTCCTGTCGCAGCGCCGTGATAGTTTGCGCCATTTTGTTTTCATCCCAGCACTTGAAGAACCAGCGTGATGTTGGCTGAATAACGATATAGCGATCGCTGACGCCTTGTGCTGTCAGCTGTTGCCGGGCGAAATTCCAGTCATCCGCGCTGTAACTCATCGTCACCGTTGAGACGGGAGGAACCGATAAAGGAGAAAGAATAGATAAATTCTGCTCAACGGTGTGCAGCGCATTGTGGTTTGCAACGGAAACCAGTTCGGTATGACAAAAGCGCCAAAAGGCGTTTTTACGTTTATTGAAGCCGAAGCCGAGACGAACCGGTGCGCCGGTAAAGCGAGTAACGATAGCGCTGCGCCATTGATCGGCAAGGTTTATCACCAGATGATATTGGCGGGCCCTGAGTGCGCACAGTAACTGCCACTCTTTTTGCAAATGTTTGAGCGTACCAAGTTGCTTCCATTTGCGATCGATACCGTAAATCGTATTAATCGCCGGGTGCGCTGCCAGCATATCGCGTGTTTCTTCGTACAGCAGGACATCAATCTGTGCATCCGGCAAGCCCCGGCGAAGCGAGTTTATCACCGGAGTGGTCAGCAACATGTCGCCATGATGACGAAGTTTAATCAATAAAATGCGTAAATCAGGCGTATTCAGTATGTTATTCATCATCGTCTTATCGGCAACAACCTGCCTGCAATTCTAATAGACCTGCTGTTGTCTTGCACTCTTTCTCCATGCCGTCAGGATTTTATCTCTAAGGGTTTACTCATTGTGATGAGAGTGCGTAACATAGCGCTGACCTTTATTTTACCTGGGCTAAATATGGATAAACCGGCGTTTATCATCACGATTGATACAGAGGGTGATAACCTCTGGCAAAATCGCCGCGAGATCAAAACGGAGAACGCGCGGTATCTGGCACGTTTTCAATCATTGTGTGAGCGTTTCGGGTTTAAACCTGTCTGGCTAACCAATTATGAAATGGCAACCGATCCAGCGTTTGTTGAGTTCGCGAAAGACGTCATCGCCCGGGGGGAAGGGGAGGTTGGGATGCACCTGCATGCATGGAATAGCCCCCCGGATCATGATTTAACGGGCGATGACTGGCGCTGGCAGCCCTATCTGATTGAGTATCCCTCGGCAGTATTGCGTGAAAAAGTCTGTTTTATGACGCAGTTACTTGAGGATACATTCAGCACCAAAATGTTGAGCCATCGCGCCGGACGCTGGGCGTTCGACAGCCGCTACGCGAAATTGCTTATCGAACTGGGCTACCAGGTAGACTGTTCGGTTACACCTCGTGTTAACTGGCGTAATGCGAAAGGCGCGCCGCAGGGTTCTGGCGGTACGGATTACCAGCATTTCCCGCAGCATGCCTATTTCATTGATGTTGATGATATTTCTAAGCCCGGAACCAGTTCACTGCTTGAGGTTCCGATGAGTATTCAATATAAGCATCCCGCGTGGCTCAACGTGATTAAGCAGAGCTACGATCGGTTGCGCGGTAAATACCGTTCGCCTTCGGTGAACTGGTTACGCCCTTCCGGCGGAAATACAGCACAGATGATTGATGTTGCGCAAAAATGTCTGGCGCAAGGGAATGGATACGTCGAGTTTATGCTGCATTCATCGGAATTTATGCCGGGTGGCAGCCCAACCTTTAAGGATGAGGCCGCGATTGAGGGGCTGTACCGGGATCTTGAAGAGCTGTTTGAGTGGCTGGCTACCAGAACACAGGGTATGACGCTGGCCGGGTTTTATCAGCAGCAGAAATAAAAAATGCCCGATTTATCGGGCATTTTTTTATCGTCACGCTTCCCTTCGCGAAAAGGATGTGGCCAGCGCAAAGATGGCCATAAAGAATAGCACCGCCTCGGAACTCAGAAGTATGACGTCAGTCATTCCGTACAGTAGTAAAAGCAGCACTGTCACCAGCAGCAGTCCGTTATTATTGCGGATGGCGTAAGAAATCACCGAAATAAAGAAGAATAAGAGCAGCAGCAGCCCCGGGATACCCTGAAGCGAATACTTCTCGATAAATTCATTGTGCAAATGAATCCTGATGTATTCAAGTGAGGCCGCAAGATGCGGATGCCCATCGTTGACATAATTTTGCGACCAGATTTCACGGCTCTCGATGGACTGCCCTAATGGGTGTGCAAGGCCGTTTTGTACGCCAATAATCCACATGGAGAAGCGAGCGCCGAGTGAAGTACTATCCTGACCTTTCTGATAATCCTCAATCTCCGATTGCGTTTGTGCAATCTTAGGCTCAATCAGCGGCTTATAGCTTACGAGAAAAATACCTGCCACGATGCAGCAAAAAATCACCATGGATTTAAGATGAAATTTACGGAAATGGTAAAGTGTCAGCACAATGGCCAGAATTAAATACAGCCCCATAGCCGCTCGCGTACCGGTCAGTAGAATAATGAACCAGGAAAGCAAAATAGTGACGCCAGCCAGCACGTAGAGTTTTACACTTTGCTGCAAATAGAGGCTATAAACGAAGGCCAACGAAAGAACGGAATACACATAGGCGGACACGGTCGCGCGATTAATTGCCATCATAACGCGATCCACGCCCTGTGAGGCTTGCCACAGGCCGTAAGCCGTTGCCAGCGTATAACCCGTAGCTGTGGCGATCAGGAAATATTTCTGGAAGTTCTCTTTGGTTACGTAGTACTTAAATCGATCAATATAGAAAACTAACAAGCTTGCCAGCATCAGCTTCTTGCTGGCGCCAAGGTAGTCGCTATATCTGTTAATGCCTTCCGTCTGGTATTCATAAATGAAGTACCACGCCAGATTTAACACGCCGATAAGTAAAATTGGCAGTGCGATACTAAAAGGACGAAGGGAAATTCGTTTGTACTCAAAAAGTAAGCCAATAATACTGGCGTATACGGCAATATAAAAGCATTGTCTCTGCATGCCTGAATTGACAAGGGCAAGTGCCACCGAGGCAAATGCTAAAACAAGTGTTAACAGATAAAGCCGTAATCTTACTTTTTCCATAGTGCCTCAATGACCCTTTTTTTATAGCTGAAACGAACATCGCTGGACAGATAAAATGAAAGCGAATAAAGCTCACTGACGCGCTGCCTGACTATGAGCAACTGTTTATCAGTAAGATATTTCTTATGATTGCTGTAAATATCAAACCAGTGGCAATTAACCAGGTGCCGGAATTTCCGTGGAAAGGTTTTTTCCATCTGTAACGTACACTCAATAAGCGGCGCAATTTTGCTGGCGCTCAGGGTACTGGAGAGGCTGTCGTTACGTTTAATGTAATAATAATATCCCTGGCGCTGATAAAATATTTTTTTAGCCTGCATCAACATCCCGGGAAATACAGCAAAATCTTCGTAACAAATCATTGAAGGAATGGGATTACTGTTATAGAGCTCCCGACGGATAAACTGCCCAATAAGATGCGCCTGAAAATCCTTATGGAGTAGAAAACGTCGCACAGCATCATGTGTTGATAACGGTATCGGATTAAAACCCTGCCACGAGGTGGAAATTTTGCTGGTATCGCGGATCTCAAGCAAACGTGTCAACAGCATATCTGGCTGCTGTGCTTTGAGGAAATTTACTGCATCACGCAGACTATTGGGTTTTAGCTGGTCATCACTATCGAGCATTGTGATGTATTCACCCGAGGCCAGAGAAACGGCACTATTACGAACCTGGCCGACATTGCGGTAGTTTACCTGACGGCTAATAACGTGCGGTAATTTATCCTTCCACGCATCAATAATGGTTTGCGTTGCATCTTCTGAGCTGTCGTTAAAAATAATAATTTCGAGCTCTTGAGCGCAGGTATCGATTGCTGCCAGCAGGCTTTCAAGGGTCGCGGTAAGTGTTTTTTCAGCGTTATGTGCTGCGATGATGACGCTAAGAAAAGCCATAGAATCAGTTACCTTGTGCGTCGCTAACATTTAGTAATGCGCTGGCTTTGGGTAATTCACGAATGAATTGTTCAATCTGATCAAGCGAGGTATCGGTAACGGCAAATAATTCCTCACGATCTTGCGAAAAATAATATTGTGTTTCAAAAACATAAGAGCAAATATTCTTGTCATCACCAATCAAAAGTGTCTTGCCTAAGGGGCGTTGTTCGTAATGGCAACACGGCCCGAATAGCATAACGACCGGAACATTAACCGCATCGGCGATATAAATATTCCCCGAATCCGAAGCGATATAGCAGTCCATTTTGGAAATAGCCCAGGGCAATTCTTCAAGTGAGACTTTACCTATCATATTAACGAAATTGGGGAAGTTGCCGTAGGCTGCGGTAATGTCATCCATCCACGACTGCTCATTCGGCGTTCCAAACACGTAAAACACGCAGGGTAGCGTTGCCAGGCAATCAACAATCCGTTTCCAGATAACCGGCGGAACCGTTTTGGCTTTGTTACCTGCGGAAATACTGATACCGATACGAATGACGCCGGGTTTATCGAGGATCTCCGGATAGACGGCAGGCCTGAAGAGCGGTTTTGTCGCGTGCTTGGGAGACATCTCCCAGGACAGTGAACGGTCAGCCAGCTGCAGATAATTGGTTACGGACAACGTCTTTTTTCCATGATCGACGATACCATCTGCCGTTGCATAGAAGACCCCGTGATACCACTTGCGCGCGTAAGTACTGAGAAACTGCTTATTACTGGCATTACAAACAGCGGCAAAGAACAGGTTTGCGCTATTCGGTTGCAGCAGATAAACATTGTCGTAGCGGTTCATGATATGACAGGCGAAACTGAGTTTTTGCCACAGATTGCGTTTGCGCTGCTCAATAAAAAAAGCCGTTTCAATGGTCTCATCATGCTGTGCCAGCATGCTGACGCTTCGGCTCATCAGTACGTCACTTTTCTGCAGGTACGCCAGTAAGGGTGTCACGTTAATAAAATCGCCGATTTTAGCCGTTTGAATGACCAGATTGCGCCCGGTTTTCTTACGGAATAACTTGCGGATGATTTTCACCGGCAGTAATAAAATCAGCAGAAAAATATAACTCATTGATTAGGCATCTCTGTCGCGCAGTGGCTGGTGGTTCTGAAGAAACGTGAAAATCTCATCCGCTGTTATATCTCCCATCCGCCCGGTTGGGCTTACCACCTGATGCTGATTTTTGCCGTATCCGCCAATTAGCCCCGGATCGGTTGGGCCAAACAGCGTGATATTGGGGCGATCGAGCGCAGCCGTTAAATGGCTCAGCCCCGTATCGACGGAAACGACAGTCTGCGCGCCGGCAAGTTGTGCCGCAACCTGCGCCAGCGAAAGTTTAGGCAAAACTTCAACATGATCAAAGCCCGCAGCCATGCGTTCCGCTCGTTGGCGTTCATGTTCCGCACCCCATGGGAGTTTAATATGGATGCCGGTTGGTTGCATTAATTCGAGCAGTTCACGCCAGCGGCTTTCCGGCCAGTGTTTATCATCGCGGGTGGTGGCGTGCAAAAAGATGGCGTACGGCGGATGCGCCGTATCGGCAACGGCAAAATGGCGCGCAATCGCATAATCGCCCTGGGTTTGCGGTTTCGCGTAACCGAGGCTTTTTGCAAACAGCTCGCGGATACGTTCCACCGCATGTTGCTGTTTTGTGATGTGGTGGCGACGATTGTAAAACAGGCTTGCCAGCGGCTCGCGGGCGCTGCTCCAGTCCAGCCCGTGTTTTACTCCGCGCGCCAGCCGGGTAACCAGCGCGGCGCTTTTCACCAGGCCCTGCGCATCAATAATGGCATCGTAACGTTCGGCCTGCACGGCTTCGCGGAAGGCTTTGCGCTCTGCCACAATGGGCGCGGAAAACCAGGCTTTACGCCAGCGGCGGATTGCCACCGGAATAACGCGATCAACGGCGGCATGCCAGGAGGGGATCTGGGCAAATCCCTCTTCGACCACCCAGTCAAAGCGGACCCCAGGAATCGCCTGCATGGCATCTGTCAGCGCGGGCAAGGTATGCAGCACATCGCCCATTGAGGAGGTTTTCACGATCAATACCCGCATCGGTTATCCTTCCGCATCCAGCAGCAATGCATTTAACTCTTCCAGTACGCGTTGCGGCGTAATATCGATCAGGCTCTGATGATAGCCTTCGGCAGCATCGCCTTTACGCACTTTGTGATAGCCGGAAATCAAACGGATGACGCGCGCTTTATGCGACAGCGGCGGGGTAAAATCCGGGCTGCTTGGGCCGTACAGCGCCACCAGCGGACGGTTGAGCGCGGCGGCGACGTGCATCAAACCGGAGTCGTTGGAGACGACCGCTTTGCAGGCGGCGATCAACACCACGGCTTGTTCCAGCTGGGTTTCCCCGGCCAGATTGCGGCACCAGGCTTGTTGCTCGACATTCAGCGCGGCGAGGATCTCGTTGCCCGCTTCATGGTCTTTCGCGGAACCGAACAGCACCACCTGATAACCTTCGTCAATCAACTGCTTTGCCAGTTCCGCATAGTGATAGTGCGGCCAGCGCTTGGCCGGGCCGAACTCCGCGCCGGGGCAGAAGCCAATCATCGGGCGCTCTGCTGAGATGGCAAATGCGGCGCAGGCTTGTGTTTTTTCCCCGTCATTGACCTGCAACTGTGGCCACAGTAGCGGCTGCGGCAGATCTTTCGCCGAGGCCATGACGCCTTTGTCATAGGCCAGCGCTACGTAGCGTTCGACCATCAGCGGCCAGGCTTGCTTATCCAGTACCCGCGCATCGTTCAGCAGCCCATAACGCATCTCGCCGCGCCAGCCGGTACGATGAGGGATTCTGGCAAAGAAGGGGACCAGCGCCGATTTAAAGGAGTTTGGCAGGACGTATGCCCGGTCATAGCGTTTTTCCCGCAGGCTATGGCCCAGCTTGCGGCGCTCGCCAATTTCCAGCGCGCCGTGGCCCAATGGCATCGGGATCGCTTCGTTGACTTCCGGCATGCGTGATAAAAGAGGACGGCACCACGCGGGTGCCATCACATCGATTATCGCCTGGGGAAAGCGCGCTTTGAGCGTGCGATAGAGACTTTGCGACATCATCATGTCGCCCACCCATGACGGGCCAATGACCAAAATTTTCATACTTACGCGTCGCGGTTCAGCCAGGCCATATACTCGGTGACGCCTTCGGCAACGGTTTTAAATGGCTTGTCATAGCCCGCTTTGCGCAGGTTAGTAAGATCCGCCTGGGTAAACGCCTGGTAGCGGCCTTTCAGTTTCTCGGGGAACGGAATGTACTCAATAGAACCTTTCTTATGGTAAGCCAGCGTCGCATCCGCAACCGCCTGGAAAGATTCTGCGCGGCCAGTGCCGAGGTTATAAATACCGGAAACGCCGTTTTCCCAGAACCACAGATTCACGGCGGCCACATCGCCAACGTAGACGAAGTCGCGCTTAAAGTTATCGCTACCTTCGAACAGTTTCGGGCTTTCACCGTTGTTCAGTTGGGTATTGAGATGGAAAGCCACGCTTGCCATGCTGCCTTTGTGGCCTTCACGCGGACCATAAACGTTGAAATAGCGGAAACCGACAACCGGTGAATTCGCTTCCGGCAGAATGCTGCGCACATATTCGTCAAACAGCATTTTTGAGTAGCCGTAAACGTTCAGCGGTTTTTCATACTCGCGGGATTCAATGAAGTCGGAGGTACGACCGCCGTACGTGGCTGCGGAAGAGGCATACAGGAAGGGAATTTCACGTTCCAGGCAGTAATGCAGCAGCTCTTTAGAGTACTGATAGTTGTTATCCATCATGTACTTGCCGTCCCACTCTGTCGTGGAGGAGCACGCACCTTCGTGGAATACCGCGTCAATGTCGCCGAACTCTTCCCCGGCCATAATCTGGATCAGGAAATCTTCTTTATCCATGTAGTCGGCGATGTGCAGGTCAACCAGATTGACAAACTTGGTGCCGTCTTTCAGGTTGTCCACCACCAGAATATCAGTGATGCCTTTATCATTCAGGGCTTTAACAATGTTACTGCCGATAAAACCCGCGCCGCCGGTAACGATGATCATAACTGTACCTTTGAAAAGTGGAGCGTTGAGACAATCTCAGACACTAATAATTCTTATCATACCATCACATTGTCGCCCCTTCAGCCATTCCCCCAGAGAAGGGCTTAGCGATGCGTGATTTATGCTACAAATTACATAATGGGTGATGCGTCATCTCGTATCACTGCATAGCTTTCGGTAAGATGTGCCGAAATTTGCCCAGTCTGGAGAATTGCGATGCGTGGGGATTTTTATCAACAGTTAACGAATGACCTGGAAACCGCCCGGGCGGAAGGGTTGTTTAAAGAAGAACGCATTATCACGTCGGCTCAACAGGCTGATATCACCGTGGCGAATGGTAGCCACGTCATTAACTTCTGCGCCAATAACTACCTCGGTCTGGCCAACCATCCCGAACTGATTGCCGCCGCGAAAGCGGGAATGGACAGCCATGGTTTCGGCATGGCGTCGGTACGCTTTATTTGCGGTACTCAGGACAGCCACAAAGTGCTGGAGCAGAAGCTGGCCGAGTTTCTCGGCATGGAAGATTCCATTCTCTACTCCTCCTGCTTCGACGCCAACGGCGGGCTGTTTGAAACGCTGCTCGGCGCGGAAGATGCCATTATTTCCGATGCGCTGAACCACGCATCGATCATCGACGGTGTGCGTTTGTGTAAAGCGAAGCGCTATCGCTATGCCAATAACGATATGCAGGAGCTGGAAGCTCGTCTGAAAGAGGCGCGTGAAGCGGGCGCTCGCCACGTGCTGATTGCCACCGATGGCGTGTTCTCAATGGACGGTGTGATCGCGAATCTGAAAGGCGTTTGCGATCTGGCAGATAAATATGACGCGCTGGTGATGGTGGATGACTCTCACGCAGTTGGTTTTGTCGGCGCGAACGGTCGCGGTACGCACGAGTACTGTGATGTCATGGGGCGCGTGGACATCATCACCGGTACGCTCGGCAAAGCGCTGGGCGGCGCATCCGGCGGTTACACTGCCGCGCGCAAAGAGGTGGTGGAGTGGCTGCGTCAGCGTTCCCGCCCTTATCTGTTCTCCAACTCGCTGGCGCCGGCGATTGTTGCTGCCTCCATTAAAGTGCTGGAGATGCTGGCATCCGGCGCGGAGTTGCGTGACCGTTTGTGGGCCAACGCTCGCCTGTTCCGCGAAAAAATGACCGCTGCAGGCTTTACGCTGGCGGGCGCCGATCACGCCATTATCCCGGTGATGTTGGGCGATGCCGTCGTGGCGCAAAACTTTGCCCGCGAGCTGCAAAAAGAGGGCATTTACGTCACCGGTTTCTTCTACCCGGTGGTGCCAAAAGGCCAGGCGCGTATCCGCACGCAGATGTCTGCGGCGCACAGCACTGAGCAAATTGAACGTGCGGTGGCGGCGTTTATCCGCATTGGTAAACAACTGGGTGTGATTGCCTGAGGGCCTGACATGAAAGCGTTATCCAAACTGAAAGCGGAAGAAGGCCTCTGGATGACCGACGTCCCGGAACCGGAAGTCGGCCATAACGATCTGCTGATTAAAATTCGTAAAACCGCGATTTGCGGCACCGACGTGCATATTTACAACTGGGATGACTGGTCGAAAAAAACCATTCCCGTGCCGATGGTGGTTGGCCACGAATATGTCGGCGAAGTGGTGGAGATCGGTCAGGAAGTGAAAGGCTTCAAGATTGGCGATCGCGTCTCCGGTGAAGGTCATATTACCTGCGGCCACTGCCGTAACTGCCGCGCCGGGCGTACGCATCTGTGCCGCAACACCATTGGCGTCGGCGTAAACCGTCCGGGTTGTTTTGCTGAGTATCTGGTGATCCCGGCGTTTAACGCGTTTAAAATTCCGGACAATATCTCTGACGATCTGGCCTCTATTTTTGATCCGTTTGGCAACGCCGTGCATACCGCGCTCTCTTTCGATCTGGTGGGGGAAGATGTGCTGGTCTCCGGCGCCGGTCCGATTGGCATCATGGCGGCGGCCGTGGCGAAGCATGTCGGCGCCCGCCATGTGGTGATCACCGATGTGAATGAGTATCGCCTGGAACTGGCTCGCAAAATGGGCGTTACCCGCGCCGTGAACGTAGCCAAAGAGAGCCTGGCCGATGTGATGGCAGAGCTGGGCATGACCGAAGGGTTCGATGTGGGCCTCGAGATGTCCGGCGCGCCACCGGCATTCCGTACGATGCTCGATACCATGAACCACGGCGGGCGCATCGCAATGCTCGGTATTCCGCCTTCGGATATGTCGATCGACTGGAACAAAGTCATCTTCAAAGGACTGTTTATCAAAGGGATTTACGGCCGTGAAATGTTTGAGACCTGGTACAAGATGGCGGCGTTGATTCAGTCTGGTCTGGATCTTTCACCGATTATCACTCACCGTTTCGGCGTTGACGACTTCCAACAGGGCTTCGATGCCATGCGCTCGGGTCAATCCGGCAAGGTGATTCTGAGCTGGGAATAAATAAAAAAGACGCCTGCGGGCGTCTTTTTTTACAACAAAGTTCACCTCCTGACGCGCAATTCTGTGTAACCGCAACATTTCACCTGGTCGATAATGCTAACTCGGCTACGCTGTTGATGATTGGTTTAACTTTCATTGCGGGTGAGCGATATGTTCAAAATATCGGTCTGTTTGCTGACATTTAATTCGGCGCGCCTGTTACGGGAAGTCTTGCCGCCGCTCATTATCATTGCAGATGATTTCGTTGTTGTGGATTCCGGTAGTACGGATGCAACGCTGGAAATATGCCGGGAATACGGAATAGATGTTCATCACCGTCCCTTCGATATACACGGACAGCAAATGAACTATGCCATTAGTATTGCCGCTCACGACTGGGTTCTGTGCATGGACAGCGATGAAATACTCGATGAGCAGGTCGTTAACTATATCCTTAAATTAAAAGCGGGTGAGGAACCCACGCCTGAGCGGGCGTGGCAACTGCCCCGTTACTGGTATGTGTTGGGAAAAGAAGTGCGTACGCTCTATCCCATTTCTTCACCGGATTTTCCGGTACGTTTATTTAACCGCCAGCGTGCACGCTTTAACGATCGTCCGGTTGACGATCAGGTCATCGGAGCGATGACCTGCGAAAAAATACCAGGCCGGGTACGTCATGATACGTTTCATACACTGCACGAGATGTTTAATAAGCTAAATAGCTACACCTCGCGGTTGGTTAAATATCGTGATATTCGGCCTTCTGTTTTGCGGGGAATTATTAGCGCTATCGGGGCTTTTTTTAAATGGTATCTGTTTAGCGGCGCATGGCGTGAAGGGAAAGTGGGCGCTGCCACCGGGCTGTATGCCACGCTCTACAGCTTTATGAAATATTTCAAAGCCTGGTTGCCCACAAGGAAGAGAAATTCTCTGCAACGACGGAAGATCATGAGAAAAGAACAACTTAAGGCAGCCACTCCGCCCAGAGCCGTGAAGCACATTTCAACAATAAAAGGGGCCGCGGCCCCTTTGTCATTTCTGTAACTTCTCTTGATCGGTCAGGTAGCGCACTTTACGCGTATAGTCCTGACCTTTGAAAAGCAATTTATTATCTGTCGAGTCGAGATATTTTTGCCATTCGGAGAGCGGAAAACCACCATGGGCGCCAATAACCTCTTTGGGAATAACCGCTTCCTGACCACCGATTTTCTTGGAAACCGGCCAGTTCATCCAGTCACCCAAATTAATCGTCTTTAGGTCCAGCAAATCCAGTAACGCTGCGAGCGGCAGCTGATCGGTTGGCGGCTGGCTATCGTCCATCAGTTCCCAGGTATCCTGGAACAACGTCAGCCAAAGCGGACAAATACGCCGCCAGGTTTTTTTTGTTGCCGCAAGAAAAGCGCCGTTAACGTGATCCACTAAATACGGGCGCACGGTCTCTTTATAGTAGGCAGGAACCTTTTCTGTGGGCGCGCCGTCCAGCTTGGCAATCATTTTTCCCTGCCGGAAGCTGGAATATATATGCATATCCGTCATACGGATTTCAGGCATTTTGAGTAAATTCAGATCGGAATCGATCATCAAAATACCTTCTCCTTTGGCCTGCAAAGGCGCATTCAGCTTAATCAGGCGGCTCAGGTAAATTTGTTTGTAGCGATATTGCTCTTCACGTTTCGGCAGATCGAGCGTCACGACGCGCGTTTTAGCGGGCAACTGACCAAATGCGGATGCCGGCTGATCGCTGACAATGACAATTTCCGTTATTTCTTGCGCATAACGTTCGGCAAAGGTTGCCGATAACAGCGCTTCCTCAATGTAATCCGCGCCTGTGCAGGGAATGACGACGGAATCCACCGCAACACGTTTCTCATTGGGAGAAAGCGTCGCATAAGGAATATTGTGGCGGCCGGTAATATGGCGGTATCGGGAGTTGAGAAATTTAAACATGACGCTCTCGTTCTGAAGAAGGGGTTTCTAGCACGGCTTCAACACCAGCCACGTAATGCTCAATGGCGTAATGACGGCATACGTTTTCGTAGGCTCTGGTGACCAGCTGTGAGCGCAGCGTTTCGCTTGCCCATACCTGCTCCAGATGTGATGAAAGCAGGCCGATATCACTCCACGGAAACAATAATCCTGTTACCTGATCTTCGATAAGCTCGGCCGTACCAGTCACGGCGGATCCAATAACGGGGATTTTTAACAGCATGGCTTCCAGAACAACGCGCGGTAGACCCTCGCTTTGCGATGCCAGAATAAAGGCATCGAAAGTGGAAAGGTAGTCAAAAGGCTGGTTCTGAAAACCGGTAAACACGATCCGTTCCGCAATCCCCAGTGATTTTGCCTGATTAAGCAACGCACCGCGTTCCACGCCTTCGCCAACAATGATCATCTTCCATTTAGCCTGCGGGTTGCGCTGGCTAAATGCGCTTAATGCGCTGAGAGTATGATGGTTCGCTTTGCGCGGGATCAGCGAGCCGATACTGCCAAAAATAAACGTTTCATCATCCAGCCCCAACTGTTGGCGCATTGCGCGGCGGTCCGGCATTTTCTGATGGATATCAATCGCGTTATTTACCGTCGTACAGAGCTCCGGCTTAACGCCATGCTGAAGCAAAACGCGTTCAACGCCGTGGGATACGGCAATGATCTGCGTGGCATAGCGGTTCACCAGTGCCACCAAAGGTTCATTCAGCACTGGCTCGATACGGCAGTGTTGAATCAGGCGCACTGGCAGCCTCGCCGCGGCAAGGTAGCCTTCTTCGTTGGAACCCGGCTGGTTGTTCATGTACAGCGTATCGTAGCCGCCTTGTTTCAATAAGCTCTCAATACTGTGGACATTCGGCTGGATACGCCACAGCCGATCGATATAACGGGTATAAGATTTACGTGCAGTTCTGGAAAAAAAGAGTAACCCGCGGCCCGTTTCTTTGGCGAGTTTTGCCCACCAGGGCTGCCTGCGTTGCGGGATGACAATAAGCGGAATGCCGATGCTGTGTAAAACCTGCTCGATAGTTTGTCCCTGGGCGCGGTTGTAATTATTGTAAAAACAGCACGTAATATCGAACTTCTGGCGATCGATACGCTTCAGAAGTTCGAGCATGCTGTTTGTACCACCACCCCACTCTTTACCCGTATCAAGCAGGAGAATCTTATGTCGTTGCGGCATTTCTTAACCTTTTGGCTTGCACAATAGTGATGCTTAAAACACAGGCACCGTGTGCTGAATCTCAGTTAACCGGCGCGAAATTATTGTTTTTGACCCCAGCCGCGCCACTGGTTTTGCATATAGTGAACCAACGAACTGTCGCTAATGCTTTCACCCACCACGCTAAAGAAGCGGCTGGCATAAACCGGCTGCGGTTTTTGCTTCGTTTTACACTGTTTAACACCGCGGAACGGGTTACGTGGTGGCGGAGTGATGCCGCCGGGCGCTGTGGTATTTGGTGTTGAGGTATCGATCTGCGGCTCATTCAGCAGGCTGCTCGGGCGCACCAGCGTGATATCCGCAGGCAGGCTGGACAGCGCCTGTTGCAGGACGCGGACGGTCGCCGGATGCGGATGACCGATAGCAATGGCGGAACCGTTGCGGCGAGCCAGCTCAACGGCGCGGTTAAACTGACGACGAATATCGCCTTCGTTTTGCGTATCGTCGAGAAACACTTTGCGTTTCAACACCTTCACGCCGGTTCCCGTCGCTGCGCGCATCGCCTGGCTGTTGCCAATGGTCATGCTGTCGAGAAAGTAGAGGTTATAGCGCTCCAGCGCCTGCATCACTTTCTGCATGCCGAACAGGCTCGACGTCATGGCGCTGCCCATGTGGTTATTCAGCCCCACGGCGTAGGGCACTTTGCTGACGGCATCGCTGATAATACGTTCAATCTCCGCGCTGCTCATTTCCGGACGCAGCGTGTCTTTTTCCAGCGGTTGTTTGCTGAGCGGCGCCATCGGCAGGTGAATCAGCACTTCATGGCCGCTGTTATGGGCTTTGGTCGCCATTTCCCGCGCATGTGTGGCGTTGGGCAATACCGCAACGGAAATCGCCTGTGGCATCGCCAGCACCTGATTTTCAGTCTGAGGACGATAACCAAAGTCATCGATAACGATAGCCAGTTTTCCAGCGAGAACCGGCGCAGAAAAAACCAGCGCAACGGCGAGAGAAAGCGCAAGATGACGAAACTGAAGCAAAACTTATCTTCCCAACCACGGCTGTGGATTGACCGCCTGACCCTGACGGCGAATTTCGAAATAGAGTGAAGGCCGGCCCTGACCGCCACTGCTGCCTACGAGGGCTATCGGTTGGCCTGCGCGCACCTGCGTGCCGACGCTGACCAGCGCGCTCTGGTTATAACCGTAGAGGCTCATGTCGCCTTTACCGTGCTCAACCACGACCACCAGGCCGTAACCCTGTAGCCAGTCGGCCAGGATCACACGTCCATCGGCGATCGCTTTAACTTCGCTGCCTTCAGACGCACCGATAACAATCCCTTTCCACCGTAGCTCACCCTGCAACTGTTCGCCATAACGATGCAACAACGGACCGCGAACCGGCCAGATTGCCTGGCCCGATGGCGAGCCTAACCCGCCGGTACGGGACATCAGCGAGCGTTCGCTTTCGGTGGGTTTGTAGGTGGTGCCTTTGCTGCTGGCTTCTTTCTGGCGATCGCGCACGGCCTGCGCTTCACGCGCTTCACGATCGGCGCACGCTTTGGCTGCCGCTTCCGCACGGGCTAAGCGGTCACGCAAGCGGGATTCGTTGGCGCGCATCTCGCTGAGCTGCTGTTGCCCTTCCTGGATAGAGGATTCCAGCCCGGAAAGGGTTTTCTGCCGCTCATTACGGGCTTGTTCAAGCCTGGCCTGCTGCGCTTTTTGCTCGTAAAGCAGGGTTTGTTGCTGGCTCTGTTTCTCTTCCAGCTCGGTTTTCTGCGTCGCCACTTCTTCACGCGTTTGCTTTAACTGGGCGATCGTTTCCTGGCGTGCCTTGTTGAGATAGCCGAAGTAAGCCTGTAAACGCTGGCCGCGCTGGCTCTCTTCACCGCTTAAAAGCAACTGAATGCCCGTGTGCGGCCCCTGGCGGAACGCGGCATCAAGTTGCGCTGCCAGATTGCGTTCCTGCGCCGCGCGCTGGCGTTCCAGTTTGGCGATTGAGGCATTCATCTCATCGATTTGGCGGTTGAGTTGCGCAAGTGTGTTCTGGGTTTCCCGCAGCTGGCGGGCGGCGGCGGAAATAGCCTGTTCCTGCGCTTTAAGCTGGGCAAGAAGGCCGGAGCGTTGCTGTTGTTGCTGGCGTACCGCGCGCTCTTTCTCGGCGATATCGGCCTGAATGGATTTGAGCTGGTCGCGGTCATCCGCATGGGCGGAAACGGCGCACAGCAATGCGCCAGCGCTGAGTGCGCTGGCGCAGAGAAGGGGCCGGAACCTGCCCCATGTAATTGAAAAAATCGCCTTTCCCCTCATGGGGAGCGATTATTCCACGATGAACAGCGGCTTACCAGTCATCTCTTGCGGGATTTCCATGCCCATCAGCGTCAGCATGGTCGGTGCGATATCGGAAAGTTTTCCGCCTGCAACAGCCTTCACTGGCTTATCGCCAACGTAGATCAGCGGCACCGGCAGGTTGGTGTGCGCGGTATGCGCCTGGCCGGTTGCCGGGTCGCGCATCTGTTCTGCGTTACCGTGATCGGCGGTGATCAGCAATTGACCGCCCACAGCTTCGACCGCTTTGGTCACTTCCGCCACACAGTGATCCAGCGCTTCAACCGCGGCAACTGCTGCATCGAATACGCCGGTATGACCAACCATATCACCGTTCGGGTAGTTACAGATGATGGTGTCGTATTTGCCGCTGGCGATCGCCGCAACCAGTTTTTCGGTCAGCTCGGCGGAGCTCATCTCCGGCTGCAAATCGTAAGTCGCCACTTTTGGCGAGTTGATCAGAATACGGTCTTCGCCCGGGAACGGCTCTTCAACACCGCCGTTAAAGAAGAAGGTCACATGCGCATATTTTTCTGTTTCAGAGATGCGCAACTGCGTTTTGTTGTGCTTCGCCATCCACTCGCCAAGCGTGTTAGCGAGAGAGGCTGGTGGGTAAGCCACGGCAGTTTTGATGTCTGCGGCATATTCCGTCAGCATCACGAAATCCACATTAACCACTTTCTTACGTGCGAAGCCGTCGAAATCCGCGTTGACGAAAGCGCGGGTAATCTCACGCGCGCGGTCAGCACGGAAGTTCATGAAAATCAGCGCATCGCCATCCTGCATCGCGGCATCAGCCTGACCCGCAGCACGGATCACGGTCGCTTTGACGAATTCATCGTTTTCATCGCGGGCGTAAGCCGCTTGCAGGCCAGCCACCGCGCTGTCGACAGTAAACTCGCCTTTCGCTTGCGTCATCAGATCATATGCCTGCTCTACGCGATCCCAGCGGTTGTCGCGATCCATGGCGTAGTAACGGCCGATGATTGAAGCGACGCGGCCTTTGCCCAGCGCGGCAAACTTGTCTTCGAATTTTTTCAGTGAAGATTCCGCGCTGCGCGGCGGCGTATCGCGACCGTCGAGGAACGCATGCAGGTAGATTTTGTCAGCGCCGCGCTCTGCGGCCAGTTCTACCATCGCCATAATATGGTCTTCGTGGCTGTGCACGCCGCCTGCGGAAAGCAGGCCCATAATGTGCACGGCTTTACCGGCTGCTACGGCTTTATCCACCGCGCCGCTCAGCACCGGGTTGCTGAAGAAGGTACGTTCTTTAATTTCAACGTCCAGACGGGTCAGATCCTGATAAACAATGCGACCCGCGCCGAGGTTGACGTGGCCGACTTCGGAGTTCCCCATCTGGCGATCCGGCAGACCGACTTCAAGGCCTGACGCATCAATCAGGGTGTGCGGACGTTTTGCCCACAGCTGGTCCATTACCGGGGTCTTTGCGTTGAAAATAGCGTTATCCTGCTGGTCTTCGCGGTAGCCGTAGCCATCCAGAATCACCAGTACCATAGGTTTTTTAGAAACCGACATTGCGACACCCTCTTGCTCAGAAGACAAAAAAATTTTGCGTAATTTTACTACAGCTGAATCGATAAAATAGCCGCAGAAGATCAAAGAAAGCGGCTGCCTGTGGGGCTGATTTACGGGTGTTTCTTTCTTTTTTTCGTAACACTCCGCAGAAAATGCATTCCATCGCGCTCGCTGGCTGTATTTGCCACACTGCGCAGGTATACTCCTTTCCTGGTTTTTTAATCACTAAGTCGGGAGCTGTTACCCCAGATGCAAGAAATTATGCAATTTATTAGCCGCAACTCCATACTGTGTATCGCCTGGATTGCGTTATTCGGGGCTGTATTATTCACTACTTTCAAAGGCCTGGCGTCGAAAGTAAAAGTGATTTCTCGCGGCGAAGCCACACGCCTGATCAACAAAGAAGAGGCTGTCGTTGTGGATTTGCGTCAGCGTGATGATTTCCGAAAAGGGCACATTGCAGGCTCAGTTAATTTGCTGCCAAACGAGATCAAAGCCAATAATGTAGGTGAGCTTGAGAAACACAAAAGCGCGCCAATTATCGTTGTTGACGGTAGTGGCATGCAGGCGCAGGCGCCGGCAAATGAGCTGGTGAAAGCGGGCTTCGAGAAAGTCTTTGTGCTGAAAGATGGCATCTCTGGCTGGATCGGTGAGAATCTGCCACTGGTTCGCGGTAAATAATTGCTCCGGCGAGCTGCGGCTCGCAGGGGAGATCAGGAGACTAAAGTCATGGCCAATATTGAGATCTACACGAAAGCAACCTGCCCGTTCTGCCATCGCGCAAAAGCGCTGCTGAGCAGCAAAGGCGTCGCTTTTGCTGAGCTGCCTATCGATGGCGACATGGTAAAACGTGAAGAGATGATTCAACGTAGTGGCCGTACAACGGTTCCGCAGATTTTTATTGATGCACAGCACATTGGCGGCTGTGACGATTTATATGCGCTGGATGCGCGTGGCGGGCTGGATCCGCTTTTACGTTAATGCTTTTAAAGCACTACAACACTTAAGGGTTATTCACTCATGTCTGAACAAAACAACACCGAAATGACTTTCCAGATTCAGCGTATTTATACGAAAGATATCTCTTTCGAAGCGCCGAATGCACCGCACGTCTTCCAGAAAGAGTGGCAGCCGGAAGTGAAACTGGATCTCGACACAGCCTCCACGCAGCTGGCTGAAGGCGTTTATGAAGTCGTATTGCGCGTTACTGTCACGGCTTCTCTTGGTGAAGAAACCGGCTTCCTGTGCGAAGTGCAGCAGGGCGGTATCTTCTCTATCGACGGTATCGAAGGAACGCAGATGGCGCATTGCCTGGGTGCATACTGCCCGAACATTCTGTTCCCGTATGCCCGTGAATGCATCACCAGCCTGGTATCCCGCGGTACATTCCCGCAACTGAACCTTGCGCCGGTTAACTTTGATGCGCTGTTCATGAACTACCTGCAACAGCAGACTGGCGAAGGTGCTGAACAACATCAGGATGCCTGATGAACGCACTTAATGCTGCAATGACTGTGATCGGTGCCGGCTCTTACGGCACCGCTCTTGCTATCACGCTGGCAAGAAATGGCCACCAGGTTGTGCTGTGGGGTCATGACCCGAAACATATCGCGACCCTGCAACACGATCGTTGCAATGCCGCATTTCTTCCCGATGTGCCTTTTCCTGATTCGCTGCAATTAGAAAGCGACCTTGCGCGTGCGCTGGCCGCCAGCCGCAATATTCTGGTGGTCGTACCCAGCCATGTGTTTGGCGATGTACTGTCACAGATAAAGCCGCTGATGCGCGATGATGCACGCATTGTGTGGGCAACGAAAGGTCTGGAAGCGGAAACCGGACGACTGCTACAGGACGTGGCGCGTGAAGTTTTAGGTTCGGCGATCCCGCTGGCGGTAATCTCCGGTCCGACATTTGCCAAAGAACTGGCGGCAGGTTTGCCGACGGCTATCTCGCTGGCTTCTACCGATCCGCAATTTTCTGAAGATCTTCAGCAACTTCTCCACTGCGGCAAAAGCTTCCGTGTTTACAGCAACCCGGATTTCATCGGCGTGCAGCTTGGCGGCGCGGTGAAAAACGTGATTGCGATCGGCGCGGGAATGTCTGATGGCATTGGTTTTGGCGCGAATGCTCGTACGGCGCTGATTACTCGCGGTCTGACGGAAATGTCGCGTCTTGGCGCGGCGCTGGGGGCCGATCCGTCCACCTTTATGGGCATGGCGGGTTTAGGCGATCTGGTGCTGACCTGTACCGACAACCAGTCGCGCAACCGTCGCTTCGGCATGATGCTTGGCCAGGGAATGGATGTGCAAAGCGCACAGGACAAAATTGGCCAGGTGGTGGAAGGTTATCGCAATACCAAAGAAGTTCGCGCTCTGGCGCACCGGTTTGGCGTTGAAATGCCAATAACCGAGGAAATTTATCAGGTATTGTATTGCGGAAAGAATGCACGCGAGGCAGCATTGACACTATTGGGTCGTGCTCGCAAAGACGAACGCAGCAATCACTAAATACACTTCTTCTTGTTGCCTCTTTGTTGGCTAAGCCTGTGTCCCCGGTGGCTTGTATAAGTACCAGGGCGCACGGGCTTACTGCTTTGACGCATCCTGAATACTTTTGTTTATTGAAACGCAGATATTCCTGGAGTAAGCAATGCCGTGTGAAGAACTGGATCTGGTCTGGAATAATATCAAAGCCGAAGCCCGGGCGCTGGCGGAGTGTGAGCCGATGCTTGCCAGTTTTTATCATGCAACGCTACTCAAGCACGAGAATCTGGGCAGCGCCCTGAGTTATATGCTGGCGAACAAACTGGCTTCGCCGATTATGCCTGCGATTGCCATCCGTGAAGTTGTGGAAGAAGCCTACGCTGCCGACCCGGAAATGATCGCCTCCGCCGCCTGCGATATTCAGGCCGTGCGCACGCGCGACCCGGCGGTGGATAAATACTCCACGCCGCTGCTCTATCTGAAAGGTTTTCACGCCTTACAGGCCTATCGCATTGGTCATTGGCTGTGGTCACAGGGCCGTCAGGCGCTGGCAATTTTCCTGCAAAATCAGGTGTCGGTGAGCTTCCAGGTGGATATTCACCCGGCGGCGAAAATCGGTCGTGGCATTATGCTCGATCACGCCACCGGTATTGTGGTTGGTGAAACCGCCGTCATTGAAGACGACGTCTCGATTCTCCAGTCGGTTACTCTCGGCGGTACCGGGAAAACCAGCGGCGATCGCCATCCGAAGATCCGCGAAGGGGTGATGATTGGTGCCGGAGCGAAAATTCTCGGTAATATTGAAGTCGGACGCGGCGCGAAAATCGGTGCCGGTTCGGTGGTGCTACAACCCGTGCCGCCGCACACCACTGCGGCCGGGGTTCCGGCGCGCATCGTTGGCAAACCCGAAAGCGATAAACCGTCGATGGATATGGATCAGCATTTTAATGGGATCAACCACGGGTTCGAGTACGGCGACGGCATCTAATTTTCCGGCTATTTTACTCGCCAGTTTGAACCAGGGCAGTGCTCAAAATCCTCACGTACATTGTGTACGCTCCGATTTTTCCGCGCTGTCCGTGTTCTGTCTGCCCTCGCCAATAACGCCAGAAAAATTGACGCGTTAACACCAACTTCCAGGTCGGATAAGGCATTGCCGCTATCCGACAATCCGTTAACTCCGCAGCACCGCGCCGGGATAGCCCAGCTGGCGCCAGGCTTCATACACCACCACGGATACGGCATTTGACAGGTTCATGCTGCGGCTGTCCGGCATCATCGGAATACGGATTTTTTGCTGTGGCGGCAGCGCATCAAGGATCGTGGCGGGCAGGCCGCGCGTTTCCGGGCCAAACATCAGATAATCCCCGTCCTGAAAACTAACCGCGCTGTGTGCAGGGGTACCTTTAGTGGTGAGCGCAAACAGGCGCTGCGGCTGCTGAGCTTCGACAAACGCAGCGTAATCCGCGTGGCGCTTCACTGCAGCGAACTCATGATAATCCAGCCCCGCGCGGCGCAGACGTTTATCGTCCCAGGTAAAACCCATCGGTTCGATAATGTGCAGGCTGAAACCGGTATTGGCGCACAGGCGAATAATGTTCCCGGTATTGGGTGGGATTTCTGGTTCAAATAATACGATGTTTAACATACTGCCCCCTTAATAGCGGGGGCAGGATAGCACTCTCTAAGCCGCATCGCCATGCGTCAGCGGTGCCAGCGCGGCGGGTAGCTGGTGGAGCGTTTGTACCAGCGATTCTTTGCTGATTTCGCGAATCGATTTCGCGCCGGTCAGCGTCATTGCCACTTTCATTTCTTTCTCGATCAGATCCAGCAAGTTCGCCACGCCCTTGCGACCATGCGTTGCCAGCGCATACAGATACGCGCGGCCCAGCAGCACGGAATCGGCACCGAGCGCAATCATACGCACCACATCAAGACCGTTGCGAATACCGCTGTCAGCCAGAATGGTGATATCGCCTTTTACCGCATCGGCAATCGCTGGTAATGCACGGGCGGAAGAGAGCACGCCATCCAGCTGGCGGCCACCGTGGTTGGAAACCACAATGCCATCAGCGCCGAAACGCACCGCATCGCGGGCATCTTCCGGATCGAGGATCCCTTTGATCACCATCGGGCCGTCCCAGAATTCGCGGATCCACTCCAGGTCTTTCCAGGAAATGGAGGGATCGAAATTCTTCGCCAGCCAGCCAATATAGTCTTCCAGCCCGGTCGGTTTGCCGAGATAGGCGGAAATATTACCCAAATCATGCGGACGGCCATTTACCCCCACATCCCACGCCCATTGTGGATGCAATACCGATTGCACATAACGGCGCAGGGCGGCATTGGGGCCGCTCATTCCGGAATGGGCATCGCGGTAGCGCGCGCCCGGCGTCGGCATATCCACGGTGAAGACCAGCGTCGAGCAGCCTGCGGCTTTTGCCCGTTCCAGCGCGTTACGCATAAAACCGCGATCGCGCAGCACATAGAGCTGGAACCACATCGGGCGTTTGATGGTTGGTGCCACTTCTTCAATCGGGCACACCGAAACGGTGGAGAGTGTGAATGGAATGCCTTTCGCATCGGCAGCGCCTGCGGCCTGCACTTCGCCACGACGGGCATACATACCGCACAGCCCGACCGGTCCCAGCGCCACCGGCATACTGAGCTTCTCATTGAATAGCGTGGTGTCGAGGCTGAGCGTGGACATATCCTTCAACACCCGCTGGCGCAGCGCCACCTGTGACAAATCTTCCACGTTGCGGCGCAGGGTATATTCGGCATACGCGCCACCGTCGATATAGTGAAACAGGAACGGCGGCAAAATGCGTTTTGCCGCTGCGCGATAGTCGCTGGCTGCGGAAATAATCATGCTTTTTTCTCCCTTGAATGCGAATTCTGCTCGTCGGGCAGGCGGGTGATGCGCGCCTGGCGGGCCTGATCTTCATCAAATTGTCGAATAGTGGTATGCACAAAACCGAGGTGCGCCATCATCGCCTGACGCGCGCCATCAGCATCGCCCGCGAAAATGGCGTCCATCACCGCGCGGTGCTGTTCGGTCAGACGGGCAAAAACGGGCGGCACGAGATACATGCGCTGGCGGCTCTGTTTTACCGAGGATTGCAGCAGGTCGAAGAAGCCGCGCATCGTTTGCAGCAGCACCACATTATGCGAGGCTTCTGCAATGGCGAGATGGAAACGCACATCCGCCTGCGACGCGAGATCGGGGTCATCCGACTGCGAGGCGTCAAAGCACAGGGCAATCTTCTCTTTATCCGCTTCGGTGGCGCGCATGGCGGCATGCCATGCGGTGCTGGCTTCAATGGCGTGACGGGCTTCGAGGATATCAAAGCTGTAATCGGGGTCATCGCTGAGCAGCGTTTTCAGCGGCTGAACAATATTCTGTTCTGACCAGGTTTCGTGCTGCCAACGTACAAAAGTACCGCCGCCGCGACGGCTCAGCAGCACGCCTTCGCTGACCAGTTTCGCAAGGGCTTCACGCAACGAATTGCGCGAAACCCCAAGCTGTACGGCCAGCTGGCGTTCGGCGGGCAGTTTCATGCCCGCTTCCAGTTGTTGTTCAGCAATCAGCGCCCGAACGCGGTCTGCAACCTCGTCAGCCAGGCGTCGGGGTAAAACCGTCATGGGATCATCCCGGTCAGTACATAAGCCTGAAGTGTGGTGATCACACCCACCATGCAGGTGAAAATCAGACTGTGTTTAACGGTAAAGCGGAACAGGTCTGACTCTTTGCCAACCAGTCCGACCGCCGCACAAGCAATGGCGATCGACTGTGGCGAGATCATTTTGCCGGTGACGCCGCCGGTGGTGTTGGCTGCGACCATCAGCACATCCGAGACGCCGATCTGCTGAGCGGCGGTCGCTTGCAGCGCGGCAAACAGCGCATTCGATGACGTGTCGGAACCGGTGAGAAATACCCCCAGCCAGCCGAGGAATGGCGAGAAGAAGGTGAAGGCGCTGCCGGTATGTGCCAGCGCGAGTGCCAGCGTCGACGACAGCCCGGAATAGTTCGAGATAAAGGCGAAGGCCAGTACCATACCGATCGAGTAAATCGGCAGCGCCAGATCTTTCAGCGTACTGACGAAGGTGCTGACCGCCTCTTTTGGCTTCATGCGCAGCCAGACAATTGACAGGATCGCCGCGAACAGAATGGCGGTGCCGGTGGCAGAGAACCAGTCGAATTTATACACCGCGGCATACGGCGTGGCGGCACTGACAACCGGCGGCATGCGGGCAACCAGCTTGTCGAGATGCGGCACGGAAATATTGAATACCCAGTCATACAGCGCGCCGCCTGGTGCAAACAGCGCTTTGAACGGCGGCACGCTCCACAGCGTGACGGTTGCTGTCAGGAACAGGAACGGCGACCAGGCGCGCAGAACCTGCCCGGCACTGTAGTGCGTGCGTTTTAAATCGAGATCAACCTGCGCCGCACCCATGTCGCCAAAGCGGAAGATGCGCACCGGCCGCCAGCGTTTCAGGAACAGCGTCAGGCACACCAGCGAAACCAGCGACGAAATGATATCCGGCAGTTCCGGGCCGATAAAGTTGGAGCTCAGATATTGGGCAACAGCAAATGAGCCGCCCGCCACCAGCACCGCAGGCCAGGTCTCTTTCACGCCGCGCCAGCCATCCATAATCGCCATGATCCAGAACAGCACGATAATGGTCAGGAACGGCAACTGGCGGCCTACCATCTGGCCAATCTCAAAGCTCTCCAGCCCGGTGACCTGGCCTGCGACCAGAATCGGAATACCCATCGCGCCAAACGCCACGGGCGCAGTATTCACAATCAGGCATAAACCGGCGGCATACAGTGGATTAAAGCCCAGCCCGACCAGCAATGCGGCGGTGATTGCCACCGGCGCGCCGAACCCGGCCGCCCCTTCGAGAAACGCGCCAAACGAGAAGCCAACAATTAACATTTGCAGGCGCTGGTCGGGCGTAATCGAGAGGATTGATGAGCGGATAATGTCGAACTGCCCGGTTTTCACCGAGATCTTGTAGACAAATACTGCCGCCACGATGATCCACGCAATCGGCCACAGGCCATAGAAGAAGCCGTAAACCACCGAGGCAAGGGCGTGATCCACGGGCATATGGTAAAACAGCAGCGCCACCGCAAGGGCGATGGCGACCGTCCAGCTCGCGGCCACATAGCCTTTGAGCTTGAGTTTTATCAGAGCAAAAAAGAAAAACAGGATCGGTAGCGATGCGATCAGACTTGATAGCCAGAGGTTCCCGGCCGGGTCGTAATTCTGTTGCCAGAGGCTCATGCAGGTGTCTCCCGAGAACCACAACAAAGCCGGTACGCGGTAAGTCTGTGCTTAACGCTGCGTCACAAGTTTTGTAAAAGTGGTCCTGCCAATGCGATGGTGTAGGGTTGGTGATAACGAATGGTTATCCAAATGTTGCATTTGGGCAATGGCTATGTGACGGGATTTGATGGAACTGTGAAGCAGGGAGAGAATCAAAGTGAAATTGGTAGGGCCAATTCAGATCGCCCCCCGCGCTCAGCACGCGACAAGGGCGATACCGATTAGAATTCGCTTTTGGCAAAGCCAGTCATCACGTCGAGACCCATTTCGCGGCCCAGCGCCGTCATCGGGTGCACAACCACCAGCCCACGAACGCTTTTTTTCAGCTTACCGAGATCGGCCTGCTCTTTTTTGCTGATGGCGCGGCTGAACGGCATTTTCAGTAGCTTTTGCGCTTCTTTGCTCAGCTTCTGATTGTGCTGCTCGCGCAGGCGGGCAATTTCCGTCTCCAGCGTGGATTTCTCTTTTTCCAGTTCGGCGTATTTTTCTGCCGCATCGACTAAAGAGAGGTCAGCCTGCTGGTGGTGAATTGCATCGAGGCGGTCGCTCAGGCGCTTGATTTCGTTCTTTTCAACGTCTTTCATGGTGCTCAGTTTTGTTGGGGGAAAATGCAAGGATACAACATTTGCGGCGGCGCTTACTTATGGAATGCCTTTTTTAAGCTGATGCGGGAGATGAGCTCAGTCAATGAAAGCACCATGGTGGAGCGCACCACTTGCTGGTAGCGCTGCTTCTGCATGGCGAACAGATCGGCATCGCTGGTATCAAATTGCGGGGTTGGCGGCAGGGCGGCCACGCAATGCAGTTCGCCGAACGGACCGAGAATTTCATCGTCGGTAAAGGCGTATTCCGTACCGTCGTGATTCAGCTCTTCACGCAGCGCCATCAGGAGCTCCGCGTCTTCATACTCCGCACGGGAAATCACGCCCAGGCCGTAAATCAGCTTCAGCCGCACGGATAAATTGCCCAGCGGTCCATCTCCGTCAAGCAGCGGCTCTACAGCATATTTCACCGCGTAGTCATCTTTGCGAAATACCTGCAACACCAGAATATTGATGGCTTCATTGAGCAGTTCAACGGCAGCAATCAAAAAGCTTCGTACGGTTTTGCCCGCATTCAGACGCTCGAGTACACGGTTTTCGAAAGCCTGCGTTTGTTCCATTATTGCCTGCATATCTGACAATTTCGTTAACTGGCGCGGGGATTCCCGCGCCAAAACCGGCATCATGCCTTTGCGTTATATGCGTCGATGGCTTCGGTAACGACCGGGCTGTTAGCATCCAGGCCAGAAATTTGCGCCAGCGCAGCCTGCGGGCCTTTCTCTTCGATAAGCTGGGCCAGCTCTTGCGCCTGCGGATCCTGCTCGCTGCGGTAGTGCATTGCAGCGGCGATACCTTTCACCAGGTTTGCGTGCGGCAGGTTGTACTCCAGCGTACCGAGCAGCGGTTTAATCAGACGGTCGCCGGCGCTCAGTTTACGCAGCGGCTGACGGCCAACGCGTTCCACATCGTCTTTCAGCCACGGGTTTTCAAAACGACCGAGGATTTTCTGAATGTACGCAGCGTGCTTTTCGGGATCGAAGCCATAACGCTTGATCAGTACCGCGCCGCTCTCTTCCATTGCGCCTTTCACTACGGCGCGGATAGCGTCGTCGAGGATGGCATCGCGAATGGTCTGATGGCCGGTCTGTTTTCCAAGGTACGCGGTTATAGCATGCCCGGTATTCAGCGTGAAGAGCTTGCGCTCAACAAATGCCATCAGGTTATCGGTTAACTCCATGCCTGGAATGGCTGGCAGCGCGCCTTTGAACTGGGTTTTATCAACAATCCACTCGCTGAAGGTTTCCACTGTCACTTCCAGCGGATCGTTGGTGGCGGATTCCGCTGGCGGAACGATGCGGTCAACGGCCGAGTCGACAAAGCCGACATGCTCTTCCACCCACGCTTTATCGGCATCGGCCAGTGCGGCGATCACATGGCCTTTCAGTTGGGTGGTGCCGCGTACCATGTTTTCACAGGCAATGATATTCAGCGGCGTGTTGATGCCCTGCGCTTTGCGCTTCGCCAGACCTTTGGCAATCGCCGGGGCGATACGCTCCAGAACAACCGGTCCCACGGCAGTGGTAACCAGGTCGACGTGCGCTATCAGGTCAATCACTTCATCACCGATGCTGCTGACAGCGTTGACGCCGGAAACGGTATCAATCTGCTGTTTTTCTCCCACAACGTGAACCTGATAGCTATGACGGGCATTCAGGGCGTCGAGCACCACCTGATTCACATCGGCGAATGTCAGTTCAATCCCCGCGTCGGCAAGCAGTTTGCCGATGAAGCCACGTCCGATATTACCTGCGCCAAAATGTAATGCTTTCATAGAATTAACCTTCATAAATGTTTTACCCGAGAGGGCCTGGGTGAAGGAACATATACCGTTCTCCTCACCCTGACCCTCTCCCCGAAGGGAGAGGACAAAAGCCCGGTAAGCATTTTGCTACCGGGCTTTGGGGATTACTTGTTCAGCAACGCCAGCACTTCTTCAACGCTGGAAGTCTGAGCCAGACGTTCAATGACCGTCTCATCGTCCAGTGCGTTCGTCAGGCTGGTGATCACTTGGATATGCTCGTTGTTACGTGCGGCGATACCGATGACCAGACGGGCGATATCATCTTCTTCTTCGCCGAAACGTACACCTTGCGGATACTGGCAGAACACCACGCCGGTTTTCAGTACGCGGTCTTTGGCTTCCACCGTACCGTGCGGAACGGCGATCGACTCACCCAGATAGGTCGGGGTTAGTTTTTCACGATCCAGCATTGCTTGCACGTATTCCGGCTCAACATAGCCGCCTTTCACCAGTTGCTCACCGGCAAAACGAATCGCTTCTTCTTTGGTGCTCGCGCTGAGACCAAGGAAGATATTCTCTGCGCCCAGCCTGAACAGATTGCTGTTGGTCTCATCAAAGCTGTCTTTCAGGCTGGTCGTCACCTTTGCTTCGTTGTCCGTGTGGCGCTGCGCGGCGACCAGACGTTCAGTCAGGCTGGTGTACAGGCCGCTGTCCAGGAAGTTGGTCAGCGAAATATGCTGCGCCTGCGGTACCTGACGCATTGCACGCTCGGTCAGATCGCGGTGCGTGATCACCAGGTCGACATCCGGCGGCAGGCTGTTAATCGCGCTGTTGGTCACTGAGATGTTGGTCAGGCCAGCATCCTGCACTTTCTTACGCAGTACGCCTGCGCCCATGGCGCTGGAACCCATACCGGCATCACAGGCCACGATGATTTTACGTACGTGGCTCAGGTCGTTGGTGACATCGCCAGCCGACAGCGGATTTGCACCTTTGGACTCGGCTTTCATGTCCTGTACGCGACGGGTAGCGGCTTCGATATCTTCATCTTCTTCTTTCACTTTGCTGGTTTTCAGCAGGATAGAAGAGATAACGAAGGAGACGACCAGCGCAGCCAGAATTGCCGTGATGTTAGCGAAGTAGGCACCTTTCGGCGTCATCGCCAGCACTGCCAGGATGGAACCCGGAGAAGCCGGAGAAACCAGACCGCCGTTCAGCACGCTCAGCGTAAACACGCCAGTCATACCGCCGAGGATCACCGCCAGCAGCAGACGCGGGTTCATCAGCACATACGGGAAGTAAATTTCGTGGATACCACCCAGGAAGTGGATGATTGCCGCGCCGCCCGCAGACTGTTTCGCGCTGCCGCGACCGAAGAACATATATGCCATCAGCACGCCCATACCCGGACCCGGGTTTGCTTCAATCAGGAAGAAGATGGACTTGCCGAGTTCGTGAGACTGCTGAATACCCAGCGGCGAGAAGATACCGTGGTTGATGGCGTTGTTGAGGAACAGGATTTTCGCCGGTTCAACAAAGATGGACGCCAGCGGCAGCATGTCATGCACAACCATGAAGTTAACGCCCGCAGCCAACGCTTTGGACAGCACTTCAACGGCCGGGCCGATGCCCAGGAACGCCAGAATGGCGAGGATCATACCGATGATGCCAGCGGAGAAGTTATTCACCAGCATTTCGAAACCGGATTTGATCTTGCCGTCTACAGCGGCGTCAAATTTCTTGATGCAGTAGCCGCCCAGCGGGCCGGCAATCATCGCGCCGAGGAACATCGGCATATCCGCACCGACGATAACCCCCATTGTGGTGATAGCACCCACCACGCCGCCGCGATCGCCGCCAACCAGACGACCACCGGTGAAACCGATGAGCAGCGGCAGCAAATACGTAATCATGGGGCCGACGAGTTTCGCCAGCGTCTCGTTTGGTAACCACCCTGTAGGAATAAACAATGCGGTAATGATACCCCACGCGATAAACGCGCCGATGTTGGGCATCACCATATTGCTGAGAAAGCGACCAAAGCTTTGCACCTTGATCTTGATATCGGATGACATAAAACACCCCTTCTTATGTTTACTATCGCACAGGCCGGAAGCCCGAGGTTTTGTTGTTAACGTGGCGGCAGAGGTAGCCGGACCTGGGTTATCTGTGAGGCGAAATCTCGCACCGAATTGCGTAACTGTCCAGACGATGGCCTTTAACGTGATGTTGATCACACTAATGAGGGGGATACCCTGCCACTTAGAGTGATGTTCATCACAAAAAATCAGTGTAAAAAAAGAACAAAGGATAAAAACTGAACGATTAAGGGGGGTAAATGTGATCCTGTTCACAATTGATGGGCGCGACTTTGTTATTTATTTGTGACCTAAATCACAAGATATTTTTGTCAGGAGTTTTCCGAGTGTGATCGCCAGCAAACTGTATTTTTTACACTCAGGACAACCTGTAACTTCCTTTCACGTCGTCTGGCGAGGCTTAATCTAGTATCGGAAGTTTTCACATTGATGAAACAATTTACGACGACTAGTACATAATTAGGTTTTTGTTGGCAAAAAAGGACCCAAAAATGAAACTTATCGGCAGCTACACCAGCCCTTTTGTCCGCAAAATCTCCGTGATGCTGCTGGAAAAGGGGATCACCTTTGAATTTATCAACGAGCAGCCTTACAACGCGGTCAACGGCGTGGCGCAATACAACCCGCTCGGTAAGGTCCCCGCGCTGATTACGGATGAGGGTGAAGTCTGGTTCGACTCGCCGATCATCGCGCAATACATTGAGTTACTGGCTATCGCACCGGCGTTATTGCCGACGGAGCCTGTGGCTGCGCTAAAAATTCGCCAGCTGGAAGCGCTGGCCGACGGCATTATGGATGCTGCGCTGGTCTCGGTGCGTGAACTGGCGCGCCCGGTTGAGCAGCAATCGCAAAGCGAGCTGCTGCGCCAGCGGGAGAAAGTTTCGCAGGGCCTGGATACGCTGGAACGCTACCTGCAAGAGGGAACGCTCAGCGTGGATACGCTGAACCTGGCGACCATTGCCATCGCCTGCGCGATTGGTTATCTCAACTTCCGCCATGTCTCGCCGGGCTGGTGCGTGAATCGCCCGCTGCTGGTGAAGCTGGTCGAGAACCTCTTCCAGCGTGAGAGTTTCGCCCGTACGGAGCCGCCAAGGGCCTGATAAGCATGGTGTCGGCCTGAGCAAAGTCGCTGTACAATCCCCTCACGTCAATCCCCCTGACGGGAGGGGGCAACTCATAGCCAGGCCTTTTCATGACAACTCTTTACAGCCAGATCCCATCGACCGATCGCCTGTTACGTGACGAGGCGTTCGCCACTTTATTAGCGCTTTTCGGCCATAGCCGCGTAACGCAGATGCTGCACCAGCTACAGGATGAAGCGCGTGAGCAAATCCGTCAGCAGCAGACATTACCCGACTGGTGCGATGCCTGGGCCAGTGAAACGCAAAAGCGGCTGGAACAGAGCAACGCCAGGGCGCTGCGCCCGGTGTTTAATCTGAGCGGCACCGTGCTGCATACCAACTTAGGCCGCGCGGTGCAGCCGCAGGCAGCGGTCGATGCCGTTGCGGCGGTAATGGGTTCTGCGGTGACGCTGGAATACGATCTCGACGGCGCCGGGCGGGGGCATCGCGATCGCGCGCTGGCGGATTTACTCTGCCAGCTAACCGGCGCGGAAGACGCCTGCATCGTCAATAACAACGCTGCTGCCGTGTTGCTGATGCTGGCAGCCACGGCGGCGGGGCGTGAAGTGGTGGTGTCGCGCGGCGAGCTGGTGGAGATTGGCGGCGCGTTCCGCATTCCGGACGTGATGCGCCAGGCGGGCTGCGTGCTGCATGAAGTGGGAACCACTAACCGCACGCATGCTAAAGATTACCGCCAGGCGATCAACGACAACACGGCGCTGCTGATGAAGGTGCATACCAGCAATTATCATATTGACGGTTTTACCGCTGCGGTGGACGAAGCGGAGCTGGTGACCCTTGCCGAAGCGGCTGGTCTGCCGGTGATTGTCGATCTGGGTAGCGGCTCGCTGGTGGATTTAACCTGTTACGGCCTGCCAAAAGAGCCGATGCCGCAGGCGCTGATTGCCGCAGGCGTCAGCCTGGTGAGCTTCTCCGGTGATAAGCTGCTCGGCGGCCCGCAGGCGGGGATTATCGTCGGTAAAAAAGCGCTGATTGCGCAGTTGCAGCAGCACCCGCTGAAACGGGCGCTGCGGGCGGACAAAATGACGCTGGCGGCGCTGGAAGCTACGCTGCGTCTCTATCTGCACCCGGAAAAGTTACCGCAGAGCCTGCCGACGCTACGTTATCTGACGCGCCCGGAGCCGGAGATCCGCGAGCAGGCGTTGCGGCTGTGCGCGGCGCTGAATGCGCGATATAGCGAGTTCGACCTGCGTGTCGAAGCCTGTTTGTCACAGATTGGCAGCGGCTCTTTGCCGGTCGATCGCCTGCCTGGCGCAGCCGTGACCTTTACGCCGCGTGACGGCAGCGGGCGTCGGCTGGAAGCGCTGGCGGCGCAGTGGCGGGCGTTGCCGCAGCCGGTGATTGGCCGCATTTACGATGGTCGCTTGTGGCTGGACTGCCGCTGTCTTGATGATGAATCCCGCTTGCTGGAGATGTTGCTGAAATGATTATTGCCACTGCCGGGCATGTTGACCACGGCAAAACAACTCTGATCGAGGCGCTGACCGGCGTGAATGCCGATCGTTTGCCGGAAGAGAAAAAACGCGGCATGACTATCGATCTGGGCTACGCCTACTGGCCGCAGCCGGACGGGCGCGTACCGGGGTTTATTGATGTGCCGGGGCACGAAAAATTCCTCTCGAACATGCTGGCGGGCGTCGGCGGCATCGATCATGCGCTGCTGGTGGTTGCCTGCGATGATGGCGTGATGGCGCAGACTCGCGAGCATCTGGCCATTTTGCAGCTCACCGGTAACCCGGCGCTGACCGTGGCGCTAACGAAGGCCGATCGCGTGGATGGCGCACGAATTGAGCAGGTGCGCGCAGAAGTACAAGAAACGCTGAAAGCCTTTGGTTATCCGCAGGCAACCCTGTTTGTCACTGCCGCAACAGAGATGCGTGGCATCGCTGAATTACGTGCGCATCTGTTGCAGTTGCCGGAGTGCGCGCACCCGGAAAATCAACGTTTTCGTCTTGCGCTGGATCGCGCGTTTACCGTCAAAGGTGCCGGGCTGGTAGTGACCGGTACGGCGCTCTCTGGCGATGTGCGCGTGGGCGATACGTTGTGGCTGACCGGAGTGAATAAACCGATGCGCGTGCGCGGCCTGCATGCGCAGAATCAGCCAGTTGATCATGCTCATGCCGGGCAGCGTATTGCGCTCAATATTGCCGGGGACGCGGAAAAAGAGGCGCTCAGCCGCGGTGACTGGTTGCTGTCACAGCAACCGCCGGAGCCAACGGAGCGGGTGATTGTCGCGCTGCAAACGCACACGCCGCTGACCCAGTGGCAGCCGGTGCATATCCACCATGCCGCCAGCCATGTTACCGGCCGCGTTTCGCTGCTGGAAAACGGTCTCGCCGAGCTGGTACTGGATATGCCGCTGTGGCTGGCCGATAACGATCGGCTGGTGCTGCGTGATATCTCTGCGCGCAGTACGCTGGCCGGAGCGCGCGTGGTAACACTCAACTCACCGCGCCGCGGCAAACGTAAAACCGAGTATCTGCAATGGATCGCGGAGCTGGCGCAGGCGGGCGATGATGCGCAGGCGCTGCTGGCGCATTTATCGCGCGGCGCTGTTGATCTGACGGCGTTTGGCTGGGCGCGGCAGCTCAGCGCGCGCGGGCTGGAAGCGCTGCTGGATAACCCCGGTTTTATTCGCGCTGGTAATAACCTGTTGAATGCGCCGGTAGCGGCGCGCTGGCAGCGGAAGCTGCTGGAGACGTTGGCAATCTACCATGAGCAGCACCGCGAAGAGCCAGGCCCTGGGCGCGAGCGTCTGCGGCGCATGGCGTTGCCGATGGAAGATGAAGCGCTGGTGCTCACCCTTATCGAACGGATGCGCGAGGCGGGCGACATTCACAGCCATCATGGCTGGCTGCATCTGCCGGATCATAAAACTGGCTTCAGCGATGAACAGGAGCATCTGTGGCAAAAGGTGGCTCCGCTGTTTGGTGACGAACCATGGTGGGTGCGCGATCTGGCACGCGAAACCGCAAGCGACGAACAGGTGATGCGCGGCGTGCTGCGACAGGCGGCTCAGCAGGGGCTCATTACGGCGATCGTGAAAGATCGTTATTACCGTAACGATCGGATTGTCACTTTTGCCAGCATGACCCGCGATCTGGATCAGGCGCGCGGTTCCACCAGCGCCGCCGATTTCCGCGATACGCTGAACGTGGGACGCAAACTGGCGATTCAGATTCTGGAATATTTTGACCGCATTGGTTTTACCCGCCGACGCGGCAATGACCATATCCTGCGCGACAAAGCCCTTTTCCTGAAGGAATAAACCCCAGGCAGAGCGCCAGAAATGTTCATGCAAATGACAAATCTGGCGCCTTTCCCCTCTGCGATCAAAGCGCAGCAGCGACGCTTTCGGCACTCTTGGCTTTTTTAACGCCTGCTGGAGTGGAAAATGAACCGTTTTATTATCGCCGATTCGGCAAAATGCATTGGCTGTCGCACCTGCGAAGTGGCCTGCGTGGTGTCGCACCAGGATAATCAGGACTGCTCAACCCTCTCGGCCTCTACCTTTTCTGCCCGCATTCGGGTGGTTAAAACCGGTACATTTTCCACGGCAGTAACCTGCCATCACTGCGAAGATGCGCCCTGTGCAAATGTCTGCCCGGTTGGTGCGATTCATCGCGCCGACGGTGCGGTACGGGTGGAACAATCCCGCTGTATCGGCTGTAAAAGCTGCATGATCGCCTGCCCGTTTGGCGCGATGCAGGTGACGCGAATTGACGCGAGGGCGCAGGCGCTGAAGTGCGATCTGTGCCAGCACCGCGAAACCGGACCCGCCTGTGTGGAAGCCTGCCCGACCAGCGCTCTCAGCTGTGTGAACCCGTCGCAACTGCGCGAGTATCGTCTGCGAAGCCAGTTAGCGTAAGTCGTTAAAGTTCTACGTCAGCGTGTTGGCGCGCGTTCGCCAGGAGCGGGCTGCGGCACAATAAGCGTTTCATCACGCAATCCCTTTTCAATCAGTGCGCTGAACGGCGATGACAAGTATTGCTGTGAAGACGTGCCCCCTTGCGGGGGCACAAAAATTTTTACTGCTGGGTTGGTTTTTATCTGCCGCCGACGATACCACTCATACCGCTGAGAGGCTTCGAGGTGGTGCTTCCCCGGTGCTGGTGGAATTGCTGATAGTTGAGCCTGTATGACCGTATTCGGGGGGGATTGACGTTCGCCAGCAGCCCGGAGGCCTTGGCAGAAACACCGTCGTCGCCGCAATTGCGCTGAGGTGGCGAATGTTATTAGTTGCCATGCTGATACTCCGCTCAATTAACACGCCGGACGACGCATGAATTAAGTGTAAATCGCATTTATAGACCAGCAACGTTGGCGCATTAATATTTTGCAAAAAAATGAAAAATATGATTATTCCTAAAGTGCCAGTTTTTTCCTTTTGTATGTGATTTAAAATCAATTGGTTAGGTTTGTGACTTTAATTTAATTCATACTTAACAAAGATTTGCGTTTTTAGATTTTATTAAAAATAGATATATCCTTGACAATTATTTTGATTAACAGAAAGCAAGTTTAGTTTTTATTTATGGAATATATCCATGTAAAAACAAATCTCTGTTTAATTAAAATTAACCTTTGTGTGGTTATCTGGCAGGCATAAAAAAGCCATCCTGATGATGGCTTTTTTTAATTCTTTTCAGGCCTCGTTTTCTTGCCAGGCTTTTTCAACCTCTTCGGCGAGAATTTTTACCCCGGCTTCGATAAGCGCCAGTTCCGGCACATAGTTCATGCGCATGCACTGGTGCGTGTGCGGCCAGGGTTTATCCAGCCCCGGGAAGAAGTAATCGCCCGGCACCATCAGCACGCCGCGTTTTTTCAGGCGCTGATAAAGTAATTCGGTACTGATAGGCAGATCCTTGAACCACAGCCAGAGGAAAATCGCCCCTTCCGGTTTATGGATCAGACAGCGCTCTTCGGGCAGGTAGCGGCGCAGAACGGCGATGGTTTCCTGAACTCGCTGGTAATAGAACGGTTTGATCACGTTTTCAGAGAGGCGCAGCAGATCTTTGCGCTTAATCATCTCGCACATCATTGCCGGGCCGATGCCGCCAGGCGCAAGGCTGATGATGCCGTTCATATTGCGAATGGCGGAGATAATTTTGTCGTTGGCAATGATAATTCCGCAGCGGCTGCCTGGCAGGCCCAGCTTCGACAGGCTCATGCACAGGATGATATTCGGGTTCCACAGCGGACGCGCTTCGCTAAAGATGATGCCCGGGAAAGGCACGCCGTAAGCGTTATCGATCACCAGCGGAATGTTGTGCTGATTCGCCAGCACATCGAGTTTCATCAACTCTTCGTCGGTGATCACGTTGCCGGTAGGGTTGGTTGGCCGCGAGACGCAAATCATCCCGGTCTCTTCGCCGATATGCAGATGTTCGAAATCGACATGGTATTTAAACTGGCCATCAGGCAGCAGTTCAATATTGGGTCGCGCCGAAACAAACATCTCCTCTTCCAGCCCGGAATCCGCATAGCCGATGTACTCCGGCGCCAGCGGAAATAATACTTTTCTGGTACTTCCATCGGCACGACGGCCTGCAAACAGATTGAACAAGTAGAAAAACGCGCTCTGGCTGCCATTTGTCAGTGCAATATTCTGCGGTTCAATATCCCAACCCAGCTCTTCGCGCAGCATCGCGGCCAGCGCCGTCAGCAGCTCGGTTTTGCCTTGCGGACCGTCATAATTGCACAGCGCATCAATCGCTTTGCCGTTTTCTACCATCCCGGCAAGCAGGTTATGGAAGTAATCGGTCATGGCCGGGATTTGTGCCGGGTTACCGCCGCCGAGCATGATAGCGCCAGGGGTGCGTAAACCGTCGTTGAGATCCTCCATCAGGCGCGTAATGCCTGCATGGCGGGTAAATTTGTCGCCGAAAAGTGAAAATGTCATCGCTACTGCTCTGTCGGGCTACTGTTCAAAGTGGCTAACCATAACGCTCCGCAGAGCAGTGTGCAAATTGCCGCGTCGTGACGATTTTCGCTGTTTATACTAACTCTGTATTTTTTGTCAGCATAATATGCTGATATTTGCCTTATGGCTCAGCGCGTGGCCGCACCCGCCCAGACAACCATGACTTTGTCTTCTCCTTGCTCGCGTACGAACCCGTATCCTTGCGGCAATGTCAGCGTGGTTTGTTTTCCTGCGCCCAGTGCCGGATGGCGCGCGCGGAACTGGCCAAGCGTTTGCCAGTGGCGCACGCTTTGCGCGGCTTTGCCGTCAAGATCCTGCCAGTTCATGTCCGATCGCGTGCCTTGCAGCGGATCGGATCCCGTGGGGCCAAACGGACGGGCGGATTCATCACCGTAGAAGATCTGCACCGCGCCTGGCGCAAGCAATAACAGCTCTGCCGATTGCTGACCGCCTTCGCGGAACAGGCGGGTATCATGCGAGGAGAGATAACTCAGGGCGTTAAAGCTTTGCAGTTTGTCCGCCATTTGCTGCCAGACAGTATCCATATTCGCCAGGCACGGCACGGCGCTGGCGGCCTGCTCCTGATAATCAAAATTGATCATCGCGTCGAAACCGTGGTCGTAGTAAGCGCTGCGCATGACGCCGTGGCCCCAGGATTCGCCGGTCATCCAGAATGGCGCATCATCAATTTTCTTCTGCGGGTTGGCTTTTTTCCACTCGGCCAGCGCCTCTGTCGCCTGGGTTTTCAGTTGCTGCCAGGCCGCCAGCTCAACGTGTTTGGCAGTATCAACGCGAAAACCGTCGATACCATAATCACGCACCCACTGGCTGAGCCAGTGAGTCAGATAATCGCGCGGCGTGTAACCGGCAATCTCCCGCGCGTGGGTGTCCGGTTTATGTTGGTAGAAGACGGGCAAGCCGGATGGCGTGGTCGATTCTGTTTTCAGGTCAGGCAAGAACGCCAGCGACATGGTCAGATCGTCAAAGCCGGGGTTGTCATAATCGCCAATATCTGTGCGGATCCAGTTTTTGCCCCACCAGTTTTGCCACGCCGTTTTATCGCTGAAGTTGATGTAGTCATTGAAACTGTGCCAGGTCTGGCCAGCGGCGGGCTTCCAGTCTGTCCAGTGCTCGCCGAGGATTTTGCGCCGTTCATCCTCTTTCAGATAAAGCGCGCCAAACTGATACGTCTGCATATCCGCAAGTGTGGCGTAACCGGTGTGGTTCATCACCACGTCAAACAACACGCGGATGCCGCGTCGGTGCGCTTCATCTACCAGCGTGCGCAAATCCTCTTCGCGGCCCATATTGGCATCCAGGCGCGTCCAGTCTTGCGTGTAGTAGCCGTGGTAAGCGTAATGGGGAAAATCGCCTTTCGTGCCGCCGCCTACCCAGCCGTGGATCTGCTCCAGCGGTGAGCTTATCCATAACGCGTTCACGCCCAGTTGCTGCAAATAATCAAGTTTGCTGGTTAGCCCTTTCAGATCGCCGCCGTGGAAGGTGCCGATCTCCTGCATGCCATCTTTGTGTCGCCCGTAGCTGTTGTCGTTTGACGGGTCGCCATTCACATAACGGTCAGTTAAAACAAAATAAACGGTGGCGTTATGCCACTGGAAAGGCGCGGGACCATTGGTTTCCGCACGTTCTAACAGCAGCAACCCGTCACTCTCTGGCGCAGGCTGAAGGGTAATTTTGCCGTTGCGGACGGTGGTGATTTGCTGGCTGTAGAAATCGCGCACCTGGCTGCCTTCCGGGAACGTTGTGCCGACGTCTATCGTCAGTGGCTTATCGCTGCGCACCGGGCACTGGCGCGCCACGTTTGCGCGGGCGTCGGTATTCTCGCTTTTCACGCTCAGTAACAGAGTGGGCGTGCCGGAACGGGTATCGAGCTGCAACTGGTAATCGCCGTCGCGGAAAATGCGCCACTGCGGTGGGCTGCCTGTGCAGGGAACCAGGGATAACATCTGGTTGAGCTTCACCCCTTCAGCAGGCTGCCAGCATTGCTGCCCCTCCTGCAATGTGAGTGGATAAGCCCCTTTTTTCAGCGTCGCCTGGCTGCGCCACAGACCGGTGCCATCGTTGGTTAAGGCGGGAAAACGGCTGGCGGACCAGTCGGCGAAGGCGAAGCAGGGTATAAAAAGCAGTGAAAGCGCGGCGTGTTTCATCTGATGTCCCGTTAACGGCGGTTTCTTTCAGTTTGCCACGCCGAAAACAGGGCCGACTCATCCTGGGCGCGTTATCGCCAGGGAGGAGAGCAACGGGTGAGTGATAAGCCACACAGAACGTCACGGATTTGCGATAACCACCACATTTATCACTCTCTGTCCATTTTCTACACAATTTCCTGGTGACATGGTTTCGGAATTGGATTATTTCTGTACGTGCTCTTGTAAGCTATTTTTGGTATGATTTGAGATTCAGCTCTCAAATTTATGCAAAAAAGAAGGTGTTGGAATGTTCATATCCGACCAGGAGACCTAATGATATCGATACCCATGCGACGACCTGGGGCTACGATACTCATGTTTTTCACCCTTATATTTTCGGGTGGGGTGCTGGCAAAGACGCACACAGAAACAGCGAGTCACAAAGCCCACGTCACTAAGGCAAACGTAAAGAAGCAGGCAAGCAGTAAACAAGAGTATTCTCGCAATAGTGTAAATAGCAGTTCACTTCCTGATTTGCGAAAATACCCTTCCGGAACCCCAAGGAAAAAAGCGTTTCTCCGGACAGTAATGCCTTATATCACCAGTAAAAACTCAGCGATTACCGCCGAGCGTAACTGGCTGCAAAAGAAACAGTACGACAGCCAATGGTCGCCTGCTGAACGCACGCGCCTGAAGGATATTGCCAAACGCTACAAAGTGAGCTGGTCCGGGAATACGCGCCGTATCCCCTGGAACACGCTGCTGGAGCGCGTTGACATTATTCCTGACAGCATGGTCGCCACCATGGCGGCGGCGGAAAGCGGTTGGGGCACCTCCAAACTGGCGCGTACCAACAACAATCTGTTTGGTATGAAGTGTGCCAAAGGTGCCTGTAAAAATGGCCCGGGTAAGGTGAAAGGCTATTCCCACTTTGAATCCTTGCAGGAGTCGGTGGATGCCTACGTCACCAATCTGAACACGCATGCTGCTTATGCGTCGTTCCGTAAATCCCGCGCACAGTTACGCAAGGCCGATCAGGAAGTGACGGCTTCAAACATGATTCATAAGCTGAAGGGTTACTCGACCCGCGGTGCGAGTTACAACAACTATCTGTTTGCCATGTATCAGGACAATCAGCAGTTAATCGCCGCGCACATGTAACTGTTTTCGCTGCTAAAACGCCTTCCCTGTGGAAGGCGTTTTTCTTTGCGCGTTATATCAGCACTTCGCTGTAGCGGTCGCGGTAGTCTTTCGGCGTGCTGTCGTACTCTTTGCGGAAGACGGAATAGAAATATTGCAACGACGGGTAGCCGCACATTTGTGAAATCTCGTTGATCGAGAGTGACGTTGAAATCAGCAGGCTGCGCGCTTTTTCCAGTTTCTCCGCGTGGATCACCGCGTGGATAGTTTCCCCCACTTCCTCTTTAAAGCGCTTCTCCAGATTGGAACGTGAAATACCAACAGCATCCAGCACCTGATCGACCTTGATCCCCTTGCAGGCATGATTACGGATGTAGTGCATCGCCTGGATGACCGCCGGATCGTTCAGCGACCGGTAATCAGTCGAACGTCGTTCCACCACCCGCACCGGCGGCACCAGTAGTCGCTGAAGCGGCAGGGTTTCGCTATCCAGCAGACGATGCAGTAATTTTGCCGCCTGATAGCCCATCTGCCGCGTACCCTGCGCCACCGACGAGAGCGCGACGCGTGAGAGATAACGGGTCAGCTCTTCATTATCGATGCCAATGACGCACAACTTTTCCGGCACCGGAATATGCAGATGGTCGCACACTTGCAGCACGTGGCGGGCGCGGGCGTCGGTAACGGCAATGATGCCGGTTTGCGGCGGGAGCGTTTGTAGCCAGTCGGCGAGCCGGTTCTGTGCGTGCTGCCAGTTTTCTGGCGCGGTGGTCAGCCCCTGATAGACCACACCGCGGTATTTCTCCTGCGCGACAAGCCGGCAAAAAGCATATTCACGTTCAGCAGCCCAGCGTTTACCGCTGGAAACGGGCAGGCCGTAAAAAGCAAAACGGTGTACACCTTTCTCTTTCAAATGCAGGAATGCGCTCTCAACCAGCGCGTGATTGTCGGTGGCGATGTAATGGACCGCAGGGTAGCTTTCTGGCGTGTGATAGGAGCCGCCAACGCCGACGATCGGAACGTCAACATCGGCCAGTACCTGTTCTATTTCTGGGTCGTCGTAATCGGCAATAACACCGTCGCCAACCCACTCTTTAATGTTTTCAATGCGCGCGCGGAAATCTTCCTCGATAAAGATGTCCCACTCGGATTGCGACGCCTGCAAATACTCGCCGACGCCCTCGACAACCTGGCGGTCATAGGCTTTATTCGCATTAAATAACAGCGTGATGCGATGGCGTTTTTCAAACATGTCTCTATGATTCCTGGCTTTCGACCTGTTCTGATTATCATATTCAGGACACTGCCGGATAAAAAAGATCCGGCAGTGTGATCGCGCCTGTATTCACTCCTTTCAGGCCCGGCGTTTGGTCGCGGAATCCATCCACACCGCCAGCAGTAAAATCGCACCTTTGACGATGTATTGCCAGAAGGTGGGCACATCCATCATGCTCATGCCGTTATCCAGCGAAGCCATAATAAACGCCCCCATTACGGCACCCGCAACGCTACCGATCCCGCCTGCGAGGCTGGTGCCGCCAATGACACAAGCAGCAATGGCGTCCAGCTCGGCGATATTCCCGGCCGAAGGCGAACCCGCGCCGAGGCGTGAACTGAGGATTAACCCGGCGATAGCCACCATCAAACCATTGATGGCGAATACCGCCAGCTTGGTTCGCTCAACGTTGATACCGGAAAGCCGGGCAGCTTCCAGATTGCCGCCGATGGCGTAAATCCGGCGGCCAAACGCGGTTCGCGTAGCCATAAACATCCCGGCCAGCAGCAGAAATGCCAGCAGCAGCACGGGTGTAGGAACACCGCGATAATCATTGAGCAGCCAGATAGCACCCAGCACAATCACTGCGATAAGCGCCTGACGGCCAATCGCGCTGGTGGAAGCGGGTGTTGTGAGGCCGAGCGACTGGCGGCGCAACCGCCCGCGCCATTGCCAGAGCACAAACACCACCATCCCCAGAACGCCGACGCCGAAACCGACGCCGTCTGGCAGATAGCTCTGGCCGATTTGCGACATCGCCGCGCTGGTAGGAGAAACCGTGGTGCCGTTGGTGATGCCGATTAACACGCCGCGAAACGCCAGCATACCGGCGAGAGTGACGATGAATGACGGTACCTTGCGGTAGGCCACCCACCAGCCGTTCCATGCGCCCAGCAACAGGCCGAGCACCAGCGTTACTGCCACTGTGAGCGGCAGCGGCCAGCCAAGCCAGACATCAAAAATCGCCGCTGCGCCGCCGAGCAGGCCCATCATTGAGCCAACGGAAAGGTCAATTTCAGCGGAAATAATGACGAACACCATGCCGACCGCCAGAATGCCGGTGATGGCGGTCTGGCGTAGCAGGTTAGAAATATTGCGTGCGCTCAGATAAGCACCATCGGTCATACCGGTGAAAAACAGCATGATCACCACGATGGCCGCGATCATGACAAAGACCTGTAAGTTGAGGGATTTCAGACCGGAAAATACGCCCGGTGAGACCGTGGATAGCTTCATTTCAGACGGGTTGCTTTTCGACATGATGTTCGCTCCTCAGTGCCGCTTCCATGACCTGCTCCTGGGTCAGATTACGATTGATAAGATCGGCTTTCAGCTTGCCTTCATGCATCACCAGCACCCGGTCACTTAAGCCCAGCACTTCGGGCAGCTCGGATGAGATAACGATGACGGCAATCCCTTGCTGCACCAGTTGGTTAATGAGTTTGTAGATTTCGTATTTCGCGCCGATATCAATACCGCGCGTCGGTTCGTCGAGGATTAAAATGCGCGGGTTAAGCAGCAGGCAGCGGGCTAAAATCGCCTTTTGCTGATTGCCGCCGCTGAGGCGACCTATGGCAAGTGCTGGCGATGAGGTTTTCACTTTCAGCCGCTGCAGAGACTGTAAAATGCAGGCTTGTTCTGCGGCATCGTCCAGGCTGCTGAGCACGCCGGTAAACTGATCCAGCGCCGCAAGGGTAATATTTTTTCCCACCGCCATCACCGGCACGATGCCGTCTTTTTTGCGATCTTCCGGCACCATTGCAATGCCGTGCGCGATGGCCTGCTGGCAGTTGTGGATCTCCACCTGCTTGCCATCAAGGTAAATCGCGCCCTCCCAGCGGCCAGGCCACACACCGAACAGGCACTGCACGGCTTCGGTTCTGCCTGCGCCGACTAACCCGGCAATACCGAGGATTTCGCCGCGTTTCAGGCTGAAGGAGACGTCGTTGACGCGTTTAATATGGCGATTAACCGGGTGCCAGGCGGTCAGATGTTCAACGCGCAGGATCTCCGTGCCGGTAGTATGTGGCTCACTGGGATAAAGCGCCGTAAGCTCGCGGCCGACCATCATGGTGATGATGTCATCTTCACTCATGCCCGTCGCATCGCGGGTGCCGATATGTTTGCCATCGCGAATGACGCAAATCATGTCAGATATCGCTTTGACTTCATTGAGTTTGTGGGAAATGTAGATACAGGCGATATCATGGTTGCGCAGGTCGCGGATGATATCCAGCAGCACCGCGGTTTCCTGTTCGGTAAGCGAGGCCGTCGGTTCATCCAGAATAAGCAGCCGCACCTGCTTATTCAGCGCCTTGGCAATTTCCACCAGTTGCTGTTGCCCCAGCCCTAAATCGCCCACCCGGGTGTCCGGTGAAATGGCCAGGCTCACCTGGTTAAGGAGTTTTTCGCAGCGCAGTGTCATCAGGTCGTAATCCATCACGCCATTACGGGTGATTTCCGCGCCGAGGAAGATATTTTCCAGCACCGTCAGGTGCTTCACCAGCGCCAGTTCCTGGTGAATGATGGCGATACCTTTACGTTCGGTGTCGCGGATATGGCTGGCCTGCAAGGTTTCGCCGGCAAACACGATCTCCCCGTCGTAGCTGCCCGCCGGGTAGATCCCGCACAGAACTTTCATCAGTGTTGATTTACCGGAACCATTCTCGCCGCACAGTGATAACACTTCGCCGGCATTCAGTCGCAGGCTGACATTATCAATGGCTTTCACAGCACCAAAGGCTTTGGTGATGTTTTTCATTTCGAGTAAATAAGGCATAGCTGCTCCACGTCATTTGCTGGTCTGACAACGCCTGAAAGAGGAGGCGGAGGGCGCGCCCGCAATGGAGAGGCGCGCCGAACGTGCTAGAGCTGGTTTTTCTGATGGAAACCATCTTTGATGACGGTGGCGTCGATATTGTCTTTCGTCACCTCGATAGGCGTCAGCAAGCGGGACGGAACATCCTTCAGACCGTTGTTGAGCGTGGTATCTGCTTTCGGCTGCTGGCCGTTGCCCAGTTCAACGGCAATTTCCGCCGCGGTGTTGGCAAGCTGTGTAATCGGCTTGTAGACGGTCATGGTCTGGCTGCCGTTAATCAGCCGTTTTACCCCGGCGAGATCCGCATCCTGGCCGGAGATGGCGACTTTCCCTGCCAGCCCCTGGGCGCTAAGCGCCTGGATTGCGCCGCCAGCGGTGGCATCATTTGAGGCGACGACAGCATCAATCTTGTTGTTGTTAGCGGTGAGCGCGTTTTCCATTATTTTCAGCGCATTTTCCGGCAGCCAGCCATCGACCCACTGATCGCCGACAATTTTAATTTTTCCGCTATCGATATACGGTTTTAAAACTTTCATCTGCCCGGCGCGGAACAGCTTAGCGTTATTATCCACCGGTGAGCCGCCCATTAAAAAGTAATTCCCTTGCGGCACTTTCTTGACCAGGCTTTGCGCCTGTAATTCCCCGACTTTTTCATTGTCGAAGGAAATATAGAAGTCGATGTCGGCATTATTAATCATGCGATCGTAAGCCAGAACTTTAATTCCTTCTTGTTTGGCTTCTTTTATTACGTTACTTAATACCTGACCGTTGTAGGGAATAATAACCAGCACATCAACGCCACGGTTTATCATATTTTCAATTTGCGACATTTGTGTTTCTTCATTGCCGTTGGCGGATTGAACAAACACATCAGCACCGAGCGATTCGGCTTTTTTAACAAAAATATCGCGATCTTTTTGCCAACGTTCAAGGCGCAGATCGTCAATCGCCATGCCAATCTTCACTTCTTTGGCGTGACCAACGGCGCTGGCAAGGAGCAGGGAGGCGCAGAGTGTAAGGCAAAGGTTCTTTATCTTCATAATAGTAATACCTTTCGTAGGGTGATGAGCGAGATAAAAGAAACATGCAATGCTTTGGACGAGCAAATTTTTAACACGGAACGTTAAGTTGGCAATTACTGATTTTTATCCACGCATTACGTTTTTTGGTTTATTTGCTGATTTATGACCGCGATCTTATTTTAAAAAAAGCAAAACCGATTTTGCATAAAAAAGAGGAAGGCGACACGCAACAATTGTCGGCGTTATTTTGCGAGCCAGCGCACGTTTGTGCATTCTCTTAATAGCGGTGTGAAATAACGTAATTGAGCAAGCCAGAGAGAGAATCCAGTATTACTTCAGAATTGTTCACTCGCCAATGGAGCTCATTATGCAAGCTTATTTCGATCAGCTGGATCGGGTTCGTTATGAAGGCCCAAAAACCACGAATCCTTTAGCGTTTCGTCATTACAATCCGGATGAGCTAGTGCTCGGTAAGCGCATGGAAGATCACCTGCGTTTTGCCGCCTGCTACTGGCACACTTTCTGCTGGAATGGCGCGGATATGTTCGGTGTGGGCTCTTTCGATCGCCCGTGGCAACACCCCGGCGAGGCCATGGAACAGGCGAAACGCAAAGCTGATGTCGCCTTTGAGTTTTTCCATAAGCTGAACGTCCCCTATTACTGCTTCCATGACGTCGATGTCTCTCCTGAAGGCGCATCGCTGAAAGAGTACCTCAACAACTTTGCACAGATGGTGGATGTGCTGGCTGAAAAACAGCAGCAGAGCGGCGTGAAGCTGCTGTGGGGCACGGCGAACTGCTTTACCAACCCGCGCTATGGCGCAGGCGCGGCGACCAATCCCGATCCGGAAGTCTTCAGTTGGGCCGCCACGCAGGTGGTGACGGCGATGAACGCCACCCATAAGCTCGGCGGCGAAAACTATGTGCTGTGGGGCGGGCGTGAAGGGTATGAAACCCTGCTGAACACCGATTTGCGCCAGGAGCGCGAACAAATCGGCCGCTTTATGCATATGGTGGTTGAGCACAAACACAAAATTGGTTTTCACGGCACGCTGCTTATCGAACCGAAACCGCAGGAGCCGACCAAGCATCAATACGATTATGACGCAGCTACCGTGTATGGCTTCCTGAAACAGTTTGGTCTGGAGAAAGAGATCAAGCTCAATATCGAAGCCAACCACGCCACGCTGGCGGGCCACTCTTTCCATCACGAAATCGCCACCGCCATTGCGCTGGGGCTGTTCGGCTCGGTGGATGCGAACCGCGGTGACCCACAGCTCGGCTGGGATACCGATCAGTTCCCGAACAGCGTGGAAGAGAATGCGTTGGTGATGTATGAAATTCTCAAAGCTGGTGGTTTCACTACTGGTGGGCTGAACTTTGACGCCAAAGTGCGTCGCCAGAGCACCGATAAATATGACCTTTTCTACGGACATATCGGCGCAATGGATACCATGGCGCTGGCGCTGAAAGTGGCCGCTCGCATGGTGGAAGATGGCGAGCTGGATAAACGTGTTGCGAAGCGCTATGCCGGCTGGAATGGTGAGCTGGGCCAGCAAATTTTGCAGGGACAGCTTAGCCTGGCGGAGCTGGCGAAGTACGCTGAGCAGCAGAACCTGGCGCCGCGCCATCAGAGCGGTCATCAGGAACAACTGGAAAATCTGGTCAATCATTACCTCTTCGACAAGTAACCGGTGTCGCGCCGCGGATAACGCGGCGCACATCAACAGGAGTGGTCACTATGTATATCGGGATCGATCTCGGCACCTCAGGCGTGAAAGCTATTCTGCTCGGTGAGCAGGGGGATGTGCTGGCCTCTCATACGGAAAAACTCAGCGTATCGCGCCCGCAGCCATTATGGTCCGAGCAGGATCCTGAACAGTGGTGGCAGGCAACGGATCGTGCAATTCAGGCGCTGGCCGCCGCGCATTCGCTACAGCAGGTGAAGGCCATCGGGCTTGCCGGGCAGATGCACGGCGCCACGCTGCTGGATAACGAAAACCGCGTGCTGCGCCCGGCTATTTTGTGGAATGACGGCCGCTGCGGCGAAGAGTGCAAGCTACTGGAAGCGCAGGTGAAAAATTCCCGCGCCATTACCGGCAACCTGATGATGCCTGGTTTCACCGCGCCGAAGCTGCTGTGGGTTCAGCGCCACGAGCCGGACGTCTTCGCCAGAGTCGCGAAAGTATTGCTGCCCAAAGATTATCTGCGTCTGAAAATGTCCGGTGTTTTTGCCAGCGATATGTCGGATGCGGCGGGCACTATGTGGCTGGATGTCGCGAAGCGCGACTGGAGCGATGAGATGCTGGCGGCCTGCTCGCTCACCCGCGCACATATGCCGGCGCTGTTTGAAGGCAGCGAAATAACCGGCGAACTGCTGCCGGAGATTGCCCGACGCTGGTCAATGCCCGTTGTTCCCGTGGTGGCGGGCGGCGGTGATAATGCGGCAGGCGCCGTGGGTGTGGGCATGGCCGATGCCGGGCAGGCGATGCTCTCGCTGGGGACGTCCGGTGTTTATTTCGCGGTCAGCGAAGGGTTTCTGAGCAAGCCGGAGAGCGCGGTACACAGCTTTTGCCACGCGCTGCCGGGGCGCTGGCATCTGATGTCGGTGATGCTTAGCGCTGCTTCCTGTCTGGACTGGGCCGCAAGACTTACGGGGCTGGAATCGGTGCCCGCGCTGATTCACGCGGCGGAGCAGGCGGACGACAAGGCGGGCGATCTCTGGTTTTTGCCCTATCTTTCTGGCGAACGCACACCGCACAACAACCCGCAGGCGAAGGGCGTTTTCTTCGGCCTGACGCATCAGCACGGGCAGGGCGAACTGGCGCGCGCAGTGCTGGAAGGTGTCGGTTATGCGCTGGCGGATGGTATGGATGTGGTGCATGCCTGCGGCGTGACGCCTAAGAGTATTACGCTTATCGGCGGCGGCGCACGCAGCGCCTGGTGGCGGCAAATGCTGGCGGATATCAGCGGCCTGCAACTCGATTACCGTACTGGTGGCGATGTTGGCCCGGCGCTGGGTGCGGCGCGGCTGGCGCAGGTCGCGGTGAACCCGGATGTTCCGCTGGCAACGTTGCTACCACAGCTTCCCATTGAACAACAACACCTGCCGAACGCTGAACGTCATGGTGGATACGCTTCGCGTCGCGAGACGTTCCGGCGCATCTATCAGCAGCTGTTGCCGCTAATGTCCTGACCGTTCCGGCTCACTTTCTTCAGTGGGCCGGAATCACCCTGAGGTTGTCCTTTTTTGGTCTTAGCAGACGTAACACTCCTTGCCAGAATAGCATTATCCCCACTGAGCAAGGAGTCCTGAAATGTCACGTACCGCCCTTATCAATATCGATACACAACAATCTTTCTTTCATCGTGAATACTGGCAGGAGAAGGATTTTCCTGCTTTCCAGCAGGCCATTTCTGCTCTGATTTCCGGCTGTGAAGCGCGCGGCATTCCGGTTGTCGATATCTTTCACGTTGCAGACAGCGGCCCCTTCTCGCTGGAAAGCGGTTTTGTTGTGCCGATGCCTTTTCTGACGCATCAACCAGCCGTTACCTTTTACAAGCATGTGCACAATGCCTTTACCGATACTGGCCTGGATCACTGGCTGCGCGCGCGTGATATAAATCATCTGATTATTTGCGGTATTCGCACTGAACAGTGCTGCGAAACCACGGCGCGCGTGGCGTCGGATTTGGGCTATCGTGTGACGTTTGCCAGCGAAGCGACGCTGACCTTTCCGATGACGCATAAAGGGATTACGCTGGATTGCGATGCGTTGCGTCATCGTACTGAAACGGTGCTGGAAGGCCGCTTCGCCACGATTCAAACTGTCCACGAAATTCTGGAACGCTAATGACGACAGATGTCTGGTTTGTGATGTTGCCGGGAGTGCTGGCGCTGGATATGACCGGCCCGGCGGAAACATTCGTGCTGGCGCAGGATGCTTTCCGCCTGCATTACATCGGGCCAGACGCCGAAGTGCCCACGTCGATTGGCCTGAATATGGGCAACATCTCGCCGCTGCCGGAAACCCTGCCGGCAGGCAGTTTGCTGGTGTTGCCTGGCGTCAGCGATTCGGCGAATTTTTTCAACACGCCGCAGGCCAGTCTTGTGCTGCACTGGCTGATGCGCCTGCAACCGCAGATCCACAACCAGAGCATTACCCTGATGTGCGTCTGTTCGGGCGCAGTGCTGGCAGCGAAAGCAGGGTTGTTGAGCGGCGTGCAGTGCACCACGCATCATGACGTGATTGCGCGTTTAAAAGCGGCAGCGCCGACGGCGCAGGTGAAAGAGAACCGTATTTTTATTGAAGATCGCGGTATCTGGACCAGCGCGGGTATCACCTCCGGCATCGATCTGGCCCTACATCTGATCAACCGCCTGCGGGGGCCGGAAACGGCGCTGGCGGTAGCACGTGAGATGGTGGTCTGGTTCCGCCGTTCCGGCGACGATCCGCAGATTTCGCCGTGGCTGCGTTACCGCAATCATCTTCACCCGGCAGTGCATCGTGCGCAGGATGCGCTTACCGCCGAGCCGCAAAAAGCGTGGCAACTGGCGGATATCGCCGAATGCGCACATGTCAGCCCGCGCCATTTGACGCGCCTGTTCCAGCAACATCTGGGTATCAGCGTGCGTGACTACCTTGAACAGTTACGTCTGGTGATTGCTGAGCAGTGCTTATTGCAGGGGCACGGCGCGGAGCAGGCGGCGTTGGCCGCCGGGTTCTCTTCGCCGCGCCAGTTGCACCGGGCGCGGGCGCGAACGGCTAGCTAACGAAACGCCGTCGGTCGAGGCGCTGAACCAGCATCGACAGCGCCAGGCTTGCCAGCAGCGTGGCGACAAAAATCCACACGATATCGAGTAGCGGCCAGTTGCGCAGCTCCATGCCGCGCGTGCGCAGCGCATGGATAATGAGCGCATGGAAACCATAAATCCCCAGCGAGTGGCGCGAAATCAGCGCCAGGCCGGGCAGCGTGCGATCGTTCAGCGTATTTTTAACCAGCGTGAACAGCGCGATGGCGCAGAGGAACACCAGCGGACCGCAGTAGAGATACCAGGTGTCGGCAAAGTTGCCGCGCCACTTCAACTCGTGCAGCGTACCGCGCGAAATTCCCCATATCGCCAGCAAAAAGATCGCCGCGCTGAAAAGCGTCAGCTGCCGTCTTTGCGTCTCCATCATGCCGATCGCCCGCCCCAGCATGCCGTAAAGGATGTAGTAAAACGTGTCGCCACTGATGTAGAGGTTGATGGGTAACCATTCAAAATGGCCGATCTTCTGCGACACCGTATTCGGGTTAGCCACGATGCCAATCACTATGACCAGCGCCAGCAGCATTTTGCCGCTGAGCGCTTTCACCTGAATCAACGGCGAAACCAGGTAGATAACGATAATCGCAAAGAAAAACCACAGATGGTAGAACACCGGTTTTTGCAGCAGGTAGCGCAGAGATAACTCGCTGTTAATCGAGGTAAATAGCACGATATAGAGCAGGGCGATAAGGCTATAAAACATCAGACATAGTGCGATGCGCAGGAAATGGCGCGGCTGCGCGCTGCGTTCGCCAAAAAAGAGATAACCTGAAATCATAAAAAACAGCGGTACGCTGACGCGGGAGGCGGAATTCAGCAGATTCGCGACATTCCAGTCGAAAGTGGTAATGCTGGCCGGGTTGGTGATGTACCAGGTGGTGGTATGGATCATCACCACCATCAAACAGGCTATCCCTCGCAGATTATCTATCCAGTAAATTTTCGACTGCATCAGTTCCTCTGTTTCAATGTTAAATATCCTCTGACCTGCCATTTATCCACCTGACGCTCTGGATAATTCTGAGTTTTCCCGCATCCGCTTGTGCAGTTTTCCACAGATTTGCAAAACTAGTGTTCTTCCCCTTTAAAAATAACAGCCAGCGAACAGGGCAGTGATAAAAATGATGAAATCTCTTGTACCGATGTTGCTGCTGTTAGTGGCAGGATGCAGCGCTGCACCGGGCACGCCCGTGCAGCGCGCGCAAAACGCCAGACCGGACCCCGTTCACTCCCTCGATATGGAGCAGTTATGCCGGCAAAACGCTGCGCATCGCTACAATACCGCAACGCAAAAAATTGCCGTTACCGGTTTTGAACAATTTCGCGGCAGCTACGAAATGCGTGGTATGACACCCCGTAGCGAGGCGTTTGTCTGCACTTTTGACGCAGAAGGTCAGTTTCTACATCTTTCGATGCGCTAAGCGTCCAGAATGCGGCCTGCGGCCGTGTGATTTTCCCAATTTTCCGTAAACACCTCCGTTTCATACTGTATATCTTGCAGTCAGCGGGTATACTGGTCGCTTCCTTTAAATCCACACGTATCCAGCACGAAAGAATATGCAAAAGTTTGATACCAGGACCTTTCAGGGTCTGATCCTGACCTTACAGGATTATTGGGCCCGTCAGGGCTGCACCATCGTTCAACCTCTGGACATGGAAGTTGGCGCTGGCACCTCCCACCCAATGACCAGTCTGCGCGCGCTGGGGCCAGAACCGATGGCGACTGCTTATGTCCAGCCATCCCGCCGCCCGACCGATGGCCGTTATGGCGAAAACCCGAACCGCTTACAGCACTATTACCAGTTCCAGGTGGTGATTAAACCCTCCCCGGATAACATTCAGGAGCTGTACCTCGGGTCACTGAAAGAGCTGGGCATGGATCCGACGATTCACGATATTCGTTTCGTGGAAGATAACTGGGAAAACCCGACGCTGGGTGCCTGGGGTCTCGGCTGGGAAGTGTGGCTGAACGGCATGGAAGTGACGCAGTTCACTTACTTCCAGCAGGTAGGCGGTCTGGAGTGCAAACCGGTTACCGGTGAGATCACGTACGGTCTGGAACGTCTGGCCATGTACATTCAGGGCGTAGACAGCGTTTACGATCTGGTCTGGAGCGATGGCCCGCTGGGTAAAACCACTTACGGCGACGTTTTCCATCAGAACGAAGTGGAGCAGTCCACTTACAACTTTGAATACGCAGACGTCGATTTCCTCTTTAGCTGCTTCGAGCAATATGAAAAAGAAGCGCAGAAGCTGCTGGCGCTGGAAAACCCGCTGCCGCTGCCTGCGTACGAACGCATTCTGAAGGCCGCCCATAGCTTCAACCTGCTGGATGCGCGTAAAGCCATCTCCGTAACGGAACGTCAGCGCTATATCCTGCGTATCCGTACGCTGACCAAAGCAGTCGCTGAAGCGTATTACGCTTCCCGTGAAGCCCTTGGCTTCCCGATGTGCAACAGAAATAAATAAGAGGCGGCCATGTCTGAGAAAACATTCCTGGTGGAAATCGGCACCGAAGAGCTGCCACCAAAAGCACTGCGCAGCCTGGCCGAGTCCTTCGCTGCCAACTTTACCGCTGAACTGGATGCCGCGGGCCTGGCTCACGGCGACGTACAGTGGTTTGCCGCGCCGCGCCGTCTGGCGCTGAAAGTGGCAAAACTTGCCGCATCGCAGCCGGATCGTGAAGTTGAAAAACGCGGCCCGGCGATTGCGCAGGCGTTTGATGCCGAAGGCAAACCAAGCAAAGCTGCTGAAGGCTGGGCGCGTGGTTGCGGTATTACTGTCGATCAGGCCGAGCGCCTGACCACCGACAAAGGCGAGTGGCTGCTCTATCGCGCCCATGTAAAAGGCGAAAGCGTCGAAACGCTGCTGCCGAACATGGTTGCCACCTCGCTTGCTAAGCTGCCGATCCCGAAACTGATGCGCTGGGGCGCGTCGGAAGTGACGTTTGTGCGTCCGGTGCACACCGTTACGCTGCTGCTGGGCGACACCGTTGTTCCGGCGACGATTCTGGGCATCAATTCCGATCGTGTGATCCGTGGCCATCGCTTTATGGGCGAGCCGGAATTCACTATCGATAATGCCGATCAGTATCCGCAAATTCTGCTCGAGCGCGGCAAAGTGATCGCCGATTACGACGCGCGTAAAGCCAAAATCAAAGCGGATGCTGAAGAAGCGGCGCGCAAAATCGGCGGTAATGCCGATCTGAGCGACAGCCTGCTGGAAGAGGTCACTTCGCTGGTGGAATGGCCGGTGGTGCTGACGGCGAAGTTCGAAGAGAAATTCCTCGCGGTTCCGGCGGAAGCGCTGGTCTACACCATGAAAGGTGACCAGAAGTACTTCCCGGTTTACGGTAACGACGGCAAACTGCTGCCGAACTTTATCTTCGTCGCCAACATCGAATCGAAAGATCCGCAGCAGATTATCTCCGGTAACGAGAAAGTAGTGCGCCCGCGTCTGGCGGATGCCGAGTTCTTCTTCAATACCGACCGCAAAAAACGTCTTGAGGATCATCTGCCGCGCCTGCAAACCGTGCTGTTCCAGCAGCAACTGGGTACGCTGCGCGACAAAACCGACCGCATTCAGGCGCTGGCAGGCTGGATCGCCGGGCAGATTGGCGCTGACGTCAATCATGCCACCCGCGCGGGTCTGCTCTCCAAGTGCGACCTGATGACCAACATGGTGTTTGAATTTACCGACACCCAGGGCGTGATGGGCATGCACTACGCGCGTCACGACGGCGAAGCAGAAGATGTTGCTGTTGCGCTGAACGAGCAGTATCAGCCGCGTTTCGCCGGTGATGAACTGCCGTCGAACCCAATTGCCTGCGCGCTGGCGATTGCCGATAAAATGGACACGCTGGCGGGTATCTTTGGTATCGGCCAGCATCCAAAAGGCGATAAAGACCCGTTCGCACTGCGCCGCGCCGCTCTGGGCGTGCTGCGTATTATCGTTGAGAAGAACCTGGCGCTGGATCTGCAAACGCTGACCGAAGAAGCGGTGCGTCTGTACGGCGACAAGCTGACCAATGCTAACGTGGTGGATGATGTGATCGACTTTATGCTGGGTCGCTTCCGCGCCTGGTATCAGGACGAAGGTTTCAGCGTTGACACCATTCAGGCCGTACTGGCGCGCCGTCCGACCAAACCGGCGGACTTCGATGCGCGCATGAAGGCGGTTTCGCACTTCCGTACCCTGGAAGAAGCGGCGGCGCTGGCGGCAGCCAACAAGCGTGTCTCCAACATTCTGGCGAAGTCTGATGAAACGCTGAACGATATCGTTCATGCTTCGGTGCTGAAAGAAGCGGCCGAAATCAAGCTGGCCGGTAATCTGGTGGTGCTGCGCGATAAGCTGGAGCCGTTCTTTGCAGAAGGTCGCTATCAGGAAGCACTGATCGAACTGGCGCAACTGCGTGAGCCGGTTGATGAGTTCTTCGAAAAGGTAATGGTAAACGCCGACGACAAAGACGTGCGTATTAACCGCCTGACGCTGCTGGCGAAACTGCGTGAACTGTTCCTGCAGGTAGCGGATATCTCCCTGCTGCAATAGGTCATCTGCAACGAAAAAACCCGCTCCGGCGGGTTTTTTTATAGCCCCACTTCATCAGCTCTTAACCGGTTGCGATTGTCTGGTGGCGGATTTTACGCGCACCGTATTGCGGCCCGCGCGTTTGGCTACGTACAGCGCGTCATCTGCGCTCTGAATAAGCTGGCCGTATTCTGTGTGTTGTTGCTGGTTGAGACTGGCGACACCAATGCTCACGCTGACGATGCGGTCGGGCGAGTTAGCATGGGGTAAATCCAGCAGTTGAACACTGGTGCGCAACCGTTCGGCAATTTCCACCGCATCGGCGGAGCGCGTTTCCGGCAGCAGGGCGCAGAACTCTTCGCCGCCATAGCGAAACAGAATGTCGTTTGGGCGATCCAGTGCATTACGCATAGCGGTCGCGATCTGTTGCAGGCACTCATCTCCGCGCTGGTGGCCGTAGCAATCGTTATAGCGTTTGAAGTGATCGACATCGATAAGCAGTAGCGACAGCGATTTGTTGTTGCGCTTGCTGGCGCGCCATTCGCGGTCAATGCAGAGATCGAAGTAACGCCGGTTGCCCACGCCGGTAAGGCCGTCCGACAGCGATTGTGATAACAGTTCGTGCGCCTGGTCGCGCAGCAGGGATTCGCGGCGGACTGCGGCCGTAACGTCCACAATCTGGATCAGGCAAAACCGTTCAGCATCACCCAGCGGAACAATAGTCACGGCCTGGCTCAGCCGGGCAGCAGGCCGTGCCGGTTCGGCATAAAGCGGAAACGGAGAACGGTGCAGCGACTGCGACAGCAGGGCTGATAAATTGTGGCCAATCGCCTGGCGGATAGCATCGCCCACGCGGTGATACTGCAAGTCAGGAAAGACAGTAAAAAAATCCTCCCCCAGCGTTTCGCTGGCGGCAAGGCCGGTATGGGCTTCCAGCCAGGCGTTCCACAACGTAATGCGGTATTGCGCATCAACGATGATCACGCCGAGGCTGAGCGCAGAGAATGCATCCAGTAGCAACTTATCTTTCATGATTACATTCCGTCGGGAACACAACCGGATTCAAGGCGGCTGATATAGAGCCGGATTTGCTCACGTAAGTCTTGCAGTGCAGACATATCCAGGATAAACGCGAGATACCCCTGAATTTGCTGGCGCTCCAGCGCAAAATCGATGCGCAGCATCATCACTATCGGATCGTTTTCATCTTTGTCCGGATTGAGGATCTCCTTGCTGGTGCCGACGCGCACTTCGGGCAGTGAGCCCTGTAGCTCTTTCTGGAACATATTCGCCAGCGTACCGACACAGGCGTTGAGCACGATATTACCGATTTCGCTCATCGCTTCACGTTCCATCTCCCCCAGTTCGTGGGCGGGGATCAGATCGCCAACCATCATGCGTACGATTTCAAAACTGGCGGCTTCCGGAAACATCAAAATCGCTTCCGTAGCATACGCGCCCTCATAATGCTGACTGATACCAAACAGTGAGACACCTGCGCCCAGCTCATCGGCTGCGTCGGAGCGGGTGGTAAAGCGGATGGTTGGTACCGACATTCGTACTTCTTCATTGACGATATTGCTCATCGCTGCAGCCGCATGGCCGACGCCAATGTTGAAGATCTCCATCAGGCTGTCAGCTTCGATATCGCTGATATCCGTCAGCGCGTTCATGAATTCGTCTCCAGGCTATTCAGCAATGCATGAAGCTGCGGCTCTTTCAGCGGTTTCGGCAGAAAACCAAGGCCAAGTTCTTCGGCGGCGGCTTGCACGGAATGCTGCACATTGGCAGTGAGCAGAACAATGTGGGTTTGCGGGTGGCTTTTACGAATGCGCGAAGCCGCCTCCAGCCCGCCAATGCCCGGCATATTAACGTCCAGCAAGATCAGGTACGGTGCAGTCGTCGCGGCCAGAGCGATCGCCTCTTCGCCCGTGCTGGCCTCGTCAATTTTCCAGTCGTTATGCAAATTAGTGACAAACTGCCGTGAAATCATGCGCGACAGGCGGCTGTCGTCAACAATCAGAATATATCTGGACATCATTCATTCTCTTTTAGTGGTTCGTTGCCGTAACACCAGAACAATGCTTCTCTATGGAACTGCCTTCCCTGATTATTGCTTGCACTTGCCGCAGCGTTGCGCTTTGCGCTAATGCCTTGTTTAGTCGTTTCCTTTGTGAAATTGCGTACCTGGATTACACGCCCTGTCTGCTGCTTTTAGTTAAGTCATCATATTCATCGGCAATCGCGCGCAAAAAATTAGCGCTGAATAACAGCATCACGTGAAATTTAATCCTGAAGCGCAGAGAGTCAGGCCTGTCGTTGTGGGGGCTTCAATCGTGGGTATGGGTTGTCTGGGGGACTTTAAAGCAGAAATAACAAACCCCCGGCTCAGCGGGGGTTCTGGTGGTAAATACGTTCAATCAATAAGCTGTTTGCTGAGCGTCGGGTTAGCATTAATCAGACGCATCAGTTTCATTTCAGTCGCGGTGGGTTTTATTCGTTGTGATTCCCACTCATGCACCATTGATACTGAGACTCCCATTACACGAGCGAAGTCATCAATTTGAAGCCCGGTTCCGCGTCGCAATTGTTCAAAGTCACTAAAGGAATTCGGATTTTTGCTCAGAGTTACCGGCTGCGTTACTTCATTTTTCAAAACAATCTGTTCCAGACTGCTCAGCAGTTCAAACATAGGATCTTTATACTCCATTGAGAACTCCTCGTAAAAATCACACAGCGGGATCGTGATACAGCTTATTAAGAATAGTCGTGAAAATTCCTGGTGTGTGGTTTTGGCTGTGATTAATTAGACGGTAAATGACTTTTCATGCGCTTCAGATGCATCTTAAGTGAGTTTTCTGCCGCTTAATTGTTTGATTCATATGCATCTGTCGGCGCTCAGTATTTTTGTGTAAAACCTTTCGTTTAATTTGGATTAAGAATTATCTGCACGCCTTCCGGGAAATTTTCATGCCAGGTCGAATTCATCGTATTAAGAATGTAAGGAAAGGGTATCTTGCGAGGCGGACCTGGACTATCCTTGTAAGCCGTCAGGCACGCGTGTGCCGGTGTGCGCTTTTATGGGTGAAAGGAGTAATAAAATGGCGACAGGAAAGTCCTGCTCTCGCTGGTTTGCGCCTCTTGCGGCGTTATTAATGGTAGTTAGCCTGAGTGGGTGTTTCGATAAAGAAGGCGATCAGCGCAAGGCGTTTATCGACTTCCTGCAAAATACGGCGATGCGTAGCAGTGAACGTCTGCCCGCTCTGACAGCAGATCAGAAAAAACAGTTCGGTCCGTTTGTCTCTGATTATGCTGTGATTTATGGCTATTCCCAGCAGGTGAACCAGGCGATGGACTCCGGTCTGCGTCCGGTAGTGGACAGCGTTAACGCCATCCGGGTACCGCAGGATTATATGACCCAGCGTGAACCGCTTCGTCAGGCCAATGGCTCGCTCGGCGTACTTAGCCAGCAACTGCAGAATGCAAAAATGCAGGCGGATGCTTCCCACGCGGCGTTAAAACAGGCGGACGATCTCAAGCCGGTGTTTGACCAGGTGTATACCAAAGTGGTTACCAATCCGGCCAACGCACTGCAACCGCTGATCCCGGCGGCGCAGGTCTTCACTCAGCAACTGGTGCAGGTGGGCGACTTTATTGCCCAGCAGGATACGCAGGTGAGCTTTGTTGCTAACGGCATCCAGTTCCCGACGTCCCAGCAGGCCAGCCAGTATAACGCGCTGATTGCTCCGCTGGCGGCGCAGCATCAGGCGTTCAACCAGGCCTGGACCGCGACCGTTAACGCCACGCAGCAGTAAGCGGGCGCAGACAAAAAAAGAGGCGATTAATCGCCTCTTTTTTTATGTCCGCAGCAGGGTGAATCGTCAGCCTGCGACCTGCGGGTTGACGCAGTTTTTCTCCACCTTGCCATTGAGCGCGTCAATCAGGTTATCCACCGCGCAGGCCGCCATGTTGTAGCGTGTCTCGTGCGTTGCGGAGCCGATGTGCGGTAGCGCCACGACGTTGGGCAGTGACAGCAGCGGTGAATCAACGGGCAGCGGCTCTTTCTCGAAGACGTCCAGCCCGGCCGCATGGATTTCGCCGTTTTGCAGGGCTTCCACCAGCGCATTTTCATCCACTACCGGGCCGCGTCCGGCGTTAATGAAGATCGCCGATTTTTTCATCATTTCAAACTGCGCTTTACCGATCAGATGATGCGTCTCTTCGGTCAGAGGCAGCACCAGACACACAAAGTCGGACTCCTGCAACAGGGTATCGAGATCGCAATAGCGCGCCTGGAAGCGCGCTTCCGCTTCGGCGTGATGGCGACGCGCGTTATAGAGAATCGGCATGCCGAAACCAAAGTGCGCGCGTTGCGCCAGCGCCAGCCCGATACGACCCATCCCGATGATGCCCATTGTTTTGTGATGCACATCGATGCCGAACCAGTCTGCGCCAATACCGGATGTCCATTCCCCCGCTTTTACCCGCCCGGCGACCTCTACCACGCGGCGGGCGCTGCTCAGTACCAGCGCCATAATGGTATCGGCGACCGTTTCCGTCAGCACGGTCGGGGTATGCATCAATAAAATCTTACGTGCGTTCAGCGCGTCCACATCAAAGTTGTCATAGCCTACCGAGACCGTTGACGTCGCGCGCAACTGCGGCATTTTCTCCAGCAGCGCGGCATCGACTTTCTCACTGGAACCCAGCAGCCCTTGCGCAGTGGCGAAAGCCTCAGCGTGCTGTTGCACCGTTTCCGGTTTCAGGTTGGCAACCTGGGTTACGGTGAAGTGCTCGGCCAGACGTTGTTGCAGGTCATCGGGTAAGGCTTTGTACAGGATGATAGACGGCTTCATGCGGTTCTCCCTTGTGATGGTGCGCCTGCCGGAATCTGCTTATTGTTAGCAGGCTTAACAATTAAAGTAAGCCACACAGAGGTGAAAAGCGCTACCCCCATGAAAATGTACGAGGCCGACGGGCTGCCGGTTGCGCCATTCAGGTAACCTACCACCCATGAGCCGCAGAATGAGCCGAGCGCGCCCATGCTGTTAATCAGCGCCATTGCGCCACCAGCGACGTTGCGCGGCAGCATTTCCGGGATGATGGCGAAGAACGGCCCGTATGGGGCATACATTGCGGCACCGGCAATCACCAGCAGGGTATAAGAGATCCAGAAATGGTTGGCGCCCACTGCCCATGAACCGATAAAGGCGAATGCGCCAATCAGCAGCAGCGGCCAGACAAACAGTTTACGGTTTTGCAGCTTATCGGAAGCCCAGGAGGCCAGGATCATTGCCAGCGTTGCGGCAAGGTACGGAACGGCAGAGAGCCAGCCTACTTCGACCATGCCGAGGTTTTCGCCGCCGCTGCGAATAATTGACGGCAGCCACAGTACAAAACCGTATACGCCAATGCTCCAGGCAAAATATTGCAGGCACAGCAGAACGACATTACGCGAGCGGAAGGCTTCACTGTAATTACGTACGGCTTTGATGCCCTGCTGCTCTTTTTCAAGCTGGGCCTGCAACGCCGCTTTCTCATCGCTGGAGAGCCACGCTACCTGCGCCGGTTTGTCTTTCACCAGCCCCCACCAGCAAAACGCCCAGATCACTGCCGGAATGCCTTCAATAATGAACATTTCGCGCCAGCCGAAAGCCTGGATCAGATAGCCGGACACCACCGACATCCACAGTACCGTTACCGGGTTGCCGAGGATTAAGAAGGTATTGGCGCGTGAGCGTTCCGATTTGGTAAACCAGTTGCTGATGTAGATAAGCATTGCGGGCATGACCGCCGCTTCCACCACGCCGAGAATAAAGCGGATGGCGGCCAGCATTGGGATATTGCTGACGATACCGGTTAATGACGCACAGCCGCCCCACAAAATCAGGCAGATAAAAATCAGTTTGCGGACGCTGCGGCGCTCTGCATAAATCGCGCCGGGGATCTGGAAAAAGAAGTAGCCGAGAAAGAAGAGTGCGCCGAGCAGCGAAGAGATGCCTTTGGTGATGCCCAGGTCGTCATTGATACCGGCGGCGGAGGCGAAACTGAAGTTTGCACGGTCGAGATACGCCAGACTGTAGGTGATAAATACAATCGGCATGATGTACAGCCAGCGTTTGGACGAATTTGTCGCGTTACTCATAAGATTGCCTCTATGGTTGAGGTTACTTACCGCCTGTGTGTAGGGACAGTGCGGCGGATGTTTTTGGTTGAATAACTTTCAGGCTTTACAACTACAACGCGCCTAACTGTGCGCGTGTCGGCAATCCTTCGCTGTCGCCCGGCACCTGAATGGCCATCGCGCCGATGGCGTTACCCCGGCGTACCGCTTCAGGCAGGGTTTTACCTTCCAGCAGAGCGCTCAGTACGCCCACGGCGAAACCATCTCCGGCACCGACCGTATCGACAACATTTTCCACTTTGACCGGCGGCACCGCGCCCTGCTCACCGCTGGCGGTTTTAAACCATGCACCATCGGCGCCCGTTTTGATCACCACCGCCTGAACGCCGCGCTGCAGATAGAAATCGGCGATCCCTTCCGGTGTGCGCTGGCCGGTCAGAATGACACCCTCTTTCAGCCCCGGCAGAACCCAGTCGGACTGAAAGGCGAGGCGGTTCAGTTTCTCCACCATTTCGGCTTCGCTGTTCCACAACACCGGGCGCAGATTCGGATCGAACGAAATGGTTTTGTTTTGTGCTTTCATCCGCGCGACGGCATGTTCCAGCAGCGCATATGAGGTTGCCGACAGCGCAGCCGCCACGCCGCTGATGTGCAAATGGCGCGCCTGGCTAAAGATGTCGGCGTTAAAATCCTCCGGCGACAGATGGCTGGCCGCAGAGCCCTTACGGAAATACTCCACGATGGGATCGGTTCCATTTTCGGCTTTAGATTTAAGCTGAAACCCGGTAGCGAAGCGCCCATCCAGCGTCACGCAACGGGTATCAATTCCCTCCTGGCGCAGCGTATTGAGGATGAAACGCCCGAAGCTGTCATCGCCGACGCGGCTGACCCAACTGACTTTCAAACCCAGCCGCGACAGGCCCGTCGCCACATTCAGTTCTGCGCCTGCCGCGCGTTTAATAAAGTGTCCGGCCCCGGCGAGGTCGCCGGTTTCGGTGGCGACAAACATGGCCATTGCTTCGCCAATAGTGATGACATCCAGCGCGTTATGCATGGCGTGGCTCCTTACGTAACAGTTCAACGTAATGACGGGTAACGGCGATCAGGTCGTCGCCCTGCAGGGGGAATTCAATACCGCGCGGCGCGTCGGCGGGCAGGTTATCCAGCAGCGCCAGCCAGCGGGCATCGGCTTCATCCGGCGGTACGGCGCGAAAAGTGTGCCCATGAACGACAGCCGCTTTGACGTGGATATAGCTGACCGCTGGCGCCAGATGGCGGGCAGCTTCTTCGGGTGAATCACCGACCCACAACCAGTTGCCAGTATCGAATGTCAGCGTCACCGGCAGCGAGAGGGTATGGCAGGCAGCTTTAAAGCGCAGCATCGGCGCAAGTTTGCCGCAGTCCGTCTGGTCGTTTTCCACCACCAGCGGCACCGGGCCGGTCAGTAGCCAGTCGCGCAGCGTTGCCAGTACCGCCTGATCGGTAAAATGGCCCAGCGAGACTTTCAACCAGCGGGCTTTAAGCGTATGGGCTTCGTGCAGCAAAGCGGGTAAACGAGGATTGAGCGCGCCATCCGCCAGGCACAGTGGCTCCGGCGCGGAGTAACAAGCTTGCAGATTGTGCATTTCAATGGCGAACGCCAGCGAGGACAAATGGCCGATCTCTTCGCTGCTCAGCAGCTCGCGGCGGATTTCTACGCCGTCAGCTCCGGCGGCGGCGATAACGGGCAGCAGGGCCATCTGCCCGCCCATTGCGTGGATCGTGTCATGACCGTATGCGGCGGTAACAACGATAATTTTTCTCGGCATACTCCGGCTCCCCGGCAAAGACAGCAAATAGGTTCTGTCTTTAACGCTAGATGGAACCGGTTCCAAAGAAAAGCGCGGTATGTTGAATTTATGATCGCTATCACGCAGTGTCGTTAACGAGACGTGGAGCCGCGGACGATCAGTTCGCCGGAAAATACCTGCTCGCGCACCGTGTCGCTCTGGCCTTCAATGCGTCGTACCACCTGCTCTACAGCGGCGTAACCGATTTGCCAGGTTGGCTGTTTAAGCGTGGTAATGCCCACGCCCGCCAGCTCAGCCCACTCCAGCTCGTCAAAACCGAGCAGGCCGATGTCGCTGCCCCAGTTCAGGCCGATGCGTTTGAGTGAACGCGCTACCTGTAAGGTCAGCGCGCCGTTGGCGGAGATCACCGCTTTGCGCATCCCGCGGTGGCGGGCATGGAACTGGCGCAGGGCATTGTCCAGTAGTGCAGCTTCATGCAGCGGCACTTCGGCGTTTTCCGCCACCACGCCCGGATAGCGGGCAAGGGTAGCGCGAAAGGCGCTGAGCCGCTCGCGGCGGGTGTTTACCGTTCCCAGCGGTTCGCTGAGGAAGAGTAACGCCTCAAAACCCTGTTCAATCAGGTGCTCTGTGGCCGTGGTGGCGGCCTGGGTGTTATCCAGCCCAACCACATCGCAGGCGAAATCAGGAATTTTACGGTCAATCAATACCATCGGCAGGGCGGATTGTTGCAGCCGGTTTAACCCCTCTTCGCGCATGCCGACCGCATTCACCACGATGCCTTCTACCTGATAACTGCGCAGCAGGTCGAGGTAATGCAGCTCCTGATCCAGCTCGTTGTTGGTATTACAGACCAGCGGCGTAAACCCTTTTTCCCGGCAGGCAGCTTCGATACCGCTTAGCACATGCACTGAATAGGGGTTGGTGATATCGGCGATAATCAGGCCGATAAGGCGGGTTCGGCCGCGCTTAAGGCCGCGCGCCATCAGGCTGGGGCGATAATCCAGATCGGCAATGGCTTGCTCAATACGCGCCAACAAGTCAGCCGACAGCAGATGCCTTTCACCGTTAAGGTAACGCGAAATGCTGGTTTTCCCCGTTTTCGCTGCTTTTGCCACATCGCTGATGGTTGGGCGTGCCGTTTTCGCCATTGCTGCTTCCCTCGCCGTAAATGATTGTCCACACCTTAGCGCGAAATCGCGGGCAATCAAGCACTAACACAGGCATATCACCCGGAGTGTGCGCGTAATGACGTTTAATTCTTTGCGATTACACCGCGGCTGTGGATGATAGAGCGAACAGAACATCAGAGCGGCATCGTGCCGCCATCACCTGCAAGCTATTCAGGAGCGCGCTTTGGCAAACCCTGCTATCAAAACAGTTCTTACGGCGGCCCACTGGGGGCCGATGCTGGTCGATACCGACGGTGAAAACGTGCTCGCTTCGCGCGGTGCGCTACCGACTCGCCATCCGAACTCACTGCAAACCGTGGTGCAGGAGCAGGTGCACAGCCCGACGCGCGTGCGCTATCCGATGGTGCGCAAAGGCTTTCTCGCTTCGCCGTCCAATCCGCAGGGTGTGCGCGGGCAGGACGAATTTGTGCGTGTGAGCTGGGAGGATGCGCTGGCGCTGATCCACGCCCAGCACAAACGGATTCGCGACAGCTACGGCCCGTCGTCTATTTTTGCCGGCTCCTACGGCTGGCGCTCCAACGGCGTGCTGCATAAAGCGGCGACGCTGTTGCAACGCTATATGAGCCTGGCGGGCGGTTACACGGGCCATCTGGGTGATTATTCCACTGGCGCGGCGCAGGCCATCATGCCGCACGTCGTCGGCAGCAACGAAGTCTATCAGCAGCAAACCAGTTGGCCGTTGATTCTGGAGCACAGCGAAGTGGTGGTGCTGTGGAGCGCAAACCCGCTCAACACTCTGAAAATTGCCTGGAATGCGACCGACGAACAGGGCATTCCTTACTTTGATGCGCTGCGTAAAAGCGGCAAGCGGGTGATCTGTATCGATCCGATGCGATCGGAGACCGTTGATTTCTTTGGCGAGAGCATGGAGTGGATTGCTCCGCATATGGGAACCGATGTTGCCCTGATGCTGGGCATCGCCCATACGCTGGTGGAAAATGGCTGGCAGGATGACGATTTCCTGGCCCGCTGCACAGAAGGTTACCCCACGTTTGCCGCCTACCTGACCGGCGAGCAGGACGGCGTCGCGAAAACGGCAGAATGGGCAGCGGCAATTTGCGGCATTGATGCGGCGAAAATCCGCGAACTGGCGCAACTTTTTCATGAAAATACCACAATGCTGATGTCCGGCTGGGGTATGCAGCGCCAGCAGTATGGTGAGCAGAAACACTGGATGCTGGTCACGCTCGCCGCCATGATCGGGCAGATTGGTACGCCCGGCGGCGGTTTTGGTCTCTCTTACCATTTTGCCAACGGCGGTAACCCGACGCGGCGCGCAGCCGTGCTGGCATCGATGCAGGGCACGGTGCAGGGCGGCGTTGACGCGGTGGATAAAATCCCGGTCGCCCGCATTGTGGAAGCGCTGGAAAACCCCGGCGCACCGTATCAGCACAATGGCATGGACAGGCACTTCCCACAGATCCGTTTTGTCTGGTGGGCCGGCGGTGCGAACTTTACCCATCATCAGGATACCAATCGCCTGATCCGCGCCTGGCAGAAGCCGGAGCTGGTGGTGATTTCGGAGTGTTTCTGGACAGCAGCGGCGAAGCATGCGGACATCGTTCTGCCTGCCACCACCTCGTTCGAGCGCAACGATCTGACGATGACCGGCGATTACAGCAATCAACATCTGGTGCCGATGAAGCGCGTGGTTGCTCCGCAGTATGAAGCGCGCGATGACTGGGAGGTGTTTGCCGAGCTGAGCGAGCGCTGGGAAACGGGCGGCCGCGAGCGTTTTACCGAAGGCAAAAGCGAGCTTCAGTGGCTGGAAACCTTTTACAATATTGCCGCTGAGCGCGGTGCCAGCCAGCAGGTGACGCTACCGCCGTTTGCCGAATTCTGGGAAGCAAACCAGCTCATTGAGATGCCGGAAAGCGAGCAGAATGCCCGGTTTGTGCGCTTTGCCGATTTCCGTCGCGATCCTGCACAGTTCCCGCTGAAGACGCCGAGCGGCAAAATCGAAATCTTCTCGGAGCGCATTCGTAGCTTTGGTTACGCTGATTGTCCGCCGCATCCGATGTGGCTGGAGCCGGACGAATGGCACGGTAATGCCGAACCGGATCAGTTGCAGGTGCTGTCGGCTCATCCGGCGCATCGTCTGCACAGTCAGCTTAACTTTACCCGTTTGCGTGAACAGTATGCTGTTGCTGGCCACGAACCCATTACCCTGCATCCTGCCGATGCGCAGGCGCGCGGAATTGTCGCGGGCGATGTTGTGCGCGTATGGAATGCGCGTGGGCAGGTTCTGGCGGGGGCGGTGGTGACCGAGGGTATCAAGCCTGGCGTGATCTGTATTCACGAAGGCGCCTGGCCGGACCTGGAGCCTGCGGCGGGCGGCATCTGTAAAAACGGCGCCGTGAACGTGCTGACCAAAGATCTGCCCAGCTCGCGCCTGGGCAATGGTTGTGCAGGAAACACGGCGCTGGCATGGGTAGAGAAGTATACCGGCCCGGCGCTTACGCTGACGGCCTTTGATCCGCCTGCCAGTTCATGATCCACGTCGGGTGGCGGGTCTCTTCCTGCCAGGCGCTCTCTTCAATACGAAAGCCCTGCGCATGGTAGAACTTCACCGCCCGTTCGTTTTTCTGATACACCTCCAGGCTTAGCCAACGAAAGCGCTGTTTGACGTGATTCATCAGCGCTTTGCCAATTCCCTGGCCAATGGCGGCAGGGCGCACGAACAGCGCCCCGATAAATTGTTCATCCATCACGCTGATAAACCCTTCCAGCTCGCCATGCGCTTCCCAGACCCAGGTTTTCGCCGACGGGAGATAGGCATTACGCACCAGCGCTTCGCTCTCCTGCCAGTAGCGTGTGTCGATAAACGGGTGAGCAAAACAGGTGCTTTCCATCCACAGCGTCAGCAGAGGCGATAAATCCCGGCTATGCCACGCGCGGATCATGCATGCCTCCGGGGTGGCAAAAGCAGCCGGTAATATGGTCATTGACCAGACCGCAGGCCTGCATAAACGAGTAGCAAATGGTGGTGCCGACGAATTTAAAGCCGCGCTTTTTCAGCGCCTTTGATAAAGCATCTGACGCTGCTGTCGAAGTTGGAATTTCGCCGAGCGTCGCCGCTTGGGTGATTTGCGGCGTGTTATCGACAAACCCCCAGACAAATTCTGAAAATGACTCGCCGTTTTGCGCCATTGCCAGGTATGCGCGGGCGTTGCCAATAATGGCTTCTATCTTGCCGCGATGGCGAATGATGCCGGCATTTTGCAGCAGAATCTCCACATCTTCTGCGCTCATCGCCGCTACGCGTTCAGGATCGAATTGATGAAAAGCCGCGCGATAATTCTCCCGTTTTTTCAATACGGTAATCCATGACAGCCCGGCTTGTTGCCCTTCCAGGCAGATCATTTCAAACAGCTTTTTACCATCCCTTTGCGCGACGCCCCACTCGGTATCATGGTACGTGAGATACAGAGGATCCTGAGTAACCCAACCACAACGCTGCATATTCTTACTCCATTTATGCCTGGTAAAATAAACGTCCGCCTGCCTTGACGCGCACAACAGAAAGACAATATTTAGTAAAGGGCTTTAGCCCATAAACAATCATAACGAATACGCCGGATTCGGCTCTTCTCTGGAGTCGCAACTTGATGAAAATAAAAAACAGTGGCCTTCCGCTGGCGCTGCTGCCTGCGTGTCTGCTTTTTGCTCAGACGGCGGCGGCGTGGCAGCAAGAATATATAGTTACCGACCCGCAAAGTACCGCGACCGAACGCTATACCTGGGATAGCGAACGACAACCACGTTATAACGATATTCTGGAAGAGCGTATCCGCTCTGCGCAAAATTCGCCGGGTATTGCGCTGAATTTGCCGGATGACACACCGCTAGATCCGATCACTACCATGAGTATTGGCTGGAATATTCCGCTGGTCAGCAGCGTTACCACCGGCCCGGTTGCGGCCTGGCATTACGATGGCTCAGCCACGTCAATGTATAACGAATTTGGCGACAGCGCGACCACCGCGCAGTACAGCGATCCTTTATGGCACGCCAGTGTTAGCTCGCTTGGATGGCGCGTAGACAGCCGTTTTGGCGACCTTCGCCCGTGGGCGCAAATCAGCTTCAATCAGCAGTTCGGCGATAATGTCTGGAAAAACCAGTCCGGGCTTAATCGCTTAACGGCGGCGAATCAGTACGGTAACTGGATGGATGTGACTTTAGGCGCCGATATGCTGCTGAATCCACACCTTGCCGCTTATGCGTCGTTATCGCAGTCGGAAAATGTAACGCTGGGGCAACATTATTTATACAGTATGGGCGTTAGTGCACGTTTTTGAAGCACGCTTAAAACAAACTTTTTACACTTAAGAAACAATAGCTGGCACGTTTCTTATTGATAGTATGTACTAACTTACCTTGATTTATTGATGGCATGAAATTTCACTGTGTCATTCATTCCCGCTTAGATGCATTTCATTCCTCCTCTGCTGCATTTCATGCCTTTTTTCACCAGGCATGAAATGCGCTTCGTTATGGTTGTCGGCAGTGAAACTTCTCATTTATTTCTGCAGGACAACTGCCATGAAAACTTCAACTGCTAATCACACTCGCTGGCTGACGCTGATCGGGACCATTATTACGCAATTCGCGTTAGGGTCTGTTTATACCTGGAGCCTGTTCAACAGCTCGCTGGCGGAAAAACTGAACGAGCCCGTCAGTCAGATTGCGTTCTCTTTCGGTTTGTTGAGCCTTGGCCTTGCGCTTTCCTCCTCTATTGCCGGGAAATTGCAGGAGCGCTTTGGCGTGAAACGCGTCACCATAGCTTCCGGTATTCTGCTGGGTCTGGGGTTCTTCCTGACCGCGCACTCCAACAACCTGTTGATGCTGTGGATGAGCGCAGGCGTGCTGGTGGGTTTGGCAGATGGCGCGGGTTATCTGTTAACGCTCTCGAACTGCGTGAAATGGTTCCCGGAACGTAAGGGCCTGATTTCTGCCTTCTCTATTGGTTCTTACGGCCTCGGCAGCCTCGGTTTTAAATTCATCGACAGCCACTTGCTGGCAAGTGTTGGCCTGGAAAAAACCTTTATGATCTGGGGTCTGATTACGCTGGTGATGATTGTCTTCGGCGCAACCCTGATGACCGATGCGCCGCTGCAGAAAGCTGCGACCGTGAATGGTGTTGTTGCAAACGACTTCACCCTGGCGCAGTCCATGCGTAAACCGCAATACTGGATGCTGGCTGTTATGTTCCTCACCGCCTGCATGAGCGGCCTGTATGTGATTGGTGTTGCGAAAGATATCGCCCAGGGCATGGTTCATCTGGATGTCGCAACAGCGGCGAATGCGGTTACCATTATCGCCATTGCTAACCTCAGCGGTCGCCTGGTGCTCGGCATTCTCTCTGATAAAATTGCCCGTATCCGTGTGATTACTATCGGTCAGGTGATTTCGCTGGTCGGTATGGCGGCTCTGCTGTTCGCACCGCTGAATGCGACTACATTCTTTGCAGCCATTGCTTGTGTTGCCTTTAACTTCGGCGGTACGATCACCGTCTTCCCGTCGCTGGTCAGCGAGTTCTTCGGCCTCAACAACCTGGCGAAAAACTACGGTGTGATTTACCTGGGCTTCGGTATCGGCAGTATCTGTGGTTCGCTGATTGCGTCGGTGTTCGGCGGCTTCTATGTCACCTTCTGCGTTATCTTCGCACTGCTGATTCTTTCGCTGGCGCTCTCCACCACCATTCGTCAGCCGCAGCGTAGCGTGTATAAAGAAGCGCACGCCTGATCGCGAATCGGCAACATGAAAAGCCGCCGTTTTGGCGGTTTTTCTGTCTCTGCCGCCAACCTTCTCCAGAGCGTCTATCCTTATTGGTCAGGTTCTTCCCTACTGAAGGAGTCTATAGATGTCTTTAGAAAAAGTAGTTTATCGCGCTAAAGCAAAAGCAACCGGTGGCCGTGATGGTCGTGCCACCTCCTCTGACGGCGTTCTGGATGTAAAACTTGGCGTACCCAAAGAGATGGGCGGCGCTGGCGGTGAAGTCACTAACCCGGAGCAGCTTTTTGCCGCAGGTTATTCGGCCTGTTTCCTTGGAGCGCTGAAACATGTTGCCTCGGTAGAGAAAAAGAAAGTACCGCAGGATGCTTACATTGAAGGACAAGTTGGCATTGGGCCACTACCGACCGGGTTTGGTATTGAAGCGCAGCTGGATATTCACTTGCCGGGTATGGATCATCAGGAAGCCGAAGCGCTGGTACAAAAAGCCCATATTGTGTGTCCTTACTCCAACGCAACGCGTGGCAACATTGACGTAAAACTTAACGTGATTACCTCCTGATAACGCTCTTTCGTGCTAAATTTCTGACGCCAGCCATATATTTTGTAAATATATGGCTGGTTAAGCTTTCCGCATGACACTTTTCCGCCCCGCTATGGTCTACTTACCACGCTTCAGAAGTTTCCGCTGTTAACTTCCGCTGCCAATTAATAGCCTGCCTGAGTCAGGATTTTTCTCCTTAGTTGTAGAGTTGCTTGCATGAGTTATATCAAAACAATGACGCAGCAGAAGCTGAGCTTCCTGCTAGCGCTATATATCGGTCTGTTTATGAATAGCGCGGTTTTTTTCCGTCGGTTTGATGGATATGCGCAATCCTTCACTGCGTTGAAAGGTATCTCCGCAGTTGTTGAACTCGTTGGTACGGTACTGGTCACTTTCTTTTTATTACGCCTGTTGTCGCTGACGGGGCGCCGTGTCTGGCGCGTGCTGGCTTCGCTGGTGGTTGTGTGCTCTGCGGCTGCCAGCTATTACATGACGTTTCTCAACGTGGTGATTGGCTATGGCATCATTGCTTCGGTCATGACCACGGATATCGATCTCTCCAAAGAAGTGGTGGGCTGGCAGCTTATTGTCTGGATGGTGGCAGTGAGCGCGCTGCCGTTGCTGCTGATTTGGGGCAACCGCTGCCGCTTCACGCTGCTGAACGAGCTGCGTACGCCGGGGATGCGCATTCGCAGTCTGGGCCTGGTGCTGTTGGCGGGGTTGCTGGTCTGGGGGCCAATCCGTCTGCTGGACATGGAGCAGAAACAGGCCGAGCGGACGTCAAAGGTTGATATGCCGAGCTATGGCGGGGTAGTGGCGAACTCCTATCTGCCGTCAAACTGGCTCTCTGCGCTGGGGCTGTATGCCTGGGCACAGGTGGATGAATCCTCCGGCAATAAATCGCTGATCAACCCGGCGACGAAGTTTACCTATGTCGCGCCAAAAGATATCGATGATACCTGGGTGGTATTCATTATTGGCGAGACCACGCGTTGGGATCATATGGGGCTGCTGGGTTACTCCCGCGATACCACGCCGAAGCTGGCGAAGGAGAAGAACCTCGTGGCGTTTCGCGGTTACTCATGCGACACCGCGACCAAGCTCTCTCTGCGCTGTATGTTTGTGCGTGAAGGCGGCGCGGAAGATAACCCACAGCGCACGCTGAAAGAGCAAAACGTCTTTGCCGTGCTTAAACAACTGGGCTTCGCCAGCGATTTGTACGCCATGCAGAGCGAGATGTGGTTCTACAGCAATACCATGGCCGACAACATTGCTTATCGTGAGCAGATTGGCGCGGAGCCGCGTAACCGTGGCAGAAGCGTGGACGATATGCTGCTTGTCGATGAAATGCAGAATTCGCTGGACAATAAATCCGCAGGTAAGCATTTGATTATTATGCATACCAAAGGCTCACACTTTAACTATACCCAGCGTTATCCGCGCAACTTTGCGCAGTGGACGCCAGAGTGTGTCGGCGTCGATGACAAGTGCAGCAAAGCAGAGCTGATTAACTCCTTCGATAACTCTGTCAGCTATGTGGATTACTTTATTGATAGCGTGATTGATAAGATGCGCGACCGGAAAGCGATCATTTTCTATGCCGCTGACCACGGGGAGTCGATCAATGAAAAGGAGCATCTGCACGGTACGCCGCGCAAAATGGCGCCACCGGAGCAGTTCCGCGTGCCGATGATGGTGTGGATGTCCGACAAGTATCTTGAGGATCCGCAAAAGGCGCAGATGTTTGCTCAGCTTAAGCAGCAGGCAGCGTTTAAAACGCCGCGTCGCCATGTTGAACTGTACGACACCATTATGGGTTGCCTCGGTTATACCTCGCCAAATGGCGGTATTAACGAGAACAATAACTGGTGCCATTTGCCGGCTCAGGCGGCGAAGTAAGCGCTCTGCTGGCTTTATCGCCAGTCAGTATGCTTTTTTACATTAGGGGATTGACGGGGTAGCTTCACGGCAGTAAGATGCGCCCCGCATTCGGTGATTGGCGCAGCCTGGTAGCGCACTTCGTTCGGGACGAAGGGGTCGGAGGTTCGAATCCTCTATCACCGACCAAATTCAGAAAAACCCAACCGCAAGGTTGGGTTTTTTGCTTTCCGGCCTCGAAAAGAGGATGAGAACCTCCGGGGGAAGAGGTTCGACTCGAGCATCGCGAGAGAACGTTGCTTCAGCAACGGCCCGCAGGGCGAGCCACGCAGTGGCGAGTCATCCTCTATCACCGACCAAATTCAAAAAAGCCCAACCGCAAGGTTGGGTTTTTTGCTTTCTGCATCCTGGAAAATAGCCTGAAGGCCGCTTCGCCTTACCGGCCTGGCGCGATCCCGTAGACCGGACAATCGCAGCGCCAGCCGGCGAAATTATCGAAAATCTCCGTTATCCCCACTTCTCGCTGCCAGTTCACAATTTTGTACGATATTCCATTGTATTTTTTTATATATGTTTGGATCTTTTTTCGCGTTGCTTATGGATAATGACAGCATTTTTCGCTGTGCGTTTTAGCGTTCATGGCATTAATCGCTCAGATAATCATCATTCTGCAAGAAATTTTTCATAATCTGCATGAAAGTTAAGCACTGGATTTTGGTGGTTAATGAGCGAATTATTCTGCTGCCTCGGCGCTAGCACAAATTTCCCTGCTGAAAATAGAGGCTTGAAGTTTTTTTAAACTTTGTTTACCGATTCTCACCGTCGTTGTAAATCCCGATTACCTGTATTGACGTTTTGACATTCTGTTGACAGATTGTAGGGCATGAGGGGCATTTCAAGGAGAATCTGCACTGCAACTCAGTCAACCTTGTGAAAGGAATCCCCATCTCTCATAACGCCTTCGGGCACAACCGACCAGACCGGGTAAAAAACTAATAAAGGTCTGTCGGACATACCCACTGCATGGGTAACAACACATATCACATTGGAGCAGAATCAATGAGTATTTCCTTGAAGAAGTCAGGGATGCTGAAGCTCGGTCTTAGCCTGGTGGCCATGACCGTCGCGGCAAGCGTGCAGGCTAAAACCCTGGTTTATTGTTCTGAAGGCTCGCCTGAAGGCTTTAACCCACAGCTTTTCACCTCTGGTACCACCTATGATGCCAGCTCCGTACCGATTTATAACCGTCTGGTGGAATTCAAAATCGGCACCACGGAAGTGATTCCTGGCCTGGCTGAGAAGTGGGAAATCAGCGCTGATGGCAAAACCTACACTTTCCACCTGCGTAAAGGCGTGAAGTGGCAGGACAACAAAGACTTCAAACCGACGCGCGATTTCAACGCGGATGACGTGGTGTTCTCCTTTGACCGTCAGAAAAACGATCAGAACCCGTACCATAAAGTCTCTGGCGGCAGCTACGAATATTTCGAAGGCATGGGTCTGCCTGACCTGATTAGCGAAGTGAAGAAAGTCGACGACAATACCGTTCAGTTCGTGCTGACCCGTCCGGAATCGCCGTTCCTGGCCGACCTGGCAATGGACTTCGCTTCTATTCTCTCCAAAGAGTACGCGGACAACATGCTGAAAGCCGGTACGCCGGAGAAAGTGGACCTCGACCCGATCGGTACCGGTCCGTTCCAGTTGCTGCAATATCAGAAAGATTCCCGCATCCTGTACAAAGCGTTTGACGGTTTCTGGGGCACCAAGCCGAAAATCGATCGTCTGGTCTTCTCCATCACCCCGGATGCTTCCGTACGTTATGCCAAACTGCAGAAAAACGAGTGCCAGGTTATGCCGTACCCGAACCCGGCGGATATCGCTCGTATGAAGCAGGACAAAAACATCACGCTGATGGAGCAGGCTGGCCTGAACGTTGGCTACATGTCCTTCAACACCGAGAAGAAACCGTTTGATGACGTGAAAGTACGTCAGGCGCTGACTTACGCGGTGAACAAAGAAGCGATCATCAAAGCGGTATACCAGGGCGCTGGCGTGGCGGCGAAAAACCTGATCCCGCCAACCATGTGGGGCTATAACGACGACGTTAAAGACTACACCTACGATCCGGAGAAGGCGAAACAGCTGCTGAAAGAAGCCGGTCAGGATAAAGGCTTTACCGTTGAACTGTGGGCGATGCCAGTACAGCGTCCGTACAACCCGAACGCTCGTCGTATGGCTGAGATGATTCAGGCTGACTGGGCGAAAGTCGGCGTACAAGCCAAAATCGTGACCTACGAGTGGGGTGAATACCTGAAGCGCGCGAAAGCGGGCGAACACCAGGCAGTCATGATGGGCTGGACCGGCGACAACGGGGATCCGGATAACTTCTTCGCCACCCTGTTCAGTTGCGCAGCGGCGAAAGACGGTTCTAACTACTCTCGCTGGTGCTACAAGCCGTTTGAAGATCTGATTCAACCGGCTCGCGCAACCGACGATCACAACAAGCGTGTTGAACTCTACAAGCAGGCTCAGGTAGTGATGCATGACCAGGCTCCGGCGCTGATCGTCGCTCACTCCACCGTGTATGAGCCGGTGCGTAAAGAAGTCAAAGGCTATGTTGTTGATCCGTTAGGCAAACACCACTTCGAAAACGTGTCTGTCGAATAATAAGCACGATAGCTGCCCTCTCTCCTCTCCGGGAGAGGGGGTAAAGCGTTTTCCCTCTGCGGAGGGAATTCCTGTTTGTGAGCAATACAGACGCGCCGCCGCCAGGCGCTGCGTCACTACTGAGAATCCGGGTTATGTTGCAGTTCATTCTCCGACGTCTGGGGCTGGTTATCCCAACGTTTATCGGTATTACCCTTCTCACCTTTGCCTTTGTCCATATGATCCCCGGCGACCCGGTAATGATCATGGCGGGTGAGCGTGGTATCTCTCCTGAGCGTCACGCTCAATTGCTGGCTGAGCTTGGTCTTGATAAGCCGCTTTGGGAACAATATGTCCACTATGTTTGGGGCGTATTGCACGGTGACTTAGGCATCTCTCTGAAGAGCCGACTTCCGGTGTGGGACGAGTTTGTGCCGCGTTTTAAAGCGACGCTGGAACTCGGTATCTGCGCCATGATTTTTGCGGTCGCTGTGGGTATTCCGGTGGGCGTACTGGCCGCCGTCAAACGTGGCTCTATTTTCGATCATACTGCGGTGAGCCTTGCGCTGACCGGCTACTCCATGCCTATCTTCTGGTGGGGCATGATGTTGATCATGCTGGTTTCGGTGCAGCTCAACCTGACGCCGGTTTCCGGACGCGTCAGCGATATGGTGTTCCTTGACGACAGCAATCCGTTAACCGGATTTATGCTGATAGATACCGCCATCTGGGGCGAGCAGGGCAACTTTATCGATGCCCTTGCGCATATGATCCTGCCAGCCATTGTGCTCGGCACCATTCCGCTGGCGGTGATCGTGCGTATGACCCGCTCCTCTATGCTGGAAGTTTTGGGTGAAGATTACATCCGTACCGCGCGCGCAAAAGGGCTGACCCGCATGCGCGTGATCATCGTGCATGCGCTGCGCAACGCCATGCTGCCGGTGGTGACGGTTATCGGCTTGCAGGTCGGCACGCTGCTGGCGGGCGCGATCCTGACGGAAACCATCTTCTCCTGGCCGGGTCTGGGTCGTTGGTTGATTGATGCGCTGCAGCGCCGCGACTATCCGGTGGTGCAGGGCGGGGTATTACTGGTCGCGACGATGATTATCCTCGTCAACCTGCTGGTCGACCTGCTCTACGGCGTGGTGAACCCGCGTATTCGGCATAAGAAGTAAGGGGCCATCATGTCACAAGTTACTGAAAATAAAGTTATTGCTGCACCGGTGCCAATGACGCCGTTGCAGGAGTTCTGGCACTATTTCAAACGCAACAAAGGTGCGGTTGTTGGCCTGGCTTACGTGGTGATCATGCTGATTATCGCCGTATTTGCTAACTTCCTTGCGCCGCACAACCCGGCCGATCAGTTCCGCGATGCGCTGCTGGCGCCACCGGTCTGGCAGGACGGCGGCACCTGGACGCACATTCTGGGTACCGATGATGTGGGCCGCGATACGCTGTCGCGCCTGATGTTTGGCGCCCGTCTGTCGCTGCTGGTGGGCTGTCTGGTGGTCGTGCTGTCGTTGATTGCGGGCATCGTGCTCGGCCTGGTGGCCGGTTACTTTGGCGGCGTTATCGACAGCATCATTATGCGTGTCGTCGACATTATGCTGGCGCTGCCGAGCTTGCTGCTGGCGCTGGTGCTGGTGGCTATCTTCGGCCCGTCGATCGTCAACGCCTCGCTGGCGCTGACGTTTGTCGCCCTGCCGCACTATGTGCGACTCACGCGCGCCGCCGTACTGGTGGAGGTGAATCGCGACTACGTGACCGCTTCCCGCGTTGCTGGTGCGGGCGCGATGCGCCAGATGTTCGTCAATATTTTCCCCAACTGCCTCGCGCCGCTGATCGTTCAGGCGTCGCTGGGCTTCTCGAACGCCATTCTCGACATGGCCGCCCTTGGCTTCCTTGGCATGGGTGCGCAGCCGCCAACACCGGAGTGGGGCACGATGCTCTCCGACGTGTTGCAGTTCGCGCAGAGTGCCTGGTGGGTCGTGACCTTCCCGGGTCTGGCGATCCTGCTGACGGTGCTGGCATTTAACCTGATGGGTGACGGACTGCGTGATGCGCTCGACCCCAAACTGAAGCAGTAAGAGGTTCGAGATGGCGTTATTAAATGTAGATAAATTATCGGTGCACTTCGGCGACGTTGGCTCCGAGTTCCGCGCCGTAGACCGCGTAAGTTATAGCGTGAACCAGGGCGAAGTGGTTGGCATCGTCGGTGAATCTGGCTCCGGTAAATCCGTCAGTTCACTGGCGATTATGGGATTGATTGATTTCCCCGGTCGCGTAATGGCCGAAAACCTGGAGTTCAACGGCCAGGATCTGAAACGCATTTCTGAAAAAGAGCGCCGCAGTCTGGTGGGCTCCGAAGTCGCGATGATTTTCCAGGATCCGATGACCAGCCTGAACCCGTGCTACACAGTCGGTTTCCAGATAATGGAAGCGATTAAGGTGCATCAGGGCGGGAATAAGAAAACCCGTCGTCAGCGCGCAATTGACCTGCTGACGCAGGTCGGTATTCCCGATCCGGCCTCGCGTCTGGACGTATACCCGCACCAGCTCTCTGGCGGGATGAGCCAGCGCGTGATGATTGCCATGGCGATTGCCTGTCAGCCAAAACTGCTGATTGCCGATGAACCGACCACCGCGCTGGATGTGACCATCCAGGCGCAGATCATCGAGCTTTTGCTGGAGTTGCAGCAAAAAGAGAATATGGCGCTGATCCTGATCACTCACGATCTGGCGCTGGTGGCGGAAGCGGCGCACAAAATCATTGTGATGTACGCAGGCCAGGTGGTGGAAACCGGCGAAGCGAAAGATATCTTCCGCGCGCCGCGTCATCCTTACACCCAGGCGCTGCTACGTGCGCTGCCGGAGTTTGCGCAGGACAAAGCGCGTCTGGCTTCGCTGTCGGGCGTTGTTCCTGGCAAATATGACCGCCCCACTGGCTGCCTGCTGAATCCGCGCTGCCCGTATGCAACGGACAAATGCCGCGAGCAGGAACCGGCACTGAACACCGTCGATGGCGGCCGTCAGTCCAAATGTCACTACCCACTCGATGATGCCGGGAGGCCGACACTATGAGTACGCACGAGGCCACCTCGCAGCAGCCGCTGTTGCAGGCTATCGACCTGAAAAAATACTACCCGGTGAAGAAGGGAATGTTTGCCCCGGAACGCCTGGTGAAAGCACTGGATGGCGTATCGTTCAACCTGGAACGCGGTAAAACGCTGGCAGTGGTGGGCGAATCCGGCTGTGGTAAATCCACGCTCGGCCGTCTGCTGACGATGATTGAAACCCCGACCGGCGGCGAGCTGTATTACCAGGGTCAGGATCTACTGAAACACGATCCCCATGCGCAGAAGCTGCGTCGGCAGAAGATTCAGATCGTCTTCCAGAACCCGTATGGCTCGCTGAACCCGCGTAAAAAAGTAGGGCAGATCCTCGAAGAACCTCTGCTGATTAACACTTCTCTCAGCAAAGAGGCGCGTCGGGAAAAAGCGCTGGCGATGATGGCGAAAGTTGGCCTGAAAACCGAGCATTACGATCGTTATCCGCATATGTTCTCCGGCGGTCAGCGTCAGCGTATCGCTATCGCCCGTGGTCTGATGCTCGATCCGGATGTCGTGATTGCCGACGAACCCGTTTCCGCGCTGGACGTCTCCGTGCGCGCTCAGGTGCTCAACCTGATGATGGATTTGCAGCAGGATTTGGGGCTCTCTTACGTCTTTATCTCCCACGATCTCTCTGTGGTTGAGCACATCGCCGATGAAGTGATGGTGATGTATCTCGGCCGCTGCGTGGAAAAAGGCACGAAAGACCAGATCTTTTCCAACCCGCGTCACCCGTACACTCAGGCGCTGCTCTCTGCAACGCCGCGCCTGAATCCGGATGAGCGCCGCGAGCGTATTAAACTGACCGGCGAGCTGCCAAGCCCGCTGAATCCACCGCCGGGCTGCGCGTTTAACGCCCGCTGCTCCCGTCGTTTCGGCCCCTGCACGCAGCTGCAGCCGCAGCTGAAAGATTACGGCGGTCAATTGGTTGCCTGCTTTGCCGTCGACCAGGATGAGAACAGCGAGAAACCGCACGCGTAATCCTCATGTGCCCGGCAGCGTTCAGGTTGCCGGGCCTGTCACTTTACTCTGAACCCGACAATCGATATTCTCCGCTGCTGACAATCCTTATAAACGTTCCGGCTTAATTTTGAAATTTTCAATAAATTTACCTTAAAACGAACGGAGAGATAATTTCAGTAGGAATAATGGGTTAGCGGAATAAAACAGTTTTATGACTCCCAATAATTATTTCTAAATATTTCTCTGAGTAAGCAAAAATTAAGGTTATTATTTCTTTGTCTGGATTATTACTCTTTTAATCAAGGTAAAAATGACATTTATTAATATAAATTTAGGTTAAGCTGGTTTTTATCCCCATAATATCCCTACATTTTTGGACGTTAATACTTTAATAGATACAGCAGCAAAAAAAGATGGCACATGTATGGGTATTGTTTATATATTTACCGGAAATAAACACCGTGTTAGCAATGCTGAAATGTAACACGTAAAAACAGGCGGAAGATCATCGCCGAAACATTATCTTGTACCCGCGCAAACACAGCACAGCCAAAATAAAAAGCCACAACTCGACCAATATCCGGGCGCTGAGATCTTTAGCGGTGGTGGGTACAATATTATTTTGTAAATCATGAGATTAACAATGAATCATTATGATGATTTGCAGAGGTTTAAGGATAAAACCCGCAACCAGAAACACGATTTTAAGGATCTCTCCGCGCAAAACCCTGGCAGCGACCAGGGAAACTGGACACTGATCCAGCAGCTCTCTCCGGCAACGGATGAATCGACGCTGACCATGGGCGGCCATGTTTCTCTTCCTGTCCCGCAATCCGTTGAACCGGATCTCTTTGCCCGCACAGAGAATGCGCCCGCAGTCGACGTCAGCGAACCTGCGTCAATACCGGCTCCTTCCATTTTTCAAGGAGTTGCCAGCCAGCTTGCGACGGTCATTCCGCCCCCGGCGCCTGTGCCCGCTCCCACACCGGTGAGAGCGTTGCCTGCCGAGGGGGTAAAATCTGCCACCGTCAATTACGCGCAACTCTTCGCCGCCAAAGTGCCGGAAGCAAAGCCGAAAACAGAAAAAAACCAGCCATTACACTCGTTGTTAGAAAGGATCGCGTCATGCCGTTGATTTGTGTTTGTTCACCGAAAGGCGGTGTCGGAAAAACGACCCTGACGGCGAATCTGGCGTACGCGCTGGCCCGTTCAGGTAGCAAAGTGCTGGCGCTCGATTTTGACGTGCAGAATGCGCTGCGCCTGCATTTTGGCGTACCGCTAACGGACGGACGCGGCTACGTTGCCAAAGCGGCGGAATCGTCGGACTGGAGCCAGTTTGTCCTCACCGCAGGCGGCAATATCTTCGTCCTGCCTTATGGCGACGCCACGGAAGAGCAGCGACTCACATTTGAAGAGCGGCTGGCGAATGACGAGCACTTTTTAACGCGTGGACTGAATACGCTGTTGAACTATCCGGGTCTGATTATCGTCGCGGATTTTCCGCCAGGGCCGTCGGCTGCGTTAAAAGCCATGTCGCGGCTGGCTGACGTGCATCTGGTGACGTTGCTGGCGGATACCGCATCGCTCTCCCTGCTGCCGCAAATCGAAAACAACCGCCTGACGGGGGACGTGCTCAACCGTAAAGCTGGTCACTATTTTGTGGTCAACCAGAGCGACAACCGCCGCCAGATCAGCCGTGATGTCACCACGTTTCTTGAGCAGCGCCTGGGTAACCAGCTCCTGGGTGTGCTGCACCGCGATGAAAGCGTTGCCGAAGCGAATGCCTCACAGCAATCGGTGTTCGATTTTAGCCCGGCTTCCGCAGCCGCTTTCGATATTGAACTCATTGCAAAACGCGTCGCCGGCATCTTAGGCGTCAAAATCGGTGACGGGACGGTTCACAACTCGCCGCGCATGTCAGGTTTCTAACGCTCACGGGCAACCTATGAAAAAGCTTCTTTCTGTTTTGCTGGTACTGGCAATGGTTCCTGTCGCCCTGCTGGTGGTCATTACGCCGATGGACAGCCAAAAGCAGTATATTTTTGGCCTGATCAGCATGGGTATTTTGTTCCTGCTTGGATTCAGCAAAAAGCGCAGTGTTTCGGTGATTATGGTCGTGATGTCAGCGCTGTTGTCGACACGCTACATGTATTTCCGCCTGACCCAAACCCTGCATTTTAACTCTGAGATTGAAACCCTGCTCGGCATGGGACTGTTCCTTGCGGAAGTCTATGTCTGGGTGATGCTGCTGCTGAGCTACCTGCAAACTGTGTGGCCGCTGAAGCGTGAAATAGTGCAACTGCCGGATGATATGAGCCAGTGGCCGACGGTGGATGTCTACATTCCGACCTATAACGAACCGCTGGACGTGGTGCGTGATACGGTGCTCGCCGCGCAGTGTATTGATTACCCGCGCGATAAGATGAAAATCTACCTGCTTGATGACGGTAAACGCCGGGAGTTTGCGGTGTTCGCCGCCGATGTCGGCGTTGGGTATATCACCCGTAACGACAATGCGCACGCCAAAGCCGGCAACCTGAACCACGCGATGAAGCTTACCCACGGCGAGCTGATCTGCGTCTTCGACTGCGACCATGTCGCCACGCGAATTTTCCTGCAAGCTACGGTCGGCGGTTTCCTGAAAGATCCGAAACTGGCGCTTGTACAGACGCCGCACTACTTCTATTCACCGGATCCGTTCGAACGCAACCTGTCGGTAGGCCGCAACATTCCTAATGAAGGCTCACTGTTCTACGGCCCGATCCAGCAAGGCAACGACAACTGGAACGCCACCTTTTTCTGCGGCTCGTGCGCGGTGATCCGCCGTAGCGCGCTGGAGGAGATTGGCGGTTTTGCCGTGGAAACGGTGACCGAAGATGCACATACCGCGCTGAAATTGCAGCGCCTGGGCTGGGGCACAGCGTTTATCGATATACCGCTGGCGGCCGGTCTGGCGACCGAACGTCTGGTACTGCATGTGATCCAGCGTACCCGCTGGGCGCGCGGCATGACGCAGATTTTCCGCCTCGATAACCCGCTGCTGGGACGTGGGCTGACCCTTCCGCAGCGTCTGTGCTACCTGAGTGCGATGCTTTATTACCAGTTTGCGCTGCCGCGAATCGCCTTTTTGACCGCGCCGCTGGCTTATTTGCTGTTTAACCTGAACATTATTCACTCTTCGGCCACGTTGGTCTTCGCCTACGCGTTGCCGCATTTGTTCCTTGCCGTGTTCGTTAACTCGCGTCTGAACGGACGTTTCCGTTACAGCTTCTGGGGAGAGATTTATGACATCGTGCTGGCGTTCCATATTGTCCTGCCGACCGTCGTCACCATGCTGTTCCCGAAACGCGGGAAATTTAACGTCACCGATAAAGGCGGCCTGCTGAACGTTGGCTATTTCGATTTCAGCGTGGTGCGCCCGCATTTGATTATCGCGGTGTTGCTGGCAGCTGGCGTGGTGGCCGGGATTGTCCGCGCCTGCGCCCATGATTACTTCGGTGTCGATCCGCGCGTTATCGCCCTTAACGTCGGCTGGGGGCTGTACAGCCTGATCTTCCTGCTGGCGGCAATTGCCGTGGCGCGGGAAACCCGTCAGACCCGCAAAACCATCCGTATTGATGTCGATATTCCGGTGTTGATCCACTATGCCAGCGGTATTACCTCGCGCAGCCAGACCGCCGATTTATCGATGGGCGGCTGCCGTATCGTGGTACCGGACGAGCGCCACCAGAGCGATGAAATCGAAGAGATTGAGCTGCTGCTGCAATCGGGTGCGATTGCCATTCCGGCTCGCATCATCGCCAGCGATGCAGAGTATATCCGCCTGATGTTCGACGATATTCCGCTGTCGCGCCGCCGTGAACTGGTGCGCGTGGTGCTTTCCCGCGCGGATGCGTGGATCCATCCGCCGAAACCGCAGGACAACCCGTTCCGCTCGATGCTGACCATTGTGCGCTGCGTCTTTGATCTCTTCTGGCTGACCTGGACATCGCGTCGGGAAAACCGCCGCCTGCGGGCAGAGCTGGCGGCGAAGGCGACGTCGGAGGAGGGCGGCGTATGAAACGTCTGACAACGCTGGCTATGCTGGTCGGTATGCTGTTTATGGCGCCGCTGCACAGTGAGGAAACAACGGTTTCATCGCTGCTGCCGGTTGATTTACCCCCGCCGACAACGACGCAAAGCGCATCGGCCTTTGTGCCGTCGGTGGTCAACAGCGTGAGTCTGGCGCAGATGGGGCAACCGCAGGGATTAACCCTGAGCGGCGGCCAGTTCCAGAGCGGCATCGATTTTACCCTACCGATGGATCAGGTGATCACCAACGCCCGGCTGGCGCTGAATCTAAAGATCTCCCCGGCAATGGCGGCGCGTAATGCCACCCTGCAATTGATGCTTAATGGCCAGCCGCTGGGCACCGTACCACTGACCGCTACTGATAGTGATCTGTCGCGCTACCAGCTGGATATTCCGGCAGCGCTGATGGTTTCCAGCAACAACCTGAGCTTCAAAATCAATGATGGCGATGCGATGCAGTGCCAGCGCGATCTGAACGATAAGTATCGTGTCACCGTCCTGCCGGATTCGCGTTTTGAGCTGGAAGGGCAGCAACTGGATATCGGTGCCGATCTGAGCCACTTCCCGCGCCCGTTCTTTGACAGCATGCAGATGTCGCCCACCAGCATTGCGATGGCGTTCGGCGCGACGCTGAGCGCCGATGCCATTAGCGCCGGCGCATTGATCTCCTCGTGGATGGGGATCCAGGCCGATTATCGCGGCATCTCGTTTGCGGCGTATCACGATCGTCTGCCGGAACAGAACGGCATCCTGATCGGCCATCCCGGCGAGCAGATCGGCGGCCTGACGCTGCCGCAAACCACGCAGCCGCTGCTGAAAATTATCGATAACCCGGCGAACCCGGTGTACAAGCTGCTACTGGTTGTCGGCAAAGATGAACATGAACTGCGTGCGGCGGCCTGGCGGCTGACGCGGGGCAATTTCACGCCGCAAACGCCTGCGTTTGATGTTACGGCGCAGACCATTCCGTTGAGCAAACCCTATGATGCGCCGCGCTGGATCCCAACCGATCGTCCCATCAAGCTTCATGAGTTGATCCGCAAAGATCAAAGCCTGACCGCCACCGGGATCTGGCACTCGCCGTTGCAGGTGGCATTTCGCGCCGCGCCGGATCTGTTTTTGTGGGACGGAGAAACCATCCCGCTGCATATTGGTTACCGCTTCCCGACGGAAAACTGGATCGACGAGCAGCGCTCCTGGCTGAGCATGACCATGAACGACACTTTCCTGCACAACCTGCCGGTCAATAAACAGGGCGCGCTGGAAACGCTGTGGCACAAACTGGGCGGCGATGCGCGTCAGGAGTCGTTCGATATGCCGCTGGAGCCGTACATGATCTACGGCGATAACCAGCTCTCGCTCTACTTCAATATCGTGCCGAAAGAGAATGCGCCGTGCAGCACCTTGCTCAACAACAACATCAAGAGCCGCATTGATGATGATTCATGGATCGATTTAAGCCACACGCGTCACTTTGCGCTATTGCCGAACCTCTCCTATTTCGTTGGCGCGTCGTTCCCGTTTACCCGCATGGCGGACTACGCGGAAACGGTGCTGATGCTGCCGCAGAATCCGTCGGAAACGCAACTCGCCACGCTACTGGATATGGCTGCTCGCTCCGGTAATGCCACCGGAACGGCGCTGGGACATAACCGCGTGGTGCTTGGCGTTCCCACCGGCGGCGGCCTGCAAGAGCTGGTGCGCGATCGCGACGTGCTGGCGGTCACGGGCATGGATCAGCACGACTTCAACCATGCGCTGCTGGCTGACTCGCCGTTTATCACCCATGACAACACGCTGGGCGTGCGCGCGCCCTCCCTGTGGCAGAAAGTGCAGCGCTGGATGGCGGGCGACTGGGCGGCCGAAGGGCTGGAGGCCGACCGCTACTTCTCCTCTAACGAAGCATGGCGCGGTTTTATCAGTTTCCGCTCACCGTGGAACGATGAGCGTCTGGTGGTACTGGCGCTGGGCAGCAGCGATGAACAGCTTTCGCACCTGCATAGCGATCTGGCCTCAGCGCGTATTAACGCCGGTATTCGCGGCGATGCCGCCATCATCACCAATGAAAACGGGGTACGCAGCTTCCGCGTCGGCGAACAGTTCCCGAGCGGTCAAATGCCACCGCAGATGATGGTGGTCTGGTATGCCAACCAGCACTCAGCGCTGCTGGCCATTCTGGGACTGCTGGTCGGTTCGCTGGCGGGCTGGCTGTTCTATCTGGCGCTGAAAAAGCGCGAGCGTAAACGTCTGCATCCGGAGAACAGCAAGTGAAAAGGGTGACCACAATGCGAAACAAAACCGCCCGCCGGTGGACGACCGTTTGCCTCTCCGGCGCACTTGCGCTCAGCGCTGCCGGGCAGGCACAGGCCGCGCCGAATGATGCGGCCTTAAAAGCGCTGTTCGATCAGGCCAACTACTGGCATGAAAAATCCCATGACGACCTGGCGATGGAGTCGCTGAAAAAGGTGTTAATGGTTGATGCCAATAACACCCGGGCGATGTATCTGATGGCGCTGTGGGCGCAGCAAAATGGCGATTTGCAGACCGCCGCGCAGTGGCGTTCGCGGCTGGCGCAAACCGCGCCCGGCGATGGCGAATTGCAGGCGCTGGATAACGCCAAACAGATGGCGCAGGTGCCGCAAGGGCAGCTCACGCTGGCGCGTCAGCAGGCGCGGAGCGGCAACATTCCGGCCGCGCTGGAGACCTGGCGCAGCCTGTTTAACGGCAATACGCCTCCGCCGGGTCTGGCGCCGGAATATTACCTGACGATGGCGAGCGACAAAGCGCTCTATCCGCAGGCGCTGGCGCAGATGCAGCACATTGTGGCGCAGAATCCGCAGGACAATGCCGCGCGCGTGGCACTGGGCAAGATGCTCACCTGGCGTGAAGAGACGCGCCGCGACGGGATTTTAATGCTCGAACCGATGGCCAGCGGCAGCAAAGATGCCGATGCCGGTTTACGACAGGCACTGCTGTGGCTTGGGCCGCAGTCCGGCGATGAGCGCTTCTACGACACCTGGTTGCAACGCCATCCGCAGGACAGCGAAGTTCAGGATTACTACCGCAAAAACATCGGCGGCGCAGCGAAAGGCGCGGGCTTTACCGCCCTGAACAGCGGCGACAGCAGTACGGCGAAGCGGCAGTTTGAACAGGTGCTACAAACCAATCCGCAGGATGCCGATGCGCTGGCGGGCATGGGTTATATCGCTCAGCGCAATGGAGATTATCAGGCGGCGGCGCAATACCTGAATCGGGCGGCGAGCCTGGGTGGCGATGCCTCTGCCGAGCGCAAAACGCAGGCGGAGGACGCGGCGTTTTACGGCCAACTGGCGCAGGCGCAACAGGCGCTGAAAGAGGGCAATGTCAGCCAGGCGCTGGCCCTATCCGCACCGCTGGCGCAGCAGAGCGGCGAGCGGGGAACGGCGGCAAAACTGTTCCGCGCCGATGTGTTACGCCAGAACAAAGATTACCCGCAGGCGGAGCAGGCACTGCGCGCTATTCTGAACGACCAACCGCAGAATGCCCCGGCGCGCGAAAACCTCTATTACGTTCTGCGCGATCAAAACAAAACGGCAGAAGCTCAGAGCATGCTGCGAACCCTACCGGCCAGCTTGCAGGCGAAGCTGCAACCGCGCGTAGTAACCGGCGCGCCGGGCGATCCGCTGCGCCGTCAGGCGCAACAACTGGCTGCCAGCGGCAATACGCCGCAGGCGATTGCGCTGTTGCGTCAGGGCGTTGAGCGGTTGCCGGACGATCCGTGGCTGCGCCTCGATCTGGCGCGATTATTACAGCAATCCGGCCAGCAGAATGAAGCGGCGAGCGTTATGCTTCCGGCGCAAAGCAGCGGCGCGGGCGCAAGCTCCCTGTATGCCGCCGCGCTGTTCGCCAGTGAAAATGGCGGCTGGCAGCAGGCCAGCTCGTTGTTGTCGCGGATCTCGCCCGCGGGGCAAAACAGCCAGACGCGCGATCTCGCCCGCCGGGTGAACTACAACCTGCAAATGGCGACCGCCGATCGTTACCTGGCACAGGGCAATACTGTTGCCGCGTCGAATACCCTGAAAGCGCTCGCCAGCACGCCACCGGAAAGCCCGGCCGATGCCGGGAAACTGGCGCGGATGCTGGCGCAAACCGGCGATCTGACAACGGCGGTTTCGCTGGTGCGGGCCAATATGCAGCAGGGCGTGCAGGGCAATGCCGGGGATTACGCCGATCAAATTGCCGTGCTGAATCAGGCCGGGCTGAACCAGGAAGCACAGGCCTTTGTTTCCAGCCCCGAGATGCAGGCGCGCAGCACCCCGGCGCAACTGGCGGGCGTGCGTAACGGTTATGTGATTAATGAAGCCGATCGTCTGCGTGAGCAGGGCAACTATGCCGCCGCCTATGACAAGCTGATTCGCGCGTTGCAAAGCGATCCGCAGAATACCGATTTGATGTTCGCCATGGGCCGTCTCTACCAGAGCGGCAAAATGAACAAAGAAGCGGGCGTGCTGTATGACTATCTGATGACGCGCGACAGCGATGATCAGGCCGCGCGTGTCGGCGCGATTGATGTGGCGCTGGCGGAAAATAATATTGATAAAGCCCAGACCCTGGCGAATGGTCTGCGCAGTAACAGTTCACCGGAACGCCTGCTACTGCTGGCGCGGCTGGAAGAAGCAAAGGGTAACCATCAGCAGGCGATGACCCTGTTGCGTAGCGCCCGCGGCAAGCTGGTGGGGCTGGAATCGACCAACAGCGCGGCCACGCCAACAATTGGCGGCGTTTTGTTGGCTGATAACCCGTTTATGACTACCAGTAAAACCACGGCTGACACGGCTGCGCCGCAGTCGCTGTATGGGCAGACGTTGCCGTGGCAGGTGGCGCAGGTGGCCCGTGAGCCGGGCAGTAATCTGCCGGGCACTACGCGTACCGATCTGCCGGTAGAAACGGCGCAAAGCCGTACGCTGCGCCAGGTGGATGACATGATGCAGCAGATGAACGAAAAAACCGGCATGTGGCTGCAAGGTGAAGTGGATATTCGCGGTCGCGACGGGGAAACCGGCACCAGCAAGTTAACGGAAGCGAAAGCGCCGCTGACCTGGTCCAGCTCGCCGTTCGGCGATGCGCGCTTTGAATTTACTGCCACGCCAGTCAGCCTCAGTTCCGGTAGCGCTTCGGGCGATGCCTGGCGTCGTTATGGTTCAAACCCGCTGGCAGATGCGGCGAGCAATATTGCCACCTCCATCAGCAATGCCAACAGTTCTACGGCAACGGACGGCAGCGATAAATTTGCCGATCTGGCAAGTTACGCCGATGCCAGCAAACTGACACCGTTTACCGATGAGGGTTACAACAACCTGACCTCTTTATTGGGTTCGAGCCGCCTGAAAAGCCTGAGCGCATCGAACTACAAGAAGAATTACAACGATGCAATTAACGCCTCTACCGATTCGCAAAACGCCAGCGGCGTGGAGCTGAATATGGCGCTCAGCGGCGACAGCTACAAGCTGGATATCGGCAGTACGCCGCTCGGGCAGGATCTCACCTCGCTGGTGGGCGGCGTGAAGTGGTCGCCGAAACTGACCAACTACCTGACGCTGATCTTCACCGGCGAGCGCCGCGCGATCACCGACAGCCTGCTGTCGTATGTCGGACTACAGGATAAATACTCCGGCCAGCGCTGGGGGCAGGTCACCAAAAACGGCGGATCGGTACAGTTAAGTTACGATGATGGCGATGCCGGGTTTTACGTCGGCGGCGGAGGTTACAGTTATCTCGGGACGGATGTTGCCAGCAACACCAGCATGAACGCCAATGCCGGGGTCTATTTACGCCCATGGCATGACGATTTCCGCCAGTTGCAGGCCGGGTTGAGCGTGAGCTGGATGGATTTCTCGAAAAACCTCAGCTACTTCACTTACGGCCAGGGCGGTTATTTCAGTCCGCAGAACTATGTCAGCGTCTCTTTACCGGTCGATCTTTCGCAGAAAATCGATAACTGGAAGCTGAGCATCGGCGGCGCTGTGGGTTATCAGTCTTATACCCAGGATAAAAGCGACTATTTCCCGACCGAGCCTGAGGCACAGAAGATGCTCCAGCAACTGGCGGATCTTGGCTTTATCAAAGAGGCGCAGTACCAGGGCACTTCGCAAAACGGTATCGGCTACAACTTCCATGCGGGGCTGGATTACAACGTGAATAAAAATATGACGGTGGGCGGCAAAGTCGGCTACGACACCTTCGGCAATTATAACGAAAGCACCGCCGGGATTTGGCTCCGGTACATGTTGGGAGACAAATGATGACACACACTTCTGATACGCCGTTGCTCTCGTGGTTTCAGCAGCAGCAAACCGCGCCGGGCTGGTTTGATTTGCTGAGCGTAATGATTGACGGCATGGTAAACAACGTCGGTGAAGCGGAAAGCCTGCCGTTCCTGCGACAGATGGGTGATGCAATGGCGGAACGCACGCCGCTTCCGCCGTCGGAAACCGTGGGCGAACTGGAAGCCAATATCAATGCGCAATTGGCGCTGTTCAACTGGGGTTTTATCGATATCGATACCCGTGATGACGGGCTGGCATTTCGTCATCAGGGCTTGCCGGTCGCGCGGGAAGAAGCGCACCGGAAGCGCTGGTGCTTTGCTTTTTGCGCCGTGCTTGAGGGGCTGTATACCCGCTGGATGCAAGAGCAGGGTGGTGCGGCAGGTCTCGTTTTTACCCGCGAAAGGCTCTATTCTGTGTCGGATGTTCTCTTCCGTTACGCTAACCCAAGTGAGTAAACCCATGTTGAAGCGCGTATTCGCCGCTCTGGTGGTGATGGTGAGTCTGTTGTTTACGTCATTTTCCCAGGCTTCTGCGGCCTGGGATAGTTATAAAGCCCGTTTTTTAATGCCGGATGGACGCGTCGTCGATACCGGTAATAAAAGTGTTTCCCATACTGAAGGCCAGGGTTACGCCATGTTGATGGCGGTGGCCAGTGATGACAGAGCTGCCTTTGACAGCATGTGGAACTGGACGAATAAGACCCTGAGAAATAAAGATAACGGCCTCTTTTTCTGGCGTTATAACCCGGTGGAAGCCGATCCTGTTGCTGATAAAAACGATGCGACGGATGGCGATGTTCTGCTGGCCTGGGCGCTGCTGAAAGCGGGGCAGCGCTGGAATGTTCCGGCTTATACCAGCGCGTCGGACGCTATTACGCAGGCCGTGCTGAAACATACCGTGGTGAGTTATGCCGGTTACCGCGTGATGCTGCCAGGCGCGAACGGCTTCAACCTCAACACCTATGTGAACCTGAATCCCGCCTATTTCATCTTCCCGGCGTGGCAGGATTTCGCGAAACGAAGCCATCAAGTGGTGTGGCGCGATTTGATCGCCGACGGGCAAAAGCTGCTGGGGAAAATGCGCTTTGGCAAAGCACAGCTCCCGACAGACTGGGTTTCGCTGGCGGCGGATGGCAAGCTTTCCCCGGCAAAAGAGTGGCCGCCACGCATGAGTTATGATGCTATCCGTATTCCGCTGTATATCAGCTGGCAGGATCCGCAAAGCGCGCTGCTGATGCCGTGGCGTAGCTGGTGGCAGGGCTTTAGCCGCAACCAGACGCCGGCCTGGGTGAATGTGGCGACCAACGAAACGGCGCCGTATATGATGAATGACGGTCTGCTGGCGGTACGTGATTTAACGCTGGGAGAACCGCTGGCCGAGCCGCAAATCACCGCGCAGGATGATTACTACTCTGCCAGCCTGAAGATGCTGGTGTGGCTGGCGCAGCAGCGCTAACCGATCGGCCCTCTCCCTTGCGGGAGAGGGCGCAGGACGTTACTGCGGATACGGTACCCAGTCCCCGCCGTTCAGGCGAACATACGGCTTGTTCTGGTACTGCAACACAATGGCGTTGGCGTTTTCAGAAACCGGCGCCGTTTGCGGCAGATTGCTGGTGAGCTGCTGCCAGTTGACGCTGTCCTCGGTGAAGATTTTGCCATCCAGCACCCGTGTCACCAGTTCTGATATCGCCAGGAAGCTGCTCGGCTGGTTAATCTCAATCGGCGCGCCCTGATGCGGCGCTTTCATGCCGAAGAATTTAATCGCTGTCGGTACGTTGGTAATTGACGGGCTGGGGATATCACGCAGGCCGGAAACCTGCATTTTGTCGCCCTTCAGCGCCGCGCCGTGTTCCGGCACCAGCACCACCATCACTTTCCGCCCGGATTTCTCCAGCTGCGTGAAGAAGGCATCCAGCTCATCAAACAGTTTCTGCGCGCGCAGTTTGTAATCCGCCGTTTTACGATCGCCGGGATAGTGGTTCCCGTCGTGCAGCGGCAGCAGGTTGTAGAAGGTTGCGGTGCGTTGCCCCTGTTTGAAGCTGTCCGACTCCATCCAGCGGTTCAGCACGGCAGTATCGTCATAGACCGGCGAACCATCAAAAGAGAGCAGTACAGGCGGCAGGCCAGACTGATCCATCAATGGTACCTGCACGCCGCCGTTATCGCGGATCTCTTTCAGGAAACCGCCGAACTCGCCGTTATGGTCCATCATCAACTGCTGGGTAAAGCCCAGTTTCGCCAGATTATCAAACAGATAGCATTGGTTGTTGGCCTGCTGATAGAGGTTTTTGTGCGACGACTGGCCGCAACTGGCGCGCAACAGACGAATCGCCGCCGGGCCGCTGTAAGCGGTGGCAGAGTTGAAGTGTTTAAATACGATGTCGAAGTGCGACCACAGCGGGTGCGACATCAGCCCTGCTGCTTCAATATCATCCCACGAGAGGGAACAGATATTGATGACCAGCAGATCAAACGGCTGGGCGTCAGCGGGAAGCTGCGCCGGGAAAGTGCTCTGGCGCTTCTCTTCTGAGGCGTAGAAACTGGCAAGATAAGCATTCAGGTTTTCCGAGGTCGGCGGCGCGGTTTGCGCAGGCATATCGCCCACTACCGGGGTATCGCCTGCCGCCGCGACGGTTGCTGCCGCACCGCCGCCGGTTGTGGTCACCGTGGTGGTTGGCTGGCCGCCTGGCCACAAGTTAAATGCCGGTCCGGTCAGGGTCAGCACGTTCAGCCAGATCATAATGGCAACGACAAACACGGTAACGCGGATCCACTGTGATAAAAACAGCCACGCCACCAGCAGGACAAAAACCCCGCCAATTATTTGCCAGTTGATAAAACGGGTCACCAGATCAAGCAGATAGTCGGCGCTGAAACCCGCGACCTGCGAGCCCTGGCTCAGAATACTTTCCGGGCCGGGCAGCCAGGTGTCATGCCAGAAGAGACCAAAACCAATCGGCAGCGCGATCCAGTGGCGCAGACGATGTAACCCCACGCGCGGCAACGGCATCAGCAGGAATGCCATAAATACCAGGTTCAACAGCGGATGAAAGTTAAGGTAGCCCGCCCATAACAGACCGAATTTCAGCAGAAAATAGAAGTTCCAGCCGGAGAGGCCGCGCCAGTATTGCCACAGCGGCGAAGGCGTTGAAGTGGTCATCGATGAATTAGTCATGTTTGTGGTCTGCCTTGACGAACGATTCCCGGCGCAATATTCCTGCCGGTTTTACATAGCGAGGTCTGGTAAACAAGATCCGAAATGCGGACCGGATAGGGCGTATCCAGTGGCGCGCAAGATAACCCAGCGGGAAAAAGATCAGTGCGCAGAAGATGATAAGCTGAACGATATCGCTGACTGACATCATGATGTGCGCTCCGTGGGGTCACTGAATAAGCGGTAAGGCTCCGGAATACGGCGCCAGCCTGTACCGTCATGTTCGGCGTTAATGACTTTCTTCATTCCGGCAGTGTCAGGCAGCGGTTTAGCCAGTTTTTCCGGCGTCAGCATACGCATCTGCACCAGTTCCGCGGCAATCTGATTATCTTCAAACCACACCATCCGGTTTGAGAAGATATCCGCCGTTGGCAGCGGGAAAATATGGTTCAGGGCGGTATCAAGATCGTTGACACGGCAAAAGGACAAAAACAGCACCAGCCGGTTGTCGCTCATGCTGACAATATCCCCCACGCGATTAGGGCGACAAAGGGTAAGTGCTTGTTCGACGCGAATACCCGGTACCGGGCGCAGCGCAACCATTACCCCTTTGCCATCCGGCGGCAACAGTTGGTTATTGACCATATTGCTTATCGCATCGCAGAAGATATTCCACGGCTGGTAGCCGCGCAGCTTCAGAGGCTGGGTCATGGAAAGCAGGGTGGTGATATCTTCCGGCACCAGCCGGTTGAATTGTTGCCCCTGCACGCTTTCAATCAGTGTCAGGCAGCGCGACAGCGGCGCGTTCCAGGGAATAACCATATTCGCGCCGCAGCCCAGCAATAATCGCTCATCGGTCGCGCGCAGGCTGGCCTGACTTTCACGGACGATAATTTTTAAACCGCTGCCGCGCTGGCGGCGCAGGGTATGTACCTGGCGGGCGATACTGTCGATCTGGTTGTTTTGCGCCAGGGAAAAAATCAGCGTTGCCGCCTGGCTTGAACGGGCTTCTTCAAACAGCGCTTCGTTTGTTTCAAATAAAGACCAATATTCGGAAAGCGGCGGCGCACCTTCCAGAACCGCCACATTACTTAATATTCTTTTTTCATCGCTGCGCGGTTGTACGGCGGTTTCTTCCTGCTTCGCTAATTGCCACCGGTCATCATGATGATGAAGAATCAGTTGCTGGCGGGCGCTGATCCCTTTTTCATTACACCACCAGGCAACATCATAAAGATGCATACCGTTTTGATAGCGTAAACTTGCCAGACCAAACAGTGAGCGATATTCACTCATCAAAATCGAGGCTTGTTTGTCATTGTTATTGCCGGGATTAATAACCAGCAAAGTACAATTATGATATTTCGCCCACTCATGCGTTTTTTCTAACCATTGATGTATTTTGGGGCCAGGAACATTCTGCCAGGCATTATTAGCACAGAGCAGTATAAGTAAATAATTCTCAGGCTCAATGGTGCAGAGTAAATCGCGGGCGAAAAAGTATAGGCTATTACTCTGGTTTGGCATGGAAAATAGACGAATTTTTTGGGGGCCGTGATCTTTATCCAGTTTAAGGATGCCCCGTAGATCGTGGTCCATACCGATAACCGCGACATTTGCCTCGGTATCTTGTTGTGCAATAGTTTGATTAATAAGGCTAACTGCATCAGTTTCGCGATCGGCATTTAACCACCAAACGCCGCCTGTAGGCATATGACGCAATTCGTCCCATAAAGACTGAATGCCAATAGAAAATATGGGGTCCACGATGTCCCTCTTGAAACAAATTTATCTGTATCTCAGTTTACTAGCGAAAGCTGAGAAATAAACCTAACATTGAAATTAAAGAACATCAGTTTTAGCATGTAAATGAATTTTGTCGGGCATGATGCCTTGCTACAATCAGTGCATGTGTTTTCTATTCAAAGGGATCGGGCCAGAATGCATAACAATGAACCAAAAACGCAAACAGACCCAACTCTGGGTTATACATTCCAGAATGATTTTTTGGCGCTGAGCAAGGCTTTTTCTCTACCCGAAATAGATTACGCCGATATTTCCCAGCGTGAACAGTTGGCTGCGGCTATTAAGCGCTGGCCGTTGCTGGCTGAATTATCCCGTCAACAATAAGGCAACAGTAGATGGCCATTTTGGGATTACAGGGGATCCGCGGCGGTGTGGGTACAACATCGATTACAGCGGCTCTGGCCTGGTCATTGCAATTATTAGGCGAATCGGTGCTGGTTATTGATGCCAGCCCTGACAATCTGCTGCGCCTTTCATTTAATGTCGATTTTGCCAGCCGTGGCGGTTGGGCGCGCTCCGTGCTTGATGGTCAGGACTGGCGCGATGCCGGTTTGCGCTACACTTCGCAGCTTGATGTATTGCCGTTCGGCCAACTCACGACGAACGAGTGGGATGTTATTCATCAGCATGACGCGTTAAACCAACTTGCTGCTCTTTTACAGGCGTTAAAAACGCAGCAACAGTATCACTGGGTGCTCATCGATCTGCCGCACGGTTTTTCACCGTTGACGCGGCAATTCGTCGCCGCGTGCGATCATGTTTTCACCATTATCAAACCCGATATCAATTGCCATATTCGCCTGCATCAGCAGCCGCTGCCTGCGGGGTCGCATATTCTGATTAACGACCTGCGGATCGGTAGCCAGTTGCAGGACGATTTGTGGCAGGTCTGGTTGCAAAGCCAGACGCGCATCCTGCCGACGACTATCCATCGTGATGAAGCGCTGGCGGAGTGTCTGGCATCGAAACAACCGCTGGGGGAATACCGCAGCGACTCGCTGGCCGCAGAAGAGATGGTGACGCTGGCGAACTGGTGCCTGCTACATTGCGCAAAGCCGCGCGAAGGTGGTGAGCGAGAGGGGAGCCGGCCATGAGCGGTCCCGCCAGCTGGTTGTTGATTCCGCCGGTCAGCGCACGCTTACGCGCGCGCTATCAGCACTATCGCCAGCATGGCGCATCGTGGTTCAGCGCGGCTTCTGGCTGCTTCTGGGTGATCCTCGCCTGGCTGTTTATCCCGCTTGAACATCCGCGCTGGCAGCAGTTACGGGCACAACAGCAGCACTGGTTTCCGCATATCGATCCTGACCGGCCGCGCCCGCTTGATCCGGCGCGCTACCTGCTGCAAAGCCTCTGGCTGCTGGTGACATTACCCTGGGGACCGCCGAAATCGACGCGGCGCCAGCGTTTTGCCCGTATCCGCGCATTGCGTGGACGCTGGTATCACTGGCTTGATACCTTGCCGGAACGCGTGACGCATCGTACGGGTCATCTCGATCACAAAAAAGAGCTTAGCCATATCAGCCCGCATCTGCGGCGCTTTATTTTAGGCGTCATTGTGGTGTTTTCGCTGATCCTCGCCCTGTTGTGCATTACGCAGCCGTTTAACCCGCTGGCGCAGTTTGTTTTCCTGGTATTGCTGTGGGGCGTTGCACTGCTGGTGCGCCGTATTCCGGGACGCTTTTCAGCGCTGATGCTGATTGTGCTGTCGCTGACTGTCTCTTGTCGCTATATCTGGTGGCGCTATACCTCAACCCTCAACTGGGACGATCCGGTCAGCCTGGTGTGCGGCCTGGTGCTGCTGTTTGCCGAAACTTACGCCTGGATAGTGCTGGTGCTGGGCTATTTCCAGGTCGCCTGGCCGCTTAACCGCCAGCCGGTGCCACTGCCGAAAGATATGTCGTTGTGGCCGTCGGTAGATATTTTCGTGCCGACCTATAACGAAGATCTCAGTGTGGTGAAAAACACCATTTACGCGTCGCTCGGTATCGACTGGCCGAAAGACAAACTTAAAATCTGGATCCTCGATGATGGCGGCCGCGAAGAGTTTCGCCAGTTCGCCAGCATGGTGGGCGTGGAGTATATCGCCCGCACGACGCATGAACATGCGAAAGCCGGGAACATCAATAACGCGCTGAAATATGCGAAGGGCGAGTTTGTCTCGATTTTCGACTGCGACCACGTTCCGACGCGCTCTTTCCTGCAAATGACTATGGGCTGGTTCCTGAAAGAGAAAAAGCTGGCGATGATGCAGACGCCGCACCACTTCTTCTCGCCGGATCCGTTTGAACGTAACCTCGGACGCTTTCGTAAAACGCCTAACGAAGGCACGCTGTTCTATGGTCTGGTGCAGGACGGCAACGACATGTGGGATGCCACTTTCTTCTGCGGCTCCTGCGCGGTTATTCGTCGTGGGCCGCTGGATCAGATTGGCGGGATTGCGGTGGAAACCGTCACTGAAGATGCGCATACCTCACTGCGTTTACACCGCCTTGGGCATACCTCTGCGTATATGCGTATTCCGCAGGCGGCAGGGCTGGCGACCGAGAGCCTTTCGGCGCACATTGGTCAGCGTATTCGCTGGGCGCGCGGCATGGTGCAGATTTTCCGCCTCGATAACCCACTGTTTGGTAAAGGGCTGAAACTGCCGCAGCGGCTGTGTTACGTCAACGCCATGTTCCACTTCTTATCGGGCATCCCGCGGCTGATCTTTCTGACTGCGCCGCTGGCATTTCTGCTGTTACATGCCTACATCATTTACGCCCCGGCGCTGATGATCGCCCTGTTCGTGCTGCCGCATATGATTCACGCCAGCCTGACGAACTCGAAGATTCAGGGGAAATATCGCCACTCTTTCTGGAGCGAGATCTACGAAACGGTGCTGGCATGGTATATCGCGCCGCCTACGCTGGTGGCGCTGTTCAACCCACACAAAGGCAAATTTAACGTCACCGCCAAAGGCGGGCTGGTGGAAGAGGAGTACGTGGACTGGGTGATCTCCCGTCCTTACATCTTCCTGGTTCTGCTTAACCTGGTAGGTGTGCTGGTGGGGATCTGGCGCTATTTCTACGGCCCGGAGAACGAAGTGCTCACCGTGTTCGTCAGTATGGCCTGGGTGTTCTACAACATGGTTATTCTTGGCGGCGCAGTAGCGGTATCGGTCGAAAGCAAACAGGTGCGCCGCGCGCACCGTGTCGAAATCTCCATGCCAGCGGCCATTGCCCGCGAAGATGGTCATCTCTTCTCCTGTACCGTCCATGACTTCTCCGACGGCGGTCTGGGCATCAAGATTAATGGCCAGGCGCAGGTGCTGGAAGGGCAGAAAGTGAACCTGCTGCTGAAACGTGGTCAGCAAGAGTATGCGTTTCCGACTACGGTAGCGCGTGTCATTGGCAATGAGGTCGGTCTGCAACTGATGCCGCTCACCACCAAACAACATATCGATTTTGTGCAGTGTACCTTTGCCCGTGCAGACACATGGGCGCTGTGGCAGGACAGCTTCCCGGAAGATAAACCTCTGGAAAGTCTGTTTGATATTTTAAAACTGGGTTTCCGCGGCTATCGCCATCTCGCGGAATTTGCTCCGCCGTCCGTCAAAGTGATTTTCCGCTCATTCACCGATCTGGTGGCCTGGGTGGTGTCATTTATTCCGCGTCGCCCGGCACGGAATATGGCCGTGCAGCAACCAACGACGTGACTGGCTCAACAATGATGAAAACGCGATGAAAAGAAAACTTTCCTGGATTTGTGCTGTGGCGGTAGGGGTAAGCGCCCTGACTCCGATGATGACTTCTGCCGCGCCCTCGCTTCCGGCGCCTAATGTCCCGGCTGTCGCACCGGCTACGGATCCGGTTGCAACGCCTGCACCGCAGCAAGCTGAATCGCTAACGCCAACAACGCCGACCGCAGGAAATGTTGTGGGCCAGGTGATGCCGGGCCTGCCAGGCGCTAATGCGCCAGTGGTGGCGGCAGATTCGCCATCCCGCGACGTCAAACTCACCTTCGCGCAGATCGCACCGCCGCCGGGCAGCATGGTGTTGCGCGGCATTAACCCGGACGGTGGCGTTGAGTTTGGCGTTCGTAGCGACGAAGTGGTGTCAAAAGCGGTATTGAACCTTGAGTACACGCCATCGCCATCGCTGTTGCCGGTACAATCCCAGTTAAAGGTTTATCTGAATGATGAGTTGATGGGCGTTTTGCCGCTCACCAAAGAGCAGCTCGGTAAGAAAACGCTGGCGCAGGTGCCGATCAACCCGCTGTTTATTAGCGATTTCAACCGCGTGCGGCTGGAGTTTGTCGGCCACTATCGTGATGTTTGTGAAAATCCGGCCAGCAGCACGCTGTGGCTGGATATCGGTCGCAGCAGTTCGCTGGAGATGACCTACCAAAGTCTGCCGCTGAAAAACGATCTCTCCCACTTCCCGGTACCGTTCTTCGACCCGCGTGATAACCGGGCGTTAACTCTGCCGATGGTCTTTGCCGGTGCGCCGGACATCGCGCAGCAGCAGGCTGCGGCGATCATCGCTTCGTGGTTCGGTTCACGTGCCGGCTGGCGCGGCCAGACTTTCCCGGTCTCTTACAACAGTCTGCCGGATCGTAATGCTATTGTTTTCGCCACTAACGATAAACGTCCGGATTTCCTGCGTGATGCGCCTGCGGTGAAAGGGCCGACCATCAGCATGATCAACCATCCGGATAACCCGTATGTGAAGTTGCTGATCGTGATGGGGCGTGACGATAAAGATCTGTTGCAGGCGGCAAAAGGTATCGCTCAGGGGAACGTGCTGTTCCGTGGCGATAGCGTCACGGTGGATGACGTTAAGCCGCTGCTGGCTCGCCAGCCGTATGACGCGCCGAACTGGGTGCGTACTGACCGCCCGGTGACCTTCGGCGAGCTGAAAACCTATGAGGAACAGTTGCAGTCCACCGGGCTGGAGCCGTCGTCCATCAACGTGTCGCTGAACTTGCCGCCGGACCTCTATCTGCTGCGCAGCACCGGTATCGATATGAATCTCAACTATCGTTATACCGCGCCGTTGACCAAAGATAGCTCGCGCATGGATATCAGCCTGAATAACCAGTTCCTGCAATATTTCAACCTGACCAGCAACCAGGACACGAACCGTCTGTTGCTGCGCCTGCCGGTACTGCAAGGTCTGCTGGACAGCAAAACGGATGTGTCGATTCCGGCGCTGAAACTGGGGGCGGTCAACCAGTTGCGCTTCGACTTCCAGTATATGAATCCCATGCCGGGCGGCAGCATCGATAACTGCGTGACGTTCCAGCAAGTACCGAACCGCGTGGTGATTGGCGACGACTCAACTATCGATTTCTCGAAGTATTACCACTTTATCGCCATGCCGGATCTGCGTGCCTTTGCTAATGCAGGCTTCCCGTTTAGCCGGATGGCGGATCTGTCGCAAACCCTCATTGTCACTCCGGTGCAGCCGACGACAGCACAGGTTGGTACGCTGCTGGATACGCTTGGCACCATCGGCGCGCAAACCGGCTTCCCGGCCATTAATATGCAACTGACCAGCGATGCCAGCCAGCTGCAGGGCAAAGATGCCGACATCATGATCATCGGCTCGATTCCGCAACCGTTGAAGAATGACGAGAAGATCGACCTGCTGGTGAATGCGACGCAAAGCTGGGTGAAAACGCCGCTGCGCCAGTCGCCATTCATGGCGAGTGAAACGGATGCCGCCGACCGCAAAGCCGATACGAAAACGGCAGTCAGTTCCGATGGCCCAATGGCGGCAGTGATTAGCTTCCAGTCGCCATTTAACGATCAGCGCAGCGTTGTGGCGTTGCTGGCGGACAGCCCGCGCGGCTACGAACTGCTGAACAATGCCATGAACGACAGCGGTAAACGCGCGGCGATTTTTGGTTCAGTGACGGTGATCCGTGAATCCGGTGTTAACGGTCTGCGCGTGGGCGATGTTTACTATGTCGGTCACTTGCCGTGGTTTGAGCGTATCTGGTATGCGCTGGCGAACCACCCGGTACTGCTGGCCATTCTGGCTGCGGTCAGCGTTGTATTGCTGGCATGGGTACTGTGGCGCTTGCTGCGGATTATCAGCCGCCGCCGCCTTGATTCGGACCATGAGTAATCAGTAATGAAGGCGCTACGTTGGGTGGTGATGATGGCGCTGATGCTGGCGGCGATGAGTACGCGCGCCGCCTGCACCTGGCCTGCCTGGGAGCATTTTAAACAGGCCTATATCAGCGATGGCGGACGGGTGGTGGACCCAAGCGATGCGCGCAAAATCACCACATCGGAAGGGCAAAGCTATGCGATGTTCTTCGCGCTGGCCGCCAACGATCGCAAGGCATTCGATAACCTGCTGCAATGGACGCAAAACAACCTGGCGCAAGGCTCGCTCAGCGACCATCTTCCTGCCTGGCTGTGGGGGAAAAAAGACGAAGAGAGCTGGACGGTGCTGGATACCAACTCGGCTTCCGATGCCGATCTCTGGATCGCCTGGTCACTGCTGGAAGCCGGGCGCTTGTGGAAAAACGATGCTTACACCCGCCTGGGGAAATCGCTGTTAGACCGCATCGCCAAAGAAGAGGTGGTGAAGGTGCCAGGGCCTGGATTGATGCTGCTGCCGGGAAAAATCGGCTTTGCCGATGACAGCGCATGGCGTTTTAACCCCAGCTATTTGCCACCGCAACTGGCGAGCTATTTCACCCGTTTCGGCGCGCCCTGGACAACGCTGCGCGAAACCAATCTGCGGCTGTTGCTGGAGACCGCGCCAAAAGGCTTTTCGCCGGACTGGGTGCGGTATCAAAAGGGGCAGGGCTGGCAACTTAAAAGCGAAAAGACGCTGATCGGAAGCTACGATGCGATTCGCGTCTATTTGTGGGCTGGCATGCTGAATGACAACGACACGCAGAAAGCGCGGTTGCTGGCGAAGTTTAAACCGATGGCGACGGTCACAAAGAAAAATAACGTGCCCCCGGAAAAAGTGGATATAGCGACCGGCAAGATCCAGGGTAACGGGCCGGTCGGTTTTGCCGCGGCACTGTTGCCATTTTTACAGGATCGTGATGCCCAGGCCCGGCAGCGGCAGAACGTCGCAGACCATTTTCCCGATGACGATGCCTACTACAGCTCTGTTCTCACCCTGTTTGGACAAGGGTGGGATGAGCACCGTTTTCGTTTCACCCCTCGTGGTGAGTTACAACCTGACTGGGGCCAGGAATGCGTAAGTTCACAGTAAGTCTTCTCTGTTTCTCACTTGGCCTCGCGCTGGCACCAGCCGCGCGCGCGGCGGATACCGCCGCGCAGCAACAGTTGCTGGATCAGGTGCGCCTGGGGGAAACAACCAAACGCGAAGATTTAGTTCGTCAGTCGCTCTATCGCCTTGAACTGATCGATCCGAACAACCCGGAGGTGATTGCCGCCCGTTTCCGCTATTTGCTGCGCCAGGGCGACAATGCCGGCGCGCAGCAGCAACTCGATCGGATGAAGCAACTGGCACCGGAATCCGCGGCTTACCAGTCCTCTCTGCTTGCGATGTCGCTCTCCACGGCGGAGGGGCGTCAGGCGTTGCAGCAGGCGCGTTTGCAGGCCACCACCGGGCATACGCAGGAGGCAATTGCCGCCTACGATGCGCTGTTTAAAGGTCATACGCCGGATGGCGATTTGGCGGTCGAGTACTGGGTACTGGTGTCGAAAGTCCCGGCGCGCCGTGCGGAAGCCGTGAATCAGTTGAAACGGCTGAACGCCCGTTATCCCGGCAACGATCAGTTGCAAAACTCGCTGGCACAGTTGCTGTTTGCCGATGGTCGTGACGCGGAAGGCTATGCTGTGCTGGAGCAGATGGCGAAATCGAGTAATGGACGCAATGCTGCTGCCACACTCTGGTATCAGCAACTTCAGAACATGCCGGTCAGTGATGCCAGCGTGAAAGCGTTGCAGCATTTTCTGACGATCTTCAGTACGGGCGATGCCGTTGACAGCGCCCGTACGCTGCTGGCTACGCAGCAAAAACAGATGGCCGATCCGGCGTTTCGCGCTCGCGCTACGGGCCTTGCGGCAGTGGATGCCGGTAAAGGTGCGCAGGCGGTGGGGGAATTGCAGCAAGCGGTTAACGCTAACCATAACGACAGCGAAGCCGTGGGCGCGCTGGGGCAGGCATATTCTCAGCGGGGCGATCGCGCCCGTGCGGTCACGCAGTTTGAGAAAGCCATCGCCATGGATCCAACGAGCGGCAGCCGCAGCAAATGGGAAAGTTTGCTGAAAGTGAACCGCTACTGGCTGCTGATCCAGCAGGGTGATGCGGCGCTGAAAGCCAATAATCCGGCGCAGGCCGAGCGGCTTTACCAGCAAGCACGCAGCATTGATAACACCGACAGCTATGCGGTGCTGGGCCTCGGCGATGCGGCGGTGGCGCGCAAGGATAACGCGGCGGCAGAGGGTTTCTATCGTCAGGCATTGCGCATGGACAGCGGCAACAGCAACGCGGTGCGCGGTCTGGCGAACATTTACCGCGCCCAGTCGCCGGAGAAAGCCGAACGTTTTATTCAGTCGCTCTCCGCCAGCCAGCGGCGCAGCATTGACGATATTGAACGCGGCATGACCAACGATCGTCTGTCGCAGCAGGCCGAAGCGCTGGAAAACCAGGGTCAATGGGCGCAGGCAGCGGAGTTGCAACGTAAACGGCTGGCACTCTCGCCCGGCGACGTCTGGATAACTTATCGACTGGCCAGTGATTTACGCCAGTCCGGAAGGCGTGGCGAAGCCGATTCGCTGATGAGCCAGCTGGCTGTGCAAAAGCCGGACGATCCGGAGCAGGTCTTTGCCTACGGGCTCTATCTGTCGGGCAACAATCAGGAATTGGCGGCGCTGAACCATCTCAACGGGCTGCCGAAAGCAAAATGGAACAGCAATATTCAGGAGCTGGCCGACCGGCTGCAAGCCAACCAGTTACTGGAGAAGGCGAACAGGCTACGGGACAACGGCGACGAAGTGCAGGCGATTGCCTTCTTAAACCAGCAACCCGCTTCCACGCGTATTGATTCAACACTGGCTGACTGGGCGCAGCAGCGCGGTGACTTCAGCGCGGCGCGGCAATATTACCAGCGCGTACTTGACCGTGAACCGGCCAATGAGGACGCATTACTTGGCCTTGCGGAAGTGTATACCGCAGAAGGCAATAAGATGGCGGCGCGCGATCAACTGGCAAAACTGCCTGCGCCGACAGCGGCGCAGCCGCGTTCCATCAATACCCAGCGGCGGATTGCGCTGATGCAGGCGTCGCTTGGTGATAGCGCCAGCGCGCAGCAGGATTTCAGTGCGCTTGTACCGCAGGCTAAATCCCGGCCGCCATCCATGGAGAATGCGCTGGTACTGCGCGATGCCGCTCGTTTCGAAGTGCAAAATGGCGAACCGCAGCAGGCGCTGGAAATCTGGAAAGATGCGATGGTTGCCTCCGGTATTACCACCACGCGCCCGGCGGATAACGACAGCTTTACCCAACTGACGCGCAACGATGAAAAAGATGACTGGCTGAAGCGCGGCGTGCGCAGCGATGCGGCGGATCTTTACCGCCAGCAAGATGTTAACGCCACCCTGCAACATGACTACTGGGGTTCCAGCGGTACGGGCGGTTATTCTGACCTGAAAGCGCATACCACCATGTTGCAGGTTGATGCGCCGCTATCAGACGGGCGCATGTTTTTCCGTACCGACGTCGTCAATATGGATGCCGGGAGTTTTGCCACCACCAATGGCACTTACGATCCAACGTGGGGGACATGTTCCGCTACACCGTGTAGCGGCAGCACCAGCCAGACCGCGAACGGCGCGAGCGTTGCCGTCGGTTGGCAAAACCGTACCTGGGCGGCGGATATTGGCACCACGCCGATGGGATTTGATGTTGTCGATGTGGTCGGCGGCGTGAGTTACAGCAGCGATCTCGGCCCCATTGGTTATACCGTTAACGCGCACCGGCGTCCGATCTCCAGCTCACTGCTGGCCTTTGCCGGGCAGAAAGACCCGAATACCGGCACCACCTGGGGCGGCGTGCGCGCGACCGGCGGCGGGGTCAGCATCAGTTACGATAAAGGTGAAGCTAACGGCGTCTGGTCGAGCCTGAACGCCGACACTCTCACCGGTAAAAACGTCGAAGATAACTGGCGCGTTCGCTGGATGACCGGTTACTACTACAAGCTGATCAACAAAAACAACGAGCGGTTGACCATTGGCGTCAACAATATGTTGTGGCACTACGATAAAGATCTGAGCGGTTATTCGCTCGGCCAGGGCGGTTACTACAGTCCGCAGCAATATCTCTCCTTTGCTTTGCCGGTCAACTGGCGCAAACGCACGGAAAACTGGTCGTGGGAGCTGGGTGGTTCGGTCTCGTGGTCGCACTCGAAGACCGATTCGATTCTGCGCTATCCGTTGCAGAACCTGATCCCGGATAACCAGTTCTTCCCGGACGGTACGGCAATGTATGCGGATAAAGATAATTTAGGCGCGGGCAGCAGTTCGAATGGTTTCGGTTATACCGCAAGGTTGCTGGTGGAGCGGCGCGTCACATCGCACTGGTCAATTGGTGCTGGCATCGATATTCAGCAGGCGAAGGATTACACTCCAAGCCACGGCATTCTGTTCGTGCGGTATTCAATGGCGGGCTGGCAGGGCGATATGGATATGCCTCCGCAGCCATTGACGCCGTACGCTGACTGGTAATACAAGAACATTCCTGGCGGGATACGCGGTAAAGACAGGCTGTCGATACTGCGGTTAACCGCCAGATATTCAAACTGTTATCTTCCTTTTCTGCCGTTGTTTCGCCCGCGAAAACGATCTATCAGCCCGTTTATCTAACCGCATTGCGATCGAGTATACTCTGGCGTCAGAGTTTACTGTGTTAGCTCTGAACTCATGGCTTTGTGTCTCTGGAGAAGTAATTTTGCGTGTCAGCCGTTCTTTAACCATTAAACAGATGGCCATGGTTGCCTGTGTTTCCATGGTGTTTGTTTTTATTTTCTGCGTTATTTTGCTGTTTCACTTCTTACAGCAGAATCGCTATAACACGGCTACGCAACTGGAAAGCATTGCCCGCTCTGTGCGTGAACCGCTCTCGGCGGCCATTTTGAAAGCCGATATCCCCGAAGCGGAAACCATCCTGAAACAGATTAAACCGGCGGGCGTGGTCAGCCGGGCGGATGTGGTGTTGCCGAATCAATTTCAGGCGCTGCGCGTACGCTTTATTGCGGAACATCCGGTGCCGATCACCATCACCCGCTTTTTCGAATTACCGATCCAGATTACGCTGCCGATTTACTCGCTTGAGCGTCCGGCGAACCCGCAGCCGCTGGCGTATCTGGTGTTGCAGGCGGATTCCTGGCGCACCTACAAATTTATCCTCAGCACGCTCTCTATGTTAGTAACGACTTACTTACTTTTGTCGCTGATGATTACCGTGGCGATCACCTGGTGCATTAACCGGCTGATCGTCCATCCGCTGCGCAAACTCTCTGCCGAACTGAACGCGCTGTCCGCGCAGGAAAGCATTGGTCACCAGTTAACGCTGCCCGGCCACCACTTTGATGATGAAATCGGCGTTCTGGTGCGCAACTACAACCGCAACCAGCAGATGCTGCTGCGCCAGCTTGAAGAGATGAATATCCAGTCTACCCGCTTCCCGGTTTCGGAGCTGCCCAACAAGGCGTTCCTGATGGCGATGCTGGAGCAAACCGTGGCCCGGCAAAAGCCGACGGCGCTGATGATTGTCTCCTGCGAAACGCTGCGCGACACCGCCGGTGTGTTGCAGGAATCCCAGCGTGAAGTACTGCTGGTCACGCTGGTTGAGAAACTGAAATCGGTGCTTTCTCCACACATGATGTTGGCGCAGGTCAGCGGTTATGACTTTGCCATTATTGCCAACGGCGTTCAGGAACCGTGGCATGCGATGACGTTAGGTAAGCAAGCACTCACTGTCATTAATGAACGTGTTCCACTGAACGGTATTCAATTGCGGCCTAACGCCAATATCGGCGTGGCAATGTTTTATGGCGATCTGAGCGCCGGGCAGATTTACCATCGCGCTATGTCCGCGGTGACCAGCGCACAGCGTAAAGGGAAAAACCAGATCCAGTTCTTCGATCCTGAGCAGATGGAGCTGGCGCAGCAGCGGTTAACGCAGGAGAGCGATATCCTCACCGCCCTCGATCAGGGAGAATTTGCGCTCTGGCTTCAGCCGCAGGTGGCGATCGACAGCGGTGAACTGGTTAGCGCGGAAGCGTTGCTGCGGGTTCGCCAGCCTGATGGGAGCTGGGATTTACCGCAGGGGTTGATTGAACGCATTGAATCCTGCGGCCTGATGGTGACCGTTGGTTACTGGGTGCTGGAAGAGTCCTGCCGTCTGCTGGCCGCCTGGCAGTCGCGCGGCATTATGTTGCCGCTGTCGGTCAATCTCTCGGCAATCCAACTGCTGCATCACGATATGGTACCGGACATGCTGGCGCTGTTGAATCGCTACCGAATCGCCCCGCAGACGATGATCCTTGAAGTGACGGAAAGTCGCCATATTGATGACCCGAAAGCCGCCGTGGAGATCCTGCGTCCGCTGCGTAATGCCGGGGTACGCATTGCGCTGGATGATTTCGGCATGGGCTATGCTGGTCTGAGTCAACTTCATCATATGAAATCACTACCGGTGGATATGCTGAAGATCGATAAAATGTTTGTTGAAGGTTTGCCGGAAGACGACAGCATGGTGTCGGCCATCATTCATCTGGCGCGTAGCCTGGAGCTGCACATTATCGCCGAAGGCGTAGAAACGCAGGCGCAGCGGGAGTGGCTGGTGGCGGCTGGCGTGGAAGTGGCGCAGGGCTTTTTATTTGATCGTGCAACGTCGGCGGATCAGTTTGAACATCGCTACCTTGCCGCTTCGGAAAGGGTTGAAAAATCCTAAATTGTTACGAGGTTGTGCGAGTCAGTTCAAACTTTTAACATTGTTGTTTCTGATTTGATGTAAGTTCATTTCTGTCATGTTTATCGGGTGTTATTTTTAAACCGCAGGCTTAATGAAAGCCCTAAAAAGCCTGAGGTTTTAATTTCAAGGACACCTTATGAAAACCTCCCTGTTTAAAAGTCTCTACTTTCAGGTTCTGACGGCAATCGCCATCGGTATTTTACTTGGCCACTTCTACCCTGACATCGGGGCGCAGATGAAACCTCTTGGTGACGGCTTCGTGAAGCTCATCAAGATGATCATCGCCCCCGTGATCTTCTGTACGGTTGTTACCGGTATTGCCGGTATGGAAAGCATGAAGGCTGTAGGTCGCACCGGTGCGGTTGCGCTTCTGTACTTTGAAGTCGTCAGTACGCTGGCGCTGATCATCGGCCTGATTATTGTTAACGTGGTGCAACCCGGCGCAGGAATGAACGTTGATCCGGCGACGCTGGATGCAAAAGCCGTGGCCGTTTATGCCGAGCAGGCAAAACAGCAGGGGATTATCGACTTCCTGCTGGATGTGATCCCGTCCAGCGTTATCGGTGCCTTCGCCAGCGGTAATATCCTGCAGGTGCTGCTGTTTGCCGTGCTGTTTGGTTTTGCGCTGCACCGTTTGGGCCACAAAGGCCAGCTGATTTTTAACGTTATTGAAAGCTTCTCGCAGGTCATTTTCGGCATTATCAATATGATCATGCGCCTGGCACCAATTGGCGCTTTCGGCGCGATGGCTTTCACCATCGGTAAATACGGCGTCGGTACGCTGGTGCAACTGGGGCAGCTCATTATCTGCTTCTACGTCACCTGTATCCTGTTCGTGGTGGTGGTGCTGGGGTCGATTGCCCGCGTGACCGGATTCAATATCTTTAAATTTATCCGCTACATCCGCGAAGAGCTGCTGATTGTGTTGGGCACTTCCTCGTCGGAGTCTGCGCTGCCGCGCATGCTGGAGAAGATGGAGCGGCTGGGCTGCCGTAAATCGGTGGTGGGGCTGGTGATCCCAACGGGTTACTCGTTCAACCTCGACGGAACCTCCATTTACCTGACGATGGCGGCGGTATTTATCGCGCAGGCCACCAACAGCCATATGGATATTGTCCACCAGATTACGCTGCTGGTGGTGTTGCTGCTCTCTTCCAAAGGCGCAGCAGGAGTGACGGGCAGCGGGTTTATCGTGCTGGCGGCGACGCTTTCTGCGGTCGGTCATCTGCCGGTGGCCGGGCTGGCGTTGATTCTGGGTATCGACCGTTTTATGTCCGAAGCGCGTGCGTTGACCAACCTGGTCGGTAACGGTGTGGCGACGATTGTGGTGGCTAAATGGGTAAAAGAGCTCGATCAAAAACAGCTTGTCGATACGCTGGATAATCGTACAAGCACCGCGAAAACGCGCGAAATCTCCTCGTAATTTCAGCACTTAAGCCAGCAGCCCTTGTCGGACTGCTGGCTCCTGCGCATAATTGACCCCTGTCTCCGTTACCATTCATGATGAGTTTTCGGGAAAATTCGCTTCGTGTTGTGACGTTTTGCGTTTCCTGCGGTCTAAAAGCGAAGTGTTTTTATCTCTCTTTAGCCTCCTTCTGGCGGGCATACTTTTTAACCAGGAATGTTGATTAGGGGTTCACATGCAGGGCACAAAAATTCGACTGTTAACGGGCGGTTTGCTGATGCTGGCAGCTGTCGGTTATGTGCAGGCAGATGCGCTCCAGCCCGACCCGGCCTGGCAACAGGGGACACTGGCGAACGGTTTTCAGTGGCAGGTATTGGCCACGCCGCAGCGTCCCAGCGATCGCATTGAAATTCGCCTGTCTATTGATACCGGTTCGCTCGCCGAAAGTACGCAGCAGAGCGGCTACACCCATTTTATTCCCCGCGTCGCGCTGACCCACAGCGGTAGTCTTGAACCGGCGCAGGTTCGTTCGCTGTGGCAACAAGGGATCGACCCTAAACGCCCGCTGCCGCCGGCGCTGGTTTCCTATGAATACACGCAGTACAACCTCAGCCTGCCGAATAACCGCACGGACCTGCTGAAAGAAGCGCTGGTCTATCTGGCGGATGCGACGGGCAAACTCACCATTACGCCTGCCACCATCAGTCACGCGCTCGCCAGTAACGATATGGTGGCAACCTGGCCTGCGGATACCAAAGATAGCTGGTGGCGCTACCGTCTGAAGGGTTCGTCGCTGCTGGGACACGATCCCGCCGAAACGCTGAAAGAGCCGATTGATGCGGCACAGCTGAAAGCGTACTACGAAAAATGGTACACGCCGGACGCGATGACGCTGGTTGTGGTCGGCAATGTGGACAGCCGCGCGGTGGCCGAGCAAATTAGCAAAACCTTCGGCGAGCTGAAAGGTAAACGCCAGACGCCAACGCCGGTGGCCACACTTTCTCCGCTGCCGCGCCAGGCGGTCAGCCTGATGAGCGAGTCGGTGACCCAGGATCGATTGTCGATTATGTGGGATTCCGCCTGGCAGCCAATCCGCGAATCCGCAGCGCTGGAACGCTACTGGCGTGCAGATTTGGCGCGCGAAGCGCTGTTCTGGCATATCCAGCAGAACCTGACGAAAAATAACGCCAAAGAGATCGGCCTGGGCTTTGATTGCCGCGTGCTGTTCCAGCGCGCGCAGTGCGCCATTAATGTCGATACGCCAAACGACAAGCTCAGTGCCAATGTCGGCGTGATCGCGCGTGAACTGGCGAAAGTCCGTGAAAAAGGTCTGCCGGAAGAGGAGTTTAAGGCGCTGATTGCGCAGAAAAACCTTGAACTGCAAAAGCTTTTCGCGACCTACGCCCGCGCCGATACCGATATTTTGATCGGCCAGCGGCTGCGCTCGTGGCAGAACCAGGTGGTGGATATCGCGCCGGAGCAGTACCAAAAGCTGCGTCAGAGCTTCTTAAATGGCCTTACGCCGGAGATGCTGAATCAGGATTTGCATCAGCAGTTGTCGCAGGATATGGCGTTGATTCTGATGCAGCCGAAAGGCGAGCCGGAATACAACATGAAAGAGTTGCAGGCAACGTGGGATGACGTGATGCGTCCGGCAGGTTCCGCAGCAGCGCCTGCAGCGGGTGACGACGGGCATACCGATGTGTCGGATATCCCGCCGCAGCAGTAATGTGTGCCCTCTCTCTTCCGCAAGGTTGAGAGGGGGCAGAAGCTTTACTCTGACTTTGGCATTGCTTCGCGCGGAATAATCGCCCCGCGATACTGAATGACCGTACTGGCCGTTAAGTGACCACGTTTTGCCGCTGCCGTGGCATCGCCGCCGGTCAGGCGTACGGCCAGGTAGCCCGCGCTGAAGGAGTCACCTGCCGCCGTTGTATCGATCACTTTCTCTTTCGGCAGTTTCACGGCCGGCACTTCAACCAGCGCTTCACCGGCAATCGCCACCAGGCAAGAGTCTGCGCCGCGCTTAATCACCACTTCTTTTACGCCTGCGCGCTGCGTGCGTTCGATAACCTCTTCGACCGGTTTTTCGCCCCACAACAGATCTTCATCGTCCAGCGTCAGGAACGCGATGTCGGTGCAGGCCAGCATTTGCTGATAGACCTGGCGCGTCTCTTCTTTGCTGGCCCACAGGCGCGGACGGTAGTTGTTATCAAAGATGACTTTGCCGCCGTTGGCGCGGCAGGTTTGCATCAGAGACAGCAGCTTGTTGCGGCTGGCCGGGCTTAAAATCGCCAGGCTGATACCGCTCAGATAGAGATAGTCGAATGACGCCAGTTCTTCGCAGATTGCCGCAGACTGCTCGCTCTCCAGCCAGAATTTCGCCGCTGCTTCGTTGCGCCAGTAATAGAACGTGCGCTCGCCAGTGCTGTCGGTTTCGATGTAGTACAGGCCCGGCAGGCGGTTTTCCATGCGCTGCGTCAGACGGGTATCGACATCTTCGCTCTGCCAGGCGTCGAGCATCTGCTGGCTGAAATTGTCGGTGCCAAGTGCCGTAACGTAGTGCACAGAAAGCGCTGACGGATTGACCTGGCGGGCGATATAAACGGAGGTGTTAAGGGTATCGCCACCAAAGCCACGATTAACTTCTGCGCCTTTTTGTGACAATTCGATCATGCATTCGCCGATAACGGCAATTTTCCTGGACATAGTCGTGAACCTGGATCAGATAAATTAACAGTAGTGTGCGTTTTGCGTGAAGCGTGGTCAATCATATTAAAACAACGTTCCAGTATTTTTTTGAGCTAAACCCTGTTCTGCGCAGATTCCTGCATCCTGGTTTTTAATTTTGCCGAAAAGCAGGACATAAAGTTCTTAGTCGTAGCGCCGATAACCCATTGACGAGTTGTTCCAGCTCATCCCCATCGACAGGACACCAGACATGAAGTTAAAGCAGGTCATCCAGCGGCTAAACATTCCTGAAGCGAGCATTGAAAGCCTTGAGGAGCGTCGCTATTGGCTGCAATGCGAACGTGCTTATACTTATCAACCCATCTATAAAACCGATGGTCGTCTGATGGCTGTTGAAGTATTGACCATTGTGAAGCATCCGTCACAGCCGGATCAGCGAATTGCCCCCGATCGTTATTTCAGCCAAATCCCCGTGCGCCTGCGCGTAGAAGTGGTACATGAGCAGGTCAAATTGCTGGCAGAACAGCGCACTTTCTTCGCTGATAACGATGTGCTGGCTTCGGTCAATGTCGATGGCCCGACGCTGCTGGCGATGCGCGAGAATACGCGACTGATGGCGCTGGTCGAGTCGCTGCCGTGGATCCGTTTTGAACTGGTGGAGCACATTCGTTTACCGCAGGATTCTACCTTTGCGTCGATCAGCGAAATTGGCCCGCTGTGGCTGGATGATTTCGGCACCGGAATGGCGAACTTCTCGGCGCTGAGCGAAGTGCGTTACGACTACATCAAAGTGGCGCGCGACCTGTTTATCATGCTGCGTAAAACTCCGGAAGGGCAAAACCTGTTCACCATGCTGTTGCAGTTGATGAACCGCTACTGTCAGGGCGTTATCGTTGAAGGGGTTGAAACCCTCGAAGAGTGGCGCGATGTGCAGGAGTCTCCGGCTTTTGCGGCGCAGGGCTATTTTCTGTCGCGTCCGGTTCCTCTGGCCCGACTTGAACATGTGATACTCGATTTGTAATTCCGCCCTTTCAGTGAGCCTAAACTATCTTTATGAGAGGTAAGGCTTAAGAGGAAAGGGAAACAATGACAAAAACGCGTAAAGCGATCACCGCTGTTATAGCCACCGTACTGTTACTGATTGTGGTTGCCGTCGTTATCATCGCCACTTTCGACTGGAACCGCCTGAAACCCACCATCAATGAAAAAGTCTCCGCCGAACTGAATCGTCCGTTTGCCATTCGTGGCGATCTGGGCGTGGTCTGGGAGCGGCAAAAAGAGGAGACCGGCTGGCGCAGTTGGGTGCCGTGGCCGCATGTTCACGCTGACGATATTATGCTGGGCAATCCGCCGGGCATTGATGAAGTGGCCATGGTTCATCTGCCGCGTGTAGAAGCCACGCTGGCGCCGCTGGCGCTGCTCAGCAAAACGGTCTATCTGCCGTGGATCAAACTGCAACAGCCGGATGCCCGCCTTATTCGCCGCTCAGAAAAACTCAATAACTGGACCTTCACCCTCGCCAGCGACACCAATAAAGAGACGAATGCACAGCCCTCTTCATGGTCATTTCGCCTTGATAACATTCTCTTCGATCGCGGGCGTATTGCCATTGATGATGCGGTGACGCGCACTGATATCGAGATCCTCGTCGATCCACTCGGTAAGCCGTTGCCATTTAGCGAAGTGACCGGCAAAAATGATGGTAAAACGAAAGCGGGCGATTATGTCTTTGGCCTGACGGCAAAAGGGCGCTACAACGGACAGCCGCTCTCCGGGACGGGGAAAATCGGCGGCATGCTGGCGCTGCGTAGCGAAGGAACGCCTTTCCCGGTGCAGGCGGATTTTCGCTCCGGCAATACCCGCGTCGCGTTTGTTGGTACGGTCAATGATCCGCTGAACATCGGCGGCGTCGATCTGCAACTGAAGTTCGGCGGCGATTCGCTGGGCGACCTGTATGACTTAACCGGCGTGCTGTTGCCGGATACGCCGCCGTTCGAGACCGACGGTCATCTGGTGGCGAAGATCGACAGTGAAAAAGGCTCGGCATTTGATTACCGCGATTTCAACGGCCATATCGGCGACAGCGACATTCACGGCTCGCTCAATTACACCACCGGTAAACCGCGCCCGAAACTGGAAGGCGATGTCGAGTCGCGCCAGTTGCGGCTGGCGGATTTGGGGCCGCTCATTGGCGTTGATTCCGGCAAAGGGGGGCAGCACTCCATACACAGTGAGCAGCAAAAAGGGGAAAAATCGGTGCAACCAGCGGGCAAAGTGCTGCCGTACGATCGTTTTGAAACCGATAAATGGGATGTGATGGATGCCGATGTCCGCTTTAAAGGCCGTCGTATTGAGCATGGTTCAACGTTGCCCATCAGCGACCTCTCCACGCACATCATCCTTAATAACGCTGACCTGCGCCTGCAACCGCTGAAATTTGGCCTCGCGGGCGGCACTATCTCATCGAACCTCCATTTTGAAGGGGATAAAAAACCGATGCAGGGCCGCGCAGAGATCCAGGCGCGGCGGCTGAAGTTAAAACAACTGATGCCGGACGTTGAGCTGATGCAAAAAACACTCGGCGAGATGAACGGCGATGCGGACATTCGTGGCGTCGGGAACTCGGTCGCCGCGCTGCTCGGCACCAGTAATGGCAATCTCAAGCTGCTGATGAATGACGGACTGGTGAGCCGCAATTTGATGGAGATCCTCGGCCTGAACGTGGGCAACTATGTTATCGGCCAGTTGTTTGGCGATGACGAAGTGCGGGTCAACTGCGCGGCGGCCAATCTGGATCTGACGAACGGCGTGGCGCGTCCGCAAATCTTCGCTTTCGACACCGAAAATGCGCTAATTAATGTCACCGGCACCGCCAGCTTTGCTTCTGAGCAACTGGATTTAACCATCGATCCGGAGAGTAAAGGCATTCGTATCGTGACGCTGCGCTCGCCGTTGTATGTGCGCGGTAGCTTCAAAAATCCGCAGGCCGGGGTTAAAGCCGGGCCGCTGATTGCGCGCGGCGCAGTAGCCGCGGCGCTGGCGACGTTAGTGACTCCGGCGGCCGCGTTGCTGGCGCTGATCTCGCCCTCAGAAGGGGAGCAAAATCAGTGCCAGACGATTTTGACGCAGATGAAACATTAAGAATTGACCCTCTCGCCGGTGGCGAGAGGGAGAAAGGATTACAGCGACTGGTGTTTAGTTTCGTGGGTCAGCAGCAGTGCAATCAGCGTTAACCCCGCCATGGCCGCCAGGTAGAACCCGACATACATCAGGCCGTAATTCGCCTGCAACCAGGTGGCGATATACGGTGCCACGGACGCGCCGAGAATGGACGACACGTTATAGGAGAATGACGCACCGGTATAACGCACTTCGGTCGGGAACAGTTCCGGCAGCAGTGCGCCCATCGGGCCGAAAGTCAGCCCCATCAGGCTTAAGCCAATCAGCAGGTAAGTCATCACCAGCGCCGGGTTACCGGAACCCAGCAGCGGCGGGAAGACAAACAGCGCGAACAGAATGATAAGCGTGGTGATGATCACCATGCTTTTGCGACGGCCAAACGCATCGGCCAGCAGGCCCGCCACCGGCACCATCACGCCGAAGCCAATCACTGCCATCATCAGCATCCACAGCACTTCATTACGCGGCATGCCAAGCCCCTGCGGCGAGGTGCTGAACGTCATTGAATAGACCGTCATGATGTAGAACAGCGTGTAGGTTGCCAGCATGATAAAGGTACCCAGCACCGTCACGCGGACGTGTTTGGTCAGCAGCGTACCCAGCGGAATTTTGACCTGTTTTTTCGCTGCCGCGACTTTAGCGAACACCGGCGTTTCATGCAGCGAAACGCGTACATACAGGCCGATCAGCACCAGTACCGCAGAGAAGATAAACGGTACGCGCCAACCCCAGTTCATAAACTGTTCGTCGGTCAGCAGCCAGGAGAGCAGCAGGAACGTGCCGTTCGCGAAGAAGAAGCCGATTGGCGCGCCCAACTGCGGGAAAGAACCGTACAGCGCGCGTTTGCGCGGCGGGGCGTTTTCCGTGGCCAGCAGAGCTGCGCCGCCCCACTCGCCGCCAAGCCCCAGACCCTGGCCAAAACGGGCCAACGCCAGCAGCAACGGCGCCATTACGCCGATCGTTTCGTAGCCCGGCAGCAGGCCGATCACCACGGTAGAGATGCCCATGGTCAGCAGCGACGCCACCAGCGTCACTTTGCGGCCAACGCGGTCGCCGAAGTGGCCAAACACTGCAGAGCCGATCGGACGCGCGATAAAGGCAATGGCGAAGGTCGCCAGCGATTGCAGCGTGGCTGCCGTTGGGTCGCCCTGCGGGAAGAAGATATGCGGGAACACAATCACCGCAGCGGTCGCGTAAATATAGAAGTCGAAGAACTCGATGGCGGTGCCGATCAGAGAAGCAACGACGACTTTATTGCGTGAGTTTACCGGTGGGTTTTCCTGCTCGTTGTCGAAAGTGGTAGCTGTAGCTTGCATAGAATTTTCTTATTTTTGCGCGAACGAACAGCCATATTAGCCACAGCAAAAGCGACATTTCAATCTGTAACAAAACGGCAGATCGCATGAAAAATACGCAAAAAGCGGATAATTTTCACACGTGCGATTTCTCTTCCATGAAATGCTTCACATATTTTATAAATTAGTGGATAAAACTGGTTTTCGGTTAAATAAAAGTTACGGCCTGGATTTTCATGCTAAAAAGCGAGAACGGGCTGATATTTTACATTTTCACTCAGCCCGATCGCGAATTTAGTGGCGGGTTTTATCCGGCATGCGCTGATCACCTTTGTATTGCGCGGTGGCAATCCATGCGGCGCAGAACAGCGTCAGGCGGGCAAAGAAGTAGAAGAACGCCATCAGCCCAAGGACTGAACCAAACGCCGCGCCGGAGGGCGATTTCACCAGCGATGGCAGCGTCCAGGTCATCACGATTTTGATCACCTCAAAACCAATGGCAGCGATAAAGGTGCCGCGGATCAGCGCTTTTTTGCGCGGGCGATGACGCGGCAAGCGCCAGAAAATCCAGAAAAAGAGCAGATAGTTGGCGAATATCGAGATCACCAGGCCAATCAGCCGCCAGGCCGGTTTTAGCCACTCGATATTGTCGAGATAGAGCGCCGAGATAATCATCTGCTGCGCTGAGCCAGCAATCGAGGTGATCGACAACGTGATAATCAGGGCTATCAGCAGACCAATCAGCGAAATAAAGTCGCGGAAATATTTCACCCAGATTTTCTCCGCGTCCTGGGCATTACGCTCCCAGACATCGCGCGACTGGGCGCGAATTGCCTCGCGCAGGTTGCCCATCCAGTTCACGCCGGAGTAGAGGGCGATGGCCAGCCCGACAATCCCCACCGTAGTGCGCTGTTGTACGGCAATATTGATGGTGTTCTTCAGCATTGCCGCCATGGTCGGATCGCTGACGCTCAACACAATTTTGTCGAAGATGTCCTGTAACAATGTTGGATGCGAGGCCAGCACAAACCCGGCGGCGGCAAACGAGACCATCAGAATCGGGATCATCGACAGAAAAGAGAAGTAGGTGATGGCCGCGCCAAACTGGTTTCCCATACGATCATTAAAGCGTTCTGCGGCGCGGATCAGGTGCGCGATGACGGGAAGGCGCTGGAGTTTTTGCGCCGTGCTGGTCACGGTCGCCAGCGTGCTGCTGACTTTTCCTTCCGTGGCGTTCTTCTGCTGTGCAGGCTGTTCCGTCATTTTCCTTACGGGTTCATAGTCGAGGTCTTGCGTCGGGCGTTTTTCATGATTTTCCGGCGTCATCAGCGCTTTTTTCCTTCTCCTGAATATGTCTGTAACGGAAATTATAGCCTGGCGCTAATCGACATAATCTTTCAGCGCTGTCACCAGCCACTCCATAAACAGATGTACGCGGCGGGAGAGATTGCGGCGGTGCGGGTAAATCAGCGAGACCGGCATCGGCTCGGCGCGATATTGCGGCAGGATCTCCACCAGCTTTCCGGCGCGCAGCGCTTCGCGCACGCCGATACGCGGCACCTGAATAATCCCCAGCCCGGCAAGGCAGGCGGCCTGATAGGTTTCGGTGCTGTTGACTGTCAGAATGCCGCCGGTTTTTACCCACCGCGTCTGCTTATCCTGCCAGACTTCAAAACCTTGCGGTCGCGTACCGAGATTCACCGTGTAATGCACCAACGCATGAGAGGACAAATCATCCAGATTTTCCGGGTAACCGAAACGCGCCAGATAATCGGGGCTGGCGCAATTAATGACCGATAACCGACCCAACTGGCGGGCGATTAAGCCGGAATCTTTCAGCGTACCAACGCGTACCACGCAGTCGAAGCCTTCGCGGATGATATCCACCAGCCGATCGCTGCTGCTCAACTCCAGTTCAATACCGGGGTACTGCTGCACGAAAGCGGGCAAGCGCGGCACCAGATTCTTCGCCACGCCGACCGGCATATCCACGCGCAATCGCCCGCTGATGCTGGAAGGGTCGTGCAAAAACAGGCCGTCCAGCTCGTCCATATTCGCCAACAGATCTTTTGCCCGCTCGTAATAGACCATGCCGTCCTGCGTGAGCTGTACCCGGCGGGTGGTGCGGTGCAACAACTGGGTGCCGAGATGGGTTTCCAGCGCCTGAATCTGGCGAGATACGCTACCTTTAGGTAATCCCATTGAATCCGCCGCCCGGGAAAAACTCTCCAGTTCCGCGACGCGGATGAACAGTTGCATTGCGTAAATTTTATCCATGTTGACACTCTATTGTTGTCGTGAGCGAAACAGTGAAGCTTAATTTAGCATCTTTATTGTTTCTGTCTCAGTTAATAAGCTTTTCTCACTCTCTACATCAGCGAAAACGAGGTTCCTTATGACACAACCTATTGCATTAGTGACAGGTGGCAGCCGTGGGCTGGGTAAAAATGCGGCCCTGAAGCTGGCAGCGAAGGGAACGGGCATTATCCTGACCTACAACAGCAATGCCGAAGAAGCACAGAAAGTCGTACGCGAAATTGAACAAAAAGGTGTAAAAGCTGTAGCATTGCAATTGAACGTCGGCGATATTTCGAGTTTTGCTGCCTTTACCCATGAAGTCCATGAACAGTTGAAACAGGTCTGGCAGCGTGAGACGTTCGATTATTTATTGAACAATGCCGGAATCGGCATTCGCGCGGCGTTTGCTGAAACCACCGAAGCGCAGTTTGACCAACTGGTGAACATCCACATGAAAGGGCCATTCTTCCTGACGCAGAATCTGCTGCCGCTGCTGAAAAATGGCGGTCGCATTCTTAATGTTTCCAGCGGCCTGACGCGTTTTTGCCAGCCAGGATATGCCGTTTATGCGTCAATGAAAGGGGCGATGGAAGTATTGACCCGTTATCAGGCAAAAGAGCTTGGCGCGCGCGGAATTGCAGTGAATATCATCGCGCCGGGCGCTATCGAAACCGATTTTGGCGGCGGCCAGGTGCGTGATAATGAGCAGATTAATCAGTATATCGCTGCGCAAACCGCACTGGGGCGCGTAGGTCTGCCGGACGATATTGGCGATGCGATGGCAGCGTTGCTGAGCGATGAGCTGGGCTGGATGAACGCGCAGCGCGTGGAAGTTTCTGGCGGTATGTTCCTGTAAAATAACGACGCCCGGCGGGCTTCTGGCTGCCGGGCGCGCATTGGCTACTGTTTCTGAAAATGCGTAACCCGGATAAACGCGGGCTGCTGCTTTTTATCCAGCGAGCCGCTGATACCGACGAGTTCATCCGGCGATACGGATTTGCCGTCGAACAGCGCCAGCGGAATCACCACGTTTATCTCGCCTGTTTTATCGCGAAGCAGGTAGCGATCCTCACTCTCCTTTTTCACCAGGTTGCCGCGTAGCGAGACGGATGCGCCGTCATGCATGGCTTTTACGTCTTTGATGGTGGAACTTCGCGCATCTTCCATTCCACGGTAGCCATCCTCCATTTTGTGTGGCGGCGGCGGGGCTTTATCGGTTTTCAGGCCGGGTGAATCTTCGGCGAATGCCGTCATGGAGAACAGTGTTGCTACACAGAGGGTGAGCACAGTTTTCTTCATAACTTCTCCTGTCAGTTGCCGGAACACGTCTTTAAGCCTGGCAGAAGGGCGTGCGATGTGCTGATAAATTAGCCTTTTTCTGTATATTCATGGCGCAGTAAGCCAAACAGCCAGTCGTTATGCCACGCTCCCGCCAGCCACCAGGCCTCCCGCAGTTCACCTTCCAGTACAAACCCTGTTTTTTCCAGTAAACGGCGCGAAGCCAGATTCCCGGCGGTAACTGTGGCGACCAGCCGACGAATACCGCCCTGGTTAAACGCGTAATGACACAGGGCGGTAAGGGATTCCTGGCCGTAACCTCTGCCCTGCGCTTGCGGCGCAAACAGGAACCCCACTTCGGCGCAATCATCCTCACGGTGGATATAGCCGGTCACCCCCAGTGGCGCGTTGGTGGCATTATCGCGTACCAGCAAACAGAGCCAGTGCGGGCTGCCGGGGTGCCATTCAGGCAGACGGGCGTCAAACGCCGCGCGGATCTCCTGTTCACTGCGGGTATCCGAAACGTAACGCATCACATCGGGGTGCTGTTGCAGCGCAAGAAAAAAGGGCCAGTCCTCTTCAGACAGCGGCGAACAGGTCAGTCTGGGCGTATGAAATATAAGCATGATGAATGTCTCCAGCCGTTTTTTTTTAGGCGTTGAAACCAGTATCACTGATCATAATCCTTAAGTGGTCTATCTTTTAACTACACGTAATTAAAGAAAAAATTCAGCGCTGACATTGGCCAGATAATTATTTCTTAAGTTGTACTTAAAGGAAAATAATGACAAGTAACGCCCCTGTTAATACGGGTGAACAGTTTGAAAAATGCATTGCCGTGATTCGCCAGGCGTCCGTCGAAATTCTGTTATTACTGAATGTCCGTTTCGACGAGGGTAAAGATCCGCGCTGGTTTTTAGAACAACTTGATATTGCGCGCCTGAGTATGGGTGGCTGGGGCGCGGTGGCTAAACGACTTAAACTCAACGATGCGGAATTAACACAGTTCACTTTGCAGCTCCGTCATTTGCAGCAGCTTGTCCCGCGCTATGAGAGCGGGCAGAACGTGACGGAAAATCAACTGATTGCCGCGCTCCGCTTTGTTAGTGCGCTGGAAAATCTGCGTACCCGGCAGCCGTTACTCAGCTACAGCACGTCGCTCGAAGTGGAGGAGAACCAGCAGCAGCGCGCTCAGCAGCAACTGCGCGCGCTGGAGATAATGATCACCTCGCTGGTGGCGCAGGCGTGGCCGGATACGGAACGACTGCGTAACCATTTGAAAATGCAGTTTGGCGCCGATCATGTGCGCCGCTGGCTGCGGCTGGGCGATCGCGACGATGTTTTGAGCGGGATGCGCTTTAGCGAGCTGGCGTTGTTGCTGGTGGATAAAAAAGAGTTCAGCCAGCATTACGCCCGTTTGTTTAACGATAACGCGGTATTAAACCTGTATCTGGAAACGCGTAAAACGTTGCACACGTTCCTCGACGATGTGCGGCACATGCGCGCTTTGGTCGTGGCGGGACAGCCGCTGACCTCCAGTCAACTCAGTTTACTGGATAGCTACTATCCGCAGATTACGGGACCGGTACAACGCGCATGGGAAGAGGGGCGCACCACAACCAATCCCGCTGAAATATTGCGCGAGGCGGGCGATAACTTAGACGCTTTCTGGGAGCAGGCGCGGAAAAAAGACCGCGCCGCAGGAGGTGATGCGATGCCAATGCGTGACAGTATCGACAGACCGGCTAAACGCCCGGTACGTAGCCGTGAAGAGCGGGAGCAGCTGTTTGTCAGCATGTTATGGGGTTCGGTGGCCGTGGTGGCGCTGATCGTGGCGATTGGCGGCTTCTGGCTGTTCCTCAGTGATGTTCAGGCACCGATGGCGCGCGGCAGTGGCATTACGGTGCCCATTTCGCAGGATAAGGAAAAAATCTCGCCGAAAGAGGAGCTGAGCCGCATGGGGCTGCCGCGCGACGAGAACAACTTCCGCGCGGCAATCGATCGTAACGATACGCGCGTGGTGTCGCTGTTTTTGCGTACCGGAATGAACTGGAAACTGTCGTGGACGGAGCAGGCGGTGGCGGCCAATTATACCGAGGTGCTGGATATGCTGCTGCGTTACCGGATACAAATGGATGAGAGTCGCCCCTGCCGTCGGTTTATCAGCACGTTGACCCATGAAATGGCGGTGAATAACAAGGGGTTGTCATCGATCGGGAAAAGTTATTTACGGGCATTTTGCACCATAAAACCGGTGGTTGAGCGTCAGCGTTATGAGATGGAACAGGCGCAGTTGCGTTACCAGGCAGAGCCGGGTGACGAAAACCGTAAGTGGGCGGATATTCAGACCGCCATTTATAACGCCATCAATTAAGATGGCCTGATAAGCGAAGCGCCATCAGGCGTTTAGCCCGATGGCGCAATTAACGAAAGGCGGCGAGCATTACGGCTCGCCGTACAGCCCGATTAACCGGCGCACCACGCCGTTTGTCCAGCCGAAACCGTCCTGCAACGGGTATTCCCCCCCGCCCCCTTCGCGCGGTGTGCTGCTGGCAATATGGTACTTCTCGATCAGCTTGTGGTGATTCTGGTAGTAGTGATTCACCGTTTTCAGCCAACTGCGGGCGATCTCGTCACCCAGCGCGTCGTTACCGTAAAGCTTAAAGCCCTGCACCGCCATCCACTGTAATGGCGCCCAGCCGTTGGGTTTATCCCACTGTTCGCCAGTTTCATATTCCGTCGCCAGAATGCCGCCAGGTGTGAGCAGACGATTTTTCACCGATTCTGCCAGCCGATCCGCCTGTTCATGCGTCGCCATACCGACGTACAGCGGCACGATACTGGCGGCGGAGAACAGCGCCATCTCTTCTCGGCGCCAGTCGTAATCGCGGTAGCAGCCATTCTCCTCATCCCACAGATAGCGGTTAACCGCCGCCCGGCGATCGCTCGCTTTCTGGCGGAATTCCGCTTCACGCTCGCGATCGCCTTTCAGCCCGGAAATATTGGCGATCGCGCTTTCCAGTTTGAACAGAAAGGCGTTCAAATCGATGGGAATAAACTGCGTGGTGCGAATGCTCGCCAGCCGGTGCGCGTCACGGAGCCAGCGGGAAGAGTAATCCCAGCCGGAGGCGGCACCTGCGCGCAAGTCGCGATAAACTTCATTCGCCGGGCGACCGGAGTGGCGGGCGGTTTCCACGTCCTCCAGCCAGGATTCGTCTCGTGGCGTATCGCGATCGTCCCAGTAACGGTTAAGCAGCGAACCGTCCGGCATCCGCACGACATGGCGGTAAGCCTGGTTCAGCACCAGCGATTCCGCGCCATCCATCCAGAAAGCGTACTCCATCAGCAGATGTTCAAGGTAGCGCCGCGCGCCGCGCACGCCATCCTCTTCGAACAGTTCCACCATCAGAGCGAAAACCGGCGGCTGCGAACGGCTCAGATAGTAAGTCCGGTTGCCGTTCGGAATATGGCCGTAGCGTTCGATCATCCACGCGAAGTTATCGGCCATACAGCGCAGCAGATCGTCACGGCCGCTCTCCGCCAGCCCCAGCATGGTGAAGTAAGAGTCCCAGTAGTAGGTCTCTCTGAATCGACCGCCCGGCACAATGTATGCCTGCGGCAGCGCCAGCAGCGATGACCACGGAATATGATCCTGTGGCTCGCGGGTCAGCACCGGCCACAGATTGTCGATATGCTCTTTCAGCGAATGCTCTGGATTGGAAACATACTCTTTAGTCGTGTTTTCCGGCAGCCAGAAATGCGCTTTCACGAACTGCTTCAGGTCGAACTCGGGTTTGCGTTTAATTTTGCGATAGCGAATCAGAATGTCGAGCGGATCCCGTTTCGGCGCACAGTCGGGGAAGGTTTTGCTGTCGGCAAAGAGACGTGACGACTGCACGTGTTCAAACAATTCAAGGTAACGATCGGCAGGCGTCAGCGCATCGGACGCCGGCAGCCCTTCGATCATTTCGGGTTCCGGCTCCGCTTCAATCATTTCATCCAGTTTTAACTCGCACGGATCGGTTTCATAGAGAAGCTCTTCTTCGATGATAAACTCGACGTTTTCTGCGCTTTGTAGTTTCTGGTTGAACATAGTGGCTCTGGCCTCCGGATGTCGTCGTAAAAAATGACGGGTGTGTCCCGGCTATCTATAAAGCGTAGACATTCGCTTCGATCTCTGGGGGATGAAATGTGCGTTAGATCACGTTTTGTTTCCCGTTACGCGCAAGCAAAAATTAAGCAACCTATTGATTAATTTTATTAAAATTGCAAAACGGATCGGATAACGCAGCGGCGGCTTTCAGAGTAATCAATTTGCAACGATTTATGAATAATCGCCCCTGCACGCTTACATTGCCCGGAAGCCCCATTAAAGGGAGAGAGAACCCGTGAATTTCGCCACTATTACGTTAGAGCAATGTCTGGATATTCGCCAGGCGGTACTGTGGCCGCATCTGGAGCGCAATGCTTCACGCGTGGAGGGCGACGAAAGCGCCGCACATTTTGGCGCGCTGTTCAATGCTCAGGTGGTGAGTTGCCTGTCGGTGTTCATCATCGGCGAGAAGCGTTGCCAGATCCGCAAATTCGCCACTTTGCAGGCGTATCAGCAGCAGGGGTTTGGCGGTTTTCTGTTTCAGTCGGTGCTGGATAAGCTGATGCAGGACGGGGTGAAAACGGTCACTCTGGACGCCAGAACTTCGGCGGCAGGGTTTTATACGCGCTTCGGTTTTGCCCCAGAGGGTGAGACGTTTTATAAAAAAGAGGTGCAGTACATTCGGATGTCGCGCACGCTGTAAAACACCCGGTGGCATTCACCGCCGGGCTGTGGATCAACGCGGGATTTGCTGAGTGATGCAGTGAATATTGCCGCCGCCGAGCAGAATTTCGCGCGCCGGAACGCCAGTGATGACGAAATCCGGGAACATCTCCTCAAACAGCGCCTGCGCCGCGCCATCGGTGGCCGGGTGCAACTGCGGATAGATAATCTGCTGGTTGCTGACCAGATAGTTGACGTAGGAACCCGCCAGACGATTGCCTTCGTGGCGCTCAATCGCCGTGCCTTTTTCCACATCATTGGTCTCTTCCGCACTGGCGTACAGCGCCGGCGGCGACGGGACTTTCCACACTTTCAGCGTACGACCCTGCGCATCTTTGGTGTTTTCCAGCACCTGCAACGCCGCTGCGGAGCGGGCGTACTGCGGGTCATTCTGGTCATCAGTCCAGTGCAGCGCCACTTCGCCGGGGCGTACGAAGCAGCACATATTGTCGATGTGACCGTCGGTCTCATCGTTAAACACGCCTTCCGGCAACCAGATGATTTGTGACACGCCAAGGTAATCGCGCAACTGTTGCTCGATCTCCGCCTGGCTCAGATTCGGGTTGCGGTTCGGGTTCAGCAGACACTCGGCAGTGGTCAGCAGGGTGCCTTCACCGTCAACGTGAATGGAGCCGCCTTCCAGCACTAAGTCCGTGTTGTAGCATGGCATTTGGTGGTAATTCGCCACCTGGCCTGCCACTAACTGATCGCGGTCCCAGCTGGCATAAAGCCCGCCGTTCAGGCCGCCCCACGCGTTGAACGTCCAGCTAATACCGCGCTGTTCGCCCGCCTGATTCAGCACTACGGTCGGGCCGGTATCGCGCATCCAGGCGTCGTCGCTCTCCATTTCAACCAGCGTCACTTCCGCTGGCATGGTGCTGCGCGCTTTCGCCATTTCGACCGCAGGAACGCCCATGATGACCGGCGTATTGCGGGAAATCGCTTTTGCCACGGCCGCAAACGCCTGCTGGGCTGGTGCAGCATTGGCGCGCCAGTTATCGGTACGATAAGGCCAGATCATCCACACAGCCTGATGCGGCGCCCACTCTGCCGGCATTGCGAACCCGTCTTTTACGGGCGTGGTCAGCTGCGCCATCGCTTAGCTCCTCACGCTACCGTCAGAGGTCGCAATCGCGCCGTACATGTTCGGTCGGCGGTCGCGGAACAGACCCCAGGAGGCGCGCTGCGCGGCAACGGCATCCAGATCGAAGGTGTGCACCAGCACCGCTTCGTCGGTTTTATTGGCCTGCGCTACCAGTTCACCGGTCTGATCGGCGATGAATGAAGAACCGTAGAAGGTCATTTCCAGGCCTTCAATGTATTTACTGGCTTCGGTGCCGATACGGTTCGAGGCAATCACCGGAATGACGTTGGCGGCAGCGTGGCCCTGCTGAACACGGGTCCAGTGCGGCTGGCTGTCGATATCCGGGTAGGCCGGTTCAGAACCGATCGCGGTCGGGTAGAAGATCATCTCTGCGCCCTGCAATGCCAGGCAACGCGCGGTTTCCGGGAACCACTGATCCCAGCAAATGCCGACGCCGATTTTGGCGTAGCGGGTGTTCCAGACTTTGAATCCGGTATCGCCAGGGATGAAGAACTGTTTTTCCTGGTAAGCCGGACCGTTCGGAATATGGGTTTTACGGTAGGTGTCCAGCACGCTGCCGTCGGCATCGATCATCACCAGCGAGTTGTAGTACGCGTTATTGCATTTTTCGAACAGGCTCAGCGGCAGCACCACTTCCAGCTCTTTCGCCAGCGCTGAGAAATGCTTAATCAGCGGGCTGGTTGCGACTTCCTGCGCCAGCGCATAGTGCTCCGGGCTCTGATCGATGCAGAAATAAGGGGCAGCAAAAAGCTCCTGGATCAGGATCACCTGTGCGCCCTGGCGGTGCGCTTCGCGAACTAAACGTTCCGCGTTCTGTACGTTTTTTTCCAGTTCCCAGGTGCAAGCCATCTGGGTCGCGGCAACAGTTACATTTCTCATCAATTCTCTCCCGTTGGTCTCGGTTCAGACAGTGCAAATCATCCGCACTTCTTTTGCTGCAAACTATAGCAACGATCTTCGTTATGCATAAAATGTATTGTTATCATGAAAACATGAAAAGGGTGCATAGTAGTGGTCGATCTGAATTTGCTGCGGCTGGTGCCGATCCTGGCGAAAGAGAAAAACGTGACCCGGGCGGCGCAGAAGGCCAATCTTTCACAATCTGCGTTTAGCCATGCGTTGAACCGTCTGCGCGAGCAGCTCAAAGACGAAATGTTTATTCGCACGCGCAACGGCATGGAGCCGACGCCGTACGCAGCGATGATGATCCCGGTGATTGAGAATGCGCTCAGCAAGCTGGATACCGCCACGCGCGGGCCAAGCCACTTCGATCCCGCCCGCGATGCACATACTTTTTATATCGGCGCGGTGGATTACTTCGAATTTATGTTTATGCCAGTGCTGACCGCCCGCTTTAAAACCATCGCCCCGAATGTGCGGTTGTCGGTCGATATTCTTTCGGAAACCATCAAGGTTGAACGGGTAGAAAAAGGGCAACTCGACGCGTTTATCGGCGTTGATACCGTGCAGCATATTCCGCACTACTTTAATCGATACCCGCTGATTTCCGACCATTTCGTGGCAATTGCTTCTATGGAGCGCACCGATTTGCCGGAAACCCTGACGCTTAAACATCTGGTCAGCGAGTCACAAATCCATTTACCGGCGGTTAGCTCTGGCGCGGATCATATTGATAGCTGGCTGCTGTCGCAGCATCTCTACCGTCCGCTGGCGACGGTAGTGCAAAGTTATGCAGTAGGAGGACGTGTGGCCGTCGCGACCGGTTATTTGATGTGCGTTCCGTTCCGTATTGCCCAGGAGCTGGCAAAGATGTTGCCGCTGCGCATCATGGCGCTGCCGGACGGCGCGCCCTCTTACGATTTACTGCTGCTTACCCACCGGCTTTATGATTATCAGCCTGCGGTGCAGTGGCTGATCAATGAGTTGAAGGCGGTGCGAGTTTAAATGAAAGCGCTATTAATTCGCCATCCGCAAACCGAGTGGAACCGCGCTGGAATTATCCAGGGGCGTCTCGATAGCCCGTGGACATTGCGCGGACAGGAAGAGTGCAACGCACTGATTGCCGGGTTGCAGGCCGGGGGAGGAACGCCTGGCGCTGTTATCTCCTCTCCGGCAGGCCGGGCACGGCAGATGGCGGCGCGGATAGCCGCGCATTTCGCCTGCGATTTTCAGTTGCACGACGCGCTACAGGAGCAACATTTTGGCGAGCTTGAAGGTCGCAGTCTGAGCGAAATACAGCGCGCATATCCGCCGTTTATCGATGATGAACATTTCTGTCCGCCGCAGGGCGAATCGTTGGCGCAGGCGGTGCAGCGGCTACTCACTTTTCTGCACAGATTGCCGGATATTTGCTCGCAGGAAACAGTGGCACTGGTATCGCATGGTCATGTGATTCAGGCGGTTATTGCGCAACTGATGGAAAACTCGCTGAGCAATGTTGCGCGTTACCACCACCCGAATGCCAGCTTTTCGCTGCTGGCGATAGAGGAGAAATCTTGTCGGGTGATGCGCTGGGGAATCGCCAGCCATTTATTGAAGCTGCCTGCGTGATACGTTTTGTGGTTCAGCTTGCTTCTTAAAAAAGTGGGTGATTTCTTGCATCAGTGGCGGTTCGCTTTCTGACCAACATTCCGACCTGGTGATATGCATTTCTCCGCTCATCTGATGCGGGCGACACCGATGAAAAAAAAGAAGCCCCGTTTGGGGCTTCTCTGGTGTGTCGTTTTTACCGCTGATGCTTAGCGCATCGTGACAAACTCTTCTGCGGCAGTCGGGTGAATGGCGACGGTGTTGTCGAAGTCTTTTTTGGTGGCACCCATCTTCAGCGCAACCGCAAAGCCCTGCAACATCTCGTCCATGCCGGAGCCGATACCGTGGATACCGACGATTTTCTCTTCCGGACCGACGCAGACCAGCTTCATGCGACACGGCTGGCGGTGAGAGGTGACGGCGGTGTACATCGCGGTGAACGACGATTTATAGATTTTCACCTGATCGTCGCCGTACTGCTCGCGCGCCTGCGGCTCGGTTAAACCGACGGTGCCGATCGGTGGGTGGCTGAACACAACGGTAGGAATATTGGTGTAGTCGAGATGCTCATCCGGCTTGTTGTTAAACAGGCGTTCGGAGAGACGACGGCCAGCGGCAACGGCAACCGGAGTCAGTTCTACCGCGCCGGTATTATCGCCCACCGCGTAAATCCCCGGCACGCTGGTGTTCTGGAATTTATCGACTTCAATATAACCTTTGTCATTGGTTTTCACGCCAGTGGCAGCAAGGTTGAAGTTATCGGTCGCCGGTTCACGGCCAATCGCCCAGATCAGGCAATCAACGGTTTGCGAGCGGTCATCTTCCAGGGTGATGGTCAGGCTGCCGTCAGCGTTTTTCACTACCGTTTTCGGAATCGCGTGGGTATGCAGCGTCGGGCCTTCCGCCGCCATCACTTCGACCAGCGTTTCAGTGATCAGCGGATCGAAGTTGCGCAGCGGCGCGTGTTTACGCACGAACAGATGTGTTTCAGCTCCAAGGCCGTTCACCACGCCCGCCAGCTCAACGGCGATGTACCCTGCGCCAACAATAGCAACGCGTTTTGGCAGCGCGGGCAGGGCGAAGAAACCATCGGAATCAATGCCGTATTCCGCGCCCGGAATGTCCGGGTGGCTAGGACGGCCGCCAGTGGCGATCAGGATATGATCGGCGGTGATCGTTTCGCCGTTCACTTCCACGGTTTTGGCATCAACAAAACGGGCAAAACCACGGATCACATCGACGTTATTTTTACCCAGCACGTTCTCGTACGAGGTATGGATACGGTCGATGTAAGCGCTGCGGCTGGCAACCAGTTTGCTCCAGTCGAAATGGTTGACGGTGGTGTCAAAGCCGTAGTCCGGGCCATAGAGGTGAATGGCTTCAGCGATCTGTGCGGCGTGCCACATCACTTTTTTCGGAACACAACCCACGTTCACACAGGTGCCGCCAAGATCTTTGGCCTCAATCAGCGCGCATTTTTGACCGTACATGGCTGCACGGTTGATCGAGGCAATACCGCCGCTGCCGCCGCCAATGGCGATGTAGTCGTAATGTTTGCTCATGGTTTTTTCCTTAATCCTGAACGAAGTCGAAAATTGTCGCGATTGTAACGCGCAATCCGAAAGGTTCCACCGATGGCTGCGATTACTCCGGGACGATCTGGTGAACCAGCGTGTGCCCGGTACCGGCCGGCACCAGCTTGCTGTGCAACCATGGCAGCACACTGTTCATCTGTGCTTCCAGCTTCCACGGCGGGTTAATGACGATCATGCCGGAAGCCGTCATGCCGCGCTGATCGCTGTCCGGCCGCACGGCCAGTTCAATTTGCAGAATATTGCGAATGCCGGTCTCTTCCAGATCGCGCAGCATGCGTTTGATCTGCTGGCGCAGCACCACCGGATACCAAAGCGCGTAAATGCCTGTGGCAAAACGTTTATGGCCTTCCAGAATACCGCTCACTACTGCCTGGTAGTCGGTTTTAATCTCATACGGCGGGTCGATAAGAATCAGACCACGACGGGAAACCGGCGGCAGTTTGGCCTTCAACTGCTGATAACCGTCGGCGCGTTCAACGCGGGCGCGGCTGTCTTTCTGGAACTCCTGGCGCAGCAGCGGGTAATCGCTCGGGTGCAGCTCGGTTAATTGCAGGCTGTCCTGCTCGCGCAGTAATTCACGGGCAATCAGCGGTGAACCCGGGTAATAGCGCAGTTGCTCACCGCGGTTGAAGTGGCGCACTGCAGTCATGTACGGCTCAAGCTCGGCCGGTAAATCGTCCTGCTGCCAGATGCGGGCGATGCCTTCCAGATATTCGCCCGTGCGCTCCGCATGTTCGCCAGAGAGCTGATAGCGTCCGGCACCTGCATGGGTGTCGAGATAGAGAAACGGTTTCTCTTTTTCTTTCAGCGCTTCAATGATCAGGCTCTGAACGGTGTGTTTAAGGACGTCGGCGTGGTTGCCAGCGTGAAAGCTGTGGCGATAACTGAGCATGGGGACTGAGATTCCGGAAAATAAACGAGATTCTGCACAGTTTACCGTAGATTGCCGCAGATTACCGCTGCACCGCGGGCTTGTTTCATTTCAGCGGAAAAGGTTTCAAAACATAACGGTGTCATGAAAGTGTCAAACTGCCGCGCTAGCGTCGGCTTCAGGCAAGGTAATTCTTTGAATAAAAGGATAAAAAATGAAAATCCGTCTCACTCTTTTAACTGCCGCGCTGCTGTTGGCTAACCAGGCGATGGCAAAAGATATTCCGCTGGTGCAGGCGCGCGATATTGCCAATACCACCACGCCAGCCTCGGACAGCCAGGCGTATGTTGCGCTGGAAGCACAATCACTGGCCGGGCTGCGCCAGGCCTTGCAGGGTAACGCTGCGTCGCTGACCCGCGATCAACTGGAGCACGCCGCGCAGAGCGCTAAACAGGCGGATAGCGCCTGGCTGAAGGCGCGCGGTTATGATTTCCAGACTAAAGCAAATCAGCAGGCGGGTATCGCGCTGCTCTCCAGTTTTAGCGCTCTGCCAAAGCCGGTGCTGGATACCAATCTGCATACCGTTGAGGCGATTAACCGCGATGCCACGCAGGGTTTGCGCCGTCAGGCGCTGGCTGATGCTGAGGGAATCAGCTATCTCTATTTTATTGCCGATGCGCTGGGGCCAAAACTGGGCAACGCTTTTCTCACTGCCTATGACAAAGGCGAGTTAGGCAAAGCGGCGGCGTTAATCAAAGCCAGCGAAGTGAGTACTGGCGCGGCGAAAAAGCATTTTGACTATAAGCGTCCGTTCCTGATCCAGAACAACAGCATTCACCTGGTGCCGGACGACGTGGTGGTGAAAGATAACAAAGCCTATACCGCGGATGGTGGCTCGTTCCCCAGCGGCCATACCAACACCGGTTATACTGATTCGTTGCTGATGGCGGAGATGATCCCGGAACGTTTTGACGCACTGCTGACGCGCGGCGCGCGCTACGGTTATTCCCGCGTGGTGTTGGGTGTGCACTATCCGCTGGATGTCATCGGTTCCAGGATGGTGGCGGAGCGTAACGTCGCACATTACCTGAATGATGCGAAATACCGTGCCCTGTTCAATGAAGCCCGCGACCAGCTTCGCGCCGCGCTGGAAAAAGAGTGCGGCACGTCGCTTGCGCAATGTGCGCAGAGCGCCGGGAAAGACGATCCGTATCGCGACCCGGCAATGCGCGATTTCTACCGTTTCACCATGACATACAATTTGCCGCAGCAGAAAGGGACAGAGAAAAAACTGAAAGTACCGGAAGGGGCTGATGTGCTTTTGGAAGCGGCGTTGCCGAATCTTTCCGCCAGCCAGCGCCGTGCGCTGATGGTGAAAACGGCGATACCGGCGGGTTACCCGCTTTCTGGCGATAACGATGAACAGAGCTTCTGGCAGCGCCTGAACCTGTCTGCGGCCTATGAGATGGCGCATAAATCCCGCTGAGGTTTGCGTGTGTAATACCCGGCGAGCGCAATGCCGCCGGGCGTTTTCTTCGTTGTTGCTTATTGCAGCGATACCCTGGCACGCGGAGCGCACGGGATTGAAATCTGCGGGACTTGGCCCCATTCTTAACCAATACTTCATACCAAGGACTGCGCTATGACCAACCCATTATTGACGCCTTTTGTGCTCCCCCCTTTTTCTAAAATTCTTCCTGAGCATGTTGTTCCTGCGGTGACCAAAGCGCTGGACGACTGCCGGAGCGCAGTGGAACGCGTTGTTGCGCAGGGCGGCCCCTACACCTGGGACAATCTTTGTCAGCCGCTGGCTGAAGTGGACGATCGCCTTGGCCGTCTCTTCTCGCCGGTCAGCCACCTGAATTCAGTGAAAAACAGCCCGGAACTGCGCGAAGCGTACGAACAAACGCTGCCGCTGCTGTCGGAATACAGCACCTGGGTCGGGCAGAACGAAGGGCTGTACAACGCCTATCGCGATCTGCGTGACGGCCCGCATTACGCTGCGCTGAGCGTGGCGGAGAAAAAAGCGGTGGATAACGCGCTGCGTGATTTCAAACTGTCGGGCATCGGCCTGCCAAAAGAGAAACAGCAGCGCTATGGCGAAATCGCCTCACGCCTCTCTGAACTGGGTAACCTTTACAGCAACAATGTGCTCGATGCCACTATGGGCTGGAGCAAGCTGGTCACTGACGAATCTGAACTCTCCGGCATGCCGGAAAGCGCCCTGGCGGCGGCGAAAGCGCAGGCAGAAGCCAAAGAGCAGCAAGGCTGGTTGCTGACGCTGGATATCCCGAGCTATCTGCCGGTGATGACCTATTGCGATAACCAGGCGCTGCGTGAAGAGATGTATCGCGCTTATAGCACCCGCGCTTCCGATCAGGGGCCGAATGCGGGTAAGTGGGACAATAGCCCGATCATGGCCGAGATCCTCGCGCTGCGTCATGAACTGGCGCAACTGCTCGGTTTTGAAAGCTATGCCTTTAAATCGCTGGCCACCAAAATGGCGGAAAACCCGGCGCAGGTGCTGGAATTCTTAACCGATCTTGCCAAACGTGCGCGTCCGCAGGGCGAAAAAGAGCTGGCGCAACTGCGCGCCTTCGCTAAAGCCGAATTTGGTGTTGATGAGCTGCAACCGTGGGATATCGGTTACTACAGCGAAAAACAGAAGCAGCACCTCTACAGCATCAGCGATGAGCAACTGCGTCCGTACTTCCCGGAAAACCGCGCGGTGAACGGCCTGTTTGAAGTGGTGAAACGCATTTACGGCATCACCGCCAAAGAACGCAAGGATATTGATGTCTGGCATCCGGACGTACGTTTCTTCGAGCTTTACGATGAGAACAACGAGCTGCGCGGCAGCTTCTACCTCGATCTTTATGCCCGCGAACACAAACGTGGTGGCGCGTGGATGGATGACTGCGTTGGCCAGATGCGCCGCGCCGACGGTTCGCTGCAAAAACCCGTTGCGTACCTCACCTGTAACTTTAACCGCCCGGTCAACGGCAAACCGGCGCTGTTCACTCATGACGAAGTGATCACACTGTTCCATGAGTTTGGCCACGGTCTGCACCATATGCTGACGCGCGTTGAAACCGCCGGGGTGGCAGGGATCAGCGGTGTGCCGTGGGATGCGGTCGAGCTGCCGAGCCAGTTTATGGAAAACTGGTGCTGGGAGCCGGAAGCGTTGGCGTTTATCTCCGGTCATTATGAAACCGGCGAGCCGTTGCCGCAGGAGTTGCTGGACAAAATGCTGGCGGCGAAAAACTACCAGGCGGCGATGTTTATCCTGCGTCAGCTGGAGTTCGGCCTGTTCGACTTCCGTCTGCACGCCGAATTTAGCCCGGAGCAGGGGGCAAAAATCCTCGAAACGCTGGCCGAAATCAAACGTCAGGTCGCCGTGGTGCCGGGGCCGTCGTGGGGCCGCTTCCCGCATGCCTTCAGCCATATTTTCGCGGGCGGATATGCGGCGGGTTACTACAGCTATCTGTGGGCCGATGTGCTGGCGGCAGATGCCTTCTCCCGCTTTGAAGAAGAGGGCATCTTCAACCGCGAAACCGGGCAGTCGTTCCTCGATAACATCCTGACCCGTGGTGGTTCGGAAGAGCCGATGGAGCTGTTCAAACGCTTCCGTGGCCGCGAGCCGCAAATTGACGCCATGCTTGAGCATTACGGTATCGAAGGCTGATGCAGTGAAAATCTGTTTGCTGGATGAAACAGGCGCCGGAGACGGCGCCTTATCTGTTCTTGCGGCCCGCTTTGGGCTGGAGCCGGATGACGATAACCTGATGGCGCTGGTGTTAACGCCGACGCATCTGGAACTGCGTAAGCGCGATGAGCCGAAACTGGGCGGTATCTTTGTCGATTTTGTCGCGGGCGGTATGGCGCACCGGCGTAAGTTTGGCGGTGGTCGCGGTGAAGCTGTCGCCAAAGCGGTTGGTATCAAAGGCAGCTATTTACCGGAGGTGGTGGATGCCACGGCAGGGCTGGGTCGCGATGCGTTTGTGCTGGCCTCGGTGGGTTGCCGCGTGCGGATGCTGGAGCGTAACCCGGTCGTTGCTGCGCTGCTGGAGGATGGTCTTCATCGTGGCTATGCCGATGCGGAAATCGGCCCGTGGCTGCGCGAACGGCTGCAACTGATTCACGCGTCCAGTCTGACGAGCCTGGCGGATATCACGCCGCGCCCGCAGGTGGTTTATCTCGATCCGATGTTCCCGCATAAGCAAAAAAGCGCGCTGGTGAAGAAGGAGATGCGGGTATTCCAGTCGCTGGTTGGCCCGGATCTTGACGCCGATGGTTTGCTGGAGCCTGCGCGCAAGCTTGCCATCAAGCGTGTAGTGGTGAAACGCCCGGATTACGCGCCGCCGCTGGCCGGTGTCGCCACACAGTCGGCGGTAGTGACCAAAAGCCATCGTTTCGATATCTACCCCGGTTCCGGGGAATAAAAAAGCCCGGTCGCGTTGCGCGTACCGGGCTATGTTCAGGCTAACGGTTAATTGTTAGCGGGAATATCAATCCTCTTCTTCATCCCGCAACGGGACAATCAGCATATCAACGTGAACCGTGTTGATAAGCTGGCGCGCGGAGGACATCAGTTTGCTCCAGAAATCCTGGTGATGGCCGCACACCACCAGATCCATATCGTATTTTTTAATCGCATCAACCAGTACCTGGCCCAGGTCGCCGCTGCCGCTCAGAGTTTCGGTGATCGGATAGCCCGCGTTAGTGGACAGCTCGGTCAGCGCCTGGTGAGTTTCATCAGAAATGCGTTTTTGCATATCGCCGAGATTAACGTCGATAAGACCGGTATAAAGATCGGAGTAGTTTACATCGACATGAATCAGGGAAATCTTCGCGTTGTATGGCCGCGCCATGGATACTGCTTTCTCAACCAGTAATTTGCTTTCGGGGGAGAGATCGACTGCGATGAGGATATGTTTGTAAGCCATAGTGGTACTCCTTCCATAAGTTGTCGATGACCATCGGGGTGGTTACCCCTGATACAGTTGCACTGCGCCCGCATCCTGCGTTTCACGTGAGCGTAGCGCCCGGCCTTAAGGATCTTTTGTAGATATTTCTACCTTATAACGCTCTTTTCACACCGTCAATTAACCTGGATCACGAATCACTTAAGCAATATTTACAGCCAGATGCATTGATGGTGATTAAGCTTGTGGTAAAAAAATAAACGGATCTCCTACACTATAAATAAACCGTACGGAAACAGACGGCGTCCCCCAGTTATCCGCGTAAGGAAATGCGGTCAATTGCGGGACTCCGCCTGTGTTTGTCTTCCCGTCCGGGGATTGGTAACACTATTCGTTGTCAGACTTGGTTGGGTATCCAGGCGCGAGCGTTCCGGAGGCTTTCTCCGCGGGCGATCGCCGGGGAGGGGATATGGTGATCAACACTGTTGCGCTGTTTTGGGCTTTATGTGTGGTGTGTTTGGTTAACATGGCGCGTTATTACTCATCACTACGCGCGCTGTTAGTGGTACTTCGTGGTTGTGATCCCTTACTCTATCAGTACGTGGATGGCGGCGGCTTTTTTACCGCGCACGGCCAGCCCAGTAAGCAGATGCGTCTGGTTTGGTATATCTATGCCCAGCGCTACCGCGATCACCATGATGACGAATTCATCCGCCGCTGTGAGCGCGTTCGCCGCCAGTTTATTTTAACCAGTTCGCTGTGTGGTCTGGTGGTCATCAGCCTGATTGCGTTGATGATTTGGCATTGAGCGCTGCGCTAATCAGAGAATAAAAAAAACGGACCAGTTTCCTGACCCGTTTTTTTATTGCGCCTGCGCTGCGTTAAATCAGATGCAGCGAGAGCCAGTACAGTGCGCCGGACAAAATAATCGAGGCTGGCAGGGTGAAGATCCAGGCCATCAAAATATTGGTTACGGTTTTGCGCTGCAAACCGCCGCCGTCGACAATCATTGTCCCGGCCACGGAAGATGAGAGCACATGCGTGGTGGAAACCGGCATCCCGGTATAACTTGCCAGCCCGATAGATACCGCTGCAGTCATCTGCGCGGACATTCCCTGAGCGTAGGTCATACCTTTCTTACCAATTTTCTCGCCGATGGTGGTCGCCACGCGGCGCCAGCCGATCATTGTGCCAATACCTAACGCCAGCGCTACCGCCATGATGATCCAGATTGGCGCATACTCAATGGTGCTCAGCATATCGCCTTTCAGTTTCTTCAGCAGACGCTGGTCGTCCGTGCTGATCTCCGGCTGCTTCGCCACTTTATCCGTAATATCGGAGAGGCAGAGCATAATACGGCGCAGCTGGCTACGCTGCTCCAGCGGAATCTGCTCGTAGTTTTCGATACCGGTCAGCATCACCTTCGCACGATCCAGCGCCACAATTGCGCGACCCGGATGGCAGTGGAACTCGCCAGGCTGCGTGTTCACTTCTTCCGGTGCCGGAATCAGCGGATCAACGCCGGTGGCTTTTTGCAGCAGCGCCGGATGTTGCTGGAAGTAAGTTTCTACGTTGTTGACGGCATCACGCGTACGAGTGATGTCATAACCTGACGCGTTCATATTCACCACGAAGCCTGCAGGCGCAACGCCAATCAGCACCAGCATAATCAGGCCGATGCCTTTCTGACCATCGTTCGCGCCATGGGAGAAACTCACGCCGATAGCGGAAAGAATCAAGGCGATACGCGTCCAGAACGGCGGCTTTTTCTTACCATCGATCTTCTCGCGTTCAGCTGGCGTCATATGAATACGCGCGCGTTTTTTGGTATTGCTCCAGTAGCGGCGCAGGATAAATATCAGACCACCAGCAATTACCAGCCCGACAATCGGCGAAAGGATGAGGGAGGCGAAGATATCCAGCACTTTCGGGATATTTAAGGCATCCACTACTGAAGTACCGGACATCAGCGCATTAGTTAAACCAATGCCGATAATCGCGCCAATCAGAGTGTGGGAGCTGGAAGCCGGCAGACCCAGATACCAGGTACCAAGGTTCCAGATAATCGCCGCCAGCAGCATGGAGAAGACCATCGCCAGGCCGTGCGCGGAGCTGACATTCAGCAACAGATCGGTTGGCAACATATGCACAATTGCATAGGCAACGCTTAACCCGCCCAGCAAAACGCCGAAGAAGTTAAACACCGCCGCCATCACAACCGCCAGCTGAGAACGCATAGCGCGTGTATAAATTACGGTTGCCACGGCGTTTGCTGTGTCATGGAAGCCATTGATTGCTTCGTAGAACAGAACAAAAACCAGAGCAAGCAAGAGTAATAACCCGGTATGAAGATCCAGGCCAGCAAACAAATGTAACATAGGACGTTAAGCCATTTTGAGGACATGAACGCGGCGCATTATCAGGGACATTAGCGGTGTCGGCAAAGTGAAATATGTATTTTTTTTGACATTATTTCTTACATTCCGCTGAAACTTTAAAATTATCGTATATTTTTCAATGCCATGTTGTTTTTAGCTCTCTTCGCGCTGGTGTGACCAGCGTGAACTCTTTACAATCCGCCACGATTTTTTGATGAGGGTGCAGGTGTGGAAAGGTTTGATGTCATTGTTATCGGCGCGGGTGCGGCGGGTATGTTCTGTGCGGCGCTGGCCGGGCAGGCGGGCTGTCGTGTGCTGTTACTGGACAACGGCAAAAAACCGGGGCGCAAAATCCTGATGTCCGGCGGTGGTCGCTGCAATTTCACTAACCTTTATGTCGAACCCGCAGCCTATTTGAGCCAGAACCCGCATTTTTGTAAATCTGCTCTCGCGCGTTATACCCAGTGGGATTTTATCGATCTGGTCGGCAAGCACGGTATCGCCTGGCATGAGAAGACGCTGGGACAACTTTTCTGCGACGATTCGGCGCAACAGATTGTCGATATGCTGGTGGCAGAGTGCGAAAAAGGCAATGTCACACAGCGCCTGCGCAGCGAAGTGCTGAGCGTAACGCGTGATGATCAGGGTTACACGCTGCAACTGAATGGCGACAGCGTGCAGGCTGCGAAGCTGGTCATTGCTTCCGGCGGGCTGTCGATGCCGGGGCTTGGCGCTTCACCGTTTGGCTATAAAATCGCCGAACAGTTCGGCCTGAAAGTGCTGCCGACACGCGCCGGTCTGGTGCCTTTTACCCTGCATAAGCCGCTGCTGGAGCAGATGCAGACGCTCTCCGGCGTGTCAGTGCCTTCGGTTATTACCGCTGAAGACGGCACGGTTTTCCGGGAAAATCTGCTCTTTACCCACCGCGGGCTTTCAGGTCCGGCAGTTCTGCAAATTTCCAGCTACTGGCAGCCAGGCGAATTCGTCAGCATTAACCTGTTACCGGAGTGCGATCTGGCAAGCTTCCTGGATGAACAGCGCGAAGCGCACCCGAATCAAAGCCTGAAAAACACGCTGGCGATGCAGTTACCGAAACGGCTGGTTGAATGCTTGCAGCAACTGGGGCAGATCCCGGATGTCACGCTGAAGCAGCTCAACAGTCGCGAACAGGAGCCACTGGTCGAGTTACTCACGCACTGGCGCGTTCAACCGAACGGCACGGAAGGGTACCGTACCGCGGAAGTGACGCTGGGCGGCGTTGATACCCACGAACTCTCTTCCCGCACGATGGAAGCCCGCAATGTGCCGGGGCTCTACTTTATCGGCGAGGTGATGGATGTCACCGGCTGGCTGGGCGGCTATAACTTCCAGTGGGCGTGGTCCAGCGCATGGGCCTGCGCGCAGGCGCTGGCGGAGTAATCTTTCCGCCGTAAACGACGGCGTTGCCAGAGGGGTGAATCGCACTACCGGGTTCATCCATCACTATCATTTTTGGTGACTTTCAGCCTCCCCTTTAAGACCTTTATATTTCCTGCCTTCTGCCGATAACCTCATCACTACACATCTGTTGCGCTACTCCATTTGCGCTGACAAAGGAATGAAAATGAAAACGGGCAAGATTCTTCTGCCAGCATTACTGGCCGTGACGTTAAGCAGCCATGCGGCTGACGGGCAAGGCAAAAAAGTCGTTAGCAGCACGGTAAATCCGCTGGTAATGATTCGGCTTAACGATCGCATTACGGCAATGAATCATATTGTTTTTGAAGATGGGCAAAACATTAACCGTTGGGACGGCTTCGATTGCTCCACGCAAAAAGCGGTGAAACTCTACTGGGAAATGCTCGACGATAAAGAGGCGGTCGTGCGCCGTTTTTATGGCGATAGCTACGGACGTTATGCCGCCCCCAGCCCGAACAGCGAACTGAATGATGTCGCCGCCAGCCTCTGCAAATCTCCCGGGCTGAAAAATGCCAGCTGGGTCTACATTGAAAAAAAATCGCAATATGACACGCCGATCCTGCTGGATCCCGCTTCGGTTATCCGCGCCAAAGATCTGTTGATTGCGAAAATCGGCTTCGAGTACAACGAGATACAGTACGATCCGCCGTATGATGCGCCGTACGACATGAAAATCGAAGTACACGCATATAACTGCGCAACCAATAAAGACAGTGTGCTCGCCGGGCTGGATATGACGCCGGAAGGTTATGTATCCGATAGTCTGAGCGGGAAAGCGGCGCTGCGCCGGGCGGCGGATTTTACCAATACGCCTGCCACCGCTGCGGCGTTTAAGCAGCTATGCGCAATGAGCACGCCTTCTGCTTTTAAAGGGGAAGGGGCTTATGTTCCCCAGGCGAAGAAAAAAAGCGTCTCCTCCAGGCTTGGCCCGATGCTGCCGGATATGAGCAGCAATTCGCCACAATGGTTGGCGCAATTCCCGCTGCCTGCGGAGATCGACAAACAGGCGCAGCAGATTGTTAACCCGTGGGCGACGCCTCGCTTCAAAAAAATGCAGTGGACTCTGATCTGGGGGAGTGATGAAGGCGTGCCGATGGAGCTGGATGTTCAACCCAACGGGCTGATGCTGCTGCTGGAAAATTACAACGTGTTTAAGGCGCAGCGCCTGACTTTGGGTAACCTTGGGCAGTTAAAAGGCGGTATCAGCCTGGATAGCTCGCCGAGTATCATCAGCGAACTGCACACCAACCTGCGTTTCCCGCTGCATCAGGGGCAGAAATTCACCTTTGATACAGCGCTGCCTGCGAAGGGCAAAGATGGTGATAAAACCGCGATCAACCGCCGTTGCGAAGTGACCGGTAGCGATGAGGCTCGCCAGATCAGCAGCGCGCTGAGTGGCCGCTACTGGAAAGTCGCATGCGAAATGCAGAGTGGCGATAAAGGCGAGAAACAGACGCTGGCCTGGCTTGCCGATTACAACGTCTTTATGCCATTAACGCAGTGGAAAGACGGCGCGGAACTGCCCGTCACCATCAAAGATCTGCAGATAACACGCTAGTCCTGAATCAACCTGAGCCGAAAGGCTCAGGTTTTCATATCCCGAAGATGCGCGATTTACCTGTGCTAACGAAGCGGCTAAAGCCGAAATATTTCATTATATTTCCTGTCAGACGTGTCGTTATTTATTGATTGTTTTTATTAATTATTTTTTTTGAGTTTTACTTTTACTTATTCACCGCGTAACTGATTTGGCCGGTTTACGCTCAGTTATCCCGACAACTAAGGCCGCTATTCCGCGAATTGTTTGTTGGCGTTATGTCGCATCATAAGCGATATGCACCATACAAACAGGATTAACCACCATGCCACTAACGACTGAATCAGGCGTTTCGTCGGCGCGATTCCTCGGAATGGCGCCTTTTTTGCGTATGAGTATTGCGGGCGTTGACTTCACCTCCGCCACGCAGGAGATGATCGCGCAGGCGCAAAATGCCCCTGAAGATGCCGTGTTATGGATGAATCTCGCGACTGCGATGATGAGCCTGAAGCACGAAGAGCTGGGCCTGCAAATCCAGGCGCAGGCGCTGGATATGCAGCGCGTTTATCACTGGCCCGCGCGTCAGCCGACAAAATTGCGCCTGCTGATGTTAATGGTACCGGGCAATCTCTCGGCAAATATTCCGCTCGACTGCCTGATGGAAGACAGCGATATCGACCTCATCTACTACTACGTCGATCCGCTGAACGACAATCCGCTGACGGCACCGGTGCCGGAACATGACGTGGTTATGGTGGCGATTGGCGCCAGCGATGAGCAGGAATCCGTGCTGCTGCGTCTTGAATATGCTCTGCGTAACTGGCCAAAACCGGTACTGAACCCGCCGAAAAATGTCCCGACTTCTGAACGCCATAACGCCAGCCTGCTGCTGCAAAATGTCCCCGGTTTAGTGATTTGTCCGGCGCTGCATGTCTCCCGCCAGGCGCTGCATGATGTCGCTTGTGGTCAGAAAGCGCTGGCAGATATCGCCGCTGATCACGACTTCCCAATTATTGTTCGCCCGGTAGGCAGCCACGGTGGTCACGGCCTGCAAAAAATCGACTCTGCCGCTGCTGTTACAGCCTACCTGGAAGAGACGGCCGGAGAGGAGTTTTTCGTTTCGCGCTTTGTCGATTACAGCGGCGAAGATGGCCTGTTCCGCAAAATGCGCGTGGTGCTGATCGACGGTAAACCGTTCGCCTGCCATATGGGTGTCTCTTCGCACTGGATGATCCACTACGTTAACGCCGGGATGTACGAAGATGCGGACAAACGTGCGCAGGAAGGCCGTTTCTTCAATGAGTTTGCTGACTTTGCTGAACGTCATCGCGAAGCGCTGGACGCCATCAGCCAGCGTACCGGGCTTGAGTATATCGGCATCGACTGCGCGGAAACGCGCGACGGCGAACTGCTGATTTTTGAAATCGATCCGGCGATGGTTGTTCATGCGATGGACGATGAAGAGATGTTCCCGAATAAGCAAGTTCACATGCTGAAAGTGAAAACCGCGATGCGGGAAATGCTGCTTAAGTACGCCGGTCAGGCCCTTTAAAACGATAACTATGACTCAGGAAATAACATGTCATTAAATCCTAACAACACCCTTAATTTCTCCGGCGGGCCGGGCGCATTACCTGACGTCGTATTAAACCAGGTACAGCAGGCTATTATTAATGTCCCGGAAGTGGGCCTGTCGATTCTGGGTATCAGCCATCGCTCCGCATGGTTCGAAAATGTGGTTCGCGAAACCGAAAATAATATTCGCACCCTGCTGGGACTGCCTGCGGATTATCACATTCTGTTTTTACAGGGCGGCGCAACGCAGCAATTCTCGATGGTGCCAATGACCATGCTGCGCGGCAAAAAGCACCCGGCTGAGTATTTCGATACCGGTTACTGGAGCCGCAAAGTGATCACCGAAGCAATGCGCGAAGGGCCGGTACGCGTGATCTGGAGCGGTGAAAAAGAGGGCTACCGTCGTCTGCCGACCGACGAAGAGCTGGATTTCTCCCCGGACGCGCCTTACATCCACTATGTTTCCAACGAAACGGTAGAAGGCTTACAGTTTGATCGCGTGCTGGGCCGTGATGATGTGCCACGCGTTTGCGATATGTCTTCTGATTTTCTCTCCAAACCGTGCGATGCCGGTAAATTCTCGCTGATTTATGCCCACGCGCAGAAAAACATCGGCCCGGCGGGCGTGACCATCGTACTGGTTCGCGACAGTGTGGTGCAAAACGGCCCGACTAACCTGCCAGCGTTTCTTGATTATCGTCGCCAGGTGGAAGCGCACTCTAACCTGAATACACCGCCGGTATTCGCCATTTACGTGGTGATGCTGGTGACCCGCTGGTTGCTGAATGATATTGGCGGTCTGGAAAACATGGCGCGCATCAACCAGCAGAAATCGGCGCTGCTCTACAGCACCATTGATAACAGCGACGGTTTCTATCGTAACTGGGGCGATGCGGCCTTCCGTTCAGATATGAACGCCGCGTTTACACTGCCGACGGCGGCGCTGGAGGATAAATTCCTGCAGGAAGCGGAGCTGGCGGGTTTCTCTGGTCTGACGGGACACCGCGCGATCGGCGGCATCCGTGCCTCGATCTATAACGCGCTGACGCTTGGTGCAGTGGAAAAACTGAGCAACTTTATGGACGATTTCCGTTTCAAACAGCACGGAAAATAAGCCCTAAAGCCATGCGTTGCGCGGTAAGCCAACGCATGGCAACCTCAGTAGCGGCGAAACGACGCCAGCTTGTGCAACTGGCGGCTGCGGTCGTCGAAGTTATCTGCGCGCAGCCAGCCAGTTATCATTGACGAGATCGCCGGCCATTCCCGTAAGGTAATCGAGAACACCGAAATATCCGTCAGATGGCCTTTGCGAATTCGCTTATCCCTTAATACGCCTTCTTTCACAAAACCAATTCGTTCTGCCGACTTAATCGCTTCCGTATTATAACTGCTGGTGCGCCATTCACAGCGGCGGTATTTTAATTGATCAAAGAAATAAGCCAGAACCAAATAAAGGCTTTCGGTGCTGATGCGCGTCCTTTTCATTAATGGCGTCCAGTTAACGCCGCCAATATCGAAGGAGCCATTCTCCGGATCAAATTTACCGGCATAAAATATCCCTTTTATTTGCTGATCGGCTTTATCCTGTACGGCATAATAAATTCTTTCTTTGTGTGTAGACAGATTTCTTAAATAGGAATAACAGGCCGTCATATCCTTTGGCCTGACATCCTCAAGGTAGGTCCAGTCGCGATCGTCGTCGATACTCTGCCATTCCGGGAAGAGGTCTTCGGCGTGATCAACCGCCAGTGGAACAACGTTACAGTATTGACCAGCAAGAGCGACTTTCTCGGGCATCGCCCGTTTTGTCCATTCCGAAAATTCCTGACCAATACGTTGTCCATACTGATTATACGTTTCCATTATTCCCTCCAGTTTAGTACTGATTTAATCCTGCTTAACGACCATTAAATGGGTATTAAATATTCGTAGGGTCTATGCCTTGGGCATATAATGGCTTAATTTGATATAAGTAAAAAATAAGGATGCGATAGTAATGAAAACGTTATACCGTGTTTCCGGTCGGCTGTCTCATCTTTAATGTTAAAGTGCGAGAATAGGCGAGAAAACGTTATCACCGGTATAGTTTTATCTGTGGTAAATAACACTTGTATGACATGTTTCCGCGTGAGTAATTGTCATAAAAATTTCGTATAAGTATTATTTCCAGATTGTGCTACGTGGCTAACCCTCTAAAAATTGGCGGGTTTTCTGGTTTTTAGATACCTGATTAGGACTATTCCTGGCATTTCTCGCGCCGAAAAATCAGACAATAACGTCCTTTTACATTTACAGAAATTGTGCGGTAGCGTGTCAATTATTCCGTAACGTTAAACTTACAGGCGAAGCCCGGAGCGGCTTGCGTCGTTATGTCAGGATCCGATTTATGAGCAATCGTATTACTGTTCAGTTACCCGTCGAAGGACTGCTTTTCTGGAAATTTTCAGGTCGTGAGGCGTTATCCGAGGCGTTTGCATTCAACCTGCAATTGCTGGGCACCGACGCGCGCATGGATCGCAGCCAGTTGCTCGGCAAAGCGGTCACCGTTACCGTGCCCACGCAATCGCTTTCCGGCTCCCGCTACTTCAACGGCAAAATTACCCGCGTGGCAGTCAGCGCGGTGGAACTGAGCGGGACACGCTACGCCGTCTATCAGCTTACCGTCGAGCCGGATCTGTGGCCAATGAAACGCGACCGTAACCTGCGCATCTTCCAGGGGCAGACGGTGCCACAAATCGTCAAAACCCTGCTTGGCGAATACCAGGTCAATCTGGAAGATAAGCTGAGCGGCAGTTACCGCGTCTGGGAGTATTGCGTTCAGTACCAGGAGAGCAGCTTCGATTTCATCAGCCGCCTGATGGAGCTGGAAGGGATTGCTTACCACTTTAAGCATGAAGCAGATAAACACACGCTGGTGCTGACCGACGCCGCTACGCAACATCAACCCTTCAGCGGCTATGAAACCATTCCTTATCACCAGACGCCGTCCGGCGGCAGCACGGATGAAGAGGGCATCAGCCAGTGGGCGCTGGAAGACAGCGTCACGCCGGGCATCTACAGCCTTGACGATTATGATTTCCGCAAGCCGAATGCATGGCTGTTCCAGGCGCGGCAAAACCCTTCATCGCCACAGCCGGGCAGCATTGACGTTTACGACTGGCCAGGGCGTTTTGTCGAACATGGCCACGGCGAGTTTTATGCCCGCATCCGCCAGGAACGCTGGCAGGTGGAACATCAGCAAATCGAAGGCACCGCCACGGCGATCGGCATCGTGCCGGGCAGCACTTTCCAGTTGACCAACGCCGCGTTTTTCAATGATAACGGCGAATATCTGGTAACCGCCGCGCATTACAACTTTGAAGAGAACCGCTATGCCAGCGGTGCGGATAGCCAGACGGTGCACCGCATTGATTTCAGCGTCATTCCCTCCTCGGTGGTCTTCCGCCCCGCGCAGCAAACCGCCTGGCCGCGAACTTATGGCCCACAAACCGCGCGCGTCGTCGGTCCGCAGGGCGAAAGCATCTGGACGGACAAATATGGCCGGGTGAAGGTGAAGTTTCACTGGGATCGACTGGCGAAGGGCGACGACACCAGCTCCTGCTGGGTGCGCGTCTCCAGCGCCTGGGCGGGCCAGGGTTTTGGCGGGGTGCAAATTCCGCGCGTCGGCGATGAAGTGGTGATCGACTTTATCAACGGCGACCCGGACAGGCCAATCATCACCGGGCGCGTCTATAACGAAGCCAGTATGCCGCCGTGGGCGCTGCCCGCCGCCGCGACGCAAATGGGCTTCCTCAGCCGTTCGAAAGATGGCTCTGTCGATAACGCTAACGCCCTGCGCTTTGAAGATAAAGCCGGGGAAGAGCAGGTGTGGATTCAGGCCGAGCGCAATCTTGATACCAACGTGAAAAACGACGAAACGCATACCGTTGGCGGTTCGCAGACCGTTAATGTGACGCGAGATTACACCGGCGCGGTGGCGGGATCGCATACCCAGGCCACGCAACTGGCGCATGAACAACTGGTCGGCGGCGGTTTTACCCAAAAAGTGCAGGGCGCGCTGGTTCAGGCTTCCGACAGCGGCATCATGCTGGTGGCGGGCAAATCGGTGCTGACGCTTGGCGCTAACGGCACGGTTTCACTGCAATGCCTGAACTTCAGCATTGATGCGCTGAGCAATGGTGAAATCAACACCGGCGGAACGCTGGATCTGAATATTACGCGGCCAGAGAGCCTGCCGACTGTCGAGCCGACGCCGGAACAAATTCAGGCCGCGGTAAAAGCCGCATTTAATCAAGGGACGGATAAATAATGGCGACGTTCACACTTTCTGAAGGCGTGCTGGCGCTGCCGGGCGCGTATCAGGATCACAGCATCAACGTGCTGAAATTCAAAGAACAGGGCGCAACGCTTGTCATCACCCGCGCGTGGGATATCAAACCCGGCGAGGAAGAGAATTTCCTCCAGCAGCAGTTGGCGAAAGTGAAGCGCAGCATGAAAAAGGTGGTGCTGGACGAGGTGCAGGATAGCGTCATCGGCGGGCTACCCGCCCGTGAGGTCGCACTGCGTTTTGAAAATCAACACGTCACGGTGTATGAAAAACTCGCCGTCGCTCGCGTGGAAGATCACCTGATGGCGTTCACGCTCAGCCGTGTCGCCCCGTTTGATGCTGATGCAGAGGCGTTCTGGACGGCGGTAAAAAGCGGTGTGCAGCCGGGGGCGTAACGGATGACGGATTACCTTGCAGCGCGCATTGATGACCCGCTGATCCATAGCTCCGCGCTGGCGGATTTTGTCGGCGGGTTAGTGGAAGGAGCGATTGTCGCCGCGATCTTTATTGCCGCTACCACGCCTATCGGTATCGTCGTCGCCGGTGTGGCGGTGGCTGGCTTGATGTTCAGCGGCGCGCTGGAGAGCGTGGGCAATGCGGCGGGAAAACTCGTCGATAGCCTGATAGACCCTGGGCCTCCCGATGCGCAAATTATCTCTGGCTCGGATAACGTGCTGATCATGGGCAAAAAGGCGGCGCGCGCCGCTGGCACCGTCGATCGCGATTATCTGAACGCGACCGCTTCTGCGGACGAGAGCAGCTTCGACTGGGCCGGGTTCGGCATGATGGCGCTGGCGGGCGTCGCCGCAACGCTGAAAACGGCGCTGATGCCGGGCGAAGCGCTGATGGCGATGGCTGAACGCGCCAGCAAGCTGACCCTCGACGATGTCAAACAGTGGGGAAAAAACACCTGGAACGACCTGACGCAGCCGCTGGTGGAGAGCGCCAGCCCGTATGCGTCTCCCGCGCCGCACGATAACGTGGCCTGCAAAAAAGGCCATATGGTTACCAGCAGCAACTTTATCGCCCAGGGTTCAAAAGCGGTGCTGATCAACAACCAGCCCGCTGCCCGCAATGGTCACCTCAGCACCTGCGAAGCGGAAATCAAAGTCAGCGAAAACCCGCGCGTGCGTATCGGTGGCGACACCATCACCGTGCGCGATATCCACAGCGGTAAAAACCAACTGGCTTACCTCGCGGGCAACCTGCTTGGCAGCGCGGTCGTGGCGATTATCCCCTCGCTTATCAAGATGGGCTGTAACCGGCTGATCGTGAACCGCCTGATGCGGGAAATTATCTGTCCGCTTGGCGCTTATGTTGCCTCGGCGGGCGTGATGCCGGTACTGGCGGCAGCAGTAAACACCGTACACCCGGTCAATATCCTTACCGGCGCGAAAATCCTCAGCAAAGAAGAGGATCTCGATTTCGTGCTGCCGGACAGAATGCCGCTTTACTGGCAGCGCATTTACCACAGCCGCAACCTGTCAACCGGCATGCTCGGCACCGGCTGGATGCTACCGTTTGAAACCCGCCTTTACCGGCAAGCGGATAATCAGCTGATATTCCTCGATATGACTGGCCGCGAGCTGGGCATGGGAAATGTGCAGCCGGGCGACATGATCGATTACCAGGAAGATGGCATTAAGCTGTTCTGTAGCCCGAACGGGGCGATGGTCATTCAGCAAAATGACGGCGAGCACCAGTTGTACGAACCGGACCCAACGCGTCCCGGCGAGTGGCGCATTCAGCGCATTTATGACCGCCATGAAAACGTACAGCACTTTAGCTGGAACGAGCGCGGGCAACTGGCGCGCATCTCCGGCGATAACGAGGCGCTGGACGTTGAGCTGGAGTATGACGCGCTTTCCGGCCGCCTGTGCGCGGTTTATCAGGCGTACGATGGCGCGCGCCATCTGTTGGTCTCTTACCGTTTTAACGAGCAGGGGCAATTGATCGCCGTCACCGACGCCGACGGCATCGTCACCCGCCAGTTCGGCTGGGATCAGGCCAGCGAGATGATGGCCTGGCATGCCTACGCCACCGGGCTGAAAGTGCAGTACCAGTGGCGGCCCGACGCCAACTCGCGGCACTGGCGCGTTGAGGCGTATCAGGTGCTTGATGATAGTGGCGAGGTGCTGGAACGCTGGCGTATCGATGCCGATGAAACACAGCGTCGCGCGCGCGTCAGCAACGACGAAGGCGTCTCAAGCGAACATCACTGGGATGAACTGTTTCGCATCACCGCTTACACCGATCTGCACGGCGGCAAATGGCAATTTCGCTGGGCGGGCAACACTGAACAACTGCTGGCAATGGTGCAGCCGGACGGCGCGAGCTGGGAATATGCATGGGATGCGCGCGGCAATCTGACCATGGAGCGCGATCCGCTGGGCCGCACGACGCTGACCAGATGGCATCCGCTGTACGCCTTCCCGTTGAAAGAAGTGCTGCCCGATGGCGCAATCTGGCAGTACGAATACAACGTTGCGGGCGATGTGGTGAAACTGACCGATCCGGAAGGTGGCGTAACGCGCTTTGAGTGGAACGCGCAGGGCGATCTGCTGCGGCGCATTGATGCGCTGGAGAACAGCCACCGCTTCTGGTGGGACGCGCTCGGCCAGCTTATCCGTGAAGAAGATTGTTCCGGCTATCAGAGTCGCAACCAGTATGACGCTTCCGGCAAACTGATTAGCACCACCGATCCGCTCGGCAACAGCGAACGCTATATCTGGAGCCCGGCAGGCCGTCTGCAAACCTGGATCCGCGCCGATGGTCGTGAAACCCTGTTCAGCTATAACCACGCCGGGTTGCTGTGCGGGCAGAACATTGATGGCCTGCTGGAGCGTAAAGTGACGCTCAATGCGCGCGGCCAGGTGATTGAGGCTATCGATCCCGCCGGGCAGGTGACGCGTTTTCGCTTCAACCGCGCGGGCCGCCTGGTGACGCTGACCAACGCTAACAACCAGCAATGGCGCTTTGACTATACGCCTGAAGGCTTGCTGACCCGCCAGCACGATTACGCCGGTCGGCAGACGGAGTATCAGTACAACGCCATGCAGCAGGTGGCGACGCTGGTGCGTCATCCCGCCAGCGGTAGCGGTTTGTCGCCGCTGGTGACGAATTATGAATACGATGCGATCGGCCGCATGGTTGTGCGGGAAACCGAGCAACACCGCACCGAGTATCGCTACAACGCCCTGACTACCGAAATTCACCGCTTCCCGTACAGAGCGTGGCGGCAGGCGATGATCGACCAGCGCGAGCCGGAGAATGGCGAAGTGGTGGTTTTTCGCCGCAATAAACTCGGCGATCTGGTAGGGGAAGAGAACCATTCCGGCGTGTATTTGCATCAGTACGATGCATTAAGCAATCTCAGCGCGACCACTTTCCCGGACGGGCGGCAGTTGCAGTATCTGCGCTACGGTACCGGGCATCTGCTGGAGATGCAGCTTGCCGTTGGCGGGAATACGCTGCCGGTTGCCAGTTACCAGCGCGACAAATTGCACCGGGAAACCCGCCGCACCACGGGTGCGGTGGAGCTGGAAACGCACTACGACATCGCCGGGCGCATCAGCCAGCGGCGCTGCGTTGATAATGTGCGCCAGCGGCTGGTGTTTGAGCGCCGCTACCAGTGGGATCGGGCCGATCAGATCATCCGCCAGATGTACACCGATGGCGCGCCGTCGACGCCTGCGGATAAATATCGCCAGTCGCTGTGGGGATACGATGCAGCAGGTCGCATGACGCAGAGTATTCAGCCTTCTGGAGAAGAGCGTTTCTGGTATGACGCGGCAGACAACCGCACAACAGCGGATTTGCCGCCAGTCTGGGACAACCTGCTAAAACGCCTCGACGGCGTGCGCCGCGAATATGACGGCTTCGGGCGCATGACGGAACGCCACGATACGCATCGCGGTATCGTGCAGCGCTTCAGTTATGACGATGAGCAGCGCATCAGCCAGGTCCTCATTGAAGGCGACGCGGAGTTCAGCAAAGCGGAATACCGTTACGACGCACTGGGCCGCCGCACGGAGAAACAGGTGTGGCGACGGCACAGCCGCACGCCGGAACGCACGCAGTACGCATGGTCCGGGCTGCAAATGGTGGGCGAAACTGGCGACCGCGACCCGGAAGCCGCCGTGCAGTATATCTACACGGAAAACAGCTACGAGCCGCTGGCGCGCGTCGACAGCCGCCAGCAGTACGCGGAAATTTACTGGTATCACAGCGAAATCAACGGGTTGCCGCAATCGGTCACCGACAGTAACGGCGACATCGTCTGGCGCGGCGCGTTCAGCGCATGGGGACGCACAGAGCGGGAAAACGACGCGCTGAGGTGGGACACCCCACAAAACCTGCGCTTCCAGGGACAGTACCTCGATCGCGAAACCGGGCTGCACTACAACACGTTTCGCTACTATGACCCGACCGGCGGCTGCTACGCCCAGATGGACCCGATAGGGTTGCTGGGTGGGTTGAATACGTATACCTATGTTGGCGATCCCTTAGCATGGATTGACCCTTTGGGACTTAGTAGCTGTGTGTTAGGGCGTAATATGGGAGCACGGAGTGGTGATGGCATGGCGAACCATCACCTTATTCCGGAAGAATTGATAAAAGATAAAAACTTTAAACCAATTTTTGAAAGGCTTCGAAAAATTGGTTGGAATGGCGATGGCGCTTCAAATGGCATTTTCTTACCTGGCTCTCAAGATCTGGCAGGGAAGATAGGACTCCCTGGCCACTGGTCTAATCACAATCAGTATACCGCTGCTGTTAGAGGCCGATTAACTCAACTTGCAAGTCAGGCCAGCAGAATGAGTGATACTCAACTGGCATTAGGCGTAAAAAACATCCAGGATTGGGCAAGCAAAGGTCTTGAGTCTGGCATGTTTAAAATTGATCCGAATACCGGGAGATTACTATGAGTAATACAACTAAACAATTTTATGTTATGGAATATTTACCAGATGATGCTGGTTCTCCGTATTTTATGGATAAAGAGTGGGACCCGGAATTACCGGATTATGATATTTTTACAGCGCCGCCAAAATCCACTGATTTTTCTCCGGCATATCGTTTAAAAGCGAGTGCTACACAATTAGATGGCGATTTTTTGATTAGTGATAATCTGGTCTCTTTTGATTTTCTTAGACTGTGTGAAGAATATTTGGTACATAGCATACATATCCCAGTTGATATCTCACTCCTTAGAAAGAAAAAACCTGGAAAAGAGTATTATTTATTTTTCTTGCTGGACTATATTGAGATTCTCGATCGAGAAAAGTCTGACTATACGATTTCTCAGGATGTTGAGTCAGGTTTACTGAATACCCCGGAATCTCGTGGGCTTGATAAAACGTATTATGATACAATTGATTTGTTTATTGTAAAAAAAGAAATAAAAAACAATCTCTTTTTCTGTCAGGAATTATCAAAGCCAGTATGCTCCTGGTCTTTTAAAGAAAAATTTGAAATGCTGGGTTTAAAAGGAGTTGACTTTAAATCTATTGACGAAAATTTCAAATATGATGCCTGGGCTGGCTGGTGATAATTAAAAATAATGCCTGAAAAGCTCGATGGTTATAACGATAGCCTTCGGGCTTTATTAAACATACCAGAGCATTAACAAGGCGATGCGGAGTTCAGCAAAGCGGAATACCGTTACGACGCGCTGGGCCGCCGCACGGAGAAACAGGTGTGGCGACGCCACAGCCGCACGCCGGAACGCACGCAGTACGCATGGTCCGGGCTGCAAATGGTGGGCGAAACTGGCGACCGCGACCCGGAAGCCGCCGTGCAGTATATCTACACGGAAAACAGCTACGAGCCGCTGGCGCGCGTCGACAGCCGCCAGCAGTATGCAGAAATTTACTGGTATCACAGCGAAATCAACGGGCTGCCGCAATCGGTCACCGACAGTAACGGCGATATCGTCTGGCGCGGCGCGTTCAGCGCATAAAATCTATAAATGTTAAAGATTCAGCAGCACTGACCTGGATGACCTATCCTGATATGCCAGAAGTGGGTAAAAGATGGAAAGAAAATAATGCATTCTTTAAATCTGAAGACGACCAAATAAATATCGGCCCAGGAAAAGGTAAAACGTTAGATATATTCAATAATGGCATTCAGAGTTTTGAGAGGTTAAATTAACATAAATGATTCCTGAAAAGAAAAAATTGATTGTGTCGTTAATGAAAAACGATATTGACTTTTCACGATTTCTTAATAAATTCAATGAGGCGCATGGAGAACTAGATATATGCAACGAACTTATTTTAGCCCGTGAAGCGAAGGATGGTGAATTCGTTGATCTATTGCTATATCTTGCTGCTGTGGTAAGTTATGAATTCAAATGCATTGATGTCTTAAATGATTTGATTACAGATGATTGGCATGAAAAGCATGAAGAATTGGTTAGACTATTGGATTTTTATAAGAGTGCGTCAAGTGTAAATTCTCTATATTACGCAGCATTATTAAAGCTCAGTTATCGTGATTATGATGAAGATTTCGTGTTGGCAGATAAATGTATAAGAACCTTGGCAAAAATAAATAATAAAGATGCTATTGAAAAATTAAAGTTACTTAGTGCCGTTAATAATGATGCAATAAGTAATATCGCGAAGAAACAATTAAAAAAGTTGGGAGTAATTGTAAGCCCCCCGTTTTAGTTCCACATCCTTTTTTGAGATTTCCAGGCGCAAGCCATTTCTCACAAAACAGATGTCAGACAAGCAGACGTACGCAAAACCATCCCCTATACTGCGGAAAACAAAGAGAAAATCACTTTTATCAATATCAACAGGGTAAGGGATGGACACAGCTGAATTTTTCGGCCAGCTTGTGCAGCAACTGCTGCTCTCTGCGCCGCTCTTTTTACTGATTGCACTGGGATACTCGCTGGGGCGCTTTGCTGGTTGGCCGGAATCGGTCAATGAGGGGTTAAACCGCTTCTGCTTTAACGTGGCGATCCCCTGCATGCTGTTCAAAGTAATGAGTAAATTCTACGAAAGCCCGGCGGTGGATGTGCGGTTGCTGATTGCTTATTTCGGCACTTGCTTTGTGATCTACGTTATCGGGCGGATTCTGGCGAAAGGCATATTTCGCCTGGATTCGGTTTCTGCCTCGGTGTTTGGCCTTGCGGGCATCTTCTCTAACAACGTGATGCTCGGCATTCCTGTCGCGGTGATCCTGCTTGGCCCGGCGAGCCTCGCTTCGGTGGCGCTGGTTTTAGTGTTTAACAGCCTGATCCTGTGGACGCTGGTCACCGTGTCGGTGGAGTGGGCGCAGAACGGCAGCTTCTCGCTGCGCGGGATTGGCAAAACGCTGCTCAGCGTACTGCGTAACCCGATTATCATCGGCATTTTCACCGGTTTTGCCTGGAGCTTTCTGCTGCATCGCCCGGTGCCTGGCTTCCTCGATAGCCCGGTCAGCATGGTGGCGCAGGTGGCCGCGCCGCTGACGCTCATCACCCTCGGCATGAGCCTGTCGCGCTATCAAATCCGCAAAGGGCTGCGCGAAAGCGGCGCTATCTGCCTGTTGAAGCTGATCCTGATGCCGGGGCTGATTTGGGCGATAGCGTATCTGCTGCATCTGCCGCGTCAGGAAAGCCAGGTGGTGGTGCTGTTAGGCTCAATGGCGGTGGGGATCAATGTCTATCTGATGGCGCAAAAGTTCCAGGTATTGCAGGGCGCAACGGCAACCAGCATGCTGCTTTCCACGCTGTTCTCTACCGTAACGACGCCGCTGTTTATGATTTTGATGGCACATTTCTACCCCAACTGGCCCTGAAGATTCTCTCTCTTTCGCCTTCTGGACTTGAATTCATTCGCCGTATGTATGTATATATAATGATCTATATAAGCGGTTATATATTTCTGCGGGTGACTAATGGATATTCTCTCTGATATGCCTTACGCCTTTCTCGGTAGCCGGTTAAAACGGCTGGCCGAGCAGTTGCAGGCGGAAGCCAGTGTATTGGTACAAAATACCGGGATCCATGTACCGGCCGGGTTGTACCCGGTTTTGCTGGCGCTCCATCGCCAGCCTGGTTTGACGATTGGCGAACTGGCCCGCTGTTCGCGGGTTAGCCAGCCTGCGATGACCAGCAGTATCAACCGCCTGATCCACGCCGGGTTAGTCACCCGTCAGAGTGACGGTGAAGATCGACGAAAATCGTTTATTCGCTTAACGGACGAGGGGACAAACGCCATTGTGCGGGGTGAAGAGATGGCATGGCCGCTGCTGGGCAAAGTCGTTCAGGAGCTGACGGCAGGCCTTTCGGGCAACTTTATCGAGCAGATCACGCAGCTTGAAAAACGCCTTGCCGAGCGCCCGTTGCCGGTTCGTGGCGCGCGTTACACCAAACTCGATGTTCGCCCCGTGAGGGAAGACGAAATCGCCGATGTCGTCAAATTACTGAACCGCGCTTACCGCAGCGGTGGCGAGGAAGCTGGCTGGACAACCGAAGCGGGTTTACTGGATGGCGATCGCATTAGCGAGCAAACGCTACGTGAAGAGCTGGCGAGCAAACCACAGGCGACGTTGCTGGTCTGGAAAACCGCCAGCGGCATTGATGGCTGTGTCTGGGTAGAGCCGCAGCAGGACGGCGTGTGGTATCTCGGATCGCTGGCGATTTCTCCGTCGCAGCAGAATGCGCAGTATGGCCGACGCCTGCTGGAAGCGGCGGAACAGTGGTGTCAGGCGCGCGGCGGGAAACGTATCCTGATGACGGTGTTGCAGGTGCGGGAGTCGCTGCTGGCCTGGTATCTGCGTCGCGGCTATCGCCGCACCGGGGAAACCGAGCCGTTTCCGGTGGATGATACCCGGTTTGGCATTCCGACCCGGCCCGGTCTGCTGTTCGAAGTACTGGTGAAAACGCTTAATTGAAACAGTGGCTGCCCGGGTTGAGGGCAGCCACCGGCTCAGACAATATCGTCCACCACGCCGCCATCAACGCGCAGCGCCGCGCCGGAAGTGGCCGAAGCCTGTTTCGAACAGACGTAAACCACCATGTTTGCTACCTCTTCGACGGTGGCCGCGCGCTGGATCACCGAGCTCGAGCGGTGCGCCATCACAAACTCTTTCGCCAGCGTTTCCAGCGATTTACCGGTTTTCTCGATCTCGTCTTTCATCATATCGGCAAAACCGTCCGACATCGTCGGCCCCGGCAGCACGCTGTTAACCGTCACACCGCTACCGGCGACGAATTTTGCCAGCCCGCGCGCCAGCGAGAGCTGCGCAGTTTTCGTCACCCCGTAATGAATCATATCCGCCGGAATATTCAGCGCCGATTCCGAAGAGATAAACACCACGCGGCCCCAGCCTTTTTTCACCATGCCCGGCAGCAGCGCGCGGGAAAGGCGCACGCCGGACATCACGTTGGTCTGCCAGTATTTTTCCCAGGTTTCATCATCGGTAGCGTAAAAATCCTGCGGGCCGTAAATCCCGGCGTTATTAACCAGAATGTCGGCTTCCGCCACCGCTTTCAGCAGTGTTTCCACGCCCTGCGCCGAGCCGAGATCGGCAATCGCCGTGCGCAGACGCGCGCCCGGCACCTGCTTTGTCAGCGCCTCTTTCGCCTTATTGACCGACCCTTCGCTGCGTCCATTCAGGATCACTTCCGCACCGCTCTGTGCCAGACCTTTCGCAATTGCAAAGCCGATCCCGCCCGTTGAGGCGGTGACCAGCGCGACTTTATCGTGCAGCTCAATCTTCATCGTCCGCTCCTTGCCAGTTGGATTTTACAAATAACTAAGGCTAGCACCTGCGTCGCAGAACCGTTGTCAATTGTTGCGCCATTACGCGTGGAGGCTGGCTTATGCCATTCCTGGCATTGCTTTTCCGGTTTTATTCGTTCCCTCGTTTTCAGCGCTCTACCAGAATGGATTGCACAAAATATATTGGTTTTTTTTTGCTCATTTCAGGGGACCGACAAACAGATGAATAAATACGGCATATTTTCCCTTCTCCTCGCAATAAGCGGCGTGCAGCAGGCCAATGCGGCGGAAGAGAGTGTACCCGCGCATCCGACATTTACGATTCAGGCGGACAAAACATTAAACGCAAAATTACCCGCCGATATTGCAAAGCGTGGTTATATTATTGCCGGTACCAATCCAAATACGCCGCCAACCACGTTTTATCAGGAAGATAATAAAACGCTGGCCGGGCGTGAAATCGATATTATGACCGCCGTTGCCGAACGTCTCGGCGTGAAAGTGCAATGGCACGATACCGGCGGTTTCGACAATATTATTCCGGGGCTGAAATCAGGCCGCTACGATGTGGCGCTCGCCAATATTAACGCCACGCAAAAACGCCTTGAGCAGGTTGATTTTGTCAGTTATTACGACGCCTCGCGCTTAGGCATTATTTCCCGCCAGGATGCCAATATTCCCGCCTTCACCGAACTCACCCAGGTGTGCGGCAAAGAGATTGGTGCCGGGGCTGGCACTACGCAAATCAACCGCCTGAACGAAGGCAGCAAAGCGTGTGAAGCGCAGGGTAAACCACCGATTAAAGTCGCCGTCTTCCCGGATCGCCCGGCAGGTGTGCAGGCGGTGGTCAGCGGCCGCGTGCCGATGTTCTTTGGCCCTTACGAAGGCCTGACCTGGCAGGTCAGCAAAGTGAAACCGCTGACCATGAGCGGGCAAATCAGCGTTAACGATGCACCGGTTTCTATCGCCTTCCCGAAAGGTTCCGGGCTGGAAGAGGCCGTTCAGGCCGCGCTCAACTCCCTGATCAAAGATGGCTCTTACCAGAAGATCCTCGACCACTGGTCGATCGGTTTTGGCGCGGTAAAAGAGTCCAAACGTAACGAAGAGATTTTCTAATGGCGCACACCACCGCTTCACAATCGCAGGATGAACTGCGCATCATCGGAAAACGCTACTACGGGCGCTGGTTCAGCGCCCTGTTCGTTTTGCTGCTGCTGGCAGGGCTGCTGCACTCTGTTTTCAATAACCCGCGTTTTGAGTGGGGCGTAGTGGCGCAAAGCTTCACCGAAGAGTCCATCCTCAGCGGCGTGCTGATGACGTTGCAACTGACCGCCATTTCGGTAGTGCTCGGCTTTGCCGGCGGCACTGTGCTGGCGCTGATGCGCCTTTCATCGAATCCGGTGCTGGTCGCTGTTAGCTGGGGCTATACATGGTTTTTCCGTGGCGTGCCGATGCTGGTGCAACTGTTCCTCTGGTACAACATTGCGGCGCTCTATCCAACGATTTCAGTAACCTTGCCAGGGATTGGCGAACTCTACAGTTCTCCGGCGAACGCGCTGATAAGCCCGTTCAGCGCGGCGGTCATTGCGCTGGTGATGCACCAGTCGGCCTATGCGGCGGAGATTATTCGTGCCGGAATTCAGAGCGTCGGCAACGGCCAACTGGAAGCCGCGCGGGCGCTCGGCTATTCGCGCGGGCAGATTTTCCGCCATACCGTACTGCCGCAGGCGATGCGTGCCATTCTGCCGCCTGCCGGTAACGAAGTGATTGGCCAGCTCAAAACCACCGCTGTGGTGTCGGTGATCTCCTTGCAGGACGTGCTTTACTCGGCGCAAATCATCTACCAGCGCACCTATGAAGTGATCCCGCTGCTGCTGGTGGCAACGGCATGGTATCTGCTGCTCACCTCGGTGTTGTCGGTTGGGCAGTTTTATGTCGAGCGCTACTTCTCGCGCGGCGTGAAACGCGTGGAAGCAAAAGTCTGGTTTGCCCGTAAGCTGCCGGTTTATCTGTTGAATGCCAGGAGAGTGAGCAATGGCTGAAGCCATCGAATTACGCAACATTACCAAACGCTTCTCCGGGCAGACGGTGGTCGATAGTGTCGATCTGGATGTCGATGCCGGTTCGGTTACCGTGATCCTCGGCCCGTCGGGTTCCGGGAAATCCACGCTGCTGCGCTGCATTAACCATCTGGAAAAGCTCGATGCGGGCACCATACGTATCGGCGGGGAGCTGGTGGGCTATGAACAAAAAGGCCAGGCGCTGTTTGAAGTTAGCGACAGTAAAATCGCCCGCCAGCGCAGCCGCATTGGCATGGTGTTCCAGCAATTTAATCTGTTCCCGCATCGCACGGTGCTGCAAAACATTATCGACGCGCCGATCCGCGTGAAGAAACAGCCGCGCGCGCAGGCGGTGGCGAAAGCGCGCTTGCTGTTGCAGCAAGTGGGGCTGGCGGGGCGGGAAAACGACTGGCCGCAACAGCTTTCCGGCGGTCAGCAGCAGCGTGTGGCGATTGCCAGAGCGCTGGCGATGGACCCGGAAGTGATGCTGTTTGATGAGCCGACATCGGCGCTGGATCCGGAACTGGTGGGCGAAGTATTGCAGGTGATCAAAGCACTGGCGCACTCCGGCATCACGATGGTCATTGTCACCCACGAGATTGGTTTTGCCCGCGAAGTGGCCGACAACATCGTCTTTATGGAGGCAGGCAAAATCATCGCTTCCGGCCCGGCGCGCCAGTTGCTGGAGAATAACGCCAACGCCCGCGTCAGCCATTTCCTCTCTACGGTGTTGTAATTATGGCTTCTGTTACCCACAGCTCGCACTGGGGGGCATTCACCGCCTCCGATAGCGGCGACGAACTGCAGATTACGCCGTTTCCCGGCGATCCCGATCCCAGCCCGCTGCTGGAAAACCTTGCTGATACGCTGCGCCACCCGGCGCGTGTCACGCAGCCGATGGTACGTAAAGGCTGGCTGGAGAACGGCCCTGGCCCGGATGCGCGCCGCGGCGCAGATGAGTACATCGCTATTAGCTGGGAGCAGGCGCTGGATCTGGCGGCCAGTGAATTGAAACGTGTGGCGGATAATTTTGGCCCGCAGGCGGTGTTCGGCGGCTCTTACGGCTGGTCGAGCGCCGGGCGTTTTCACCATGCGCAAAGCCAGCTTCATCGCTTTCTCAACACCACTATCGGCGGTTATGTGCGCTCGGTGTGGTCGTACAGCTCCGCCGCTGCCTGCGTCATTCTGCCGCACATTGTTGCTCCGCAGGATGAGATCGCCCGGCGCGGCGTAAGTTGGCGCGAGATCGCCGAACACAGCGATATCGTGCTGGCGTTCGGCGGGCTGGCGCTGAAAAACTCGCAGGTCGCCAGCGGTGGAATGAGTGAACATACCGAGCGCGGCTATATGCGCCAGGCCGCCGCGCGTGGCGCGACGTTTATCTCCGTCAGCCCGCTGCGCAGCGACTTACCGCAGGAGGCTGCGGGTGAGTGGCTGCCGGTACGTCCGGGCACCGATGCGGCCTTGATCCTCGCGCTGCTTCACACGTTGTGGCGCGAAGGGCTGAGCGATGAAGCATTTCTTGCCCGTTACTGCACTGGCTGGCCGATGCTGGTGGCTTCGTTATCCGGTGAACAGGATGGCACGGTGCGCGATGCTGCATGGGCAGAAGCCATTTGCGGCGTACCGGCGGAAAAGATTGTCGCGCTGGCACGGCGTCTGCACGGAAAACGGGTGCTGGTGACGGTCGCCCACTCCCTGCAACGGGCGCAATACGGCGAGCAGCCGGTATGGCTGGGCCTGGTGCTGGCCGCCGCCCTGGGGCAACCCGGTCTGCCCGGCGGCGGATACGCCTATGCGCTGGGGGCGCTGGGGCATTACGGTAAAGCGTTTAACCGCGTCTCGTTTCCTGCACTACCGCAGGGCGCCAATGGCGTGGAGGATCTTATTCCAGTGGCGCGCATTGCCGATATGCTGCTCAATCCCGGCGAGCCGTTCGACTTCAACGGCGTGCGTCGCCGTTATCCACACATTAAATTAGCGTGGTGGGCGGGCGGTAATCCGTTCCATCACCATCAGGATCTGGCGCGGCTGCGCCATGCGTTTTGCCAGTTGGATACCTTAATCGTTCATGAGCACAGCCTGACGGCCACGGCCCGCCATGCGGATCTGATTTTGCCCGCCACCATGACGCTGGAGCGTGAAGATATCGGCGGCGCACCGACCGATCGCTATCTGTTCGCCATGCACCCGGTGGCGCAGCCGTGGGGACATGCGCGGGATGACTTTGCTATTTTCCGCGATATTGCCGCCCGTCTGGGGCGTGAAGAGGCGTTTACCGAAGGCCGGACGGTGCGCGAGTGGTTACAACATCTGTACGGTCAGATGCAGGAGAAACTGACGCAGGAAGGGGTCTCCACGCCCGCGTTTGACGATTTCTGGCGGGAAGGCATATTGCAACTGCCGCAGGTGGACGACGGCGGGCGGCTGATGCGCCGCTTCCGCGCCGATCCTGATGCGCATCCGCTACCGACGCCGGACGGGAAAATCCAGATCTACTCGGCGACCATTGCCAGTTTTAATTATCCGGATTGCCCCGGTCTGCCGGTGTGGCTGACGCCGGACGAGCAGCCCGACGCGCAGCATCCGCTTTGGCTGATCGCCAATCAACCCGCCACCCGCCTGCACAGCCAGCTTGATTACGGGCGACACAGCGCACAGCACAAAAAGCAGGGTAAAGAGGTGTGTACGATGCACCCGATAGACGCCGCCGCGCGTGGTATTGATGAGGGCGCGATTGTGATGCTGCATAACACGCGCGGTGCGGTACTGGCCGCGGTGCGGATTGCCGACGATATTATGCCCGGCGTCGTCCAGCTTCCGACAGGCGCCTGGTACGATCCCGTCGACCCGCTGGCGCAGCGTCCACTGTGCCGCCACGGCAACCCCAACGTGTTAACGCGCGATATCGGCACTTCATCATTAGGTCAGGGGTGCAGCGGGCAGATCACTGTGGTGCAGGTTTCCCTCTTCACTGGCGATGTCGGCGAAGTGCAGGCTTTTGCGCCGCTCTAAACCAGCAGCAGCGCCTGTAATGCCGGCAACGCGTGCGCGTTTTCCAGACGCGTTAGCACGAGCCAGTGTTCGCAGGTGGCATCATCCACCTGCGGCAGGCAGCGCCGCAGCTTCTCCGTTAAATCCACCCCCTGCGCCAGTAACTGCTGGCGCGTGGCGTGCGCGGTAAACTGCGCGCCGGAGCGGGTGGTTAAAGTCAGGCGATGAAAACGCGCTGACGGGTTAAGGGCATCGGGCGGAGCGCTGTTATCCGGTGTACGGATGATGCGGGCCGCCAGCCCGGCGGTGCGGGTTTTCACTGTACCGGGCCCGAAGCTGCCGAGCGGTAAATCCTTTTCCAGCAAGCATTCTGCAATCACATGTTCCAGGCTGAAACGGGCTTCAACACCGTTCGCGGGTGCGCGAACAAACGCCGCCACATCGCCGCCGGGCGGAAAGGCCACCGCAATCTGTTCCACCTCAGCAAATAACTGTTCGACGGAAAATCCCGCCGCCAGCCACTGCGCTCGCAGATCCAGCGCGGCCAGCGCCGCGCCGTGGGTGCCGCTACAGGTCGGCCAGGGTTTGAATTCCAGCCCCGGCGTGATAATGCGCCAGGGCGCGCCCCAGCCTGCGGTCAGTTTTGCCGGATCGGCCGTCGCCGGGCTATAGGCGGCGAGAAAACCTGCCAGCGCGCCGTCGGTTTTCGCTTCCACGCCATGCTGTGTCAGTTGCACGGCGGTCACCGCCGCTCTTGCTGCCAGCCCGGCGTGCAGCGGTTTGATATCAGCGCCGAACTGCACACACAGCCCGGCGGCCTGGCTTGCGGCAATCGCGAGGATATTTGCCGTCTGCGCTGCGCTGGCGTTAATCAGCCGTGCGCAGGCGGCGGCTGCAGCCAGCGCGCCCAGCGTGCCGGTATTGTGAAACCCCTGCACATAATGGCCGCTGCCCACTGCCAGCCCGAGGCGACCCGCCATCTCGACCCCCAGCACAAATGCATCGAGAAAACGTGACCCCTCCGTTATATCGTCTGCTGCCGACAACGCCAGCAGCGCCGGGAGGATAACCGTTCCGACGTGGCCGCGAAAATCCGGATGAAAATCATCAAAATCCAGCGCATGCCCGCTGTAGCCCAGACGCAATGCGCGTGACTGGGCATCCTGCCCCGGCCAAATCTTGCGTAACGCCAGCAACGTGGTGTCGGGCAGCGTGCCGTTCACCAGCGGCAGCGCGACGGCAAAGAAATCGAGTACGCCGCGTCGCGCCTGCTCCCGCGCGTTATCGTCGGGTTGCGCGTCAACAATCAGCCGCGCAACGGCCTGGGTCAGTTCGCTCATTCTGCCGCCTTTTTTAGCGCCTGCACGGCCAGGTTTGCCAGCCATTGCGACGTCGGGAACAGCGCCGCGTCATCAACGTGGAATTGCGGGTGGTGCAGGGCATAAGGGCCGCCGGAACCGATCATGATGAACGCGCCGGGCAGATGCTGTTGGTAAAACGCGAAGTCTTCGCCGATCGGGTTGGCGGCAATATGCCGGGCGTCAAAACCGCTCTGGCGTCCGGTTTCCAGCGCCAGATCAACCCACGTTTCGCTGTTGACCACCGACGGCGGTCCGGGCTGCCAGTCGAGAGCGATTTGCGCGTTAAACGCCGTGCCCAACCCGGAGAGTACATCGCGCAGGCGCTGCTCGATTTGCTCGCGCACCGTCTGGCTAAAGGTACGCACAGTCCCTTCCAGCCAGGCGCTGTCGGGGATTACGTTCCAGGTACTACCGCTGTGAACCTGGGTAATCGACAGCACGGCATTTTCCTCTGAGGGAACATTGCGGCTGATTAAGGTTTGCAGCGTGGTGATAAGCTGCCCGGCAATCACCACCGGATCATTGCCTTCGTGCGGCCGCGCGGCGTGGCTGCCGGTGCCGGTAATATCAATGCGGAAACGGTCAACCCCGGCGGTCAGCGCCCCGGCTTTGCTGCCCATTACCCCGACCGGCAGCGCCGGATCGTTGTGAATACCAAAAATGGCCGTTGCGCCATCCAGCGCGCCGGCGGCAATTACTGCTGGCGCACCCTGGCCCGTCTCTTCCGCCGGTTGAAACAGAATGCGCACCCGGCCCGGGAGTTCGGCTTCCTGCGCTTTTAACAAAATGGCTGCGCCGAGCGCGCTGGCGCTGTGGAAGTCGTGGCCGCAGGCATGCATCACGCCGGGATGTTCAGAGCTGAATGGCACACCGGATTTTTCGTCAATCGGCAGCGCATCGATGTCGGCACGTAGCACCACCAGCGGGCCAGGCTGCTGGCCGCCCAGTTCAACGACCAGCCCGGTGGCTAAATCCAGCGGCAGAATATGAATCTGGTGTTTTTCCAGCGCGGCGCGCAGGCGGGCGGTGGTGGCGAACTCCTGGTTAGAGAGTTCAGGGAATCGGTGTAATTCATGGCGAAAGTCGGTCAGCCAACCGGATAATGCAGCGATATCAGTCATAGGGTTACTCATCAGGGAGATTGACGCGCCAGCCACGCGCTGTGGGCGGCGCTATCAAGGATTTTCTTCATAAACAATGTGATATGGCCTTTGCCCAGATCCGCTTCATGGGAAGGCTCAAAACCATACTGCTGATAAAACGGGATCAGCCACGGATGGTTGATGGCGGTGCCCAGCGATACCGCCGGGGCGCGAAGCTGCTCGCGCAGAATATGCGTTTCCACCCAGTCGTAGATTTGCCGCCCGCGCTGCTCGCCGCGATAGCGTGGATGCGCGCCAAACCAGCCGATATGCGGCAGACCAAATGGCCCCGGCAGCGGCCCCCACGGGTAGCGCAGGGTGATCGAGGCGGCCAGATCGTCATCGACAAACAGCCCCCAGACGCCGTGCTGTTGCAGGTGTTGCGTCACCTGCGCCTTGCTGGTGGTGGCGGCATCAAAATGGATCCCCAGCTCTTTCACCTGCGCGTAGGCTTCCAGCATCAACGCCAGGTAGATCTCGCTGTCGGCAGCGGTAAGCTGGCGGTAGTGTTCGCTCATTGCGGCTCCAGTAATGCGGAGCGATCGGCGGCGCGCAGGACGTCATTCACTTTTTCCACCGCGCTGCCAAGGTAACGCGCCGGATCAAGCCACGCATCGAGATCGGCTCCGCTGATCGCCGCTGCGATTTCCGGCTGTTCCGCCAGCACGCTTTTAAAATCGCGACCAGTCTCAAAAGCGGTCATCGCGCAGGTGTAAACCAGGTGATGTGCTGTCTGTTTGCCGAGGGTTTTGCCCGCTTCAAACATCACGCGTTCAGAGAGCAGCAGCCCGGCCTGAATATCCAGGTTAGTACGCATTTTCGCTTCGTTGACCGTCAGGCCGCTGAGAATGCCCTGCGCATTTTGCAGTTGCGCCGAAAGGTAGAGGCAGATTTCCGGCAGCGCCAGCCACTCGGCCCGCCAGCTCATGGCGTCGCGTTCGTGCTCAACGTGCATCGATTCAAAAATCAACCCGGCGCTGTGGCGCACCGGCGCGGTCAGGCTTGCCAGCCCTTCAATCGCGGCCGGGTTGCGTTTATGTGGCATGGTGGTGGAGCCGATTTTCCCGGCGCTGAACGGCTCTTCAACTTCGCCGATTTCGGTGCGCATCAGGTTATAGAGTTCATTGCCAATTTTGCCGAGCGAGCCGCTGATCAGTACCGCCAGCGAGGCGAATTCACTCAGGCGATCGCGCGCCGATTGCCAGCCGATATTCGGGCTTGCCAGCCCCAGTAGCGCCAGTGCGCGGCGTTCCACTTCCGGCCCTTTATCGCCCAGCGCTGCATTGGTGCCGATCGCGCCGTTGATATTGCCGGTCAGCACGCGCGGGCTGATTTCATCAATGCGCGTCAGGTGACGCAGAAATTCATCCAGCCAGACGGCGACCTTAAAACCGAACGTGGTGGGCAATGCCTGCATGCCGTGGGTGCGGCCGACCATCAGCGTGCGCTGATGCCGCTCAGCAAGCTGACGCAACGCGCACGCCACACCCACCGTATCGCGGCGAATAATGGTCAGCGCATCGCGCAGTTGCAGGATCGTGCCGGTATCGACAATATCCTGCGTCGTCGCGCCGTAATGCAGATACTCGCCCGCCGGGCCAATCTGCTGTTGCAGCGCCGTCAGGGTCGGCATAAACGAGTGTTTCATTTGCGCGGCCAGCGTGGCGATATCGCTCAGTTGCAGCGCCTGCGGTTGCGCACGCTCGGCGATCTCCTGCGCCGCCTGCGCGGGAATAACGCCCAGTTCGCCCTGAGCGCGGGCCAGCGCCACTTCCACGGCGGCCTGCTGGCGAAGACGGTTTTCCTCCGACCAGATGGCGCGCATTTCCGGCGTGGCGAAGTTATTGCCGATAATCAGAAAATCGATGGGATGCGATGACATAGACGCTGTTACCTGTCGGTGAAAAATGAAAAAGAAGCATGGTTAAATTTATTTTCTGCTCAGCATCTTCACGGATGAATATATCGGCGGCAAGGTATTTGTCGCTATAGCTAATATTGTTCTATCGATATGAAAATACAGGAAATGGCAAAGATTGTTTTTTATTTTTATTTTTGTAGCATGAGGGAATAACGGCTGTTAATCCCTCTCAATATGGACAATCTCATGCTTGCAATAAAAACGCCGCACACCTGGTTTCATCACGCAGGTATTCGTCATGATGCAGGGGAATATATTGCGCCGCTGACGCAAAATATTTTAATTATTACCAGCGCACAGGCCTGGGCGCGGGTGAATCCGGCACTGGAAAACAGTTTGCGCAGCAGCGGCGTCACGTGGCAGACGGAGATTATGACCGGTTACTGTACCGATGAACGGGTAGCGCACTACGTTAAGCGAGCGCGCAAACTGGGTGTGCAGTATATCGTTGGCGTCGGCGGCGGCCGTGTGCTGGATACCGCCAAAGCGGTGGCGGATGCCCTTGACGGTGGCGCATCGATCACCATTCCGACGGTGGCCTCTACCTGTGCGGCCTGGTCGCCGCTGTCGGTGTTTTACACCGAAGAGGGTGGGCAGATACGCAGCCAGCCATTAAAAACATTGCCGCGGCTGGTGCTGGTTGACAGTGAAATTATTGCGCAAAGTGATGTGCGTTATTTAAAAGCGGGCATCGTTGATGCGCTAGCGAAATGGTATGAATTCCGCCCCTATTTACAACACGCGCCGGATAACTTATCGCTGCAATTAAAAGTACAGACTGCGCGGCTGGCGGTGGATATTTATGAAAAACACGGACAGCAGGCGTTGCGGGATAATCAGGCGCAGCGGGTCAGCGATGCGCTTATCAGCGTTATTGACGCCAATATTGCCGTTGCCGGTATGGCCAACAGTATTCGTGGTGAAATCCCCACGCCCGGCGTGGCGCACGCGATTCATAACCGTCTGACCTATGAACCGGCGCTGCGCGACTGGCTGCACGGCGAACGCGTTGGCTACAGCCTGCTGGTACAGTCGTTTCTGGAGAATGACAGCGACACGCCGGATGCCACACTGCTGGCGCTGCTGCGCCAGTACGATGCGCCGCTGACGCTGGCGCCGTTAAAGGAGATCCGCCTGGCGGTGATCCAGGCGGTGGCGCGCAGTATCAGTTTCCCGAAGGCGGCGGCCGATCACCTGCCGTTTTCCCTCGATCCGGCACGTATTGAGCGCGCGCTGCGCCAGACGGAGCAGTTTTTCACTCCGCGCTACGCCGTGTAATTATTCTTCTGTCAGGCACTGCAAATGGCCGTGGCGCACGCCGCGCTGGGCAATCACATCGTCGGCGAAATGCTGCATATCGCCCATTTTGCCTTTCAGCACGGCGATCTCCAGACAGTCGTCGTGACTGATATGCACATGCAACGTGGCGACAGAAAGCTCGTGATGGTGATGCTGTGTGGCGACAAGGCGGCTCGCCAGATCGCGCTTTTCATGCTCGTAAACGTAGGAGAGTACGGCATAGCCCTGCTGCTCGCTGTTCTGTGTCGATTCCTGCGTCAGCGCGCTGCGCAGAATATCGCGCAGCGCCTCCGAGCGGTTGTTGTAGCCGCGCTGCTCGCTCAGGTTATCCAGCGTTTCCAGCAGATCATCGTCAAGGGTAATGGTTACGCGTTGCATGGCGCTCTTCTTTGTCGTGGTGAAGGGAAGGCGGGTAGCACCGCCTGTTGTAATGCCTGGCCTGCGGTGGAGGTAAAGCGCAGCGGCGCGGCGACCTCCACGGTTTCAACAATACTGCCGTTTTCCATCACCATCACCCGCTGGCAAAAACGCTCAACCAGCCGCAGGTCGTGGGTGATAAACAGGCACGCCTGGCCAGTACGCTGTTGCAGGCGCTTCAGCAGATTAATCATCCCGGCTTGCAGCACCCCATCAAGGCTGGAGACCGCTTCGTCGAGGATCAATAACCCCGGCTCTACCGCCAGCGCCCGCGCCAGGCAGACGCGCTGAAGCTGGCCGCCGCTAAGCTGCGGCGGGCGCTTATGCTGCAACGCTTCGTCCAGCTCGACATCTTGCAGTAACTGCGCGATACGCGCCTGCTGCTCCGCTCTGTTAAGCGCCAGCAAATGGCGCAGTGGCTCGCGCAGGATCTCGCGTACCGTCTGACGCGGATTCACCGCGCTGAGCGGATCCTGAAACACCATCTGAATATCGCGGCGAAACGCTTTACGTGTACGGGCATTCAGCCGGGAAAGCGGCGCGCCCTGCCAGAAAATTTCGCCTGCGTGCGGCGCTTCCAGCCCGACCAGCAGCCGTGCCAGCGTACTTTTACCGCAACCGCTGCGCCCGAGCAGCGCCACGGTTTCGCCGCGCTTAAGTTGCAGGGAGAGCTGTTGCAACACTGGCTGTTGCTGGTAGCGATGGGATAACCCATTAACCTCAAGAATATTCATTGCGTCAGCTCCATGCCATACAGTGCCAGATGCGCCGCCACTAACTGCCGGGTGACAGGATGCTGCGGCGCCGTAAACAGCGCTGTCACCGGGCCGTGTTCGATAATTCGCCCGTTATCCATCACCGCTACGTCATCGGCCAGACGGGCAACCACGCCCATATCGTGCGTCACCAGCAGCATACCGGGCTGGCGCTGTTGTACGATTTCATCAAGCAGATCGAGGATGTGCGCCTGCGCTACGGCATCAAGATCGGTGGTGGGTTCGTCGGCGATGATAAACGGCGCATCGCTGAGCAGCGCCATGGCAATCATCATGCGTTGTAACATGCCGCCGCTCATCTCAAAGGGATAACAGGCCAGCACGCGCTGCGGTGATTCAAGCCCGACGCTGCGCAGCGCGGCAATGAATGTCGCGTCATCGGCGGGTTTGCCAAGCGCATGGCAAGTTTCCCGCGCATGCGCGGCCATCGTGCGTAGTGGGTTAAAGGCGCTGCGCGGGTTTTGCATCACCGTGGCGACGGTGATGCCACGCAAGGCCTGCGGGATGACGGGCTGTGCATCCAGCCGCAACTGGCCGCTTACCTGCCGCACACCGGCAGGTAACACGCCGAGCGCTGCCGCGCAGGTCAGTGATTTACCGCTGCCGCTGCCGCCAACCAGCGCCAGTACGCGCCCGCGTTGCAGCGTCAGCGAAACCTCCTGTACCAGCGGCCTTTCGGCATGCAGGGTGAGACTCTCCAGAGACAGTTGTCCAGGCATCAGTGTGCGTGCTCCGTAACCAGATGAGGATCGAGGTGGTCGCGCAGGGCGTCGCCCAGCAGGTTAAACGCCATCACGCTGATAAACAGCGCCAGCCCCGGCCACAGCATTTGCAGGGGCTGCGTCCAGATAAACTGCCGCGCATCGTTGATCATCACGCCCCATTCCGGCGTGGGCGCGGTCACGCCAAGCCCAAGAAATGACATGCCTGCCACATGCAGCATCATATGACCGATATCCAGCGTCGCCAGCACCAGTAACGAGGGGACTACCGCGCCCGCAAGATGGTCGCGAAACAGCGGCAGGTAGCCTGCACCGCTTAAGCGCGCCGCCAGTACATACTCCCGGCTGCGCAGGGAGATCGCCAGGCTGCGTACCATGCGCGCGTACCATGCCCAGTGGGAAAGGGCGATGGCGATAATCACATTGGTCAGCCCGGTGCCAAGCACGCCGACCATAAAAAACGACAGGATCGATGTGGGAAAGGTCATGAAAATATCCGCCACGCGCATAATCGCCTGATCGACGCGCCCGCCCAGCAATCCGGCACAGCCGCCCGCTGCAAGCCCCAACGCCAGCACCAGCAGTAGGCAAATCATCACCGCGCCGAGCGATACGCGAGTGGCGGCCAGCAGCCGGGAGAAAATATCGCGCCCGAGGTGGTCAGTGCCGAGCCAGTGCTGGCTGTCGGGCGGCAGCAGGCGCGAAGGCAGATCAACCGCCTGCGGATCGAACGGCACCCACCACTGACAGGTCAGCGCAATCACCAGCAGCAGGAGCAGGATCAGCATCGCTCCACGTACCGGCCAGCGCGCGGTAAGAAAAAAGTGCATCAGTGCGCTCCTTCATGATGGCGAATGCGGGGATCCAGCGCGGCGCTCAGCAGATCCACCACCAGGTTGCACAGAACAAACACCACCACCATCACCAGCGTAAAGCACTGGATCACCGGGTAGTCGCGGTTAAAAATCGCCGACACCGCATAGCGGCCAATACCGGGCCAGGCGAAGATGTTTTCGATGATCATCGTGCCGCCAATCAGCTCGCCAATATGCATGCCCAGCGCGGTGATCACCGGCAAACCGGCGTTACGCAAGATATGCCCGCGCTCGGTCTGCTTTTCGTTTAAGCCACGCAGCCGCGCCCAGGTGACATGGCGCTGGCCCGCCGCTTCCAGCATGCTGGCGCGCAGCAGACGGGCGTTGATCGAAAGCGACATCAGCGCAATCGACACCGCAGGCAAAATCAGGTGCTGCCAGCCGCCGTAACCCAGCGCAGGTAGCCATTGCAGGTGTACCGAGAAGAACATCACCAGTAAAAAAGCGAGCCAGAAGTTGGGCATCGACACGCCGAGAAAGGCAATTGCGCGCACGATAAAGTCCGGCAGACCGTCGCGGTGGCGAGCAGCCCAGATTCCAAGCGGCACCGAGATGAGCAAAATCAGCGCCAGCGCTGCACCCGCCAGTAGTAATGTGGCGGGCAGAAAGTGCAGCACGTCATCCAGCACCGGGCGCTGGGTGGCGTAGGAGATACCGAAGTCGAGGTGCAGCGCGCGCCACAGCCAGTGGAGATATTGCGCGGCCAGCGGTTGGTCGAGGCCAAGCTGCGCTCGCGTGGCAGCAATCATCTCCGGCGTTGGCGGCAGGCTGGAAAGGCGTAAATAGTCCATTGCCGGATCGCCCGTGCCGAGGCGCAGCAGCAGGAAAATTACCACTGATGCGGCGAGGATCATCGGGATCAGGATAAGCAGACGACGGAGTAAATAGCGGCTCATTGCGCCGCCTCCGGTGCAATCTGATCGAAGGGGATCTCAGAAGCAATCGGCGCGAACGGAATCACACCCAGTTCTGGTTTTGCTACCACCATCGTTGATACATAGCTGATCGGCAGATAAACCGCGTCGTTGTGCAGACGAGTGAGAATATCGCGGTACAACGCCTGACGAGCGTGCTCATCGCGGGTGGTCAGCACTTCGCCGATCTCGCGATCGATGATTGCTTTATCCGCCAGGCCGCGTTGCGCCTGGTAATCAGCATGGGACGGTACACGCATAGAACTCATAAAGGCGTGCGGATCGTACGGCGCGCCCCAGCTTCGGTTGAAAATCATACCGAAACGGCCATCGCGCTGACGGGCGTAAATGCTGCTCTCCTCTTCCCCCACCAGCGCCACCTCGACGCCCACCTGGCGCAGGTTGGCCTGGATTATCTCCGCCATCGATTTGCTCAGCGCGTCGGTGCCGATAAACGCCAGCTCGATGTGTAGCGGCTGACCGGCTTTTTCACGGAGGGTTTTCCCGGCGGGCAGCCTCCAGCCTGCGTTTTCCAGCAATGCCCGCGCCCGATCCGGCGAGTAGCTGCGGGGTTGTAGCCCAACACTGGCGTAAGGCACCGTTGGCGCAAATAGCGTATCGGCAACCTGCTGCGTGCCGTAGAGCGCGCCATCAATCAGCGTTTTTTTATCTACCGCGTAGTTCAGCGCTTCACGTACCGCCTGCTCGCTGGTGGGCGCACGCGTGGAGTTAAGTGCCAGCATCACCGTTTCTACCGGTGCGGAAAGCTGCGTGCGCCAGGCCGGGTTATGGCTGAAGCGGGCAAAGGTATCCAGTGTCAGCAGCCCTTCGTTGCCGTAGAGCAGGTCGATATCACCGGTTTCGAACGCCACCGCGCGGCTGGTGGCATCGGGGATCACCTTGATAACAACTTTGCCGATGGTCGGTTTTTCCCCCCAGTAACGTTCGTTACGCACCATGACGTCGTATTGATTGAGCCGGGATTCCTGCAACACCCACGGCCCGGTGCCGATCGGCGCGATAATGCCATTCATGGTTTGCTGGTTTTTAAACTGCGACGGGGCGATAAAGCGAAACGGGCGGGGCAGGGAGAGTTCTTGCAAAAACGGATAGTAGGCGCTTTTCAGGGTGATTTGTAACTGGCTGGGGCTCAGGGCTTTGACGTCAGTTATCTGGTTTACCAGCTCCAGCCAGGCATGGCGCTGGCGGTTCTCCAGTACCGCGCGGAAGTTCTCTGCGGCGGCCTGGGCGTTAAACGGCTCGCCGTTGGAGAACAGCACGCCGTCGCGCAGGGTAAACACCCAGGTTTTGCCATCCTCCGAGTGCGTCCAGTGAGTGGCCAGCCAGGGTTTTACGCTGCCGTCAGCCTGATATTTGACCAGCGGTTCATACACCATGCTCTGGGCGAACATCTGGTTCGGCGTATAAAGGTGCGGGTTGAGCGGGCCGACATTCACCGGCCAGGCGGTGGTCAATGTGGGTAGCGCCGCCCAGGCGGCAAAAGAGGCGCATAACAGCAGCGCGGAGGCGTGGCGAAAGAAGGACACGTTGAATTCCCTGACGAAAGTCGGTAGCGAGAAGGTATGACGATTTTATTTATTCATCATACTTATGGCCTGTCCTGGATCAAAAACCATGTGAATCACAAGGATTTATCTACCGGCGCGCGGCGCATAAGATGGCTGGCGGCGTTGAGCGCGCAGACCGCGCTGATTGTGGTCAGATTTCGCCCGGTGGCGAATAATGTGCGTGCAGGTGCTATGCCTTAAATAGCTGTAACAGCATCTCAACTTGTTCATCCAGCGGCGCGAGATCTTTTTTTACGATCAGATGCAGCGGCGTGGCGCGTCGCGCGCCGTGGCTGAGCGGCAGAACTTTCAGCACGCCGTTTGTCAGCAAGGGCTGAATGCGCTCTTCCGGCAGCCAGCCATAGCCGACCTGGTACTGCACCGCTTCTATCGCCGCATCGATGGTGGAAAAAGTCCACGACTCCTGCGCGCTCTGGTTTTGCCGGGCATCGCTCTCGGCAATGCGGATTAACGGCCACTCGGCCAGCATCTCTTCGCTCACCTGTTGCGCCGCGCCCAGCGGGTGATCGCGATGCGCGACGGCGACAAAATCGATATTCATCAGCCATTCGCCGCGCCCGGTGGTGTCCTGGCGGCGAGTCAGCACCATCACATCCGCCTGCGCATACACCGGCAGCTCGTTAGAGGCGTTTTCCAGCACCTCGGTCAAGCGCACTTGGGTTTGCGGATAGCGCTGCTGGAACTGGCGCAGGATGGCGAACAGGCGCGCGCGGGGAAAGATGTTATCCACTACCAGATCCAGCCGGGTGCGCATGCCGTTACGCAGCGTTGCCGCGCGGGTTTCGACCCAGTCGAAGGCTTTGAGCAGCGGTTTCACTTGGTTGAGCAGCAGTTCGCCCGCGGGTGTCAGCACCGCGCGACGCCCTTCCTGGACCAGCAAGGCAACGCCCAGCCTCTCCTGCAATAGCGCCAGGTTGTAGCTCACGGATGACTGGCTGCGGTGCGTTTCGTCGGCGGCTTTGGCAAAGCTGCCCAGTTCCACCACTTTTTGCAGCAGCGTCCATTGTTCCAGCGTGGTCTTGTGCATAACTCATCTAAAAATTGAATGAATGTGATGCAAATATAGCGTTATTCATTGGATTTTTACGAGCGTAGGATCACCTTATCGAACAGAGGAGATGAAAAATGAGCACCTTTGATAAACATGATTTGAGCGGTTTTATCGGCAAACATCTGGTTTATACCTACGATAATGGCTGGAATTACGAGATCTACGTGAAAAACGGCGAAACCCTTGATTACCGTATTCATAGCGGCATCGTGGCGAACCGTTGGGTGAAAAACCAGCATGCGTATATTGTTCGCGTGGGGGAAAGTATTTATAAAATTTCCTGGACTGAACCGACCGGCACAGATGTCAGCCTGATTGTGAACCTCGGCGACCGCCTATTCCACGGCACTATCTTCTTCCCGCGCTGGGTGATCAACAACCCGGAAAAAACCGTCTGCTTCCAGAACGATCACATTCCGCTGATGGAGTCTTACCGCGCGGCAGGCCCGGCTTATCCGACCGAAGTGATCGACGAATTCGCCACCATTACGTTTGTGCGCGATTGCGGCGCGAATAACGATAGCGTGATTGACTGCGCTGCCAGCGAATTACCGGCTAATTTTCCGCAGAATTTATCCTGATTTCTTATTCAGAAAATACATTTAAACAGTAACGATAGAAATAATTAATTGCATAACAATATTAATTTTTTCCGCTTTTGTTGATGTACTGTTTAAATAACAAAGAAAACGCCTTTGTATACAACGCAGAGGCGTTAATTGTTTCATTTTTTTGACAATTGTCACAGCTTAATTTTCTATTCCATCAATTTAACGCTTTGTAAAATAAATATTTTTTATAATTGTTAAATTTGTCACTTCTCAGCTTTCTTAATCTTGTCCTAATATTCCTTTGGTAACATCTACCGACCAACTGTGAATGATGATTAATGCATAAAAAAATGCAGTCATTATATTGTGGTTTAACATTCATCCGCCATTTTACTCACTAGCCGCAAAGTGTCTTTGTGGCGGTCTGTTTATGCGTCTTTGACGCCAAGGAAAAATGATGAGTGATTTTTTACCGTTCTCGCGCCCGTCAATGGGAGATGAAGAGTTCGCAGCCATTCAGCAAGTGCTCTCTTCCGGCTGGATCACGACAGGTCCGAAAAATCAGGCGCTGGAAGAGGCTTTTTGCACGCTGACCGGTAACCGTCATGCGATTGCGGTGAGTTCTGCGACAGGCGGAATGCACGTCACGCTGATGGCGCTGGGGATTGGTGCGGGTGATGAAGTGATCACCCCGTCGATGACCTGGGTTTCCACTCTCAACATGATCGTCCTGCTCGGCGCGACGCCGGTGATGATCGATGTCGATCGCGATACGCTGATGGTCACCCCTGAAGCGGTTGAAGCGGCGATTACTCCACGAACCAAAGCCATTATTCCCGTCCATTACGCAGGCGCGCCTGCTGATATTGATGCCATTCGCGCCATTGGCGAGAAGCACGGTATTCCGGTGATTGAAGATGCGGCACACGCGGCCGGAACTTACTACAAAGGTCAGCATGTGGGTTCGCGCGGTACGGCGATTTTTTCCTTCCACGCCATTAAAAACATGACCTCCGCTGAAGGCGGGTTAGTAGTGACGGATGACGAACAACTGGCCAACCGTATTCGCAGCCTGAAATTCCACGGGCTTGGCGTGGATGCCTACGATCGGCAGACCCACGGCCGCGCGCCGCAGGCGGAAGTGATCTCCCCTGGCTTTAAATACAACCTGGCCGATATCAACGCCGCCATTGCGCTGGTACAGCTTGGCAAGTTGCCAGCGGCCAATGCCCGCCGCCAGGAGATTGCTCAACGCTATTTGCAGGAACTGGCTGATACCCCGTTCCAGCCGCTGGCGCTGCCGTCATGGCCGCATCAGCACGCCTGGCATCTGTTTATTATTCGCGTTGATGAACAACGTTGCGGTATCTCCCGCGACGCACTGATGGAAACCCTGAAAGCGCAGGGCATTGGCACTGGCCTGCATTTTCGCGCGGCACATACGCAGAAGTACTACCGCGAACGCTTCCCGATTGTTTTACCCAATACGGAGTGGAACAGCGCACGTATCTGTTCCCTGCCGCTTTTCCCGGATATGACCCATGACGACTCAACCCGCGTCATTGATGCGCTCAAAAACATTGCAGGGCGCTGATATGTTTACCTTACCCCTTGTCGAAAAAGTTTCCGTGGTTATCCCGGTTTACAACGAGCAAGAGAGCCTGCCGGAACTGATTCGCCGCACTACGGCGAGCTGCAACCTGCTGGGCATTGATTACGAAATTCTGCTGGTCGATGACGGCAGCAGCGACGACTCCGCGCAGATGTTAACCGCTGCGGCTGAAGAGCCAGGCAGCCGTGTTGTTGCTGTGTTACTGAACCGCAATTATGGCCAGCACTCGGCGATTATGGCCGGTTTCAGCCATGTCACCGGCGATCTGATCATCACGCTGGATGCCGATCTGCAAAACCCGCCGGAAGAGATCCCGCGTCTGGTGGCGAAAGCCAATGAAGGTTATGACGTGGTCGGCACCGTGCGCCAGCACCGGCAGGACAGCCTGTTCCGCAAAATGGCGTCACGCACCATCAACCGCCTGATCCAGCGCACCACCGGTAAAGCAATGGGCGACTATGGCTGCATGCTGCGCGCTTACCGCCGCCATATTGTCGATGCCATGTTGCATTGCCACGAGCGCAGCACCTTTATCCCAATCCTCGCCAACACCTTTGCCCGCCGGGCGGTTGAGATCCCGGTGCAGCACGCCGAACGTGAGTTCGGTGATTCGAAATACAGCTTCATGCGACTGATCAATCTGATGTACGACCTGGTGACCTGCCTGACCACCACGCCGCTGCGCTTGCTGAGCGTCTTCGGCAGCGTGATTGCCCTGGCGGGCTTCTCGCTGGCGGTACTGCTGGTGGTGCTGCGTCTGGCGTTTGGCCCGCAGTGGGCGGGGGAAGGGGTGTTTATGCTCTTCGCCATCCTGTTCACCTTTATCGGCGCGCAGTTTATCGGCATGGGGCTGCTTGGGGAGTATATCGGCCGTATCTACAACGATGTGCGCGCTCGTCCCCGCTACTTTATTCAACGTGTTGTCCGTCAAGAATCTGATGATTCGCAAGAGGAAAAAAAACAATGAAAGCCGTAGTTTTTGCTTACCACGATATGGGATGTGTTGGTACACAGGCGTTACTGGATGCCGGATTTGAGATTGCGGCGATTTTTACTCACCCTGACAACGCGAACGAAAACCACTTTTTTGGCTCCGTGGCACGCATTGCCGCTGAGCGCGGCATTCCGGTCTACGCACCGGAGGATGTTAACCACCCGCTGTGGGTGGACCGTATTCGCGACCTCAACGCGGATGTGATCTTCTCGTTCTACTACCGCAACTTGCTGTGCGAAAACATCCTCAACACTGCGCGTTTTGGCGCGTTCAACCTGCATGGCTCTCTGCTGCCGGCTTACCGTGGTCGCGCACCGCTGAACTGGGTGCTGGTCAATGGCGAAAAGGAAACCGGCGTTACCCTGCATCGCATGGTCGCGCGGGCCGATGCGGGCGCGATTATCGCGCAGCAGCGCGTGGCGATTGAAGAAAATGATGAAGCCCTCTCGCTGCACCGTAAGCTCTCCGAGGCGGCAAAAGCGATGCTGAGCAGCGTGCTGCCCGACATCAAAGCGCAGCGCTTTAGCGAAACCGCGCAGGACGAAAGCAAAGCCAGCTATGTTGGTCGCCGCACGCCGGAAGATGGCCGTCTTGACTGGGAAAAACCGGCGCAGACGCTGCAAAACCTGGTGCGTGCCGTTTCCGATCCGTGGCCGGGCGCTTACAGCTTTGCCGGTACTCATAAATTTATCGTCTGGAAATCCCGCGTACGTACCGATCTCAGCCCGGCCCGCGCAGGCACTGTGCTGTCTGTTGCGCCGCTGGTTGTCGCCTGTGGTGAAGGCGCGCTGGAAATTTTGACCGGCCAGGCCGACAACGGCGTTTATATGCAGGGCGCGCAACTGGCGCAGTCGCTGGGGCTGGTCGCTGGCGCATTGCTGACCAGCAAACCGGTGGTGGCGGTTAAACGCCGTACCCGCGTGTTGATCCTTGGCGTGAACGGCTTTATCGGCAACCATCTGACCGAGCGTCTGCTGCGTGATGACAATTATGAGATCTACGGCCTGGATATCGGATCGGATGCGATCAGCCGTTTCCTCGGCAGCCCGCGCTTCCACTTCGTCGAAGGCGATATCAGCATTCACTCCGAGTGGATCGAGTATCACATCAAAAAATGCGACGTGGTGCTGCCGCTGGTGGCGATCGCCACGCCAATCGAATACACCCGCAATCCGCTGCGCGTGTTCGAGCTGGATTTCGAAGAGAACCTGAAAATCATCCGTGACTGCGTGAAATACAATAAACGCATCATTTTCCCGTCGACGTCGGAAGTGTACGGCATGTGTACCGACAAGAATTTCGACGAAGACAATTCGAACCTGGTGGTCGGCCCGATCAACAAACAGCGCTGGATTTACTCGGTATCGAAGCAACTGCTCGACCGCGTGATCTGGGCATATGGCGACAAGCACGGTCTGAAATTCACCCTGTTCCGTCCGTTTAACTGGATGGGGCCGCGCCTGGATAACCTGAACGCTGCGCGCATCGGTAGCTCCCGCGCCATCACCCAGCTGATCCTCAACCTGGTGGAAGGTTCGCCGATCAAGCTGATCGAAGGCGGTAAACAAAAACGTTGCTTCACCGATATCAGCGACGGTATTGAAGCGCTGTTCCGCATTATCGAAAACAAAGATGGTCGCTGCGACGGCGAGATCATCAACATCGGTAACCCGGATAACGAAGCGAGCATCAAAGAGCTGGCTGAAATGCTGCTGGCGAGCTTTGAGAAACACCCGCTGCGCGATCGTTTCCCGCCGTTCGCCGGTTTCCGTGAAGTGGAAAGCAGCAGCTATTACGGCAAAGGCTACCAGGATGTCGAGCACCGCAAACCGAGCATCCGTAACGCTAAACGCTGCCTGCACTGGGAACCGACCGTCGATATGCGCCAGACCATTGATGAGACGCTGGATTTCTTCCTGCGCACTGTCGAACTGACGGATGAGAAATAAGCATGAAATATGTCGGCTTACGCATTGATGTCGATACCTTTCGCGGCACGCGTGATGGCGTACCGCGCCTGCTGGAGCTGTTAAAAAAGCACCATATTCAGGCGAGCTTTTTCTTTAGCGTCGGGCCGGACAACATGGGGCGCCATATCTGGCGCCTGCTTAAGCCGAAGTTTCTGTGGAAGATGCTGCGCTCGCGCGCGGCATCGCTCTACGGCTGGGATATTCTGCTGGCCGGAACGGCCTGGCCGGGACGGTTAATTGGCGAAGGGAATGCGGAGATTATTCGCCAGGCCGCGCAGGGCCACGAAGTCGGGCTGCACGCCTGGGATCACCACGGCTGGCAGCGCTGGAGCGGCGTATGGGATCAAAAGCGTTTAGAGGCGGAGATCGAACGCGGCCTGCTGGCGCTGGAAGTGATTATCGGTCGTTCGGTGACCTGTTCGGCCGTCGCGGGCTGGCGCGCCGATCAGCGGATAGTGAAAGCGAAGTCTGCGTTCGACTTCCGTTATAACAGCGATTGTCGCGGTACGCAGCCGTTTCGCCCGCAACTGACGGCCAACACCTGTGCTGCTCCGCAGATCCCGGTGACCTTGCCGACCTGGGATGAAGTGGTCGGCACCACGGTGAGCGCCGCTGAATACAATCGTTATATTCTCGACTGTATCCACAGTGATAACGGGACGCCGGTTTATACCATTCATGCTGAAGTGGAAGGGATCATCGGCGCGGATGGATTTGATGAATTACTGACAATGGCGACCCGCGAGCAAATCGTCTTTTGCCCGTTGAGCCAGCTATTGCCGGATGATGTTGCCACGTTGCCGGTGGGCAAAGTCGTGCGCGGAGAAGTGGTCGGCCGGGAAGGCTGGCTGGGTTGCCAACAACTGTTGAGTTCAGGGTCATGAAATCCCGTTATTTTACGCTGGCGCTGTTCGCGCTATTTGCCCTCTACTATCTCATTCCCATTGAATATCGTTTGCTCTGGCAGCCTGATGAAACCCGCTATGCGGAAATCAGCCGGGAGATGCTGCACAGCGGCGACTGGGTAGTGCCGCATTTCCTCGGCCTGCGCTATTTCGAAAAACCAATTGCCGGTTACTGGATCAACAATATTGGCCAGTGGCTGTTTGGTCACAATAACTTCGCGGTTCGTTTCGGTGCCATTTTTTCGATTGCACTGTCGGCGCTGCTGGTCGGTGGGCTGGCGTGGAAGATGTGGCGCGACAAACGGGTTGCGGTGTTCTCCGGCGTGATATTCCTGACGGCGTTTTTGGTTTACGGCATTGGCACTTATGCGGTGCTCGACCCGATGATCACGCTGTGGATGACGCTGGCGATGTTCAGCTTCTGGCTTGCGTCGCAGGCTTCCACGCTGCGCGGTAAGTTTGGTGGTTATGTACTGCTGGGCGTTGCCTGCGGCATGGGGGTGATGACCAAAGGGTTCCTCGCGCTGGCGGTGCCGGTGATCGGTGTTCTGCCGTGGGTGATTGTGCAGAAACGCTGGAAAGAGGTGTTGCTCTGGGGCTGGCTGGCGGTGATCTGCTGCGTTGTGACTGTGCTGCCTTGGGGGCTGGCGATTGCTGCCCGCGAGCCGGATTTCTGGCGCTACTTCTTCTGGGTGGAGCATATTCAGCGTTTTGCCCAGCAGGACGCGCAGCACAAAGCACCGTTCTGGTATTACATTCCGTTCCTGGTTGCCGGTTCGTTGCCGTGGCTCGCGTTGTTGCCTGGCGCGCTGAAAACGGGCTGGCTGGCGCGTAAAGAGGGGCTGCGCGAAGCTTTCTATCTGCTGGGTTGGGTGGTGATGCCGCTGATTTTCTTCAGCATCGCGAAGGGGAAATTGCCGACCTATATTCTGCCGTGTTTCGGACCACTGGCGATCCTGATGGCGCGCTATGCAGTGGCGGTAGCCAAAGAGCATGGCCGGGCGCTGCGCATTAACGCCTGGATCAACATTGCTTTTGGTTTGATCGGTACGGTTGCCGCGCTGGTGGTGTCGCCGTGGGGCTTTTTAAAGCATCCGGTATGGATGCCGATCGAAGTGTATAAAGCGGCGCTGGCAGCATTTGCCTTTTTCTGCTGGTTGCTGGTCGGGTTGTTTACGTTGCGCGCCAGTCACGAGCGCTGGTCGTACGCCGCGCTGTGTCCGCTGGGGATTGCACTGCTGGTGGGCATTGTTATCCCGGACAAAGTGATGGATTCCAAACAGCCGCAATTTTTAATTAACTTCGTCAACGACTCGCTGACCCCCAGCCGCTATGTGCTGGCCGATAACGTCGGGGTTGCCGCTGGTCTGGCGTGGGAGCTGAAGCGCAAAGATATTATTCTCTTCGGTACTGAGGGTGAGCTTACCTACGGGATGGCGTATCCTGACGGGCAGGGCCGCTTTGTCAGTGAGGATGGTTTTACTGACTGGCTGGCACAACATCGTCAGCAAGGCGTGATATCGCTGGTATTGCACCAGTCTAAACCGGATGATTTCACCCGTTTGCCGATCCCAAAACCTGATAACGTCTATGTGCAGGGGCGTATGGTCTTTATTCAGTACTATCCACAATGACAAGCTGGATCTGGCTCCTCCTCGCCAGCCTGTTGAGCTGCGTAGGGCAACTGTGCCAGAAACAGGCGACACGCCCCGCGCCGCCGGGGCATCGTGGCAGGCATCTCGGTCTGTGGCTGGGGCTGGCGCTGGCATCGCTGGGCGCCGGTATGGCGCTGTGGCTGCTGGTGCTCCAGCGTATTCCGGTCGGCGTGGCGTATCCGATGCTGAGCCTCAATTTTGTCTGGGTTACGCTGGCCGCGCGGTTTATCTGGCATGAGCGAGTTACCGCGCGTCATGCGGTGGGAGTTGCGTTGATCATTGCCGGTATTGTGCTGTTGGGGAGTACGCGATGAGGGGCATGGTATGGGCGCTGGCAAGCGTGCTGCTGGTCAGCATCGCGCAGTTGCTACTGCGTTACGCGATGATTTCACTGCCGCCGGTGAGCCTTTCGTGGGAGTTTGTATCAGTGCTGCTTCAGCCGCAGAAAGGAACGCTGGCGCTGATTGTTGGGCTGTGCGGCTACCTGGCGTCGATGGGGTGCTGGTATTTTGCGCTGCACCGTTTGCCGCTGAGCAAAGCTTATGCCCTGCTCAGCGTGAGTTACATTCTGGTGTGGGCCGCCGCCATCTGGTTGCCCGGCTGGCATGAACCCTTCTCTCTGCGCGGCGGGCTTGGCGTGCTGCTGATTGTCGCCGGTGTGCTGGTTATTTTTCTGCCTGGGCGCGCTCGATCTGGTCGGCAGAGATCGTAAAAGGTGTGGTCGTGCAGACGGCAAAGCTCAGTTCCTGACCTTGATAATGGCTCAGATGCAGATTCCGGGGGTGACAGCTATCAACGCTTACAATCTCCCAGGCGCTGCCACCACGTTGTTTGATGATGGCTTCCTTTCGTGTCCAGATGCGCCAGAAAGCATCCAGTTGTTGTTCCGGATGCTCCTGTTCGATTTCACGGTGTTCCGCCTGGCTAAAAACGGCATTCGCCAGGCTACGCCAGTTGCTGCGAGGACGAATCACTTCAATATCGCAGCCGACTTCCCCTTCATCGCTAACCAGCAGGGCAATGTGATCACCGCTGTGGCTCAGGCTAAACCAGAAGGGAAAATCGGCGGGAAACCCCGGCTTTCCCTGTTCGCCATAGATTATCTCCGGCAGCGGGGAGATCACGCGGCTCAGCAAAATTCGCCCGGCAAGCCAGCTGTTGTGGCGAGTGCCTGTCGGTGCTTGCAATTGTAACGCGGGCGGGATCGTACCCGCGCACAGTTCAGAGATCGTACCCAGCGCAACACGATACATTGTTACGCCCAGCGTTTGATGATGATTGACGTGTTTATCCCGCCAAACGCAAAGTTATTGCTCTGCAGGAATTCACAATCAATATGCCTTGCTTCCCCACGGATATAATCCAGTTCGCCGCAATTTTCATCTGGCGTATTCAGGTTTAACGTCGGCGCAAACCAGCCTTCACGCATCATTTGCAGGCTCATCCAGGCTTCCAGGGCACCGCAGGCACCCAGCGTATGGCCGAAGTAACTTTTTAATGAGGAGATCGGCACTGTGTTACCGAAGATGGCCGCAGTGGCCTGGCTTTCAGCGATATCACCCCGATCGGTAGCCGTACCGTGTGCGGAAATATAGCCAATATCCTGCGCGCTAAGTCCGGCGATTTTGAGTGCCTGTTCCATGCAGATTTGCATGGTTTCCCGCTGGGGTTGGGTGATGTGTGCGGCATCGCAGTTGGTGGCAAAGCCGACGATTTCGCCATAGATGGTGGCACCGCGCGCCTTCGCATGTTCCAGCTCCTCCAGAATCAGGGTGCCTGCACCTTCACCAATCACCAGGCCATCACGGCGGGTATCAAAAGGCGACGGCGTGGTTTTCGGCTCATCATTGCGCTGGCTGGTGGCAAATAGCGTATCAAACACGGCGGCTTCCGACGGACATAGCTCTTCCGCACCGCCTGCGACCATCACATCCTGATAACCGTGGCGAATGGCTTCCCAGGCGTAACCTATTGCCTGGCTGCCTGAAGTGCAGGCGCTGGACGTGGGAATAACCCGACCGCGCAAGCCGAAGAACAGACCAGTGTTGACGGCGGTGGTGTGCGGCATCATTTGCACATAGGTGGTGCCCGTAATGTTGTTGGTGTGCTTTTCCGTCAGCATTGTCGCAAACTCACTCACCGGGCCTGTGCTACCGGTCGATGAGCCATAAGCAATACCGGTACTGCCATTGGTCAGCACCGGGTCGTCGATTAACCCGGCCTGCTCCAGTGCCAGCTCGCTGGCGCGCGTGGAGAGCAGGGATACACGGCCCATCGCACGGATGCGTTTGCGGGTGTAATGATCCGGCAGAACGAAGTCGTCAATCGGCGCCCCCAGCAGGGTATGCAGCCCATCGTAAATCTGCCATTCCGGCATTTTTCGTACGGCATTCTCATAAGCCAGTAAGCGCTTCGCGACATCCTGCCAGCTCTGACCAAAGGCGGTGATGCCGCCCATACCGGTAATGACTACGCGACGCGTCATAGCATCCCCCCATTAATGGAAATCACCTGACGGGTGACATACCCCGCAATATCGGACATTAAATAACTGGCCAGTCCGGCGACTTCTTGCGTCTGGCCCATACGCTTCATGGGAATCATGCTCATCGCTTCTTTCAGCGCCGCCTCTTCCATGTCGATCATCCCGGTATCAATCAGGCCCGGCGCAATGCAGTTGACAGTGATTTTGCGTTTCGCCAGTTCAATCGCCAGCGCCTTGGTTGCGCCAATGATCCCTGCTTTTGCCGCACTGTAGTTGACCTGGCCACGGTTGCCCATCACGCCGGAGACCGACGAAAGCGTAATAATACGTCCGCCATTGCGGGCGCCAATCATCGGCATGATGCAGGGCTGAATCACATTGTAAAAACTGTCGAGATTGGTATGGATGACCGCATCCCAGTCCTCTTCGCTCAGCGCCGGAAAGGCTGCATCGCGTGCGATTCCGGCATTGCTGACCACTCCGTACCACGCGCCGTAGCGGGCAATTTCGCTCTCCAGCACGTCACGGCATTGCTCGCGGTTGCCCACATCGAAGCTGAGCAGTCGCGCGCTTCCTCCAGCCTGTTCAATCGCGTGCAGCGTTTGCTGCGCACCTTGTTCATCGCGATGATAATGCACGCCAATCGTAAAGCCATCTGCGGCAAGTTGTTGGGCGATGGCGCGGCCGATGCCTTTGCTGGCGCCGGTGACCAATACAGAACGATTCATGCCGTTTTCCCTTGAGTAAAAAGTGACGTTAACTCTTCCTTTGTCGGCTGGAAGGTATTGACCCGGCCCGAAGCCAGCGTGGCGGCCTGTGCCTGAATGGTACAGTCGAAGCTGCCGAAACGTTCATCCTGCATCAGCAATCTGACGTGGATATCCAGCACGGCATTCGCAGGAAATGAGCCCGTCGCACAGGTTAATTCTCTCGCTCCCAGTACCATACCGAGAGCAATGTTTTCCGCACCGCGTTGCTGGCGATGCCAACCCGACCAGACGCCAATAGTTTGCGCCATCAGTTCCAGCGCATACCAGCCAGGCAAGTTGCCTGCGGCATCAATAAACGGCGCAAGAACACCATTTTTATCGACGGCCACGCGGCAGTGGGCGCTATCAGCTTCGACGGCAATAACCTCAGCCAGCAGGATCATTGGTGCGTCGTGAGGTAAATAGGCACCCGGGGTAAGGTAATGGCTCATGGCACTCTCCCTAGCAAAATGCTGGCATTGTTTCCGCCGAAGGCGAAGGAGTTAGATAAAATCACCGGGCGCGAAAGTGGCTGTGGTTGGCTCAGCAGGCCGCACTCCGGTAAGGTTGTATCTCTCGGAGACTGGCTGAAATTCTGTGGTGGCAATGGAAGATCGCGCAGCAGAATCAGTGCGCTTAGTGCCGCTTCGGTGATACCGGCCGCGCCAAGTGTATGGCCGGTTAGATGTTTGGTGGAACTGCAAGGTGTACGGTTGCCAAACAGCGTATGTACAACCTGCGATTCAATTTGATCGTTAAGGATCGTGGCAGTGCCATGCAGATTGATATAACCCACGTCGTCTGGCGTCAGGCTGGCCTGGGCTAGCGCCATATTTATTGCGCGGATCGCGCCTTCTCCTTGCGGATGTGGCGCAGAAATATGCCAGGCGTCACTGGACTCCCCACAGCCAAGCAGTGCCAGCGCCTGCGGTTCGCGGGTTAATACCATCAGCGCAGCGGCTTCACCAATGGTGATGCCGCAACGGTCGCGGCCAAACGGCTGGCATAATGTCGGGGAGAAAGATTCAAGACTGTTAAAGCCATTGACCGGCATCCGGCTGAGTGTATCCGCGCCGCCAACGATGGCGACATCAGCAAGTCCCGCATTAATCAGGCGCTGACCATTAATGATTGCTCTGGCGCTGGATGAACAGGCGGTGGAAACGGTAAATGCCGGGCCATTGAGCGCCAGCCAGCGGCTTAAAAAGCGCGAAGGATCGCCAAGTTCCTGCTGCGGGTAGCGCCATGCCAGACTCTCTTCGCCGTTATGCAGGTAATGAACGTGTTTATCCCCTTCGTCGAGACCCGATGTGCTGGTGCCCAATACGACGGCCACGCGATCGCGACCATAGCGGGAAATCGCCTCATCTACTGTCGGTTGGATCTGCTCCAGTGCGGCCAGTAAAAGCTGGTTGTTGCGGCTGCGATGCGCCTGCCACGTCTCAGGAATCGACGGAAGTGCGGCATCCACACCGCCGAGCATCACTTCTTCATAGCCCTGTAACCAGCCTTTACGGGGGATCATCCCCGGCGCAACGCCACGGCTCATGTTGGCAGCAATGTCATCACACGTGTGGCCCAGCGCATTAATCATGCCGATGGCGGAAATGTAGATCATCTCAGTCACCCAGATATTGAATGGTGATGTGGTATTTAAAAACATGCTGCTCAATGCTAATAGGTTCGCGCTTGCCTTTGCGCTGTAAATAAGTGATTTCCATCACCAGCTTCCCGCGCGCATTGCGCAGCTCGCGTTTGTCACCTGTGTCAGTTAGCGTCCAGCCTTTTGGCAGCTGCTGCTGCCAGACAGCGATAGGCCAGTGGCTGATCATCACGTCGGCCAGGACCTGGTTTGCCGGTGGTAATTGCGGTACGACGATGGATTGCTCGGTATGAATGCCACGCTCGTCATACGTCACGAGAAACAGACGAATGCCCACGGAAGAGAGCCCGGCAAGCGTAATTTTTTTATCGTCTGCAGTCATCATCACCAGCAGGGACTGTGTTTGCCCGTTAAAGCTGCCGGTGAGTAGCTGCTGGGAATTGACCGCCGGAGTAATGCCCGGCGCAGGCAAGGTAATACGTGTGCCCGGTTCCAGCCATGCTTGCGGGCGGGCGCTGTCGGAGGAGCGCGTTGTGTGACTGCATCCGGTGAGCAGCAGGGCAGTGGCCAGTGCCACGCCAGTCCAGAGGGTGCGGATCATCGTTTTCTCTCTTTTTTACCCGGCATTGCGAGCGGTGAAAGCAAAAAGGCGGTAAAGATGCCGCTTACCAGCACAATACCGAAGCTGCTAATCGCCTGAGTAGCGCTGAAGACCAGCATACCCAGAGTGAGAAGCGTCGTGGACATCGCCAGCGCAATCGCCAGCAGTGATGTGAGCGGCGTGCCGCGAGGATTACTAAAAAATAGCGTGTAGTTAATTCCAATCCCCAGCACCAGTACCAACGCCAGCAGGGAGAACAGATTGAGCGAATGGCCACTGAGCGACAACGCGGCCAGCCCACATCCGAGCGACAGAATTGACGGCACCAGGCTGATAAGCCCTTTTTTCCAGCCCAGACGGAGTACTGCACCTGCCGCAATCACCGCCAGCGCGACAAAGAGCAGCCCGGTCAGGACCAGACGGTAGAACGCGAAAAGCGTATCGAAAGCACTTTTCCGATCCACCCATGCGATGCCCGCTTTCGCCTCTGCCAATGTGCTTAGCGCTGCGCTGTCTTTTACGCCATCAACGGGAACCAGTACGCCGCTTTGCCCGTCAGGCAGGGTCAGCCATAGCAAACGCCAGCCTTCACTGGCCGGACTGGCCAGCCACTCCTCGACCGTGACCGTCATTGGGCTGAGATCGGGTGTAACCGCCTGCAATCCAGCATTCTGCAAGGTTTGTGCAACGGTAGGGGTCGCATTTTTGAGTAACCTTAGATCCTGTTGCTGGCGCGCAAGCGAATTGACGGGAACGTAACGAAAACCTGAAATTGTCCCCTTCTCCCGGGCATGTTCCAGTTGCGGAATAAAGGACTCCAGCCGTTCCAGCGTTTGCTGAGGCGTCTGGCCGTAGATGACAAACCATTTCTGGTCGACGCTCTGTCCGGTCAGCGAAGTAATGGCCTTCTCCTGGGTAAGAATATCCTGCGGCAATGCCTGCAACTGGCTGATATCGTCATTGATACGCAATGTCGCCAGCCCGGCAAGCGAGAGCAGCGCGAGCAGCACCGGTAATCCCACTGACAGTTTTTTATTGCGCCGCCAGGCGGCCAGCCAGCGCAGTAACAAGGTCATTGCCGGAACGGGGCGCACCGGCAAACCACGGCACAGCCAGGGGTGCCAGAAAATAACGGTCAGGCAGGAGGCGCTAAGACCGGTGGCGGCGAAAATTGCCATCTGGCGAATGCCAGGGAACGGCGCCAACATCATGATCAGATACGCCACAACTGTCGTTACCAGCGCCAGCAACAGCGCATTGCGCACTTTGGCAAGACTTTGCCATGGCGATGCGTCTGCGCCGTGCACCATGCGTTCGGTCAGATAGTAGAGCGTATAATCCGCAGAGATACCGATGATGCTCATGCTCATCACCAGCGTCATCAGGTGCAACTCACCGAATATCAGCAGCGTGACTACCGTTCCTGCCAGCGCGCCAATAGCGATAGAAATCAGGCATAACATCAGTGGGCGCAGAGATCGGAATACGGCAACAATCAGCAGCATTACGCCGACGATCGTCGCGATCCCCAGCGTCGAAATATCGCGTTTTGCCTGCTGGCTTGCGTAATCGCTATAGAATACGGTGCCGCGAGACAGCAGTTGCGCCTGCGGGAAGTGCGTCTTCAACCGCTTTTCCAGCGAGCCGAGCGTGGTCACAAACTGGTGCGTTTGCTGCATATCAAAGGAGGAGCCTGCCAGCTCGCCATGGAGCAGATACCAGTAATTGCCTTCATTGTCCTGTGTGACTAACCACCCATCCATCAGCCGCAGTCGCTGCGTATTTTGCGCCATTGCCAATTGCGCACCGCGCATCAACATCAACGGATCGTTTTGTAGCTCTTTACCTGATACACCGGAAAAGGCCGAGTAGAGCTGAGTCAGCACCCATTGCGCCTGCGCCTCGCCGCCGTTTTGTAGACGTGCGCGGGTTGCGCTGTCGAGCAACGCGTTACGGTGCTGCCAAAAAAATGCTCCCCACGCTTGCTGACTCTCTGCATCCATCGCGCCTTTCAGATGATTAACGGCCTGCGATTGACGCAACAGCGTCAGCCAGTATTGCGCCGCTTCGGGGCTGGCTTGTTTACCGGGGCTGACCAGCCAGACCAGCTGTTTATCGAGGCGCTGCATAAAACCGTCATTCAATGCCGTGGGCAGCGCGCCCATAGTCTGTGTTGGTAGCATTGCCAGCACGCTGCTGTTCATTCGCGCTTTGGGAAGCAGTACCAGCAATATGCCCAGCAGAACCAGACATACGGCACTCCAGAGCAGTGCCGGGCGCGGGGAGTTAGTGTGTGGTAAAACGTTGGCGTTCGTCATCGGTCAGCGTCGTGGGCGTGAGTCGGTGTTGGGAGAAAGCGATATCGGTGAGATCGCCCTGTTTATCATTCAGGCGAATGCTGTCGAGATACTGCTCCCCGGCCAGGTCGATGGAGGCGAAAATTTTATCCAGCGGCGTGGTGATCGGCGTCAACTTCAATGTCCAGCGACCTGTCCCTGCATCTTTAAAATCGATGCGGAAGTTCTGCTCAAGTACCCTGCGATCGGCCTGAAACAGCGCCCGCAGAAGATGGTTAAACTGGAACATTTGCGGATTGTTCTGCGCGGTGATCACCTGTGGTGGCTGACCGTTAATGATTTGCACCATCCGCGAGTCATCCAGCATCAGCGCCATCGGGAACGGCGTGGTTTGATCCCATAATAATCCCTGCTCCCGGGCGATCAGCATCTCGCCCTGCGATCGCAACGGCTGCGGCAGATCTTTGATGGTTCGGGTTTGGGTAAAATGCGCACGTACTACGGGTTGCTGGGTAAAGCGCTGCTGCAACTCCTCCAGCGTCACTGCATTGCCGAATGGGGCGAAAAACAGCACCAGCAGAGGCCAGTATTTCATGGTGTTACTCCCATACGTTCAAACAGAATGGCCGGGCTGACAAAGCACATTTCCCTGCTTTTCTCCTCAACCGCCACCTGAATGGTGTAACCGGTGGTGGTGCGTTTGCCGCTGGCGGCGTCGAAGATTTCGTAAGCGATTTTCAGGCGGTTTTCGAACTCTTCGATTCGGGCGCGCACGCGGAAATGCTGTTCAAATGTCAGTACATCGCGGTATTTCACCCGCGTATCCACGACCGGCCACAAATAGCCCGAGGCTTTCATCTGGCGGTAGCCGTAATCAAATTGATTCAGTAGCGCCTCGCGCGCTATTTCAAAGTAACGAAAATAGTTTCCATGCCACACGACGCCCATCATATCGACGTCATGAAAGGGAACGCTCAGCGCAACCTCGGCGGTAAAACGGGGATCGTTTAACACCTTTACTCCTTATCCATGGCTTGCGGTGCGTAGTCGGGCAACCGCCAGAAATCAAAAAAGTTAAACCAGTCGAGTGGTGATTGCAGGGCGTAGTGTTCAAGGCGTGAAGCATAGTTATCGATGGCAGCACGCAGCGCCGCTTGCCGGGTTGCGCGTGGCATGGGCAGCGGATCGGCAAAGTGTTCACAATGCAGACGTAATTTGCCGTTTTGACGCAGGGCAAACATTAACAGTACAGGGCAACGCAGCGCTGCCGCCAGAATAAACGGCCCCTGTGGGAAGGGCGCGGCGTGGCCCATAAAAGTGCTCCAGCATACCCGCCAGTCGCCACCGCGCTGTGGATTAACGGCAATACGATCGCCGACAATAGCCACCCATTCGCCTTTATCGATCTTATCTTTCAGCAGCATGGCGGTGTCCGGGCCGATATGCGTTACCGGGATTAGGTGCACTCCGGCTTCGGGAGCCATCTCCTGCATGATCTGTTTAAAGCGTTGTGCGTTCTCATGGAACACCAGCGCATTGATCACTTTGCTGTTATGTAGCTGCGCCAACGCACGACAGGCTTCGACGTCGCCCAAATGTGACGCCAGCAACAGCTTGCCTTTGTTATCGTCCAGCTCCATCGCTGCTTCAGTGCCGGGTGCAAATTCAACGTCGCGACCTAACTGGAGCTCGCCGCGCCAGCCTGCCACTTTATCCAGCATGGCTTCGGCAAAACGCAGAAAGTGGCGATAGCTACTTAGTTTTGCTGGTGCTGTTAGTCCACGCAGCGCCAGGGTGGTGGATACGCGCGCCAGCCAGAGCTGCGATGACCGACGTGCGTTACCCGCGCTAATCCAATAGACGGCAACAACCGGATAGAGCAACAGTGAGAATGCGCGTCGTCCAAGTACTCTCCAGACCAGCAGCATAAAGCGCATTCCCCATAATCCTTTCCTCTCCTGCTGCTGAGCCCAGTGCGAACCGGAGCGGCGAAACAGTAACGAAGGAATGCGCGGCAGCATGCCGAAGAAGAGTCGGGTATGCATCAGCGAAATGCGGACATTGTCTTTAAGCGCGTCAAAATGAGAGAGTCCGTCCTGCGGATAAGTCACGCGTGTCGGGACAAAGTAGCTGGGCGTTCCCTGCCAGTAGAGGCGAACCATCACTTCAGTGTCGAAATCCATACGCTTGCCCAGCGTAACGCGTTCCGCAAGATGTAGTGTTGAGGCGATGGGGTAGACGCGAAAACCGCACATGCTGTCTTTCAATTGCAAAGACAGCGTTTCTATCCATACCCACACGTGCGTGACCCAACGGCCATAACGCCGCGAACGGGGAATGGAGTCATCATAAATAGGCTGGCCGGAAATCAGCGCTTGCGGGTGCTGTCTGGCCAGCTCCAGCAGTTTGGGAATGTCTTCAATCGCATGCTGCCCGTCGGCATCCACCTGGATAGCGTGGGTAAAACCCGCGCGGGCAGCGTGTTGTAAACCACGAATCACCGCCTCGCCTTTACCGGCGTTTTGCGCCAGACGCGTCAGAGTCAGTGTTTCATGCTCTTTGGCCAGCGTTTCCAGTACCTGACGTGTCGCATCATCGCTACCATCATCGACGATAAAGCAGTGCAGACCTGTCGGTTGCAGACGTTCAATCACGCGCGCCATCATTGCGCCGTGGTTATAGCAAGGAATGACCACACACGGGTTAAATGTCACTGACATAAGCGAATCTTCCCGCTGCTACAGGTATGGCGTTCTTCGCCCACATGGCGCTGGTAGCTAAAGCTCAGTTGCTGCTTCTGTTCCTGCCAGTCGAGTATCAGCGTGACTCTATTTCCCGGCAGTAGCGGTGCCTGAAATTTGACGTTTTGAATACTGTGGAAACGGTAGCCGGGCGCGAGCATCAGCGCCACATAATGCATCACCCAGTCGAGCTGTGCCACGCCGGGTAGCAGCGGCTGAACCGCGAAATGACCGCGGAACCAGAACAGATCCTTCTCCAATTGGATGTCGATTTCTGCGTGAGCGGGCGACACCTGGCGGCGTTCAACTTCATGAGGTTTCATGAAATAACTCCTGTAGTTGCGCATAAACACGCTTGTTCATACTGTTGACGGGAATTTCCTCCAGGATGCGCCAGTAGCGCGGCACTGCCACCGGCTCCAGCCACGGAATCAGCGCCCTTCGCCAGGCGAGTTCCATTGCTTTGCTGTCGCAATTAAGCCACTGGCGGCGTGCTTCTTCTTCCAGCACCAGTAGCACTCCAACGCCCTGACGCCCGCCACGGGAGATGGGAAGTGCTGCCGCTTCCCGAATCCCCTCAAGCGCAAGTACACGTTTTTCTATTTCGCTGAGTGAGATGCGCTTTTCTTCGATTTTAACGACGCGCCCACGACGCCCGGCGATGTGGAACGTCCCGCTGCCATCGAGGATCAGGATATCGTCAAGCAACAGACCGTCCGGTTCGTGAATAATCGGTGAATGCGCGCGAAATGCGTCTCCTTCCGGCACAATCGTGACGCCCGGGAAAGGTTGCCACGGGATCATATCCTGCTGGCGGTGCCGCCAGGCCAGAATTCCCGTTTCCGTGCTGCCATAAATCTCGTCCGGTTGAATACCGCACCAGGCGGCGGTCTCCTGAACATCTGACCATGGCAGCATGCCGCCAGCCGAGAGAATGATGGTTACCGGCGGCGGCGTTAGCCTGGGATCAAGGCGTTTTAAGAAGGCGGGACTGCTGATAAACGCATAGCGATGATGGCTTTCCAGCGCGGCCAATTGCTCGGCGTAATAGAGCATTGCGGCATGTAGCTGCAGCCCGAGCGACATGGGCAGGAAGATGCGGAATGTCAGCCCGTATAAATGTTGTGGCACGACCGACGCGACGACACGACAGCCCGCCAGCTTGTCACCAAAACGCGCGGCCAGGATCGTCGCTTCGCGATCGAGGCAGGCTACAGGTTTGATGACACGGCGCGGTTGTCCGGTCGAGCCTGAAGTAAACAGCTCGATAAATGCCCCTTCACGAAGTGGCGGAAATGCGTATGTTTGCGCTGTGTGTATCGTGTTTGCCTTCACCACCGAATGTGGGCCATCCCAGCGTAAAGCGTGATCGCTCAGGACGCCCTGAAAGAGTGATTTTTGCTCAGCCAGCAGCGATTCCCGGCAGTGTCCGGGGATCACCGGGATTTTTCCGGCATGCAGCGTGCCCAGTAGCGCAACGATAAACAGGTAGCTGTTTTCAAAGCACAGCGCCCAGCGTTCCTCATCGTGCTTCTGTAGCCATACCATAAGCTGAGCGACATCGTGGCGCAGGTCTTCCAGCGTCCACGTCCTGTCGCCAAGCCAGGCGACAGGCGTGTCATTGGCCCGCGAATAGCTTAGCCAGGCGGTGAAGGGAAGAGTCTTCATTGCATCTCTCGTTTAATCAACTGGCGGCGTATCAGCCATTCACCTGCCATCAGTAACCCCATCAGCAGGTAGGAGATCATGCCATTCCAGAGCGTCCACAGACGCATATCGCCATACTGCGCCGTAAACAGCGCGATCCCGCCATTTACCATGAAAAAAACACACCAGACCTGCGTGACGCGGCGGGTATAGCGTACGGCTGACTCAGGCAGATCAGGTGTACGCAGGCGCGCCAGGCGTTCAACCAGCGGCATGTTGCTCCACAGTGAACAGCCAAATACCAGCAACATGATGAGGCTGACGGTCACCGGGTAATAGAGCAAGAGCTGATGCGTTTTTAGCAGCCAGCTTGTTGCGCACAACGCGATACCGGTCAGCGCCACGCTGCGCGTAACAAAGCGCATCGGCGCCAGTGCTTGTCGGGCTTGCCGCAAACGGAAAAGCAGCATGACGGCCATCAAAGGGAGCAACCAGTGCAGACTGTTATGCGCAAGGCCGAACCAGACCACAAAGGGCCAGCAGAGCATCAATAACGCGGCGATCAGCTTCAGTCCCGTTTCCAGACGAGATCCAGACACGGTGGCTTATTCTTCGCGCAGAAGACGTTCTACGGCGTCGACAACATCCTGTACGGTGCGCACGGCTTTGAACTCTTCCGGTTTGATTTTCTTACCGGTCTTTTTCTGTAGATGCACAATCATGTCGACGGCATCAATGCTGTCGAGCTCCAGCTCTTCGTACAGACGGGCATCGGGAGAGATATCCTGCGGGTCGATTTCAAACAGCTTGATAAGAAGTGCAGAAACTTCCTGATAAATTTCGTTTTTCTCGGTCATAGCGAATCCGTTTTATGCGCGTTGGGACTGGATAAAAGATGCCAGCGTGGCGACAGAGTAGAAATGCTGGCGCATCTCTTCGCTTTCCGCTGAAAGTACCACCGCGTATTGATTTTTGATCGCCAGACCCAGTTCGAGCGCATCGATGGAGTCCAGTCCCAGCCCATCGCCGAAGAGCGCACTCTCGGTTTCGATGTCATCGGCGCTGAGTTCATCCAGATTCAATGTGCTGATAATAAGATTTTTAATTTCAAGATAGAGCTGTTGCATCATCCGTTCCTAAAAAAGTGCAAAACCTGATGTTAATTGACGCAGAAGATGCCGGTTAAGCTGTCTTGCCGCCAGCGCCGGTTCTTGCGATTCCGCATCATAAAATTGTTTTATTGCCACGCGTTCCCGCACTTTAACGGTAAAGAGCGGCTTGCGTGGTGGGACGTCATACCATCGGCTGTGTTTGTCCAGCAGATGTTCACTACAGTGGATAACCACGATGCGTAAATCACAACCGCAGCGCACGGCGATGTTTGCGGCGCCACGTTGCAGTGTCATTTTTTCGCCGGGCCGTGTACGCGTGCCTTCCGGGAAAATTAATATGGTTTCGCCTTGTCGAAGACGTTGTTCGCAGGCGGACAACAGTGTGTCTGCCTGGCTGTTGATCAAATAATCCGCTGCCTTAATGACACCGCTAACGAAGGGGTTGTTGAGCAGCGCGCTTTTGACCAGGCAGTCAGTTTCCGGCATCACAGAGGCCAGTAAAACGTAATCGATCAATGTCGGGTGATTCGCAATGACCAGACAACCGCGTTCGCTGCGCAGGGCTTCAATTCCCTCAATACGATAATCCAGCGCGCCAGTAAACTTTGCAGTGTTTAAAAACAGGCGGAAACTGGCGGCAATGCTGCGGCGCGCCAACATACGCCGCTTTGCTTTGTTACGCACAACGACGATCAGCAGATTAAACCAGACTAACGACAGCAGCAGACCACCGATGCCGAACAGCGCAAAGCACAGCCCGGTCATGAGTAAGCGCCACAGCCAGTTGAGACGGCTCATGCGCGGCTCCAGCGCCAGTTAAGACGCTCTCCGGTAATGCTGAAAGCAGATTCATTACGCAGATAATGCTGTAAAAACTGCACGCTTTGCGGCAATCGGGGTTCGCCATTCCCTTCTGCCACTTCGCTGACGCACTGAAAGGCGTCACCTGCTTCGATAACCAGTGCAACGGCATAGGCCCAGGTGGGCATATCCGGAGGCAATTCTGGATGATAAAATGCCGGCAGATTGCCGTCGAAATCCACCATCAACACGCGTTTATAGCCAGCCTGCAGGAAGCAAATCGTTTCACACAGCCCCTGCTGGAAAGTGTCGAGCCCGGCTGAAACGGAGGATGAAACAATTGGCTGTTCCATGGCGATGGTGAGATTACCCACTGCGGAGTTATGCACTGACATGGCAAAATCGGTAGGAGAGATATCCAGTCCGCTCGCCAGCGCTTGCAGGATGCGATAGTTGCGTTCCAGTTCACCGTGACGGCTGCTAAACACGACGGCATCCACCGCATGCTGACGCATTAGCGTCATACCGCATTCGACAGCCAGACGACTGCCAGAACTGAGGCGGCGCGCGGTCATCATCGGCAGCGCGGCCAGTTTCGCCTGCGGTAGTGCAGGATCGATGGCGCCACCACTCAGCGACCATTGTTGCCACTGTGTTGTTTCGCTCAAACCCGGTGCTCTGGCCAGCCAATCCGTAATATTCAGTGCAAATTTCATCAACGCGTATCCGCGAAAAACGGTTTTTCCATTGATGCCCGTCAGGCATCACGGCGGCACAGTTGCCGCTCTGTCTTATTTTTTATGACATATCAATAACGTATGCCCAACCCCGAGATTATCGAGGCGTTTTTCAATGCTGAATCCGGCCATTTCCAGATAGCGCAGAAAATTCTCTGCACTGTAAAAACGGCTGTTACCGTTCGCCATACAGGTGAAATACAGCGAGGTTGCATTCAGGCTGAATGCGGCAGCATCAAATTTTTGCGCATCCCAGAACAGTTCCATGATACACAGTCTGGCACCCGGCTTCATGACGCCAGCTATTTTATTTAACATCCCAACAATCTGTTCGGGAGAAAAGCAATCCAGGAATTGACTCATCCACCAGATATCAGCTTCACTGGGTAGTGGTGCTTCGCTAAGCATATCGACCGGATGGAAATGAATCCGTGCGGAAAGGCCTGCGGCATCAACATTTTTCTGTGCCAGTGCAATTTGTTCAGGCAAATCTAATAAGGTTACTGTGACATTTGCATCATATTTGCAGCAAGTCATCGCCCATTTCCCGGTATTGCCGCCAACATCGTACAGCCTTACAGGCTGGCTGGCGAATATATGTGGCAGCGCCGCTGTAAATGCCGCATCGGAATAATAATGATCAAAAGCGAACCAGCTATCCCGGGCCGGGTTTGGTAATTGCGATAAAGCCGGATAAATCGTTGGCCACTCGCCAAATACGCGCAGCCCTGCGGGTTTTCCGTGTCTTAAGGCGTCTTCAAGGAAATAAAGTCCCTGATAGCAAACGTCCTGGGAAAAATCCATATTCACGCGCGTCATCGGATCATGAAGCAGGAAATGTCCAACCTTCGCGATATAAAAACGATCTTCACTCTGGGTGATAATTCGCCCGCTAAGTGCCATGTCGAGCAACACGCTGGCGGCATACTCATCTGCCTCGCAACCTTCGACAACTTCATCGAGAGTGGCGCCCCGCTTTCCTTGTTTATCCAGAAATTCCAGCAGTCCAAATCTCCGCAAACAGACCGCGGTCTGAAATAACATTGGGGCAAAAGCAATACGCTGCGCTTCAGCTATCGCTTCCAGCGCGCTGAAGGGATCCTGTTCATACATGGTGTGCATAACCTTAATTAAGAGCACATTGATTATCGGACCGTTCCCGGTCCGACTTTAGGCAGAATGATAATTAAAGCGCAGCGCCTGTGGACAAATTCAGCTGAATATCTTTGTCGAGGTTGTTAACCCAGCGGTTGTAATTCTTATGAATTTTACCGTCTGAGGCTTTCAGGTTCAGGCTATTTTCGTAGTTAATTGAATAGCTGCTTGCCGAGTAGTTAACGCGAATTTCTGCAACATGGTCGCGACTTTGCAGGCGGCCTTTGATTACGCCAGGGCCTGCATCGGTCATGATCCACTGGCGTTGTTGACCCGCTTTCAGAATCGCAGCACGAACCTGCGCCTGAGAATGGCCCGCACTGACCGGAGTGGTAATATTATGAATGCTGGTTGTACGCGCGCAGCCTGTCAGCGCACCTACGACAGCAATCGCAGTCAGTAATTGAACAATCTTTTTCATGAGAACTCCGTATCAAATAAATATAAGATTGGTGACACATTTAATATCGTAAGCTAAGGCGAAATAATGATGTTGTTCTGAAGGTAAATGATACTGCCTTGATTTTTATGATGGAATCATATGGCTTTTACAGAACGAGCATAAAATACCATTATGTTTTGCGCAACGGTAGCTTTTATTAAGGCATGAGAACCCAAATGGTTAGTTGAACCGATGACTGCTGAGTTTCTTGATTAATAATTGGCTATTTAATTACGTTATATATTTGTTATGTTTATTATCTCATCTTAAGGTAAATTTTGCGATTTATCTGATGCGGGATTTAAAAATAAAAGCGCCCATAAGAATATGGGCGCTTTTATTTTATCAAGATTAACAACTGAGACTACAGATATAAAAATTCCCCGTTGGTAGGCATTTTACCCGGGCAGGCGGCTTTTCGGTCTGCCTGGCCCCAGCAAAATCGCCAGTTTGCTGCCGCCGGTGGTGGTTTCCATCCAGATCTTACAGACACTGGTCAGCGGTACTGACAGGAGCATACCGATCGGTCCGAGCAGCCATCCCCAAATCAACAATGACAGGAACACCACCAGCGTGGACATCCCGAGACGGTGGCCCATCATGCGCGGTTCAAGAATGTTGCCAATCACCATATGTACTACCAGGAACAGCGCGCCAACCAGCAAGCATTCGTAAGCGCCATTGAACAGCAACGCCTGAATCATCGGTGGGATCGCGGAGAGCACCGAGCCGATATTCGGTACATAGTTGAGCAGAAAAGCCAGCACGCCCCACATTAACGCAAACTGAATATCCAGCAACACCAACCCCAGCCAGACAATCAGGCCGGTCCAGACGCTGAGCAGCGTTTTCAGCGCCAGATAGTGAGAGACGCCTTTTAACGCGCGGTGCAGCCCGGCAATATGCACCTGCGGGTTGGTAAGGGCAAAACGCATTTTGTAGGGAACGTGGCGTACTTCAAACAGCATAAACACCACGGTCATCACCAGTAGCACAATGCTGGCCATCGCGTTCGATAGCTGAGTCGCCATGGACGTTGCGAAAGTCATTAACCGCTCGGAGTCCATGCGTTGCAGTATGCGCTCTGGCGACATATGCAGCCGGAGGAAGGGCATAGCATCCTGCAACTGGAGAAATTTGCGCGTGAATTCGCGATTGTATTTCGGCAGCAGGGTCATAAAGTCATTCACCGATGCGGCAAGCACCGCGAGCAGTGCGGTGAGGAAAATCAGCATCACCAGCACCACAATTGCAATGGCGACCGGGCGTTTCAGGCCGCGGCGAATAAACCAGCTCACCAGTGGGTTAAGGACGATGGCGAAAAAGAGCGCCAGCAGCAGTTGCACAATAATGTCAGCGGCGGCGTGGATCCCGGCGAGGATCACCACCAGTGCTGCCAGTTTTAACAGAATATGAAGACCTGCCTGGTCCGGTTGAGGTTGTGTCATTCGGCATTCCTTTTGTCATCACGCCCGTTAAGTGTAGTGCCCCGTAACGTCTTCGCCCGACAGAGATATTCTTAAAGTGGGTGCTGATTTCTGCGCCCTGACGTGATAATAGTGAAACACTGTTGTGAATCTCTGGGTCAAACTTCATGCCTGAAAATGCCGCTGAACCGGCGCTTAGCGGATTGCGCCTCAATCTGCGGATTTTGTCCGTCGTTATTTTTAACTTTGCCAGTTATCTCACCATTGGACTGCCGCTGGCGGTGCTGCCTGGCTATGTCCATGATGTGATGGGTTATAGCGCCTTCTGGGCCGGGTTAGTGATTAGCCTGCAATATTTCGCCACGCTGCTCAGCCGACCGCATGCCGGGCGCTATGCCGATTTATTGGGGCCGAAAAAGGTCGTTATCTTTGGTCTGTGCGGTGCCTTTCTTAGCGGTCTCAGTTACTTGCTGGCGGCAATGGGCAGCAGCCCTGGCATATTAAGCCTGGTGTTGTTGGGCCTCGGGCGTGTGATTTTGGGTATCGGCCAGAGTTTTGCCGGGACCGGCGCGACGCTGTGGGGCGTGGGCGTTGTCGGTTCCATTCATATTGGTCGCGTGATCTCGTGGAATGGCATTGCCAGCTACGGCGCAATGGCGGTGGGTGCGCCGCTCGGCGTACTCTGTTACCGCTATGGTGGGTTACAGGGTTTGTCTTTAGCCATTATGGGCATTGCGTTGCTGGCGATTGTGCTGGCATTACCGCGGGCGAGTGTGAAGGCCAGTAAAGGCAAACCACTGCCGTTTCGCGCAGTGCTGGGGCGCGTCTTGCCGTACGGCATGGCACTGGCGCTGGGCTCGGCAGGGTTTGGCGTGATAGCGACCTTCATCACGCTCTATTACGCGGCCAAAGGCTGGGACGGCGCGGCATTTGCCTTGACGCTGTTCAGCTGTGCGTTTGTTGGCACCCGTTTGCTGATACCGAATGGCATCAACCGTTTTGGCGGCCTGAATGTATCGATGATCTGTTTTGTGGTCGAAACGCTCGGTCTGGTACTGGTGGGGCTGGCGGTAGATCCGTGGATGGCAAAACTCGGTGTGTTTCTTGCCGGCGCCGGTTTCTCGCTGGTGTTCCCGGCGCTGGGCGTCGTAGCCGTGAAAGCGGTGCCGCAGAATAACCAGGGTTCCGCGCTGGCGACCTATACGGTGTTTATGGATTTATCGCTGGGTATTACCGGTCCGCTGGCAGGGTTGCTGATGGCATGGGCGGGCGTGTCGTCGATTTATCTGGCGGCGGCAGGGCTGGTGGCAATCGCCTTGTTGTTAGCCTGGCGATTAAAACAAAAGCCGGTGTCGGTGGGATGATTGCTCTCTAGCGCTCTGTTTATCGGGCCGACAGTGCCATTCGGCAATAAAAAAGGGAACCCGCAGGTTCCCTTTTTACCACTCGCAGCGTGATTATTTCACCACGATGGTATTGATGATGTTTTCTGCGGTGGTTTGCGCCTGCTGCTGGTTATCTGCCGGCAGCGTGACCTGCAAGGTCAGCAGTTTATTGTCGACTTTCCCCAGCACCACGGAAGACCAGGCTGTCTGACCTTTGGCCGAGATAATGCTGTCGAGTTGTTGCAGCGTCTGGCCTTTGATCTCAATCGCTTTATTGGTCACAACCTGCAACTGCGGGTCGCGGACACGTTGTTGATCTTCCAGACGTTTCGCCAGCGCCGCTAAATCTTCCTGCGTATTGTCGCCAACGATAACGATCACCGCTTTCTGGCCGGTGGCGTCGGAGTAAACGTGCATATTATTAGACTGGGTGCCCAGCTTGCCGCTCTGATCGGTCATATCCGCCGGCAGCGAAAAGCTGAGCTTGCCGTCAAGCAGCGTTACCGGCTGGCCTGTTGCATTGCTTTCAGCTGAAGCGGCCTGAACCGGCTTCTTGCTGTCGCTGTTATCACAGGCAGCCAGCCCGACGACCAGCAGGCCAATACCGACATATTTAACCAGATTGCGCATTGACTTCTTCCTTTCAATAAACAGCCATAACGGCTCAGCGCTCCATCTTATCACATCTGTTTAGCGGTACTCTTAACTGGCCTGCAACGCGTTAATTTCAGATTTGTCTGCCAGCCTTTTCAGTAACATATTCAACAACACACCGTACATCGGCAGGAAGAAGGCGATGCTGATAAGTACTTTAAAGCTGTAATCCACCAGCGCGATTTCCGTCCAGTGCTGCGCCATAAACGCATCCGGGCTGCGCCAGAAAGCAATAAAGAAGAACGCAACGGTGTCGCTGGCGTTACCGAATACGGTGGAGGCTGCAGGCGCAAGCCACCAGCGGCGATTCTGACGCAGGCGGTTAAACACATGCACGTCGAGAATTTGCCCCAGCGCATAGGCCATAAAGCTGGCGCTGGCGATACGGGCGACAAACAGGTTGAAATGCGCGAGTGCGCCAAAACCCTGCCAGCTTCCCATATAGAACAGCGAAGAGATCACGTAAGAGGCCAGCAGCGCAGGCACCATCACGGCGAAAATAATGCGTCTTGCCAGCGGCGCACCGAAAATGCGCACGGTTAAATCTGTCGCGAGGAAAATAAACGGGAAACTGAATGCGCCCCAGGTGGTCTGGAAACCAAAAATGGCGACCGGCAGCTGCACCAGATAGTTACTGGAGATAATCACCAGCAGATGAAAAAGCGAAAGCCAGACCAGCGCTTTCATGCGCTGTGAGGATGAAAATTGCGTCATATTGTGACCTTTTTGGTAAATGGGGTGAGGGAACCCAGTACTTTTTTGTGCTCTGCCACGCAGAGCCGCCGCATGATACTGCAACTATTGTCGGATGCAATGGTTAATTTTAACGCAATCGTTAACCTTGCTTGCGTCACAAAAAAGGCAGCGTAAACTAATGCGGTTTTTTCCCTTGCGAGATGAAGATGACCGATTTCTTTTCCACTGCTGACCATACGCTGGATGCGCAGGGTTTACGTTGCCCGGAGCCGGTAATGATGGTGCGCAAAACCGTGCGCAATATGCAGGTTGGCGAAACATTGCTGATTATCGCCGACGATCCGGCAACCACCCGCGATATTCCCGGCTTTTGTCGTTTTATGGAGCACGAGCTGGTTGCCGGGCAAACCGAATCACTGCCGTATCGGTACGTGGTGCGTAAAAGCCACTAATCTTTGCTGCGTAACAGGCGCAACGCATTGGCTGTCACCAGCACCGTTGCGCCGGTATCCGCCAGCACTGCCAGCCACAGCCCGGTCATTCCCAGCAACGTCGTCAGCAGAAAGATAGCTTTCAAACCCAGCGCCATGGCGATGTTCTGGCGAATATTGCTGTGCGTCGCACGCGCCAGGCGGATCATCTGCCCAATGCCGATCAGACGGTTATGCGTTAATGCCGCGTCCGCCGTTTCCAGCGCCACATCGGTGCCGCTACCCATCGCAATCCCAATGGTTGAGGCTTTCATGGCGGGCGCATCGTTGATGCCATCGCCTACCATCGCCAGCGGTGAACGCTGATTCAGCGCCTGTACCGCCTGGACTTTATCTTCCGGCAACAGTCCGGCGCGGAAATCCAGCCCCAACTCCCCGGCGATCGCCGCCGCCGCGCGCGGGTTATCTCCGGTCAGGATCACCCCCTGAACGCCCAGCGCATGCAGCGCGGCAACCGCTTCTTTAGCGTCATCGCGCAGCGTATCCTGCAACGCCAGCGTGCCGATCGCTTCGCCATCGCGCTCAACCACAATCACCGTCTGGCCGAGGCTCTCCTGCTGACGAATGTGTGCTAACAGGTTCCCCAGCTTCTCTTGCGGCAGTTTATCCGGTGCACTGATGCGAATATATTGCCCGTCAATCTGTGCTTCGATCCCTTTTCCGGCCAGCGTTCTCTGCGCTTGCGCCGTCGGAATCGGCAACTGGCGGCGCTGTGCTTCCTGTACAACAGCCTGCGCCAGCGGGTGAGTGGAACCCTGTTCAACGGCGGCGCCGAGCGCCAGCAGTTCCGCTTCGTCGATCCCTGCCAGCGGCGTGACCGCGACAACCTGCGGTTTGCCAATGGTCAGCGTGCCGGTTTTATCAAATGCGACCTGGCGGATGCGACCAAGTTGCTCCAGCGCCGCGCCACCTTTGATTAACGCGCCACGCCGTGCAGCTACTGCCAGCCCGGAAGTAATCGCGGCTGGCGTAGAGATCACCAGCGCGCACGGGCAACCGATCAACAGCAATGCCAGCCCTTTGTAGATCCACGGTAACCACGGCGCAGCGAACAGCAGCGGCGGCACAACCGCGACCAGCAGCGCTACTGCCATAATCGCCGGTGTATAGATGCGGCTAAAGCGATCGATAAAGCGCTCAATTGGCGCGCGACGCTCTTCGGCCTCTTCAATCAGCTTGAGGATACGGTCGATAGCGTTTTCGCCGGGCTTCGATACCACTTCCAGCGTCACCAGCCGATCGACGCTGGTGGCACCGGCCGGTACTGATTCGCCGCAAGTGCGTTCCACCGGCACCGATTCGCCGGTCAGGGCACTTTCATCAAAACTGGCAAATGCCGACACCAGCTTGCCGTCCGCGGGTAAACGCCCACCCGCCGGAACTTCAATGGTGTCGCCCGGTTGTAACTCGCTGGCGGCGACCGTCTGGCGCTCACCGTTACGCAAGCGGATGGCGGTATCCGGTTTTAGCGCCATCAGTGCGCTGACGCCGCGGCGTGCGCGGCTGGCAGCCCAACCTTCAAGGCGTTCGCCAATCAGAAACAGCAGCAATACCATCGCTGCTTCCGCCGTTGCGCCAATAAACAGGGCGCCAATCGCCGCCACGCTCATTAATGTTTCGATAGCAAACCAGCTACCGCTTTTGATTAAGTGCAGCGCCTGGCGGGCAATCGGCCACAGGCCGACCAGCGTGGTGGCGACAAAAGCCGCCTGGCCAAAGGGATGGTTGAACTGCTCCAGCGCCCAACTGAGCGTCATCATTACCATCAGGACAATCAACGGCAGGTTTTCCCGCAGCCGCGAAGAGGAGGGCTCGGGCGTGCTGTTCTCGCTGCGTAGCTGGTAGCCAGCCTGCTGAACTGCCTGCTCGACGCGTTCGCGCACATCGCCGTTGGCCACAACGATCAGTTTTTCTGTCGCAAAAGTCACCTGAACCTGGCCAATGCCTTCAACCTGGCGGACAGCATTTTCCACTTTGCGGGCGCAGGCGGCGCAGTCCATACCAGAAACCAGCCAGCTATAGCGTTCGCCTTCCGCGCTCAGCGCCGGTTGCGCCTTGCTTTCGCAGGCACCATCAGCGCAGCAGGATTGCGGTTTCTCCGGCAACGGGCGCAGTTTTATTGCCGCAAACTGTGGGGCTTTTTTCGTGTCGGCGGGCGAGGTGGGGGTCGGCATAGCATCCTCCGGTGAATGATAATTTTCTCATTAACCGGAGGATACACTCTGGAGTCGACTCCAGAGTCAAGCCTTTTAAATATACAGCGAACGGACGATCAGAAAATGTCCGGCGAAGTAGCAGGCCGAAGCGATGGCGTTATCGGCACGGAAGCGTTTACGGTAGTGGCTCCCCAACCAGACGATATTGCCGAGCAGCAGCAACGCCGCACCGACAAACGCCGACAGCGCGGGGCTGGTAGGGCGGAAGAACCACAGTTCGCCTGCCAGCCAGACCATCACCAGCGCCATGGCGATAAAGGCACATACGGCCATGCGCAGCTCTTCGAGGCGCGTCCAGATCACCGCCAACAGCAACGCGCCAATAACCAGCAGCACCACCGGCAACGGCCAGAAAAAGGAGAGTGTCATCTGGCTGGCGAAGTAAATGGTGTAAAGCAGATGGGCGAGGAAAAAAGCGCCGATGGCGTAGAGCATTTTTTGTCGCGGCAGCAAGGTTAGCGCATCACCAACCAGCGAGGCGCAGAGGCCAGCCAGCACCAGATAACTGATGGCGTCGAACATTGGCGCTTGCCAGGCCAGCAACAGCAGGAGCAGTAGGGTGACGGGTTTAAAAACCCAGCGCTGCCAGGTCGGGCCGCGATAAGACGCATCGACATACAACCAGCCGGACAAACAGACAGCGATAAATGACCACAGCATAATTAAGTCCCTGTATCTGTTATTGTTGCGTAAATCTCTCCTGTTCAGTGTAGTGGCGGAAAAAGGAGGATGACAATGCTATTTCACCCGCGATAAGCTCAATTCCGCTTTTTCTGACAGGGCGCCGTCATGAGTAAACCACCGCTTTTTTTCATTCTTGTCATTGGCTTGATCGTCGTACTCGCTTCTTTTCGCTATGTTCAACAGCGGCGGGAAAAGGCGGATAACGATGCGGCTCCGCTACAGCAAAAAAACGTGGTGGTGAGCAGTAAGCGGGAAAAACCGCTCAATGATCGCCGTACGCGCCAGCAGCAGGAGATCCCGGCGGGCAGCGCCATGCGTTATGAAGCGCGTTTCAAACCGCAAAGTGGTGGGCTGGAGATGGTTTTTCGCGTTGATGCGCAGCAATATCATGCATTGACGGTCGGCGACAAAGGCGTGCTGAGCTATAAAGGGTCACGTTTTGTCGGCTTTGAACAAGCCCGGTAAGCGAGATGCCTCCGGGCTATAACGTTACTTCTTCGCTTTTAGTTTTTTCTGCCAAATCAATAGCTCAAACACGCCAAACAGGAAAATGCGGATCTGCTCAGCTTTGCTCATTTGCGGGCCCTCTTTCGGCAACGCGGTTTTCAGCATTGTCGCCTGTAAGGCATGCATGAAAACGGTAAAGACCAGCGCGACGTTGACGAAAATGTTCAACGGGCGCGGAAACGGCTGGAGCAGATTCCAGAGCAGAAAGGCCCAGACGCAAAGCATCAGCAGGCGTCCCAGATTAATCAGCAGCGGCATGCTTCTCTCCTTGTGGTGCTTCGCGGTGATATAAACGATACGCGACCTGGCCCGCGACTTTCTCCCGGTGCAGAAGCCAGTGCGCTGGCACCGGCGGTAAGCCATTTTCGACTTCACTTTCGATATAAATTAATGCGTCATCGGCGAGCCAGCCGTTGTTTTCCAGCAGGCGCACGGTCTCTTCCAGCATCTCCTTACGAAACGGCGGGTCGATAAAGGCAATGGTGTACGGCGTGCCCTGGCCTGCTAAATAGGCCAGCGTATTGGTATTCACCACTTTGGCGTTGACGGCTTTCAGCGTCGCCAGATTTTGCTGTAACTGCTGTGCGACGCTGCGCTCCATCTCCAGCAGGGTCGCACTGGCGGCGTAGCGCGAGAGCGCTTCCAGCCCTAATGCGCCACTTCCGGCAAAGCAATCAAGACAGTGCGCATCAACCATGGATGGCGCCAGCCAGTTGAATAAGGTTTCCCGCACGCGATCGGTGGTTGGGCGCAGGCCGGGGCTATCCGGAACCGGTAATTTGCGGCCCCGCCACTGCCCGCCAATAATGCGTATCTGGCCGCTGGCGGCACGGTTAGGTTTCTTCATGGTTTTCGCTTTGCTCATCATTTCGGCCTGCTATTCTAGCGGTCTGACGAAGGACGTTAAACCCTAATCCTCAGGCCGTGATGCGAGTTGAGGAAAGTGTTAGACTATCCGACTAATTAACAAATGTTTTCAGTCCCTGTCATGTAAGACGGGCTGCGCCATGAATCAACAGCGGGAGTGTAGTCGCCAATGGCAAATGAGAAGAAACGTGGCTTTTTTTCCTGGCTCGGCTTTGGGCAGAAAGAACAGGCCGAAGAGGCGCAAACCGAATCACAGCAGGTAACTGAGCAGCCGGTCGAAGAGACACCGGCAACTGAACCTGCCGCCGACAGCGAAAAATTTGCCGAAGAGGTTGTTGAGGTCAGCGAACAGCTGGCGCACGAAGAGGCGCAGCCGGAGCCTGTCGTCGAAGAGCAGGCGCTTCAGGTTGAACACGAAGAACTGCCGCTGCCGGAAGAGGTCGCAGAGCAGGAGATCGGCGCGGAAGAGTGGCAGACGGAAGCTGAACCGCTGGTGGAAGAAGATGCGCCGCTGAGCGATGAAGAGCTGGACGCACAGGCGCTGGCCGCTGAAGCCGCGGAAGAAGCGGTGATGGTTGTGCCGCCAGAGGACGCAGCGCAGGAGCAGGAGAAACCGACAAAAGAGGGTTTCTTCGCGCGTCTGAAACGCAGTTTGCTGAAAACAAAAGAAAATCTGGGTTCCGGATTTATCAGTCTGTTTCGCGGTAAAAAAATCGATGATGATCTGTTTGAAGAGCTGGAAGAGCAGCTACTGATTGCGGATGTTGGCGTTGAGACCACGCGCAGAATCATCACCAACCTGACGGAAGGCGCAAGCCGTAAGCAGCTTCGCGATGCAGAAGCACTTTATGGTTTGCTGAAAGAGGAAATGAGCGACATCCTCGCGAAGGTTGATGAGCCGCTGAATATTGAAGGCAAAACACCGTTTGTGATTTTGATGGTTGGCGTTAACGGCGTGGGTAAAACCACCACCATCGGTAAGCTGGCGCGTCAGTTCGAGCAGCAGGGCAAATCGGTGATGCTGGCGGCGGGCGACACCTTCCGCGCGGCCGCGGTTGAGCAGTTGCAGGTTTGGGGCCAGCGCAACAATATTCCGGTGATTGCCCAGCATACCGGCGCGGATTCCGCTTCGGTCATTTTTGACGCCATTCAGGCGGCGAAAGCGCGCAATATTGATGTGTTGATTGCCGATACCGCCGGGCGTTTGCAGAACAAATCGCATTTGATGGAAGAGCTGAAGAAAATTGTCCGCGTCATGAAAAAGCTGGACGAAGACGCTCCCCATGAAGTGATGCTGACGATTGATGCCAGCACCGGGCAAAATGCGATAAGCCAGGCCAAACTGTTCCACGAAGCTGTTGGTCTTACCGGCATCACGCTGACCAAACTCGACGGCACCGCCAAAGGCGGCGTGATTTTCTCGGTGGCGGATCAGTTCGGTATTCCGATCCGCTACATTGGTGTCGGCGAACGTATCGAAGATCTGCGTCCGTTTAACGCGGGCGATTTTATTGAGGCGCTTTTTGCCCGAGAGGATTAACAATGATTCGCTTTGAACATGTCAGCAAAGCCTATCTCGGTGGGAGACAAGCGTTGCAGGGGGTGACATTCCACCTGCAACCAGGCGAGATGGCCTTTCTGACCGGGCACTCCGGCGCGGGGAAAAGTACCCTGCTGAAGCTTATCTGCGGGATTGAGCGGCCAAGCACCGGGAAAATCCTGTTCAGCGGCCACGACATTAGCCGTCTGAAGAACCGTGAAGTGCCGTTTTTACGTCGCCAGATCGGCATGATCTTTCAGGATCACCACTTGCTGATGGATCGCACGGTGTATGACAACGTGGCGATTCCGCTGATCATCGCTGGCGCGAGCGGTGATGACATTCGTCGTCGTGTGTCGGCGGCGCTGGATAAGGTCGGGCTGCTTGATAAAGCGAAAAGCTTCCCGATTCAACTTTCCGGCGGTGAACAGCAGCGCGTCGGCATTGCCCGCGCGGTAGTGAATAAACCAGCAGTGCTGCTGGCAGATGAACCGACCGGTAACCTGGACGACGCGTTGTCGGAAGGGATTTTACGTCTGTTCGAAGAGTTTAACCGCGTTGGGGTTACGGTACTGATGGCGACTCACGACCTGGGGCTGATTTCCCGGCGTTCGTATCGCATGCTGACCCTGAGCGATGGCCATTTGCATGGAGGCCCGGCGGGTGAATAAGCGCGATGCATTAAATCATATCCGGCAGTTTGGCAGCCGGCTTGACCGTTTCCGTAAATCCGCCGCTGGCTCCGGCGACGGTAATCGCAATACTCCACGACGTGGCAAAGCGACAAACAAACCGCCATCACGTAAAACCAATGTGTTTAACGAGCAGGTTCGCTACGCCTGGCACGGCGCGTTACAGGATCTGAAAAGCAAACCGCTGGCGACGTTCCTGACGGTGATGGTGATTGCCATCTCCCTGACGCTGCCGAGCGTTTGCTATATGGTCTACAAAAACGTCAACCAGGCGGCGTCGCAGTACTATCCGTCGCCGCAGATCACCGTCTATTTCGACAAAACGCTGGATGATAACGCCGCACAGCAGGTGGTCGCCCAGCTCCAGTCCGAACAGGGCGTGGAGAAGGTGAACTATCTTTCCCGCGAAGATGCGCTAGGCGAGTTCCGCAACTGGTCCGGGTTTGGCGGTGCGCTGGATATGCTGGAAGAGAACCCGCTGCCCGCCGTGGCGGTAGTGGTTCCTAAACTGGATTTTCAGAGCACGGATTCGCTGAACACGCTGCGCGATCGCATCTCTCATCTCCAGGGCATTGATGAAGTGCGTATGGACGATAGCTGGTTTGCGCGTCTGGCGTCGCTGACCGGGCTGGTCGGGCGCGTGTCGGCGATGATAGGCCTACTGATGGTTGCGGCCGTCTTCCTGGTTATCGGCAACAGCGTGCGGCTGAGTATTTTTGCCCGCCGCGACACCATCAACGTGCAGAAATTGATCGGCGCAACGGACGGTTTTATCCTGCGTCCGTTCCTGTATGGCGGCGCGCTGCTCGGCTTCTCCGGCGCGTTTTTATCGCTGATCCTGTCGGAAATTCTGGTGATGCGGCTCTCCTCGGCCGTTACCGAAGTGGCGAAAGTGTTTGGCACTCAGTTCGAGCTAAGCGGCTTGTCTTTTGACGAGTGCTTATTGCTGCTGCTGGTCTGTTCGATGATCGGCTGGATAGCCGCCTGGCTGGCGACGGTGCAACATTTACGTCACTTTACTCCCGATTAAAAAAACTCTGGTATACTCTTTCCCTGCAATGAAGTATTCCCGTAGCAGGGAAAGCGTATCGCCCCTTTCTGATGTTTTCCTTGCACCGGCTTTTTCATCCAGATGTCACAATTTGTGCGTAATTTATACACAAGGCGACATGGAACTTGTGGATAAAATCACTGTCTGATAAAAGTGTGAATGCTAATCTCGTTGCTCATAAGGACTGGCATGTTTGTTGCCTGATGGGGACAGACCGCCGCCAGTGGAAAGTAAATTGAGAGGATTTGAATGACCAAAGAAATGCAAACTTTAGCTTTAGCCCCTGTTGGTAACCTGGAATCTTACGTCCGGGCCGCTAACGCATGGCCGATGTTGACGGCTGATGAAGAGCGGGCGCTGGCTGAAAAGCTGCATTACCAGGGCGATCTGGAAGCAGCGAAAAAGCTGATTCTGTCTCACCTGCGCTTTGTTGTTCATATTGCTCGTAATTACTCGGGCTATGGTCTGCCGCAGGCGGATCTTATCCAGGAAGGTAATATCGGCCTGATGAAAGCTGTGCGTCGCTTCAACCCGGAAGTGGGTGTGCGACTGGTTTCCTTCGCCGTGCACTGGATCAAAGCTGAGATCCACGAGTATGTGCTGCGCAACTGGCGTATCGTGAAAGTGGCAACTACCAAAGCACAGCGCAAACTGTTCTTTAATCTGCGTAAAGCGAAACAGCGTCTGGGTTGGTTTAACCAGGACGAAGTCGAAATGGTGGCCCGTGAACTGGGCGTGACCAGCAAAGACGTGCGCGAAATGGAATCGCGTATGGCGGCGCAGGACATGACGTTTGATATGTCCCCGGACGATGACGCCCAGGACAGCCAGCCGATGGCTCCGGTGCTCTATTTGCAGGATAAATCGTCGAACTTTGCCGATGGTATTGAAGACGACAACTGGGAAGAGCAGGCTGCGAACAAGCTGACCGACGCGATGAAAGGGCTGGACGAACGCAGCCAGCAGATCATCCGCGCCCGCTGGCTGGACGAAGAGAACAAGTCCACGCTGCAGGAGCTGGCCGACCGTTATGGTGTTTCCGCCGAACGTGTACGACAGCTGGAAAAGAACGCGATGAAAAAACTGCGCGCCGCTATCGAAGCGTAAGCGTATGCAGTGAACAAGCCGGGTCGGCGCAAGCCTCGCCCGGCTTTTTGTTTTTTAACGCGCTGCGTTTTTGCTTCCCGGCGCTTCGCGTATCAGTTCTGCAAGCTCGGCAAACACTGGCTCCATCTCTTCTTCCTCCATCGCCGCAAATCCCATCAACAGGCCGCGCGCGGGCGTGTCGCCACTGTAATAACGCGAAAGTGGCCGTACCAGAATGCCTCGCGCGTTAGCCGTTTGCGCCAGCGCGACATCATCGCAGGCAGCAGGCAACGACAGCACCAGATGCAGCCCGGCATTATCGTTAAACTCGCTAAGCGCCTCTTTGCCAAGATAATCAGTGATAAGCTGCGCCAGCTGCGCTCGGCGCCGTGCGTACAGCAATCGCATCCGGCGAATATGCGCCGTGTAATGCCCCTCGCGGATAAACTGCGCCAGCGCTTCCTGATCCAGCAAACGTCCGCCGCGATAGAGCTCGGCATGCGCGGTTTTAAGCGCCTGCATTAGCGGGCGCGGCAACACCAGATAACCGAGCCGCAACCCAGGGTAGAGCGTTTTACTGAACGTACCGGTATAAATCACCGGCGCATCGTCCACCAGCCCCTGCAGGGCGGGAATGGGCTGGCCCGAGAAGCGAAATTCGCTGTCGTAATCATCCTCAATAATCCAGCTCCCGGTTTGCCGCGCCAGCGCTAATAGCCGCTGGCGGCGTTCCAGACTCATCACGCAGCCCAGCGGATACTGGTGCGAGGGCGTGACGAAAATCAGTTTCGGCGGCGCATCGCCCGGCTCCGGCGGATTCATCCCGGATCTGTCAACTTCGATGGCCTGCAAGTTAACGCCATTTACTGCCAGCACATTACGAATTCCCCAGTAGGCGGGCTCCTCAATCCACGCCAGATCGCCAGGATTACACAGCATGCGCGATACCAGATCGATGGCCTGATGAATGCCTTCCGTAATCAGGATCTGCTCCGCGCTACAGCGAACCGAGCGCGTGACCCGCAAATACTCCACCAGAGCCTGCTGCAGCGCGATGCTGCCGCCAGCGTTGCTATAAGAAAGCTGTATTGCCTGCGGTTTTCGACTTACGCGAGACTGTATTTTTCGCAACAGCGCATGCGGGAAAGCGTTGATATCCGGGACGCCAGGCAGAAACGCGCCCCACTGGCGCGCGCTGGCATTGCTGTGGCTCAGCAGATGCTGACCGCGGGCGGAAAGCTGTGAAGGCAGGCTGGCGCTGAGTTTTTCACCTGGCGTCAGCGGCGCGGAAAGCAGGCTGTCCGGGACGGTGCCGGCCACAAAGGTGCCGCTGCCGGTACGGGAAACGACATACCCTTCGGCCAGTAGCTGCTCATACACCGTCAGCACCGTATTGCGCGACAGATTCAGTTGCGCGGCTAAATCGCGGCTCGGCGGCAGTCGGCTTTGTGTCGGCAGGCTACCGTCGAGTATCGACAGGCGAATCGCGTTATATAATTTCTTATGCAGCTTGCCTTCGTGCTGCTCGTCCAGACGCAGCTGCAGCAAGTCAGAGACGAGTGAGCGCAATTGGATCCCTCAATTATTCAAAACTGGTACTCGATTATAGAACCACTTATGTCATGTTTTCACAACAGACGCAGCAACAACGAACACAGACGAGGGTAATCAGGTGAAGAATAACGAACTACATCAGCGCCGTTTACAGGCGACGCCGCGCGGTATTGGAGTGATGTGCGGGTTTTATGCGGAAAAAGCAGAAAATGCCACATTATGGGATGTCGAAGGCAACGAAGTCATCGACTTCGCTGCCGGGATCGCGGTGCTCAATACCGGGCATCGTCACCCGAAAGTAATGGCTGCGGTGGAAAAGCAGTTGCAGGCATTTACGCACACCGCTTACCAAATCGTTCCTTACGAAAGCTATGTTTCGCTGGCGGAACGTATTAACGAACGCGTGCCCGTTGATGGCCCGGCGAAAACGGCGTTTTTCTCAACCGGCGCGGAAGCGGTGGAGAACGCGGTGAAAATTGCCCGCGCTTACACCAAACGCCCTGGCGTGATTACCTTCGGCGGCGGTTTTCATGGCCGTACGTTTATGACCATGGCGCTGACCGGGAAGGTTGCCCCGTACAAAATCGGGTTTGGTCCGTTCCCCGGCTCGATTTACCACGCACAATATCCGAATGCGCTGCATGGCGTCAGTACCGAAGATGCGCTGAAAAGTCTCGAACGCATCTTTAAAGCGGATATCGCGCCGGATCAGGTTGCGGCCATCCTGCTGGAGCCGGTTCAGGGCGAAGGCGGCTTTAACGTGGCGCCAGCGGATTTCATGAGCGCGCTGCGCAAACTGTGCGACAGCCACGGCATTCTTTTGATTGTTGATGAAGTGCAGAGCGGCTTTGCCCGTACCGGCAAATTGTTCGCGACCGAGTATTACGATGTTAAACCGGATCTGATCACCATGGCGAAAAGCCTGGCGGGCGGGTTGCCGCTATCGGCGGTGGCAGGGCGTGCAGAGGTGATGGATGCGCCTGCGCCTGGCGGGCTGGGCGGCACTTACGCTGGTAACCCGCTGGCGGTGGCCGCAGCACACGCGGTGCTGGATGTGATTGACGAAGAGAACCTCTGTGAACGCGCTAACCATCTGGGCAAACATCTGGTGGAAGTGCTGACGCAGGCAAAAGCGCAGTGCTCGTACATCGCGGATATCCGCTCGCAGGGCTCGATGGTGGCTGTGGAATTTAACGATCCCAGTACCGGTGCGCCATCGCCTGAATTTACCAAACAGGTACAGGACAAGGCGCTGGCTGCAGGTGTGCTGCTGCTGAGCTGCGGTGTCTACGGCAACGTGATCCGTTTCCTCTATCCGTTAACCATTCCGGAAGTTCAGTTCCGCAAAGCGCTGGATATTATCCACCAGTCGCTGACCCGCTAAGTATTCAGCCGCCTTATGGGCGGCTTTTTTACAGCGTGTCATCACTCTGTCGCATAACCTTCAAAATTGTTATTCCATATTCTGAAAAATGGGGTATGTTTTAGCAGAGTATGCTGCTAAGGCACGGGCAGAATGGCTAATAACTACTATCATATTCTTTGCTTATGATGGTAATCAAAATAATGTGCCACACAACAACATCACAACAAATGCAATAACCATAACAATGGGGAAACTCAGGATGAAAATGAAGGGCAAAGCGTTACTGGCAGGATGTATTGCGTTAGCAATGAGCAACGTGGCATTCGCCAAAGATATTAAAGTTGCCGTTGTCGGTGCGATGTCCGGTCCGGTTGCGCAGTATGGCGACCAGGAATTTACCGGCGCTGAGCAGGCTATCGCAGACATCAACGCGAAGGGCGGCATCAAAGGCGACAAACTGGTAGCGGTAAAATATGACGATGCGTGTGACCCAAAACAAGCGGTTGCAGTAGCCAACAAAGTGGTCAACGACGGCATCAAATATGTTATCGGTCACCTGTGCTCCTCTTCTACTCAGCCTGCGTCTGATATCTATGAAGACGAAGGTATTCTGATGATCACGCCTGCGGCGACAGCGCCGGAGCTGACCGCGCGCGGTTACAAACTGACGCTGCGCACGACTGGCCTGGATTCCGATCAGGGCCCGACTGCTGCGAAATACATTCTGGATAAAGTGAAACCGCAGCGCATCGCGGTCATCCACGACAAACAGCAGTATGGTGAAGGTCTGGCGCGTGCGGTGCAGGACGGCCTGAAAAAAGGCGGCGCCAACGTGGTGTTCTTTGACGGTATCACCGCTGGTGAGAAAGATTTCTCCACGCTGGTGGCGCGTCTGAAGAAAGAGAACATCGATTTCGTCTACTACGGCGGCTATCACCCGGAAATGGGGCAGATCCTGCGTCAGTCACGCGCAGCTGGCCTGAAAACCCAGTTTATGGGGCCGGAAGGCGTAGCGAACGTCTCCCTGTCTAACATCGCGGGCGATTCCGCAGAAGGCATGCTGGTAACGAAGCCGAAAAACTACGATCAGATCCCGGCGAACAAACCGATTGTTGATGCTATCAAAGCGAAGAAACAGGATCCGAGCGGCGCATTCGTGTGGACCACCTACGCAGCCGTGCAGTCTCTGGCGGCAGGTCTGAACCAGACTGCGGAACCGGACGCGATTGCCACTTACCTGAAAGGGCACACTGTTGATACCGTGATGGGGCCGCTGTCATGGGATCAGAAGGGCGATCTGAAAGGCTTTGAGTTTGGTGTGTTTACCTGGCACGCGAACGGTACGGCGACTGACGCTAAGTAATTTTATGAACTGACCGTCGCCTTTCGCGCCACAGATGCGTTGGCTGCATTCACTCACCCCGGTCACTTACTTCAGTAAGCTCCCGGGGATGAGCGAACTTGCCGGCTTCCTGCGACACGAAATTCCTGGTCAGAAGATCGTTATTTTCTATGCCGGGTAAGCAAACGCTACCCGGCATTTTTTATCGTTTTTCCCAGCCATTTTCCTGCGCGGTAAAGCCCAACGTCTGAGCGAACGCCTCCATCACACTGCGATCTTCGACACCAATATCAGCAACCCACCAACTGGTGATGCTGGGGTTATCACGAATCACTTCTTCAACGAGGTACTGCCCAACGCCGCGACGGCGAGTGATATCGCGCACGCGCAGCGAATCCAGCGCACCTTCGGTGCCGCGCAGGGTGACGCGCACGGCAGCCAGCAGGCGATCGTTAAAGCGGGCCGCATAAATGCGGTGGTCATCATCCACTTCAAGGGAAGCAGGAGAGTATTCCGGCCAGACTTTCGCTAAATCAATATGATCCTGCTCGGTAAAGGTTACCAGTCGGATGATAGTCAATTTCATGTACAGCTTGTCCAAAACGCAAAAGATAGTGTGAGTGTAATCAATTTCATCGGCCGGAGAGGGGTAGTTTTTTATTTTTCATTCGGCAGGTGAATAATTTTGCCGCAGACGTTCAGCCAGTGTGAAACATTAGAGATCGAAAAGCAGGCAGCATTTTAACCTGATTGGTAGTGATTTATTCCGCTTTATGTACCATTATTTTATGCTGGTAATGGGACTTTTTTTGTTTATCTCCGATTAAATACAGAATATTATCTGTGCTTAATCGCCTGAAAAATAGAGGATTTAGTCTGGTTTTTGCCAAAAAACTGCGCTAAACCATTAAAGGCGCTGGTAAAAATAGCGTTGTGCATTAAAAGTACAGAATGCTTTTTAACCATAAAAAAACAAAATTATTACACGACATCACGAATGGGGATTTACAACAATGAGAAGGAACGCGAAGACATTAATCGCGGGAATGGTTGCACTTGCGATGTCTCACGCGGCCGTGGCGAAGGATATTAAAGTGGCGGTTGCTGGGGCGATGTCCGGTCCTGTTGCGCAGTGGGGCGACATGGAATTTAACGGCGCGCGCCAGGCTATCCACGATATCAACGCCAAAGGCGGAATCAAGGGCGACAAACTGGTTGCTGTTGAGTACGACGACGCCTGTGACCCGAAACAAGCCGTTGCCGTAGCGAACAAAATCGTTAACGACGGTGTGAAATATGTAATTGGCCATCTCTGCTCCTCCTCCACGCAGCCTGCATCTGATATCTACGAAGACGAAGGTATTCTGATGATCACGCCAGGCGCGACGAATCCGGAACTGACTCAGCGCGGCTATCAGCACATTATGCGCACCGCCGGGCTGGACTCTTCGCAGGGGCCGACCGCCGCGAAATACATTCTGAATTCGGTTAAACCGCAGCGTATCGCCATCATTCACGATAAGCAGCAGTACGGAGAAGGTCTTGCTCGTTCCGTGCAGGAAGGGCTGAAAGCTGGCGGCGCAAACATTGTCTTTTTTGATGGCATCACCGCCGGGGAGAAAGATTTCTCCGCGCTTATCGCCCGTCTGCAAAAAGAAAATATCGATTTTGTCTACTACGGTGGTTATTACCCGGAGATGGGACAAATGCTGCGCCAGGCGCGCGCCAGCGGACTGAAAACCCAATTTATGGGGCCGGAAGGCGTGGGTAACGCTTCTCTGTCTAACATCGCGGGCAATGCGGCGGAAGGCATGCTGGTGACGATGCCGAAGCGCTATGACCAGGATCCGGCGAACCAGAGCATCGTCGATGCCCTGAAAGCGCAGAAGAAAGATGCGAGCGGGCCATATGTGTGGATCACATACGCTGCCGTGCAATCGCTGGCGACCGCGCTGGAGCGTACCGGCAGCGACGATCCGCTGACGCTTATCAAAGATTTAAAAGCCAACGGGGCTAAAACCGTGATTGGGCCGCTGAACTGGGATGAAAAAGGCGATCTGAAAGGATTTGAGTTTGGCGTCTTCCAATGGCACGCCGATGGTTCGTCCTCTGTGGCGAAATAACTGTCATCCCGCTTCCTGGGCGCAATGTCCGGGAAGTTTTAAGAAGGTTAAGTTATGTCCGAGCAGTTTCTCTATTTTGTGCAGCAGATGTTTAACGGCGTAACGCTGGGAAGCACCTATGCATTGATCGCCATTGGTTACACCATGGTTTACGGCATCATCGGCATGATCAACTTCGCCCACGGCGAGGTTTACATGATCGGTAGCTATGTCTCCTTTATGATCATCGCCGCGCTGATGATGATGGGCATCGACAGCAGCTGGCTGCTGGTCGCCGCCGGTTTTGTTGGCGCCATCGTGATCGCCAGCGCATACGGCTGGAGCATCGAACGGGTGGCCTATCGCCCGGTGCGTAACTCCAAGCGTCTGATTGCGCTGATCTCCGCCATCGGCATGTCCATCTTCCTGCAAAACTACGTCAGCCTGACCGAAGGTTCGCGCGATGTGGCGCTGCCGAGCCTGTTCAACGGCCAGTGGGTTGTCGGTAGCAGCGAAAACTTCTCTGCTTCTGTCACCACCATGCAGTTGGTGATCTGGATTGTGACTTTCGTGGCGATGCTGGCGCTGACGCTGTTTATCCGTTACTCCCGTATGGGCCGCGCCTGCCGCGCTTGTGCAGAAGACCTGAAAATGGCCAGCTTGCTGGGCATTAACACCGACCGCGTTATCGCGCTGACCTTCGTGATCGGTGCGGCAATGGCGGCGGTGGCTGGTGTGTTGCTGGGCCAGTTCTACGGCGTGATCAACCCCTACATCGGCTTTATGGCCGGGATGAAGGCGTTCACCGCAGCGGTGCTGGGCGGTATCGGCAGCATTCCTGGCGCGATGATTGGCGGGCTGATCCTCGGTGTTACCGAATCGCTCTGCTCTGCGTATCTCAGTACGGAATATAAAGATGTGGTTTCGTTCGCGCTGTTGATCGTGGTGCTACTGGTAATGCCTACCGGTATCCTGGGCCGCCCGGAGGTGGAAAAAGTATGAAACCGATGCATTTTGCGATGGCGCTGCTTTCCGCCGCGATGTTCTTCGTGCTGGCTGGCGTCTTTATGGGTGTCCAGCTTGAGCTGGATGGCACCAAACTGGTGGTGAACACCGCTGCGGATATCCGCTGGCAGTGGATCATCATCGGTACTGCCGTGGTCTTTTTCTTCCAGTTGCTGCGACCGCTGTTACAGAAAGGCCTGCGCGGCGTTTCCGGTCCGAAATTCGTTCTGCCGGCTATCGATGGCTCAACGGTAAAACAGAAACTGTTCCTGCTGGCGCTGCTGGTTATCGCCGTGGCGTGGCCGTTTGTGGTGTCGCGCGGCACGGTGGATATCGCCACTATGACGATGATTTATATCATCCTCGGCCTTGGACTGAACGTAGTGGTGGGGCTTTCCGGCCTGCTGGTGCTGGGCTACGGCGGTTTTTACGCCATCGGTGCCTATACCTTCGCGCTGTTGAACCACTATTACGGGCTGGGTTTCTGGACCTGCCTGCCGCTGGCGGGGCTGGTTTCCGCGGCTGCCGGGTTCCTGCTGGGCTTCCCGGTTCTGCGTCTGCGCGGCGACTATCTGGCGATTGTGACGCTCGGCTTCGGTGAAATCGTCCGTATCCTGCTGTTGAATAACACCGAAATTACCGGCGGCCCGAACGGCATCAGCCAGATCCCGAAACCGACGCTGTTCGGCCTGGAGTTCAGCCGTACTGCGCGAGAAGGCGGCTGGGATACCTTCAGCAACTTCTTCCAGGTGTCCTATGATCCGAATGACCGCGTGGTTTTCCTCTATCTGGTCGCGCTGTTGCTGGTCGTGGTCACGCTGTTTGTCATTAACCGCCTGCTGCGTATGCCGCTTGGCCGTGCGTGGGAAGCGCTGCGTGAAGATGAAATCGCCTGTCGCTCGCTGGGCCTGAATCCGACGCGCATCAAGCTGACCGCTTTTACCATCAGCGCCGCGTTTGCCGGTTTTGCCGGAACGCTGTTCGCTGCCCGCCAGGGGTTTGTCAGCCCGGAATCCTTCACCTTTGCCGAATCTGCCTTTGTGCTGGCGATTGTGGTGCTGGGCGGTATGGGCTCGCAGTTTGCGGTTATTCTCGCGGCCATCCTGCTGGTGGTTTCCCGCGAGTTGATGCGTGATTTCAATGAATACAGCATGTTGATGCTGGGTGGTTTGATGGTACTGATGATGATTTGGCGTCCGCAAGGCTTGCTGCCGATGACCCGTCCGCAGTTGAAATTGAAAAACGGGCAAGCGAAAGGAGAGCAGGCATGAGTCAGCCATTGTTATCCTTAAACGGTCTGATGATGCGCTTCGGTGGTTTGCTGGCGGTGAACAACGTCGCGCTGGATCTGCATCCACAAGAGATCGTTTCGCTGATTGGTCCGAACGGCGCGGGGAAAACCACCGTATTTAACTGCCTCACTGGTTTCTATAAACCGACCGGCGGCACCATTATGCTGCGTGATAAGCACCTCGAAGGGTTGCCGGGCCAGCAAATCGCGCGGATGGGCGTGGTGCGTACTTTCCAGCACGTGCGCCTGTTCCGTGAAATGACGGTGATTGAGAACCTGCTGGTTGGCCAGCATCAGCAACTGAAAACCGGCGTCTTCTCCGGCCTGCTGAAAACTCCGTCATTCCGCCGCGCACAAAGTGAAGCGCTGGATCGCGCCGCAGTGTGGCTGGAGCGTATCGGTTTGTTAGCCCACGCTAACCGCCAGGCCAGTAACCTGGCTTACGGCGACCAGCGTCGTCTGGAGATCGTCCGCTGCATGGTAACGCAGCCGGAGATCCTGATGCTCGACGAACCTGCGGCCGGCCTGAACCCGAAAGAGACCAAAGAGCTGGACGAATTGATCGTCGAGCTGCGTAACAACCACAACACCACCATTCTGCTGATTGAGCACGATATGAAACTGGTGATGGGGATTTCCGACAGGATTTATGTGGTGAACCAGGGGACGCCGCTGGCGAACGGGACGCCGGAAGAGATCCGTAACAATCCGGACGTGATCCGCGCATACCTGGGTGAGGCATAAGATGGAAAAAGTGATGTTATCTTTTGACAAAGTCAGCGCCCACTACGGCAAGATTCAGGCGCTGCACGATGTCAGTCTGCACATTAATCAGGGGGAAATCGTGACCCTGATCGGCGCTAACGGCGCGGGCAAAACCACCCTGCTGGGCACCCTGTGCGGCGATCCGCGTGCGAGCAGCGGGCACATTATATTTGACGGCAAAGAGATCACCGACTGGCAGACCGCGAAAATCATGCGTGAAGCGGTGGCGATTGTGCCGGAAGGGCGTCGTGTCTTCTCACGAATGACTGTGGAAGAGAACCTGGCGATGGGCGGTTTCTTCGCCGATCGTGAACAGTTCCAGAGCCGCATTGAGCGGGTTTATGCGCTGTTCCCGCGTCTGCATGAACGGCGTATTCAGCGTGCGGGCACCATGTCCGGCGGCGAACAGCAGATGCTGGCGATTGGCCGCGCGCTGATGAGCCAGCCGCGTTTGTTGCTGCTGGATGAACCGTCGCTGGGCCTGGCACCTATCATCATTCAGCAAATCTTCGACACCATCGAGCAGCTGCGTAAAGAAGGGATGACCATCTTCCTGGTGGAGCAGAACGCCAACCAGGCGCTGAAGCTCGCCGATCGCGGTTACGTGCTGGAAAACGGCCACGTGGTGCTGGAAGATACCGGCGACGCGCTGCTGGCGAACGAAGCGGTGCGCAGCGCTTATCTCGGCGGGTAACTCCTTGAGGTAACAGTATTTAAACCGGCCTCCAGGGGCCGGTTTTTTTATCAAATTTTATGCGGGCAAGTATCCTGGCGGCTTGTCGATATACCTGACAAGCTGAGTCGCCGGGCGATTCATGTAATAAAAAGGCTTCTCTGCGACAGAGAAGCCTTTTTACCTTTACGGGCGGCATCATCGAATCGCCGATGAGCCGCCATTTTTCCGTCACCGTACCATCATCTCTGCGACATTTTCCTGACGCCTGGCTGTCATCTGATTGTAATTAAAAGGTTATTTTTCTGTAATTCGAGCGTGTCATGTTACCTCGCGAGCATAAAAACGCGTGATATCGCGCATCCCGCATAACAAGAGAGATCACAATGACAACGTTACGGCATACCGCTTTGGGTCTGGCTATGGGGTTAGTTTTTGCAGGCAACGCCATGGCTGCAACCACCATTCCGTTCTGGCATTCGATGGAAGGGGAGTTAGGTAAAGAAGTTGACTCCCTGGCGCAACGTTTCAATGACACACACCCGGATTACAAAATTGTTCCGGTCTACAAAGGCAACTATGAGCAGAGCCTGAGCGCAGGTATCGCTGCGTTCCGTACCGGTAACGCGCCTGCCATTTTGCAGGTTTATGAAGTGGGTACCGCCACCATGATGGCGTCCAAAGCTATCAAGCCGGTGTATCAGGTGTTTAAAGATGCCGGTATCAACTTTGATGAAAGCCAGTTCGTACCGACCGTTGCCGGTTATTACACCGATTCTAAATCCGGTCATCTGCTTTCTCAGCCGTTTAACAGCTCCACGCCGGTGCTGTACTACAACAAAGATGCCTTCAAAAAAGCCGGTTTAGATCCGGAGCAGCCGCCGAAAACCTGGCAGGATCTGGCCGCTTACACCGAGAAGCTGAAAGCGGCCGGAATGAAATGCGGTTACGCCAGCGGCTGGCAGGGCTGGATCCAGATTGAAAACTTCAGCGCCTGGCACGGTCTGCCGGTGGCGACCAAAAATAACGGTTTCGACGGTACTGATGCGGTGCTGGAGTTCAACAAGCCGGAGCAGGTGAAACATATCGCCATGCTGGAAGAGATGAACAAGAAGGGCGATTTCAGCTACTTCGGGCGTAAAGACGAATCCACCGAGAAGTTCTACAACGGTGATTGCGCCATTACCACGGCTTCTTCTGGCTCGCTGGCGGATATTCGTCACTACGCCAAATTCAACTACGGCGTGGGCATGATGCCTTACGACGCTGACGTGAAAGGCGCGCCGCAGAACGCCATCATTGGCGGAGCCAGCCTGTGGGTGATGCAGGGCAAAGATAACGCGACCTACAAAGGCGTGGCGCAGTTCCTCGACTTCCTGACGAAACCGGAAATTGCTGCCGAATGGCACCAGAAAACCGGTTACCTGCCGATCACCACTGCCGCTTACGATTTGACCCGCAAGCAGGGTTTCTATGACAAAAATCCGGGGGCTGATATCGCTACGCGTCAGATGCTGAACAAGCCGCCGTTGGCGTTCACCAAAGGTCTGCGTCTGGGCAACATGCCGCAGATCCGCAGTGTTGTCGATGAAGAGCTGGAAAGCGTGTGGACCGGTAAGAAAACCCCGCAACAGGCGCTGGATTCTGCCGTTGAGCGTGGTAACCAGCTGCTGCGCCGTTTCGAGCAGTCAACGAAGTCCTAATGTAGAAATGCCGGATGGCGGCTTTGCCTTACCCGGCCTGCACATGCTTGCAGGCTGAATAAGCGGAGCGCCACCCGACACGGTTCAGGAAGCAAATCGCAATGTCATCATCCCGTCCGGTGTTCCGCTCGCGCTGGCTGCCCTATTTGCTGGTTGCCCCGCAACTGGTTATCACCATTATTTTCTTTATCTGGCCTGCGGGCGAAGCGTTGTGGTACTCGGTACAAAGCGTGGATCCGTTCGGGCTTTCCAGCCAGTTTGTCGGGCTGGACAACTTTATCGCGCTGTTTCATGACGGCTATTATCTGGATTCGTTCTGGACCACGATGCGTTTTAGCGCGCTGGTGACCTTTAGCGGCCTGTTTGTCTCGCTGTTTTTTGCGGCGCTGGTGGACAACGTGGTGCGCGGCAGCCGTATCTACCAGACGCTGATGCTGCTGCCTTATGCGGTTGCGCCAGCCGTTGCCGCCGTACTGTGGATCTTCCTGTTTAACCCTGGGCGCGGGTTGATTACCCATTTTCTGGAACAGTTCGGCTACAGCTGGAACCACGCGCAGAACAGCGGCCAGGCGATGTTTCTGGTGGTTTTCACCTCGGTGTGGCAGCAGATCAGCTACAACTTCCTGTTCTTTTTCGCTGCGCTGCAATCGATTCCCCGCTCGCTGGTCGAGGCGGCGGCTATTGACGGCGCCGGGCCGGTTCGCCGCTTCTTCAAACTGTCGCTGCCGCTCATCGCGCCGGTCAGTTTCTTCCTGCTGGTGGTGAACCTCGTTTACGCCTTCTTCGATACCTTCCCGGTGATTGATGCCGCGACCGCTGGTGGCCCGGTGCAGGCAACCACGACGTTGATTTATAAGATCTACCGTGAAGGGTTTGTCGGCCTGGATCTTTCTGCTTCGGCGGCGCAGTCGGTGGTGCTGATGGTGCTGGTAATTGTGCTGACGGTTATCCAGTTTCGCTATGTTGAACGTAAGGTGCGCTACCAATGATTGAGAATCGCCCCGGACTGGCGCTGTTCAGCCATATCATGCTTATTCTCGGTGTCGTCGTGGTGCTGTTTCCGCTGTATGTCGCCTTCGTGACCGCGACGCTGGATATCAACGCCGTCTATGACACGCCGATGACCTTAATTCCCGGTACTCACCTGTGGGAAAACCTGCGCAACATCTGGATGAACGGCGTCGGCGTAAACAGCGCGCCATTCTGGCTGATGCTGACCAACAGCTTCATCATGGCGCTGGCGATCACGGTGGGCAAAATCACGGTGTCGATGCTGTCGGCTTTCGCTATCGTCTGGTTCCGCTTTCCGCTGCGTAACCTCTTCTTCTGGATGATTTTCATCACCTTAATGCTGCCGGTCGAGGTGCGTATTTTCCCGACGGTGGAAGTGATCGCCAACCTGAAGATGCTCGACAGCTACACCGGTCTAACGTTGCCGCTGATGGCGTCGGCCACCGCGACATTCCTGTTCCGCCAGTTCTTTATGACCCTGCCGGATGAGCTGCTGGAAGCCGCGCGCATTGATGGCGCCTCGCCAATGCGCTTTTTCCGCGACATTGTGCTGCCGCTTTCCAAAACCAACCTGGCTGCACTGTTCGTGATCACCTTTATCTACGGCTGGAACCAGTATTTGTGGCCGCTGCTGATTATCAACGACGTCAACCTCGGCACTGCCGTAGCGGGCGTGAAAGGCATGATTGCCAGCGGTGAAGGCACCACGCAATGGAACCAGGTGATGGCAGCGATGCTGCTGACGTTGATCCCCCCGGTCGTTATCGTTTTAGCCATGCAGCGCGCGTTTGTGCGTGGTTTAGTGGACAGTGAGAAATAAGATGGCAGGTTTAAAATTACAGGCTGTAACCAAAAGCTGGGACAGCGGCAAAACGCAGGTGATTCAACCGCTGACGCTGGACGTCTCGGATGGTGAATTTATCGTGATGGTTGGCCCGTCGGGCTGCGGGAAATCAACGTTGCTGCGTATGGTTGCCGGGCTGGAGCGCGTCTCCAGCGGCGATATCTGGATCGACACCCAGCGCGTGACCGAAAAGGAGCCGAAAGATCGCGGTATTGCGATGGTGTTCCAGAACTATGCGCTCTACCCGCATATGAGTGTGGAAGAGAACATGGCGTGGGGGCTGAAAATCCGCGGTATGGGCAAAGCGCACATTGCCGGTCGGGTGGCGGAGGCGGCGCGTATTCTTGAACTAGATGGTTTGTTGAAGCGCCGTCCGCGCGAGTTGTCCGGCGGTCAGCGCCAGCGCGTGGCGATGGGTCGCGCTATTGTGCGCGATCCGGCGGTGTTTCTCTTTGATGAACCGCTGTCGAACCTCGATGCTAAATTGCGCGTGCAGATGCGGCTGGAGTTACAACAACTGCACCGCCGCCTGAACACCACTTCGCTGTATGTCACGCACGATCAGGTTGAAGCGATGACGCTGGCGCAACGTGTGCTGGTGATGAATAAAGGTGTTGCTGAACAAATCGGAACGCCAGTGGAAGTGTATGAAAAACCCGCCAGCCGTTTTGTGGCGAGCTTTATCGGCAGCCCGGCGATGAACCTGCTGGAGGGCCGCATCAATAGCGAGGGCACCCATTTTGAACTGGGAAGCGGTATGGCATTGCCGATCAACTGGTACTACCGCGGCTACGCCGGGCGCAAAATGACGCTGGGTATCCGCCCGGAACATATTGCGTTAAGCTCACAGGCCGAAGGTGGCGTTCCGCTGGTGATGGAGACGCTGGAGATGCTCGGCGCAGACAACCTGGCGCACGGCCGCTGGGGCGAGCAGAAGCTGGTGGTTCGCTTATCGCATTACGAACGCCCGGCTGCGGGCAGCACGTTGTGGCTGCATCTGCCGGAAAATCACCTGCACTTATTTGATGGTGAAACAGGACAACGCGTATGAGTAACTGGCCTTATCCCCATATTGTCGCCCATCGCGGCGGCGGGAAACTGGCTCCGGAAAACACGCTGGCGGCAATCGACGTCGGCGCGAGTTACGGGCATACCATGATTGAGTTCGATGCCAAATTGTCGAAAGACGGCGAGATTTTCCTGCTGCATGACGACAACCTTGAGCGTACCAGCAATGGCTGGGGCGTGGCGGGCGAACTGGCGTGGAGTGATTTGCTGAAAGTGGATGCCGGCGGCTGGTTTAGCGGCGAATTCAAAGGCGAGCCGCTGCCGCTGCTTTCGCAGGTAGCGGAGCGTTGCCGCCAGCACGGCATGATGGCGAATATCGAAATCAAACCCACCACCGGCACCGGTCCGCTGACCGGCAAAGTGGTGGCGCTGGCCGCCCGCGAATTGTGGGCAGGCATGACCGCGCCCTTGCTCTCTTCGTTTGAAATCGATGCGCTGGAAGCCGCTCAGCAAGCCGCGCCGGAACTGCCGCGCGGCCTGTTGCTTGACGAGTGGCGCGATGACTGGCAGGAACTGACCACACGCCTCGGATGCCTCTCCATCCATCTCAATCACAAACTGCTGGATGAAGCGCGGGTGCGCATGTTGCGCGACGCGGGCTTACGCATTCTGGTTTACACCGTAAACCAACCCGCGCGCGCTGCCGAGCTGTTGCGCTGGGGCGTGGACAGCATCTGCACCGATAAAATCGACGATATCGGGCCGAACTTCCGTTATTGAGAGGTGGTCGACGGCGGCGTGCTTTGCAGCATGTTGCCGTTTTGACTCTGCGGCAGCATATGCTGCTGCGTCGTCATCCCGCCAGAAGCCGTTCCGCCGCTTAACATTCCGCTACCGGTATTTGGCAGCACTTGCTGGCCCTGGTTAAGCGCGCCGGGCTGCGCCTGTTTAATCCGCTGTGAGTTGTTATTCATTTGCGTTTGCAGATTTTGCTGTTGCAGGCGGCTTTGCGTCTGCTGTTGCTGCCTCAGCATGCCCTGCTGCTGTTGCTGCTGGTTGAGCATTTGCGTCTGCATCCGCTGCTGGCTGGGGATCACATATCCCGGCTGGTTTGGGTTATTCGTCGGGTTTAGCGGCTGTGCAAAGGCGCTAAAAGGCAGCAGAGCCGCCAGAATCAGTAAATGTTTCATCGTTGTTCCCTCCTGTTGAGGCTTCCTTTCAGTTTACTTGCTTTCATTCATGAAAATGATTTTTTAAGAGTTGTGAACCAGGCTTAAGCGGGAACTGTAGCCCCTTACCTGGGAGTAACGACGATGATGAAACAGAAGTTTGCGCGTTGGATGCTGATTGCCGCGCTGACAGCGGGAGGGTGTTTTAGCGTTGCGGCTGCGCCGCCAGAAGGGCAGGCAACCGCGCCGCCGCCGGTCTCGTACGGTGTTGAAGCCGATGTCTTCCACCCGGTGGTTGCGAAGCAAGGCATGGTGGCTTCGGTAGATGAAGCCGCGACGCGCGTCGGCGTCGATATTCTGAAGCAGGGTGGTAATGCCGTTGATGCGGCCGTCGCAGTGGGTTATGCGCTGGCGGTCACGCATCCGCAGGCCGGTAATCTCGGCGGCGGCGGTTTTATGTTGATTCGTACCAAAGAGGGGAAGGTCACGGCGATCGATTTCCGGGAAATGGCGCCCGCCGCCGCCACGCGCGATATGTTCCTCGACGATCAGGGTAACCCGGACAGCAAAAAATCCCTGACCTCACATCTGGCATCCGGGACGCCCGGCACGGTGGCAGGTTTCTCAATGGCGCTGGAAAAGTACGGTACGCTGCCGCTGAAGAAAGTGGTGCAGCCGGCCATTAAACTGGCGAAGCAGGGTTTTGTGGTCAACGATGCGCTGGCGAACGATCTGAAAACCTACGGCAGTGAAGTGCTGCCAAATCATGAAAACAGTAAAGCGATCTTCTGGAAGGATGGCGAACCGCTGAAAAAGGGCGACAAACTGGTGCAGAGCAATCTGGCCAGAAGCCTGGAGATGATTGCGGAAAAAGGGCCGGACGCCTTCTACAAAGGCGCTATCGCTGAGCAAATCGCCCAGCAGATGAGCAAAAACGGCGGGCTTATCACCAAAGAAGATTTAGCCAATTACAAAGCCGTGGAGCGCACGCCGATCAGCGGCGACTACCGCGGCTATCAGGTTTACTCCATGCCGCCGCCCTCTTCCGGCGGGATCCATATCGTTGAGATCCTCAATATTCTGGAGAACTTCGATCTGGCGAAATATGGCTTTGGTAGCGCCGATGCCATACAGGTGATGACCGAAGCGGAGAAATACGCCTATGCTGATCGCTCCGAATATCTCGGCGATCCGGACTTCGTCAAAGTGCCGTGGCAGGCGCTGACCAACAAAGCGTATGCCAAATCGATCGCCGCACAGATTGATCTCAATAAAGCCCGCCCTTCCAGCCAGATCCGCCCTGGCAAGCTCGAACCCTACGAGAGCAACCAAACCACGCACTATTCGGTGGTGGATAAAGAGGGCACGGCGGTGGCCGTCACCTATACCCTGAATACGGTTTTTGGCACCGGTATTGTGGCCGGTAATACCGGCATCCTGATGAACAACGAAATGGATGACTTCTCCGCCAAACCCGGTGTGCCAAACGTGTATGGTCTGGTAGGCGGCGATGCGAACGCAGTTGGGCCTGGCAAACGGCCGCTGTCGTCGATGTCGCCAACCATTGTGCTGAAAGACGGTAAAACCTGGCTGGTGACCGGCAGCCCTGGCGGCAGCCGGATTATTACCACGGTGCTGCAAATGGTGGTGAATTCCATTGATTTCGGGATGAACGTCGCGGAAGCCACCAACGCACCGCGCTTCCACCATCAATGGTTGCCGGATGAGCTGCGCGTCGAAAAAGGCTTTAGCCCGGATACGCTGAAACTGCTGGAACAGAGAGGGCAAAAAGTGGCGGTGAAGGAGGCGATGGGCAGCACGCAGAGCATTATGGTTGCGCCGGACGGTACACTGTATGGCGCGTCGGACCCGCGCTCGGTGGATGATTTAACGGCCGGATATTGAATGATTTCCCTCTCCCGCAGGGAGAGGGAATGGCTTAGGCTTTCATGCGCGCCATAAAGTACGAATCGACAAACTCACCGTTACGCAGCGCATAACGTTTTCCGGTGCCTTCAATTTCAAAACCGAATTTACGGTACACCGCCAGCGCCGGAGCATTATCGACAAACACGGTTAGCTCAATTCTGTCGATGCGCAGCCAGTTGTCGCACAGGTTGATCATCTCGCGCATCAGCGCGCTGGCGACGCCACGGTTATGAAACGCCGACGAAACCGCCATGCCAAAGGTGGCAACGTGGCTGCGGCGCGGGTTTTGTTCCACCATCAGCGTCAGGTTTCCGGCCAGTTGATTATCAATGCAGGCGACCAGTTGACGGCGTCCTAGCTGTGGTTTCAGGCGATCTTCCCAGAGTTCGGCAGGTGGATGCGGTAGCTGTAGCAGGTTGTGATACACCTCAGGTAGCGCATAGAACTGACGTAAATCTTCGGCATCGCGCGCTTCGGCATGGCGTATCACTATCTCACTCATCCTGCTTCTCCATTTGGTTAGGTTTACCCATACCTTCCGGGCTTTCATAAAAAGCGTCAACTGCCATTTTTTGCAAAAAGGTGTAGACAAGTGCGAATGATAATGATTATTATTGCCATGCATTCAGGGAAACCGTTGCGGTAATCCTGAAAGCACGACATTGCTCACATTGCTTCCAGTATTTCTTAGCCAGCCGCGTGCTGGCTTTTTTTTGCCTGTCATTTGCCGACGGCGGCCTTTTGAGAAAAGGGCGAGGGGCACGGCTTTCGAAGTTGCGCTATGGTAGTGACAGTCACCTCAACAAGGACTGGATCATGACTCTACATTGCGCATTTATCGGGTTTGGCAAAAGCACGACCCGTTATCATCTTCCTTATGTTCTCAACCGGAAAGCGAGCTGGAATGTGGCGCACATCTTTCGCCGCCATGCAAAACCGGAAGAACAACATCCCGCGTATCAACATATTCATTTCACCAGCGATCTGGACGACATCCTGCTCGATCCGCAGGTAAAACTGGTGATTGTCTGTACTCACGCCGACAGCCATTTCGACTATGCGAAGCGCGCGCTGGAAGCAGGGAAAAACGTGCTGGTGGAGAAGCCGTTTACCCCGACGATGGCGGAAGCGATCGCGTTGTTTGAACTGGCGAAAAGCAAGGGTCTGACGGTCTCTCCGTACCAGAACCGCCGTTTTGACTCCTGCTTCCTGACCGCTAAAAAAGCGATCGAAAGCGGTAAGCTCGGCAATATTATTGAAATTGAAAGCCACTTTGACTATTACCGCCCGGTGGCGGAAACCAAACCCGGCTTGCCGCAGGATGGCTCATTTTATGGCCTCGGCGTGCACACCATGGACCAGATTATCTCGCTGTTTGGTCGTCCCGATCATGCGGCCTACGATATTCGCAGCCTGCGCAACAAGGCCAATCCGGACGATACCTTTGAAGCTCAGCTCTTCTACGGCGATTTAAAAGCCATCGTGAAAACCAGCCATCTGGTAAAAATCGATTACCCGAAATTTATTGTGCATGGCACGAAAGGGTCGTTTATCAAATACGGTATCGATCAGCAGGAAACCAGCCTGAAAGCCAATATCATGCCGGGGGAACCAGGCTTTGCCGCTGACGACAGTATTGGCATTCTGGAGTATGTGAATGCGGCGGGCGAAACGGTTCGCGAAGAGGTTGCGCCGGAAACCGGCGACTATGGCCGCGTCTATGATGCGCTCTATCAAACGTTGACAACCGGGGCGCCAAATTACGTCAAGGAATCTGAAGTTCTCACCAACCTTGAGTTGCTCGAACGCGCCTTTGAGCAGGCCTCTCCGGCCACGATAACCCTCGCGAAATAAGTACAAATGGCTCCTCTGTGATTGTTCATTTTTTTTGAACAGAGGAGTCAATTTTCACCCTCTATGATTGCCTGTCGTTTGCGTCCACACTTACCCCATCGAAAACATACGGGGGTAAAAAAGATGATCTATTTACGTAAAGCAAACGACCGCGGCCACGCAAATCATGGTTGGCTGGATTCCTGGCATAGCTTCTCTTTTGCCGATTATTACGATCCGAATTTCATGGGTTTCTCGGCTCTTCGCGTGATTAACGATGACGTGATCGATCCGGGCCAGGGGTTTGGCACGCATCCGCACAAAGACATGGAAATCCTGACCTACGTGCTGGAAGGCGCAGTTGAACACCAGGACAGCATGGGCAATAAAGAGCAGGTGCCCGCCGGTGAATTCCAGATTATGAGTGCTGGTACCGGGGTGCGTCACTCTGAGTACAACCCGAGCGACACCGATCGTCTGCGTCTGTACCAAATCTGGATCATTCCGGAAAAAACAGGTATCACGCCACGTTACGAACAGCGCCGCTTCGACGCCCTGCAGGGCAAACAGCTTGTGCTTTCGCCGGATGCCCGCGACGGTTCGCTGAAAGTGAATCAGGATATGGAACTGTACCGCTGGGCGCTGTTGAAAGATGAGCAGTCTGTCCATCAGATTGCCGCCGAACGCCGCGTCTGGATCCAGGTGGTGAAAGGCAGCGTGACCATTAATGGCACCAAAGCGACGACCAGTGATGGTCTGGCAATCTGGGACGAGCAGGCTATTTCGGTTCATGCCGACAGCGACAGTGAAATTCTGCTGTTCGATTTGCCGCCGGTTTGATCTGATTTAGTTGAATAAATAACGCAACCTTTCGGTTATTACCGGAAGGTTGCGCATTGTCCGTGATAAACTGAGAAACTCTCACTCAGATAAAAATGTCAGGACGATGAAAAAGAAAAGACCCGTACTTCAGGATGTGGCCGATCGCGTTGGCGTGACCAAAATGACGGTCAGCCGTTTCTTACGTAACCCGGAGCAGGTTTCCGAGGCATTACGTGGCAAAATCGCCGCTGCGCTTGATGAACTGGGTTATATTCCCAATCGCGCTCCCGATATTCTCTCCAATGCCACCAGCCGGGCTATTGGTGTTCTGCTTCCCTCTTTGACCAACCAGGTTTTCGCTGAAGTGTTACGCGGTATTGAAAGCGTGACCGATGCGCACGGCTATCAGACGATGCTTGCCCACTACGGTTATAAACCGGAGATGGAAGAAGAACGTCTGGAATCGATGCTTTCGTGGAATATCGACGGGCTGATCCTCACTGAACGCAAACACACCGCGCGCACGCTGAAGATGATTCAGGTTGCGGGTATTCCGGTGGTGGAGCTGATGGACAGCCGCTCGCCGTGCATTGATATCGCCGTGGGTTTTGACAACTTCGAAGCCGCGCGGCAGATGACCGCCGCTATTCTCGCACGCGGCCACCGGCGCGTGGCATATCTCGGCGCACGTCTGGACGAACGTACTATCATCAAACAGAAGGGTTACGAGCAGGCGATGCTGGATGCCGGGCTGACGCCGTATAGCGTCATGATGGAGCAGTCATCCTCTTATACGTCAGGGATAGAACTGATGCGTCAGGCGCGCCGCGAGTACCCGCAACTGGACGGGATTTTCTGTACCAACGATGACCTTGCCGTCGGCGCCGCGTTCGAGTGCCAGCGTCTGGGGCTGCGGATCCCGGAAGATATGGCGATTGCCGGGTTCCACGGTCACGATATCGGCCAGGTGATGGAGCCACGTCTGGCGAGCGTCCTGACGCCACGTGAGCGCATGGGACGCATTGGCGCAGAGCGCTTACTGGCGCGCATTCGCGGTGAAGCAGTTACGCCGAAAATGTTAGATTTAGGTTTCACTTTGTCACCAGGTGGATCTATTTAGTCTGACAAATTTGAAGTAGCTCACACTTATTTATCTCTGGCACGAATGGATATTGCTTCTCCCAGACCCCGGCAGGACAATGTTACCGATAACAGTTACCCGTAACAATTCACTCTTGCACTTTGTGGGGGCTACCCTTGAGCACGACGAACTTTGATCACCACATTTATGTCCTGATGGGCGTTTCAGGCAGTGGCAAATCTGCTGTCGCCAGCGAAGTGGCGCATCAGTTACATGCCGCGTTTCTCGATGGCGATTTCCTCCATCCGCGCAGCAATATCATGAAAATGGCTTCCGGCGAGCCGCTCAATGACGATGACCGCAAACCGTGGTTGCAGGCGCTGAACGATGCCGCTTTCGCCATGCAGCGCACCAATAAAGTGTCGCTGATTGTTTGCTCGGCACTGAAAAAGCACTATCGCGATCTGCTGCGCGACGGTAACCCGAACCTCTCTTTCATCTATCTGAAAGGGGATTTCGAGGTTATCGAAAGCCGTCTGAAGGCGCGTAAGGGCCACTTCTTTAAAACGCAAATGCTGGTCACGCAGTTTGACACCCTTGAAGAGCCGGGTGCAGACGAGCGCGATGTTCTGGTCGTTGATATCGACCAGCCGCTGGAAGGTGTTGTTGCCAGCACCATTGAGATTATTAACAAAGGCAATGTGCAGTGAGTACATTAACACTGGTTTTAACAGCAGTCGGCTCCGTGCTGTTGCTGCTGTTTTTAGTGATGAAAGCGCGTATGCACGCTTTCGTCGCTTTGATGGTGGTTTCTATTGGTGCAGGGCTCTTTTCCGGTATGCCGCTGATTAAAATCGCGCAGACCATGGAAAAAGGGATGGGCGGAACGCTCGGCTTTCTGGCCATTGTGGTCGCGCTTGGCGCAATGTTCGGCAAAATTCTGCATGAAACCGGGGCGGTGGACCAAATCGCCGTCAAGATGTTGAGATCTTTCGGCCACAGCCGCGCGCATTATGCGATTGGTCTGGCCGGGCTGATTTGCGCATTGCCGCTCTTTTTTGAAGTGGCGATTGTGCTGCTGATCAGCGTTGCTTTCTCAATGGCGCGCCATACGGGCACCAACCTGGTGAAACTGGTGATTCCTCTGTTTGCCGGTGTTGCGGCAGCGGCGGCGTTTCTGCTGCCGGGGCCTGCGCCGATGCTGCTGGCTTCGCAGATGCACGCTGATTTCGGCTGGATGATCCTGATCGGCCTGTGCGCAGCCATTCCGGGCATGCTGATTGCCGGCCCGCTGTGGGGCAACTTCATCAGCCGTTATGTCGAACTGCATATTCCTGATGACGTGAGCGAGCCACATCTTGGCGAAGGCAAAATGCCGTCATTCGCGTTCAGCTTGTCGTTGATCCTGCTGCCGCTGGTGCTGGTGGGAATGAAAACCATCGCTGCGCGTTTCGTTACCGAAGGCAGCAACCTGTATGACTGGCTGGAATTTATCGGTCACCCGTTCACGGCGATCCTCGTGGCGTGCCTGGTGGCGATTTACGGCCTGGCGATGCGCCAGGGGATGCCGAAAGATCGCGTGATGGAAATCTGCGGCCATGCGCTGCAACCGGCGGGCATTATTCTGCTGGTGATCGGTGCAGGCGGTGTGTTCAAACAGGTGCTGGTGGACTCAGGCGTAGGCCCGGCTTTGGGTGAAGCGCTGACCGGTATGGGCCTGCCTGTCGCTATTACCTGCTTCGTGCTGGCGGCGGCGGTGCGCATCATTCAGGGTTCTGCAACCGTTGCCTGTCTGACGGCGGTCGGCCTGGTGATGCCGGTTATCGAACAACTGCACTTCAACGGCGCGCAGATGGCGGCACTCTCCATCTGTATCGCGGGCGGTTCCATCGTGGTGAGCCACGTGAACGACGCCGGTTTCTGGCTGTATGGCCGTTTTACCGGTGCAAGCGAAGCGCAAACGCTGAAGACCTGGACCATGATGGAAACCATCCTCGGCACCACCGGTGCAATTATCGGGATGATTGCTTTCACGTTGTTGAGTTAAGTTCTTCGTAAAGAAAAAGGCAGCGCCGTTTGGTCGCTGCCTTTTTTATGAATGTGTTTAGCTGTCTCGTCGATTGTTATCAATATCTGTAGGCCAGATAAGGCAAAACCACCACCCGGCGTTTCAGTCGTTAACCCTTCATCCACACCCGAATGCCGTCGAGGAACATCTGGGTGGCGAGCATCACCAGAACCAGCCCCATCAGGCGTTCCAGCGCGTTCACCCCTTTCTCGCCGAGCAGGCGTAAAAACAGCGTCGATTGCAGCAGAATGGCGACCGTTCCGCCCCAGGCGATTAACAGCGCAATCACCAGATGACTCATTTGGTTTGGATACTGATGTGAAAGCAGCATCAGCGTTGCCAGCAGCGTAGGGCCAGCAACCAGCGGAATCGCCAGCGGCACGATAAACGGTTCTTCACCGGCCGGCAGGCCGGAGCTGCTGCCGGTTTCGCTGGGGAAAATCATCTTAATGGCGATCAGGAACAGAATGATGCCGCCGGAAATCGACACCGTTTCCGCGCGTAAATTGAGCAGTGCGAGGATTTTCTCCCCGGCAAACAGGAAGATAAACATCACCAGCAGGGCGATCAGCAGTTCGCGGATCATGATCGCCCGGCGGCGTTTCGGCTCGGTATGTTTTAACACCGACATAAAAATGGGCAGGTTGCCTAACGGATCCATTATCAGGATCAACAACACCGCTGCGGAGATGATTTCACTCATTTATTATTATCCCTGACGCTGGCGGCCAACTTGCAGTAATTAGCCGCATTTCTGATGCATTCGCTATCATTGATTAATTTCACTTGCGACTTTGGCTGCATTTTGTAATGTGAGCACTGGCCCAGTGGGATACTGGTACACATCTTCAGCACATACCTCTGCAGGAACTTTCGCTATGAAAAATGTTGGTTTTATCGGCTGGCGTGGAATGGTCGGCTCTGTACTCATGCAACGCATGGTTGAGGAGCGCGATTTCGACGTCATTCGCCCTGTCTTCTTTTCCACTTCCCAGTTTGGGCAGGCTGCACCCGCGTTTGGCGGCCATGCAGCAGGTACGCTTCAGGACGCGTTCAACCTGGAAGCGCTGAAGGCACTCGACATCATTGTCACCTGCCAGGGCGGCGATTATACCAACGAAATCTATCCAAAGCTCCGTGAAAGCGGCTGGCAGGGTTACTGGATCGACGCAGCATCTTCTTTACGCATGAAAGATGACGCCATTATTATCCTCGACCCGGTTAACCAGGCGGTGATCAATGACGGCCTGAACAATGGCATCAAAACCTTTGTTGGCGGCAACTGTACCGTCAGCCTGATGCTGATGTCGCTGGGCGGTCTGTTCGCTAACGATCTGGTGGAATGGGTCTCTGTAGCGACCTACCAGGCGGCTTCTGGCGGCGGCGCGCGTCATATGCGCGAACTGCTGACGCAGATGGGCCAGTTGCACAGCCATGTGGCGGCAGAACTGGCGGATCCGGCTTCCGCTATCCTCGACATCGAGCGCAAAGTGACAGCATTGACCCGCAGCGGCGAACTGGCGGTTGATAACTTCGGTGTACCGCTGGCGGGCAGCCTGATCCCGTGGATCGACAAACAGCTCGATAATGGCCAGAGCCGCGAAGAGTGGAAAGGCCAGGCCGAAACCAACAAAATTCTCAACACGGCGTCCACCATCCCGGTTGACGGTCTGTGCGTACGTATCGGCGCGCTGCGCTGCCATAGCCAGGCGTTTACCATCAAACTGAAAAAAGATGTGTCAATTCCGACTGTGGAAGAGCTGCTGGCTGCGCACAACCCGTGGGCCAAAGTGGTGCCAAACGATCGCGAAATCAGCATGCGCGAACTGACGCCTGCGGCTGTCACCGGTACGCTGACCACGCCGGTTGGCCGTCTGCGCAAACTGAATATGGGGCCGGAGTTCCTCTCCGCCTTTACCGTTGGCGACCAGCTATTGTGGGGCGCAGCGGAACCATTGCGTCGAATGTTGCGCCAACTGGCGTAAGAGAAAAATAAAAAAAGGGTGCTTCGGCACCTTTTTTTATGAGTTTTTACCGGAAAATGTGGTTGATGTGTTTATTTTCTCAGGAGTTGAAAAGTGTTGGCTATGCTTTAAGTAAGGTGTCTGAACACCTTACCTGAAAGCGGGACGGAGCATAGAGGATGCGCACATTTGTGCTGCTCCGTTCAGGTTCAAAAAGTATCGCAACCGCGTGAAACGGCGGTGGAAAGCGCGATACCACCATAACAGGATGAAAGCCATGTCTGTTCATATCGACAGAGACGTGATTAACGCACTAATTTCCGGCTGTTTTGCCGACCCTTTCTCCGTTCTTGGCATGCATTGTACCGATGCCGGTATTGAAGTTCGCGCTCTGTTGCCTGACGCCACTGAAGTGTGGGTCATTGAGCCGAAAACCGGGCGCAAAGTAGGACAACTGGAGTGCCTGGATTCACGGGGCTTCTTCAGCGGCGTAATGGAGCGCCGCAAAAATCCTTTCCGTTATCAATTTGCTGTGATCTGGCATGGCCAGCAGAATCTGATTGATGATCCCTATCGTTTCGGCCCGCTGTTGCAGGATATGGATAGCTGGCTGCTCAGCGAAGGAACACATATGCGCCCCTATGAAACGCTGGGTGCGCATGCTGATACGATGGATGGCGTGGTGGGAACGCGATTCGCCGTCTGGGCGCCGAATGCACAACGAGTTTCGGTGGTTGGGCAGTTCAACTACTGGGACGGCCGCCGTCATCCTATGCGCTTGCGTCGTGAAAGCGGGATCTGGGAGCTGTTCATTCCTGGCGCGCTCAACGGTCAGCTCTACAAATTCGAGATCCGTGATGCAAACGGCAGGTTGAAGATTAAGGCCGATCCTTACGCCTTTGAAGCCCAGATGCGTCCGGACAGCGCCTCGCTGATCTGCGGTCTGCCGGGCAAGAAAACCCAGAGTGATGAGCGCAAACGGGCAAACCAGTTTGATGCACCAATCAGTATTTATGAGGTGCATCTTGGTTCCTGGCGTCGCCATACCGACAACAACTTCTGGCTCAGCTATCGTGAACTGGCCGATCAACTGGTGCCGTATGCCAAATGGATGGGATTTACCCACCTTGAATTGATGCCGGTGAATGAGCACCCCTTTGATGGCAGTTGGGGCTATCAGCCGACCGGGCTGTACGCGCCGACCCGCCGCTTTGGCACCCGCGATGATTTTCTGCACTTCATTCATACCGCTCATGCTGCCGGGCTGGGGGTGATCCTCGACTGGGTACCGGGGCATTTTCCGTCGGACGATTTTGGCCTGGCGGAGTTTGACGGGACGAAGTTGTATGAGCACAGCGATCCGCGCGAAGGCTATCACCAGGACTGGAACACGCTGATCTATAACTACGGGCGTCGCGAAGTGAGTAACTATCTGGTAGGCAACGCGCTCTACTGGATCGAACGCTTCGGTATTGATGCGCTGCGCGTCGATGCGGTGGCCTCGATGATCTACCGCGACTACAGCCGCAAAGAGGGCGAGTGGATCCCCAATGAGTATGGTGGGCGCGAGAACCTGGAAGCGATTGAATTTCTGCGCAACACCAACCGCATTCTCGGCGAGCAGGCGCCGGGCGTTGTCAGTATGGCGGAAGAGTCCACCGATTTTGCCGGTGTTTCGCGGCCGCCTTCTCAGGGCGGGCTGGGTTTCTGGTACAAGTGGAATCTGGGCTGGATGCACGACACGCTGGACTACATGAAGCTCGATCCGGTGTATCGCAAGTACCACCACGATAAACTCACCTTCGGCATTCTCTACAACTACAGCGAAAACTTTATCCTGCCGCTGTCCCATGACGAAGTGGTTCACGGCAAGAAATCGATCCTCGACAGAATGCCCGGCGATGCCTGGCAAAAGTTTGCCAATCTGCGTGCTTACTACGCGTGGATGTGGGCTTTCCCTGGTAAAAAATTACTGTTTATGGGCAACGAATTTGCCCAGGGACGCGAGTGGAACCACGACGGCAGCCTGGACTGGCATCTTCTTGAGGGTGGCGACAACTGGCACCACGGCGTACAGCGGCTGGTGCGCGACATGAACCATCTCTACCGTCACCACAAAGCGCTGCATGAGGTGGATTTTGACCCGTACGGTTTTGAGTGGCTGGTGGTGGATGATCATGAAGCGTCGGTGTTTGTCTTTGTCCGGCGCGACAAACAGGGCAACGAAATCATTGTCGCCAGTAACTTTACGCCGGTGCCGCGCTACGATTATCGCTTTGGTATCAATCAGCCCGGCCGCTGGCGCGAGGAGTTAAACACCGATTCGATGCACTACCACGGCAGCAATACCGGTAATGGCGGCGTGGTACACAGCGATGCAATTGCTAACCGGGGGCGTGAACACTCGCTACTGCTGACGTTACCGCCGCTGGCGACTATATGGCTGGTGCGGGAGGGGGAATGACGAAGCTGACGGTGGGGCAATCGTTGCCGCCCGGCGCAGAAGTGCAGGCGGACGGCGTTAATTTTACGCTGTTTTCCGCCCATGCGGAGCGCGTCGAGTTGTGCCTGTTCGATGATGAAGGTAACGAACAGCGCGTCGATCTGCCTGGCCGCACCGGGGATATCTGGCACGGTTTTCTCAGCGGCGCAAAGCCCGGCCTGCACTATGGCTACCGCGTACATGGCCCCTGGGAACCGGCGCGAGGCCACCGTTTTAATCCAGCAAAACTTTTGCTCGACCCCTGCGCGAAACGCGTCGACGGCGAAGCCGTTGACAGCCCGCTGTTCCATGACGGCTATGATTCGCCGGATCCTCACGATAATGCCTCGCTTGGCTTGCGCAGTGTGGTAGTACATGACGCGTTCGACTGGCAAGACGATGTGCCGCCGCGCACGCCGTGGGGCAACACCGTCATTTACGAAGCGCACGTCAAAGGGCTCACCTGGCTTCATCCTCAGTTACCGGAAAATATCCGTGGCACCTATAAGGCACTGGGGCATCCGTTGATGATTGCCTGGTTTAAGCAGCTTGGCATCACCGCGCTGGAGCTGATGCCCGTCGCTCATTTTGCCAGTGAGCCGCGCCTGCAACGGCTGGGGCTTTCTAATTACTGGGGCTATAACCCGCTGGCGCTGTTTGCGCTCCATCCGCACTATGCCAGCGATCCGCAACAGGCCATCAATGAGTTCCGCGAAGCGGTGAGGGCGCTGCATCAGGCGGGCATCGAAGTGATCCTCGATATTGTGCTTAATCACAGCGCCGAAACCGATCTCGATGGGCCGACTTTCTCCCTGCGCGGCATTGATAACAGTACCTATTATTGGATCAGAGACGATGGCGATTACCACAACTGGACCGGATGCGGCAACACGCTGAACCTGAGCCATCCTGCAGGCGTGGACTATGCGCATGCCTGCCTGCGTTACTGGGTGGAGACATTCCACATTGACGGTTTTCGCTTCGATCTGGCGACAGTAATGGGACGCACACCGGGTTTTGATCCGCAGGCGCCGCTGTTTAGCGCGATCAAAAACGATCCGCTACTTTGCGATCTGAAACTGATCGCCGAGCCGTGGGATATCGGCCCTGGCGGCTACCAGGTGGGGAATTTCCCCGCACCGTTTGCCGAATGGAACGATCATTTCCGCGACGCGACGCGTCGTTTTTGGCTGGAACAGTCGTTGTCGCTGGGCGAGCTGGCCGGGCGGTTTGCTGCCTCCAGCGATCTGTTTAAACGTGCGGGCCGTTTGCCGTCGGCTTCGGTCAATCTGATCACCGCGCACGATGGTTTTACTTTGCGTGATTGTGTCTGCTTCAGCCATAAGCATAACGAGGCGAACGGCGAGGACAATCGCGACGGCACCGATAAAAACCACAGCAATAATCATGGACACGAGGGCCTGGGCGGCAGTTTTGATGTGGTAGAACGGCGGCGCGCCAGCGTGCATGCGCTGCTGACCACGCTGCTACTTTCTCAGGGAACGCCGATGCTGCTGGCCGGAGATGAACTGGGGCACAGCCAGCACGGTAACAATAATGCGTACTGTCAGGATAACGCGCTGACATGGCTGAGCTGGCAGCATGCGGATAGCGGGCTAATGCACTTCACTGCTGCGCTTATCCAGTTACGTCAACGGATCCCCGCTTTGACGCGCGACGTCTGGTGGGAAGAAGGAGACGGCAGTGTAGCCTGGCTGGATCACGCCGGACAACCGTTGACGGCGCAGGCGTGGCAGCACGGGGCTCTGCGCTTACAAATTCTGCTCTCCGATACGGTTTTAATCGCCATTAACGCAACCAGCGATGTTGCAGAAATGGTTTTGCCCCGAGGAGGATGGCACGCCATTCCTCCCTTTGCCGGAGAGGACAATCCGGTAGTGATAACTGCCTGGCATGGGCCTGCGCATGGAGTATGCGTATTTCAGCGGTCATAAAAACGGAGTCTGTCATGGTGAGATTAGATAAGAACGACCCTACAATGTTAGCGCGCCAGTTGCCCTTGAAATCCGTCGCCCTGATTCTGGCGGGCGGGCGCGGGACGCGCCTGAAAGATTTAACAAAAAAACGCGCCAAGCCGGCGGTTCACTTCGGCGGTAAATTCCGCATCATCGATTTTGCGCTCTCCAACTGCATCAACTCCGGTATTCGCCGTATTGGGGTGATAACTCAGTACCAATCCCACACACTGGTTCAGCATATTCAGCGCGGCTGGTCTTTCTTCAATAACGAGATGAACGAGTTTGTCGACTTGTTGCCTGCCCAGCAGCGTGTGCATGGCGAAAACTGGTATCGCGGCACGGCAGATGCGGTGACGCAGAACCTCGATATTATTCGCCGTTATCGCGCGGAATATATCGTCATTCTGGCGGGCGACCACATTTACAAGCAGGATTACTCGCGCATGCTGCTCGACCATGTCGAAAAAGGGGCGCGTTGCACCGTGGCCTGCCTGCCGGTGCCCATTCACGAAGCAACCGCTTTTGGCGTGATGGCGGTTGATGAGCAGGACAAGGTAGTCGACTTCGTCGAAAAACCGGCGAATCCGCCCTCTATGCCCGGCGATGACAGCAAGGCGCTGGCCAGTATGGGGATCTATATTTTTGATGCCGAATATCTGTACGACCTGCTGGAGGAGGATGATAAAAACGAGAACTCCAGCCATGACTTCGGTAAAGACATCATTCCGCAAATCGTCAAATCTGGCATGGCCTATGCACATCCTTTCCCGCAATCCTGTGTGCAATCGGATCCGAATTCAGAACCATATTGGCGCGATGTGGGAACGCTTGAAGCTTACTGGAAAGCGAACCTCGATTTAGCGTCGGTGATGCCAGAACTGGATATGTACGATCAAAACTGGCCTATCCGTACCTATAATCAATCTCTGCCTCCGGCGAAATTTGTTCAGGATCGATCGGGCAGCCACGGCATGACGCTGAACTCGCTGGTGGCTGGCGGGTGCGTTATTTCAGGCTCGGTCGTTGTGCAGTCGGTGTTGTTCTATCGCGTACGCGTCAACTCCTTCTGCAATATTGATTCGTCGGTGGTATTGCCGGAGGTCTGGATAGGGCGCTCCTGCCGCTTGCGCCGCTGCATTATCGACAGAGGATGTGTGATCCCGGAAGGCACAGTGATCGGTGAAAACGCAGAAGAAGACGCGCGCCGATTTTACCGCTCCGAAGAGGGCATCGTGCTGGTAACGCGAGAGATGCTACGCAAACTGCAAGGCTGATAAGTGAATTGAAACCTTGCGCGGAAGAGGTCCGCGCGCTGTTTCCCCCCCTGACGGCCATCCTTGCCGTATGGATTTGAACAGGAGCGATAATGCAGGTTTTACATGTCTGTTCTGAAATGTTTCCGTTGCTGAAGACCGGAGGTCTGGCGGACGTTATTGGTGCATTGCCTGCGGCGCAAATCGCCGGTGGTGTTGATACACGCGTACTGTTGCCTGCATTCCCGGATATACGCCGCGGCGTGAGCGATGCTCAGGTGGTCTCCCGCCGGGAGACCTTTGCCGGGCCCATCACGTTGCTGTTTGGGCATTTCAATGGAGTAGGGATCTACCTGATCGACGCGCCGCATTTATATGCGCGCCCCGGCAGTCCTTATCACGATACCAATTTATTTGCCTATACTGACAACGTATTGCGTTTTGCGCTGCTCGGTTGGGTGGGCAGCGAGATGGCCACCGGACTGGATCCTTTCTGGCGTCCGGATGTGGTTCATGCGCACGACTGGCATGCGGGGCTGGCTCCGGCCTATCTGGCGGCGAAAGGGCACCCGGCAAAGTCGGTTTTTACCGTCCATAACCTTGCCTACCAGGGGATGTTTTTTGCCCATCATATGAATGACATCCAGTTGCCATTGTCATTCTTTAACATGCACGGGCTGGAGTTTAACGGACAGATTTCATTTCTGAAGGCGGGGCTGTATTACGCGGATCATATTACCGCCGTTAGCCCCACCTACGCCCGGGAGATCACCGAGCCGCAATATGCCTATGGCATGGAAGGATTACTGCGCCAGCGCCAGCAGGAGGGCCGCCTCAGCGGCATTCTGAATGGTGTGGATGAGAAGATTTGGGATCCGGCGACGGATCTGCTTCTCGGCGCGCGCTACACGCGGGATACGCTGGAAGAGAAAGCGGAGAACAAACGTCAGTTGCAAATCGCCATGGGGCTGAAGGTCAACGACAAAGTTCCGCTGTTCTCCGTGGTCAGCCGTCTGACCAGCCAGAAAGGGCTGGATTTGGTGCTGGAAGCTTTGCCAGGCCTGCTGGAACAGGGCGGCCAACTGGCGCTGCTGGGCGCGGGCGATCCGGTCTTGCAGGAAGGTTTCCTCGCGGCGGCGGCGGAGCATCCGGGTCAGGTTGGCGTACAGATTGGCTACCACGAAGCGTTCTCCCACCGCATTATGGGCGGCGCGGATGTCATTCTGGTGCCGAGCCGTTTTGAGCCGTGCGGCTTAACGCAGTTGTACGGTCTGAAGTACGGGACGTTGCCGCTGGTGCGGCGAACCGGCGGGCTGGCGGATACTGTTTCCGACAGTTCGCTGGAAAATCTGGCGGATGGCATCGCTACCGGTTTTGCTTTTGAAGACAGTAATGCCTGGTCGCTGTTAAGGGCGATCAGGCGTGCTTTCGTGTTGTGGTCCCGACCTTCGCTTTGGCGTTTTGTACAGCGCCAGGCGATGGCCATGGATTTTAGCTGGCAGGTCGCAGCGCAGTCTTATCGCGATCTTTATCTTCGGTTGAAATAGTTTTCCAGGAATCACTTATATGAATGCGCCATTTACTTATGCCTCACCGACGTTGAGCGTTGAGGCATTAAAACATTCGATTGCCTATAAACTGATGTTCACCATCGGTAAAGATCCAGCTATTGCTAACCGCCATGAATGGCTGAACGCCACGCTGTTCGCCGTGCGCGATCGTCTGGTGGAGCGCTGGCTGCGTTCCACCCGCGCGCAACTTTCCCAGGAAGTCCGCCAGGTCTACTACTTATCGATGGAGTTTCTGATTGGCCGCACGCTCTCCAACGCCATGCTTTCACTGGGTATTTATGACGACGTGAAAAACGCGCTGGAAGAGATGGGGCTCGATCTTGAAGAGCTGATTGATGAAGAGAACGACCCCGGCCTCGGTAATGGCGGCCTCGGGCGGCTGGCGGCCTGTTTCCTGGATTCGCTGGCGACGCTGGGCTTGCCCGGTCGCGGCTATGGCATCCGTTATGACTACGGAATGTTTAAGCAAAATATCGTCGACGGTCGGCAGAAGGAATCGCCGGATTACTGGCTGGAATACGGCAACCCGTGGGAATTCAAACGCCACAATACGCGCTATAAAGTGCGCTTTGGCGGGCGTGTTCAGCAGGAAGGCAAGCGGAGCCGTTGGGTGGAAACCGAGGAGATCCTCGCGGTAGCCTACGACCAGATCATTCCCGGCTACGACACCGATGCGACCAACACTCTACGCCTATGGAATGCGCAGGCCAGTAGCGAAATCAACCTCGGTAAATTTAACCAGGGCGACTACTTTGCGGCGGTGGAAGATAAAAACCACTCGGAAAACGTCTCCCGCGTGCTCTACCCGGATGACTCCACCTATTCCGGGCGTGAACTGCGTCTGCGGCAGGAGTATTTCCTCGTTTCAGCGACCGTGCAGGATATCCTCAGCCGCCACTATCAATTGCATCAAACCTTCAGCAATCTGGCGGATAAAATCGCCATTCACCTCAATGACACCCATCCGGTGCTGTCGATTCCGGAGCTTATGCGCCTGTTGATCGACGAACATAAATTCGAATGGGATGAAGCGTTTGAAGTCACCTGTCAGGTCTTCTCTTACACCAACCATACGTTGATGAGTGAAGCGCTGGAAACCTGGCCGGTGGATATGCTGGGCAAAATTTTGCCGCGTCATCTGCAAATCATTTTCGAAATTAATGATTATTTCCTGAAAACGTTGCAGGAGCAGTACCCGAACGACACCGCGCTGCTGAGCCGGACGTCGATCATTGACGAATCCAGCGGCCGCCGTGTGCGCATGGCATGGCTGGCAGTGGTGATCAGCCATAAAGTCAACGGCGTGTCTGAGCTGCACTCCAACTTGATGGTTCAGTCGCTGTTTGCCGATTTTGCTGCTATTTTCCCGATGCGTTTTCTCAACGTCACCAACGGCGTGACGCCGCGACGCTGGCTGGCGCTGGCCAACCCTTCACTTTCCGGCGTGCTGGATGAACATATTGGGCGTACATGGCGTACCGATCTCAGCCAGTTGAGCGAGCTGGAGCAGCATATTGATTATCCGCTGGTTAACCAGGCTGTGCGGCAGGCCAAGCTGGAGAACAAAAAGCGGCTGGCGGAGATCATTGCCCATCAGCTTAATGTGGTGGTGAATCCAAAAGCGCTGTTCGATGTGCAGATCAAGCGTATCCATGAATATAAACGTCAGTTGATGAACGTCCTGCATGTCATCACGCGTTACAACCGTATCAAAGAAGATCCCACCGCTCAGTGGGTGCCGCGCGTCAATATCTTCGCAGGGAAAGCCGCTTCGGCGTATTACATGGCGAAGCATATTATTCACCTGATCAACGATGTGGCGCAGGTGATCAATAACGATCCGCAAATCGGCGACAAACTGAAAGTGGTGTTTATCCCGAACTACAGCGTTAGCCTGGCGCAGGTGATCATTCCGGCGGCGGATCTGTCAGAGCAGATTTCCCTGGCGGGTACGGAAGCCTCCGGTACCAGTAATATGAAGTTCGCCCTTAACGGCGCGCTGACAATTGGTACGCTGGATGGCGCCAACGTTGAGATGCAGGAGCATGTCGGCGCGGAGAATATCTTTATCTTCGGCAATACGGCAGATGAAGTTGAGGCGCTGCGACGCAAAGGTTATTCGCCGCGCGAATACTACGAGAAAGATCAAGAACTGCATCAGGTGCTGACGCAAATCGCCACCGGGCAGTTCAGCCCGAACGAGCCCGGCCGCTATCGCGATCTGGTGGATTCGCTCATCAACTTTGGCGACCATTACCAGGTGTTGGCGGATTTCCGCAGTTATGTTGATTGCCAGGATAAGGTGGATGAGTTGTACCTCCATCCGGAAGAGTGGGCCACCAAAGCGATGCACAATATCGCCAATATGGGGTATTTCTCGTCGGATCGTACGATTCAGGAGTACGCCGAATATATCTGGCATATCGATCCGGTACGACTGTAACGATGCAGGCCCGGTAGCGTGATGCTTACCGGGCCTGCAAACATGCAGAACTCAGGCCGGATAAGGCGTAGCCTCCATCCGGCACAACCATTACGACGCCAGCGATAATTCCGCTTTGTTATGACGCGTTAACCACTGCGCCACGCGGGATTGCTCTTCGGCATTCAGCCACATTCCCAGCTTCGTTCGACGCCAGATCACATCATCAAGGCGGCGCGCCCATTCATGTTCAACCAGGTAACGCAGTTCGGCTTCATACAGCTCGTGACCGAAGTGTTCTCCCAAATCTTCAATGCGGGTGGCGTTTGCCAGCAGCAGTTCGCTGTTGCTGCCGTAGGTGCGGGCAAAATGGCGCGCCAGCGATTCGCTGATAAACGGATAGCGACGGCGCAGTTTCGCCGCGTAGTCGTCGCGATCGCCGCTGATATCGCCGCCTGGCAGTACGCAATTTTTTGTCCACGCCGGGCCAATGCCTTTGTAGTACGGCGTCAGTTTTTCCAGCGCATGCTCGGCAAGTTTGCGGTAGGTGGTCAGCTTGCCGCCGAACACCGACAGCAGCGGAGCCTGGCCGTTCTCATCATGAATATCCAGCGTATAGTCGCGGGTGATGGCCTGCGGCGAATCGGATTCGTCGTCGCACAGCGGGCGCACGCCGGAGTAAGTCCAGGCGATATCGTCGCGCGTGAGCTGTTTTTTAAAGTGCGCGTTATAGACTTTCAGCAGGTAGTTGATTTCGTTTTCATCGATCTCAACGTGTTTCGGATCGCCTTTGTACTCTACATCGGTGGTACCGATAATGGAGAACTCATCCATCCACGGAATAACAAAGACAATACGCTTGTCTTCGTTTTGCAGAATATAGGCCTGCTTCTGCGAGTGTACGCGCGGCACCACAATATGGCTGCCTTTGATCAGGCGGATACCGTACGGCGAAGGCAGATGCATACCGTCGTCAAAGAACTGTTTGACCCACGGACCGGTGGCGTTCACCAGACCGCGCGCCTTCCAGCTATATTTTTCTCCGGTGTCGATATCTTCCGCTTCAACAATCCACAGACCATTTTCACGGCGCGCGCTGGTGGCGCGGGTGCGGGTCAGTACTTTGCCGCCTTTACGCTCCACCATCTGCGCATTCGCCAGTACCAGACGCGCATCGTCCACCCAGCAGTCGGAATATTCGAAACCGCGCACGATTTCCGGTTTCAGCACCGATTCTGAGCCAAAACGCAAACCGGCTGAGGCCGGCAGGCTGGTGCGTTTTCCAAGGTGGTCGTACATAAACAGACCAATGCGGATCATCCACGCCGGACGCAGATGCGGGCGGTGCGGCAGACGAAAACGCATCGGGAAAGCGATATGCGGTGCCATTTTCAGCAGCACTTCGCGCTCGGCAAGCGCTTCGCTCACCAGGCGGAATTCGTAGTGTTCAAGGTAGCGCAAGCCACCGTGAATCAGTTTGGAGCTGTTGCTGGATGTCGCGCAGGCCAGATCCTGCGCTTCCAGCATCAGCACGGATAAACCACGCCCTGCGGCGTCTACCGCGATGCCGGCACCGTTGATGCCCCCGCCTATCACAATCAGATCTTTGGTTTCCATGCTGCCCTCACGCACTTTCGTTAAAGCTCATAAATGTTCGTTATCGCTCATGATAGCAAAGGAACGCGCTTTTGGTAACATCAAAAAAACAATTTAGAGTGATATGCATAACATAATGGCGTTTACCCGCCGTCACGACGTACACTTGACGGCAGAATAGCCATTTCCTGTGTCAATTAAGAGAACGTCATGGATCACTTTGAATGCATTAACGTAGAAGAAACCCATCAGAAATTGCATCAGCAGCAGGCGGTGCTGGTGGATATCCGCGATCCACAAAGCTTCGCGATGGGGCATACGCCGGGCGCATTCCATCTGACCAACGATACGCTGGGCGCGTTTATGCGCGACAACGACTTCGATACCCCGGTGATGGTGATGTGCTACCACGGCAATAGCAGCAAAGGTGCAGCGCAATACCTGCTCCAGCAGGGATACGATCAGGTCTACAGCGTTGACGGCGGTTTCGACGCCTGGCAACGTCATTTCCCGGTGGAAGTGGCGCACGGTACGCTTTAGGCATCCGTCCCGTGCCGCTATACTGTCTCTCTTTGTATGGATTAAGCGACGCCCGCCATGTTGATGATTACCTCTTTTACTAACCCTCGCGTCGCCCAGGCGTTTGTCGATTATATGCAGACCCAGGGCGTGATCCTCACCATTCAACATCACGAGCAAAGCGATATCTGGCTGGCAGATGAGAGCCAGGCTGAGCGCGTCAAAAATGAATTGGCGCGCTTTATCGAAAATCCTGCCGACCCGCGTTATCTGGCGGCGAGCTGGCAATCCGGGCAGGTCGACAGCGGTCTGCGCTATCGTCGTTTTCCCCTGACGGCGGCTATTCGCGAACGCGGCGGGCCATTGACGTTACTGATGACCGCGCTCTGCGTGTTTGTCTTCGTGGTGATGAGCGTGATTGGCGATCAGACCGTGATGATGTGGCTCGCCTGGCCGTGGGATGCCAGCGTACAGTTTGAGATCTGGCGTTACTTCACTCACGCAATAATGCATTTTTCGCTGGTGCACATCCTCTTCAACCTGTTCTGGTGGTGGTATCTTGGCGGAGCGGTTGAAAAGCGTCTCGGCACCGGCAAACTGGTGGTCATTACCCTGATTAGCGCCTTATTAAGCGGTTTTGTGCAGCACCAACTTACCGGCCCGTGGTTTGGCGGTTTATCCGGCGTGGTGTATGCGCTGATTGGTTATGTCTGGCTGCACGGTGTACGCGATCCGATTCCTCAGGTGGCGTTACCGAATGGGCTGTTTATTTTTACGGTCGCGCTGATGGTCGCCGAGTGGTTCGGCGTTATGGGCTTTGAGATTGCTACCGGTGCGCACACGGCTGGCATGGTGATTGGGCTGGCGATGGCGCTGGTGGACACGCAGAATGTGCGGAAACGAACATAATTATCCAGGGACATTTCATGAAACAAACACAGCGTCATGACGCGATTATTGAACTGGTTAAACAACAAGGATATGTCAGTACCGAAGAGCTGGTTGAACAATTTTCCGTCAGCCCGCAGACCATTCGCCGCGATCTGAATGACCTCGCGGATCAAAACAAAATCTTGCGTCACCACGGCGGCGCGGCGCTGCCTTCGAGCTCGGTGAACACCTCCTGGCACGATCGCAAATCAACGCTGACGGCGGAAAAAGAGCGCATTGCCCGCAAGGTAGCAGAACAGATCCCGAACGGTGCAACACTGTTTATCGATATTGGCACTACGCCGGAAGCCGTCGCCCATGCGCTGCTGGAACACAGCGATCTGCGCATTGTGACCAACAACCTGAACGTCGCGAATACTCTGATGAAGAAAGAGGATTTCCGCGTGATCCTCGCGGGCGGCGAACTGCGCAGCCGCGACGGCGGCATCGTTGGCGAGGCGACCCTCGATTTTATCTCTCAGTTCCGCCTCGATTTCGGCATCCTCGGTATTAGCGGGATTGATGCGGACGGCTCGCTGCTGGAGTTCGACTACCACGAAGTGCGCACCAAACGCGCGATCATTGAAAACTCGCGTCACGTCATGCTGGTGGTGGATCACTCGAAATTTGGCCGTAACGCGATGGTGAATATGGGCAGCATTGGCCTTGTGGATGCGGTGTATACCGATGCCATGCCGCCTGCCGGGGTATTACAGGTGATCAACCACAACAATGTGCAACTGGAGCTGTGCTAATTACACGCCGTAGCCCATCATTTTTAGCAGCCGCTGTGCGTGTTGCACGGCATCCTGACGATGGGCGACGCCCAGTTTCTGATAAAGATTGCGGATGTGAGTTTTAATGGTCGTCGCGGCAACATCCAGCTCGCCTGCAATCTGTTCATTGCTATAGCCAGAGTAGATCAGCCCCAGTACCTGCCATTCGCGCTGGGTCAGCGGGCTGGTGCGGATAAGCTCCGGTACATCCGGATGCGTCAGTAGGCGTTCGACGAAATTCTCATCGAAATGCGCAAACTTATGCCGGTGATGCTGGTTGATGTCGCGCAAAATACGCTGGGCGCGATGCTGTTCGAGCTCCGGCAGCGTATTCAACTGGATCAATTGGCGCAACTGCTGCGCCATCGCTTCGCCTTCAATCACAAAATGACTGATAAATCCGGTGCGGTTAGCCAGTTGCAGCGCTTCCAGCAGCACGCGCTGCGCGTCGTTTTTGCGCCCGGCCTGCCAGTAAAGCTGGTTGAGCAGCAACAAATTGCGGTTGATGTCGCTCATCAAACGCAGGCTGCGCGCGTTTTCATTTAACTCTTCCAGCACCATCTCTGCGGGATCAAACTCGCCCAGCAGGATCTGCGCACGGGCGATGTTGCGCCACTGGCTCTGCAGGAAATGGTTATTGGCAAACTCCGGTTTTGGCGTCAGGCGCAGCCACTGCGCGGCGGCCTTTTTGTCGCCGGTCATCTGCCAGTAGATCACCCGTACTTTATCGGCATTCGACACCCAGTCGCTGTGGTATTGACCGTTGCCGAGCAGATTCTCCAGGCGGTTCAAATGGCTGCGGGCATTATCCAGATCGCCGCGTGCCAGCGAGTTTTGCACCAGCAGCGCCAGACATTGCAACTGCTGCTGCGGCTGCATGGCAGAGAGCACTTCCATCCCCTGGCGCGCCGCCGCTTCGGACTCATCAAGCCGCGCCCACGCCCACAGTAACTGGGCGCGAATGCGCAGCAAAAATTCATGCATCGGCAGTTGCTCAAGGTGCTGCTCGCGGATCAGCGTAAAGGCTTTTTCCTGTGTCTCCCAGGCCGCCTGCAGAAACCCCTGCGCGAACAGGATTTCGCTTTGCTGGATCAAGCTCCACAGCGCGTAGTGCCAGACATCGTGACGACGCGCCATCTGTTCAGTTTGCTGCATCACCGACAGCGAACTGGTCAGTTCGCCTTTGCAGTGCAGCACTTCACCATGAACAGAGGTCGCCACGATACGGCTGTAATAGTTCGCCAGCGGCAACTCGTCGAGCGCCACCATCGCCAGCCGCTCTGCTTCCACCGGATCGCCATCATTAATCGCTACCTGGGCGCGCAGGGCGTTGAAATCACCGTGCAGCGAGGCGTCCATTTGTGTGGTCATCTCCTGCTCGGCGCGCGCCAGCAGCGTATTCACTTCGCTGTAGCGATGCTGGCTTTGCATCAGCCAGGCCTGCAACAGTACCAGACGTGGATTCTCCAGCAGGCTTTCCCACGGCAGCGCTTTCAGCGACTCTTCCAGCACGCTCAGCTCGCTGTGATTAAACAAACCCCAGGCGTGATGCAGCAGAATATCGCGCAGCATAATGCCGTCTCCGGCCGCCAGCGCGTGATGAATGGCTTCACTGGGGAAGCCTTGCGCCATCCAGCTTTCTGCTGCGGCGCGGTGAATATCCGGCAGCTCGGTTGCCAGTTCCCACTGACATCGCTGGCGCAGGAAATTGCCGAACAGTGGGTGGTAGCTGAACCATTCGCCGGAATCGTCCATACGTTGTAAAAACAGCCCCTGACGCTCAATCTCTTCGAGCCGCATTTGCCCGTTCTCTTCACCGGTCACGCGGACGATCAGCGCGTCGTTCATCGAGCGTAGCAGGGCGCTTTTCAGCAGGAACTTACGCGTGTCGATATCGACATTATCCAGCACTTCATCCACCAGATAATCGGAGAGATGGCTGGCATTAATGCCGGAAAGGCGGCGTGCGGACTGATGCGGTGCGCTGTGGTTTTGCCGAGCGGAGAGGGCGATAAGCTGCAGCGCTGTCGCCCAGCCGGCAACGTCGTCGCACAGGCGGCTGCTTTCCGCTGCTTCAATCGGCGAGGTCAGGCGGCAGTCAAAAAATTGTTTTGCTTCCTGATGGGTAAAGGCGAGTTGCTGGCTACCCACTTCCAGCAGTTGTTCACGTACGCGCAGGTTGGCTATACCTAACTGCGGCAAATTACGTGACAGCACAATCAGCGTCAGGTTTTCCGGCTGATGGCGTAAAAAGAACCGCATTGCATCATGGATCACCGGGTTGGTGATCAGATGATAATCGTCGATGACCAGAAACAGCGGACGTTGCCACTCCATCAATTCAACGAACAACTGGGAAAAGAGTGACGGCAGGCTGGCGTACTGGCGTTTTTGCGCCATCGCCTCGCTGCGGGCGCAATGCCCGCCCGTCGCCTGCTGAACCGCAGCGATAAAGTAGCTGGCAAAACGTTCCTGCTGGTTATCACCTTCATCCAGAGAGAACCAGCCGACATCATTTTTTCCGGCTGCCCATTGCGAAATGAGCGTGGTTTTTCCGTAACCCGCAGGGCTGGTCACCAGCGCAAGGCGATAATTGTTAGCGCCGGAAAGTTTAGCCAGCAGGCGTTCCCGAACCACGGTGTGGTCGAGACGAACCGGGCGACTTAATTTTGACGGAATCAACATAGTTATCACTTCACTGTGCGAAAACGGAGGGTGTGATTTTTTTTGCGCTTCGTAATTAATCCTAATAAGGTCGGTCAGATGAGGAAATATTGCAAGTTATGTCCGGATCTAACGATTGTGAATTTGCACTATGTCACATTTCTATTTATTTCATGAATAGTTAAGGACAAAAAAGGGGAAAAATAGCCGGGGCACGGCTGGCGCGCTGCGCATGGCAGAAGGCTTAATAGCTATACATGTAGTAAGGGTTTGTTCGCATTATTAACCGGCATATCAGACAAAACGCACAAATAGCAAAAATTGATTAGTGATAGTGCAGTGAATATTATTTTTTCTGCTTTTAACGCGTTACTAAAATTAATTTCCTCCGAAACGATATTTCATTTTTACTGAACAATTTCCAGTCAATTTGATTGAATAACGTGCGAAAAAAACGCTACCTTTAGGTGGCGGCGATCACACTTTTTGCTCATCCCCGCTGCTCCTCCCCGGCTAATCCCTGGCAGGATGAGGAAGTCATAAACCGAGCCAGGCACACTAACGCAAACGTCGATTTACTTCATTACAGGACCCGGATTCTTTATGTCAAAGCCAACGTTTAATAAAGCGGAATTTGCAGCGGCGCTCACGCGCCAGCAGCAGCGTTTAGGGATTCAGGTTGCCGGTGACATGACAACCCGACAGTGGTGGCAAGCGGTGAGCGGTGCGCTGGCAGAACTGCTGGCGGCGCAGCCCGCGCCGAAAGCGGCGAAAGGGCAGCGCCACGTTAACTATATCTCAATGGAATTTCTGATTGGCCGCCTGACGGGCAATAACCTGTTGAACCTGGGCTGGTATCAGGATGTTGGCGCGGTATTGCAGGAACACAACATCAACCTGACCGACCTGCTGGAAGAGGAGATCGATCCGGCGCTGGGTAACGGCGGTCTGGGGCGTCTGGCGGCCTGTTTCCTTGACTCGATGGCGACGGTTGGCCAGTCGGCGACCGGCTACGGCCTGAATTATCAGTACGGCCTGTTCCGCCAGTCTTTTGTTGATGGGCAACAGCATGAAGCCCCGGACGACTGGCATCGCCGCAGCTACCCGTGGTTCAGCCATAACGAGCAGTTAGATGTGCAAGTGGGGATTGGCGGCAAAGTGAGCAAATCCGGACAGTGGCAGCCCGCTTTTACGCTGATTGGCGAAGCCTGGGATTTACCGGTTATTGGCTACCGTAACGGCGTGACGCAGCCGCTGCGTTTATGGCAGGCGACACATGCTCATCCCTTTAATCTGACCAAATTCAACGACGGTGATTTTCTGCGCGCCGAGCAAACCGGGATCGACGCGGAAAAGCTGACGAAAGTACTCTACCCGAACGACAACCACCAGGCCGGGAAAAAGCTGCGTTTGATGCAGCAATACTTCCAGTGCGCCTGTTCAATTGCCGATATTCTGCGTCGTCACCATCTGGCAGGCCGCAAACTGGCGCAGTTGCCGGATTTCGAAGTGATCCAGCTTAACGACACGCACCCGACTATCGCCATTCCGGAACTGCTGCGCGTGCTGCTCGATGAACACCAGCTAAGCTGGGACGATGCCTGGGCGATCACCAGCCGGACGTTTGCCTATACCAACCATACGCTGATGCCGGAAGCGCTGGAGTGCTGGGATGAAACGTTAGTCAAAGCGCTACTGCCGCGGCACATGCAAATCATCAAACAGATCAACGACAAATTTAAGCTGCTGGTCGAGAAAACCTGGCCGGGCGACGATGCAGTATGGGCAAAACTGGCGGTGGTGCATCACAAACAAGTACGCATGGCGAACCTTTGCGTGGTGGGCGGATTTGCGGTTAACGGCGTGGCGGCGCTGCATTCGGATCTGGTGGTCAAGGATCTGTTCCCGGAATATCACCAGCTCTGGCCGGGCAAATTCCATAACGTCACCAATGGCATCACGCCGCGTCGCTGGATCAAACAGTGCAACCCGCTACTGGCCGCGCTGCTCGACAAGACGTTGAAAAAAGAGTGGGCCAACGATCTCGATCAGTTGATCAATCTGGAGAAGTACGCCGACGACGCGGCATTCCGCAAGCAGTATCGCGAGATTAAACAGCAGAACAAAGTGCGACTGGCGGCGTTTGTCAAAGCCCGTACCGGTATTGAGATCAATCCGCAGGCGTTATTCGATATCCAGATCAAACGTCTGCATGAATACAAACGTCAGCATCTGGGGCTGCTGCACATTCTCGCCCTGTACAAAGAAATTCGCGAAAACCCGAAAGCCGACCGCGTGCCGCGTGTCTTCCTGTTTGGCGCCAAAGCTGCGCCGGGCTACTACCTTGCGAAAAACATTATCTTTGCCATCAATAAAGTGGCGGAAGTGATTAACAACGATGCGAAGGTCGGCGACAAGCTGAAAGTGGTATTCCTGCCGGATTACTGTGTCTCGGCAGCGGAGAAGCTGATCCCGGCGGCGGATGTATCTGAGCAGATCTCCACGGCGGGCAAAGAAGCTTCCGGTACCGGCAACATGAAGCTGGCGCTGAATGGCGCGCTGACGGTCGGTACGCTGGACGGCGCGAACGTTGAAATTGCCGAACAGGTTGGCGAAGAGAATATCTTTATCTTCGGCCACACGGTGGAGCAGGTGAAAGCGCTAAAAGCCAAAGGCTATGAACCGCTGAAATGGCGTAAAAAAGACAAGCTGCTGGATGCGGTGCTGAAGGAGCTTGAAAGCGGGAAGTACAGCGACGGGGATAAACATGCTTTTGACCAGATGCTGCACAGCATTGGCAAACAGGGGGGAGATCCTTATCTGGTGCTGGCGGACTTTGCGGCCTATGTGGAGGCGCAAAAGCAGGTGGATGTGCTCTATCGCGACCAGGAAGCCTGGACCCGTGCGGCGATCCTGAACACGGCGCGCTGCGGTATGTTTAGTTCTGACCGCTCAATCCGCGATTATCAAACCCGCATCTGGCAGGCAAAACGCTAAGGAAGCGCGATGGAGAGTAAACGTCTGGAACAGGCCGCACTGGCGGCGGGGATCAGCCCAAACTACATCAATGCGCACGGTAAGCCGCAGTCTATTACGGCGCAGACAAAACAGCGTTTGCTGGCGGCAATGCACGCCGCAAACGCAACGGCGCTCAGCGTACCGCCGGTTCCTGCCGTGCAGGTGTTTATTCACGGCAAAAAGAAAACGTTGCCGGTGGCAGGCAAAGGGAGTTTCCAGTGGCAACTGGTCACAGAAGCTGGCAAGCAGTACCAGGGCCAGGTCAACGGCGGAGAAAATCTGCCGTTGCCAGGCGGTCTGGCGCTGGGCTATCACACACTGACGCTGGAACAGCAGACGCAGCGCTGGCAGTGCCGGTTGATCATCGCGCCCGCCCGCTGCTATGAGCCTCAGGCTCTGCTGGAAGGTAAAAAGTTGTGGGGCGCCTGTGTGCAGCTCTACACCCTGCGTTCAAATGATAACTGGGGGATAGGGGATTTCGGCGACCTGAAAAAGATGCTCGGCGATGTGGCGCAGCGCGGCGGGGCATTTATTGGCCTCAACCCGATCCACGCGCTCTACCCGGCAAATCCGGAGAGCGCCAGCCCCTATAGCCCTTCATCACGGCGCTGGCTGAATATTATCTACATCGACGTTAACGCAGTGGCGGATTTCCGCGACAGCGAAGAGGCGCAGGCGTGGTGGCAACTTCCCACTACTCAACAAACCTTGCGCGCCGCGCGCGATGCGGAGTGGGTGGATTACGCCTCGGTGACGGCGCTGAAGCTGGCGGCGCTGAGCCTTGCATGGCGGCGTTTCCGCCAGCGTGCGGACGATGACGCGCAGCAAGCCGCTTTCCGCCGCTTTGTTGAGCAGCAGGGTGAAAGCCTCTACTGGCAGGCTGCATTTGACGCGCTGCATGCGAATCAGATGAAAGAAGATGCGCTGCGCTGGGGCTGGCCGGTATGGCCGGAAGGGTATCAATCTACCCGCAGCCCGCAGGTGAAAGCCTTCTGCAAGGCGCATGCTGACGAGGTCGATTTTTATCTCTGGTTGCAGTGGCTGGCTTACACCCAGTTTGCTGAGTGCTGGGAAACCAGCCAGTACAATGGGATGCCCATCGGCCTCTACCGCGACCTGGCGGTCGGTGTGGCGGAAGGTGGCGCAGAAACCTGGTGCGATCGCGAGTTGTACTGTCTGAAAGCTTCCGTCGGCGCGCCGCCGGATATTCTGGGGCCGCTCGGGCAAAATTGGGGGCTGCCGCCCATGGATCCGCACGTGATGCGGGCGCGCGCCTATGCGCCATTTATCGATCTGCTGCGTGCCAATATGACCAGTTGCGGCGCGTTACGTATCGACCATGTTATGTCGATGCTGCGTCTGTGGTGGATCCCGTACGGCGAAACGGCGGATCACGGCGCTTACGTGCAGTATCCGGTGGATGACCTGCTGGCCATTCTGGCGCTGGAAAGCCAGCGGCATCAGTGCATGGTGATTGGCGAAGATCTGGGAACTGTACCGGTAGAGATTGTCGGCAAGCTGCGCAGCAGCGGCGTCTACTCCTACAAAGTGCTCTACTTCGAAAACGATCATCAGAAAAACTTCCGCGCGCCGCAGGCCTGGCCGCAGCAGTCGATGGCGGTAGCGACGACGCACGATCTTCCGACCCTGCGCGGTTACTGGGAGAGCGGCGATTTAACCCTCGGCAAAACGCTGGGGTTATATCCCGACGAAGAGGTACTGCGCGGTTTGTATCAGGATCGCGAGCGGGCGAAGCAGGGGCTGCTGGATGCGCTGCATCAGCACGGTTGCCTGCCGAAACGCGCTGGTCATAAAGCGTCGCGCATGCCGATGACGGCGATCCTCAATCGCGGTATGCAACGCTATATTGCCGACAGCAACAGCGCATTACTGGGGTTGCAGCCGGAAGACTGGCTGGACATGCCGGGGCCGGTGAACATTCCGGGCACCAGTTACCAGTACAAAAACTGGCGACGTAAGCTGTCGGTGTCGCTGGAAGCGATGTTTAGCGATGAGAAGGTTAACAAGCTGATTAAAGATCTTGACCGACGGCGCAAAGCCGGAAGAAAACGTTAATAAAAAAGCCCGGATATCCGGGCTTTTTGTTGTCCTGTAAGCGTTAGCGCCACCGGGCAATTGAAAATCAGACCACCATTCCCAGCAGCAGACAACCCACCAGGCCGCACACCGAGATAATGGTTTCCAGTGCCGACCATGAACGCATGGTCTCACCGATGGTCAGGTTGAAATACTCTTTGAACAGCCAGAAGCCCGGATCGTTAACGTGAGAGAAAATCACGCTACCGGAGCCAACGGCAATCACCATCAGTTCCGGGCTGACGCCCGTGGTGGCAATCAGCGGCGCGGCAATACCGCCTGCGGTAATCGCCGCAACGGTTGCGGAACCCAGCGCAATACGCAGTACCGCAGCAATCGACCAGGCCATAAACAGCGGAGAGAGGTTAGTGGCATGCATCATGGAAGCGATGTATTTATCCACGCCGCTATCAACCAGCACCTGTTTGAATGCGCCGCCGCCGCCGATGATCAACAGCATCATGGCGATGATTTTGATGGATGAAGTCAGCGTGTCATTGATGTCATCCATAGAACGGCCGCGGTTCAGACCGAAAGTGAAGACCGCAATCAGTACCGCGATCATGGTCGCCATCACCGGGTCGCCGAAGAACTCTGCATAAGGCAGAATCGCATGGCCTTTCGGCAGCAGCATTTCCGCGACCGCGCGCAGCGCCATCAGAATCACCGGCACCAGGGAAGTCCAGACGCTGACGCCGAAACCTGGCATCTCTTCTTCGGTAAAGGTTTTGGAGTTGTAAAGACCTTCCGGGATCGGCTTATCAATGCTTTTCAGGAAACGCGCATAGACCGGGCCTGCGAGGATCACGGTCGGAATACCGAGCAGCGTGCCGTACAGCAGCGTTTTACCCATATCCGCGTGGAAGATGGTGGCGATAGCTGTCGGGCCCGGGTGCGGCGGCAGGAAGCCGTGCGTCACAGAGAGGGCTGCCGCCATCGGTACGCCAACATACAGCAGCGGAATGCGTGCAGAGGCGGCGATAGTAAATACCAGCGGCAGCAACAGCACGAAACCGACTTCATAGAACAGCGCGAAACCGACGGTGAAACCGGTCAGCACAACGGCCCATTGAATATGTTTACGACCGAACTTTTCGATAAGCGTAGTGGCGATGCGCTGTGCGCCGCCGCAGTCTGCCAGCAGTTTGCCGAGCATGGCGCCAAAGCCCATGATCAGCGCAAGACTGCCCAACGTACCGCCCACGCCCGCTTTAATCGATTTGATAACGGCATCCAGTGGCATGCCCTGCATCATCCCGACGGCGAGCGCCACCAGAATCAGAGCGATAAATCCGTTGAGTTTGAAACGGATCATTAACAGGAGTAAGAGGACAACACCGATAGCGACAATGACTAATGGCATGATTTACCTGGCCTTTAATTTGTTATGGGTAACGTCAGTGTTTCTTGGCAGCCGCTAAAAGCTCCCGAACCGGGAAGGGCGAACTGCGGCACCATTACGGCTGGACATCCATTGCTAAAAATTGTAGTCGGATGTTTTTATCTTGTTGGTGCTGGCTGGAATGATACGGGTAACATCTGTGAAAAGAGAATCACCCTGCCGATCTAAATGTGAGATCTGAGACCTGTGTCATATTAACGCCGGGAAACTAGTTTGCTTTAAAGGGCAGGAAACGCGCGCAAAGATACGGGTAACGTCTTGAGATGACAGGCATAAAAGGGATAGCGGGCGCAGGGAAGATCTTGCGAATACAACAATGACCGGAGATTAACGGGCGGGTCAGCCGGGAATGAAAACGGGCAGGTGAAACAGGCCCGGCACGCTGTTACGCCACCGGGCAATGCTCTGCGGAACAGGCTTAGTAGTAGGAGTGCTCGCCGCGCTGGTGCTCAGTGAGATCGCGCACGCCTTTCAGTTCCGGGAATTCAGTCAGCAGTTGCTTCTCGATCCCTTCTTTCAGCGTTACGTCGACCATGGAGCAACCGTTACAGCCGCCGCCAAATTGCAGAATGGCGTAGCCTTCATCGGTGATCTCCATCAGCGTCACGCGGCCGCCGTGGCCAGCCAGCTGCGGGTTGATTTGCGATTGCAGCAGGTACTCAACGCGCTCCATCAGCGGCGCGTCGTCGGAAACTTTACGCATTTTAGCGTTTGGCGCTTTCAGCGTGAGCTGAGAACCTAATTGATCGGTTACAAAATCAATTTCCGCATCTTCGAGATACGGCGCGCTCAGTTCATCGACATAGGCAACCAGTTGTTCAAATTTCAGCGCGGTATCGGTCGCTTCAACTGCATCTGGCGGACAATAAGAGACGCCGCATTCAGCGTTTGGCGTGCCAGGGTTAATCACAAATACGCGAATTTGTGTCCCTTCTTCCTGATTTGCCAGCAGTTTGGAAAAGTGCGCCTGGGCAGCGTCGGAAATACGGATCATAGCAATGGCCTAATAGTTGACTATTTTACTTGGTTATAATACGCCCATCATCGAGGGTCTACAAGGTTCGACACAGGCACCAGACCTGAACAGTCGCTGCGCCGCTGCGCAAAAGCAGCCGGGAGATCTCCGCAACAGTACTGCCGGTCGTGACGACATCATCCACCAGAACGATATGGAGCCCGGCTATTGGCAATTCAAGGCGAAAAGCATTTTTCAGGTTCTGCCTGCGCAGCCTGGCGCTTAAATGATGCTGCACCGGCGTTGCCCGCAGACGCTTAAGCGCCACGCGCGAATAGCGGCACGACAGCCAGCGCGCCAGCGGTCGGCACAGTAAATCGCTTTGATTAAACCCGCGCCGCCACTGGCGTCGGGCATGCAGCGGAACGCTGAGGAGCAGGTCCGGTAACGGACGTTTACCGCGCTGTACCACCCTGAGCAGCAATAGCCGCGCCAGTGCGCTGGCAAGCTCCGGGCGAGGATGAAATTTAAACTGCTGTACCAGCGTACTGAGCGGCGGGGCGTAGTCACCCACAGCGATGAGCCGTTGCCAGGGCGGCGGTTTTTGCAGACAACGGCCGCAGGGCACATTTTCATGGGCAGCAGGTAAACCGCACAAAGGGCAAACTTTTCCCTGCGTTTGCATCGCGCGGGCGCAGCCCGAACAGATTCCCCAGTGGCTGAGCATTAACGGCATTCGGCATAGCCAGCACAAGCCCGGCACTGTTAGCATGTTCCACCTCCTTGTGTGAAGAAAGAGAACGATAGCGGATGAAAGACATCTGGTGGCAAACCAAAGGTGAAGGCGATTGTCATCTTGTGCTGTTGCACGGCTGGGGACTGAATGCCCAGGTATGGGATTGCATAACTCCGGAACTGAGTGCGCATTTTACGCTGCATCTGGTCGATTTGCCGGGCTACGGCAGAAGTACGGGATTTAGCCCTTTGTCGCTTGGGCAGATGGTTGATATTGTTCTGGCACAGGCGCCGGAACGGGCGATTTGGCTGGGCTGGAGCCTTGGCGGGCTGGTGGCCAGCCGCGTGGCGTTGCAGGCACCCGAGCGTGTAAGCACGCTGGTGACGGTTGCTTCCTCGCCGTGCTTCAGCGCACAGGGCGAATGGGCGGGCATTAAACCCGAAGTGCTGGCCGGTTTTCAGCATCAGTTGAGTGAAGATTTTCAGCGTACCGTCGAGCGTTTTCTCGCGCTGCAAACGCTGGGAACGGAAACCGCAAGGCAGGACGCGCGTCAGCTAAAAAACGCAGTGTTGTCGCTGGAAATGCCTTCTGCTGAGGTGCTGAACGGCGGGCTGGAGATCCTGAAGACAGCGGATTTGCGCGAAGCATTATCATCGCTGACGCTGCCGTTTTTACGCCTCTACGGGCGGCTCGATGGGCTGGTGCCGCGCAAAATCGTGCCGGTGCTGGATGGGATGTGGCCTGCAAGCGAATCGATTGTGTTTGCAAAAGCAGCGCATGCGCCTTTTATCTCGCATCCGGTTGAATTCTGCGAAACCCTGCTGGCGTTAAAAGCGAAGCTGTGAAAGCAGCCCGGTAGTGTGCTGCTTATCGGGCCTTCAGCATAGCGTCCACCACTCTTGCTGGCAGGCGCTTTTCCCTTCCGGACACTGTTTACAGCTACCGGTTAAACAACCGGTAGCATCTTCCTGAACACGCATCACTTTACCCATCGCTTCCATACGACCCAGCATGGCATCAATCATCGCTCTGGGCGTGCGCAGCGTGCTGCTCAACTGCTGCGCATCCATTCTTCCCCGAAGCGCCAGCAGATCGCGAATCTCAAGTAATGATGCCATCGCTTCACTCCTTAATGGCAGTCGCCCGCCGGGCTGTCACAGCAACTGGCGACAGTTTTACGTGTAGCCAGCGTACTGATATCCACCCGGCTTCTGGCCCGGCGCAGCGCGCCAATGACCACCACGTTAAACAGGAGAACCGCCAGAATGCAGGTCAGGCTGTAGAGTGGATGCTGGTTAAAGGTGACACTTTGATAGAACAACGTTGCCAGTGAGTAGGCGATATTCAGCCCCCACAGCACCGAGAATCCCATCCAGCCGCGGCTCGATTCGCGGGCGATTGCGCCCATCGCGGTAATGCACGGCACGTAGAGCAGGACGAAAATCAGGTAGCTATAGGCGGCGGCCGCGCTGCCGAATTTCTGGCTCATTACGCCCATCGTACCCGTCGCCATTTCACCGTCGCCTTTACTGGCTTCGATTGGGTTGGCCAGCACGCTCAGGCTGAAGGTATCGCGCACGCTTTTCACGGTGTCTTCCAGCGCGGCAATCAGCTCGTCGCTCAGGCTGAATTCCGCCGGATTAAAGCCAGCTTGCTCAATATTTTCGGCGGTATAGAGCGTATTCAGTGTACCCACCACCACTTCTTTCGCCATCGCGCCAGTGACCAGGCCGACAGTGGCCTGCCAGTGATCGCCATGCACGCCAATCGGCTCCAGCAGCGGTGTAAATACCCGGCTGATCGACGCCAGCGCAGATTCATCGATTTTATGTACCGTCCGGCCATCCAGCGAGAAACTGTTCATTGCGCTGAGGAAAATGCTGACGATGATGATGACTTTACCCGCGCGGATCACAAAGCCTTTCAGGCGCTGCCAGGTTTGCAGCAGCAGGCTTTTCAGATGCGGTACGTGATAGACCGGAAGCTCCATCACGAACGGCGAGGCTTCACCGCGCAGCAGGGTAAATTTCAACATCAGCCCGGTGAGGATCGCCATTACAATCCCCAGCACGTAGAGTGAGAAGACGGTGATCGCACCATGCTGGCCGAAAAAAGCCGCCGAGAAGACAGCGAAAATGGCCAGACGTGCGCCGCAGGACATAAACGGCGCCATCATGATAGTAATTAACCGTTCACGCGGGGCATCCAGCGTACGGGCGCCCATCACTGACGGCACGTTGCAGCCGAAACCAACAATCAGCGGCACAAAGGATTTTCCTGGCAGCCCCAGCGATTGCATCAGCCGGTCCATCACAAAGGCCGCGCGCGCCATATAGCCGGAATCTTCAAGGAACGACATAAACAGGTACATCATGCCAAGCTGCGGCACCAGCGGCAGTACGGTATTCACCCCGCCGCCGAGCCCCTGAGCAAGGAAGATTGTCAGCCATTCCGGAAAGTGCAGCGTGGCGCCCAGCCACTGAATGCCATGGATAAAAATCGCTACTGAACCGGCGTCGAAGATCGGCTGGAACGCGCCACCAATGTTGATGGCGAACAGAAACATCAGATACATGACAAACAGAAAGATCGGCAGACCCAAAAAGCGGTTGATCACAATGCGGTCAACGGCGGCGGTAAACTGGCTCGGCTCGGCCGTTAACGTGTTGCTGACGGTGTCGCAGATGGCGGCAATCGACTGGTAACGCGCATCGGCAATATGCAGCGCCGGATCGTCCATCCCGTCTTTCAGACGGGAGAGTGCAGCGTCGAATTGCTGGTTGTTGATGCCCGAGTTCGCGCGGCTGTAGATATCACCCTCGAGTATTTGCAGACCCATCCAGCGGCGCTGCTGTTGCGGAAGCTCCTCCGGCATCTGCGCGGCCAGCGCGTCGGCTTCACGGGAAAGCGGTTGGGCGTAATGCACCAGTTCGATATTGTCATTGGCGCGATGACGATCCACCGCCAGCTTCAGCGCTTCAATACCGCGACCACGTGTGGATACCAGCGGGATAACCGGGCAGCCAAGGCGGGCTGAAAGGGCATCAACATCGATGCGCACTTTTTGTTTTTCAGCGATATCCAGCATGTTGAGCGCGATGATGCATGGCACGCCCAGTTCCAGCAGTTGGAGTGTCAGATAAAGATTGCGTTCAAGGTTCGAAGCATCCACCACATTGATCAGCAGATCGGCATCGCCACTCAAAATGTAGTGACAGGCAATCTGCTCATCCAGCGATGTTTGCGCCGAAATGGTGGTCAGCGAATAGGTGCCAGGCAGGTCAACCAGCGTAACCTGGTGATCGGTTGTGGTGAAAAAACCCTCTTTGCGCTCTACCGTCACGCCAGACCAGTTTCCCACCCGCTGGCGCGCTCCCGTTAACTGATTGAATAATGTCGTCTTGCCGGAATTAGGATTACCAATTAAACCAATGGTCAATTTTTTCATTTTACTTAGCACTCTATGTCATAGCTGACCGGTTAACGGGACATCGCTTCCAGTTCGAGAAAAGCGAGATCTTTTTTCCGTAACACTAAATTAACGCGGCGGGTCTCGATATGAATGGGATCGCCTAATGGTGCCACCCGCACCACATTAAAAGATGAGCCGGGCAACATACCTAATGACAGGAGTTTTTGCCGCCAGGCCGGGCTTATTTGCTGTGAGAAGCCGGTAATTTTCCACACACTGTCAGGAGAGAAATGCATAGTGCCTACTTATTTTTGCTGCGAGCCGATGTTTGCCGTACGTCATCACGACGCACCGTGAACCTATGAAGAGTAAAGAACAGCCAACGAGAACAATGATAATGAGAATAGTTTTTATCATCAATAATAAAAATGCGTCAGGACGGGAGAGGAAATAAAAATTCGATTTTGTTTTGACGTAGCTCAAAAATAAGTTGGGTTCTGAATTTTGCGCGGCGCAGTAACACATTAAGGGGAAATAAATAATTGTTATTTATATCGGGATCTTAATCTTTTATTCATATTTGAAATGGTGCGCGGGCCGTAAGTCCGCTGATGTAAATTCCGATAAATAAATACGATGTCAGTAAATTGATTAATAATTTTGAATATCAATAACCAGCAAAAATAATAGGTTAATAATTCTCTATGATTAACAGCACTAAGAAAAAGGCGCTTTTTCGACGGTGTTGCACCAAAAATAACCCCTCTCCCGCAGGCGCAAGAGAGGGGAGAGGATTAGCGTTTTTTACCCATCGCCGCCGCCAGTGCATCCATCATTGCGCTGTTGCCGCCGGGTTGAGGGCTGCGATCCCGCGGTGATTTTGCCGGACGCGCGCTACTCCGGTTACCAGCATCGCGACTACCGCTATTGCCACTGCCGCGACGGCTGTTACTGTCGCCTGGTTGTTCGTCCAGACGCATGGTCAACGCAATACGTTTACGCGGCAGATCGACTTCCAGCACTTTCACCTTCACGATATCGCCTGCTTTCACCACCGTATGCGGATCTTCAACGAACTTATCCGCCAGCGAGGAGATATGTACCAGCCCGTCCTGATGCACGCCGATATCAACGAACGCGCCAAAGTTGGTGACGTTGGTCACTGCGCCTTCCAGCACCATACCTGGCAACAGATCGTTCATGGTTTCGATGCCTTCGGCGAAGGTCGCGGTTTTGAACTCCGGACGCGGGTCGCGGCCCGGTTTCTCCAGCTCTTTGATGATGTCGGTGACGGTCGGCACGCCGAACTGCTCGTCGGTAAACTCGGACGGTTTCAGCTTACGTAACTCGGCGCTGTTGCCCATCAGATCGCGCAGGGACTGTACGGTTGCCGCCAGAATTCGCTCGACCACCGGATAGGTTTCCGGGTGAACGGTGGAAGCATCCAGCGGGTTGTCGCCGTGGTTAATACGCAGGAAGCCCGCGCACTGTTCAAAGGCTTTCGGCCCAAGGCGGCTCACTTTTAGCAGTTGCTGACGGTTCTGGAACTGACCGTTTTCATCGCGCCAGGAGACAATATTTTGCGCCATCATGCGGGTTAAACCGGCCACGCGCGTCAGTAGCGGCACCGAGGCGGTATTCAGATCAACGCCGACGGCGTTCACGCAGTCTTCAACGACGGCGTCCAGTTTACGCGCCAGCTGTGTCTGGCTGACGTCATGCTGATACTGGCCAACGCCGATTGATTTCGGGTCGATTTTCACCAGCTCAGCCAGGGGATCCTGTAAACGGCGGGCGATAGACACCGCACCGCGCAGAGAAACGTCGAGATCCGGGAATTCCAGCGCCGCCAGTTCGGAGGCGGAGTAGACTGACGCCCCCGCTTCGCTGACAATCACTTTCTGCGCGGTCACTTTCGGGAACTGTTTCTGCACATCCAGGTAGAAACGTTCGGTCTCGCGCGATGCTGTACCATTACCGATCGCCACCAGTTCGACGTTGTGTTTCTCGCACAGCGCCGCCACGGCAACCGCCGCTTTCGCTGCCTGCCCGGTGTGCGGATAAATCGTGTCGGTTGCGACCAGTTTGCCGGTGGCATCGACTACTGCCACTTTTACGCCGGTACGCAGGCCCGGATCGAGCCCCATCGTTGCACGCAGCCCGGCCGGTGCGGCCATCAGCAGATCGTGCAGGTTGCGGGCGAAGACGTTAATCGCTTCATCTTCCGCGCGTTCGCGCACAGTACCCATTAATTCAGTTTCAAGGTGCATCAGGACCTTAATGCGCCACGTCCAGCTCACGACGCTGCGGCGCCAGCTATCTGCCGGGGCGTTATTCAGGCGCAGGCCGAGATGGTCGATAATAATCTGCTCGCAGTGGCTCTCTTTCGGCGGCTCGTCAAACTGCGGATCGGCATTCAGCGCCAGTTGCAGCACACCCTCATTACGCCCACGGAACATGGCCAGCGCGCGGTGCGAAGGAACGGTAGAAATCGGTTCGTGATGATCGAAATAGTCGCGGAATTTCGCGCCTTCTTCCTCTTTGCCACTGACCACCGTCGCCACGAGATGGGCGTTTTTCCACAGATAGTCACGGACTTTCGCCAGCAGGGCCGCATCCTCAGCGAAGCGCTCCATCAGGATATAACGCGCGCCATCAAGCGCCGCTTTGCTGTCGGCAACACCTTTATCTGCATCCACAAACGTGGCGGCCAGCGTTTCCGGATCCTGCGACGGGTCATTCCACAGTTGGTCTGCCAGCGGTTCGAGACCGGCTTCAATCGCGATTTGCCCGCGCGTGCGACGCTTCGGTTTGTAGGGAAGATAGAGGTCTTCGAGTTCGGTTTTGCTCAGCGTACCGTTGATGGCTTTCGCCAGCTCTTCGCTGAGTTTGCCCTGCTCGCCAATCGATTTCAGGATTGCCTGGCGGCGCTCTTCCAGCTCGCGCAGGTAACCAAGGCGGGTTTCGAGCTGACGCAATTGCGTGTCGTCCAGACCGCCGGTGACCTCTTTACGGTAGCGCGCGATAAACGGCACGGTATTCCCTTCATCAAGCAGGCGAACGGCGGATTCCACCTGTTCGGTCCGTGCCTGAAGTTCACCCGCAATAATGCGGCAGAGCGAATCATTCATCATTTCTTTCATCATCTTCTGAACAAAATCAGCGGATAGTTATACGGACTGGCACTGTAAAATGCCAGCCGCCGGGGTGGTTCCTGGATTGTTCTGTGGCGGTTATTTCACATATTCGATTTCATTGACGTACCAGGTAGCTTCGCCGCCCGGTGTTTGTACGACCGCCACATCACCAGCTTCTTTTTTCAGCAGGGCGCGGGCCATCGGTGAATCGATGGAGATGTAATCCTTGCGGCCAAAGATCTCATCGTAGCCGACGATGCGAAAGCGCAGAGTATCGCCATCATCGTTTTCGATCTCCACCCATGCGCCAAAGAAAACTTTGCCTTCCTGTTGCGGTGAATAATCAACGATTTTCAGGTTTTCCAGACATTTCGTCAGATAACGTACCCGGCGGTCTATTTCGCGCAGGCGTTTTTTGTTGTACTGATAATCAGCGTTTTCGCTGCGATCGCCCAGGCTTGCCGCCCAGGTCACTTTTTTCGTGACTTCCGGGCGCTCCTGACGCCAGAGAAAATCGAGTTCCTGCTTCAGTTTGTCATAACCTTCGCGGGTGATCAGGGGCGTTTTCATACTTCTGCCTTCTCTTTGTGACAGCTTTGATGTACAGACTTTACAAACGGTATTGCGTAAAGTGCGGATTAATCATGTTTTATGTGATGTTGAATGCATATAACTTGCTGTTAAATATGCTTTGTAACAATTTAGACTAGAATTTATACCAGATTTCGCTGGTCGTTAACGCGCACTTTTTTAGAATACGGAAACAGAAATTTCGGAACCTTTGGGAGTATAAACAATGCAAGAGAATTATAAGATTCTGGTAGTGGATGACGACATGCGTCTGCGCGCATTACTTGAGCGTTACCTTACCGAGCAGGGCTTCCAGGTTCGTAGCGTGGCTAACGCCGAACAAATGGATCGGTTGTTAACCCGTGAATCTTTCCACCTGATGGTGCTGGATCTGATGCTGCCGGGCGAAGATGGCCTCTCCATCTGCCGCCGCCTGCGTAGCCAGAGCAACCCGATGCCGATCATTATGGTGACGGCAAAAGGGGAAGAAGTGGACCGTATTGTTGGCCTGGAAATCGGCGCCGACGACTATATTCCGAAACCGTTTAACCCACGTGAATTGCTGGCGCGTATCCGCGCGGTACTGCGTCGTCAGGCGAATGAGCTGCCGGGCGCGCCGTCGCAGGAAGAAGCAGTAATTGCGTTTGGTAAGTTCAAACTGAACCTCGGTACGCGCGAGATGTTCCGTGAAGATGAGCCGATGCCGTTAACCAGCGGTGAGTTTGCCGTGCTGAAAGCACTGGTTAGCCACCCGCGCGAGCCGCTCTCTCGTGACAAGCTGATGAATCTGGCGCGCGGTCGTGAGTATTCAGCGATGGAACGTTCCATCGACGTGCAGATCTCCCGCCTGCGCCGCATGGTGGAAGAGGATCCGGCGCATCCGCGCTATATTCAGACCGTTTGGGGCCTGGGCTACGTATTTGTGCCGGACGGTTCTAAAGCATGATGCGCGTGCGCTTCTCGCCGCGAAGTTCATTTGCCCGAACGCTGTTGCTTATCGTCACCTTGCTGTTCGTCAGCCTGGTGACGACATACCTTGTGGTGCTGAATTTCGCCATTTTGCCCAGCCTCCAGCAATTTAATAAGGTACTCGCCTACGAAGTTCGTATGCTGATGACCGACAAACTGCAACTGGAGGATGGGACGCAACTGGTGGTGCCACCTGCGTTTCGTCGTGAAATTTACCGTGAACTGGGTATTTCTCTCTATTCCAATGAAGCGGCGGAAGACGCGGGCCTGCGCTGGGCGCAGCACTATGAATTCTTAAGTCAGCAGATGGCGCAGCAGCTCGGTGGCCCGACCGAAGTGCGCGTTGAAGTGAACAAAAGCTCTCCGGTGGTGTGGCTGAAAACCTGGCTGTCGCCCAATATCTGGGTGCGCGTGCCGCTGACGGAAATCCATCAGGGCGATTTTTCGCCGCTGTTCCGCTACACGCTGGCGATTATGCTGCTGGCGATAGGCGGCGCCTGGCTCTTTATTCGTATTCAGAACCGACCGCTTGTTGACCTTGAACACGCGGCGCTGAAGGTTGGGCGAGGGCATATTCCGCCGCCGCTGCGTGAGTACGGCGCATCAGAAGTCCGTTCCGTCACCCGCGCTTTCAACCAGATGGCCGCCGGGGTGAAACAATTGGCGGACGATCGCACGCTGCTGATGGCCGGGGTGAGCCACGATTTACGCACGCCGCTGACGCGTATCCGTCTGGCGACGGAGATGATGGCGGAAGAAGATGGTTATCTCTCTGAATCGATTAATAAAGATATCGAAGAGTGTAACGCGATCATCGAGCAGTTTATCGATTACCTGCGTACCGGCCAGGAGATGCCGATGGAAGTGGCAGATCTGAATGCCGTGCTGGGCGAGGTCATCGCCGCCGAAAGTGGTTACGAACGTGAGATCGAAACCGGTCTGAACGACAGTGAGATTTTTGTACGCATGCATCCGCTCTCTATTAAGCGCGCAGTCGCCAATATGGTGGTGAATGCGGCGCGCTACGGTAACGGCTGGATCAAGGTCAGCAGCGGTACTGAACTGAATCGCGCCTGGTTCCAGGTTGAGGATGACGGGCCGGGGATTAAACCAGAACAGCGTGAACATCTGTTCCAGCCGTTTGTTCGCGGCGACAGCGCGCGTAGCACCAGCGGCACCGGTTTAGGGCTGGCTATCGTGCAGCGAATCATCGACAACCATAACGGCCTGCTGGAGCTGGGTACCAGCGAGCGTGGCGGGTTGTCGATTCGCGCCTGGTTGCCAATCCCGGTTGTTCGCCTGAATGGGCCCACCAAAGAAGCATAAAAAAACCCGCCGGAATATGGCGGGTTTTGTTTCTCTTGCGTAGCCGAATTACAGTTTCGGTCCGGCGCTGACCAGCGCGGCTCCGGCTGCGGTATCGGTATACTTATCAAAGTTCTCAATAAACAGCTTCGCCAGCTGTGTCGCTTTCTCCTGCCACTGTTCCGGCGATGCGTACGTATTGCGCGGATCGAGAATGCGCGAATCCACGCCATGTAATGATGTCGGCACGGCCAGGTTGAACATCGGCAGGGTGAAGGTTTCCGCATTGTCCAGCGAACCATCCAGAATTGCGTCGATAATCGCCCGCGTATCTTTGATGGAGATGCGTTTGCCGGTCCCGTTCCAGCCCGTGTTTACCAGATACGCCTGCGCACCGGCAGCCTGCATCCGTTTCACCAGCACTTCGGCATACTGCGTCGGGTGCAGCGACAGGAATGCTGCGCCGAAGCAGGCGGAGAAGGTTGGCGTCGGCTCATTCACGCCGCGCTCTGTTCCGGCCAGTTTGGCGGTAAAGCCAGAGAGAAAATGGTACTGCGTCTGGCTGGCCGTCAGGCGGGAAACCGGCGGCAATACGCCGAACGCATCAGCAGTCAGGAAGATCACTCGCGTGGCGTGACCGGCTTTCGACACGGGTTTGACGATGTTATGAATATGGTAAATCGGATACGACACGCGGGTATTTTCCGTTTTCGACGCATCATCAAAATCGATGCTGCCGTCGTCGCGGACGCTGACGTTTTCCAGCAGCGCATCGCGGCGGATGGCGTGGAAGATATCCGGTTCAGCCTCTTCCGAGAGCCGGATGGTTTTGGCATAACAGCCGCCTTCAAAGTTGAAGACGCCGTCGTCATCCCAGCCGTGCTCGTCATCGCCAATCAGGCGGCGCTTCGGATCGGTGGACAACGTCGTTTTGCCGGTGCCGGAAAGGCCGAAAAAGACCGCAACGTCGCCTTTCTCGCCAACGTTAGCAGAACAGTGCATCGAGGCGATCCCCTGCAACGGCAGCAGGTAGTTCATGATCGAGAACATCCCTTTTTTCATTTCGCCGCCGTACCAGGTTCCGCCGATCAGCTGGATGCGTTCGGTCAGATTGAAGGCAACGAAATTCTCCGAATTGAGGCCCTGTTCCTGCCACTGCGGATTGGTGCATTTCGCCCCGTTCATCACGATAAAGTCGGGTTTGAAGCCTGCCAGCTCCTCATCCGTCGGGCGAATAAACATGTTTTTGACGAAGTGCGCCTGCCAGGCGACCTCGGTGATAAACCTGACTGAAAGACGGCTGTCCGGGTTAGCGCCGCAAAACGCATCGATAATAAACAGGCGCTTGCCGGAGAGTTGCTCCGTCACAAGGCCTTTTAAATGCTTCCAGACTTCCGGCGAGAGCGGTTTGTTGTCGTTCTTGCCTTTGCCTTTATCGGCCCACCACACGGTGTCGCGGGTGGTTTCATCTCGGACAATGTACTTATCTTTTGGCGAACGGCCGGTAAAAATACCGGTGTCGACGGCGACAGCACCAGAATTCGTCAGCACACCACGCTCATATCCTTCCAGATCTGGACGGAGCTCTTCCTGATACAGCGTATCGTAATCGGGGTTGTAGACGACATCCTGAACATCGTTGATACCATAAGCCTTGAGATCTTGCGGGGTTAAGCTCTTAACGCGCATGTCACTACTCCTTAGCCAATTGTACTGCCTGAAATTGTAGGGTTGTTTATCGCCGCTTACCCGGACGATGTTCATAGATTTTCGAATCCCGATAAAGCTGACTTCCGCAAAACGCTGTCATTTGCGTCACTTAGCGAGATGTATTGTGGCAAAAACAGTGACAATAATCGGGAAAATGTCCCCAAAAGGCTATAAACCGATATTTTTAACCGTCACTTTGTGACTGTAATCGCTTTCATGAAAGAAAATTACGTAAGAATTACATTGAGGATTTTAGCGGAAACGTGACGTGTAATGCAAAAAATGCCGCCCGAAGGCGGCATGAGGGAAGGGGGAATTAATGAACTTGCGGGTCGGCCGGGGAGGCGTTATTACGGATCTCCGCAATATCCATCGCATTAAACAGATAGTGATTGCCGCAGTAATCGCAGTGCATGTCGATTTCACCTTCTTCGGCAATAATGCTGTCCACTTCTTCATCCGGCAGCGTTTTCAGCGCCGCAGCGCAGCGCTCGCGCGAACAGGTGCATTTAAATTCAACGTCCTGTGGATCGTACAGCGTGACCTCTTCTTCATGGTACAAACGCCATAACACATCTTCTGCCGCCAGGGAGAACAGCTCTTCCGCTTTTACCGTTTCGGTCAGTACCGCCAGGTGTTCGAAATCGTTGGCCTGGGTTTCCTGCGCTGGCAGCACCTGCAACAGCATCCCGCCGGCTGCCGGCTGGCCATCCACTTCACCCGTGCGGATGAACAGGCGGGTCGGCAGCTGTTCTGAACGCATAAAGTAATCTTCCAGGCACGCCGCCAGCGTATCGCCTTCGAGGCCAACCACGCCCTGATAACGCTCGCCCTCTTCCGGCGTAATGGTGATCACCAGATGGCCGTTACCCACCAGCGTTTTCAGATCGGCATCCGCCGGGACATCGCCCTGCACGCGGGCAACGCCGCGCATTTGCTGGCGGTTGTTACCGTTGATCACTGCAAGATTCATCGGACCGTCACCCTGCAACTGCACGGTAATATCGCCGGCAAATTTCAGGGTTGCGGTCAGCAGGCTGGTCGCAACCAACAGTTCACCGAGCAGCGTTTTTACCGGCAGCGGATAGTTATGGTTTTCCAGTACCTGCTTCCAGGTGTTGGAAACAGTCACCAGTTCGCCGCGCACGGCATAATTTTCAAACAGATAGCGGTGTAATTGGTCTTGATTGGCCATGATTATCTCTCTTGCAGGTGCGCGTTACTCGCTGCCACCAGATTTAAATTTCAACAGATCGCGGCGCTCTTTTTTGTCCGGTCGGCGATCGGGGTGCGGCATTGTAAGCGCGTTCAGCTTACGCGCCAGCGCCATTTTTTCACGTTTCTCAATACTTTCTGCCGTTTCCTCATACAGCTCAACGGCTTCGGTTGCCGGACGGCGCTGATCCGTAACGCCTTTGACGACGACAGTACGTTCGTCATTTCCCTGGCGCAACGTGAGCGTGGCATTCAGCTCGACGATTTTACTCGGCTTGCTGCGCTGACCGTTGTAATGTACTTTGCCGCCTTCAATCATCTCGCGGGCGAGGGCGCGAGTTTTATAAAAACGCGCCACCCACAGCCACTTATCCAGACGGACTTCTTGTGCGGGCTGCTGTTTCATCACATCTCCTTGAGAAGTGAGGGGATCAGATAACGGTAGTCATTGGTTCCCGGGTGACGCAGATAGTGTTTATCTGCCAGCCCGGAATCCGGGTTCGTCACGCCAAGGCAGTAACGAATGCCAAAGGTTGCTGCCGCATCGAGAATCGGTTCGCTGTCGTCGATAAACAGCGTCCGTTCGGCGCATAGCCCGGTCTCTTCCGCTACGGCCTGCCACAGGCGCTGATCCTCTTTCGGATAACCAAATGTATGGGTGGAAAGTAATAAATCAAGGTGCGACGCCAGGCCCGTGTGCTCAAGCTTGACGGCAAGATTATGTGGATGCGCATTGGTCAGCAGAATACGGCGCTTACCGCTTTTTTTCAGCGCATCCAGAAAAGGCACCGTATCTTCGCGCAGCACTGCGCGCGGCCCTTGCTGTGTCGTCATCGCACAAATATCCAGCCCGAGACGTTCGCTCCAGTAATCCAGACAGTACCAGTTTAGCGTATGCTGCACCGCGTGATACTCCTGGCGAAGAACGTTCTGTGCTTCCTCTGGCGTCAGCCCTTGTTGAGCAGCGAAAGTTTCTGGCACCAGTTTTTGCCAGAAAAAGTTATCAAACGCCAGATCAAGCAAAGTGCCGTCCATATCCAGCAGAACGGTATCAACGTCCTGCCATGCAATATCAAGGTGCATTAAAACTCCAGCCAGGGGAAAACGTGCGCGACAGATTAACACAGCTCACGTTGCGGGGGGTTATCAGGTAAGGCTGTCCTGCGTAGGAAGCAGGCGCGGATTCAGGCAGCTTTCGTAATACTGCGCAATCTCTTCGAGGCGTGTACGGTTACGCTGGTAGCGACGCAGCGCCAGCACACCGTTGTAGAGGCAACAAATGACCATGGCAAACAGTAACAGCGTTATACCGGTGTAACGCCACAAGCCCGTGGCATCCGGCATGCGGTGCAGGCTAATGTGTCGGGTACCGTTGGCGTCGGTATAGATATTGGTAATGATCCCTTCAGCGTGGAACGGCGTCTGCATCAGCATTTGCGCCAGCCGTTGGAACTCGGTCCACTGCTCTTGCGCCGGGTAGTCATACAGCGCGATTGGCGGCCACGGCTGATCCACCAGTTCGTTACCCTCTTCGCTAATAATCAGGAACCCGCCCGGCGCCGGGCTGTTCAGCGCCTGTGCGGCACGGGTTGTCTCGCGCAGGATAAAGGGCGCGGTTGAGGTGGTCACCAGATTATCCAGCGATTCGGCGCTTACCGGGCGCAGCAGCACGTTAACACCGGTCAGCTTGCCATCGCTGGCGCGTTTGGTCAGCGTATCCCAGTCTTTACTGTTTCCGAGGTTTACCAGTGCATTTTTCAACCTCAGACAATCGTCTTCTGCTGAGCATAAATCTTTTGTTTTCAGTACGATATCGGCAAAGTCATCCAGCAAGACCATACCCGACTTTTGAATGGCTGAGCGTAACACCGGGCTAACGCGTGAATCATCTTCGGCTGTAGGGTGTAACTGACGGCTCACCGCTTGCGCAAGCGCAGTGGCTCTGGTCACGGTATCCGATTCCGGCAAGGGCAACGGAGGGGCGTTATTCCAGATAATCTGCGAACAGTCGAACGGCGTAAATGGCGATATCTGGCGCGATGACCAGTTTTGCGTGTGGATGTTGCACATTCCTGTACCGCTGATCCGCAGCGTATCGCCGATGCGCAACCCGGCGGATTCAAGTTGATTAACGCTACTGGCTTCGATAGTTTGCGCGCCTTTAATCCACGAAACGGTGAATTTGATCGGCATGTCCAGCGGCACCCAAATCAGCAGCATCGCCACCACCACCAGCGAACCGGTGGCGATTACCGCGCTGCGCACCCAGTGCTGCAACGGGAAATTTTTCACTTCGTCATGCAGGGACAAAAAGCGCCCCTGGCGAACAACGTGGCGATCCAGATAAATATCGATATCCGTTTGCTGACCGAGATCGCGGGTGATAAAGGGCTGCCAGTGGCGGGGATAAATCAGATCGATAATCCCCAGAGAGATGTTATTCATCTGCTCCTGATTGTTTTCACCGAACAGCCCCCAGCGCTTTGGCGTACCGCGCAGACAATGAATTTCGCGCAGTGTGTTTTTCGCTGGCGGCGCATACAGCCCCCACATTCCCGCGGCGAACAGCATCACGGCGCCGCCCGCCAGCCACGGAACGAAAACCTCCGGCGCCGCGAGGCAGAAGAAAAAGAGTAAAAAAGAGGCGCAGATCAGCAACGCTTCGCGCATACCGTCCGGGCGGCTTAACGCATACTCTTCCGGTGTTTCGCGGCGAATATTCAGCAGCTCGATCTGTTCCGTCTCTTCGCCGCGAATAGCGGAGCGCGTGGAAGATACACGCTCCAGCTCTCCGCTGCGCTCTTCCTGCATATATTCGCTAAGCGTATGGCCGTTTAACGAAATGATCAGCGGCATGGAATCGGTGCGGATCAGCTCAACATTGTTCTCATCGGTAATGTATTGCTCCCAGGAGGGCGGCAGATGCACTTCGACGGAATCGAGATAGTAGCGCCATTTGTTGGGAGCATCGGTGGTGATGCCATAGCGCGTGATCGAGTGCGCGACAAACAGGACGGTATTGCTCTGAGCATTGAGTTTGATGGAGATCGGCGCAGCCGTAGCGCCCGTTGGGCCTGGCGTATTTTGTATACGGGAAAGCGTGTCCAGATAGCGCTCAACAGCATCGCGCTCCTCTGGCAAGAGTTTACGGGTTGTCGCGCCGGCAAATGCCTGTAAATGAGGCAACCTGTACCGGCGTTGAGACCTGAACCTGAAAATCCATCCAGCGAGGAATGCGCAGGCCAGCATAGCAGCGAAAAAAATCAAAATGGTGCTCATGCTTTCCCCATCTTACTTTTTCTAACAGGTGTAGTCAGTTGCACCCTTCCTGTAAACATTTAATGTGGCTGGCCGCTGTAAGCAAGAAATTACTTGAGAATTTTTAAGCGCATACCATTGCGAGAAAGAATAGCAAAACCACCCAAGCGGGAATATCAGCAAATTCTTAGTTTTATATCAACCTATTGACTTTTGTGATAAATTGGGATTGCTTTTGGAGAGGTTACAAGAATGTAAATTAGCGGCGAATGACATTGCCGAAACAGTGCGTAGTGTCGCACAATAACGTAAGTTTCTCTGCAAAGACCGATAATAATGAGCAAATCATTGCAAAAACCCACCATTCTTAACGTAGAAACGGTTGCCTCTTCACGACTTTTTAACGTTGAAAGCGTGGATCTGGAGTTCAGCAACGGTGTGCGCCGTGTTTACGAGCGCATGCGTCCTTCTACGCACGAAGCAGTGATGATTGTACCGATTGTGGACGAGCATCTGATTCTGATCCGCGAATACGCCGTTGGAACCGAATCTTACGAGCTGGGGTTTTCCAAAGGGCTTATCGATCCCGGTGAGAGTATATACGAAGCGGCGAACCGTGAGTTAAAAGAAGAAGTAGGATTTGGCGCAAAAGAGCTTACTTTCCTGAAAAAACTCAGTATGGCCCCCTCCTATTTCTCCAGCAAGATGAACATTATCGTAGCGGAAGACCTTTATCCGGAGTCGCTGCCGGGTGATGAACCGGAGCCGCTACCGCAGGTGCGCTGGCCGCTGAAGCACTTAATGGATTTGCTGGAAGACCCGGATTTCAATGAAGCCCGCAATGTCAGCGCGCTGTTTTTAGTGCGTGAATGGCTAAAAGGGCAGGGTCGGCTCTGAAGGCACAAAATCATAAATAAAAAGGGCGCCGCAGCGCCCTTTTTGCTTCTCTGGGTTCACGCGCTATCAGAACAGCTCGTGCGTTTCCCCGTTATCAATGATGGTCGTGCCCACTTCATGTACTGCTTGCTGCGTCGGCTGAGTTCCTTCGATGAAGTACTCCTGACGGCTACTGCCACCACTTGCCAACTGCCCGGTGCTGCGGTCGATATTGACGGTGACCACGCCTGGCGGCGGCGTTAACGGATCTTCCGGCACACCGTCCAGCACCGCTTTCATGTATGCATCCCAGGCTGGCTGGGCGCTTTTCGCACCGCCTTCGTAGCCGGAAATCTGATCTTTGATCGCGCCGGAAGCAGTGGTTCGCCCCAGATCGCGACGATGATCGTCAAAACCGATCCACACGGAAGTGACAACGCCCGGACCATAACCGGAGAACCAGGCATCTTTCGAGCTGTTGGTGGTGCCGGTTTTACCGCCGATATCGTTACGCTTGAGATCGCGTCCCGCGCGCCAGCCCGTTCCCTGCCAACCGGGTTCGCCAAAGATGTTGCTGTTCAGCGCGCTTTTAATCAGGAACGACAGCGGCGTGCTAATCACATGCGGCGCATACTCTTCGCCACCGCTGCGCTGAACCAGCGCCTGGTTTGCCTGCTCCAGTTGCGGTTGCGGCACCGAGCTGTTTTGCTGCTCCTGCGACGTGGCGACGTTTTCCATATCTTTGTTTTCCAGCACATTTGATTTCGGCGTTTCGCCGTAAATCACCGGAATGTCGCAATCGGCACAGGCCACTTTCGGGCGCGCTTCAAACAGCACATTGCCCTGATCGTTTTCGATTTTCGTGATGTAGTACGGATCGATCAGGAACCCGCCGTTCGCCATCACCGAATAGCCTCTTGCTACCTGCATCGGCGTAAATGAGGCTGAGCCCAGCGCCAGGGATTCGGTATGCACAATGTTTTGTGCCGGGAAACCGAAACGCTGCAAATACTCTGCGGCATAATCGACGCCCATCGCGCGCATCGCACGTACCATCACTACGTTCTTCGATTGCCCCAGCCCCTGGCGCAGACGGATTGGACCGGCATATTCATCCGGCGAGTTCTTTGGCCGCCAGTCGGAACCTGCACCCACATCCCAGCGGGAAATCGGGGCATCATTGAGGATGCTTGCCAGCGTCAGGCCTTTATCCATTGCCGCCGTGTAAAGGAACGGCTTGATGTTCGAACCCACCTGGCGCAGCGCCTGAGTTGCACGGTTAAACTTGCTCTGGTTAAAGTCAAAGCCGCCGACCAGCGCCAGTATCGCGCCATTATGCGGATTGATAGAGACCAGCGCAGAGTTCACATCCGGCACCTGCGCCAGCCACCAGGCGTTATCGACCTGGCGCACCCAAATCTGCTGCCCGGCCTGTATGGCATCCGTCACTTTACGTGGTGTGGCGCCTTGTTGCGTATCAGAGCGGTAAGGGCGAGCCCAGCGGACGCCGTCCATGCGCAATGAAACCGACGTGCCATCAGCCATCATCGCCACGGCTTCTTGCGGATTTGCGCTGGTGACGACCGCCGGAGAGAGCGGCCCGTACGTAGGCAGCGTTTTCAGCGAGTCAGTGATTTTTTTACTGCTCCATGCGGCTTCACCGATCTTCCACAACACATTTGACGGACCGCGATAGCCGTGGCGCATGTCGTAATCCATCACGTTATTGCGTACGGCATCCTGCGCAGCCTGCTGCACTTTACGCGTAATGGTGGTGTAAACGCGGTAGCCATCCTCATAGGCTTTGTCGCCATAACGGGCGACCATATCCTGACGCACCATCTCGGAAAGATAAGGGGCGGAGAAGGCGATTTCCGGCGCATGGTAGTTAGCGTCTATCGCCTCGCTGCGCGCCTGGTCGGCTTGCTGTTCGGTGATATAGCCTTCACTTTCCATACGCGCCAGCACAACGTTACGACGTGCGGTTGCCCGGTCGAGCGAGTAGAGCGGGTTAAAAGTCGATGGCGCTTTCGGTAAACCGGCAATCACCGCCATTTCACTTAGCGTCAGTTGATCGACCGACTTACCAAAATAGACCTGAGCTGCAGCGCCCACGCCGTAAGCGCGATAACCGAGATAGATTTTGTTGAGGTAAAGCTCAAGGATCTCGTCTTTGCTCAACAGTTGCTCAATGCGGATCGCCAGGAACACCTCTTTGATTTTACGCATCATGGTGCGTTCCGGGCTCAGGAAGAAGTTACGCGCTAACTGCTGCGTAATGGTACTGGCTCCCTGTGATGCATGGCCAGAGAAGAGCGCTACGCTGGCGGCACGGAAAATCCCCACCGGGTCAACACCGTGGTGCTCATAAAAACGGCTATCTTCAGTGGCGATAAACGCTTTTACCAGTTCTGGCGGAATTTGGCTCAGGGTCAGCGGGATGCGGCGCTTTTCACCATATTGCGCGATCAATTCGCCATCTGCGCTGTACACCTGCATTGGAATCTGTAACCGGACGTCTTTGAGCGTCGCGACATCGGGTAACTGTGGCTCAATATATTTGTACAGACCGTAAATCGAGCCTGCTCCCAGCAGAATGCAAAAGACTGCAAGGATGAATAAATACTTTACGAACTTCACTGGAGATTTCCCATTAAGAGTCATTTGGGCAGTTTATAAACAACCGCGCGGTAGTATAAAGGCAAGCCTGATGCATTGATATAGCGTCATCCCCGCAGACGATAAGGAGATCGTAACTTATGGCATTCAGGCACTGGCAAATTGGGCTGCATATTCAACAAGATGGAATCTTTATTGTGGCGCTTGCCGCCGCACGTGGCGGTCAGGCTTTACGCCGCTGGTGGCACTTTCCTTTACCTGCCGGAACGATTGTTCAGGGGCGTATTAAAACACCCGAGCCGCTTCTTGCCGCGCTGCGTCCCTGGCGACAATCTTTACCACAACGGCACTGTGTTCGACTGGCTTTTCCCGCCGTACAAACCCTACAAAAAAAGCTACCACGTCCGGCTATTGCATTGCGTGAAGAGGCGCTTAATCGCTGGGTATCACAGGCTATGGCGCGCGAACTGGAAATGGAGGAAAACGAGCTCTGCTTTGATTTTACGGAGGATGAGCCGGGAAAAACCTATGGCGTGACCGCAGCGCAGAATAAAGACGTGGCGGTGCTGCTCGATATGGCGCAGACCCTCTCACTACATCTCTCTTCTATTACGCCCGATGCCAGTGCATTGCAGGCTTTGCTGCCCTGGCTCGCGCCTCCTGCCCGTTGCCTGGTGTGGCGCGACGAACGGCAATGGTTATGGGCAACGAAAGAGAGCTGGGGTCGGCGTGCGCAGGAGGACGCCGATAGCGCTGTTCAGTTAGCCAGCGTGCTGGGGTTGCCTGCTGATGAAGTTGTGCAGTGCAGTGATTTACCCGGCGGCTTTGATTGCTGGAGTGCTGTACCTTCGCGTCAGCCGCCGTTGCCGACAGCAGGCGATCGCTATGCTGTCGCTCTCGGGCTGGCCGTCGCCAGGGGATATTGATGGCTGGCGTGAATTTTCTGCCCTGGCGGCAATACCGGCGGCGACGCAGCGTGCGTCTCTGGGCGAGCGTTTTTATCGCCAGCCTCCTGCTGACAGGTGGTGCTGGCTTGCTATGGCGAGCATCGGTAGCCGCCAATCTTCACGTGCGGGTTCTTTGGCAGCAAGCCGATGCCGCACTGCTGGCCTCGCTGAAGGCGGGTGAAAAAACTTTGCTGGCACGGCAAGACGCGTGGCGCAAGGCGCAGGTTCGCAGACAGCGGCGGCAGGATACGCAGGCCTGGCAGCCACGCTTGCTTAGCCTGGCCGCAAATCTTCCGCAGAATGCCTGGCTGACGCAACTGCGCTGGCAGCAAAACCAGTTGACGCTATCAGGCCTTGCCAGCTCGGTTCGGGCGTTAGGTGTGCTTGAACAGCAATTGCGCAACATCGCGGGGTTTCAGTTACAACAAACCGGCGCAATGGAACGGGATGCGCAGGGGCGCTGGCAATTCCACTACCAGCTTAATAAGGAGAACAGGGATGTCCCTGAACGCTGATTTCTGGTTTGCATTATCGCCGTGGCAACGTACGGCATGCTGGCTGCTGAGCGTTTTTTGCGGCTTGCTTTTGGTGTGGTGGTTAGCCATTTCCCCGCTTAGTGCGGCACAGGCGCAGTTAAATATTCAGCAAAGCGGTCAACAGGCCGCATTACAGGCTCAGTGGCGCACGCTACGTGCATTATTCCCGCCGACAGAAAGTGCGCCCTTACCCACAGCGCAGCCTTTTAGTCCTCTGGATTTTCAGGAGACCAACAGGCAACTCATCCGCTGGCAACCCGGAAAAAATGGGGGGGAGTTGGTACTGGAAACTCGCTGGGAACCGGTGACGGAAACTTTTGCGCGCCTTGCCAGTTGCGACATGCAGGTTCCGGCATTTTCGCTGGCAGTGGGCGCTGATTTGTTGCGTTTTACCCTGCAACTGGAGCATGACGATGATCGTTGAACGCGTGGTTTTTGCCTGTGCGTTATGCCTGTTGCTGAGCGGTATGCGCGACCCCTTCCAGCCGCCGCCGGATACCTGTCAGCTTACCCAACTGAACCAATGGCAGTTTCGCGGCATGATTCAGGGCAAGCAGGCGGTGGGCATATTGCGTGATGCCGGTGAACGCTGGCATCGGGTCGCTGCTGGCGAGTTGCTGCCAACGGGCTGGCTCGTTGTTTCTGTCACCGTGGATGAGCTGCAAATTTCCACGGGTAAAGATTGCATCCCGGCGCAGTGGCGCTGGAAACGAGAAGGAACTCAGAATGAAAAAATGGATAACGGGCCTCATGCTCTTCGCCCTGTCTTACGTCAGCACAGCGACAACGCAGCTCGTCACGCTGACCGTCGATGATGTGCCGGTGGTACAGGTGCTACAGACGCTGGCCGCGATTGAAAAGCAAAATCTGGTGATCCAGAAAGATGTCAGTGGCACGTTGTCGCTGCATTTAACCGATGTTCCCTGGCGGCAGGCATTGCAAACCGTGGTGGAAAGTGCCGGATTAACGCTCAGTCAGAAGGGGACAATCTGGCAGGTTCACTCCGCGTCGTGGCAGCAACAAAAACAGGCGGAACAGGATGCCCGGCAGGCCCGACAAAAACAGAATGCCCCGCTGCAAACGCGCAGCATCGTGTTGCGTTATGCGGACGCCGAAGAACTGGCAAAAGCGGGCGGAAAACTGCTTAGCCCGCAAGGCGCAATAACCGTGGACTCGCGGCTTAACCGCCTGCTGATCCGGGATAATAAAGAGGGGCTGGCGACACTCGAAAAATGGGTGGCGCAAATGGATTTACCGGTCGAGCAGGTTGAGCTGGCGGCGCATATTGTGACCATCAATGAAAAAAGCCTGCGCGAGCTGGGTGTGAAATGGGGGCTGGCGCAGAGCGCCGAAACAGCGCGTGGGCAGATAAACGCGCTATCTGCGGATCTCTCCGTTCCCGATGCCAGTACGCGCGTGGGGTTCAATATCGGCAGTATTAATGCCCGCTTGCTCGATCTGGAGCTTTCCGCGCTGGAGCAAAAGCAGCAGTTGGAGATCATCGCCAGCCCACGTCTGCTGGCTTCACACCGGCAGCCTGCCAGCATCAAACAGGGGAGCGAAATTCCTTATCAGGTCGCCAACGGCGAAAATAATACCTCGGTCGAATTTCGCGAGGCTGTGCTGGGGATGGAAGTGACGCCAACTGTGCTGCCTGATAAACGCGTTCGTCTGAAGCTGCGTATCAGTCAGAATATGCCTGGTCAGGTGCTGCAACAGTCCGGAGGCGAAGCCCTGGCGATTGATAAACAGGAAATTGAAACGCTGGTGGAGGTGAAAAGCGGTGACACGCTGGCGCTTGGCGGAATTTTTTCGCAAAAGCGCACCACGAATAAAAACCAAATTCCGGGGCTTGGGTCTCTGCCTGGCATTGGTCAGCTGTTTCGTCAGGATGGGAAGGATAGCGAACGGCGAGAACTGGTCGTCTTTATTACCCCAAGGTTGGCGGCGGTACATTAAACCTGCCGTAATCCCCCTTTTTCTTCGGAACTTGGTTCAGGTGTTTGACGTGAGAGATGATTTAGCTTACAAGGAGTACCGATTTGAGCGTCAGTGGTCTCCGTCGTATAGCAAGCAGCGTGAAGGATAACGTGTTTATTCAGTTGCCAAACAAGCCGGAGTACTGAGATAATTTTCGATCTGACTCTCGCACTATCGCATATGAGGTTTCAGTTCATGTCCTGCTACGCTGGGTATCTGTGAAGCGGGTTTATCATCAACGAATAGTCTTAGTAGTACCGAAAAAATGGCAGAGAAACGCAATATCTTTCTGGTTGGGCCTATGGGTGCCGGCAAAAGCACTATTGGGCGTCAGTTAGCTCAACAACTCAATATGGAATTTTACGATTCTGATCAAGAGATTGAGAAACGAACCGGAGCTGATGTGGGCTGGGTCTTCGATGTTGAAGGTGAAGAAGGCTTCCGCGATCGCGAAGAAAAAATCATCAATGAGCTGACGGAAAAACAGGGCATCGTTCTGGCGACTGGCGGTGGTTCTGTGAAATCTCGCGAAACCCGTAATCGTCTCTCCGCCCGTGGCGTAGTGGTGTATCTGGAAACCACTATCGAAAAGCAATTGGCTCGCACTCAACGTGATAAAAAACGCCCGCTTCTGCAAGTGGACGCGCCGCCGCGTGAAGTACTGGAAGCACTGGCTGACGAACGCAATCCTCTGTACGAAGAGATTGCAGACGTGACCATTCGCACCGACGACCAGAGCGCTAAAGTGGTCGCAAACCAGATTATCCATATGCTGGAAAGCAACTAATTCTGGCTTAATACACAGGCCTGCGGGTTTAAGCAACTAAGGTGGATGTCGCGTCATGGAGAGGATCACAGTCACTCTTGGGGAACGTAGTTACCCTATCACCATCGCGGCTGGTTTGTTTAACGATCCAGCTTCCTTCTCGCCCCTGAAGTCTGGTGATCAGGTCATGCTGGTCACTAATGAAACACTGGCTCCGCTCTATCTTGATAAGGTTCGCCACGTTCTTGAACAGGCTGGCGTGAAGGTCGATAGCGTGATTCTTCCCGACGGCGAGCAATACAAAAGCCTGGCGGTGATGGATACCGTATTTACTGCTTTGTTGCAAAAACCGCACGGGCGTGACACGACGCTGGTTGCGCTGGGAGGCGGCGTAATCGGTGATTTAACCGGTTTTGCAGCGGCCAGCTATCAGCGCGGCGTACGCTTTATTCAGGTTCCAACCACGCTTCTGTCTCAGGTTGATTCCTCCGTTGGCGGTAAAACGGCGGTAAACCACCCCCTTGGCAAAAACATGATCGGCGCATTCTACCAGCCAGCGTCTGTCGTTGTTGACCTTGATTGCCTCGCAACCCTTCCCGCCCGTGAACTCTCCTCCGGTCTCGCGGAAGTGATCAAATACGGCATTATTCTTGACGGTGAGTTTTTTGACTGGCTGGAACAGAATATGGATGCGCTTTTGCGTCTCGACGGCCCGGCGATGGCATACTGCATTCGGCGTTGTTGTGAGCTGAAAGCCGAAGTTGTTGCTGCCGATGAGCGGGAAACCGGCTTACGTGCTTTACTGAATCTGGGGCATACCTTCGGCCATGCTATCGAAGCAGAAATGGGCTACGGTAACTGGCTGCACGGCGAAGCTGTTGCAGCTGGCATGGTGATGGCGGCACATGCTTCTGAGCGTCTGGGCCAGTTCAGCAAAGCAGACACGCAGCGTATCAAAACGCTGCTCAAACGTGCTGGCCTGCCAGTTCAGGGGCCGCATGAAATGGCGGCGGAAGCCTATCTGCCACATATGATGCGCGATAAAAAAGTGCTGGCGGGGGAAATGCGCTTAGTGCTCCCGTTGGCCATAGGGAAGAGCGAAGTGCGCGGCGGAGTGTCGCACGACGTAGTACTTGGCGCTATTGCTGATTGTCAGCAGGCGTAACTATTAGAAAGGTCTGGTCACCTGTTGCGTGACGTTTAACTTCGGGCGCTATGCATGTCGTGGCATACGCCTTTGTGTGGGGTGTTAAATGGATGAATACAAACCAGAAGACGAGCTGAAAACCGATCCCAGCGATCGTCGTACTGGTCGTTCTCGTCAATCTTCCGATCGTGTCGATGAACCGCAGATCAATTTCGATGATATTGATCTCGATGCCGACGACCGCCGTCCTTCGCGTACCCGCCGGGCGCGTGATGAGCGCGAAGAAGAGGGCTACGACGAAGAAGATGAAGCTCTGGACGAAGAGCGTGAAGAACGTCGTCCGCGCAAGCGTAAGAAAGCGGCTGCCGCGAAACCTGCTTCGCGCCAGTACATGATGATGGGCATTGGCGTTCTGGTTCTGTTATTGCTCATTATCGGTATCGGTTCCGCGTTGAAATCCCCTGCGCCCTCCACGGCCAATGAACAGAATGCTCCGGCAGAGAAGAATATCGATCTCTCCGGTAACAATGGCAGTGCGGACAGCTCCGCCGCCGCTAACCAGGCGAATAACGCACAGCCCGCTGCCGGTACATCGCCTGTCCAGCAACCTGCTGGCAATGCGCCTGCGCCGCAGGATGTTACCTTACCGCCGATCTCCTCGACGCCATCTCAGGGTGAATCGCCTGCAACGCCTGCGGGCCAGCAGCGTGTGGAAGTTCAGGGCGATCTGAACACCGCGCTGTCGCAGCCGCAAAGCCAGGCGCAGATTGACAATGCGGTAAGCTCCACGTTGCCAACAGAACCTGCAACGGTAGCACCGGTACATAACGGCAATGCACGGCAGACGGCAGAAAGTCATTCGGCCGCAACGCGTCCTGAGCGCAAGCAGATGGTGATTGAGCCGAAACCGGTCGTTAAAGCGCCGGTCGCGAAAGCCGAGTCAAAACCGGTTGCCCAGCCGCCAAAACGCACTGAAACTGCGGTAACCGCTCCGGTGAAAGCACCGGCGACAACGACAACTGCTGCGACTGCTGCGCCGGTACAACAGCCGAAAGCCGCTGCGCAGGCTACTGCACCCGCTGCAAGCAGCGCAGTCTCAACCGGGAATGTTGGCGCGCTGAAATCGGCTCCGGGCAGCCACTACACGCTGCAACTGAGCAGTTCCTCGAATTACAGCAACCTGAATTCGTGGGCGAAGAAAGAAAATCTGAAAAACTTCGTGGTTTATCAGACTACGCGTAACGGCCAGCCGTGGTATGTGCTGGTAAGCGGCGTATATGCATCAAAAGATGATGCAAAACGCGCAGTTGCTACGCTTCCCGCTGATGTACAGGCGAAAAACCCGTGGGCTAAGCCGCTGCATCAGGTTCAGGCCGATCTGAAGTAATGTTTAAAGCGCAGGATGCTGTCGGAGCTTTCTCCACAGCCGGAGAGAGTGTAAGTAATCAGTCAGCATGAAAAAGAATCGCGCTTTTTTGAAATGGGCAGGGGGGAAATACCCCCTGCTGGACGATATCGGAAGGCATCTGCCAGAGGGTGAATGCCTGATCGAGCCGTTCGTCGGCGCGGGTTCGGTGTTTCTTAACACCTCGTTCTCCCGCTATATCCTCGCTGATATCAACAGCGATTTGATTAGCCTCTATAACATCGTCAAAGACCGCCCTGATGAATACGTTCAGTATGCGCGGGAATTGTTCATGCCTGCGACGAATCAGTCGGTGATTTACTATCAGTTGCGCGAGGAATTTAACCAGTGCCAGGATCCGTTCCGGCGCGCGTTGCTGTTTTTGTACCTCAACCGGCATGGTTATAACGGCCTGTGCCGTTATAATCTGCGCGGCGAATTTAATGTGCCGTTCGGTCGCTATAAAAAACCCTATTTTCCGGAAGCGGAGTTGTATCACTTCGCGGAAAAAGCGCAGAATGCCTTTTTTTACTGCGAATCCTACGCCGACAGTATGGCGCGCGCTGACGAGAATTCAGTCGTCTACTGCGATCCGCCTTATGCCCCGCTTTCTGCAACGGCAAACTTTACGGCGTACCACACAAACAGCTTCAGTCTGGAGCAGCAGGCGCACCTGGCCACCATTGCCGAGAACCTGGTGCAGAACCGGATCCCGGTATTGATTTCCAACCACGACACCGCGTTGACGCGTGAGTGGTATCATCAGGCAAAATTGCATGTGGTGAAAGTGCGCCGCAGTATCAGCAGTAACGGCGGCACACGTAAAAAGGTGGATGAATTGCTGGCGCTCTATCGCCCGGCGACACCTTAACTCGCTTTCGCCGCGTTGCCAGGCCCTATTTTCTCAAGGAGATGCGGATGAAACAGTATTTGATTGCCCCTTCGATTTTATCGGCTGACTTTGCTCGCCTGGGCGAAGACACTGCCAACGCGCTGGCCGCTGGTGGCGACGTTGTCCACTTCGATGTAATGGACAACCATTACGTACCGAACCTGACTATCGGGCCGATGGTGCTTAAAGCGCTGCGCAACTACGGCATCACCGCACCTATCGACGTGCATTTGATGGTGAAACCGGTTGACCGTCTGGTGCCGGATTTCGCCGCCGCGGGTGCGAGCATCATTACATTTCATCCTGAAGCTTCCGAGCATGTTGACCGCACGCTGCAACTGATCAAAGAGCAGGGTTGTAAAGCGGGGCTGGTGTTTAACCCGGCGACGCCGCTGAGCTACCTGGATTATGTAATGGACAAGCTGGATGTGATCCTGCTGATGTCGGTGAACCCCGGTTTTGGTGGTCAATCCTTTATTCCGCATACGCTGGATAAACTGCGCGAAGTTCGCCGCCGCATTGATGCTTCCGGTTTTGATATTCGTCTGGAAGTTGATGGCGGGGTTAAAGCCAGCAATATCGGCGAGATTGCCGCTGCTGGTGCGGATATGTTCGTGGCGGGGTCGGCGATTTTTGATAAGCCGGATTACAAACAGGTTATTGATGAAATGCGTAGCGAACTGGCGAAGGTAAGTCATGGATAAATTGCAGTCGATTCAAGGTGTGGCTTTCGATCTGGATGGTACGCTGGTGGATAGCGCGCCGGGTTTGACGGCCGCCGTAGACAGCGCGTTGTATGCGCTGGAACTCCCCCAGGCCGGTGAAGCGCGCGTGGTGACCTGGATTGGTAACGGCGCGGATGTGCTGATGGAGCGAGCATTCAACTGGTCGCGCCAGGAACGTGCTATCCAGCGTGCGGCGCAGGGCAAGCCAGACATTGAAGAGCATGTTCCGCAGGAAGAGCAGATTCGCATGCTGCGTAAGCTGTTTAACCGCTATTACGAAGATACGGTGGAAGAGGGCAGTTTCCTGTTCCCGGACGTGGCAGACACCCTGGCTGTACTGCACGCTCAAGGTCTGCCGCTGGCGCTGGTGACCAACAAACCGACGCCGTTTGTCGCTCCGCTGCTGGAAGCGCTTGATATCGCACAATTCTTCTTTTTTGTCGTCGGCGGCGACGATGTGGTGAACAAAAAGCCGCACCCGGAACCGTTGCTTCTGGTGTGTAAAAAGCTCAATATTCAGCCTCACGAGCTACTTTTCGTGGGTGATTCGCGTAACGATATCCTGGCTGCGAAAGCGGCAGGCAGCGTTTCTGTGGGCCTGACTTACGGTTATAACTACGGCGAAGCGATCACCCTGAGCGAACCAGATCTCGTATTTGATCACTTTAAGGACTTACTGCCCGCATTTGGGCTTTCGCATATTGAACATCAGGAAATGAAACATGACTAAGCCCATCGTCTTTAGTGGCGCACAGCCCTCAGGTGAACTAACCATTGGCAACTATATGGGTGCGCTGCGTCAGTGGGTAAACATGCAGGACGACTACCACTGTATCTATTGCATCGTTGACCAGCACGCGATTACCGTGCGTCAGGACCCGCAGGCGCTGCGTAAAGCGACGCTGGATACGCTGGCGCTGTATCTGGCCTGTGGTATTGATCCGCAGAAAAGTACCATTTTCGTTCAGTCGCATGTGACTGAACATGCCCAGTTGGGCTGGGCGCTGAACTGCTACACCTATTTTGGTGAGCTGAGCCGTATGACGCAGTTCAAAGACAAATCCGCTCGCTATGCGGAAAACATCAACGCCGGTCTGTTTGATTATCCGGTACTGATGGCGGCAGATATTTTGCTGTACCAGACCAATCAGGTGCCGGTTGGGGAAGATCAGAAGCAGCATCTGGAACTGAGCCGCGATATCGCCCAGCGTTTTAACGCGATCTACGGCGATATCTTTAAAGTGCCGGAGCCGTTCATTCCGAAATCCGGTGCGCGCGTGATGTCGCTGCTGGAACCCACGAAGAAGATGTCCAAGTCGGACGATAACCGTAATAACGTGATTGGCCTGCTGGAAGATCCGAAATCCGTGGTGAAGAAAATCAAACGCGCGGTGACTGATTCCGACGAGCCGCCGGTTGTGCGTTATGATATCGCCAACAAAGCGGGCGTTTCCAACCTGCTGGATATTCTCTCCGCCGTTACCGGCCAGAGCATTCCGGAGCTGGAACAGCACTTCGAAGGCAAAATGTATGGACATCTGAAAGGCGAAGTGGCGGAAGCGGTTTCCGGTATGCTGACCGAGTTGCAGGAGCGTTATCATCGCTACCGCAATGACGAAGCCTTCCTGCAGCAGGTGATGAAAGAGGGGGCTGAGAAAGCCAGTGCACGCGCCTCTGAAACGCTGAAAAAAGTCTACGAAGCGATTGGCTTTGTCGCCAAACCGTAATTGATGATTGCCGGATGAGCGAAGCCGCCATCCGGCAATTTATTTCAAAACCATTTCAGTTTATCGCGTAGCGCCACGACGCGACCCACAATAATCAGCGCCGGGCTTTCCACCTGCTGCGCCAGTTCGCCGAGTTGCGATAAATCACCGCTCACCACACGCTGCTGCACCGAGGTGCCGTTTTCCACCAGCGCAACCGGCATATCGGCCTGCATGCCGTGTGCAATCAGTTGAGCCTGAATGGTGGTGGCCTGATTTAAGCCCATATAAAACACCAGTGTCTGTTTTTCTGCCGCCAGGTTGGCCCAGTCCAGCTCGCTGCCGGTTTTCAGATGCCCCGTTACCAGCCGTACGCTTTGTGCATAATCGCGGTGCGTCAGGGGAATGCCTGAATAGGCCGAACAGCCGGAGGCTGCGGTAATCCCCGGTACAACGGAGAAGGGAATTCCTGCGTGGCACAAGGTTTCCAGCTCTTCGCCGCCGCGGCCGAAAATAAACGGATCGCCGCCCTTCAGACGCACAACGCGTTTGCCCTGCTTCGCTTCTCGCAGCAGGATCTGGTTGATCTCTTCCTGCGGTACACAGTGATAACCTGCGCGCTTACCGACAAAGACACGATCGGCGTCGCGGCGCACCAGGTTCATGATCTCATCCGAAACCAAACGATCGTAGACCACCACATCGGCTTGCTGGATCTGCTGCAAACCTTTCAACGTCAGTAATCCGGCATCGCCAGGACCCGCACCCACCAGCACCACTTCGCCGCGGTTATCCAGCGGCTCGGCCAGCAGCTGTTCGGTGATTTTTTCTACCGCTGGAGTGTTCTGGTTCGCCAGAGATTGCGCCAGCCGATCGTTAACAAACAGTTTTTCCCAGAAACGGCGGCGTTCACCGACGCTAGCGAACTGGCGCTTTACACGACCGCGTAGCTTGCCAGCAAAGTGTGCAACATGGCCGAGATGTTGCGGTAGCAGCGATTCCAGCTTCTCACGCAGCAAGCGTGCCAGTACCGGCGAAGTACCGCCGGAGGAGACGGCCACCATTAGCGGTGAGCGGTCAATAATTGACGGCATGATAAAACTCGCCTGCGTGGGAGCATCGACCACATTACAGAAGATGCGGCGCGCTTCAGCCGCAGTGCTGACCTGCTGGTTAACGGCTTCGTTGTCCGTGGCGGCGATCGCCAGCCAGCAATCATCAAGCAGCGTCTCTTCGAATGCGCCTTCCGCCAGCGTCAGCATGCCTTCTGCCGCCCAGACGGTAAACTGTGGCGTAAACGCGAGAGCGTTAACGGTCAGCCGGGCGCCTGCGTCCATCAGCAGCCGGGCTTTGCGTTCGGCGACATCGCCGCCGCCAACCAGCAGGCATGCGCGATCGCGTAATTGACAGAAAATGGGCAAATGATCCACGACATTACCTCGGTATTGTTGTTGTTCGACGTAGCATACCAGCAAGAGAACTGCGGAAGTTAAGGGAATCTTGAAGGAGCGGGAGCGTTGCGCTCCCGCTGGAGAGTCAGGCTTTGATCTGGACTTCACCTTCTTTGACTCGCGCGTCGAAATGCGCGACAGAACGGCTTTCATCCTCCATACACAGGCCATCACGCAGACGGAAGCGCTGTTTTTTCAGCGGGCTTGCCACCCACAGATCGCCCTGATGTTCGGCGATAATCCCACGAGAGAGCACACTGGCTTCAAAGAAGGGATCGATATTGCTGATGGCAAAAACCTGATCGTCATGGCGCGGGCGGAAAACGGCGACTTGTTTGCCGTTTACCAGCGCGCAAACACCGGTGGCAGGCACAATGTCATCGATTTTGCAGATAGTGTTCCACTGGCTCATGCGTTTTCCTCCACTAATACGACCGGAATACGTTCATAGGGCGTTGCCGGGCGATGTTGTTCGCGTTCCGGCACCACTTGCACATTCGGGTCGCGGCGATCGCTGTTGATAAAGTGTTTGAAGCGCGTCTGGGCGGCAGGTGTGTTCACGGTTTCTGTCCATTCGCAAATTACTGCTTCACGCAGGCGGGTCATCTCTTCTTCCAGTTGCGCGTCAAAGCCCAGCTTGTCGTCGATAATCACGCTTTTCAGGTACTCAATGCCGCCTTCCATGCTTTCCAGCCAGGAGGCGGTACGGGTCAACTTGTCAGCGGTGCGGATGTAAAACATCATAAAGCGATCGAGGTAGTGCAGCAGGGTTTCGCGGTCGAGATCGGCAGCCAGCAGATCCGCATGGCGTGGTTTCATACCGCCGTTACCGCAAACATACAGGTTCCAGCCCTTTTCGGTGGCAATGATACCGACATCTTTCCCCTGGGCTTCCGCACACTCGCGGGTACAACCGGAAACGCCGAATTTCATTTTGTGCGGCGTACGGATGCCTTTGTAGCGATTCTCCAGTTCGACGCCAAAGCCAACGCTGTCGCCAACGCCGTAGCGGCACCAGGTGGAGCCGACGCAGGTTTTCGCCATACGTAATGCTTTAGCGTACGCGTGGCCCGTTTCGAAACCGGCGTCAATAAGCTGACGCCAGATTTCCGGCAGATCGTCTTTTTGCGCGCCGAACAGGCCGATACGCTGTGAACCGGTGATTTTGGTATACAGGTTGAACTCACGGGCGATACGGCCCACTTCCATCAACCCTTCCGGTGTGATTTCGCCGCCTGCGGAACGCGGGATCACCGAATACGTACCGTCTTTCTGGATATTGGCGAGGAAGTTGTCGTTGGTGTCCTGCAATGGCGTATGTTGCGGTTTCAGGATGTACTCGTTCCAGCAGGAAGCGAGCAGCGAACCAATGGTCGGTTTACATACTTCGCAGCCGTAGCCTTTACCGTATTTCGCCAGCAGCTCGTCGAAGGATTTAATCCCTTCCACACGGATCAGGTGATACAGCTCCTGGCGCGAGTAGGCAAAGTGCTCGCACAGATTGTTGGTGACCTCGATACCCTGTTTTGCCAGCTCGGCGTTCAGCACTTGCGTCACCAGCGGGATACAACCGCCGCAGCCGGTACCGGCTTTGGTTTCAGCTTTCAGCGCAGCAACGGTATGACAGCCTTTATTGATGGCGGCGATCAGAGCGCCTTTGGTCACGTCGAAACAGGAGCAGATTTGCGCGCTGTCCGGCAGCTTATCGACACCGATTGACGGTTTGCCGCTGCTGGCATGTGCAGGCAGGATCAGCGCATCCGGATTTTCTGGCAGTTCGATGGCGTTAAGCACCAGTTGCAGCAGGTTGCCGAAATCGCTGGTGTCGCCCACCAGCACCGCGCCGAGCAGGGTTTTGTTATCCGGGCTGACGATCAGACGTTTGTAGACCTCTTTGCTTTCGTCGAGATAAACATAGCTGCGCGCGCCTGGCGTACGGCCATGCGCATCGCCGATACCGCCCACATCGACACCGAGCAACTTCAGTTTGGCGCTGAGATCCGCGCCTTCAAAGGCGTTTTGCGTACCCAGAATATGATCTACAGCGACCTGCGCCATTTTATAACCCGGCGCGACCAGGCCATACACGCGGTTATTCCAGTTGGCGCATTCACCGATGGCGTAGATGTTCGGATCGGAGGTCTGGCAGTTATCGTTGATCACGATACCGCCACGTTGCGCCACTTCCAGGCCGCACTGAGTCGCCAGCTTGTCGCGCGGGCGAATACCGGTTGAGAAGACGATAAAGTCCACTTCCAGCTCGCTGCCGTCGGCAAAGCGCATGGTTTTGCGCGCTTCTCTGCCTTCCTGCACGATCTCTTTGGTGTTTTTGCTGGTGTGAACGCGTACGCCCATGCTTTCAATTTTACGCTTCAGCTGTTCGCCGCCCATCTGATCGAGCTGCTCGGCCATCAGCATCGGGGCGAATTCAATCACATGCGTTTCGACGCCGAGGTTTTTCAGCGCGCCAGCAGCTTCCAGGCCCAGCAGACCGCCGCCGACCACGGCACCACGACGGCTACGACGCGCGCAGGCTTCAATAGCGTTTAAATCTTCAATGGTGCGGTAGACGAAGCAGTCCTGCGTTTCGGAACCTTTGATCGGTGGGATCCACGGATAGGAGCCGGTCGCCATGATCAGCTTGTCGTAATAGACCGTGCGCCCGGCGCTGGAGTGAATTACTTTTTCCTGCCGATTGATAGTGATGGCGCGTTCGCCTACCAGCACTTTCACACCGTGTTTTTCGTAAAAGCCTTCGCGAACCAGCGACAACTCTTCGGCGGTATGATGAGAAAAATAGGAAGAGAGATGGACGCGGTCGTAGGCTTTACGCGGCTCTTCACAAAAGACAGTAATATCGAACTGAGCGGCGTCGGTTTTATCGAGGAGATCCTCAATAAAACGGTGGCCGACCATGCCGTTACCGATAATAGCGAGTTTGACTTTGCTCATTTTTGCCTCGATTTCTTTTCTATTACCTCCTACCTTAACGATTCAGCCCCCCCACTTATTGATGTGCATCAAATACATCTTCGCCTACCACTTAATGAGTAGCTTATTGATTTTTCTTAGTTTTTATAAGTTGTGGATATCAATGGCTTTTATGGTTTGCGTTAAATGTGTGCAAAAAAAAGCGGGTTTTTGCTCGCGTCTCTGATACAAGATATCTGATGAAAACACGGAGGCATGCTATGTCGGCAACACCGCTTTGGTTGGTTCAGAATGTGCATTTACCCGATCGCGAAGGGCTGTGGCAAATCGCCATCGAGCAAGGGCGCTTTGGCGAAATTACGCCGATGGGCGCAACGCACAGCGATAGCCTCGAAGTACTGAATGCCCGCGGCGGCCTGGCGCTGCCACCTTTTATCGAACCGCATATCCACCTTGATACTACGCAAACCGCCGGTGAGCCGAACTGGAACCAGTCCGGTACGCTGTTTGAGGGGATTGAACGCTGGGCGGAACGCAAGGCGTTGCTTAGCCATGAGGATGTGAAAGCACGCGCCTGGCAGACGCTGAAGTGGCAAATGGCTAATGGCGTGCAGCATGTGCGCACCCATGTTGATGTCTCCGATCCCTCCCTGACTGCGCTGAAAGCGATGCTGGAAGTGAAAGCGGAGGTCGCGCCGTGGATCGATTTGCAGATTGTTGCGTTTCCACAGGAAGGCATTCTCTCTTACCCCAATGGTGCGGAGTTGCTGGAAGAGGCGTTACGTCTGGGCGCCGATGTTGTCGGCGCGATCCCGCATTTTGAGTTTACCCGCGAGTACGGCGTGGAATCGCTGCACATTGCCTTTGAACTGGCGCAAAAATATGACCGCCCGCTGGATATTCACTGTGATGAAATCGATGACGAACAGTCGCGTTTTGTTGAGACGGTGGCTGCACTGGCGCTGAAAATGGGGATTGGCCCGCGTGTGACGGCCAGTCATACCACCGCCATGCACTCTTATAACGGTGCTTACACCTCGCGACTGTTCCGCCTGCTGAAGCTTTCCGGCATTAACTTCGTCGCCAATCCACTGGTCAATATTCATCTGCAAGGGCGTTTTGATGATTATCCGAAACGTCGGGGCATCACGCGCGTGAAAGAGCTGCTGGCGGCGGACATCAATGTCTGCTTTGGTCATGATGATGTGTTCGATCCCTGGTATCCGCTTGGTACGGGCAATATGTTGCAGGTGCTGCATATGGGGCTGCATGTCTGCCAGCTGATGGGCTACCAGCAAATTGATCAAGGGCTGCGTTTAATCACCCATAACAGCGCCAGAACTTTCGGTCTGACACAGTACGGTATCGTCCCCGGCAACCCGGCCAATATGATTATTTTGCCGGTGGAAAGCGGGTTTGATGCTGTGCGTTGCCAGGTGCCTGTGAGATGGTCTATTCGCCAGGGGCGAGTGATTGCCAGTACGCAGCCTGCGCAAAGTTGGGTGAAGATGGACAGCGGCGGTGAAGAGGTGCTGTTCAGCCGTTATCACGCACGATAACCTGCGGCGTCAGGCCGTATTCTTGCGGTTGTGAGCGGCCTGACGTTACATATGTTTCCAAATACGTAAAATTAAGTAAAAGGCTGGCCTGCTGGCTGACTGCTCTTTAGAATCAAGCCACTCGCTTTCTTTACTGCACTTCGTTAAGGAAACCCTATGGTTAAATCGACTCTGGCGGCTGTTGTGGCTGTGTTTGCCCTTTCTGCTCTTTCCCCTGTTGCGCTGGCGGCAAAAGGCGACCCCCATGTTCTGCTCACCACCTCCGCAGGTAATATCGAACTGGAGCTGAACAACCAGAAAGCCCCTGTGTCGGTGAAAAACTTCCTTGATTACGTTAACAACGGTTTCTACAACAACACGACGTTTCATCGTGTGATCCCGGGGTTCATGGTGCAGGGCGGTGGTTTCAACGAGCAGATGCAGCAGAAACAGCCTAACCCGCCGATCAAAAACGAAGCTGACAACGGTCTGCGTAACACGCGCGGTACTATTGCAATGGCGCGCACTGCGGATAAAGACAGCGCGACCAGCCAGTTCTTCATCAACGTTGCGGATAACGCTTTCCTCGACCACGGCCAACGTGATTTCGGCTATGCGGTATTCGGTAAAGTTGTGAAAGGGATGGATGTGGCGGATAAAATTTCTCAGGTGCCCACGCACGATGTTGGCCCGTACCAGAATGTCCCGTCAAAACCGGTTGTTATCCTTTCCGCAAAAGTGCTGCCGTAACACCCCCTTCGCACGGGTTTTTCGCCCGTGCTTAGTTCGCTTCCCTGCGTAACGTTAAATTGCTGCTTATAATTTGGGCAACTACATGTGCCAACAGGGAGGCGCTATGCCGAAAAAACTCACCGACAGGCAAAAATCCCGTCTCTGGGAGCAGCAGCGCAATGTTAACTTTCAGGCCAGCCGACGACTGGAAGGCGTTGACAGCGCGCTGGTGACGCTCACCGCCGAAGAAGCCAACATCCGACTTGCAGAACTCCGGAGGCACTATGAGCGATAAATTTGGCGATGGCCGCGATCCTTACCTCTATCCAGGCCTGAATGTGATGCGCAACTTACTGGGTATCCACCAGGCGCAGCGCCTTGAACAAGCTGCTTATGAGCTGACGGCATTACGTGCAGCGACGCTTGGACTGGGGCCGCTGGCGCGCGGGCTTCCGCATCTTTGCGCTATTCATCATCACCTTTATCAGGATGTGTTCGACTGGGCCGGGAAGTTCCGGGAAGTAGACATCTACGAGGGCGATACGCGTTTTTGCCATTTCGAATACATCGAAAAAGAGGGCAACGCGCTGATGCAGCAACTGGAAGAAGAAGAGTGGTTGTGCGGCCTGTCTGCGGATGCGTTTATCGAACGACTTGCGCACTACTACTGTGAGATCAATGTGCTGCATCCATTCCGCCTCGGCAATGGCATCGCACAGCGCATCTTTTTTGAACAGCTTGCGCTGCACGCTGGCTATATTCTGGACTGGCGCGGTATCGCTCCTGAACGCTGGAGCGCGGCGAACCAGGCCGGAGCGATGGGTGATTTAGATCCACTGTGCGCTATCTTCCGTAAAGTGGTAAGCGAAGCTGTCGAAAGCGAGTAAACTAGCGCGGTTTATTTTACCGAGGCCGCTATGATCCTGCTTATCGACAATTACGACTCCTTCACCTGGAACCTGTATCAATACTTTTGCGAACTGGGCGCAAGGGTGGAGGTGAGGCGTAACGATGAGCTTTCGCTTGAGGATATTGCCGCGCTGGCACCGCAAAAAATCGTTATCTCGCCAGGCCCTTGTACGCCCGATGAGGCAGGTATTTCACTGGAAGTCATTCGCCATTATGCAGGCAAACTTCCTGTGCTGGGCGTCTGTCTTGGTCATCAGGCGATTGCCCAGGCCTTTGGCGCGACGATTGTCCGTGCGGCAAAAGTGATGCACGGCAAAACATCGCCCATTACCCATAACAATAGCGGCGTGTTTACCGGGCTTAATAATCCGTTAACTGTCACCCGTTACCATTCTTTGGTGATTGACCCGCCTACGCTACCCGCCTGCTTTGAAGTCACTGCGCGCACGGAAAGCGGGGAAATAATGGGGATTCGCCATCGGCAGTGGGATCTGGAAGGCGTACAGTTTCACCCGGAAAGTATTCTTAGCGAGCAGGGCCACCAGTTACTGGAAAACTTCCTCAAACGGTGATTTCTGGTTGCCATGCAGTGATTTTTTATGCATATTTCGTGATTATATTTTCATAATCAATGCAACAAAAAACTGGATGGGCAAGACATGGCAACTCAGCAAGACGCGGTAACGCGTGCAAACTTCGATGAAGTGATTCTGCCAATTTACGCACCGGCCGAGTTTATCCCGGTGAAGGGAAAAGGCAGTCGTGTGTGGGATCAGCAGGGTAAAGAGTATGTTGATTTTGCAGGTGGAATTGCGGTAACTGCTTTAGGACACTGCCATCCCGCGCTGGTAGAAACGTTGAAAACGCAGGGTGAAACGCTGTGGCATATCAGCAATGTATTCACCAACGAACCGGCTCTGCGTCTGGCGCGTAAACTGATTGACGCGACTTTTGCCGAGCGCGTGGTGTTTATGAACTCCGGCACGGAAGCGAACGAAACCGCCTTTAAGCTGGCGCGTTTTTATGCATCCACTCGCCATAGTCCGTATAAAACCAAAATTATTGCCTTCCACAATGCTTTCCACGGTCGTTCGCTGTTTACCGTCACGGTTGGTGGTCAACCGAAATATTCCGACGGTTTTGGCCCGAAACCAGCCGATATCATTCATGTGTCGTTCAACGATCTGCACGCGGTGAAAGCTGTCATGGATGATCATACCTGCGCGGTGGTGGTCGAGCCGATCCAGGGGGAAGGCGGTGTTACGGCAGCAACGCCGGAGTTTTTGCAAGGGCTGCGCGAACTGTGCGATCAGCACAAAGCGCTGCTGGTATTTGATGAAGTGCAATGCGGCATGGGCCGTAGCGGCGATCTGTTTGCTTATATGCACTATGGCGTGACGCCGGACATTCTGACCAGTGCGAAAGCGCTGGGGGGCGGTTTCCCGATCAGCGCGATGCTGACGACCAATGAGATCGCCAGCGTGTTCCACGCCGGTTCGCACGGTTCCACCTATGGCGGCAACCCGCTGGCCTGCGCGGTAGCGGGAACGGCTTTTGACATTATCAACACGCCAGAAGTGCTCAACGGTGTGAATGCTAAACGCCAGCTTTTCGTTAAGCATTTGCAGCAGATCGGCGAAAAATATCAACTCTTCAGCGAAGTTCGCGGCATGGGGTTGTTGATTGGCGCTGAATTGACTGCGCCGTTCAAAGGCCGCGCGCGTGATTTTCTCTATGCTGCCGCAGATGCGGGCGTAATGGTGCTGAACGCCGGTCCGGACGTAATGCGCTTTGCGCCGTCGCTGGTTATTGACGAGCAGGATATTGATGAAGGGATGCGCCGCTTTGCCAGCGCGGTAGAGAAAGTGGTTAATGGTTAAGGCGTCGGCTTAGCCAGATGCCATGATGCGGGCGCTGACGCCATGCCACTGACGAAATGGTGTGCATGGTGTTCAGATGCCCGATAACCCGTTGTAAATGCTGTTCAAGCGTGCTCATTGGCCCGTGGGTCAACGTTTCCGGCGCTTCAAGAATATTCACATCACCGGACTCTCCCGGTCCGTCATACTCCAGCCGCTGCTGACAACGTTGCAGCGCAATTTCGCAGGACTGTAAATAGCGCTGCGCCAGCTCCGGCGTCAGCATCGTATGCTCACGCGCCAGCGTGGTCATCGCATTGATATGTTCGACAATAAATTGACTGTGCGTCACCCACAACTTCATATCTTCCAGATAACGGGTGTTAAAGCCCGGTTCCTGCATTGCCTGATTGAGCGAGTTAAAAAGTGCATTATGTGCCTGGTTGACGCGCATACGCTGCCAGGCGAGCGGCGTGGGCTGCGGGTCATCGCTGAGGATCAGGCGAATCGCCTGCTGGTCTGTTTCCAGCGCGTCGTGGGCATTCTGGCGCAGCAAACCGCTTTGCCATTGCGGCCACAGCCAGACCATACCGCCAAAGGCGATCAGGCAGCCAATTAAGGTATCGATTAGCCGCGCGACAATAAATTCTTCGCCGTTTAAGGTCAGCAGTTGCAATGAGTACACCGCGGTAATGGTAAAGCCGACCATCGCCCAGCCGTAGTTTTTGCGGATAATCAGATAGCTGACCAGCGTAATCAATAACATGGCCGTCAGCGTAAAGCCGAGCGGAACATGAAAGTGCAACGTGATCCCGGCGATCACCAGCCCGGCAATGGTTCCTGCCGCCCGGTGGACAATGCGTACGCGTGTAGCGCCATAACCATTTTGCGTAACAAACATAATTGTCATCATGATCCAGTAGGGCTTCGGCAGATGCAGGGCGCTGCCCATCAGGCCGGCAATACTGAGCATCACACTGATGCGCGCCGCATTACGCAGCGCGGCGGATTTCAGGGACAAATAGCTTTTCAGCGCCGGGAGCAATGGCAATCGACGCTGCTTCTCTGCCATCAAATCGCGGATGTACAGAGGACGCTGCGTACGCAGTACGCGGGCGATGCGGCTAAAGTGCCAGGCGCAGAACTGGCCTACCGGATTGTCCGGATGCTGGCGGGCGATTTTTTCCAGCGCGCCAATTTGCTTCTCCATCGTGAAACGCGTCGGATACCGATGGTAGAGAATATCGTCCGCCAGCACGCGTAAACGGGCGGCAACGGTCTGCGCATTCCAGCGGATCACCTGCTCGGCATGGGTTTGTTCAACCAGTTTTTGTACTTCTTCCGGCTGGTGCAGGCTAACGGAAATATGCTCTTGCAAATCCAGCGCGACCTGGAAAACGCGCAGCAGTCGTTTGTAGTCGTTATGCTGATTGGCCGCCAGCATATGCAATTGTTGATAGCACTGGCTTATCATATCCACCGCTTTTTGCTGGCGCGCAAGCAGCGGCGGCAGGGCTTTTTCCGGATCGGCGTGCTGCGTCAGCAGGCTGTATTTGGCCTCGCAATAATCAGCCAGTTGCCGGTAGAGCAGGCTTAACGATTCGCGCAGCGGTTGTTCCCGCCACATCCAGAACCAGAACCAATTAAACAGCCCGTACCACAGCGTGCCCAGCGCGTAGATCAGCAGTGGTTCCCACACCGGCATATTCCCGGCGAGGCTGAGCGTGAAGATGGCGGCAATCAGCGAGGCGGGCAGTAAGCGCGCGTGCAATGCGCTGATCTCGGCCGTGACGCCCAGTAGCAGGGTCAGCATGGTAAAGATCAACGGCAGCGGAAGATCTTCCGCCAACAGCAATTGCACAGCCAGGCTGCTACCCGCAAACAGACTGCCGCCAATAATCAGGCGCTTAAAGAAACGCTTATGCGGCGTGTCGAGACCGGCAATATTGCAGCAAGCGGGAACGAGTGAGAAAAGCAGACCCTGTTGCAGATGCCCGACGAGCAGGCCAATCGCCACAGGCAGACATAACACCAGCGTTTGTCGCAGTGCGTAGTTGATTTCGGGGTGATAAATCAGCCTGCGCCACATGAGGAGAGAAAAACGGCGCGCCGGGTAAACGATGCGCCGTTTTACGGATTAACGTGTTCCGTATACCACGATGGTTTTACCGTGGGCGGAGATCAGGTTCTGATCTTCCAGCATTTTCAGGATGCGGCCGACAGTCTCACGGGAGCAGCCAACGATTTGGCCAATCTCCTGGCGAGTGATTTTAATCTGCATGCCGTCCGGGTGAGTCATTGCGTCCGGCTGTTTTGCCAGATTCAGCAGCGTCTGCGCGATACGGCCCGTTACGTCCAGGAACGCCAGGTTGCCGACTTTCTCCGAGGTCACCTGAAGGCGACGCGCCATCTGTGCGGAGAGGCGCATCAGAATATCCGGGTTCACCTGGATAAGCTGACGGAATTTTTTGTAGGAAATCTCGGCGACTTCACAAGCGGTCTTGGCGCGTACCCAGGCACTGCGCTCCTGACCTTCTTCGAACAAGCCCAGTTCACCGATAAAATCACCCTGATTAAGGTAAGAGAGAATCATCTCTTTACCTTCCTCATCCTTGATTAGCACTGCCACTGAGCCTTTAACGATGTAGTACAGCGTTTCCGCTTTTTCACCCTGGTGAATCAGCGTGCTCTTCGACGGGTACTTATGAATGTGGCAATGAGACAAGAACCATTCGAGAGTCGGGTCTGTTTGCGGTTTGCCAAGCACCATGCGCGGTTATCCTCTGTTATAAGCTGGCTCCGAAAGCGGGGATGTAGTTTCAGCCTGCTTCCGGGGTTGCAATCAAAGCTTCTCATGTCCTGAGAAGTAGGCCGTCAGCGTTATCTGCGGCCTCTAATCTACGATGTCATGCATACATGCGTAACATCCATTTATCTCTGTAGCATCCAGATTGTTTTAGCATAGGTTTTCACGCCTGTCTCCTGGTGTCTCGCTTCAGCATGACGCAGGTCGCCTTCCGTTGCGAGTTTTGTTATGTACGCGTAATCTGTGGAGAAAATTACTACTCCGGAGTGAATAAAATGCAGGCACGAGTGAAATGGGTTGAAGGGTTAACCTTCCTGGGTGAGTCCGCATCTGGCCACCAAATTCTGATGGACGGTAATTCCGGGGATAAAGCGCCAAGTCCGATGGAGATGGTGCTGATGGCTGCGGGCGGTTGCAGCGCAATTGACGTCGTTTCCATCCTGCAGAAAGGACGCCACGACGTGACCGACTGCGAAGTGAAGCTGACTTCCGAGCGCCGTGAAGAAGCGCCGCGTCTGTTTACGCACATCAATCTGCACTTTATCGTCACCGGTAAGGCGCTGAAAGACGCGGCGGTTTCCCGCGCGGTGGATCTGTCGGCAGAAAAATATTGCTCCGTAGCGTTGATGCTGGAGAAGGCCGTGAAGATCACCCACTCCTACGAGGTTATCGAAGCCTGATGCCCTGGCCCGGCGATCGGTTTGCCGGGCTACTTAATCTTTTTCCCTTCCATCAGCCGTTGCACCAGCGGCGTCATAATCAATTCCATCGCCAGCCCCATCTTGCCGCCCGGTACCACCAGCGTATCCATATGGGAAATAAACGAACCTTGCAGCATCGCCAACAGCCACGGGTAATCAATGCCCTGCAAATTCTGGAAGTGAATGACCACAAAGCTTTCATCGAGTGACGGAATGCCTTTTGCGGCAAAAGGGTTAGAAGTATCGACCGTCGGCACACGCTGGAAGTTGATGTGCGTACGGGAAAACTGCGGGGTGATAAAGTTGATGTAATCTTCCATCGAGCGAACCACCGAATCCATCACTGCTTCACGGGAGTGTCCGCGTTCGCTGGTGTCGCGAATCAGTTTCTGGATCCACTCCAGGTTGACGATCGGCACCACGCCAACCAGCAAATCAACGTGCCGCGCCACGTCATTTTGCGGTGTCACTACGCCGCCGTGCAACCCTTCGTAAAACAGCACGTCGGTGGGTTCCGGCAGCGGTTGCCAGGGCGTAAACGTGCCCGGAACCTGATTCCACGGCACCGCTTCATCGTAGGTATGCAGATATTTACGCGTTTGCCCGGTTCCGCTCTGGCCATATTCGCTAAAGGTTTGTTCGAGCAGGCCAAAGTCATTGGCATCCGGGCCAAAGTAACTGATATGCCGCCCAAGATCGCGGGCTTTGCGGATCGCCATATCCATTTCCGGACGGGTATAGCGATGGAAGCTGTCACCTTCCACTTCTGCGGCATGCATATCGAGCTGGGCGAAGATTTTACGGAAGGCGACGCTGGTCGTGGTGGTTCCCGCGCCGCTGGAGCCAGTAACGGCGATGACCGGATGTTTGGCGGACATAGCAACTCCCTGAATAAAACTGTGTTTGCAGTATAGTCAGCCGCCATCTACCCGGTTAATCGTGGAACTGCCCCCGCGGCATAATATTTACTGTCTCGTGCAGTTCCGACCACACCAGTACAGCTTCACCGCGTTGCAGTTGACGTTTAACGTCAGCGACTTTTTGTTCTAGCGAACGTTCATGTTCACCATAATCGGTGCCTTCGCGCAAGACAAAGCTCTCAATCAGATTGTTCAGCGTGTCGGCGTCAATCTCTTGCCAGGGAATAATCATGATGTTCTCAGCCAGGTGGAAAGCCAGTCCGGAATGCGCTTTTCCAGCCACATTTCCGGTCGGCGCAGTGTACCGCCGACAAACCCGACATGACCGCCGTGCTCTGTCAGTTGGTACTCAATATTTGGCGGTAAATGCCCGGCGTCGGGAATGACGTTGTGATCCATAAACGGATCGTCTTTGGCGTGAATGATCAGCGTCGGTTTGCGGATCAGCGGCAACTGCGGCATGGCGCTACAGCGGCGATAGTAATCCAGCGCATCCGCAAAGCCGTGGATTTTGGCGGTGATCAAATCGTCAAATTCACGGATACGCCGCACTTTCCGCAGCGCTGGCAGCGTTGTCGGCAGCGAGCCGGGATAGGCTCTTAATTTGCGTGCGGCGTTCGCTTTCAGCAAATTCAGCAGGTAACGCTGATAGAAGCGGGAAAACCCTTTTTCCATATGATAGCTGCACGCTTCCAGCATCAATGGCGCAGAGACAATCACGGCTGCATCAACGGGAAGAGAATCATCGGCTTTGGCCAACAGACAGCCAAGCATATTGCCGCCCAGCGAATACCCTACCGCCGCGGTCGGCGCCGGGCCGAAGGTTTCTGGCAGCCAGCGCAAAAACCAGGTGCCATCTTCGGTTTCGCCGGAGTGGTAGATGCGGTTCAGGCGGTTGGGAATGCCGCTACACCCGCGAAAATGCATCACCACGCCCAGCCAGCCGCGCTCTTTTGCCGCATGGATAAGACCATGCGCATACGGACTGTGCAGGCTTCCTTCCAGGCCGTGAAACACGACCAGACGCGGTTTGTGTTTTGCTTGCCCGGGCTCTTCGCTCCAGGCGAGATCGACGAAGTCGCCGTCCGGCAACTCCAGGCGCTGCCACCAGGGATCAAACTGTAAGCGGCGGCGTAGAATGCGAGGCAGCATCGTTTGTAGATGCGGATTCCGCGCACCCGGCATCGGATGAAAGTTGTGCGAATCTTCCTGATTTTCAAGAAGATTTGCAGGGGTAATATCTGCCATCGTGTTAAATCATCTCAAGAAACTGACGCTTATTATACTTGCGAATATTTAAGCTGTTTAATACTTTGCTGCTGTTGTACCGTATTACGCTCTATGGACAGCCTTATAACGATTTAATAAATCAGCAATTTCATTCCATTACTGCTGTCCGCTTTTCACTCATTGAGGACTCATTGGATGACGGAAAATACCTCGCTTGACCTTGCGGCGCCACAGCAGCTCAATCAGGCAATTAACGACTTACCCGGCAGTGAAAATTTAACCCCAGCCGAGCAAACGCAAATCCAGAATATCGTTGAAGAAATTAATATTAACGATCCGGTGTTCTCGCTGGCCTTTGGCGCCAAAACCATGAACAGCATCTCGCAGTTTTCTGAATCGCTGATGCAGGAAGTCCGGGCGAAAGACGCTGGCGTGATTGGCGCACAGCTGACCGATCTGCTGATGAAAATCAAGCAGGTGGATATCAGCGCCTTCGAGCAAAAACCGGGTTTCCTCGCTTCACTACCGCTGTTGGGATCGCTGTTTAACCGGATCGAGCGCACCATGCTGGAATACCAGACGCTGGCGAAGCAGGTAGATACCATCACCGAAAAGCTGAACGAAGCGATGGTGGATCTGCTGCGTAATATCTCGGTCCTGGAGATCCTGTTTGATCGTAACCGCGACGTTTTTCAGCAAATCACGTTGCATATCATTGCCGGTAAGCAAAAGCTGGAGCAGATCAAACAGAACGAACTACCCGCTTTGCAGGCGCAGGCGGCAACCGATCCGATGAACGCACAGCGCCTTCGGGATCTGCTGGAGGGCATTCAGCGCTTTGAGCGTCGTCTGCATGATTTGATGCTGTCGCGCACCATTGCGATGCAGTCCGCGCCACAAATCCGCCTGATGCAAAGTAACAGCCAGTCCCTGGCGGAAAAGATCCAGAGCAGCATTCTTTCCACTATTCCTGTCTGGAAGAGCCAGATTGCGCTGTCGATGTCATTACAGACTCAGCGTCAGGCGGCAAAACTGCAAAAAGACGTTGCCGATACGACCAACGACTTACTGCGCCGCAATGCAGAAATGTTGCAAACCGGAACGCTGGAAACAGCGCGCGAAGTGGAGCGTTCGGTCGTGGATATCGAAACCCTGCGTGAGGTGCAGACGCGGTTGCTCAGCACCATTGAAGACTCCGTGAAGATCGCTACCGACGCGCGCCAGCGCAGAGCCGAGGTGGAAAAAGAGTTGGTCACGATGGAAAACGATCTGCGTAGCCGCCTGGCGTCTATTGCCAACGGCGCGGTGCGTCAGCAGTAAGGCGGGAGAAAGACGATGTTCGATAAAGTAGGAACGCGGCTGGATACTATTTACAGCAAGCGTTTGAATCGGGTCGCTCTCCAGCTACTTATGTTTTTCATTGGAGCGATGTATGCCACTTATTTTGCTCCGTACGCCACGCAGGCTAATACAGGGCTGGGTAGTGAAGCGGTCGGGATAGAAACGAGCTTCGCTGCGGTGGACTGGTTTTGTTTTATTTTGCTCTGCCGCACGTTGTTCTTCGATCGTATCGCGCTGTGTGTCGGGATGCTGGCGGGCTTTTGCTGGCTTTTTGTGGGCGATGCGGTAGCGCTGCCATTTTGGGCAGGAACAATGGCGCTGTTGGTGCACATCTACAGAAGCGGGTGGAGCAAACTGGGTAAAATCCACATCTGGTATCTGTTTTTATGGTTCTCGGCCGCGTTGAAGTATGGCTCGATCTATGAATACACCGCACATCCTGTTTACCTGACGCTGTTTGCCTTGCTATTTGCCGGATACCTCCTGTACGAGCTGGCGCTGAAAGTTAACGCCCGCAGGCAACAGGACCGGTTGGCAATGTTTGCCGAAGCGGAAAGAGAGAAAGAAAAACTGGCTGATTCGGATAAAGCGCTGGTGCAGCGGATATCTCGTCTGGAACAAATCAGCGATTTGCCTGGGCCGCTACTGGTCGAGCTCGCTCAAATCATTCATTCGGCGCAGCAGATTGTGGTGTGCATGAAGACTGACGAGCGGGATGAAGTGTCCGGACGGAGATTTTTGGAGCGCTACTTGCCGGGCGTTGAAATGATCGTCACGCAGGGGCAGTCCCTTTCAAAGCAGTTGATAGACGATGAGTTGCGCCGAAAGACGACTGAAGATCAACTGGATATGTTGATCCGCTTAAGAAGTGCTTTTCATCAGCAGCATCAGGCGCTACTGGAAAACGACACGGACGATTTTGATTCAGAGCTCAGAACGCTGGACAAACTTCTTAAAACAGACGGCTATGTGAAATAAAAGCGCGCCTGCACCCGCAATAGCGTGGGTGCAGGTATGTTACCCATCCGCCAGTAAATTCCGTGTAAAAAGATGAATGTCGGCGTCCGGTTTGCGTCGCCACAAACGCGCTTTACGCGCGCCGGTCGCCACGCTCTGACCCGTCTCTTCAAACATGCCAGAAGCTTCAAAGCGGCGGATCAAACTTTTACGCTGAATAGGCTGACCAAGAATGATTTCGGTCGCTTCCTGCAATTGCGCCTGGGTAAACGTCTCCGGCAAACAATAAACCGGCAGTAACGAGTACATGGTTTTCTGACGCAGCCGGTGCAGCGCCGCCTGAATAATATCGCGGTGATCAAATGCCAGCTCAATGGTATCCAGCTCGCTGACGGGCGCCCATTTCGCATCACTCACACTGGCAATATGCGGCGCACAAGAAACCCATGAAATCAGCGCGTACCAGGCGATAGTCAGGCTCCAGCCGCGTGGATCGCGCTGTGGGCCGGAAAAGGTATCGAGCTGTTCCAGCCAGGAGGGAGAGACGCCGGTTTTTTCCGTGAGTTTGCGCAGCGCTGTGGTGCGCGTGGAATCATCCTGTGCCATGTCGATAAACCCACCGGGCAATCCCCAGCGCCCTTGCTGCGGCTGGCTTGCACGCTTTACCAATAGCACGCAAAGCACCTGCTGATGCACGGTAAACAGCACACTATCCACCGTCACCAGTGGTGAGGGAAAACGGCTGGCATCATAAGCTTCCAGGTACTCTGCTTCGCTGATCATGGCTCTCTCGCTCCTTTTTACACGTCACAAGTTTATCAGCCTGCCCTGGAGCGGCAAGCTAACTTTTATCAACTTAATTTTCAGCGAGTTAACTTGTTATTTCGTGGTAATTGGAAAAAACGCTTGCCTTAATAGTGTCTCATAGACAATATTAAAAGTGTCCAAGGGACATTAATGAGTTAAAGCGAGGTGAATGATGGCGAGCAGAATCGAATTAGTGATTGATAATGAGCAGGTTGAGATTAGCCATGGCGTCTTTCCCGATGGCGCTGTATGGCTAAAAGTGGCCGGTAAACTTCCCTCATTCGCCCTGCATATGCGGGTACGTGTCGCCGCCATGCGCGATATGAACGACTTTATGTTACTGGCACAACTGGTGGATGCCGTGCGCCATGTTACCGATATCGCAGTGAGCCATCTGGAGCTGGCATGGTTGCCGTGGGCACGTCAGGACCGCCATATGGTGGCAGGTGACAGCTTCGCACTGAAGGTTTTTGCCGACCAGCTCAATACCCTGAATTTCGACAAAGTGTATATCCTCGACCCGCACAGCGATGCTGCGGCGGCAGCCATCAAGAACTGCGTAGTGATTGCGCAGGAAAGTGGCCTAATGCAGAGCGAAACGCTGCGTCGCGCCATAGGCAAGAGCGAGCTGATGCTGGTCGCGCCGGACGCCGGTGCGCTGAAGAAAATCCACAACGTGGCAAAAGCCAGCGGCGCGCAAAGCTACGCCATCCTGACGAAAGAACGTGATGTTGCAACAGGAAATCTTACGGGGTTTGCGTTGGTGGCTGGTGATGTGGCGGGCAAGGATGTGCTGATCGTTGATGACCTTTGCGATGCGGGCGGCACCTTTATCGGCTCAGCGCAGGTGCTGCGCGATGCCGGGGCTCGCAGTGTCAGTCTGTATGTCACGCACGGCGTCTTCTCCAAAGGGGTCGAACACTTGCTGAATAATGGCATTGACGCAATTTACACCACCACCTCCTTCACCTCGCCTGAGCTTGCAGACCCGCGAGTTGAACTGATCGACATCAACACTATTTTCCGCGCTTAAGGGAGCCAACATTATGAAAATCAATCCCATTCTGGCTATCGACGGTTATAAAGTTTCGCACCGTGTGCAATACCCGCAGGGAACAACTCAGGTTTATTCCAACTTTACCCCGCGCAGCGACCGCTTTTTCCAGTCTCCCGTTGCGGATGGCAAGCTGGTGTTTTTCGGCCTGCAAGGCTTTCTGAAGTGGTTTATGGTTGATTTGTTCAATGCCGACTTTTTTACCCGCCAGGAAGATGACGTCATCAATGAATATAAGCAGGTGATGGATAACTATCTCGGCAGGGATGCCGTGGCGGTCGATCATATTCGCGCGCTGCATCGTTTGGGGTATCTGCCGCTGCACATAAAGTCGCTGGATGAAGGCAGTAAAGTGCCAATGAAAGTCCCGGTTTTGACGATTACCAACACCCGTGAGGAGTTTTTCTGGCTGGTGAACTACCTGGAAACTGTGCTCTCCGCTGAATTATGGAAAGCCTCCACCAACGCCACCATTGCCCACCACTACCGTAAAATTTGTCAGCAGTGGGCAGAGAAAACCTGCACCGATTTATCGCATCTGGATTTCCAGTGTCACGACTTCTCTTTTCGCGGCATGGCCGGTCTCCACGATACGGCGCAGGCTGGGGCCGGTCACCTGCTGAGTTTCAAAGGTACCGACAGCATTCCGTCACTGCTGTATGTCCGCGATCACTACACTGGCGGTGAAGAGTACTTTATTGGTGCCAGCATTCCCGCTACTGAACACAGCGTGATGTGCATGGGTGAACACGATCATGAAATCGAAACGTTCCGACGTCTGATTGCCGATATTTATCCGCAGGGATTTGTTTCTATCGTATCGGATACCTGGGATTACTGGCGTGTACTGACGGAATACACCAGGGAATTGAAACAGATCATTCTCCACCGTGAGGGACGCGTGGTGTTCCGCCCGGACAGCGGCGATCCGGTAGAGATCCTTTGCGGGACGGGGGCAGATAATGACATGCATCCGGAACACAGCCCGGAAGAGAAAGGTTCGGTAGAGGTGCTGTGGGAAATCTTTGGCGGCACGATTAATGAGAAAGGTTACAAAGTGCTGGATCCGCATGTTGGCCTGATTTATGGGGACTCCATCACCCTGGCGCGTGCGAATGAGATCCTGCGCCGTCTGGAAGCCAAAGGTTTTGCCAGCTCCAACGTGGTGTTTGGCGTCGGTTCCTTTACTTATCAGTACAACACCCGTGACACCTTCGGTTTCGCGATGAAAGCGACCTGGGGAGCGGTAAACGGCGAAGGACGCATGATTTTTAAAGAGCCGAAAACCGATAATGGTCTGAAACGTTCGGCGCGGGGACTACTGCGCGTGGAGCGCGATGCGCAGGGGGAACTGCAACTGTATGATGAACAGAGTTGGGAGCAGGAAAAAGGCGGTGAACTGAAAACGCGCTTCCTTGATGGCAAACTCTATCAAACGGAGCATTTCGAGCAGATTCGCCAGCGTCTGGCCAGCCAGCGCTAATCTTTCGTTGGCGGTACGTTCCGTACCGCCATAATACTTTTCTTATCTGGCGAAACTGATCCACATCACAGATTGTTTCGTTGATTATTACTCCCAGGCTAATGATTTCGTCGCCTCCTTAATTGATGCCTTTCTCAGCAAAGCGCACACTGAGTTCAGTGTTAAGCAAGTCAAAATGATGAGCTGAATCAGGAGGTTAACAATGTTATCTGGGCAAACGCCAGCACTGGTATGGAACACGCGGCGCAGCGAGAAACAGCGTCGCCTGGCGTCCATTCCCGTGCAGGGCAAGGTACTGCCGACCGGCGACCTTGTCGCCATGCTGGAAAAACTGATCGCCCCCGGCGACCGTGTCGTTCTCGAAGGGAACAACCAAAAGCAGGCGGATTTTCTCTCCCGCTCGCTGGCTGAAGTCAATCCGCAGAAAGTGCATGATCTGCATATGATTATGCCGAGCGTCGGCCGTAGCGAACATCTTGATATCTTCGAAAAAGGCATCGCGCGCAAACTCGATTTCTCTTTCTCCGGTACGCAGAGTCTGCGCATTTCGCAGCTGCTGGAAGATGGTCTGCTGGAAATCGGCGCCATCCACACTTACATCGAACTTTACTCCCGCCTGTATGTTGACCTGTGCCCGAATGTGGCACTGATTGCCGGTTACAAAGCCGACCGTAAAGGTAACCTCTACACCGGCCCCAGCACCGAAGATACGCCGGCTCTGGTGGAAGCCGCTGCGTTCCGCGACGGTATTGTCATTGCGCAGGTTAACGAACTGGTGGATGACGAATGCGATCTGCCGCGTGTCGATATTCCTGGCTCGTGGATCGACTACATAGTGGTAGCGGACAAACCGTTCTTTATCGAACCGTTGTTTACCCGCGATCCGCGTTTGATCAAACAAGAACACATCCTGATGGCGATGATGGCGATTAAAGGCATCTACGCAGAACATCAGGTGCAGTCGCTGAACCACGGTATCGGTTTCAATACGGCGGCGATTGAACTGCTGCTGCCGACTTACGGCGAACAGCTCGGCCTGAAAGGCAAAATCTGTAAACACTGGACGCTGAACCCGCATCCGACGCTGATCCCGGCGATTGAGAGCGGCTGGGTGGAAAGCGTGCACTGCTTCGGCGGCGAGCTGGGGATGGAAGAGTATATCCGCGCGCGTCCGGACGTGTTCTTCACCGGTTCTGATGGTTCAATGCGTTCCAACCGTGCGTTCTGCCAGTTAGCAGGTCAGTACGCGGTGGATATGTTTATCGGCTCTACGCTGCAGGTTGATGGCCTGGCGAACTCCTCCACGGTTACTCGTGGTCGTCTCTCTGGCTTCGGCGGCGCGCCAAACATGGGGCATGACCCGCACGGTCGTCGCCATGCAACACCTGCCTGGCTGAATATGATCACCGAACCGGATCCGATGCAACGCGGTAAAAAACTGGTCGTGCAGATGGTTGAAACCTTCCAGGCCGGGGCGAAACCGACCTTTGTGGAAAAACTTGACGCTGTTGAAGTGGCGAAAACCTCCGGCATGCCGCTGGCACCCGTCATGATCTATGGCGATGACGTGACTCACGTGCTCACCGAAGAGGGGATTGCTTACCTCTATCGTGCGGAAAGCATCGAAGAGCGCCGCGCGATGGTGGCGGCGGTGGCCGGTATCACCGATATCGGTCTGGGTGTTGACGCCAAACGCGTGGCGCAACTTCGTCAGAGTGGCAAAGTGGTTTACCCGGAAGATATGGGCATTCGTCGTACTGATGCCACCCGTTCGTTGCTGGCAGCCAGCAGCGTGGCGGATCTGGTGGAATGGTCCGGCGGTCTTTACAACCCACCTGCGAAATTCCGGAGCTGGTAATGAAACTTCTGCCACGGATTGAAGCTGAAGGCGGTGCCGATTGGCTGGCGCGAGCCGCCACGCAGAGTCTGATTGACGAAGCACGATTAAGCCCCAAGCCCGGTCTGGTGGACAGTCGGGGGAACGGCGCGCACCACGATTTAACGCTTGAACTGATGGAGCGTTCCGCGCACAGCCTGACCCCCACGTTTCAGGCGCTGGCACAACAGAGCTGGTTACGGCCGGTAGATGTGGCGCTCAGACAAACCATCGGGCGATTGGGCCGCGAAGGCGAGCAGCAGATGATGGCGGCAACCGGCGGTGTGAATACGCATCGTGGCGCGATTTGGGCGCTGGGGTTGCTGGTCAGCGCTGTGGCGATGCTCGGCGGCAGCGGCCCGGCTGAGGCGATTACCGCCACCGCCGCAAAGCTGGCGCAACTGCCGGACGAGGCCGCGCCGAAAGTGTTCAGTAAAGGGCTGCGTGCTACCCATCGTTACCGGGTGCCCGGCGCGCGCGAAGAAGCGCAGCAGGCGTTTCCACACATCATGAAGCTGGCACTGCCGCAGTTGCAGCAAAGCCGCCAGCGCGGCGGCAGCGAAACTGCCGCACGGCTGGATGCGTTGATGGCGATCATGACCTCGCTCAGCGACACCTGTGTTTTATCGCGCGCCGGTCTGGAAGGGCTGGAGACGATGCGTGAAGGCGCACGGAATGTGTTGCAGGCAGGCGGTGTTGCCCATCCGCACGGCTGGCAAGCGCTGGCTGACCTCGACAGGCAAATGCTGGCGCTGAACGCTTCACCCGGCGGCGCGGCGGATTTACTGGCCGCCACACTGTTTCTCGATCGCCTGACCACGCCTTATTTAGCGAATTAAGAGGAAGTTATGGAACATATCACGATCACTGTGCCTGCCGGCCGCGTATTGCGCGGTAAAGCACTGGCAGGCGTTGTGGGCTCCGGGGATATGGAGGTGTTATTCACCGCCGACCAGGGGCAGACACTGACAATCGATATCACCACCTCCGTGGACAACAGCCGTGGACGTTGGGAAGCGCTGTTCACCCGTCTGGGGCTGGTCAGTACGTTACCTGCCGGCCAGCTTGTGATTCACGATTTCGGCGCGACGCCCGGTGTGGCGCGCATCCGTATCGAACAGGTATTCGAAGAGGTGAGCTATGCGTGACGATCGCAGTTTTATCGAACTCAAAGCGCGTCAACGCGCGCAGGCGCTGCTGGATGAAGGCAGCTACCGCGAATTGTTGGATCCGTTCGAGGGCATTATCTCCCCGTGGTTAGGGCCGCAGGGTATTGTTCCGCAGGCGGATGACGGCATGGTTGTCGCCAAAGGCACCATCAATGGTCAACCGGCTGTCGTCGTGGCGATTGAAGGCGCGTTCCAGGGCGGCAGCATGGGCGAAGTCTCCGGCGCGAAAATGGCGGCGGCGCTGGAACTGGCGGCAGAAGATAACCGCAAAGGGATCCCGACGCAGGCCGTTCTGTGTCTTGAAACCGGCGGCGTGCGCTTGCAGGAAGCCAACCTCGGCCTGGCGGCGATTGCCGATATTCATGCGGCGATCGTTGACCTGCGTCGTTATACCCCGGTTGTCGGTATTGTTGCCGGCACGGTGGGCTGCTTTGGCGGGATGTCTATCGCCGCCGCGCTGTGCAGCTATCTGATTGTGACCCGCGAAGCGCGTCTCGGTCTGAACGGCCCGCAGGTGATTGAGCAGGAAGCGGGGATTGAAGAGTACGACTCCCGCGACCGTCCGTTTATCTGGAGCATGACCGGCGGTGAAGTGCGTTATCGCAGCGGGCTGGTGGATGCGCTGGTCGGCGACGGCGTGAACGCGGTGAAAAACGCGATGAATGACGCCATTGCCAAAGGCGTTCCGGCGAAACACCGCACCGATAACTACGACGATTATCTGCAACGTCTGACCCGGTTCGACACCCGTAAACAAGCGGATGCTGAACAGATCGACGCGTTATTTGCCGGGGAGGGTAAAGCATGAGTACGACAGTCAGCCGTGGTGCCTTATGGCTGGAAAAACTGGCACCGAATGCGCAACGTCTGAGCGGGCTGTGCCCGTCCGTACAGGCCGCTGATGGTCAGGTGAACGGTGAAGCGGTGCGTTTTATCGCTGTGGTGCCGGACGCCAACAACCACTATCCGCGTGCCGCGAAAGGCGAAGTCGGTTTGCTGGAAGGCTGGACGCTGGCGAAAGTGGTCAGCGAAACGGTCGCTGCCGATGCGAACAGCAGCGTGAAACGCCCGATCATTGCGGTGATTGACGTGCCAAGCCAGGCTTACGGCCGTCGTGAAGAGGCATTTGGTATTCACCAGGCACTGGCTGGCGCGGCTGCGGCGTATGCCAATGCGCGTCTGGCGGGCCACCCGGTGATTGGTCTGATCGTCGGTAAAGCGATGTCCGGGGCGTTTCTGGCCCACGGCTACCAGGCCAACCGCCTGATCGCCTTTAACGATTCCGGTGTGTTGATCCACGCGATGGGTAAAGACTCGGCGGCGCGCATTACGCTGCGTACCGTGGAAGCGCTGGAAAAACTGGCGGCGACCATTCCGCCGATGGCCTACGACATTAGCAACTATGCCACGCTGGGGCTGCTGTCGGATCTGCTGAACATCAGCAATCCGGATGCGCCTTCAGAAAGCGATCTGACGCAGGTGAAGAACACTCTGCAACAGGCAATCAAAGACGCTCGTCAGGACACCACGTTGAAAAACCGTCTGGGTGCTGACAACCGCCGCAGCTCCGCTCTTGTGCGCGAACGCATGAAAGCAAGCTGGTAAGTAAAAAAAGAAACCTGCCAGATAGCAAACCCGTGGGCGCGTACGCCGCGCCCACGCGGCATCCTGCATCTGAAAATAATAACCATCGCGCTATTTCTCTTTTTTCTTAAAGGCTTATAGGTGATCTATGACTTATGTAATTGTTCATGCCCTCGCACCCATTTTTGTCATCATGCTGTTGGGTTTCTGGGCAGGGAAGGCCAAAATGGTCGACAACAAGAACGTTTCCCTGCTGAATATCTTCGTAATGGACTTTGCCCTGCCCGCCGCGCTGTTTAGCGCGACCGTACAAACGCCGTGGGCCGGTATCATCGCCCAGTCGCCGCTGATTGTGGTGCTGGTTCTCGCTATGTGGATCACCTACGCGGCTATCTACTTCCTGGCGGTCTCTGTCTTCAAAAAATCGCCGCAGGATGCTGCAGTATTAACCCTGACAGTGGCGCTGCCGAACTACGCGGCGCTGGGTCTGCCGATCCTCGGTAGCGTTCTGGGCGAAGGGTCTGCAACGTCTCTTTCCGTCGCGGTTTCTATTGCCTGTGGTTCGGTACTGATGACGCCGTTCTGCCTGCTGATCCTCGAACGTGAAAAAGCGCGTGCAGAAGGCGGCAACACAGGTTCTACGCTGGCAATGCTGCCGGTGCTGATGTGGCGTTCGGTGAAAAAACCGATTGTCTGGGGCCCGCTGCTGGGGGTTGTGCTTTCAGCGTTTGGCCTCAAAATGCCGGAATTGCTGCTGGCTTCTATCAAACCGCTTGGCCTGGCTGCGACCGCTGCGGCGCTGTTCCTGACCGGTGTGATCCTCTCAGCGCGTAAACTCGCCATCAACACTATGGTTATTTCTGCCACGATCACCAAGCTGCTGATCCAGCCTGCTATTGCCTGGGGGATTGTGCTGGTGCTGGGCCTGCATGGCTCTGTCGCTATCACCGCGATCCTGATGATTGCGCTGGCGGCTGGTTTCTTCGGCGTGGTATTTGGTAACCGCTTTGGCGTGCAGTCGCCGGATGCGGAAGCGGTACTGCTGTTAAGTTCCGTACTGTGTATCCTGTCGCTGCCGCTGTTTATCTCGCTGACTTCAGGAATGTAATCATGACCACAACATTACGCCCGCACGATCTTCTCTGGCCTGGCGCACGCGATGCGCTGGAAGGGGTAACTGAACCCTGGGTCGATGAAGTGTGGCACGCCGGTTTACCGGTAGTGGTGCGGCGTGATGTTGTTCAGGACGATCGAATCCCCGTTGGCGTGCGCGGTTTACGACGCGATCAGCGCGCTGCGGGGTGGGTGAGGTCAGAGCGCATTACCCGCATTGTCTCACCAGAGCAGCTTGTCGCACCGCTGGCGCTGCTTCGTTCCCCCTTTATTTCTCAGCCGCCGGTGCAACTGGCTTTGCAACTGGCGCAGCAGAACTGGCCGTGGATATGGGGCGTGACCGGCAGCACCGGCTACGCGCTGGCGACAGGCATTCCGGTTATCCATGCGACCAGCGATCTTGACCTGCTGATCCGCGCTCCGCAGCCGCTTTCTCCCGATGATCTTTTACGCTGGCAACAGCAACTGAGCGGTGGATTGTGCCGGGCGGATACCCAGATTGAGACGCCGAATGGCGGTTTTGCGCTGGCGGAGTGGTTACGCGATGGGCGGGCAATGCTGAAAACCAATCATGGGCCGCGGCTGGTCAGCGATCCGTGGTACAGGGAGGCGTAATGAAAATTCTGTTTACCTTTCCGGGGCAGGGGACGCAGCGTCCCGGCATGTTACAGGGGCTGCCCGGCACAGAACTGGCGCAAGCGCGTGAAATATTAGGCGCGGAAGTGGATGCGCTTGATACGCCGCAGGCATTAGAACATACGCGTGCCGTACAACTGGCACTGCTGATTTCCGGTGTTGCCTGGGCGCGGGAATTACAGCGCCGGGGCATGATAGTGGATATCACCTGTGGATTATCGATTGGCGCATTTCCTGCCGCTGTGGTGGCTGGAGCGCTGGATTTCCACGATGCCTTGCAGCTTGTCGCGTTGCGCGGCGACTTAATGGAACAGGCCTGGCCGCACGGGTACGGTCTGACGGCGATTATGGGGCTGACGCTGCCTGTCGTGGAAACGCTGCTCGAAGGGAGCGGGGCGTATATTGCCAACCTGAACGCGGAAACGCAGATTGTTATCGCCGGTAGTGATGACGCGATGGCGCTGGTCGCGCAGCGTGCGCTGGCCAAAGGCGCGAACAAAGCGCAGCGTCTGGCGGTCAGCGTGCCTTCGCATTGTGAACTGCTGGCTGCGCCCGCGGAAAAACTGGCGCAGGCCTTTACTCACATCGCGCTGAACCGGCCGCAATGCGCTTATTTAAGCGGCAGTACTGGCCGTGTGCTGTGGCAGCCGGAAAAAATTGCTGACGATTTGGCGCGTAATATGGCGCGCACCGTGCGCTGGCAGGAGGCGATGGTTGCCGCGAATGAACGTGACGCAAGGCTGGCGATTGAGATGCCGCCGGGCGGCATTCTGACCTGTCTGACGCGCCAGGCGGCATGGAACGGTGAATGCATTTCGCTGGAAAGAAGTGGTGCGGATGTTGCGCTGCATCTGGCTAAGCGGCTTCGGGGGTAAGTTTGCGCTCCGCTTGTCAGGCCTGCAGGCTAGCGAACGATTTGCAGGGAAGATTGATTGCCTGATAGCGCCGATCTTTGCCGGATAAGGTGCAGCCGCTATCCGGCAAAGATCAGGCGCTATCTCCCAGACTGCGGGCGTACATTCGCCCTTCGGCGGCCAGCGCCAGTAAATTGGGATCGTGCTCGCGGTTGCGGGCGAAGACAATAGCGATCAACTGCTGCATCTGATACGGCTCGGCGAGACGCAGTAACTGCAAGGAGCTTTCGTATACTTTTTTCATTCTTCCCGGCATCAGGGAAAAACCCACGCCCGCCTGCACCAGGCTGAGCATGGAAAAGATGTCGTTAACACGGGTGACGATTTCCGGCTCGAACCCGGCAATATGAAACGCTTCCTGAAACCCGGCGTAAGTGGCGAACCCTTCGGCCAGCGAGACAAATTTTTGCGTACGATAATCGCGCAGATCGGCAAAGTCGTCGCTCTTCAGCGTGGCGCTGGCTGGCGCAGCAAGAAAGATATCGTCATGAAACAGCGGCAGCATTTCGAAATTATTGTGGTCGAGTTCGCTGCCGGAGATTGAGATGAGGATGGCATCGAGCGTCCCCTCTTCCAGCATATGCAGCAGCGCCTCGTTTGACCCCATGGTCAGATCCATTTCCAGGTCCGGACGGCGCAACTTCATGCCCATAATAAGCCTCGGCACGGTTTCCAGCGTCAGCGAGTAAAGCGTACCGACACGTAAACGACCCTGACCGACGCCCGCCGTTTTCCGCGCTTCATCCAGCCCGCGCTCCATCAACTGCATGACTTCCTGGCAATACTCCATAAGCGTCCAGGCGGCAGGAAGGGGGATCAGATTACGCCCTTTATGCACGAATAGCGGGCAACGCACATTTTCTTCCAGCGTGTGCAGCGCGCGATGCACACTGACGCCGCTCAGGTTAAGGGTTTCCGCCGCGCGGGCGATATTTCCCTTTTCCATAAACGCCATGAAAATGCCCAGCTTGCGAAACGTAATGTCGTTGGTGATATCCAGATTCATAACTCTCTCGCCCGCTGTTATCACCAGTTATTCCCCTTGCAGCATCGCTTCCAGCTGCTCGTGCGCTTCAAGCCATGCCATTTCACACTCTTCCAGACCGGCTTTCGCCGTCGCCTGTTGTTGCAGGCAGGTGGTCAGTTCGGCTTTACGGCTTTGATCGTACAACCCGCTATCGCCGAGCTTCTCTTCGGCTTGCGCCAACTGTGCATTCAGATTTTCCATCTCTTTTTCCAGCCGGGCGATCTCTTTACGCAGCGGCTGGGTTTGTGTGCGCAGTTCCGCTTCGCGGCGTTTTTGATCTTTACGTGCCTGAGCGCTGTTGCCGTTATCTTTTGCACCTTCCGCGGGCTGACTTTCCTGCTTCTGCACGTCGCTCAGCCATTGCTGGTAATCTTCCAGATCGCCTTCAAACGGCTCCACTTTGCCGTCGTGTACCAGGTAGAGATCGTCAGTGGTGGAGCGTAACAGGTGACGATCGTGCGAGACGACGACCAGCGCGCCTTCGAACTCGATCAACGCTTCGGTCAGCGCCTGGCGCATATCAAGATCCAGGTGGTTGGTCGGTTCATCAAGCAGTAGCAGGTTCGGGCGCTGCCAGACGATCAGCGCCAGCACCAGCCGCGCTTTTTCGCCTCCGGAGAAGCGTTCCGTCACTTCGGTAACCTTGTCGCCCTGAAAGCCGAAACCGCCGAGATAATCGCGCAGCTTCTGTTCCAGCTCCTGCGGTGCCAGGCGCGCCAGGTGTTGCAGCGGCGACTCATCCGCGCGTAAAAATTCCAGTTGATGCTGGGCGAAATAACCCAGTTTGATGCCTTTCGCCAGGCCGATTTCACCGCTTTGCGGCACCAGTTCACCGGCTAACATTTTGATCAGCGTCGATTTACCTGCACCGTTGCGCCCCAGGAGGCCAATACGCGAACCGGGTACCAGGTTCAGTTTGATGGCATTCAGAATGGTGCGATCGCCATAACCCGCGCTCACTTTTTCCATTTTCAATAACGGGTTCGGCAGGCTTTCCGGCGCGCGGAAGCTGAAATGGAACGGATTATCGACGTGCGCTGGCGCAATCAGCTCCATGCGTTCAAGCATTTTGATACGGCTCTGCGCCTGTTTGGCTTTGCTGGCTTTCGCTTTGAAGCGATCAATAAAGCTTTGCAGGTGCGCCACGCGTAGCTGCTGGCTTTCGTAAGTGGCCTGCTGCTGGGCGAGACGCGTTGCACGCTGGCGCTCGAACGAACTGTAGTTGCCGGTATATTCGAACAGGCTTTGCTGTTCAATATGCAGAATTTTGTCGACCACCGGATCGAGGAAATCGCGGTCGTGGGAGATCAGGATCAGCGTGCCCTGATAGCTCTTCAACCACTTCTCCAGCCAGATCACCGCGTCCAGATCCAGGTGGTTCGTCGGTTCATCGAGCAGCAGTAAATCTGAACGGCAAATCAGCGCCTGCGCGAGGTTCAGACGCATGCGCCAACCGCCGGAGAAGTCGCTTACCGGGCGATCGAGTTGCTCGTTGGTAAAGCCCAGCCCGTGCAACAGGCTGGAAGCGCGGGAACGAATAGTCCAGGCGTCAATGGCATCGAGTTTGCCGTGTACCGTGGCGATGGCATGGCCGTCGTTGCGCTCGTTGGCACTGTTCAGCTCGGCTTCCAGTTTGCGATATTCACGATCGCCGTCTATCACATAGTCTATCGCCGCCTCGTTCAGGGCCGGGGTTTCCTGATTCACCCACGCCAGTTGCCAGGTGCCGGGAAACGTGACGCTGCCGCCATCGGCGCTCATCTCGTTTTTCAGCAGCGACAGCAGCGTTGATTTGCCGCAGCCGTTTTTACCCACCAGACCGACTTTCTGGCCCGGGTTAATGGTGGCCGTGGCGTTATCCAGCAGGACACGCACACCGCGACGAATTTGTAACGAGGAGAAAACAATCATAAGGCGCCGTATGTTCAGACTATGTTAATTTGTCATTATGATAATGTAAGGTTACGGCCTAATGCCGTACCGGGGCCGCAATGGTAGCCCAAAATGAAGGCGATAGACAAAATCATTCTGGGCGGGCAAAAGCGGCCGCGCCGGAAGAATAACAGGTACGACACCCGGGAGGGGAATGATGTCGCAGACAGCCAAAGTGTTGCTGCTGTATGCCCATCCGGAATCTCAGGACTCGGTGGCTAATCGGGTTTTGCTTAAACCGGCAATGCAGCTCCAAAACGTCACGGTGCACGATCTCTACGCGCGCTATCCTGATTTCTTTATCGATATTCCTCGTGAACAGGCGTTGTTGCGCGAGCATGACGTGATCGTCTTCCAGCACCCGCTGTATACCTACAGCTGCCCGGCATTACTCAAAGAGTGGTTGGATCGCGTGTTAAGCCGCGGTTTTGCCAGCGGTATTGGTGGGAATCAACTGGCGGGAAAGTACTGGCGTAGCGTGGTCACCACCGGTGAGCCGGAGGCGGCTTATCGTCATGATGGCCTGAATCGCTACTCAATGAATGACATTCTGCGCCCGTTTGAGCTGACCGCCGCCATGTGCCGTATGCACTGGCTTAGCCCGATCATTGTTTATTGGGCGCGCAGGCAGCCGCCGCAGGAACTGGCAAATCATGCCAAAGCTTACGGCGACTGGCTGGCGTCGCCCCTGCCGCCAGGAGGCCGCTGATGGAAGGTTCCACGCTGTTACTGGCTGGTGTGCTGTTTCTCTTCGCTGCCGTCGTCGCCGTACCGCTGGCCGCCCGGCTTGGTATTGGGGCTGTGCTTGGTTATTTGTTGGCGGGGATAGCCATCGGCCCGTGGGGGCTGGGGTTTATCAGCGACGTTGACGAAATCCTTCATTTCTCCGAGCTGGGCGTGGTGTTCCTGATGTTTATCATCGGGCTGGAGCTGAATCCGGCCAAGCTCTGGGAATTGCGGCGCTCGATTTTCGGCGTCGGTGCCGCGCAGGTGCTGCTGAGCGCGGCGATTCTGGCCGGATTGCTGATGTTGACGCAATTCGCCTGGCAGGCCGCTGTGATTGGCGGTATTGGTCTTGCGATGTCATCGACGGCGATGGCGCTGCAGCTGATGCGCGATAAAGGCATGAATCGCAGCGAATCCGGGCAACTGGGTTTTTCTGTGTTGCTGTTTCAGGATCTGGCGGTGATCCCGGCGCTGGCGCTGGTGCCGCTGCTGGCAGGAAATGGCGACGATCAGCTTGACTGGATGAAGGTCGGCATGAAGGTGCTGGCCTTTGCGGGTATGTTGATTGGCGGGCGTTACCTGCTGCGCCCGGTATTTCGCTTTATCGCCGGTTCAGGTGTACGCGAGGTTTTTACTGCAGCAACGCTGTTGCTGGTGCTCGGCTCGGCGCTGTTTATGGATGCACTGGGGCTGTCGATGGCGCTAGGCACCTTTATTGCCGGAGTGCTGCTGGCGGAGAGTGAATATCGCCACGAACTGGAAATCGCTATTGAGCCGTTTAAAGGTTTACTGCTCGGTCTGTTCTTTATTTCTGTCGGTATGGCCCTGAATCTGGGTGTGCTTTACACCCACTTGCTATGGGTAGTGATGAGCGTCGCAGTGCTGGTGGCGATCAAAACGCTGGTGCTGTACGTGCTGGCGCGTGTGTATGGGCTGCGCAGCTCGGAGCGGATGCAGTTTGCTGGCGTGCTTAGCCAGGGGGGAGAGTTTGCGTTTGTGCTCTTCTCTTCGGCATCGTCCCAGCGCTTGTTTCAGCACGATCAGATGGCGCTGTTGTTGGTGACCGTCACCCTGTCGATGATGACCACGCCGTTGCTGATGCGCGGCATCGATAAGCTGCTCTCATGGCGCTTTAACACGCCGGAAGATGAAGACGAAGCGCCGTGGGTGGAAGATGACAAACCGCAGGTGATTGTCGTCGGGTTTGGTCGCTTTGGTCAGGTGATTGGCCGCCTGCTGATGGCGAACAAGATGCGTATTACCGTGCTGGAACGGGATATCAGCGCCGTTAACCTGATGCGTAAGTACGGTTATAAAGTTTATTACGGCGATGCGACGCAGGTGGAGCTGTTGCGCTCGGCGGGCGCGGAATCAGCGCAATCCATCGTCATTACCTGCAACGATCCGCTGGATACGATGAAACTGGTGGAAATCTGTCAGCAACATTTCCCGCATCTGGCTATTTTGGCGCGGGCGCGTGGACGCGTGGAAGCGCACGAGCTGTTGCAGGCCGGTGTGACGCAGTTTTCCCGCGAAACCTTCTCCAGTGCGCTTGAACTGGGGCGTAAGGCACTTATTTCGCTGGGGATGCACCCTCACCAGGCGCAGCGCGCGCAACTACATTTTAAACGGCTGGATATGCGTATGCTGCGCGAACTGATGCCGGTGCATACCGATACGCTACAAATTTCCCGCGTACGCGAAGCGCGGCGCGAGCTGGAGGAGATTTTCCAGCGTGAAATGCAACAAGAGCGTCGCCAGCTGGATGGCTGGGACGAGTTTGAATAAGGGGATTCGAATGGCTGTACGTAAACGTTTTATTGCCGGGGCGGTCTGTCCGTCATGCCAGGCGAAGGATTCGCTGGCGATGTGGCGTGAAAATAATGTCGATATAGTTGAGTGTGTTAAGTGCGGACACCAGATGCGTGAAGCCGATAAAGAGGCCCGCGATCATGTTCGCAAAGATGAGCAAGTTATTGGGATTTTTCATCCGGACTAGCCATATCGGGCAGCTTTTTTTAAGCTAAAGGGTACACGGGTGCAGAATTCCGCTACAATCTGCGCCAGTAATTTTCCCACGCTCAGGAGATATCATGAAAGTAGCAAAAGACCTGGTGGTCAGCCTGGCTTACCAGGTACGTACAGAAGACGGTGTGTTGGTTGATGAGTCTCCGGTGAGTGCGCCGCTGGACTACCTGCACGGTCACGGTTCCCTGATCTCTGGTCTGGAAAACGCGCTGGATGGTCACGAAGTCGGCGATAAATTCGATGTGGCGGTTGGCGCGAACGACGCTTACGGTCAGTACGATGAAAACCTGGTGCAGCGCGTACCGAAAGACGTCTTTATGGGCGTTGATGAATTGCAGGTTGGCATGCGCTTCCTGGCGGAAACCGACCAGGGTCCGGTACCAGTAGAAATTACCGAAGTCGAAGACGACCACGTTGTGGTTGATGGCAACCACATGCTGGCTGGTCAGAACCTGAAATTCAACGTTGAAGTTGTCGCGATCCGCGAAGCGACTGAAGAAGAACTGGCTCATGGCCACGTTCACGGTGCGCATGGCCACGATCATGACCACGACCACGATCACGACGGTTGCTGCGGTGGTCACGGCCACGATCATGGTCACGACCATGGTAAAGGCGGTTGCGGTGGTAACGGCGGCTGCGGTTGCCACTAATAAAATCCCGTCGTCTTTCGCACTGCAGGTGCGTTGGCTTCACTTTCAAACCCCGGTCACATAGTTTTCTATGCTCCCGGGGATTTTCAAGTTTGCCGCCTGCCTGCAACACGAAATATTAGGGATTTATGCACTGAGCGGGGAAACCCGCTTTTTTTACGCCCTAATAATGGGGCGGCGGTGTTTCTTCTGATGGCGACGCCATATGGGAAGGCTGGCTGGCCTTGAGTTTTTCTGCCATCAGTCGCAGATGCTCGCGCAGCTTTGCCATCTCCAGTTCGTGGGCAATAACCGTCTGGTTTAGCTCTTCGATTGTCATCTCCTGAAAAGCCAGTCTGCTCTCCAGTTCAGCCAGTCGCGCTTCTGTTGTTAGCTCTTGCATTCTTCACCTCGGGTCTGCTTCCGGCTCAAATTTCATAAACCGGGCGAATTTTACTGAAGTTTGTCATGCGGTACAGCATTACGTCAGAAAATCAGAAACTAATTTAAACAAAAATAGTCAGAAAACAGGTGAATTCGGGTAGTGTCCTTATGTTGATTTCTACCGCAACGCTTTATAGTACGCTTCTTACTTAATGTTTAACCCTGGGGCGAGATGCCCCGACCCCTGGAGAAATGGATGAAATCACTGTTTAAAGTCACGCTGCTGGCGACCACAATGGCCGTTGCCCTTCATGCGCCGATCTCTTTCGCTGCGGAGACGGCGAAGAAAGAGACTGCCACTGCAGCTGACAGCAAAGCGGCATTTAAAAATGACGACCAGAAATCTGCTTATGCGCTGGGCGCATCTCTGGGCCGCTACATGGAAAACTCCCTGAAAGAGCAGGAAAAACTGGGCATCAAACTGGACAAAGCCCAGTTGATCGCTGGCGTTCAGGACGCGTTTGCTGATAAGAGCAAACTGAGCGACCAGGAAATTGAACAAACGCTGCAAGCGTTCGAAACGCGTGTGAAAACTGCCGCGCAAGAACGTATGGAGAAAGACGCTGCTGACAACGAAGCGAAAGGTAAAACCTTCCGTGACACCTTCGCCAAAGAGAAAGGTGTGAAAACGTCTGATACCGGCCTGCTGTACAAAGTCGAAAAAGAAGGGACTGGTGATGCGCCGAAAGACAGCGACACTGTCGTTGTAAACTACAAAGGTACGCTGATTGACGGTAAAGAGTTCGATAACTCCTATACCCGTGGCGAACCGCTCTCCTTCCGCCTCGACGGCGTGATCCCGGGCTGGACTGAAGGTCTGAAAAACATCAAGAAAGGCGGCAAAATCAAGCTGGTGATCCCACCGGCTCTGGCTTACGGTAAAACTGGCGTTCCGGGCATTCCGGCTAACTCCACGCTGGTGTTTGACGTAGAGCTGCTGGATATCAAACCGGCTCCGAAAGCTGATGCCGCAGCGCCGAAAGCGGATGCTGGCGCATCAGATGCGGCTCCGGCCGCTGCAGATCAGCCTGCTGATGCGAAGGCTGCCGATACTGGCACGAAGTAACAGTATGAAAAAACGCCGCCTCCGGGCGGCGTTTTTTTTTGTAGTAAGGATATAATCTTAACGTACGATGTATTAATTTATATCCCCATATAAATAATGAGCCTGCCCTGAAAAGTTAACGACAGGCTCCTGAAAAGGAGTGTTTTTTTTCATGTCCAGGTCGCTATTAACCAACGAAACCAGTGAACTTGATTTACTGGATCAACGTCCTTTCGATCAGACCGACTTCGATATCCTTAAATCCTACGAGGCGGTGGTGGACGGGTTAGCGATGCTCATTGGCTCACACTGCGAAATCGTTCTGCACTCCCTGCAAGACCTGAAATGTTCCGCTATCCGCATTGCGAACGGCGAACACACAGGACGTAAAATTGGCTCGCCGATTACCGACCTTGCCCTGCGCATGCTGCACGATATGACCGGTGCCGACAGTAGCGTCTCCAAATGCTACTTCACGCGCGCGAAAAGCGGCGTGCTGATGAAGTCAGTGACTATCGCTATCCGTAACCGCGATCATCGGGTGATTGGCCTGCTGTGCATCAACATGAACCTTGATGTGCCGTTCTCGCAAATCATGAACACCTTTATTCCGCCGGAAACTCCGGATGTTGGCTCGGCCGTTAACTTTGCATCCTCGGTAGAGGATCTGGTGATGCAGACGCTGGAGTTCACCATCGAAGAGGTTAATGCCGATCGCAACGTTTCCAATAATGCCAAGAATCGCCAGATTGTGCTGAACCTTTATGAGAAGGGCATCTTCGACATTAAAGACGCGATTAACCAGGTTGCCGATCGCTTGAATATCTCGAAACATACTGTTTACCTTTACATCCGCCAGTTCAAAAGCGGTGATTTTTCCGGACAGGATCGTTAATGCGTTTTGCCCTGATGGTCACCGGCCCGGCGTACGGCACTCAGCAAGCCAGTAGCGCTTATCAATTTGCGCTGGCGTTGCTGGAAGCCGGACATACGCTGAGCAGCGTTTTCTTCTATCGTGAAGGGGTGAATAACGCGAATGCGCTTACGGCACCTGCCAGCGATGAGTTTGACCTTGTGCGCGCCTGGCAGCGCTTGCATGATGAACAGCAGGTTGAACTGCATATCTGTGTCGCTGCCGCACTGCGCCGTGGTGTGGTTGATGATAATGAAGCTGAGCGATTAGCGCTGCCTGCCGCGAATTTACAGGCAGGTTTTTCACTTACCGGGTTGGGCGCGCTGGCCGAAGCCGCGATCTCCTGTGATCGGGTGGTGCAGTTTTGATGAAGCGCATCGCATTTGTCTTTACTTCCGCGCCGCACGGTTCATCCTCCGGGCGCGAAGGGTTGGATGCCTTACTCGCTACCTCAGCATTCACTGACGAGATTGGCGTATTTTTTATCGGCGATGGCGTGTTTCAGCTATTAGCCGGGCAGCAGCCGGATGCGATTCTGGCGCGCGATTACATCGCCACCTTTAAAGTCCTTCCTTTGTACGACATCGAACAGTGTTGGCTGTGTGCGGCCTCGCTACGCGAACGCGGTCTCGGCGAGGAGACGGCTTTCGTCTTGCCTGCGCAACAGCTGGAGCCGGAAGCGCTGCGTGAACAGCTTGATGAGTACACTGTCGTACTGACGTTTTGAGGCGCCTATGCTGCATACTCTGTCCCACTCTCCCTGGCAATGCGATATGACGGCGCTGTTGCGCATGTTGCGCTCTGGCGATGATGTACTGCTGTTATCGGATGGCGTCACGGCGGCGCTGGAAGGCAGTCGTTATATTGCTTTATTGCTAAATGCCCCCATAACCATTCATGTGTTAAATGATGATGTGCACGCACGCGGATTGAGCGGTCAAATTTCGAGCAGTGTTGTCAGGGTTGGCTATACTGATTTCGTTAGCCTGACGGTAAAACACGCCGTTCAGATGCATTGGTAATGTGGGATCGCTGTATATTTCTTGACACCTTTTAAGCACAGCCATAAAATTCTGCGTCCTCATATTATATGAGGTCGTTTTATTACGTGTTTACGAAGCAAAAGCTAAAACCAGGAGCTATTTAATGGCAACAGTTAACCAGCTGGTACGCAAACCACGCGCTCGCAAAGTTGCAAAAAGCAACGTGCCTGCGCTGGAAGCATGCCCGCAAAAACGTGGTGTATGTACTCGCGTATATACTACCACCCCGAAAAAACCGAACTCCGCACTGCGTAAAGTATGCCGTGTTCGTTTAACTAACGGTTTCGAAGTGACTTCCTACATCGGTGGTGAAGGTCACAACCTGCAGGAGCACTCCGTGATCCTGATCCGTGGCGGTCGTGTTAAAGACCTCCCGGGTGTTCGTTACCACACTGTTCGTGGCGCGCTCGACTGCTCTGGTGTTAAAGACCGTAAGCAGGCTCGCTCCAAGTACGGCGTGAAGCGTCCTAAGGCTTAATGGTTCTCCGTTAAGTAAGGCCAAACTGTTTTAACTTTAATGTCAAACTAAACTCTTAGAGTTTTGGACAATCCTGAATTAACAACGGAGTATTTCCATGCCACGTCGTCGTGTTATTGGTCAGCGTAAAATTCTGCCGGATCCGAAGTTCGGATCAGAACTGCTGGCTAAATTTGTAAATATCCTGATGGTAGACGGTAAAAAATCTACTGCAGAAGCAATCGTATACAGCGCGCTGGAGACCCTGGCTCAGCGTTCTGGTAAAAATGAACTGGAAGCTTTCGAAGTAGCCCTCGAAAACGTGCGCCCGACTGTCGAAGTTAAGTCTCGCCGCGTTGGTGGTTCTACTTATCAGGTTCCGGTTGAAGTTCGTCCGGTTCGTCGTAATGCCCTGGCAATGCGTTGGATCGTTGAAGCTGCTCGTAAACGCGGTGATAAATCCATGGCTCTGCGCCTGGCGAACGAACTTTCTGATGCTGCGGACAACAAAGGTACCGCAGTTAAGAAACGTGAAGACGTTCACCGTATGGCCGAAGCCAACAAGGCGTTCGCACACTACCGTTGGTAATCCCTTCGGAGTTTTAGTCACCAGGCGGGCGCTTCCAGTAAGTCGCCCGCCGTTTGGCAACTTAAATCTGAGCGCCTAAGAGACAAACGAGGAATCAAATGGCTCGTACAACACCCATCGCACGTTACCGTAACATCGGTATCAGTGCGCACATCGACGCCGGTAAAACCACGACTACCGAACGTATTCTGTTCTACACCGGTGTAAACCACAAAATCGGTGAAGTTCATGACGGCGCCGCAACCATGGACTGGATGGAGCAGGAGCAGGAGCGTGGTATTACCATTACCTCCGCAGCAACTACTGCATTCTGGTCTGGTATGGCGAAGCAGTATGAACCGCATCGCGTAAACATCATCGACACCCCGGGGCACGTTGACTTCACTATCGAAGTAGAACGTTCCATGCGTGTTCTTGACGGTGCGGTAATGGTTTACTGCGCAGTTGGTGGTGTTCAGCCGCAGTCTGAAACCGTATGGCGTCAGGCTAACAAATATAAAGTTCCGCGCATCGCGTTCGTTAACAAAATGGACCGTATGGGCGCCAACTTCCTGAAAGTTGTTGGTCAGATCAAAACCCGTCTGGGCGCGAACCCGGTTCCGCTGCAGCTGGCAATTGGTGCTGAAGAAGGTTTCACCGGTGTTGTTGACCTGGTGAAAATGAAAGCCATCAACTGGAACGATGCAGACCAGGGCGTAACCTTCGAATACGAAGATATCCCGGCTGACATGCAGGATCTGGCTGACGAATGGCACCAGAACCTGATCGAATCCGCTGCTGAAGCTTCTGAAGAGCTGATGGAGAAATACCTGGGTGGTGAAGAACTGACTGAAGCGGAAATCAAATCTGCTCTGCGTCAGCGCGTTCTGAACAACGAAATCATCCTGGTAACCTGTGGTTCTGCGTTCAAGAACAAAGGCGTTCAGGCGATGCTGGATGCGGTAGTTGACTACCTGCCGTCCCCGACTGACGTACCTGCGATCAACGGTATTCTGGATGACGGTAAAGATACTCCGGCTGAGCGTCACGCAAGCGACGAAGAGCCGTTCTCTGCTCTGGCGTTCAAAATTGCTACCGACCCGTTCGTTGGTAACCTGACCTTCTTCCGCGTGTACTCTGGTGTGGTTAACTCTGGTGATACCATCCTGAACTCCGTGAAATCTGCACGTGAGCGTTTCGGTCGTATCGTTCAGATGCACGCTAACAAGCGTGAAGAGATCAAAGAAGTTCGTGCAGGCGATATCGCTGCTGCTATCGGTCTGAAAGACGTGACCACTGGTGACACTCTGTGTGACCCGGATCACCCGATCATTCTGGAACGTATGGAATTCCCGGAACCGGTAATCTCCATCGCAGTAGAACCGAAAACCAAAGCTGACCAGGAAAAAATGGGTCTGGCTCTGGGCCGTCTGGCGAAAGAAGACCCGTCATTCCGCGTATGGACTGACGAAGAATCTAACCAGACCATCATCGCCGGTATGGGTGAGCTGCACCTCGACATCATCGTTGACCGTATGAAACGTGAATTCAACGTTGAAGCGAACGTCGGTAAACCTCAGGTTGCTTACCGTGAAGCGATTCGCGCGAAAGTTACCGATATCGAAGGTAAACACGCGAAACAGTCTGGTGGTCGCGGTCAGTACGGTCATGTTGTTATCGACATGTACCCGCTGGAGCCGGGCTCTAACCCGAAAGGTTACGAGTTCATCAACGACATCAAAGGTGGTGTAATTCCTGGCGAATACATCCCGGCCGTTGATAAAGGCATCCAGGAACAACTGAAGTCTGGCCCGCTGGCTGGTTACCCGGTAGTAGATATGGGTGTTCGTCTGCACTTCGGTTCTTACCATGACGTTGACTCCTCTGAACTGGCGTTTAAACTGGCTGCGTCTATTGCCTTTAAAGAAGGCTTTAAGAAAGCAAAACCAGTTCTGCTTGAGCCGATCATGAAGGTTGAAGTAGAAACTCCGGAAGAGAACACCGGTGACGTTATCGGTGACTTGAGCCGTCGTCGCGGTATGCTGCGCGGTCAGGAATCTGAAGTCACTGGCGTTAAGATTCATGCTGAAGTGCCGCTGTCTGAAATGTTCGGATACGCAACCCAACTGCGTTCTCTGACCAAGGGTCGTGCATCATACACTATGGAATTCCTGAAGTATGATGATGCACCGAACAACGTTGCTCAGGCCGTAATCGAAGCCCGTGGTAAATAAGCCTCAGGGTTAAAACCAAAGTCCGTGCTCTCTCCTGAAGGGGAGAGCGCTATAGTAAGGAATAAAGCCGTGTCTAAAGAAAAATTTGAACGTACAAAACCGCACGTTAACGTCGGCACAATCGGCCACGTTGACCATGGTAAAACTACCCTGACTGCTGCAATCACTACCGTTCTGGCAAAAACCTACGGTGGTTCTGCCCGCGCATTCGATCAGATCGATAACGCGCCGGAAGAAAAAGCTCGTGGTATCACCATCAACACTTCTCACGTTGAAT